>Ga0316628_100000006_pt1 | contig 293840 bp, 232 predicted proteins | sample OWC_Aug_M2_C1_D5_FD_207648 | JGI IMG/M metagenome (GOLD analysis project Ga0316628, IMG submission 207648) | Wetland soil microbial communities from Old Woman Creek delta, Ohio, United States - OWC_Aug_M2_C1_D5_C | ecosystem: Environmental > Terrestrial > Soil > Wetlands | place: USA: Ohio...
TGGAGGTATCGAGTCTCGAACGGCACTTCAAGGAACTGGACAAGGAGCTCGATCTGATCGGCGCGTCGGAGATCGCCGATATAGTCAAGAGCCTGATTGACAGCGAAAGAGGACCGTTTGAATAGGGAGCGTGGCCATTGTCCAAGTTGAACTGGGTCCTCGAGACGCCTGGAGGGAACGAAGCGCGTTTCCCATCGCTCGAAGCAGCGACCGCAGCGGGGGAAAAGTTCTTGGTCAATCACCCTTCTGAATGCAGAGTCGTGGTCTACGAGAGTGGCGAGGACGGAGCCCGTCCTCTTACTCGGATGATCTTCCATTGGCATGACGAACACTTTCATTATCTCGAGGCCGGGAGTGACGGGCCGAATGTCGACCGGATATATGCCCGGCCGTGCCCATCGCCGGCACCCAAAGATAATGAATAGGCCCTGCTCTATAGTGTGGGCCGAGACTTGGCGCTGGCCTCGGTTTTTTTGATCTCTTTCGAGATGAGAAAAACCCTCTTTTCCGGCGGTTCTTATCAATAGAGGGAAGATTAATTTGTCATCCCCCCTACGGGGGGATTTTTTTTGCCTTGAAAGGTCAGAAACATGGACATTGACATAGGGATATTATAATTAACGTATGTCTTTATAATCGTTTAGAAAACTACGCCAAGGGACTTAAAATCCTTGCGTCGGCGGTTCGATTCCGTCCCTAGCCATTTTTTCTTCTTCCCGTATAAGCCCTGCTCTCCCCTATCCCCAAATGGGAAAAACCCTGTCTTGAGGGCCCGGAAGAATCGAGGGGCTCCCCGAAGCCCTTTTGAGATTCAATTCGATATACCACGCGCGCACTACTTAATATAGAATGAATAGTGACGAGCCCGATCAGGAGTCTTGGGACGAGCGGGCCGGCGACGGCAGTCGCAAGCCGAGGGGGGAAATCGGGATGGATACGGCCAATCAAAACCCGCCGACGGTCAAGCCCAATTGGCGGCTGCACTGGCATGTGTTCTTCATCCATTTTCCCATCTCGTTCTTCGTCGCCTCCTTCACATTCCAGATCCTCCACCTTTTCGTCGCCCCCGCGTGCCTCGAGCTGGCCACGAACTTTGCCTTGATCGGTGCCGTGGCGACCCTGATTCCCGCCGTCTGGACCGGGTGGGTGGAATGGAAGACCCGGTATCGCGGATTCCGGAGTCCGATCTTCCGATGGAAGATCTGGACGGCGGCTGGACTCCTGGTCCTGAGCTTTCCGCTGATCACCTGGCGGATCATCGCTCTCGGCTTCTTTCAGGAAGCGCGCATGCAGCCGGCCCACCTCATCTATCTGGCCGGCAACATGCTCCTCATCTTGGGCGCTCTGATCGAGGGCTTCCAGGGGGGGCGTCTAAATCACAGATGACCCGGCATAGAAAGATCAAAAAGCGCCGCGTTCCATTGGCTCATTAAGGAAGCCGCCCCTTTGGCCGGGGGACCCGTCTCGGGTCTCGCCGCGCCGGCTATCAGGCCCCCCGCACGGGCGTCAGAACTTGTATTGGACCGAGACCGACGGGACGAAAGCGTGCCAGGTGTAGATTCCCGGCGCACCGCTCTCCAGCTGCCAGTCCAAGCCCGTCCGCCGCGTGACGCCCGAGAGATATTCCAGGCCGAGATCCAGCTTAAGCGCTCCGAAGGTCTCGCCGAGGCCGATGGTGAACGCGTTGCCGGTGAAGGTCGGCAGGAGGAGATCGAGCGTCGAGTCGGGGCCCGGCGCCGGGTCATGATAATACCCGGCCCGAAGGGCCGTGGACGCGCTGAGCGCGTACTCCGCCCCGAAGCGGACCTGGGTGGCGTCTTTCCAGTCGAGGACACGGACGTCCTGGCTCACTTCTTCGACGAGCGGCGCCCACGCGGCTTCAATGAACGTCGTCCGGATCTCGCTCAGCTTGGACCATTGGGTCCACTGGACGTCGGCGCTCAGGAGCAGGCGCTCGACCGGCCGGAACGAGACCCCGCCGGCGATCGCAAGCGGCCAGGTGATCTTGCGCTCGGCGGCGGAGCTTCCGGGGAGCTCGTAGAGGATGAGGTTGGACATGCTGGCCGTGCCGTCGAAGGCCACGGATGAAGGCGTGCGCACGGTCAGTCCGAGGCTGAGCCTGTCGATGGGCCTGACGAGCGCGCCGAAGGTGGCGCCGACGCCCCACCCGTTCATCGTCTCCTCGTACTGGCCGAGATCGACCGGAACCTCCGAGCCCGGCACGGAGGCGATCCCGGCCGGCGTCTTGAAGCTCGAGGACCCATAGTCGATATTGAGGGCCGCGCCGAGCGAGACCGCCTCGCCGAGCCTGACAGCGACCATCGGCGAGAACGAGAAGACGTAGATCCGGTCGGACCAATCGTACGAGACCCCGCCCGAGAGCCCGACGAGGTCCGCGCCGTTCCACATGATCCCCTGCGCCGTCGGCGTGCCGATGCCGATGCCGACGACGACCGAGTCGCCGATCGGCCTGTAGTACCCGCCGAGGAAGCCGAGATAATGGGAGATCTTGGTTTTGGCGTGGATTAGCGACTCGACCGGAAGCATCGATGCGAATTCGTAGGTCGTCCTGGGGATGAGGTCCGTTGCGGCGAAGCCGAACGTCTCCTTGCGAAAGCCGGCCGCGCCGGCCGGGTTCCAGAACACGGCGCTGAAGTCGTCGGCGATGCTCACGAAGGCGCCCCCCATCCCCTGGGCCCGGGTGCCGAGCCCGTTGAGGCTGAGGCCGTTGGCCCCGGCGATGAGGGGCAGGAGAAACAGCGCGGCGGCCGCCGCGGCGAGGGTCTTCTTGGTCATGGTCCGCATCTCCCGTGGATGAACGTGCGACCTATTATATACGAGTCCTCGCGGGGCCGGGGTTTTATTTCTTGGCGAACGCGAGCTCGCCCTTCTTGTCGACGCCGACGACGGCCATATCGCCTTCGCCGTACTCCCCGGCGAGGATCTTCATGGCCAGCGGGTTCTGAACGTCCTTCTGGATCGTCCGCTTGAGCGGCCGCGCCCCGTACACCGGGTCGAATCCGCGTTCCGCAAGAAGCTCCCGGGCCTCCTTCGTCACCTCGAGCCCGATCTTCCGCTCGGCCAGCCGCTTGGCCAGCAGATCCAGCTGCAGGCCGACGATCTTCAGGATGGCCTCCTTCGGCAGCGGCTTGAAGATGATGACCTCGTCGATGCGGTTGAGGAACTCGGGCTTGAAATGCCCCTCGAGGACATTGCGGACCTCCCGCTCCATGGCCTCGTAGTCCCGGCTGAGCTCCTTGATGGCCTGGCCCCCCAGGTTCGAGGTCATGATGATGAGGGTGTTCTTGAAATCGACCGTCCGCCCCTGGCCGTCCGTCAGCCGGCCGTCCTCGAGGATCTGGAGCAGGACGTTGAAGACGTCGGGGTGGGCCTTCTCGATCTCGTCGAGGAGGACGATCGAGTAGGGCCGGCGCTTGACCGCCTCCGTCAGCTGGCCGCCCTCCTCGTAGCCGACGTAGCCGGGCGGCGCGCCGATCAGGCGGCTGACCGTGTGCTTCTCCATGTACTCGGACATGTCCAGCCGGACCATGGCCTTCTCGTCGTCGAAGAGGAACTCCGCCAGGGCTCGGGCCAGCTCGGTCTTGCCGACGCCGGTCGGGCCGAGGAAGATGAACGAGCCGATGGGCCGGCCGGCCTCCTGGATGCCGGCCCGCGACCGCCGCACCGTCGCCGCCACGGCCTGGATGGCCGCCTCTTGGCCGATGACCCGCCGGCCAAGGATCTCCTCCATGCGGATGAGCCGGTCGACCTCGCCCGCGAGCATCTTGGCCACGGGGATGCCGGTCCACTTGGACACGACCTGGGCGATGTCCTCCTCGTCGACCTCCTCCTTGAGCATCCGGCCCTTGGCCTGGAGCTTGGTCAGGTCGGCCGCGGCCTTGTCCATCTGCTTCTGGAGCTCGATGAGCTTGCCGTAGCGGATCTCGGCCGCCTTTTCCAGGTCGCCGCGCCGCTCGGCGCTCTGCTCCTCGATCCTCAGGGCGTCCATGCGCTCCTTGAGCTTGCCGGCCGCCTCGATCGTCTCCTTCTCCTTTTGCCAGCGGGCCCGCAGGGCCGAGGCCTTCTCCTTGAGGCCGGCCAGCTCCTTTTCGATCCCCTCGAGCCGCTCCTTCGAGGCCGGGTCCTTCTCCTTCTTCAAGGCCTGGCGCTCGATCTCGAGCTGCAGGGTCCTGCGGTCGAGCTCGTCGAGCTCCTCGGGCAGGCTGTCGATCTGGATTCGGATGCGCGAGGCGGCCTCGTCGACGAGGTCGATGGCCTTGTCCGGGAGGTACCGGTTGGTGATGTAGCGCGCCGACAGGGTCGCCGCCGCGACGAGGGCCGAGTCCTTGATCTTGACCCCGTGGTGGACCTCGTACTTCTCCTTGAGGCCGCGGAGGATCGAGATCGTCTCCTCGACCGACGGCTCGCCGACGTAGACCTGCTGGAAGCGCCGCTCGAGGGCGGCGTCCTTCTCGATGTGCTTCTTGTACTCGTCGAGGGTCGTGGCCCCGATGCAGCGGAGCTCGCCCCGGGCCAGGGCCGGCTTGAGCATGTTCGAAGCGTCGACCGCGCCCTCCGCGGCGCCGGCCCCCATGATCGTGTGGAGCTCGTCGATGAACAAGACGATCCGGCCGCCAGACTCGCCGATCTCCTTGAGCACGGCCTTGAGCCGGTCCTCGAACTCGCCGCGGAACTTCGTCCCGGCCACGAGGGCGCCGATGTCGAGGGCCAGCAGGCGCTTGTCCTTGAGCGACTGCGGCACGTCGCCGTTGGCGATGCGCTGGGCCAGCCCCTCGACCACGGCCGTCTTGCCGACGCCGGCTTCGCCGATGAGCACGGGGTTGTTCTTGGTCCGGCGCGAGAGGACCTGGATGACGCGGCGGATCTCGTCCTCGCGGCCGATGACCGGGTCGAGCTTGCCCTGACGGGCCAGGGCCGTCAGGTCGCGGGCGTACTTCTCGAGGACCTGAAACTTGGACTCGGGCTCGGGATCGGTCACGCGCTGGGCGCCGCGGACCTCGGCCAGCGCCTTGAGCACCGCCTCCTCGGCGACGCCGTTCGCGCGCAGGATCCGGGCCGCCTCGCTCGACCGGTCCCTGAGCAGGGCCAGGAAGATGTGCTCTGTCGAGATGTATTCGTCCTTGAGCTGCTCCGCTTCTTTCCCCGCGGCGTCGAGGATCTGGCGCAGCGCCGGAGAGAACACCGCCTCCCCTGCCCCGCTGACCTTGGGCAGGCGCGCCAGAGCGGTCTCCACCTCGGACCGGATCTCGGCCGCCGGGGCGCCGATCTTGACCAGGATGGCATTGACGATATTCTCGTCCTGGGCGAGAAAGCTGGCCAGCAGATGCTCGGGCCGGACCTCGGCGTGGCCCATCTCGGAGGCCATGGCCTGGGCCTTCTGGACCGCTTCCTGCGACATCACGGTGAGCTTCTCCCAACGCATCGAAAGGTCCTCCCTCAATGGTCTATCCTTACTATTAAAGGCGTCCGTCGAAGGGCTGTCAAGGCGCCTCGCGCCGCGCCGCGCGCGGCCCGCGCGCCCCCTTGACAACGGTCCGAAAATGCATATTTATGTTTGTAGAGGCGCCTCATGGAAGAGATGGAAGTCACGAGCTGGCTGACGCTCGACGCGATCCGCAAATCGAAGGGCGCGGACGTCGTCGAGACGGTCGGCAATCTGCAGACCGGACATTCGAAGTCCGTGTTCCTCATCATCGAGGACGACTATCTCGAGCTCGTGTACAGCGACGCCTCGTCCAACACCATCCGCCGCTTCGAGGACCGCGACGAGCTTGACGAGGCCATCGAGGAGCGCAAGGAGGACGACGGCCAGGCGCACTTCTCGGACGACGGCGACAAGGACTACGACGAGGACGAGGACGAAGAGGACGACGAGAACATCGAGGACGGCTTCACGGTCGAGGATGAGTCCGACACCTACTGACCTGGCCTATTCATAAAAACGCCCTTTTTCTCCATCTCTTTTTATTGGGCGTTTTTACCCTGCGGGCGAACCGATCCGGCCCCATCTGCTTCGTTCTCGGGATTCGCAGTACCGAAGAGTACAGCTTCACCCCTCGGGCCTCGCATCCGGGGCCGCCTCGATTCGTGAATAATCCAGGTTAACCGGCCGGGCCGGAGCCGCTCCGACCCTTGAGACCGGCCAGGACGTTCAGCGCTTCGAGGGGGGTCAGGGAGGCGAGGTCGAGGGCCTCGATCTCGTCCCGCATCTCGCGCAGCAGGGCGAATTCCCGGTCCTCGGCGAAGAGCAGCATCTGGTTCCGGTCGCCCGCCGGCCGGCCGCGGCGGGCCAGGCGCGGGAGTCCCGTCTCGTCGAGCTCCTGCTTCTCCAGGTTGAAGAGGATCTCGCGGGCCCGGTCGATGACGTCCCTCGGAAGGCCGGCCAGCTTGGCGACGTGGAGGCCGTAGCTCCGGTCGGAGGGGCCGGGGACGATCTTGCGCAGGAAGACGACTTCGTCCTTCCACTCGCGCACCGAGACGTGGTAGTTCTTGATCCGCGGCAGGGTCAGGGCGAGCTCGGTCAGCTCGTGGTAGTGGGTGGCGAAGAGCGTCTTCGGCCGGACGTCCTCGCGCTCGTGGAGCCGCTCGGCCACGGCCCAGGCGATGCTCAGGCCGTCGAAGGTGCTCGTGCCCCGGCCGACCTCGTCGAGGAGGATGAGGCTGCGGGCCGTCGCGTTGTGGAGGATGGCCGCCGTCTCCAGCATTTCGACCATGAAGGTCGATTGGCCGACGCTCAGGAAGTCCATGGCCCCGATGCGGGTGAAGACGCGGTCGACGAGGCCGATGCGGGCCGACTTGGCCGGAACAAAAGCGCCCGTCTGGGCGAGCAGGACGATGAGCGCGGCCTGGCGCAGGAAGGTCGACTTGCCGCCCATGTTCGGGCCGGTGATGATCAGGATCTGGTTCGCCCCGGCGTCGAGCTCGAGATCGTTGGGGATGAAGGGCTCGGCCTGGCTCGTCTCGACGACCGGATGGCGGCCGGCCTCGATGCGGATGGCGTCCCCCTCGTCGACCGTCGGGCGGACGTAGCTCCGGCGGGCGGCGCACTCGGCCAGGGCCAGGAGGACGTCGAGCGCGGCGAGATCGGCGGCGATCCGCTGCAGCCGCGGCGTCTCCCGGGCCACGGCCTCGCGGACCTCGAGAAAGAGCCGGTTCTCGAGAGCGCCGATGCGCTCCTCGGCGTGGAGGACCTTCTCCTCGTACTCCTTGAGCTCGGGGGTCAGGAAACGCTCGGACCCGACCAGCGTCTGCTTGCGGATGTAGTCCGCGGGGACGCGGGACAGGTGCGGCTTCGTGACCTCGATGTAGTAGCCGAAGACCTTGTTGTAGCGGACCTTGAGCGAGCCGATGCCCGTGCGCTCCCGTTCGCGGCTCTCGAGCTCGGCGATGAAGCCCTTGCCGGAGCGGCTGACCGCCCGGAGGCCGTCGAGCTCGGCGTTCCAGCCGTCCTGGAGGATGCCGCCTTCGGTCAGGAGGAAGGCCGGCTCGTCGAGGACGGCCCGCTCGATGAGGGAGGCGACGTCGGCGGCGTTGTCCCAGCGGCCGGCCATGTCCCGGAACGGCCCCGACGAGAAGGCCCGGACCTCGCGCTCGATGGCCGGCAGGGGGGCCAACGATTTCTTGAGGGCGACGAGGTCGCGCGGGTGGGCCGCGGAAAGGGCGATCCGGCCGACGAGGCGCTCCAGGTCGTGGACGTTCTTGAGCGTTTCCCGGATCTCGCGGCGGGCGATCGTCGCGCCGAGGCCCTCGGCCACGGCGTCCTGGCGGGCCGCGATCGCGGCGGCGTCGCGCAGCGGCCGGAGGAGCCAGGCGCGGAGCAGGCGCCCGCCCGGCGAGGTGACGGTGAAATCGACGACGTCGAGGAGCGTCCCCTTGAGCCGGCCGTCGCGAAGATTGCGGACGAGCTCGAGGTTGCGGACGGTCGCGGCGTCGAGGACCAGATGGTCCGCGGCGTTGAGGTAGGAGATGCGGTGGACGAGAGCCAGGGAATCCTGGCGGACCTTCTTGACGTAGGCGATGAGGGCCCCGGCCGCGGCCACGGCCCGCGGCTTGTCCTCGAGGCCGAAGCCGGCCAGCGACTTGGTCCCGAAGTGCTCCATCACGACCCGGGCGGCCTGGGGCGGATCGAAGAGCCAGCCTTCGGCCGGGCTGAGAGCGGGGCCGGTCGAGCCGTCGCCGGCGAGGGCCCGCCGCAGGGCGTCCTCGGCCCCTTCGGGGTAGAGGATCTCGCGCGGCCCGGCCTTGAAGATCTCGTCGGCCAAGAGCTTGGCCTCGGTCCAGCCGCCTTCCAGGGTCCGGACGTCCCCCGCGGCGAGATCGACGAGGGCCAGGCCCCAGCCGTCGCGCTCGAGGGCCAGCGAAGCGATAAAGGTGCTCTCCTTGGCCTCGTCGGGCTCGATCTCGACGGCCGTGCCGGGCGTCAGGACCTTGATGACCTCGCGCCGGACGACCCCCTTGGCGGCTTTGGGATCTTCGACCTGCTCGCAGACGGCGACCTTGAAGCCCTGCCGCAGGAGCTTCGGCAGGTAGGAATTGATGGCGTGGTAGGGCACGCCGCACATCGGCACCTTCTGCCGCGAGGTCAGGGCGATGTCGAGGATGGGCGCCGCGATCTTGGCGTCCTCGTAGAACATCTCGTAGAAATCCCCGAGCCGGAAGAAGAGCAGCGTGCCCGGATAGAGCTCCTTGATGCGGAAGTACTGCTCCATCATCGGGGTCAGGGAAGTGTCGTTGGCCATCAGCGCCTGCTCACTATACCGGGGCCCCCACGATTTTGCAATAAAACCTCGAGGACCTGGGACATGTCCCCGCTCGAGGTTTGACACGGTCCGGACCGTAGTGTAATCTCGGGGGGTGAACATCCCGAATTACCTGAGCCTGGCGAGGATCCTGGCCATTCCGGCCATGGTCGCGGTCATGCTGACGGACTTCCAAGGCCGCGACCTCGTCGCCTGCGCCATCTTCGTCTTCGCCTCGCTCACCGACTGGCTCGACGGCTGGCTGGCCCGCAGGAAGGGCCTGGTCACGGTCCTCGGCCAGCTCCTCGACCCGACGGCCGACAAGCTCCTCATCGCCTCGGCCCTCATCTGTCTCGTCGAGCTCGGCCGGGTGCCGGCCTGGGCGGCCATCGTCATCATCGGCCGCGAGATCGCGGTGACGGGATTCCGGGCCATGGCCTCGTCGAAGGGGGTCAACATCCCGGCCTCGGCCTTCGGCAAGGCCAAGATGGGAAGCGAGTCCTGGATCGTCGGGGCCCTGGTCCTCGGTCCCGTCTACCTCGGCAGGTTCTACATCGCGGCCAAGATCGGGCTGTGGCTCGTCTTCGCCCTGGCCATCGTCTCGGCCCTCGAGTACTTCGTCCGTTTCGGGCCCCGGGTCATCTCACAGCAGGCCGAATAAAGCCGCCCGGGCCTTCTCCACGCTCTCCCAATCCTCCGCGTTGTGGATCGCCGGCGGCTTCGGCCAGCCGCGGGCGGTCCGCTTGAGGAGGCCGGCCAGGACCTTGCCCGGCCCGCACTCGACGCAGGCCTCGACGCCCATCTCCTGAAGCCGGGCCATGGACTTCGTCCACAGGACCGAGTGGCTGACCTGCCGCTTGAGGGCGTCCCGGGCCTCCCCGGCGGTCCGGATGGGCCGGGCGTCGACGTTGGTGATGACCGGGAAGCGCGGGTCGGCGAAGGCCGCGGCCTCGAGGTCGGCGGCGAGCCGGTCCGCGGCCGGCTGCATGAGCCGCGAGTGGAAGGGCGCGCTGACCGGCAGCAGGACCGAGCGCGGCGCCTTGATCAAGGCCAGCGCTTCCTCGACCGCCGCCTTCTCGCCGGAGATGACGGTCTGGTCTTCGCTGTTCCAGTTGGCGATCTCGACGACGCCCGAGCGCACTTCGCCGAGGCGCCGGGCGATCTCTTCGCCGGGGACGCCGAGAAGGGCGGCCATGCCGCCGGCGCCGACCGGCACGGCTTCCTGCATGTAGCGGCCCCGCTTGTGGACGAGGACGACGGCGTCCTCGAAGCGAAGGGCGCCGGCGGCGACCAGGGCCGAGTATTCTCCCAGGCTGTGGCCGGCGGCCACGTCCGGATCGTGCCCGAGCAGACGGCAGGCGGCCGTGCTGACGACGAGGAGCGCGGGCTGCGTGTTCCGCGTCAGCCGCAGCTCGTCCTCCGGACCCTCGAAACACAGCTTGGAGATCGGGAAGCCGAGGGCCTCATCGGCCTTGTCGAAGAGGGCGCGGGCCTGCGGCGAACGATCGTACAGGTCGCGGCCCATGCCGACGGCCTGCGAGCCTTGGCCGGGGAAGAGATAGGCGATGGTCATTTCAGGCAGTCCCTCCGGATCTGGATGTCGGCGCCCTTCCGCAGGTCGCGGACCCAGCCGGCCATCTGGACGGCCCGGCGCTCGGCCCGGATCCTGGATTCGATCGCGGGCGCGACCTTGTCCAGGGGCTCGGCGGCTACGCCGAGGCGGGTCTGATCGGGGACATAGATGTCCCGGTAATGGCGCTCGACCTCGCTCGTCGAGACGGGGATCGAATCACTGAAGCGCAGCGCCAGGGCGCGCTCGTAAAGCAGACGCTCTTCGAGATAGGGCTCGAGATCGGGGACGGTCAGGCCGAACTTGGCCAGCTTGGCGCCGAACGCTTCGTCCCCGAGGGACCGCCTCAGATCGGCCAACGCCAGCGAGAGATCGTCCTTGCTCACCGAGCGGGCCTCGCGGGCCATGTCGAGGACGATCTTCCGGTCGATGAGCGCCTCAAGGACGGCCAGGCGCGGGTCCCCACCGGCCCGGGCGGCCGGCCCGGGGGCCAGGCCGAAGGCAACGGCGACATCGACGTCGAGGAGGGTGATGATCCGTCCGCTGACGACGGCCACGATGCAGTTGACCGTCTGGGCCGACGCGGCGGCGGCCGCGATCAGCAGGACGAAAAGGATCCGTTTCGCCAGGGTCATGAGGAGCCTCGTTCGCCTGGATCATTCACGAGTCGAGGCGGCTGCAGATGCGAGGCGTCAAAGGGTGAAGCTGTACTCGGAGTACTGCGAACCCTTTGCAACGAAGCAGATGCGGCCGGATCGTCTTGCCCGAAGGGTGAAAACGCCGGTCTTGGCTCTTCCAGATTCTTGAAGAAATTCGGCGTTTTCATGAATGGTCCAGGCTAAAAGATGTTGCCGATGGTCAGGAAGATGAGCGGTCGGCCCTTGCGGTCCTGGGCGTCGAAGCCCCACAGCTTCCAGGCGATCTCCACCCGGACGGGGCCGAGGGGCGTCCGGTAACGGAGCCCCGCCCCGGCCGCGCCCTCGAGGCTGAAGGGCCGGAACCTCCTCAGGCTCTCGTAGACGTTGCCCAGATCGAAGAAGGAGGCCAGCCGGAACTCCTTCCAGGCCGGAAAGACGGCCCACGTGAGCTCGGTGTTGACGAGAAGAACGGCCTCGCCGCCGAAGGGCTTGAGGGTCGTCGGATCGAGAGGCCCGAGCAGCTCGAACTCCTCGCCCCGGAAAGTGTTGCTGCCGCCGGCGAAGAACCGCTCCGGGAGGTGGGTCAGGCCGTTGCCGAGCCCGAGCCGCCCGGTCACCCCGAGGTACGCGCTCGAGGTCACCGGCCGGTAATACTGGCCCTTGAGGAAGATCTTCTGATAGTCCGATTCCGTGCCGAACACGGGCACGCCGACCTCGCCGACGACGCTGAAGAAATAGCCCCGAATCGGATTCAAGGTGTCGTCGCGCCTCTCCCAGCTCATGCTCACCGAAGCCAGGGCGGCGGAGTACGGCAGGAAGCGGCGGTCGATGTCGGGCGGCAGGTTGCTCAGGTCGACATCGAGCAGGGACGTCCGGGTCACGCTGAGCGATCCGAGGAGCAGGCGCGACCGGCTCAGCGGCTTGGCCGCGCTCAGGCTGACGCCCCGCCGATCCAGGGTGAAGCTCTCCCGCGCCTCCCGCTCGGCCCAGGCCAGGAACGTCGTGGGCAGGGACAGGCCGAGAAGGTAGGGCTGGTTCCAAGACAGGACGGCCCGGCGTTCGATCGTGCTGATCTGGCCGAGGATCCCGGCCTGGGCGCCCAGGCCGAAGATATTGCTGCGGATGTATTCGAGCGAGGCCCGCGGCCGGAAATCCTCCGGCCAGCCGGCCAGAGACCCGGTCAGGGGGTTCAGGGACTCGAAGCCGAGCCCGAACCCGGCGTAGTTCTCCTCGCCCTCGCGCACAGTGACGACCACGACTTCCTCGGACGGGCTCGTCTGGACCTCGTCCAGGTTGATCTCGGAGAAGATGCCCAGCCGCTCCAGCCCCCGCTTGCTCTGCTGGATGAGCGCATAATCGGCCGATCCGCCCTTCTCGATGCGCAGCTCGCGGCGGACGACCCGGTTGCGCGTGGTCCGGTTCCCGGAGATGAAGATGTCCTGGATGGCGACCCGGGTCCCTTCGGTGATCTCGTAGACGAGGGTGACCGCGTTCGTCGGCAGGCGCTCGACGCGGGCGGTGACCTCGGTGCCGCGGAGGCCGCTGTTGAGGTAGAACGTTTCGATCTGGCCGACGTCCCGCTGCATGTTGGGCGGGAAGTAGGGACCGCCCTCGCGGCTGACGAGGTCGCGGCGGAGCGCGTCCTCGGAGACGAGCGAAACCCCTTCGATGCGGATGGACTCGACCGACGTCTTCACGCCCTCCGAGACGTAAAAGACGGCCTTCACGCCGTCCTTCTGCTTGGCCAGGTCGAGCTTGACCTGGACGTCGGCGAAGCCATTCTGCTTGTAGAGATTCGCCAGCTCTATCGGGAGGGCGAAGATCTTATCGTAGCGGAGCAGGGAGAAGATGGGAACGCCCTCGCGGACGGCCAGTCGCGTCCGGAGATCGACGCTCGAGAAGACGTTGTTGCCCAGGAACTCGACGCCGACGATCTTGAACTTGCCGTCGCGGTCGACGTCGTGGATGATCCGGACCTCGTTCGACCCCTTCTCGATCCTGCTCGAGACCGCGGCGAAGATGTAGCCCTGGCGGCGGAGGAAGCTGAGGATCCGGGCCTCTCCCTCGGCCAGGCCCCACGGCTCGAAGACCCTCTCCTCCCAGATCGGCGTGAGCAGACGCAGGGGGACCTTGGCGCCGTTGACGACGATGATGATCTTCTCGTTCGGCAGGATCTCGAGGCGGAGATCGACGCGCCGCGTCGCCTCGTCGAAGCTCTCGCCGGCCAGCCGGACCTCGGCCCTCGGGTAGCCGGCCCGGTCCAGGCCCTGCGACAGGGCCTGAAGATCGGCCGTCAGGCGGCTCGGCACGTAAACGTCGCCGATCCTGGTCTTCATCTTCCCGAGCAGGGCCCGCTCGGGGATCTCGGACTTCCATTCGACCTCGAGCCCGCCGACGCGGAAGATCTTCCAGTCGAGGATCCGGAAGACGAGGTCTGCGATCGGAGCGCCGTCCTTTCTCCGGACGTCGCCGGCGACGACGGCGTCAAAGAAACCGGCCTGCCGCAGCCCCGCCTGGACCTCGCCGACGGCCTCGGGGATCCGCTCCTCCTGGAGATAGCCGCCGGCGCGCAGAGCGGTCAGGCCCTGCCTCAGGCGTGCCGCGGAGACCTTCGGCCCGCGGAAACGGACGGTGTTGATGAAGACCTTGCGGACGAGATCGAACGTCAGATCGACCGGCCGCTCGCCCTCTTTCGTGACCTTGACGTCGGCGAAAAGACCGGTCTTATAGATCTGCTTGACGCCCTGATCGACCAGGCGCGGCAAATACGGATCGCCGGTCCGGAGGGGGATGAGATCGAGAAAGCCGGGCTCGGCCGGCCGGCCGTCGATCCGCACGACGATGCGGCCGACGGGCGGCGTCTCTTGGCCCGGCGCGTCCTGGGCGGCGGGAGCGGACGCCCCGGCCGCGGCCAGGGCGAAGGCCAGGGCCAGCCCGGCCCAGGCCCGGCGCCGCCGCTCAGAAGCGCCGGTGGAACTTGAGCTCAAGGCCCATCCTCCCCCGGTCGTCCCGCCCGCCCACGAGCGAGAATCGCCGGCTGATGTCCCACTCCATGCGGAAGATCGGGACTTCGTCGATCTCCTGCCTGACGCTGGAATTGGCCAGGATGGTCGAATACAGGACCAGCAGGTTCTTCGAGATCTTCTTGCCCACGGTGACCCGGGCGGCGATGCCCTCGGGCGCGCCCTCCGGGATATACGGGTCGATCCGGAAGCGGTCCAGCGAGAACAGGCCGCCGGCCTGCTTCTTGGCCAGATCGGCGATCTGGTACGTCAGCAGGGAGGCCGTGTTCAAGGCCGTGCTGCGGTCGCCCGAATACGAGTAATACATCCGCCGGAACGAGTCGCCCAGGGCCAGGAGCGACAGGATCTCCTCCGGGGGCAGCGGCGGCGACGAGGTGAACTCCGGCTTGAGGCGGCTTATCGTGCCGCTCAGGTCGAGGGTCACGCGATAATCCTTGACGTAGGTCTCGCCGCGGAAGTCGAGGAACGGCTCGGTGTTCACCGAATCGGTGAAGCTCAGCCGGCCGTGGATGACGCGGAAGCTCCGGTCCTGGAAATAGAGGTCGCCGCTGACGAGGTTGATGTCCCCGAGAAGGATGGGCTCGGCGAACGGGCCCGTCACCGTCAGGTTGAAGCGGACATCGAAGCGTCCGAGCGAATTTTCGACGACCGCGTTCTCGTCGGCCCGGAGGCGGACGTTCAGGGCCATGCCCTCGAAGAACGAGGGGCCGGAAGGCGTCGCCGTCGTCGCGGCCGTCGGCGAAGAGAAGCCGAAGGACTCGTAGACCTCGCGCCGCCAATCCAGCCGGTCGAAGATCATCTCGCCCTCGGTGAGGAAGCGCTTCTCGTCCTTGAGGATGCGCAGCGTCCCGTCGACCTGGGCCCGCATCCGCTCCATCGGGGCCAGGACCATGTCCTTCCCTTCAAAGCTCAGGTCCATCGTGGCGACGCCGGCCGGACCGAAGCCCACCTTGCCGGAGCCGGCGAGGGGGCCGCCGCCGAGCTTCCCGGCGAGCGAGTTGACGGCGAGCGAGCCATCGAGGTAGCTCATGGAGGCCGTGAAATCGGTCACGGGGTAGGCGAACCCGGGCAGGGGCATGACCGGGGCCACGACGCTGAGGCTCAAGGCCACCCTCGCCGCCGTCTCCGTCTCGCGGATGTCGGCGACGTAATCGATCCAGCCCTGGGCCCCCTTCCAGGGGACGATGAGGTCGAGATCGGTGAGCCGGCCTTTGAGGACGCCGCTCCAGAGCCCGCCCGAGAGCGGGAAGTCGAAGGCTCCGTCAAAGGGATTGTCGCCGGGGACGAGCTGGCCTTTGAGGCCCAGGTCGACGCGCCCGCCGGCGACGCCGACGGCGAGCTCGCCGCGGGCCTCTGTCTCGCTCAGGGGAGAGAGCATGAGGTCCTTGACGGTGAACAGGCCCGGCAGCTTGTCCCGGCCGAAGACGCCCTTTCCGGCCACCGCGAGCGACAGGCGTCCCGAAGCCGAGGGCACGAGGCGGGCGAAATCGAACTCCTCGCCGCGGGCGTCGACGTCGAAATCGCCCTTGACCGTGTCGATGAGCAGGCGGCCTTCGAGGCGGCCGCCGTAGAAATCCATGGCCAGCTCGGGAAAGGTCAGGACGCCGTCCTTCCAGGCGAGCCGCCCCGAAACGTTGCCCGCCGTCTGGCCGTAGCCCTTGATCTCGGGGCTGGTGAACGTGCCCGAGAACTCCTCGGGCTTGCCGGCCCGCTGGATCATCCGAAAGTCGCCGGCGGCCCGGCCGGACAGGGCGACCGGGATGCCGAGGCTCGGCAGGACCCGGGAGAGCTCGCCCTCGCCCTGCGCGACATCGACATCGAGGTCCCCGCCGGCGGCCCTGATCTTGACCTGGCCCTTGAGAGCGGGGTCCTCGACGTTGAACGTGCCGTCGAAGACGCCCCCGGCGAAAAGGACGTCCGCTTCAATGAAGGCCGCGTCGAAGACATCGTAGCCGCCGGGAGACAGGGTGGCCTGGAGGGAGACCGACGGCGCGGCCGAGCGGCCGGTCAGGCGCGCGTCCACGTAGCCCCGGCCGCGGATCTCGCCGAAGCCGAACGTCTGGCCGATGGCGAGCGAGACGAACTCCCGGGCCTCCTTGACGTTCGAGACCTGGCCGTGGATGCGGGCGTCGATGTCGCCCTTGAGATCGATCCGGGCCGTGGCGTCGAGCCGGCCGAAGTCCGACTCGAGCCCGGGGGCGTCGACCGTGACGACGTCGCGGGCGAAATCGACGCCGACCGCGGCCCCGCCGCGGAAGGCGAACACGTCGCCGCGGCGCTCGAGCGATTCCGAGCGGAATTCCGCCTTGGCCTCGAGCACGCGATGGGCGAGGCTGAAGGTCCCCCAGGCCGGCGAGCCGACCGGCCAGGGGACCTTGATGTCCCGGAACACGGCGTCGAGATACATCGGCGCGGCCCGGCCCTCGACCCTTCCGGGGAGGAAGGTCAGGCTCAGGCTCTCGGCCTCCCGGCCCGGCTTCTGAAAGCCGAGCTCGAGGCGCCCGCCGGTCGCCGGGGCGAGATCGAAACGGCCCCTCACGTCGCCCATGGGCACGTCATTGATGGCCAGGGTGTCCGACGCGACGCTGGTCTCGAAGGTCAGGCTGCGCTCCTTGCGCTGCAGACGCCCGTCCCCGCTGACGCGGCCGTCCCAGACGAAGGGCATGCGCAGGAGGTCGTCGAGGATCTGCGTCTCGACGTCGAAGCGGACCCCGAGATCGACGGCCGGATCGAAAACGTTCTGCACCGTGCCGCTGGCCGTGGCGGTCAGGCCGGGCCCGTCGACCTCGAGCTTGGTCACGGTCAGCGCCTCGCCCCGGCCGGAGAGGAGCAGGGTCAGGGCGCCGATCGAGGTCATTTCGCGGCGCGCCGTCCGGAAGCCGCTCGTTTTCGCCTCGGCCCGGACGGAGAAGTCCTCGCCGTTCTGGACGACGAGGGCGTTGATGCCCCCGGCCTCGACCGCCGTCGTCCCCTTCTCGAAGGTCACCAGTCCGTTCTCGATGCGGCCGCGCTCGATGACGAAGGGCAGCTGGAGGAGCGAGAGGGGCGCCCGGGCCTTGCGGCGCGGGGCGCCGGCCGGCCGGGGACGGACGCGGACCTCGGGGGCGACGAGAACGATGGACAGGACCTTGCGGTTGCGGAGGATCGACATGTAGGGGACCTCGATCCGCACGCTTTTGGCCCGGAGGGTCGGCGGCTGGTCGAGCGAGCGGACGTTGGTCAGCACCAAGGCCGGCGGAAAGTAGGACAGCTTCAGGCCGTCGTAGGCGAACGACTTGTGGACGCCCGCGCTCACTTCCCGGAGCAGGACGGCCTTGCCGACGACCAGGCTGACGACGAGGATCGTCAGGAGGACGATGATCACGGCGGCCCGCCGGACCTTTCGGGCGAAGGTCCGGGCCCGCTCGCGGACCCGGACGACGGCATGGAGCCTCACTTCTTGACCTTCCCCCAATCAGCCAGGAAACGCTCGACGCCGAGGTCGGTCAGCGGATGGCGGACGAGCTTCTGCATGACCGCGAACGGGACGGTGGCGATGTCGGCGCCGATCCGGGCCGCCTCGATGACGTGGCGGGGGTGGCGGACGCTGGCCACGATGACCTCGGTCTTGTACTGGTAGTTCTCGAAGATCTGGACGATCTCCTCGATGAGGGCCATGCCGTCCTCGGAGACGTCGTCCAGCCGTCCGATGAAGGGGCTGACGAACCGGGCCCCGGCCTTGGCCGCGAGGAGGGCCTGGCCGGCGGAGAAGACGAGCGTCATGTTGACCGCGATGCCCTCGCAAGCGAGCTGCTTGGCGGCCTTGAGGCCCTCGACGCCCACCGGGATCTTGACGGCGACGTTGGGGGCGATCTTGGCCAGGGCCCGCGCCTCGGGCAAGATCTCGTCGGTCTTGAGGGAGACGCACTCGGCCGAGACCGGGCCGGGCGTCAGGGCGCAGATGCGCCGGATGTTGTCCTCGAAGGAGACGGTCTCTTTGGAGCAGAGCGAAGGGTTGGTCGTCACCCCATCGAGGACGCCCCAGCCCGCGACCTCGCGGATCTCGTCGAGGTTGGCCGAATCCAGGAACAGCTTCATGGGTCCTCCTAGGCGCCCGGGCGCGTGAACGTGTTCGAGAGCACGCCGATCCCGTCGACCTGGACGTCGACCCGATCGCCGGGCGAGGTCGGCCCCACCCCCGCCGGCGTGCCCGTGGCGATGAGGTCGCCGGGGTTGAGGGTCATGATCCGCGACAGGAAGCGGACGAGATAAGGAACGGAGAAGATCAGGTTGGCCGTGGTCCCCGACTGGACGAGCTTGCCGTTGAGGAACGTCTTCAGCCGGAGTCCGGCCGGATCGAGCCCCGTGGCGATGCAGGGGCCGACGGAGGCGAAGGTGTCGAATCCTTTGGCCCGAGTGAACTGGACGTCCCTCGTCTGGAGATCCCGGGCGGTGACATCGTTGAAACAGGTATAGCCGAGGATCACCGGATCGACCGGGTCGTCGTCGCGCAGCAGCCGGGCCTTTTTGCGGATGACGACGGCGACCTCGCCCTCGTAGTCCACCCGGTCGGACGACGGCGGCTGGACGACGGCGTCGAGGTGGCCGATGACGGCCGACGGCGGCTTGAGGAAGATGAGCGGCTCCTCGGGCAGCGGGTTCCCCAGCTCCAGGGCGTGCTCCTTGTAGTTCCGGCCGATGCCGATGACCTTCGTGGGCAGGACGGGCGGCAGGACGCGGACGTCGCCGATCGGCACGGGGCTCGTGCCGATGCGGAAGTCGCCGAAGATCGAGCCGATGATCGGGAAGAGGAACTCCTCCTTGAGGACGCCCTGGAGGACCTTCTTGCGGTAGCGGAACCGGTAGATCTTCACGTCCTCCCTCCCTTCCTCAGGATACACCCGCCGGGGGCGACGGGTCGACCCCGGCCTCCTTGCCCGCGAGATCGACGACGACCGGGGCCGAGAACTCCGAGGCCCGCCCCCGCCGGTCCAGGACGCGGACGGCGAAGGCGAGCTTCGACGGGGCCGCCGGGGCCGGTGGGAGGGCATAGACGAAGGTCATGAGGCCCGGGGCCTCTCCCCCGCCCGCGGTGAGCTCGGGCCCGGTGATCTTGCGGGCCAGCCGGGCCGTCTTCTCCACGGTCTCCGCCGCGAGTGGCGCGGCCGCCGCGGGCAGGCCGCGGTCGAAGACCCAGATCTCCACGGCCCCGATCGACGGGAGCGGCCGGCCCGAGACGTCCTTGACCGGGTTCATCCAGCGGAGGACGACCGTTCCTTCGCCGGGTGCGGCCGTCAGTCCTTCGGCGGGCAGGGGCGCCCGGCCCGGCGGCAGGACGAGGGGCCCTTTGCGGCCGCAGGCCGGCGCGGCCAGGAGGGCGAGCCCGAGAAGGACGGTCGCGACACGTGTGGCCATCACAGGATGAAGCGCCGCAGGTCCTGGCTGACGAGGATGTCCTTGAGATGGTCGCGGACGTAATCCCGGTCGATGCGGATGGATTTCTCGGCGATGTTCGGCGCCGCGAAGGAGATGTCCTCCATGACTTTCTCGACGACCGTGTGCAGGCGCCGGGCCCCGATGTTCTCGGCGTCGGCGTTGACCTTCTCGGCGACGTCGGCGATCTCGTCGACGGCGTCCGCCGTGAAGGCGACGTGCACGCCCTCGGTGCCCATGAGGGCCTCGTACTGGCGGATGAGGGCGTTCTCGGGCTCGGTCAGGATGCGGACGAAATCGTCCTTGCCGAGCGAGGCGAGCTCGACCCGGATGGGGAAGCGGCCCTGGAGCTCGGGGATGAGGTCGGAGGGCTTGGACACGTGGAAGGCGCCGGCCCCGATGAACAGGATATGGTCGGTCCGGACGAGCCCGAAGCGGGTGTTGACGGTCGTGCCCTCGATGATCGGGAGCAGGTCCCGCTGGACGCCCTCGCGGCTGACGTCCGGGCCCCGGCCGGACTCCCGGCCGGCGATCTTGTCGACCTCGTCGAGGAAGATGATGCCGGACTGCTCGACCCGCTCGATGGCCAGCCGCGAGACCTGGTCCATGTCGAGCAGGCGCCTTTCCTCCTCCTCGAGGAGCAGCTCGCGGGCCTCCTTGACCTTCATCCGCCGGCGCTTCGTCCGGCCGCCGAGGAAGCCCGGGAGGAAGTCCTGGATCTGGAAGCCGATCTCCTCGACGCCCGCGTTGGAGACGACTTCGAGGGGCGGCGTCGTCTTCTCCTTGACGTCCATCTCGACCGTCCGCTCGTCGAGGAGCCCGGCCCGGAGCTGGGCCCGGAGCTTCTCGCGGGTCTCGCGGGCCGGGGGCTCTTCGGCGGCCGGACCCGAGGCCTCGTCGCGCCGAGGTGCCGGCGGCAGAAGGATGTCGAGAAGACGCTCTTCGACGGCGGCCCGCGCCTTGCCCTCGATCTCGGCGATCTTCTCCTGCTTGACCATGTCCACGGAGATCCGGACGAGGTCCCGGATCATGGACTCGACGTCCCGCCCGACGTAGCCGACCTCGGTGAACTTGCTGGCCTCGATCTTGAGGAAGGGCGAGCAGGTCAGCTTGGCCAGCCGGCGCGAGATCTCGGTCTTACCCACCCCGGTCGGGCCGATCATGAGGATGTTCTTGGGCGCGATCTCGTCGGCGAGGTCGGGCGGCAGCTTGCGCCGCCGGTAGCGGTTCCGCAGGGCGATGGCCACGGCCTTCTTGGCCGGATTCTGGCCGATGATGTACTTGTCGAGCTCGGCCACGATCTCCTGGGGCGTGAGCTCGGCCTCGGCGGCCTCGGGCGAAGGGCGCTCGAGCGACTCGGGCAGGACGATCGGCATCAGAGCTCCTCGACCGTGATCTGGGTATTGGTGTAGACGCAGATGTCGGCCGCGATCCGGAGGGCCTCCTCGGCGATCACGCGGGCCTCGAGGTCCGTGTGTTTCACCAGGGCCCGGGCCGCGGCCAGGGCGAAGGAGCCGCCCGAGCCGATGGCCAGGATGCCGTCATCGGGCTCGACGACGTCCCCCGTGCCGGAGATGAGGAGAGAGGTCTCGGCGTTGGCGACGATGAGCAGGGCGTCGAGCTGCCGGAGGGCCTTCTCCATGCGCCAGTCCTTGGCCAGCTCGATGGCCGCCCGCGACAGGTTGCCGCGGTGCTCCTCGAGCTTGGCCTCGAACCGGGCGAACAGGGCGAAGGCATCCGAGGTGGCCCCGGCGAACCCGGCCAGGACGTCGCCCTTGCCGAGGCGGCGGATCTTCTGGGCGGTCTGCTTGAGAACGGTTTGGCCCATGGTCACCTGGCCGTCGGCGGCCATGGCGATCTTCCCTTTGTGACGGACACAGATGACGGTCGTCGAGCGGATCATGGGTATGCCTCTCCAGAGAGAACAATGATATAAGATGAGCCTGGACAAGTAAAGGCGGCAGGGACTGTCGCTCCCGGGCGGCCGAGCCCGGTTTGACCCGACCCGGAGGTTCTAATAAGATACCGACCTGAACGCTCATGGAAGGAGGCGCGATGCCGGCCCTGACCTTGGTCGTCATGGCGGCGGGCGTCGGCAGCCGCTACGGCGGGCTGAAGCAGATCGATCCCGTCGGCCCCAGCGGCGAGGTCGTCCTGGACTATTCCGTCTACGACGCCCTGCGGGCCGGCTTCGACCGGGTCGTTTTCATCGTCCGCGGGGACATCGAGACCGCCTTCCGGCAGAGGATCGGGCGGCGCATCGAGGGCGCCGTCGACACGGCCTACGTCCTTCAATCCCTGGACCAGGTGCCGGCCGGCTTCACGGTCCCCGAGGGGCGGACCAAGCCGTGGGGAACGGGCCAGGCCATCCTGGCCTGCCGGAAGGCCGTCACGACGCCGTTCCTGGCCGTGAACGCCGACGACTACTACGGACGGACCGCGTTCCAGGCCATGGCCGATTTCCTCGGCCGCCTGCCGGGGGGCGCCTCGGCGCGCGAGTTCGGCATGGTCGGCTACCGCCTCGAGAACACGCTCTCCGAGCACGGCACCGTGGCCCGTGGCGTCTGCGAAGCCACGGCCGACGGCTACCTCGTCGGCATCCGCGAGCTCCTGAAGGTCCAGCGCTTCCCCGACGGCATCAAGCACGCCGAGGACGACGCGTGGGTCAGCCTGGACCCGGGGAGCTGGACCTCGATGAACTGCTGGGGCTTCACGCCCGTCCTCTTCGGCGAGCTCGAGCGCCGTTTTCCGGAGTTCCTGCGGAAGAGCGCCGCGAGCAGCCTCAAGGCCGAGTTCCTCATCCCCGAGGTCGTCGGCGAGCTCGTCCGCGATGGCGGGGCCCGGGTCCGCATCCTGCCGACCCGGGAGAGCTGGTTCGGCGTGACCTATCCCGAGGACCTGCCGCAGTTCAAGGCCGCCATCCTGGGGCTCGTCGAATCCGGCGTTTACCCGCCGGACCTCTGGGCCGGGCGGGTTTAGGACCTCCCGATATCGCCCGCTCCGGCGGGAAACCAAATCCGGCCGCCGGGCGTATTTCCTTATGGGTTTGATATAATAGAGCCGAGTTGCTATTCTGATTCTTGATCGATAGACGGTCTTCCGATGAAATGCCCTCGCTGCCAGAACGACAATCCCGAGGGCACCCGTTTCTGCGGCCGCTGCGGCTCGGAGCTGCCCGGCGGGGGGGACACCCTGCCCGTCGGCACGGCCACCTTCCAGACCCCGTCGAAGGGCCTCGCGCGCGGCACGACCTTCGCCCGCCGCTTCGAGATCATCGAGGAGATCGGCCAGGGGGGCATGGGCACGGTCTACAAGGCCTACGACAGCAAGATCCGCGAGGTCGTGGCCCTGAAGATGCTCAAGTCCGAGATCGCCTCCGATCCGGAGGTCATCGAGCGTTTCCGCAACGAGATCAAGCTGGCCCGGCAGGTCTCCCATCGCCACGTCTGCCGCATGTACGACATCGGCGAGGAGTGGCTCTCGATCTACATCTCGATGGAGTACGTGCCCGGCGAGGACCTCAAGAGCTTCATCCGCCGCTCGGGCCACCTCAACGAGGCCAAGGCGGTCGGCCTGGCCAAGCAGATCGCGGAAGGCCTGGCCGAGGCCCATCGCCTGGGCGTCATCCACCGCGATCTCAAGCCCCAGAACGTGATGATCGACAAGGACGGGAACGCCAAGATCATGGACTTCGGCATCGCCCGCTCCTTGCATACGCGAGGCGCCACCGGCACGGGCGTCATCATCGGGACGCCCGAGTACATGGCCCCGGAGCAGGCCGAGGGCCGCGACATCGACCGGCGGGTCGACATCTACGCCCTCGGGGCCATCCTGTTCGAGATGGTCACCGGGCGCGTCCCGTTCGAAGGCAAGACGCCCCTCAGCATCGTCCTCAAGCACCGCAGCGAGCCTCCGGTCGACCCCCAGACGATCAACGCCCAGATCTCGCCCGGCCTGAGCCGGATCATTCTGAAATGCCTGGCCAAATCCCGGGACGCCCGCTACGGTTCCGCGGCCGAGGTCCTGGCGGACCTCGACACGGTCGAGAAGGGCCTGCCCGTGACCCGTCAGGTCACGGTCCGCTCCAAGCCTCTCACGGACCGCGAGATCACGGTCAAATTCCGGCTGAAGAAGATCCTCGTCCCGGCCCTCGTCGTGGCCGCGCTGGTCATCGCCGGGGTCGTCTCGCTCCTCAACCGGGGCGGCCGCGAGGCCGCGCAGAGCGGACGTATCCGCGGAGGCGCCGGGATCCCGTATGACCTGGCGCCGGGCGGCGATCAGGGCCAGGTCCTGAAGAAAGTGATCCCGCCCCCGCTCCCCTCCACCGAGCACGCCGAGGGACGGGCGCCGGCGGGCGGGCGCGGCTCGGCCGAGGCCATCATGAGATACCTCGCGCCCTACCTCAAGAACTCGACGAAGCTCCTCAGCGACAAGGACGCGCAGGAGCTCGAGAAGACGCTGGACACCATCAAGCTGAAGTTCCCGGCCGAGAGCGCGGCCATGGCCAAGTTCTTCGACAGCATCCAGGGCCAGATCCAAGAGGGGAAGAAGTTCCGCGACGCGGGCGACATCACCGCCTCCCGTCGCAGCTACGACCGGGGCGAATCCGAGATGCGCAAGCTCCTGTCCCAGGTCAGCGAGAGGGACAAGGCCGAGGCGGCCTTCCAGGAGCTCGAAGAGACCAAGCGGCGCGTGGGCGCACTCCCGTCCGCCAAGAGCCCCAATCTCCTGGCCTGGATCGCTCTCGAGAAGGAGAAAGACGCCAAGGACGCCTTCGCCAAGGGCGACTTTTCGGGGGCCCGGATCCTCTGCAGCATCCTGAGCCGCGTCCATCTGATGAGCCCCAAAGCGACCGACGAGGACACCGCGCTGGCCGCCCTCAGCGATCTCACGGGATCGATCCGCCGGGAGGCCGAGTCCGTCCGGGCCCCGGCCAGGCAGGCCTGGCTCTATGAGAGGGCCAAGGGCGAGGAGGACGGCGCGCGCCAGATGGTCGCGGACGGCCTCGTGCCCCAGGCCGCCGAGCAGTACATCCTGGCCTCGTTCCTCTACGAGAAGGCCAAGGAAGTCTCGCTCGAGAGCGATCAGGCCGGGCGCAATTGACGACCTCCCCCGTGACGAAGAAGAAGCCGCGGGTCCTCTTCGTCTGCTACGGGAACATCTGCCGCAGCCCGATGGCCGAGGCCCTGGCCCGGCGCCGGCTGGGCCAGGCCGTCGAAGTGGCCAGCGCCGGCGTCGGGGCGGCCGGCGGCCCGGCCGCGGAAGAGGCCGTGCTGGTGATGAAGGTCGTCTACAGGATCGACATCTCTTCGCACGTCGCCCGGCCGGTCGGCGCCTTCGACCTGAAGGGCTTCGACGCCGTCGTGGCCATGGACCCCGCCATCCGCCATCACCTGCGGACGATCTGGGAGGTCCCCGAGTCCAAGCTCTACGGCTGGGACATCGAGGACCCGCTCGGGTCGGACTTCCAGACCTTCAAGGACACGGCCCTCAAGATCGAGCGGAGCCTCGAGAGGTTCCTGGCCGAGACCGGCTTCGGGGCCTAACCCCTTATCGATCCATCATCACGCCGAGCCCATGGAGGGACGGCACGTTCTCGAAGACGATCCGGGCGGCTGTCAGGATCGGGACGGCCAGGATCATCCCCGGCACGCCCCACAGCCAGGCCCAGAAGAACAGGGAAAAGAGGACGAGGAGCGGCGAGAGGTTGACCTTCTTGGCCCCGAGCCTCCGCTCGATGAGAAAGTGCGGGACGACGTGGGCGGCGGCAAGAAGGGTCAGGACGAGCAGGACCTCGAAAGTCGGCCCGCCCGAGAGGAAGATGGTCAGGAGGGTGGGCAGGGTGACCGCCGCGATGGCGCCGAGCGTGGGCACATAATTGAGGAGCGCGGCCAGGACGCCGAAGAGGACGGCGAAAGGGATGCCCACGACGGCCAGGATGACCGCCGTGAGGATGCCGATGACCAGGTTGGCCAGGGTCTTGACGGCCAGGTAGCGCTGGATCTCCCGGTCGATCCGGCCCGCCGCGTGGCTGAGGGTCGAGGCCTGGCCCGGCGGAAAGGCCTCGCCGAGCTTGCGGGCCAGCCGGCCTCGTCCGGCCAGGATGAAGATCATGAAGAAGAAGACGAGAAAGAGGTCGGACATGAAGCCGAAGAAGGGTCCGAGGGCGGAGAGGAGGACGGCGCCGGCCTGGCGGACGTTGAAGCCCTCGATCCATTCCGAGAGCCCGATCTTGAGCCGCGGGTTGGCCACCAGGCTGTCGATCTTGGCGAGAAAGCTCTGGACCATCTCGGTGTAAGAAGGAAGCTCCGAGGCGAGGGACTTGCCGCCCGAGTAGAAGACCATGCCGATGAGATAGAGGACGGCGAAGGACAGGACGAGGACGAGGATCAGGGCGACGATCTTCGGCACCTTGCGCCGCTCGAGGAAATGGAGGGGCGGCGTCACGGCGAAGGCGAAGAGAAGGGCCAGGGCGAAGGGCACGAGGATCGTCCGGGCCAGGCGCAGGAAGACGCCCACGAGAAAGAGGACCAGGATGCCGACGCCGACCCTGAGCCACCTGTTCTTGTCCACGGAAGCTCCCGTCCACCCATCATAACGAAATTCCCTCCCAAAAGGAAAGGGCCGGTTTGACCGCGCGGCGAGGGGTGTGCTATGAGGGGGGCGCACGCAGCCAGGACCGAAGGGAGACAACGATGACGCATCGCAGGACGATGGCTTGGGCGCTGGCGCTGGCCGGCTTCGCCCTCACGGCCGGGGCGGCCGATCTCAGGACCGTGACCAAGGGGCTTTTCCAGGTCCCGTCCACGACGGGGAACGAGGAAAGGCTGGCGGCGGAGATCCGCGGGTTGCTGCCCCGAACGGCCGCGGTCGAGACGGCCGGTCTGGGCACCCTCGCCGTCCGTCTCGGCGGCAGCCCCGGCCCGACGCTCATCGTCGCCGCGCTCGACGGATACGGGCACATCGTCAGCGGCGTGACTCCCGAGGGCTACCTGACCCTCGACCGTCCGGTCCTCGCCCCGCACGAGCGATTCGATGCCTTCCTTCTCGGCCAGCCGGTCATCATCTCGACCGCCAAGGGACCCGTGCGGGGCGTCGTCTCTCAGCCCGCGATCCATCTGCTGACGCCGGAGCGGCGGAAGATCCTGGTCGAAGGATTCTCGCTCGAGACCGCCTTCGTCGATATCGGCGCTCGGACGGCAAGCGAGGTCCGGGCAAAGGGCGTCGAGCTCCTCGATCCCGTGACCTTCCCGGCCGTTCTGACCGAGCTCCCCGGCGGCCAATGGGCCGGGCCGGCCATGGGGATCAAGGCGGCCGCGGCCGGGCTCGTGGCCGTGGTCGAGAGCTCGCTCGGCCGCGCCGGCGGCGAGGAGACCATCGTCGCGTGGGCGGCCCAAACGAAGTTCGCCGCCCGGGGCCGAGGCCCGCGGCCGGCGGTCGGCGCCGCGGCCGCAAGGTCGAGATGGCTCCCGAAACGGACGATCGTTGTCGACGTCGTCGCCGCAGGCAAGGGAGGCGGAGCGCCTGTGCCCGGCGGCGGGCCGGTCCTCATCCAAGCCAAAGACGAACCCTCCGAGCTGCGGCGGGCGATCGAATCGGCCGCTGCCGCGGCCGGGGCGCGCCTGCAGTTCCTGGCCGCGCCGGATTCGTCCCTGGCCCTGCCGTTCGCGGCGCCCCCCTCGGAGGCCGTGACGCTGGCCCTGCCCGTCCGCTTTCTGAATACGCCGTCCGAGGTCGTCTCGCTCGGCGACCTCGAGGCGCTGCGCGATATCCTTGTCCGATTCCTCCAGCCGGGAGGTGCCAAGTGACGAGAAAGATCGCCGCCTCTCTCCTGCTCCTCCTCGTCACGGCCGCCGGGGCGGCGGCCCAGTCCAAGGCCTGGGACATCCTCCGGGAGATCGTTCTCATCCCAGGTGTCTCCGCTCACGAAGGCCCGGTATCCGATTTCATCCAGGGACGGCTGCCGGCCGGGCTCAAGGTCGAGCGGGACGCCCTGCACAACGTCTGGTTCACGGTCGGCAGCGGACGTCCTTCGCTCTTGTTCGTCGCCCACTCGGACGAGCTCGGCTGGACGATCGACAAGATCACGCCCGAGGGCCGGGTCAAGGTCAAGCCGGGCGGCGGCATCCTGCCCCCGACGATCGAGGCCCGGCCGGTCCTCATCCACACGGCCAAGGGCGACGTCGCCGGCATCGTCTCGCCGCGGCCGGGCTATGACGAGCGCACGCCCCGGGGCGAGACCCGGGAGGAGACGCCGTTCACCGCCGAGACCTTCGACATCTATCTCGGCGTTTCGACCGAGGCCGAGGCCCGCGCGCTCGGCGTGGCCGAGGGCGATACGGTGACGGCAAAGAAGACGCTGACCGACTTCGGGCCGGGCCTGATGGCCACGCGCGGCGTCGACGACCGGGCCGGCTGCGCGGCGCTCCTCGACGCCGCCCAGCGTCTGCGTCCCGAAATGGCCAGGGGACGGACGGTCACCTTCGCCTGGGACGTCCAGGAGGAGACGGGGCTCCTCGGGGCCGCGGAGCTGGCCAAGACCCTGAAGCCGGATTTTGTCTTCGCCATAGACACCTTCGTCTCGACCGACTCGCCCCTCGAGTCGAAGCGCTTCGGGTATCTCCGGGTCGGGCAGGGCGCGGTCGTCCGGGCCATCGACTCGAGCAACGTCACGCCGAAGACGGAGATCGCCAAGGTCCTGGCCATCGCCCGGCGGCACGCGGTCCCGATCCAGGTCGGCAACTCCCGCGGCGGCAATGACGGGTCGGTCTTCCTCCCCGGCGGGGCGGTGGACATCCCGCTCTCTTGGCCGGGCTCCTACGCCCATTCGCTCATCGAGAAGATCGACCGCCGCGACCTCGAGGCCCTCTCGGACCTCATCCTGGCCATCGTCTCGGATTGGAGATAAGAGGGCCAGTCCCCTGCGGGGACAGTCTCTCAACGCTTCTTGGGCTTGACCTGGATCGCGGCGAGCTTCGGGTTGGCCTCGCACTCCTTGAGGAAGTCCTGCTCCCGCTGCGAGTTGACGTAGTCCGGCGACTGGAAGCGGTAGGTGAACCGGGTATGCTCGTCGTACTTGCCCTCGAGGATGGCGATGACGTCCTCGATGTTGACCCGCTCCTCGTCGGTCGGGATGACGAAGATCTTGACCTTGGAGTCGTCGGCCGAGATCTCCGTCTCGGCGTTGCGCGTCCGGGCCAGCTTGTTCTTGGCCTTGTCGAGCTTGATGCCCATGAACTCCAGGCCCTCGCACGATTTCTCCCGGATGAGGTCGGACATCTCGCCGACCCCGGCCGTGAAGATGATGGCGTCCGCGCCGCCGATGGCCGCCGAATAGGCCCCGATGTACTTCTTGATGCGGTAGGACTCGACCTCGATGGCCAGCTTGGCCCGGGCGTCGCCCGCCTCGGCGGCCTTCTGGACGTCGCGGCGGTCGGTGTACTTGCCGGTGATGCCGAGCAGGCCCGACTTCTTGTTGAGGATGTCGCTCATCTTGCCGGGGGCGATATTCTCCTTCTCCATGACCATGAGGTCGATGGCGGCGTCGTGGTCGCCGGCCCGGGTGCCCATGACCAGGCCCTCGAGGGGCGTCAGGCCCATGCTCGTATCGAAGGAGACGCCGTTCTTGATGGCATTGGCCGAGACGCCGTTGCCGATGTGGAGGCAGACGAGGTTGCACTTGAAGGGGTCCTTGCCGAGGAGCAGGGCGGCCCGCTTCGCCACATAGAGGAACGACGTGCCGTGGAAGCCGTAGCGGCGGACGCCATACTTCTCGTACCATTCATAGGGCAGGGCGTACATGTAGGAGCTCGAGGGCATGGTCTGGTGCCAGGCCGTGTCCATGATGGCGACGTGGGGGACGTTCGGCAGGACCTCCATGGCCGCCTCGATGCCCAGGACGTTGGGGGGATTGTGGAGAGGGGCCAAGCCGAACAGGCTCTTGAACGTGGCGATCGTCTCGGGCGTGATGAGGACGGACTTGGTGAACTTCTCGCCGCCGTGGACGACGCGGTGGCCGATGGCCGAGATCTTGGCCAAGTCGTCCAGGACGCCGATCTTGCCGTCGAGCAGCGTATCGATGATGAGCTTGATCGCCTCCCGGTGGGTCGGACACTCGTGATCCATCTTGATCGGGTCCCGGCCCAATCCGGACTGCTGGATGTAGCTCTTGCCGATGGTCACGCGTTCCACGATGCCCGTGGCCAGGGTCACTTTCTGGTCGTAGTCGTAGAGACGGTATTTGACGGACGAGCTGCCGCAATTCAAGGAGAGGACGATCATCGATGACTCCTTATGAGTCCTGGTCGGTCGGCCAGGGATCAGGCCAAATTCAGAAGGCCCATTCTCTCGCGGAAGGGACGAAAAGTCAAGGATGCGGCGGCAGGCGTGAGGGGTTGACAGCCCCGGACCCCTAAGGTATAACCGCCTCCTGCCTGTATCGATAAAAAGGAGCACCCATGGGCAACACCTTCATCTCCGACATCCGCGAAAAGGCGGCCAAGAAGTTCCTCAAGGTCGCCTTCCCCGACGCCGAGGACGCCCGGACCCTACAGGCCGCCCTCACCCTCAGGGAAAAGCGCATCGCCGAGCCTCGTCTCGTCGGGGCGGCCGAGGCCATCCACAAGATCGCCAAGACGAACGGCTTAGACATCGCCGGCATCCCCATCATCGATCCCCTGACGGACCCCGCCAAGGGCGAGCTGGTGGACCTTCTCTTCGAGAGGCGCAAGGCCAAAGGCTGGACCTATGAGCAGGCCTCCGAGGCCGCCAAGAGCCCCCTCTACTACGCCGGGCTCCTGCTCGCGACCGGCAAGGTCGGGGCCGTCGTGGGCGGCAACATCTCCTCGACCGGCGACGTCATCCGGGCGGCCATCCACACCGTCGGCACCGCCCCCGGCATCTCGACGGTCTCGAGCTATTTCATCATGGTCTTCCCGGAGAGGCTCCTCTGCTACGCCGACTGCGCCGTCGTGCCTAACCCGACCGACGCCCAGCTGGCCGACATCGCCGTCACCTCGGCCAAGAACTTCCAGGCCGTGACCGGCGAAGAGCCGCGCGTGGCCATGCTCTCGTTCTCCACCAAGGGCTCGGCCCAGCACGCGGACGTGGACAAGGTCGTCAGCGCCGCCAAGATCGCCAAGGACAAGGCCCCGACCCTCCTCCTCGACGGCGAGATGCAGGCCGACGCCGCGCTTGTGCCCTCGGTCGGCGAGCGCAAGTGCAAGGGCAGCCCGGTCGCCGGCAAGGCCAACGTCCTCATCTTCCCCGACCTCGACGCCGGCAACATCGGCTACAAGCTGACCGAACGGCTGGCGGGGGCCGAGGCCGTCGGGCCGATCGTCCAGGGGCTCAACAAGCCCTACTGCGACCTCAGCCGCGGCTGCTCGGCCGACGACATGGTCAACGTCGCCGCGATCTGCAGCCTCATGGCCTAGCGGGTGAGATTGAATTTCTTGACCAGCCGGACTGGCTGATAGGACTGTTTCGCCTTCCGCAGGCCCTCGATATTCATGTCCTGCTCCCGGTTGACCAGCGCGTAGCCTCCCCATTCGCGGAGGAGGAACTCGCGGTTGATCCACTGGGCCAGTCCGACGAGCCCGGGGTTGGCGATCTCGATGGGGATGACCGCCATCCCGGCCGTCAGCCGGCCGCCCAGCGTGAAGGCCTCGACGCGGCCGCCGACCTTGACCACACCGCCCTTGAGCCCGAGGCGCCGGAAGGAAGCCAGAGCCTGGAGGATGGCCTTCTCCTCCGCCCGGATGCAGACGTCGCCGTTCTTCTCCTCGAACCAGTCCTCGAGGAGGCGGACGCAGCCGGGGACGTCGGAGGGCGTCAGGGGGTGGTACTCGTGGCTGAAGGTCGACTCGAACTTCCGGATGCGGTTGCGCTTGCCGTCGAATTTCTTGCCCTTGAGCTCGGCCAGCTCCTGGCGCGAGTAGATATAGTCGAAATTGCCGGGGTCCTCCTCGACCTTGAAGCCCCCGCCGTAGCGCTCGACGAACGCCTCGGGCACCCGCGATAGCCGCGGCGCGTGACGGAGGCAGATCTCGATCGTCTCCGGGACCCGCTCCCCCCCGACCGGCGGCAGGCAGTAGGCCCCCTCGAACTCTGGCTCGACGAGGACACAGAGGCTGCCGTTGAGGATGGTCCAGCGGGGGTGCTCGGAGTCCTTCCAGATGAAGATGTTGGCGAAGTTGAGCTCGCAGACCTCGGAGGAGCCGTCGTCGAGGTAGCCCCGGAGAGTGTCCTGGTCCTCGAGCCCGACCGGCTTGAACTCGGGATAGCGGGGCAGGGTCAAGTCTTCGACCTCGCCATGACCGTGCAGCGCTCTTGAGGACAGCCGGCGCACCAGTCCGTCCGGCGCTTGGCCGGAAAGGTCGCCGGAACGCCCGACCTCAGGACGCGGAAGCCGCAGCCTTCGAAAAAGGCGGGGATGACCGTCGCCAGATGGACGTCGCCCGGCGCCCCGGCCATGAGGGCCTCGACCAGGGCCTTGGCGATGCCCCGGCCGCGAAAGGCGGGATCGACCCCGAGGGCGCAGAGCTCCAGGCAATCAGGATGCTTCTTGAGGGCGACGAGACCGACCGTTTCTCGCGCCTCGACGGCGACCCAGAGCTCGTCGTCCTCCAGGCCGGCATAGTCCAGACCGAGCCGCGCGGCCAGAGCGGCGGCGGAGGGGATATCCCGTGGGAGGGCCCGGCGGACGGTCATGTTCCGTCCATTATAGCACTCCCTCATCTTGACAGCGCCACGGCCCGGCGTTTAATATTCCCCCCGTGTTCAAGGGCGGACGTGAGCGGGGACCGGACCCCTCCCCCACGCCCCATCTCTAACCCGTGGTGGACCATGCTCCTTCTGATCATCAATCCCGGTTCGACTTCGACCAAGATCGCCGTGTATGAGGACGAGCGCGAGGTCCTCTCCGTGAACATCTGCCATTCGGCCGAAGAGCTGGCGCCGTACGGCAAGATCGTGGACCAGAAGGGCTTTCGCAAGGACATCATCCTCAAGACGCTCCAGGCCCAGCGCGTGGACCCGGCCGCCCTGACCGCGGTCGTCGGCCGGGGCGGGCTCCTCGTGCCCATCCCGAGCGGCGTCTACCGCGTCAACGACCGGATGCTCGACGACCTCTATAAAGGGGTCCAGGGGGAGCACGCGTCGAACCTGGGCGGGCTGATCGCCGACGAGATCGCCCGTCCCCTGGGCATCCCCGCCTTCATCGTCGATCCCGTCGTCGTCGACGAGCTCGACGATTGGGCCCGGCTCAGCGGCGTTCCCGAGATCCGCCGCCGCAGCATCTTCCACGCCCTGAACCATAAATATTCGGCCCGCCTGGCCGCCCAGAAGCTCGGCCGGAGCTACGAGACGGTCAACCTCATCGTCTGCCATCTCGGCGGCGGCATCTCCATCGGCGTCCACCGGCAGGGCCGCGTCGTCGACGTCAACAACGCCCTGAACGGCGAAGGGCCCATCGCCCCGGAGCGGGCCGGCACGGTGCCGGCGGGCGACCTGGTCGCCCTGGCCTTCTCGGGCAAGTACGCGGAGAAGGACCTCAGGAAGATGCTGACGGGCCGGGGCGGGATGGTGGCCCATCTCCAGACGAACGACATGCGCGAGACGCTCCGGCGCGTCGCCGAGGGCGATCGGCCGGCGGAGCTCGTGTTCACGGCCATGGCCCTCACCGTGGCCAAGCAGATCGGGGCCTGCGCCGCGGTCCTCGAGGGCCGCGTGGACGGCATCGTCCTGACGGGCGGCCTGGCCTTCTCGGCCGAGTTCATCGATCGGATCAAGGAGTCCGTCCAATTCCTCGGGCCGGTCTTCGTCTTCCCCGGGGAGAACGAGATGATCGCCCTGGCCCAGGCCGGCCGGCGGGTGATGCGGGGCGAGGAGACCGCCCGCGCGTATCCGTCCTGACAGATCAATCGAAGGGAGCCATCATGATCACCACCCTGAACCAGATCGTCGACCGGGTCAAAGGCACGCCCGCCAAGCGCTTGTCCGTGGCGGCCGCGGAGGACCCCCACACCATCGCGGCCGTGGGCCGGGCGGTCAAGGAGAAGATGGTCCGGGCCGTCCTGACCGGGGACCGGAAGGCCATCCAGAAGGTCGCCGACGCGGCCAATGTCGATACGGCTCTCTTCGAGATCGTCCATGAGCCCGACAAGGCCAAGGCGCTGGTCGCGGCCATCGACAAGGTCCGCGCGGGGGAGGCCGATTTCCTGATGAAGGGCCTGCTCGATTCGTCCATCTACATCCGCGGCATCATCGACAAGGAGAAAGGGCTGCTTCCGCCCGGCAAGCTGCTGTCCCACATCTCCGTCATCGAGGTCCCGACGTGGAAGAAGCTCATCGTCTGCGGGGACGTGGCCGTCATCCCGGCCCCCGACCTCGAGGCCAAGATCGCCATCCTGAACTACGCCATCGACGTGGCCCACAAGCTGGAGAACGAGAACCCTAAGGCCGTCCTGCTTTCGGCGGTCGAGAAGGTCAATCCCAAGATGCCATCGACGACCGAGGCGGCCATCATCGCCAAGATGGCCGACCGCGGGCAGATCAAGGGCGCCATCGTCGACGGGCCGCTGGCCTTGGACGTGGCCTTCAGCGAGGAGAGCGCCCGGATCAAGGGCATCAAGTCGCCGGCGGCCGGCGACGCCGACATCCTCGTCTTCCCCAGCATCGAGGCCGGCAACATCTTCTTCAAGGCCTCGACCTATCTCGCCAAGGGCGAGCTGGCGGCCGTCGTGGCCGGCGCCAAGTGCCCCTGCGTCCTGACCTCGCGCGGCGACTCGGAGGACACCAAGTTCTATTCGATCGCCCTGGCCTCGCTCCTCTCCTAGGCGTCGCGCTCCGAGGGGCTCCGGATCCGGTCCGGCCCCGTCTTCGATTGACACGCCGCGGGCCCCTTCTTTATAGTGAGGCCTCTCGATCCCGAGAAGGAGGTGTTCCGTGTCCCCATTCCGTAAGCTCCCCGTGAGAAGGCCCGTTCCCGTCATCGCCGCGCTCCTCATCGTGGCGGCGTTCACGCTGGCTCAGCCGAGGACGGTCAAGCCCAAGGTCCTCCAGTCGACCAGCCCCGAGCTCCGGCTCCAGGGCTTCGAGGAGTACCAGGCGATGCGGGCCGCCTCCAAGTTCAAGGACCTCAAGTGGCAGTTCCTCGGCCCGACGAACATCAGCGGCCGCGTCACCGACGTCGCCGTCGTCGCGCCCAAGGGCCAGAACTACACGATCTACGTCGCCTCGGCCTCGGGCGGTGTCTGGAAGACGGACAACGAGGGCACGACCTGGACGCCGATCTTCGAAAACATAGCCACCGCGGCCATCGGCGACATCGCCCTGGCCCCGTCCGACCAGAACATCGTCTGGGTCGGCACGGGCGAGCACAACATCTTCCGCAGCTCCCAGGCCGGCGTCGGGATCTTCAAGTCCGTCGACGGCGGCAAGACCTGGGCCCATATGGGCCTGGCCGACACGAACACCATCGCCCGCATCCTCGTCCATCCGACCAATCCCGACGTCGTCTATGTCGCGGCCGGCGGCCACGAGTGGACGAAGAACGCCGAGCGCGGCGTCTTCAAGACGGTCGACGGCGGCAAGACGTGGGACAAGGTCCTTTTCGTCAACGACGAGACCGGGGCCTACGACCTGGTCATGGACCCGCGCTCGAGCGACACCCTCTACGCCGCGACGTGGCAGCGGACCCGCAAGAAATGGAACGATCCGAGGAACGACGCCTCCTCCGCCGGCAGCGGCCTGTTCAAGACGACCGACGGCGGCAAGACCTGGGCGCCGATCGACAAGGGCCTGCCCGAGGCCCGCTCCCGCGGCCGCATCGGACTCGACCTCTGCCTGACCAAGCCCGATACGCTCTACGCCCTCGTCGACAACTATGAGGTCTCGCGGGAGGCCACGCCCCAGGAGATGGCCGACACCTACGGCGTCCCCTCTTCCGGCTTCATCAAGGGGGCCACCGTCTACCGCTCCGACGACGCCGGGGCGACCTGGACCCAGGTGAGCGGGCTGACGCCGCAGCAGAAGACCTTCATGGAGCGCCACTCCGGGACCTACGGCTGGGTCTTCGGCCAGGTCCGCGTCGACCCCAACGACCCGAACACCTCCTACATCCTGGGCGTGCCCTTCAGCGTCTCGTCCGACGGCGGCAAGACCTACACGCGCCTGCCGGGGCCGGGGGCCGATCACCACGCCCTGTGGATCGACCCGGCCAACTCGCGCTACCTCATCAAGGGCTTCGACCAGGGCCTCGCCGTCTCCTACGACAAGGGGAGGGACTGGCGGTACTTCCAGCAGGAGATCAACGTCTGCCAGTTCTTCAACGTCGCCTACGACATGGCGACGCCGTTCAAGGTCTACGGCTCGATGCAGGACCACGGCAGCTTCCGCGGCCCGGTCGACCTCAGCCGTGGGCGGGACAAGATCCCGGCCCAGGAGTTCGAGGGCGCCCCCGGCGGCGAAGGCTCGAATCAGGCCATCGACCCGGACCATCCCGAGATCGTCTATTCGGCCGGCTTCTACGGGACGATCTCCCGGTCGGAGTACGGCAAGCCCGGCCCGCGGCCCGGCTACCCCTTCACCAAGGAGCTCCTGCCGGCCGTCTACGAGAACGAGCCGGCGCTCCGCGGCCAGTGGCTGGCGCCCTTCATCCTCTCGCCGCACGATCCGGCCATCGTCTACCATGGCATGCAGTACGTCTTCCGGTCTCTCGATCGGGGCGATACTTGGGAGAGGATCAGCCCCGACCTGACGACCAACGACCCGGCCACGCGCGGCGACATCCGCTACCAGACCTTGTTCACGATCTCGGAATCGCCCCTCATGTACGGGCTCATTTATGCCGGGACGGACGACGGCCGCCTTTGGGTGACCAAGGACGGCGGCAAGGCCTGGCAGGAGATCACGGCCGGGCTGGCCCCCGGCAAGTGGATGTCGCGCGTCGTCGCCTCGTCGGCCAAGATGGGGACCGTCTACCTCGCCCAGAACGGCAAGCGCGACGACGACTTCACGCCCTACGTCTGGAAGTCGACCGACTACGGCAAGACCTGGACGAGCCTGGCCAAGGGCATCCCGGTCGGTCCCGTCAACGTCATCCGCGAGGACCCCGTCAACGAGAACATCCTCTACGTCGGGACCGACATGGGCGTCTATGTCACGACGGACGGCGGCAAGACCTGGATGGTCCTCGGCGCGAACCTCCCGACGGTCTACGTCCATGACCTGATCGTCCATCCCCGTGACAACGTCATCGTCGTCGCCACTCACGGCCGCGGCATGTGGGTCCTGGACGCCGATGCGGTCAACAATAAGCCCTCGCGGAGGCGGTTCAATTTCGAGGATTGAGGCCGGTCCGGGGGCCGCGCGGAGGCCGGCGGGGCCGTCTTGGGTCTTTTCGCTCGACGGCGTCGGCGCCGTGCTTTTCGAGAAGAGCCGGAAGGCCCGCCGCATCAGCGTATCGGTCAGGGCCTCGCGGGGCGTCCGCGTCGCCGTCCCGTGGCGGGTGACGTTCGATGAAGCCCGCCGGGTCGCGACGGCCAAGATCGCCTGGATCCGGCGGACGCTCGGCCGCCTGGAGCGGGCCCGCGGCCGGTGCCGCGAAGCGGTCCTCGCGGCGGAGAGGCTCAACCGACTGGCGGCGCGGGCCCTCCTGGCCGCGCGCCTGGGCTCTCTTGCCGAAGCGCACGGCTACGCCCCCGGCCGCCTGAGCGTCCGCTGCCAGGGGACTCTCTGGGGCAGCGCCTCCCGCGCGGGACGCGTCCAGCTCAACGCGCTTCTGGCCGTCGTCCCGCCGGATCTGGCCGACTATGTCATCCTGCATGAGCTCGCCCACACCCGAGTCAGGGGGCATGGCCGGGCCTTCTGGGCCGAGCTCGAGCGGCACATGCCGGATGCCCGACGGCGACAAGCCCGCCTGAGGGAATACTCCCTGGCCCTGTTCTGAGCGAGAGCGGCTGAGGACGAAGACCCCTCACCGTTGACAGGCCCCGCCGATGTGGTACTATTCACTACAGCGGGCTTGGGGTTCCCAGGCTTTTTTTGCCTTCCCCGCCGGGCTTCAGCATCCGGCCGGGGCGGGGCTCTTCGCCAAGGAGAGGTATCATGGGGGATCGTTCTTCTCTAAGGTGGGCTCTTCTTCCTTTATTGATCTCGGCCGGGTCCATCCTCGTCGGCGCGGCCGGCCGTCCCCAGGACAGGGCCCAGCGCCCGGAGGCGCAGAAACCCGCGGCCTCCCGGATGGAAGACCGGGAAGAGTCTGCGGAACTCGGTCGGCTCGGGGCCGAGCTCAGGCGCCTCCGGTCGGCCGGCGACCTGGCCGGCGCCGCCCAGGTCTTCGCCCGGATGTTCCGGCTCGAGACGGCCTCCGATCCGGATGGGGCCTACAAGATCGGACCGCTGCCGCTCAGGAGCCGCATCCTGACTGAGGCTATAGCCGCCAAGGACCTGGCTTCCGCGCCGGGCCTGAGCCCCGTTTTCTTCTCGCCCGAGGAGGAGAGGAACCCGGCCGCCGCGACCTGGACTCCGAGCCTCGGGAGCCCGGTCATTTTCGTGGCCGCGGAGCTCTGGGCCGCGGGCCGGCCTCGAGACATCGGCCTGCGCCGGAGCCCCGACGGCGGCCGGAGCTGGGACGAGACGGTCGTCCTCGGCGATGGTCGTCCCTGGTCCCGGCCGGCCGTCCAGCAGATCACGACTGAGGCGGTCGGCCTCGTTTTCGTCCGTGAATGGGACAGCGCGGACGGTGACATCTTTTTCGCCCGTCTTTCGGAAGACCTTGCGGCCGACGCCGAGTTCCCGATCGCCCTCGGTCGGGGTGACGAGAGGAACCCTTCGCTGGCGACCGATTTCGGCGCATTCCCCTCGCCGTACCTTTATATCGTCTATGCCGAACATGACGGCCTGTCGCGGACCGTCAAGTTCAGGGTCAGCCCGGATCTCGGGGTCTCGTGGAGCCGGCCTGTGACGATCGCCGCGGCCATGCGGACCGATCCTTTCGAGATCGAGACCTCCCTTGCCTATGACCCGGAGCGGAACGCCCTGCTCGCCGCCTTCACCTGGCCTCGAGGGCCGTCGGCAGGGATCGCCGTCGCCGCGTCCCGGAATTTCGGCGCCTCCTGGTCGCGGCCGGTCTTCGTCACGCCCCGGGACGGCGGGCCGTGCGATGCGCCCAGGATCGCATCCCGGCAAGGCCAAGCCGTCGTCGTTTATGAGCAGGCGACGGCCGGGGGCGGCTTCGATATCGGCCTGGCCTCGTCGTCCGACTCGGGCAGGAGATGGACCACGGGCGGCAGCTTGGCCGCCGCAGCGGCCGCCGAGCGGTTCCCTGACATCCGGGCGGCGGAAGGGCCCGCCGGGCCGAGGCTCGTCGCGTCGTTCGTGGAGGACGGAACGAAGGTCCGGGTCCAGAGCCGCGAGGCCGCCGGCCTCGGCGCCTGGACGACGGACCTGACGGTCGAGACCGGCGGTCCTATCCTATCCGGGGCGGTCGCGGTCGTGCCCCGTCCTGCCGCGGACGGCTCCCGGCGGGCCGGCGTCGTATGGGCGGGCGGGACTCCCGATGCCGACGTCGTCTTCGGCTCGGCCGACCTGCTCAGCCTGGCCGAGCTGGTCGTGACGCCGGGCGACAGGATGGTCGGATTCACGGCGGGCACGACGACGTTCGAGGTGAGCAAGACCGGCGAGGGGCCGGTCGAGTGGACGGCGGCGGTGACGTCGGGCCAGGAGTGGCTGACCATCGCCTCGGGCGGGAGCGGGACCGACGCGGGGACGATCGTGGCCGACTTCCAGGAGAATCCGGGCGTGGCCGCGCGGGTCGGGTCCATTCAGGTCACGGCCGCGGACGTTTCCGTCCCGAGCGTGACCGTCACGGTGACCCAGGCGGGCGCGCCGGGGCTCGAGGTGACGCCGGCCGAGGGATTGGTCTCGACCGGGCCGAGAGGCGGACCCTTTGTCCCGGCCTTCATCGATTACACTCTTCGCAACACGAGCGGCGAGCATCTCTCCTGGACGGCGTCGGAGGGCCGGACGTGGCTCCGGCTGTCGCAGACCTCGGGCGGCCTCGACCCCGGGGCCTCGATCGTCGTCACCCTTTCCCTCACTTCGGCCGCCGACTCCCTGAACGAGGGGACGTACAACACGACGGTGACCTTCACGAACAGGACGAGCGGCTTCGGGAACACGAGCCGGCCGGTCCACCTGACCGTCACCGGACCAGCGGGCTCCCTCGCCGTTTCGCCGACCGGCGGCCTGGCCTCGGAGGGCTTCGCGGGCGGGCCGTTCTCCCCGTCGGCCCTGACCTATACGCTTCACAATCCGGGCTCGACGTCCATCGATTGGACGGCGGCGGCGACCGAGCCCTGGACCAGCCTGTCCGAGACGGCGGGCGCTCTGGGCCCCGGCGCGTCGGTGACCGTCACCGTGTCCATCAACGAGGCGGCCGCGTCCCTCGCGGTCGGGAGCTACGGCGATACGGTGACTTTCACGAACACGACCAGCGGGACCGGCAGCGCGACCCGGCCGGTCACGCTGACCGTCCTGGCTCCGCCCGGATCGCTGGCGGTCAGTCCGGCCGAAGGATTGGACTCCGCCGGCCCGGAGGGCGGGCCCTTCGTGCCGGTGAGCCGCGCCTATACCCTCCAGAACACGGGCGGGTCCCGGCTCTCCTGGACGGCCTCGAAATCGCAGCCCTGGACAAGCCTTTCGGCGGCGTCCGGGACCTTGGACCCCGGGGAGACGGCCATGGTCACCGTTTCGATCACGGCCGCGGCCGAGGCCCTTCCGATCGGCGACTACGGCGACGCCGTCAGCTTCCACAATGCCACGACCGGCCGCGGCGACACGACCCGGCCCGTGACCCTGACCATCCGGCCCGGCCCGGCGCTGTCCGTCTCTCCCCTGAACAGGGACGTGCCTTTCACGGCCGGCACGACGACCTTCAGCGTCGCCAACGCGGGCGCGGGGACCATGGCTTGGACGGCGACGGTCGTCTCGGGCTCGGATTGGCTCTCCATCCAATCCGGGGCGAGCGGCACGAACGCGGGAACGATCACCGCCGCCTTCCAGGCCAACCGGACCTCCGCCGCGAGGATGGGGACGATCCGGGTCACAGCCCCCGGGGCCGCGGGGAGCCCCCGCGACGTCACCGTGTCCCAGGCCAAGGGCTCGTTCCTGCTGACCCTGAGCGGCCAGCGGCTCGTCGAAAGGGCCTGGATCATCGAGCGGGAGTTCGGCCGTCTCACGGTGGCCATCGACAACCCGGCCTCCGTCCCGGTCGAGACCTTCATCGTCTACCGGCGCGCGGCCGGCGGCGGCGAGTCGATCATCCAGCAGATCGACGGAGCGGCCGTCACGGGCTCGCCGCTCATCGTCAACGACGCCTTTCTGGAACCCGGGATCGCCTATACCTACCGGGTCGAGGCCGTCGACGCGTTCGGCGCCCGGCTGGCCGTCTCGAACGAGATCACTATCTAGGAGAACGGACCATGAGCGGGGGAAAGATCATGAAGAGGGTCCTGGTCGTTCCTGCCGTCCTCGTCCTGGCCACGTTGGCCGTGGCGGAGAGCCGCCTGTTCCTGTCGGCCGGGGCGGGCTTTCTGCGCCCCGGGGACGCGGCCTACCGCTCGGTCTATGGCAACCAGGCCGTCTTTCCTGAGTTCGCCGCGTCCTTCCGCGTCGTCGCCGGCCTGTGCCTGAGCGGGAGCGTGGGGCAATTCCAGAGATCGGGCGTCTCGCCCGAGCTGCGCCTGGAGACCCGGGCCAGGCAGAGCTACGTGTCCTACGGGCTCAGCTATCTCCTGAGGGTCTCACCGATCGTCTGCCTCCAGGCCGGGGCCGGGATGGCCAGCCTGAGCTTCCGTGAAGAGGCCTTCGGAACGGAGATCCGCGGCCGTCACTCGGGCTTCGAGGCGAGGGCCGGCGTTTTCCTCGTCCCGGAGGACGAGCGCGTGTTCATGGGCTTCACGGCCGGTTATGTTTCGGCCCGCGTCCCCGGTTCGGACTTCGACCCCGCCCTGTCCCGGGCCCTCCGCCTGGGCGGCCTCAAGTTCGCGGTCTCGGTCGGCATCCAGCTCTTCGGCGGCGACTGATCGCCGTTCCCGCGGACGTTCCTTCCGGTCGCGATAGTGCTATAATCGCCCTCTTGCGCCCGGCTCGGCAAGGCCGGGCCTCGAAGGAGGACCCGCCCATGTCGTCGTTCCGGATGATCCCCCGCCGGGCTGCGGCCGTCGCGGCCGCCGCCGCTCTTCTCTTCGTCGCGCTCGCCGCCCTGCCCGTCCGTGCGCAGGGGCCCGAGGCCCGAAAGGCCAACTACGAGCTGGCCTCGCGCTGGACGCCGGCCAAGGTCGGCAAGCTCGTCTTCGACACGGCCGTGACGCCGCATTGGCTCGGGACGGGCGACCGCTTCTGGTACAGCTACGAGACGAGCCAGGGCAAGAAGTGGTTCCTGGTCGACCCGGCCGCCAGGACGAAAAGGCCCCTCTTCGACAACGCTAAGATGGCCGCCCAGCTGACCCGCATCCTTCTTTCGCCTTACGACGCCCAGCACCTGCCCATCAAGACGATCAAGTTCATCCAGAAGGACACGGCCATCCAGTTCGAGATCGAGGTCCCCAAGGACAACGACATCTCCGTCGACGGCAAGATCGTCAAGGCCTCCGAGATCGCCAAAGAGGAGGAGGTCCAGAAGACCGACCAGGACAAGCAGAAAGAGAAGGAAAAGGAGCAGGACACCCAGAAGACCAAGGAAGCCGAGAAGCCCAAGGAGCCGGAGAAGAAGACCAAGCTCCTGGCTTTCACCTACGACCTCGCCTCCGGCCGGCTGACCCTCCTCCAGGACTGGAAAGAGCCCCTGAAGCGGCCGCGCTGGGCCTCGGTCTCCCCGGACGAGAAGACGATCGTCTTCGCCCGCGGCGAGAACCTCTTCCTGATGGACGCGGCGAACTTCGAGCGGGCCAAGAAGAAGGCCGACGACAAGGAGATCCAGGAGACGCAGCTGACGACCGACGGCGAGGAGCACTACTCCTACGCCCGGTTCCTCAACGAAGAGGACAAGAAGGAGTACCAGAAGGACGAGAAGGACCGCAAGGACTTCCGGGCCCCGGCGGGAATGGTCGTCTGGTCCAAGGACTCGAAGAAGATCGCCCTCATCCGCAGCGACGAGCGCAAGGTCGCCGACCTCTGGGTCATCAATTCGCTGGCCAATCCCCGGCCGACCCTGGAGACCTACCGCTACGAGATGCCGGGCGAGGAGAACCAGCCCCAGCCCGAGATCCTCGTCTTCGATCTCGCGACCAAGGCCAAGGTCAAGATCAAGGCCGACAAGTTCAAGGACCCGACTTACGATATCTGCACCGCGCCGCGCACGGGCCTCGACCGCGAGAAGGAGTTCCCGCCGCCCCCGCAGTGGCTCTCCGATACGACGGACAAGCTCTATTTCGGGCGCCAGTCGCGCGACCTCCACGGCTATGACCTCTGCGTCGCCGACACGGCCACGGGCGAGGTCAAGGCCCTCGTCGAGGAGAGGCTCAACACCTACGTCGAGGCCCAGGACCCCTGGCTCCTCGGCGGAGGGAAAGAGCTCGTCTGGTGGTCCGAGCGAGACGGCTGGGGCCACTATTATCTCTATGACGGCGACGGCCGGCTCAAGACCCAGCTGACCTCGGGCGAGTTCGTCGGCCAGGCGATCGAGAAGGTCGACGAGAAGGCCCGCGTCCTCTACTTCGCCGCCTGCGGCCGGGAGGCGGGCGAGGACCCGTATTACACGCACCTCTACCGGGTCAACCTCGACGGCACGGGCCTCCGGCAGCTCGACAAGGGCGACGCCTCTCACAACGCCGACATGAACGACGGGACCCGCTGGTTCGTGGACAACGTCTCGCGGGTCGACGCGGCGCCCCGGTCCGAGCTTCGCGACGCCTCCGGCAACCTCGTTCTCGAGCTCGAGCGGACGGACGTCACGGCCCTCCTCGCGGCCGGCTTCAAGTTCCCCGAGCCGTTCAAGGTCAAGGCCGACGACGGCATCACCGACCTCTACGGGGTCATGTACAAGCCCTTCGATTTCGATCCCGCCCGGACGTACCCGATCATCGCCTACGTCTATCCGGGGCCCCAGACGGAGAGCGTCTCCAAGACCTTCGCGCCGCGCAACGCCAACGTCGCCCTGGCCCAGCTCGGCTTCGTCGTCATCGAGGTCGGCAACCGGGGCGGCCACCCGTCGCGGTCGAAGTGGTACCACAACTACGGCTACGGCAACCTCCGCGACTACGGCCTGGCCGACAAGAAGAGGGCCATCGAGGAGCTGGCCGCCCTCCATCCGTTCGTCGACATCGACCGGGTCGGCATCTACGGCCATTCGGGCGGCGGCTTCATGTCCACGGCGGCCATGCTCGTCTATCCCGACTTCTTCAAGGTCGCCGTCTCGTCCTCGGGCAACCACGAGAACAACATCTACAACCGCTGGTGGAGCGAGAAGCACCACGGGGTCAAGGAGGTCACCGACAAGGACGGCAACGTCAAGTTCGAGTACTCGATCGAGAAGAACTCGGAGATCGCCAAGAACCTCAAGGGCCATCTCCTTCTCACCACGGGCGACCAGGACAACAACGTCCACCCGGCCAACACGCTGCGGCTGGCCGCGGCCCTGATCAAGGCGGGCAAGCGCTTCGATTTCTTCATCTTCCCCGGCCAGCGCCACGGCTACGGCGACATGGGTGACTACTGGTTCTGGTTCCGGGCCGATTACTTCGCCAAGTGGCTGCTCGGGGACTTCTCGCAGTCGGTCGACCTCGTCGAGCTTCAGCGCGAGAAGGAACAGACCGGCGACAAGAAGGGGAAGTGACCATGGCCTCCCGCCGCTCGATCGGTATGGTCGTCCTGGTGATGATGACCTTCTTCGTCATCTCGCTCGTCACCAACGTCATCGGCGCCATCAACCCCGACGTCGGCCAGAGCTTCGGGCTGAGCCTGACTTTCGTCGGCCTGCTGGCCTTCGCCTTCTTCATCGCCTACGGCGTCATGTCCATTCCCTCGGGCATGCTCGTCGAGCGCTTCCGCGAAAAGCCGGTCATGCTCGCGGCCTTCGGCCTGGCTTTCGCCGGGGCCCTGCTCATCTCGCTCGTCCCGAGCTACCCGGTGTTCCTGCTCTCGCTCTTCCTCATCGGGGCCGGCTTCGCCGCCCTCCAGGTCGTCATCAATCCCCTCCTCCGGGCCGCCGGCGGCGAGGAGCACTATGCCTTCAATTCCGTCCTGGCCCAGCTCATCTTCGGCGGGGCCTCGTTCCTGAGCCCGCTGCTCTATTCCTATTTCGTCCGCAACATCGGCCGCCCCGGGGCCGAAGGCAAGCCCCTGATCGGGCTCATGTCGAAGCTCGTCCGGCCGGGCCTCTCGTGGGTCTCTGTCTACTGGGTCTTCGCGGTCATCGTCCTGGCCATGATGGCCGTCCTCTTGGCGGCCCGCTTCCCCGTCGTCGTGCGCAAGGAAGACGAGCGGGCCGGGGCCTGGGCCACCCATAAGGCCCTCTTCAAGAACCCGACGGTCATCCTCTTCTTCCTCGGCATCTTCGCCTACGTCGGGACGGAGCAGGGCGTCTCGTTCTGGATCTCCAAGTTCCTCAAGACCTATCACGGCTACGATCCCCAGACCGTCGGCGCCCAGCGCGTCGCCTGGTTCTGGCTGCTGATGACGATCGGCGGGATCCTGGGCCTTGTCCTTCTCAAGTTCCTGGACAGCCGCAAGGTCCTCGTCGGCTTCACCGTCGCGGCGCTCGTCTTCCTGACCGCCGCCTTCTTCGGGCCCGGCCCGGTGGCCCTGGTCATGTTCCCGCTCATGGGCTTCGCCGCCTCGGTCATGTGGCCGGTCATCTTTTCCCTGGCCCTGAACTCGGTCTCGAGCCACCACGGCTCGTTCTCCGGCATCCTCTGCACCGGGATCATCGGCGGCGCCCTCATGCCGCCGGTCATCGGGCTCCTGGGCGGTCTCGTCGGCCTGCGCCAGGGGATGTTCGTCCTCTACCTGACGCTCGGCTACATCCTGTCGATCGGGATCTGGGCCCGGCCGCTCATCGCCAACGAGACGATCGCCATGAAGAAAAGGAAGGAGGCGGCGGCATGAGCGGGCCGGCGGTCATCGGGGTCGACCTCGGCGGGACGAACGTCCGGGCCGGCCTGGTCGCCGACGGGCGGCTGGTCAAGGTCCATTCGACGGCGGTCCGGGGCCAGGGCACGGAGGCCGAGGTGCTCGAGGACGTGTTCGCCGCCATCGACCCGGTCATGGGACCCGCCGTCGCCGGGATCGGGGCCGGGGTGCCCTCGATCATCGACCTCAAGACCGGCACCGTTTATGACGTCCAGAACATTCCCTCGTGGAAGAAGGTCCCGCTCAAGGCCATCCTCGAGGAGCGCTATCACCGGCCGGCTTATGTCAACAACGACGCCAACTGCTTCGCCGCCGGGGAAAAGCACTTCGGCCGGCTCGCGCCCTACGAGAACGCGGTCGGCCTCATCGTCGGGACGGGCCTGGGAGCCGGGATCATCGCCAACGGCCGCCTCTATTCGGGCATCAATTGCGGCGCGGGCGAATTCGGCATGCTGCCCTACCTCGACCGGAACTTCGAGGCTTACGCGAGCGGCCAGTTCTTCCGCCGCGTCCACGGCACGTCCGGCCGCGAGGCCGCGGAGAGGGCCGGGCGGGGCGACCAGGCGGCGCTGGCCATGTTCGCCGAGTTCGGCGGCCACCTCGGCCAGGCCGTCAAGGCCATCTGCTATGCCGTCGACCCGGAGATCATCCTCCTCGGCGGGTCGGTCAGCAAGTCCTACGCCCATTTCCGCGAGGCGCTCTGGGCGGCCTTCCGGTCCTACGCCTATTCGATCGCCAGGGAGCGCCTGCGGATCGAGATCTCGGAGACCGAGAACATCGCCATCCTCGGCGCCGCGGCGCTCTATTTCGACGCCATCGTGGCCTGATCGCCGGCCGGCTCCGCCGGCAGGACTAGCCCCAGGCGGCTAGACGACGATCTTCGCGCCGCAAGCGAAAAACGCTTGACAGCCTTTTTGGCCGTGGCTTCTAATATTCCGTCAGGGAGATCTTTGAGGAGTCTGGTCATGGTCAGAACGCGAGCGGCTCTGAAGGTTTGGAGGGTCCTTTCGGCGATGGTCATCGCGGTCCTCGTCCTCGCCGGCCCGGCGGCCCTGCGGGGACAGGAGAAGCAGGAAAAGAAGAAAGGATTGTTCGGACCCTGGGAGGCCACGGCCGAGTTGAGCTACGTCGTCACCGGCGGCAACACGTCCACCTCCGCCCTCAGCCTGGGCACGATCTTTTCCCGGAAGTGGACCCGGGACACGCTGCTCTTCAAGAGCTACATCCTGACCAGCAAGGCGACGACGACGACCCGCCTGGCCCAAGGAACGACGGAGGACTTCGAGATCCTCGAGACCCGGTCGACCCGCAAAGTGGCGGAAAACTACCTTCTGGCCGGCCAGTATGACCGCAAGATCATGGACGGCCTCCTCGGCCAGGCCGGCCTGAGCTGGGACCGGAACCGGTTCGCCGGCGTCGACGACCGGATCACCGCCACCGCCGGCCTCGGCTACGCCTGGGTCGACATGAAGAGGGCCCAGCTCAAGACCTCGGCCGGCCTGACCTACACCCTGCGGCAGTACGTCGGACAGGACACGGAATCGTTCGCCGGACTCCGGTTCAGCATCAACGGCGAGAAAAAGATCCTGGACAGCTCGTCCCTCTCGACCGTGTTCATCTTCGACGACAACCTGAAGAAGACGCCCGACTGGCGCTTCGACTGGGCCAACTCGGTCACCGCGTCCTTCTCCAAGTCGCTCGCCCTCAAGGTCATCCTGCGCACGCTCTACGCGAACGTCCCGGCCCTCCAGGACCTGCCCCTCGTCGACGGCCTGGGAGAGCCGACGGGATTGTTCGTGCCCTATCCCCTCAAGAAGCTGGACACCTTCCTGACCACCTCGGTCGTCATTAACTTCTGAGGGGCAGCGACCTGGGGCCCCTCTTCACGTTTGACCCCGTCTTTATTTCCTAGTAGGATGGTAAGGAATCGGCCAGGAGGGGCGCATGAAGAAGCGATATTGGCGCTGCTATGTCTGCAACGACATCCATTACGGCGTCGCGCCGCCGGAGGTCTGCCCCACGTGCAAGGTGCAGCACGCCTACGTCGAGATCACGTCCGACGAGGCCCGCAAGATCCTGGCCGGGTCCCCCGAGAAGGCCATGACCCCGGAGGAGTTCCGGTCGGCCATCGAGGCCTTCGCCGCGCCCAACGAGTTCATGGTCAATCCAGAAAAGGAAAAGGTCGATCTGCTTCTCCAGGGAGAATTCGAGAACGAGAAGAACCACGGCTTCAAGTTCTGCCCCTGCCGCCTGCGGACGAAGGATTGGGACGAGGACCTCAAGCTCATCTGCCCGTGCAACTTCCCCATCCAGGAGACCTACCGCGGCCTCCCCAACGGCGAGTGCTGGTGCGGACTCTTCGTGAGGAGGCCCTGATGGCTCGACTGATCATGTTCTACGGCCGGGAATGCCCGCACTGTAAGAAGATGCTTCCGCTCATGGACCGGCTCGAGCAGGAAACGCCGCTCCGCTTCGAGCGCTATGAGGTCTGGCACGACGAGAAGAACGCCGACCTCATGCGCGGCTTCCGCGAGGCGATCGCCCCGAAGTGCGGCCAGCAGCTCCGCGTCCCGACGTTCCTCAACGCGGACACCAAGGACGCCATGTGCGGCGAGGTCGAGTTCGACCAGCTCAAGGACTGGGCCCAGCGCCAGGGCTGAGGTCCGCCCGGGGCCGGCCGCGGACGGGCCGCGCCGCGGCGAGGACGTAAGGGGGTGGCGATGATCGAGCGCTTCGATCCTCTCAAGGGGGAGAGGCTCCGCATCCTGGACGAAGAGGGGCGCGCGGCGCCGGACCTCGACCCGCGCCTGCCGGACGCGGCGCTGCGGACCTTCTATGAGCTCATGGTCCGGACGAGGGCCGCCGACCTCAAGGCGCTCAAGCTCCAGCGTCAGGGCCGGATGGGCACCTATGCGCCGAGCCTGGGGCACGAGGCGGCCCACGTCGGCCTGGCCTCGGCCATGTCCCGCGACGACTGGTTCTTCCCCTATTTCCGCGATCTCGGCGTCTTCCTGACGCTCGGCTTCCCGCTGGCCGATTATTATCACTTCTGGATGGGCAACGAGGCGGGCATGCGGATCCCCGACGGCCTGAACATCTTCCCCATCTCGATCCCAGTCGGCTCACAGATCCCGCACGCCGTCGGGGCGGGGCTGGCCGCGAAGCGCCGGAAGCTCGGGATCGCCGTCCTCGCCACCCACGGCGACGGGGCCACGTCGGAAGGAGACTTCCACGAGGGGCTCAATTTCGCCGGGGTCTTCCACACGCCCAACGTCTTCGTCTGCCTCAACAACCAGTTCGCCATCTCCGTGCCCCGCTCCCGCCAGTCGGCCGCCGCGACGCTGGCCCAGAAGGCGATCGCCTACGGCTTCGCCGGCGTCCAGGTCGACGGCAACGACGTCCTCGGCATGTTCGCCGCGACGCGCGAAGCCCTGGACATCGCCCGCGGCGGGGGCGGGCCGACGCTCATCGAGGCTTATACCTACCGCATGGGCGACCACACGACGTCGGACGACGCCAGCCGCTACCGGACCGAGGACGAGGTCAAGCAATGGGAGCGGCGCGACCCCATCAACCGCCTCCGGCTCTATCTCACGGGCCGCGGCCTCTGGGACGAAGCCTTCGAGCGCGAGGTCCAGGCCCGGGCTGCCGATCTCGTGGAAAAGGCCGTCGCCGAGGCCGAGGCCCGGCCCCCGGCGACGCCGGGGGATATCTTCGCCTATACCTATGCCACGATGCCACCGGCGCTCGAGGCCCAGCTGGCCGAGCTCCAGGCGACCTTGACGGAGGGCGGCCGATGATGATGACCATGATCCAGGCCATCAACAGGGCTCTGGCGGGCGAAATGGAAGGAGACGACCGGATCGTCGTCTTCGGCGAGGACGTCGGCCGCGACGGCGGCGTCTTCCGGGCCACCGAGGGCCTTTTCGACCGCTTCGGCGCCGACCGGGTCATGGACACGCCCCTGGCCGAGTCCGCCGCGATCGGCGCGGCCATCGGCATGGCCGCCCTGGGGCTTCGTCCGGTACCCGAGATCCAGTTCATGGGCTTCATCTATCCCGCCTTCAATCAGATCGTCTCCCACGTCGCCCGGTTGAGGAACCGGACGCGGGGAAGGTTCACCGCGCCGCTGACCATCCGGACGCCCTACGGCGCCGGGGTCAAGGCCCTCGAGCACCACTCCGAAAGCACGGAGGCCCTGTTCTGCCATCTCCCCGGCCTGACGGTCGTCGTTCCTTCGAATCCTTATGACGCCAAGGGGCTCCTGGCGGCCTCGATCCGCAGCGACGACCCGGTCCTCTTCCTCGAGCCGACCCGGCTCTACCGGGCCGAGAAGCAAGAGGTTCCGGAAGAGCCGTACGAAGTGCCTCTGCGGAAGGCGGCGGTCGTCCGGGAGGGCCGGGACCTGACCATCGTCGCCTGGGGCGCGATGGTCCCCGTGGCCAAGGAGGCCGCCGCGTCGGCCGAAGCCCAAGGCGTCTCGGCCGAGATCGTCGATCTGCGGACGCTCAGCCCGATGGACCGGACGACGATCATCGACTCCGTCCGGAAGACCGGCCGGGCCATCGTCCTCCACGAAGCGCCCAAGACCTGCGGGCTCGGGGCCGAGATCGCGGCCACGATCGGCGAGTCGGCCCTGCTCAGCCTGAAAGCGCCGGTGGCCCGGGTGACGGCTCCCGATATCACCGTGCCGCTCTCGAAGCGCGAGGATCTCTACTATCCCAACACGGAGCGCGTCCTGCGGGCCGTCCGTAAGCTCATGGAGTACTGACATGGCCAAGGAATTCCGCTTTCCCGACGTCGGCGAGGGCATCACCGAAGGCGAGATCGTCCGCTGGCACGTCCAGGAAGGCGACGAGGTCAAGGTCGACCAGACCCTGGCCGAGATCGAGACCGACAAGGCCATCGTCGAGATGCCTTCCCCCTACGCCGGAACGGTCCTCAAGCTCCACGTCAAGGAAAAGGAGATGGTCAAGGTCGGCCAGCCGCTGGTGACCATCGGCGAGAAGGGAGAAAGCCTGGCCGCCGTCCCGCCTGAGGCCCGGGCGGCGGCGCCGGCCGTCGCGGCCCCCTCCCCCGCCGCGCCCGTGGCCGCCCCGGCGGCGGGAGCCCCCGGCGAGGTCCTGGCCACGCCCCGCGTCCGGGCTCTGGCCAAGGAGCTCGCCGTCGAACTCTCCGCCGTCAAGGGCACGGGTCCGGGGGGCCGGGTGACCGAGGAGGACGTGAAGGCCGCTCAGGCCGCCCCGCCCGAGAAGAAGCTCGCCGTCAAGGTCAAGGCCAAGTACGACCTCTACGGCAACTTGGAGCGGGTGCCCCTCCACGGCATCAGGCGGGCCACGGCCAAGAAGATGCGCGAGTCCCTAGATCACGCCGCCCATGTGACCCACTGCGATGAGGCGGACGCCGGGCCGCTCGAGGCCCTGCGCGAGAAGATGAAGCCCGAGGCCGAGGCGGCGGGCGTCAAGCTCACCTACCTTCCCCTCATCGTCAAGGCCGTGGTCGAGGCCCTCAAGCTCCATCCCGATTTCAACGCCTCGCTCGACGAGGCGGAGAACGAGATCGTCCTCAAGAAGTACTACAACATCGGCATCGCCGTCGACGTCCCCGACGGCCTGATGGTCCCGGTCATCAAGTTCGCCGACCAGAAGTCCGTGCTGGACATCGCCCGGGAGATCCAGACGCTGGCCGGGCGGGCCCGCGAAAGGACGATCGATCTGGCCGACCTGCAGGGCGGCACGTTCTCCATCACCAACGTCGGCGTCATCGGCGGCCATGCCGCGACGCCGATCATCAATTACCCGGAGGCGGCCATCCTGGCCACGATGAAGATCGCCGACCGGGCCCGCGTCGTCGACGGCGCCGTCGTCGTCCGCAAGACCCTGCCCCTGTGCCTGGCCTTCGACCACCGTATCATCGACGGGGCGGCGGCGGCCCGCTTCACCAGGGACCTCGTCCGCTTCCTCGAGGCGCCCGGGTCCATGCCTCTCCAGGGCGATTGAGCGGCCCGTCCGCGGCTGTGGTATATTGGGCCTCATGACGCGAGACCGATCGAAGACCGACGAGCTCAGGGCGATCATCCGGAGCCGGCCGCGGGCCCTGGTCGCCTTCTCCGGGGGCGTGGACTCGACCCTGCTCCTCAAGATGTGCGCGGACGTCCTCGGCCCGGCCAACGTGACGGCCGTGACGGGGATCTCGCAGACCTATACGCCCGAGGAGAAGCGGACGGCCGGACGGGTCGCCCGCGAGCTTGGCGTCCACCACGTCCTCCTCGAGACCGACGAGCTCGGCTGCGCGGCCTTCGCCGCGAACCCGGTCGACCGCTGCTATCACTGCAAGAAGGAGCTCTTCGGCCGCATCGCCCAGGTCGCCTCGGCCTTGGGGATCGACGCCGTCTATGACGCCTCGAACGTCGACGACCGGGCGGACTACCGCCCCGGCCGGCGCGCGCTGAAGGAATTCGCCGTCGCCAGCCCGCTCCTCCAGGCCGGCTTCACGAAGAAGGATATCCGGGCCCTGTCGAAGAGGCTCGGCCTTGCTTCCTGGGACAAGCCGGCCAACCCGTGCCTGGCCAGCCGCGTCCCGTACGGCACGCCGATCACGGTCGAGACCCTGGAAAGGATCCGGGCCGGCGAGAGATATCTCCGCGGCCTGGGCTTCCGGGTCGTCAGGCTCCGTCATCACGGCGAGCTGGCCCGCATCGAAGTCCCGGCCGCCGACCTGCCTCGGATCACACGGCCGGCGACGGCCCGCAAGATCGCCCGCCGGATGCGATCTCTTGGCTATCTCTGGACCTCGGTCGACCTCGAAGGTTACCGGATGGGCAGCCTCAATCGGGCCGTCGGGGGCCGGAACAGGACGAGGACCGGGGACCGATGAAGGTCGCCGTCGGCATGAGCGGCGGGGTCGACTCGTCGGTCGCCGCCCTTCTTCTCCTCCGGGACGGGCACGAGGTCTCGGGCGTTTTCATGAAGCTCTGGCAGGGACCCGAGGCGGACGCGCCCGCCAAGCACGCCTGCTACGGTCCCGACGAAGCGGCGGACGTCCGGGCCGCGGGGGCCGTCTGCGCCCGGCTCGGCATCCCGCTCGCGACGATCGACTGCTCGCGAAGCTACGAGGACATCGTCCTGCGCTATGTCCGGGAGGCCTACGAGGCCGGCACGACGCCCAACCCGTGCGTCCGCTGCAACCAGCTGGTCAAGTTCGGGATCCTGCCGGAGGCGGCCCGGGCCTCGGGCCTCGCCTTCGACCGCTTCGCGACCGGCCACTACGCCAGGGTCGAGCAGGACCCGGAGCTCGGACGATTCCTGCTCAAGCGGGGCGTGGACGAGGCCAAAGACCAGTCTTATTTCCTCTACCGCCTGGGCCAGGCCCAGCTGGCCGCGGTCCTCTTCCCCCTCGGGCCGCTGACCAAGGCCCGGGTCCGGGCCCTGGCGCGCGAGGCCGGCCTTCCCGTCCATGACCGAAAGGAGAGCCAGGACTTTTACGGCGGCGACCTCGGCGCCCTCGTCGGTCCGGGCGCCGGCGAAGGCGATATCGTCGACCGCGACGGACGCGTCCTCGGGCGGCACCGCGGCCTGACCCATTACACGATCGGCCAGCGCAAGGGCCTGGGCATCGCCGGACCCGCGCCGCTTTACGTCATCGCCATCGACGCGGCCTCGAACAGGCTCGTCGTCGGGCCCGAGAGCGCGACGCTGGGACGCACGGCCACCGTGAGCCATTGTGTCTGGGGGCCGTTCGACCAGCTGACCGCGCCGGCCGAGGTCCGGGTCAAGCTCCGCTCCGGCGCGCGTCCCGCCGCGGCCGCGGTCTCCCCGCTCGATCCCGGGCGGGTCCGCCTCGATCTGGCCGAGCCCGTCTCCGCCATCGCACCCGGCCAATCCGCCGTCTTCTACGACGGCGATACGGTCCTCGGCGGCGGCGTCATCGACTCGGCCGCCTAGGCCGTTTTTCTCCCTCCTCGATCCGGGTTATAATCGGCCGGAATCATATCCCTTCAGGAGGACACCATGGCCGGTTATCTCATCGCTTTTCTCGTAGGCATCTTCATCATGGGCGCTCTCATCGCCCGTCAGGACAGGGCCGGCGGGCTCAACGCCTGGCTCCGGGGGAAGAAGAGCCTGGTCCTGACCGCCCTTGTCGTCGTCGTGGCCATCGCCCTGCTCGTCCAGTCCCTGGTCACGGTCCAAGCCGGGACGGTGGGCGTCGTCAAGCGGCTCGGCGCGGTGCGCCAAGAGCTCAGCCCGGGGCTGCACGTCATCGTACCGTTCATCGACCACGTCGTCATCTTTCCGACCTTGAAGAAGACCTATGAGGCTTCCGAAACGCCTCAATCGAGCGAGGCGGACTATCCCGACATCATCATCACCGCGTTGACCTCGGACGGCCAGCAGATCCGGGTCGGTATGACGGCCCGGTTCATGATCGCCCCGGGCAAGGCGGCCTGGATCGTCCAGAACCTGGGCACCGAGCGCGAATACGTCGAGAAGGTCGTCAAGACCGAGATCCGAGGCTCGGGCCGGAGGGTCCCGACCCGCTTTGCCGCCTACGACCTCTACACTAAGAAGAGCTACGAGGCCCAGCAGGCCCTCTTCGACGAGATCTCGCCCAAGTTCGAGAAGAACGGCCTCATCCTCGACGAGATCGTCATCCGCAACATCACCTTCACCCCCGAGTACGCCAAGACGCTCGAGGAGAAGCAGATCGCCCTGGAGAATATCACCACCGAGAAGAACAAGCTCGAACAGGAAAAGATCCGCAAGGAGCAGAAGATCGTCGAGGCCGAGGGCGACGCCAAGAGCATCGAGATCCGGCAAGCCGCCTTGACCAAGAACCCGACCATCATCCAGTGGGAGTTCGTTCAGAAGCTGGCCCCCAATGTCCAGTGGGGCATCATGCCCGACAAGGTCATTCCGGTCATCGACTTCAAGGGATTGAACGGGCCGCAGAAATAGCCGAAGAGCGCGGGCGAGACGTCCGCTAGCGGCCCTGGGCGGTGAAGTCGATCATCCGGGCGATGGCCGCCTGGCAGACTCTGCAGAACTCGTTCTTCGGGTTGCCGATCATGAGGCAATAGATCTGGGACCGGTAAAGCCCCTTCGAGGCGTACCCGGCCCCTTCGAAGACGCCGACCTTGTCGATGAGCCCGGCGTATTCCGCCCGGATGTCGGCGATCTTCTTGTCCAGCGCGCCCTCTGCCGATTCGGCCTTGGCCTCGATCGCGCGGACCTCTTTATCCGGCGCGCCCTTTTTCTTGGCTTCGGCCACGGCCTCGGCCGCGGCGGTCCGGCGGTCCCGGATCTGGGCTTGGAGGGCCTCGATCCGGTCCTTGCCGTACTCGGTCGGGACGGCCGTCCCCGGCGCGAGCAGGTCCGCCCACTTGACCCGGGCCGGGTCGAGCAGGGCGGTGATGTTCGGCTCAAGGGGCTCGACGCCCTTGGGATAGAAATCGTTGTACGAGACTTTGGACTGATAGTACTCGTCCGCGAGGTAGGCGAACGAGTGGCCGAGCTCGTGGACGAAGACCTGGAGGCTGGCCGGGTGGTCCACGGTCGTCACGCAATAGTCGAGGCCGATGCTGCCTCCGCCGTAGCGGACGCTGTTGACGAGGACGGCGATGACGTCATAGGGCACCTCGGCGGCGATGTCGTGCATGAGGTGGTCCTCTTCGATGAGCATGTAGCGGTCGAGGTCGAAGGCGTTGAACGAGGCCCCGAGCACCGTCCTCTTGTAGGACCGCTGGCGCGGCTCGTCCATGCCCCGCTCGGCCGAGGCCCGGAAGACGGCCCGGACGTTGAAGCGGTCCGCGCGCGACTTGTAGGGCTCCAGGGCGAACAGGGCCGTCGACATCCGGTCCACGTCGGCCTTGAACTTGTCCCGGTCCTGGGCCGCATAGCCTTCGGCGAGGAAGACGAGGTCGACCTTGTCGTGGGGGTCCCCGGCGATGCGGGCTTCGATGACCGTGTCGTCCGAAGCGGTCCGCTCGCGGAGGATATGATAATCGGCGGGATCGACGATCTGGCTGAAGACCGGGTGCAGGAGGCTGCGTTTGTCCCGCTGCTCGATGACGAAGAGGACCGGGCGCTTGGGCAGCGGGAAGCGAACCGAGCGCTCGAAGACGCGCACCGTCCCGGCCAGGGCCGGGGAGGTCGTCTTGTACTCCGCGAACATGGTGTCGAAGCCGCGGGAGAAGATCAGGCGGTTGGAGGCGGCGTCGTAGACCCGGTAGACATAGCGGCCGTAGTCGAACGGGGGCAGAAGGCCCGCCTTGGACTCGGGCCAGAGGGGCTCCTCGGAGATGCGGCGGATGGTGACGGTTTCGGCCTTGGCGTCGCCGGTCTGATAAAGGTCGAGGCGAAGGGCCTTGTCGACAAAGAACTCATCGAAGGACAGCCCGTCCTGGGCGGCGGCGGCCGAAATCGGGGTGGCGGCGGCGAGAGCGAGGGCGAGGGCGGCGAGTGTCTGGGCCATCTTGCGCATGGATAATCCTCCGGTCTTCCGAAGGATTATAGGACTCGCCGGGCCGGATGACAAATGGGGACAGGGCGAGCGCCAGGGCCTCTCGCCGGGGCCCTGAGCCCGCTGAGGCTTGAGGCCCGGGCCGTTTTCGGCTATAATGGGCTTTCGACTGCTCCGATTTCGGACCCTTAGGGGTGCCCCTTCCGGCTATCTCCCGAAAACACGACAGGCGGCTATTCATAGGACCTTATTGAGTGAGCTGACATGACGACCGACATCGCCCGCATGCGCAACATCGGCATCAGTGCGCATATCGACTCGGGCAAGACGACGCTGACCGAGCGGGTCCTCTTTTATTGCAAGAAGATCCACAAGATCCATGAGGTCAAGGGCAAGGACGGCGTCGGCGCGACCATGGACTCCATGGACCTCGAGCGCGAGCGGGGCATCACCATCGCCTCGGCCACGACCAACGTCGAGTGGGCCGATCACTCCATCAACATCATCGACACGCCGGGCCACGTCGACTTCACTATCGAGGTCGAGCGCTCGCTGCGGGTCCTCGATTCGGCCATCCTCGTCCTCTGCTCGGTCGGCGGGGTCCAGTCCCAGACGATCACCGTCGACCGCCAGTTGCGCCGCTACAACGTCCCCTTCATCGCCTTCGTCAACAAGGCCGACCGGGTCGGAGCGAACCCTCTCAAGGTCCGCGACCAGATCGCCGACAAGCTCGGCCACGAGGCCGTCCTGATGCAGATCCCGATCGGCCTCGAGGGCGCCTTCCGCGGCGTCGTCGACCTCGTGACCATGAGGGCCCTCTACTTCGACGGGCCCGAGGGCGAGACCGTCCGGGACGAGGCCATCCCGGCCGAGCTCGCGGCCGAGGCCGCGGCCCGGCGCGAGGAGCTCCTCGACGCCGTCTCCCTCCACAGTGACGAGCTCATGGAAGCGGTGCTCGAGAGCCGGGTGACCGAGCCGCTCATCCGAGCCGCCGTCCGCCGGGGCGTGCGGATGCGCAAGCTCGTCCCCGTTTTTATCGGCTCGGCCTACCGGAACAAGGGCATCCAGCCGCTGCTCGACGCCGTCGTCCACTATCTCCCGAACCCCTCCGAGGTCGAGAACCGGGCCATCGATCTCGACAGCGGGAGCGAGCGGGCCCTCGCCGCCGACCCGGACGCCCCGACCGTGGCCCTGGCCTTCAAGCTCGAGGACGGCCCGTACGGCCAGCTGACCTATATCCGCGTCTACCAGGGTTCGCTGCGCAAGGGCGGGGAGCTCGTCAACACGCGCTCCGGCCAGCGGATCAAGGTCGGCCGCCTCGTCCGCATGCATGCCGACACGATGTCGGAGATCACCGAGGCCGGGCCGGGTGACATCGTCGCCCTCTTCGGGGTCGAGTGCGCCTCGGGCGACACCTTCTGCGGGCCGGGCAGCAATTTGGCCATGACTGCGATCTACGTCCCTGAGCCGGTCATCTCGCTGGCCATCGAGCCGGTCGACAAGGGCTCGGCCGACCGGATCGCCAAGGCCCTCAACCGGTTCACCAAGGAGGATCCGACCTTCCGGACCTTCGTCGACCCGGAATCGAACCAGACCATCGTCCAGGGCATGGGCGAGCTCCATCTCGACGTCTACGTCGAGCGCATGAAGCGCGAGTACAGGGCCGAGGTCACGACCGGCATGCCCCAGGTCGCCTACCGCGAGGCCATCAGCCAGGCGGTCGACTTCGATTACACCCACAAGAAGCAGACCGGCGGCGCGGGCCAGTACGCCCGGGTCATCGGCCGGCTCGAGCCCCTGGCCAAGGGCGCCTTCGAGTTCGCCAATGAGGTCAGGGGCGGCCGCATCCCGCGGGAGTTCATCCCCTCCTGCGAGAAGGGCTTCCGGGCCGCGCTCAAGAAGGGGCCGCTCATCGGCTTTCCGGTCATCGGCGTCCGCGTCGTCGTCAACGACGGCCAGTACCATGCCGTCGACTCGTCGGACATCGCCTTCCAGGCGGCGGCCCAGGGCGCGTTCAAGCAGGTCTACATGAAGGCCAAGCCCCAGATCCTCGAGCCGGTCATGAAGGTCTCGGTCGAGGGGCCGTCCGAGTTCGCCGGCAACGTCTTCGCCACGATCAGCCAGCGCCGGGGCGTCATCGTCAGCTCGGTCGAGGACGGCACCTTCTCCCGGGTCGACGCCGAGGTGCCTCTGGGCGAGATGTTCGGCTACTCGACCGTGCTGCGCTCGCTGACCCAGGGCAAGGCCGAGTTCACCATGGAATTCCTGAAATACGGCCGCGTGCCGGCGCATATCGCCGAGATGCTGACCCAGCAGCACCTCGAGGCCGCGCGGGCGAAGTCCCCGAAGTAGCGGAGGAGAGGCTATGACGCTCACCGTCAAGGAAGAACTGATCAAGCGCAGTCCCCTGCGGATCCTCGAGCGGTCCATCTCGGGCGGCCTCGGCCGGGGCAATATCGGCGTCCTGGCCAGCCGCAAGGGCGTCGGCAAGACGGCCTGCCTCGTCCACATCGCGGCGGACAAGCTCCTCCAGGGCCAGCACGTCATCCACGTCTCCTATGCCAGCCGCGTCGATCACATCGTCACCTGGTACGAGGACATCTTCAAGGAGATCGCCAAGGCCCCGAGGATGCGGGGCGCCCTGGACGAGTTCGACGAGCTCATCCGGCGCCGGGTCATCATGAACTTCAAGCAGGACGGGGCCAGGACCGAGCAAGTCCTGCGCTCTCTCGAGGCCATGATCGTCCACGGCAACTTCCGGGCCGAGACCGTCATCGTCGACGGGCTCGACTTCGCCCAGGCGGGTCCGGACGAGCTGCTGAAGTTCAAGGGATTCGCCGCGCGCCTGGGCCTGGAGGTCTGGTTCAGCGCTTCGCTCAAGAAGGAGGACCCCCTTTTCGACGACCGCGGCATCCCGTTCGAGCTGGCCGGCCATATGGCCGCGATCGATGTCCTCATCTCCCTCCAGCACCACGGCGACCACATCCACTTCAACCTGGTCCAGGACCACGGCCGGCTGGCGCCCAAGGATCTGAGGCTCAGGCTCGACCCGACGACCCTGCTCATCGCCAAGGACCTTCCCGGCCGGGCCCGCTGACCGCGGCCGACGCCGTCTCTTTGACCGGCCGGCCGGGGTGTGCTATACGTGACCTTCGACCCTCCCACGCGAGGACCTGCCATGGCATCCGACGAGAGCGCTAGGATCGCATTCCCGGGCGGGACGCGTCTGGCCGTCATCGACCTCGACGGCACGCTCCTCAAGGGTCTGAACGCCGAGAGGATCTTCTACTCGGACCTCTTCATCCGCGGCCGGGTCGGCGCCCTGCGGATGGCCGGCTACCTCTTGAGCCTGGTCGGGGACTCGGTCCGCCTCGGTTTCCGCAGGGCCATCGGCTCGAACGCCCGCCTGCTGCGGGGAGAGACGCCCGAGACGGTCCAGGTCTGGGCCCGCGCGTTCGGCCGGACCTATCTGCGCAGGGCGGTGCCCGAGCCCCTCAGGGCCAAGATCCTCAGCCTCAAAGCTCAGGGCTGCCGGATCGTCCTGTTGACGGGATCCCTCCAGCTCATCGTGGACCAGCTCAAGGAGCGGCTGGAGGCCGAGATCGTCATCGGCACCGAGCTCGAGGTCGAGAAAGGGGTCCTGACCGGCCGCAAGACCGGCATCTTCGCCTACGGCCCGAAGAAGCTTGACGCCCTCTTCCGGAGGATCGACCCCGAGGGGATTGACTGGGCCAGCTCCTGGGCCCTGGCCGACCGCTTCTCGGACCTGCCGGTGCTCGACCTCGTCGGGCATCCCGTCGCGGTCCACGGGGACCGGCGCCTGCGGCGCCTGGCCCGCAAGAGGAGCTGGGAGATCATCGGCCGGCGCTAAAAAAGATAGCTCAGTCCGGCGAAGGTGCGGGTCTCTTGGCTCGCCGCCCTGATCTCGGCGATCTTCCCCCATCGGTGGATGCCTTCGAGGCCGGCAAAGACGCGCAAGGGGGCGGCGCCCAGGCGCCAACCGGCCTTGAGCAAGAACCGGGTGCGGGTATCGGCTTCAGCCGCATTGTTCGTGACATCGCTCTGGAACCTGTCCCGGCCCTGCCAGGACCCCCAGGCGTGGGCGTTGAGGAGGCCTCTGAGCCAGAGGCGCCCCCAATCGACGTCGACGCGGGCCGAAGAGCTCACGCCGTAGCCGTAATAATAACCGTAATAGCTGAGCGTCGTCTTCAGGCCTATGATCGGGTGGACGGCCGAGTAGGCGTTCATGGCCGCGGCGTTCATCATGGCGAAATCGAAGTAGGCGTCGGCCACGACGCGGACCTTGAGGCCGCGCCCGAAACGGGTCCAATCGACGACCGGCCCGAGGAGATGGGCCACCGTCATCTTGTCGGTGAAGCCGGTCGGCGTCTCCGGCGGCGGCGCGATGTGGACCGGGGTCCCGCGGGCGTCGTAGAAGACCGGCCGTTTCCGGAGGTAGGTCAGGGCCGAGCCGAGCCCGATCGAAAAGGCGGATCCGCGTCCGAGCTCGTCGATCGACTGCCTGTACCAGCTCAGCCCGACGACCCGGGCGTAGAAGTCCATTTCGTCGTTCAGCCCGCTCTGCAGGCCGGGCTCGGAGGCGCCCCGCCGCCGCAGCGCGGCAGAGAAGGCGAGCTCGCTCAGCGAAGTGTCGTGCTGGACCCTGGAGAAGGTCCCGGGCCGGCCGTATTCCGGGGTCCGGATAAGCTGGGTCTCGAGGCTGATGATCGCCGCGTCGCGGGCCCCCCGCCCCGTCTCCGTCGAGTGCCAGCCGCCGAGGGAGAGGACCAGGTCGGCCCAGCCCGGCGGGGCATAGACATGGGAGGCGGGCTTTTTCCGGTCCAGCCAATGGTCCAGCTCGTTGATCGGGTTCATGAAGCCGAGGACCTTGAAGACGATCGACTTCCCGTGATGAAAATAGTCCGAGAGCTGGAACCACGGCTCACCAACCGCGTAGCCGCTGAAGGTCGTGAAGGTCATGTCGTTGATGGAGATGACCTCGCGCCATTCCGTGACGTATTCATAGACGGCGGAGGCCAGGAAACAGGACAGCAGCGATTCGGGCCAGGACAGGTAGGAGGACCGGGCGAACTGGTAGTAGAGGGCGCCGCCGACGACGTGGATCCAGTTCGTGATATAGGCGTTCGAATCGAAGGTGATGGCCTCGGTCGTCAAGAACCGCCGGTACTGGTCGGCCCAGGTGAGCCGGAACTGCCAGTCCTCGATCCATTCGTGATAGGAGCTCCAGTACTCCCAGGTCGCATAGACGGCGAAGATCGCGTGCTGGACGATGGCCCGCCGATAGTTCGGCCGCATGACGGGGGCGGGAGCCTGCGGGCCTCCGGAGGGGGCGCCGCCTTGGGGCGAAGAGGCCAGTGAAAAAACCTGGTCCGCCGCCCTTCCCGACCTCGGCGTGCCGGGCTGAGAGGCCGCGCCGGAACGCGAGGGCGCGGCCGTGAGCGAGAACCGCGGGGGGGCGACGGCTGCAAGGGGCAGGGCCGCGGCGCCGAGCAGCAGGCCGGCCATTCCGGCGGCTATTATTATCGGGATCGGTATGCGGCTCTTTGTTTTTCCCAAAATCGGGGATAAAATATGCCAACCGTCGAGAAGAGTCAAGATGTTCAGCCTGACGAGGTCCGCCGAAGAGGCTGGCCCGCCGCCGACCCGCCGGTCCCGCCTCCGGACCTGGATCTTCCGGCTCATCGGCTACGCCGGGGTCGGGCTCTTCGTCTTCCTCATCGTCAAGACCGGCCCGAAAGAGATCCTGAAGGCCCTGGGCCGTCTCACCCTGGCCGAGGTGGCGGTCCTCATGGGTCTCCGCTTCGTTTATTGGCTCATCCGGGCCGTCAACTGGCGGGCCCTCCTTGTCTCCTCGGGCGAGCGGGTCCCCTTCCGTGAGATCCTCGGGGCGCGCATCGCCGGCTACGCGGTCAGCTATCTGACCCCGGCCGGGAACATCGGCGGGGAGACCATCCGCATCTTCTGCCTGGACCGCGTCGAGCGCAACAAGGTCCTGGCCACGGTCGTGGTCGATAAGACGATCGAGTTCCTGGCCGGCTTGGCGAGCGTCGCCCTGGCCGTCGTTTTTCTCATCACCGAGTTCGCCCTGCCGCGGCGCCAGAAGATCGAGCTCTTCGCCGCCATGGCCACGCTCGTGCTCGTCCTCATCTTCCTCATCCTCAAGCAGAAACAAGGGCTGTTCACCTGGGCCCTGGACACTCTGAAGAAGATCAAGATCCGCATCCCCTTTTTCGAGAGCCGCCGGGAGAAGATCCTCGAGACGGATGCCCATATCGCCGAGTTCTACGGGCGCAACAAGGCCCTTTTCCTGGGGCTCTTCGGCTCCTATTTCGCCCAGGCCTGGCTCTGGGCGGCCGAGATCTACCTGACCTTCCTCTTCCTGGGGGGCCAGAAGCCGACGTTCTTCAAGTGCTTCCTGATCGTCACCCTGGGGTCGTTCTATTCGTTCCTGCCGGTGCCCGGCTCCGTGGGCGTCTATGAGCTGACCTACGTTTCGCTGTTCGCCCTTCTCCGCATCGAGATGTCGGCCGGCATGGCCGTCATCCTGATCCGGCGGTTCATAGGGCTGATCTGGGCAGGGCTCGGCCTCGTCCCGCTGGTGAGGAAAAGGACACGGAAGACCGTCAGCGGATCCGAACCGCCTCGGGGTCCCGCCCCTTCGCCAGGAACCGAACGAGCTTGATGACGGTCCCGGGCAGGGCCATGCCGAAGACCCCGATGAGGATCCAATCGGGCCGTCCGGCGATCGAGACGAGGAAGATCAAGAGAGCCGCCAGGCTCTTGGCCTCGGCCCCCTCCCCGTTCTTCTCGGCCCTCGTATAGATCAAGTTGAGGTAGTAGAGCCCGAGCTGGAGGAAATAGAGGCTGATGGTCACCAGGCCGAAGGCCAGGAAGGTCGAATTGCGGGTGTATTTGAAATATCCGTACGAGGCCCCGGCGAGAACGACGAAGTCGGCGATCCGGTCGAGGAAGAGGTCCAGGTAGGCGCCGTAGCGGCTGGTCTGGCCCTTGGCCCGGGCCAGCATGCCGTCGGCGGCGTCGAGGATGGTCGAGATGAGGACCAGGCAGCCGGCCAGGGCGAAGAAGAGGGGCCGGCCCCCCAAATAGACCACGGCGGCCAGGACGGCGAAGACGACCGAGGCCACGGTCAACTGGTTCGGGGTGACCTCCGTCTTGAAGAGGGCCTTGACCACCAGGGAGGCCGGGGGCCGGATGATGTACCGGTCAACCGGCAGAAAACGATGAAGAAAGGGGTAGGACTGGACCTTCTTCATCGCCCGTTGGAAGCTGAACTCGGTTTCGGATGTGCTCATTACGGACCTCGACCTTGCGGAGAGTTATAATCCAGTTCCCCGACGGAGTCAAGCCCCCTTTCCGGATGCCCCCTTCTCCCGCCTGTCTGGGAGCCTCTCCCCCGGCTCGAATTCAGTGGTATAATGGGCCGATCTTTCGCGGAGGTGTCCGAATGAGGAAACGAGCCTTGTTCCTGGCCCTGTCCCTGGCGGCCCTGTCCCTGTCCCTCCCGGCGGCGTTCACCAAGGCGGACGTCAAGGTCCACAGTCTGGCGAACGGCCTCAAGATCCTGCTCGTCGAGGACCACAACATCCCGAGCGTCGCCCTCTACACGTTCTTCCGGGTCGGCTCCCGCAACGAGCGCCCGGGCCTGACGGGCGTCTCGCACTTCATCGAGCATATGATGTTCAACGGGACGGCCCATTTCGGCCCCGGCGAATTCGATCGCCGGATGGAGTTCCGGGGCGGGTCCAATAACGCCTACACCAGCGACGATCTTACGGCCTATACGGACTGGTTCCCGCCGGCCGCCCTCGAGGCCATGATCGAGATGGAGGCTGACCGGATGCAGGGCCTGGCTCTTGTGCCCGAGGTCTTCGAGTCCGAACGCGGGGTCATCGCCTCCGAGCGGCGCATGGGCGTCGAGAACGACAACGACGCCATCCTCAGCGAGAACGTCAGGGCCACGGCCATCATGGCCCATCCCTACCATTGGGACGTCATCGGCTGGATGAGCGACATCCTGAGCTGGCGGCGGGACGAGGTCATGGCCTACTACCGGACCTTTTACGCCCCCAACAACGCCGTCCTGATCGTGGCCGGCGACATCGACCCGGTCCGGACGCTGGAGCTCATCAAGAAGTATTACGAGCCGGTCAAGGCCTCGCCGCCTCCCCCGCCGGTCTCGACGACGGAGCCGCCCCAGCAGGGACCCAAGAGCGTGCTCATCCGCAAGGAGGCCCAGGCGCCCTCCTTCCAGGTCGTCTGGCACGCCCCCAAGGCGAACGATGCCGACTTCCTGCCGCTCGACATCCTGTCGAGGCCCCTGCTCGACGGGGAGAGCAGCCGTCTCTACCGGCGCCTCGTGCGCGAGGAACAGCTGGCTCTCCGGGTCGACGGCGGAGCCCGGGAGACGATCGACCCGCTCCTGTTCACGATCGAGGTCAAGCCCCGCCCGGGCGCCGACCTGGAGAAGATCGACCGGATCATCGAGGAGGAGCTGACCAAGATCAGGGACCAGGGCATCACGCCGGCCGAGTTCGAGAAGGCCATGAACGGGGTCCGGACCGACTTCTACCGCGGCCTTCAGACCGTGGCGGGCAAAGCCAACCAGCTCGGTTCCTACGAGGTCATCTACGGGGATTTCGCCAAGCTCTTCACGGTCATGGACGACTACGGGGCGGTCAAGATCGAGCGCGTCCGAGAGGTCGCCGCGAAATACCTCGTCGAGAGCAACAAGACGATCGGCAAGCTCGTCCCCGAGGGAGGTGCCAAGTGAAAAGGATCGTCCTGACGTCTGCCGCCTGCGTCCTGGCCGTCCTCCTGGCGCGTCCGCCGCTCGCGGCGGCCGGCGCGGAGCTTCCGGCGCCGGAGAAGCTCACCCTGCGGAACGGCCTGACGGTCTATGTCCTCAAGAACGCCGACCTGCCCCTGGTGTCCTTCCGGATGTTCATCCGCGGCGCCGGCTCGGCTTTCGAGCCGGCCGAGGCGGAAGGCGTGGCCAACCTCCTCGCCGCGCTCCTGACCAAGGGGACGGCCCGGATGGATGCGAACGCGATCGCGGAAGCCCTCGATTTCATGGGCGCCAGCCTGTCGTTCTCGGCGACGGAGGAGTACGCCCAGGCGAGCGGCGACAGCCTGGCCGAGCATTTCCCGCGGCTCATGGAGATCGCCGCGGACTGCCTGACGGGCCCGGCCTTCAAGGACGATGAGTTCGCCAAGGAGAGGACCCGACGGATCGACGGCCTCAAAGCGGCCAAGGACAACCCGGCGACGGCGGTCCGCTACTATTTCCAGAAGGCTTATTTCGACGGCCACCCGATGGGCCGCCTGGCCTCGGGGACCGAAGCCTCGCTCGGGCAGATGACCGTCCGGGCGGTCAAAGGCTTCTATGCCGCGCGGTATCGTCCCGACCGGGCCATCGCCGCCGTGGTCGGGGATGTCGACGCGGAGGCCCTGAAGGCGCTCCTCGACCGGACCGTCGGGCGCTGGGAGAATCCCGCCGGGGCCGCCCCGGCCGATGTCATACCTGCCCTGCCCAAGCCCAAGGGTCGCAAGCTCCTGCTCGTGGACAAGCCGGACGCCACCCAGGCCTATTTCATTCTCGGCTCGCCCGGCTACCCGATGGGCGACAGGATCACGCCCCAAGCGACGATCATGAACACGCTGTTCGGCGGCCGCTTCACCTCCTGGCTCAACACGGAGCTTCGCATCAAGCGCGGCCTGACCTACGGCGCAGCGAGCGCCTTCCGGTCGTGGGTGCCGGGCGGCCTCTTCACGGCGTCCTCCTATACGAAGAACGACAAGATCGGCGAGATGCTCGACATCACGCTCGGACTGCTCATTAAGGCGGCGAAGGAAGGCTTCCCGGCCGAGGATGTCGAGAGCGCCCGGAACTACGTCCAGGGCCAGTTCCCGCCGACCCTGGAGACGAACGCGGCCAAGGCATCGGCCTACGTCCGGCTGGCGTTCTATAAGCTGGGCTTCGATTACTACGACAAATACATGACCGCGATCGGCCGGGTGACTCTCGCCGAGGCGAAGGCCTCCGCGGCGGCGCTCCTGCCTCAAGGCGATTATGTCCTGGTCGTCGTGGGCAAGGCCTCGGAGATCAAGCCCCTTCTGGCCAAATTCGGCGCCTGGCAGGAGAAGAAGATCGGCGAGCCGGGGTTCTGAGGCCGCCCCGGATAGAGGAGGAGGACGATGGTGAGATTGCGGAACGCCGCGCCCCTGGCCGCGCTGGCCGCGCTCCTGGCCGCTTGGCCGTCGGCTCTGCCAGGCCAGACGCTCCCTCAGGATCAGGAAAAAGTGACCCTCCGCTTCGGGCCGGCCGACGGCACCCGCCTGACCTACAGCCTCTCGAGCGTCGTCAACGTCGACGGCAAGAACTTCATGGGCGTGAACCTGGGCCTGAACGCCGATTCCCGCGGCGAGATCCAGTTCCTGTCCAGGGCCTCGACCCGCGACACGGTGCGCGCCGACCTGACCAGTCCCGGCATCGACGTCAACATCCGGCTGCCCGACAAGACCTTGTCCCAGAAGATCGGGACGACCCGGGGAGAGGCCCTCGAGGTCGTCTTCAACCGGACCGGAAGGGTCGAGTCCATCCGCAATCCCGAGGTCGTCGGGAGCGGCAACCCGTTCAACATCTCGATCCCCCAGATCCTTCGCGACTATTTCCCCACCTTCCCGGCCCAGCCCGTCGGCCGGGGCGAGAGCTGGCTCGAGAACCGGCGCTTGACCATCCCCTTCCAGGGCCTCGAGTTGCAGGTTAACCTGGCCATCACCTACACGCTCGACGACGTCTTCCCGGCCGACGACGGGCGCCGGGCCGTCATCTCGGCCGTCTACAAGGTCTCGATCAGCGGGGCCAAGGACCTGGCCGGCACCCAGGGGGTCTTCGAGGGCGCGGGCACGGGCGCCGGCACGCTCCAGGTCCAGCTCGACAAGGGCTGGTTCTCCGAGTATCGCCTCGACTTCACGACCGACGCGGCCTTCGTCATGAAGAAGGGCCAGGAGCGCCTGGCCGAGTTCCCGTTCAAGTTCTCAGCCTACGCCGAGGTCGTGCTCCTCTACGCTCTGGCCCCCGAACCGGTTATCCGTTGATCGGGACCCAGCGGTCGAGCGCGGTGAAATAAAGCCCGGATTCCTTCACCGTCTCTCCGATGATCCTCGACCAGAAACGGGTGTAGAGCCGCACCTGGGGCCGATAGCGGGCGACGAGCATCTCCAAGGCCTGGTCCCGGACGGCCTCCGCTTCGCCTGAGAGACCGGCCGGCAGCCGGTCGGTCTTGTAATCGGCGATGACCCAGCCGTCGGCTTCGCGGAAAGCGAGGTCGATCGCGCCGGACAGGAACACGGGGGCCCCCTCGACGACGGCGACCGGCTTGGAACCCGAGAGAGAGACGAGAGGGGCGGAGGCCAGCAGCTCGTCGTAGTCGGGGTCCCCGGCCTCGACCCGGACGGAGAACGGGGTTTCGAAATATCTGACGCTCGCGGCCATCGCCCGCTGCCAGAAGTCCGAACGGACGATCGACGTGACCAGGGCCGCGAGCTCTGGGGACGCTTCCCGGGGGAGTCCGGCCGCGGCCAGGGCGTTCCCTGCCATCTGAAGCACGCTCTCGGGACCGAGGCCGGCCCGGCCGGGATCTGCGGGACGGACCCGGCCGAGGGCGTTCAGCAATGAATGCACGGCCGTCCCCCACTCCCGGCCCAGTCCCGATACCTGCCAGCCTTCGATCCTCGGCGCCGGCCCGGCCAGCGACGTGACCGTCTCCAAACGGTAGCGGGCCCTCGAGACCGCGCCCTTGCGTTCCTGGAGACGCAGGCCTGCGACCGCGACCTCGGTCCTGGAGATGGGCTTGCCGGATCGGAGCGGGCTCGAGGCCGCTCCGCCGGCGGGCTGTTCGAGAACGGGGACGTCCTCGAGCTTGGCGTCCAGCGTCCGCCAGGCCTTCCTCGCCCCAAGATCCTCCCTATAGGAGCTGACCACGAGCATATCCCTGGCCCGCGTGGCCGCGACGTACATCAGGCGGTCTTCTTCCGCGTCCCGATAGGCGACGGCCCGGTCCAAGACCTCGGCCCAGCCGACCGGCTGAGAGAGGAGCTTGGCGCCGAAGCCGGCGCGCTTCTTGAACAGGAAGTAGCCGCGCGGCGAGCCTTCGACGAGGCGCGGGCCGCTCCCCGCTTGAGTCGTCATGCGGACGATGTGCTTGTCCGGCTCCCGGTCCCTCATGCCCACGGGGTTGGCCAGGAAGACGACGGGCGCTTCAAGGCCCTTGGCCTTGTGCAGGTTCATCAGGCGCACGGCGTCATGGCGGCCCGGGGTCAGGCTCATCTCTTCCACGGATTCCAGGCGGCCGGGCTCGCCTATGAAATCGACGGCCTCGGCAAGGGAGGTGGTTCCCTGGGATTCCAGACTGCGGACGATCTCGACGAGCTTGAGAACGTCCCCGGCCCGGCTGCTTCCCATGTCCGCCGAGACGAGGTGGCCCAGAAGGCCCGAAGCCTCGAGGATCATCTCCAGGGCGACAGAGGGGGGGAAGGACCGGGTCCACGCCCGCCACTCGCGGAGAGCGAGGAGCGCCGACAGGACGGGCCCGGGCGGCGAGCCGGCCGGGTCGGCGGCCTCGCCGCTGTCGAAAGTTCCGCCGGCCGTGCGGTGATCGAGAAGCTGCTGGTCCGAGAGGCCGAAGAAGACGCTCCGGAGAGCCGCCACGGCCAGGACCGGGTTCGTCGGGTCCAGAAGGGCCTTCAGAACGACCACGATGGCGGCCACGTCGGGGCTTCCGGAAAACGCGTCGCTGCCGGAGATCTCGTAGGGGATGCCCCGGGCCTCGAGGCTCCGGGCGTAGATTTCCATGTTCTTCTTGTAACGGAAAAGGATCAGGAAGTCCTCGGGTCGGGCCGGCCGCGGCGTCTCGCGCCCGTCCGGTCCCCGCTCTTGGACCTGGAGCCCGCCTTGGACCGCTCGGGCGATGAACTCGGAGACGACGGCCGCGTCGTTGCGGGCGATCGGCTTCTCCGAATGGTGGGATTCCTTGAGCCCGACGATCTTGAAGACGCCCCGCGAGGCGCCGCCGCAATCTTCCCGGCTCGTGACCAGGGGGGCATAGCGGGCCTGCGTCTCGCTGGCCTGGGCCGGGAAGACGCCCTCACCGCCTTCAGCGGGCGCAAAGACCCTGTTCACGAAGTCGCCGATGCAGGAGAGCGAGCGGAAGTTGGCCGTCAGCTCGAGGACCTCGCCGCCGCCGCGGACGATGACCTCCTTGGCCAGGTTGTAGGTGTCGATGTCCGCCCGACGGAACCGGTAGATGGACTGCTTGGGGTCGCCGACGAGAAAGAGCGACCCGGGCGCCGGCTCGAGCTTGGTCCAATCGGTCTCCCCAGGATCGGTGCCCGTGAGATAGAACAGGATCTCGGCCTGGATGGGGTCCGTGTCCTGGAATTCGTCGACGAGAAGCCTCCGGATCCGGCCCTGGAAGTAGCGCCGGACCTCGGGGTGGTCCTGGAGCAGCGCCCGGGCGAGGAGGAGCTGATCGCCGAAGTTGAGCCGGGCCCGGGCCCGGCGCCTGTCCCTATAGAAATCCATGGCTTTCGTCAGGAAGGCCAGGGCCTTCCCGTGACGGTATTCGCGCCAGGCCCGGAGCGTCGGAACGACGGTCCGGGCCTGAAAGGATTCAAAGTCGCGGGTGAATCCGACGGCCTCGTTCTTCGAGCCCCAACACTTCTGGGTGGGCTTGGGATGGCCTTCGAGGAGCGACAGCGTCTCCATGAGGAGCGACGGATCGCCGAAGCCCAGGCGGTCCCGGCGATTGAGCAGACGGCGCATCAGGAACTGAAGATCGTCCCAGCCGCCGACGGGACAGACCTTCGGCAGGACAGCCTCGGCCCGGCCCAAGAAGGCCTCGAGCTCGGCCCGCGGACCGGAGGGGTCGGGGGGGTCCGGGCGGCCGGGTTGGGCTTCCACTTCGGGGTAAGTCGCCAATACGTCGAAGGCGTCCCTCAGGTCCGACGGGGAAAGGCCGGCCTCGTCCAGGCCGTCGAGCAGAGGGCCGCAGGTTTGCCGGGCGTCGGCCAGGAAATCGTGCCAACAGGTTTCTCGGAAGACGGCGTCGTCGACCTCCTCCATCTCCTCAAATTGGGGATCGACGCCGCTTTCGACGGGCCTTTGCCGGAGGAGGCTGGCGCAGAACGAGTGGATGGTGCCGATGAACCCTTGCTCGAGGTCGTCCAGGGCGGCCTTCAGGCGGGCCCGCTCCTCCGGCCCCCAGGATCGCCCGCTCGCCGGACCGGCACCCTCGCGCAGGCTGCGTTCGAGGGCGACCTGGAAGCGCCCCCGCAGCTCGGCCGCCGCCTTGCGGGTGAAGGTCACGGCGGCCTGGGTTTGAATGGTCGACCGGCCGGTAGCGATCAGGGCGATCATCCGGTCGACCAGACTCTTCGTCTTGCCCGAGCCAGCGCCCGCCTCGACGAGGAAGGTCCGGTCGAGGTCGCCCGTGATCCGGCCACGGGCGGCCTCATCGGGGCGTTCGGACGCCCGGCGCTGATCAGTCATAGGACCCGATCCTTTTCAGGGCCTCGCGGATGGCGGCGTTGGCCTCGATCCTCTTTTTCGTCTCGGCCGGGCGGCCGCCGCAGACCGGCTCGAAATCGCAATGGGCGCATTCGTCTTTGAGCGAGGTGACGAAGAAGCCGTTCGAGATCAGGGCCAGGATGTCCTTGAGCAGGGACCGGAAAGCGGCCCGGTCGAACTCCCGGACGATGACCTCTCGGCCCTCGCCGCGACGGGTCGGGAATGAATAGCCGCTCTCGCTCACGTGAGGCGCGCGGGCGAGTCCTTCCCGGGCCAGGACCTTTTCGGCCGCCACGGCGTAGAGCGCGTGCTGGATGATCCGGCCCCTGCCGAAGGCCTTGAGCTCCTCGAAGGACTTGGGACTGCCGGTCTTGTAATCGAGGATGCGGAAGGTCTCGGGCCCGAGCCGGTCGAGCCGGTCGATGCGGCCCTTGAGGAGGAACCAGCCGCCCCCGGCGACATCGATCGGCACGGCCGAGAAGTCCTTCTCGAAGGCGAAGGGCTTTTCGGCCGCGGGCCGGGCCGCTTCGACCCGGAAGAAGATTTCGAGGGCCGCCTGGATGTCCTGGCGCTCTTTCTCGAAGACGGCCTTCGACGGCGGCGGAACCTTCGATCTCCAGGATTCGATGACGCGGCAAGCCGCGTCCTCCATCAGCGGGCCGTGGCGCGTCCGGTCGACCCGCTCTCCGGTCTCGGTCGCCCGGGTCATGAAATCGGACAGGATCTCGTGGATGAGGCTGCCACGGTCGAGCGGATCGAGCCAGCGGGACCGGTCGAGCTCGATCTCCTCGGGGGGCTCTATCTCGAGGACATACTTGAGGAAGTAGCCGAAGGGGCACTTGACGAGGCTTTCCAGCCGCGAGGCCGAGACCTCGAGGGCCCGGTTCACGAGAGGATCATGCCACCGGACGTCGATCTTGACGACGCCCTCGTATTCGGAGAGCGCATCGCCCGCCCTCGCCTCTTCGGCGTGCAGGCCCGCGGCCAAGGCAGGGAAATGGCGGCGGACCGCGGCCGCCCCGTCGGACGGCGGCTCGGGCCCCGCCAGCCGGCCCAGCCACCAGTCCGTCCCTTCCAGGAACGCGCCCTGGGCGCTGGGGACGAAGCCGGCCGGGTCGGAGCGGACGGCCCTCGCGGCTTCGGCGGCGATAGCCCGGTCGAGGCTGGCGTAATCGGCGAAGCCGTCGCCCGAGAGCAGACGGTGGGCCTGCAGGACGAGAGAGCTGGGGAACGTGATCCTCTCCTCCAAGACGTCGTAGGAAGGGTACGCCAGGACGACCCGGCCGCGGAGCGAGGCCAGAAGCGCCGCCATGCCGTACAGCCGCTGCCGGAGGGAATCGGCCGCCGTGGGCAGGCCTGGGGCCAGCCGGCGGCGCTCGTCGTCGAGGAGCACCGGATCCTGAAGGCCGCGGCCTGGAAAGGTGGCATCGTCAAGCCCGATCACGAACGTCACCGGCCTCCCGGAGTGCCCGCCGGACTCCAAACTCGAAACGTGGAGATGTCCCGGCCGGGGGGCCGAAGCGCCGGCGGAGAGCGTGGACATCGCGGTCCGGATGCGGTCCAGACAGGTTTCGAGGTCCAGGGCGAGAGTGGGCGGACGGCCGGCCTCCGGGGCCGGGCCGGAAGCTTCCGCCAGGGCCCGGAGCTCGGCGGTCAAGGCGGCGAGGGCCTGGCCGTCGCGGTCCTCGGGATCGGGGCGACGGACCACGCACGTCTCGAGGGCCCGGCCGAGACCGAGGCAGAGGGCTTCGAAGGGGACGGGGCCATTGGCGGGGAACTCCGGAAAGAAGGCGAGCAAGGAGGTCACGGCCTCGGTCGTCCGCTCGACCTGGGCCCGGTCCTGCTCGAGGCGAGCCCGCGCGGCGGCCGAGCGGTCGGTCTCCTCGTCCGAGCGCGGATCCCTGAGCTTGGCCTCGATCGTCTGCCGCAGCAGCCGCAAGCTTCCGGCATATCGGTCGCGGCCCCAACCGATCAAGGCCTCGCGAAGGTAACGACTGACGGTCGGGCCGGGCACCTCTTCGGCCGCGGTCGGGAAAGGCAGCCGCATATCCCCCGCCGCAAGAAGCCGGCCGAGGAGGGAGGCGGGATGGTCGGCCTCGATCCAATCGATCAGTCCGGCGAAGACGCGTCCCGATGTCGTGAGAGCCAGCGGCAGGCCGTCGCCATAGGTCATCGCCAGTCCCGTCCTCAGCGAAAGGTCATGGAGAGCCGTCACGTAGATCGGGCCCGGCGGCCCGATGATCTCGACGTCGTCGAGCGGGGTCCCGCTCTCGAGGATTCTCCGAAGGACTTCCCGGCATTCGTTGACGGGTCCGACGGCGCGGAAGATGGCCAAGGAGCCGTCCTTGAAGGGCGGATGAGGGGCCCGGCCGGGGTCGAAAAGCCAGCCCAGCCGCTCGACGTCGGAGGCGGGAGCCGGCGGGGACGCGGCGAGGTCCCGGCAGGGGTCCTGGAAAAGGCGGGGCCTCTCCAATCCGAAGACTGGATCGGAGGGCGCGAAGAGGCAGCCGCCCTCCGAGAGGGCCTCGAGGAGCTCCTTCTCCACCCGGGAGAGCATCATCTCGGCAGGACAAAGGAAGTGCCTTGTCCCGTCGCCGGCCGACCTGGTCCCCGCCGCCGCCAGGGCCATGAGGCCGGGCATGTCCAGTCCCCGTCCCGCCGTCAGGCTCGATTCGTAACGGCCGAGGAGAACGCGGAGGTCCTGTCCTTTGGCGGGCACCTCGAAACGGCCGGGATCGATCGCGGCGCTGTCGAGCCCTTCCGCTCTCAAGCGCAGCAAGGCCCCGAGGAGCGTTCGGGCCACGCCCGGAGAGGGACGCAGGGTCTTGAAATAGGCGAGGCGATCGGCCTTGACGAGGTCCCGGAAAAGCGTATCGGCAAGGACAAGGAGCTCGGAGCCCGTGAACAGCCGCCGGCCGGTCCTGGCCAGCTCGAGAGCGGCGGCCTCGTGGGCCAGGGCGGGAAGCGTCATGAAGCGCAGGTTGACCCAGGAACCCGATTCGCGGGCCAGCGCCTCCCCGATCTGCCGTCCCACAACGAAGGAAGGGCAGACGAAGATCTTTTCGTCGAGGGGATGCCCCGCGCAGAACCGGGCCAGGGATCGGATGAGGGCGCTCATCGGCCGGCCGGCATCTTGTAGAGGAGGAGACGGTGGTCGCGTTCACTTCCCCCCGGCAGGACCTCGCTCCGGGCCAGGCGGTCGTCCCAGCCCGGGATCCGGTAATCATGGGAGACGATGCGGGCGCCGGCGGGGAGGTCCCGCTCGAAGAGGGGCGCCAGGGTCTCGAGCGATTCCGGAAGGAGATAGACGAGGACGACGGTGGCCTCGGTCAACCGCGCCTTGGTCGCGTCCTGGCGCTCGAAGCGGACGAGCCTCTCGACCCCTTCGCGCTTCGCGCCGGCGCGGCATTCTTGAAGCAGGCTCTCGTCGAGCTCGATGCCGACGCCGCGGGCGCCGCGGGTCTTGGCCGCGGCGATGACCATGCGGCCGTCGCCGCAGCCGAGGTCATAGACGACGTCGTGCGGGCCGATCTCCGCCAACTCGAGCATCCGGGTCACGACCTCCGGCGGCGTCGGCACGTAGGGGGCCAGGTCGGCCGCGTCCTCGCGTCCGTGGGATCCGGGATAGATCTTGACGATCCCCGCCTCGTCATAGCGAAAGGAGTAGGGCCGCCCCGGATGGACGAGATAGCTCGTCGTGTGCCGGCCGTTTTCGAAGGCGATCTGGACAGGGACGGAGGTGACGAGACGGTCGACGGCGCCGACGGCGAGCGTCCGCGTCCGCCCCGGGCCGCCGGGACCCGGCATGATCGTGTAGGTGATCGGCTGCCTGGTCACGTTCCGGAGCGTCGATTCCTCGAGGGCGAAGCCCGCCGCGGGGCCGGTCCGAGGTCTCAGATCGATCCGGTTCTCCGGCTCCCGTCCCGGCTTGGCCACGAACACGGCCAGCCCGGCCAGGACGAGGAAGCCGGCGACGAGAATGGCCTGGACGACGCGCTTCATCGCTCTCCCCGCCGCCGGACTCCGGACTTCACCGGGACAAGGTAAAACAGCCGGAGGGCGAAGTCAACGCTAGAGCAGGACGAGCAGCACGGCGATGAGGGCGACGAGGGTCCAGGCGAGGACGCGGACGACGGTCTTCATTTCGGTTTCTCCTGTCCCCGCGGCAGGCGGCCGGCCTTCCGGACCGCCTCCTTGAGGACGTATTCCATCTGGGCGTTGATGCTCCGCAGCTCGTCGGCGGCCCATTTCTCCAGGGCGTCGTAGAGCTCGGCATCGAGCCTCAGGAGGAACTTCTTCTTCTCGCTCAAGGCTCACTTTCCGTCAGGCATAGAGCGTCCCGGTGTTGACGATCGGGTGCATCTCCGTTTCCGAGACGAGGGCCACGAGGAGGTTGTTGACCATGGCCGCCTTCTTCTCCTCGTCGAGCTTGACCACGCCCTGGGCCTCGAGGCTGCGCAGGGCCATCTCGACCATGCCGACCGCGCCGTCGACGATCTTGGCCCGGGCGGCGATGATGGCCTCGGCCTGCTGGCGGCGGAGCATGGCCTGGGCGATCTCCGGGGCGTAGGCGAGGTGCGACAGCCGGGCCTCGACGACGTGGACGCCGGCCACTTCGAGGCGATTCTGGACCTGGTCCTTGAGCTTGCCGGCGATCTCGTCCGGATTGGCGCGGAGGGATTCCGTCTCTTTGTCATGGGCGTCGTAGGGGTAATGGGTGGCCAGCTGGCGGATGGCCGTCTCGCTCTGGATGGCCACGAAGTTCTGGTAACTCTCGACGTTGAACAGGGCCTTGGCCGAGTCGACGACGTGCCAGACGACGACGGCCGCGATCTCGATGGGATTGCCCAGGGCGTCGTTGACCTTGATCGTGTCGCTGTTGAAGTTGAAGATGCGCAGGGTCACCTTCTTCTTGACGACGAAGGGGTTGGTCCAGAAGAAGCCCGCCGTCCGGGCGCTGCCCACGTACTTGCCGAGGAAGGTGAAGACCTTAGACTCGTTCGGGTGGATGATGAAGAAGCCGCCGAAGGTCAGGAAGACGAGGACGCAGCCGATGAGGGCGCCGATCACGTCCAGGGGCGACGAGGACCGCTCGATGTGGGTGACGAGGTAGCGGGCGCTGAAGAAGAAGACCGCGAGGTCGACGACGACCATGATCAGCCCGTTGATGGTGAAAACGTCTTTTTCCAGGATGTCTTTCATGAGGGCCTCCTTGACTAATATCACTATAATATCATTACGATATTAAAGTCAAGTGCTTTATGAAGTCCGGGTGGATGGCCCTAGAGCGATAATAATCAGATAGTTGGGAAGATCTTAGGCGAAAAAGTCGCCGGGGACGGCCTTCAGCCGACTGATGTCCCTCACCCGGCCGGCGACGTCGAAGCCCTTGGCGCAGACCGCCGAGCAGGTCGGGCAGCCGGCGCAAGGGTCGTCCGTGATGTCGAGCGATCCGACGAGCTCGTGGGCCGCCTGCAGGTTCCTGTAGCCGTAGGCGTACATGTAGCTTCGCATCAGGTCGGGGATGGGCAGCGCCTTGGGGCACCCGGGGACGCAGCGCGAGCACTGCTGGCAGAAGAGGCCGAGCCCGGCGACCGGCTCGCCCAGGCGGAGGTCCTTGAGATCCTGGGGCGTCAGGGTGATATCGCCCACGACCGACCAGTCTTCCTTGAGCTGGTCGAAGGTCGTGAAGCCGGGGACGGCCGTGGTGATGTTGGGATCATTGAGGACCCACTTGAGGGCCGCCCTCATGGCGATCGGCTGCTGCTTCTCCTTGTCCCAGTAGGCGCCGGCCTGGGTCTTCATGGCGAAGATGCCCATCCCGGCGGCGGTCGCCTCGGCCACGGCCCGGCGCAGGTCGTCGCGATAATCCTGCCGGAAATTGCAGGCCGTCAGGATGACGTCGTAGGCCTTCGTGGCCATGGCCGCCCGGATGACGGCCGGCTCGTTGCCGTGGGTCGTGATGCCGATGAAGCGGGCCTTGCCGGCCTTCTTCGCCTTCTGCAGGGCCCCGATCATGACCTCGTTCTGAACGTGCTCGGGAGCCGTGTTGTTATGCAGGTTGAGGATCTCGACGTGGTCGAGCCCGAGGCGCGACAGGCTTTCGTCGAACCGGTCGAGGAAGATCTTCTCCATGCCGGCCGCGTCCATTCCCTGCATCGACCGGTCCCGGTTCGGGCCGGGGACCTTGGTCGCGATCATGAAGGAATCGCGGGGCCGGCCGGCGATGACCTGGCCGATCATCTTCTCGTTCTGGCCGCGCTGGTAGCCCCAGGCGGTATCGAGGAGGACGATGCCCGCGTCGAGGGCCGCCCGGACGACGGCCGGGTTGTCGGCGTTCATGACGCCCATGCTGACGATCGGGATCTTGAGCCCGGTCCGGCCCAGCGTCCGGACGATGGGCTTGGACGCCGCCTGTCCGGCGGCCGGCGCTCCCTGTTTTCCCGCTCCGACCGCGGCGGCCTTCACGGCGCCGGGCGCGGCGCCGACGGCGGCCAGTCCGGCCAGGCCCGTCTTGAGAAAGGCGCGTCGCTTGAGCTCCCGCGCGTTGTCCTTCACTTTCTCCTCCTTCGATGGGATCGGATCCCGATGTCCGACCGCGCCGCGGTCCCCCGACGGTCCGCCGCGGGCGCAGAGGCCCATTCTATTGAGGATCCGCGGAATGTCAACGGCCTTGGCCTTTCGGCGCTTCCCGCGGTTTGACATTTGCCTGGCCGGGGCTATACTTCCTGACGCCATGCGACGCGCCCTCCTCCGCCTGCTGCCGCTCGCCGCGGCGGGGGGCCTGATCGTGGCCCTGGCCCACGGCCAGCTGGCCTCGCCCCGGGACGGGTTCCCCATGCGGACCTTCTTTTCCGTGCGTTCGGCCCAGCCCGACGACACCATCCCGGAGGTCCTCCGCGAGCAGTTCGAGAAGGATGACGGCAGCCCGCTCCGCTCCGTTTCGATCGACCTCGACCTCGACGGCAGGCCCGAGAAGTTCGTGCTGAGCGCCGTCCCGACCTCGTCGGGCGGCTACCAGTGGCTCGTCTACGACGTCAAGAACGGCACCGGCCGCGGCATCATCGTCGGGGCCCTGATCTTCGTCGGCCGCGAGCTCGACAACGGCTTCCCCCGGCTCGAGACCTACTGGAAGCAGGGCGGAGACATGTCGGTCGTCTCCCGCTACGCCTTCGACAGGACCCGCTACGGGCGCACCGGGACGCGGGCCCTGACCCTCTGGGAGGCGAGCGAGTACTTCCGGGCCAAGGGCCCGCTCGATCTCGAGCGGGAGCTCGTCGAGATCAAATAACCCCCGTCTGGAATGAGAAGATCGGGGGCCCCCGGGCGTCCTCTCTTATGACCCAAAATTGCCGCTCCTTTTGCCGATCGGGAATTTCTGGGACACGATACGAATTCCAGAGAATTCGTTCATGTCCCGCAATTCCGTAGCCGCGGCTATCGGCGATTTTCGGTTATCACACGACGAAGGGAGGCCTCATGAAGAGCAAGATCAGCCCGGAGGAGTTCGTCAAGCTGGCCATCGCCCGCCTGCGGCTCGAGAACTACAAGGGGATCCATTCGGTCTACAGCGGCTTCAACGACGCCTTCAAGACCTACTTCGAGAGCGCCAACCCCATCGACGCGACCGGCGAGCTGGCCCGGCTGGGAAAGATCGTCCTCCGCCCGGTCAAAGGCGGGGTCATGATCTATCTTCCGGGCGAGGGCCCGGAGATGAGCCGCGGGGACATGGCCCTCAAGAAGATGGGCCTCCTCGAAAAGGCCTGAGGTCCGGCGCCGCTGTTCTGTTGCCTTTTCCGGGCCGACGCTCCATACTCTCCGCGGAGGCGGCCATGGACGAGAGATCGAACCGTTGGATCGTCGGGCCGATGGTCGGCTCGGGCTTGACCCTGACGGGCTTGGCCTTGACATTGCTTCTGGGCGTGCCTGCCGCGGCCCAGACCAAGACGGGCGAAGTCTCGATCGGCACGCGCTATATCTTCACGTTTCCGGGTTTCCAGGGCGAGATCCCGGTCCGCGTCCACCTTCCGGCCGCCCGATCGGAGACGAAGGACCCGCCGCCGGCCTTGTACGTCCTCGAGATCGCCGACGATTTCGTCTACGCGTCGGCGGTCGCGGACTTCCTGGCCCGTTGTGGCCGCATCCCCGGCCTCGTCGTCGTCGGCATCGATGTCGACAAGCTCTCGGGCCCCCCTCGCGGCATGATCGACTTCCTCGACAAGGAGCTCATCCCCTTCGTCGAGAAGACCGCCGGCGCCGGGCCGCAGCGGATCCTGTTCGGCCACAGCGGGCGGTCCTTCGCGGCCTTGTTCATGCTGCTCGAAAGGCCGGACCTCTTCGAAGGCTACATCTGTCCCGGGCTGGGTCTGACCTGGCCCCTCGAGCAGGGCCGGATGGACTTCACGGCCCTGGCCGAGGCGCGCTGGGCCAAGCTCGAGTCCCTGCCGAGATCCCTCATCTTCAGCCTCGGCGACGAGGCCAAGTTCTACCCGGGCGTCGAGCGCTTCACGGCCATGCTCGAGGCCAAGGCCCCGGCCGGACTGCGCTGGAAGTATCTCCATCTCGCCGGCGAGGACCACGAATCGACCAAGCTCCTGACCCTGTATCAGGGCCTCGAATTCGTCCTGGGCCGGCGCTGACGCGGGCTCACAGCCGCCGGGCGAACTCGTCGGCGAGGGCAAGGTAGAGCCGCGAGGCGCGCCGGGCCCGCTTCTTGCGCGAGACGGCGATCCCCGGGTCGGCGAGGACGAGAGATTCGACGAGAAGTCGGACGAGGGCCCGGTAGCACTGGTAGAAATCCGCGACCTCCCTGAGCCCGGCGTCCCCCGAGCAGCGGATGTAATCATCGATGAGCCGCTCGGACAAGGCGCGCTCGCCGCAGGCCCTCAAGTCCATGGCCAGGTAGCCGACGTCGGCGGCGACGTCGGTCGCGGAGAGGCCGGGATTGAATTCGACGGCGTCGAAGATGCAGACCTCGCCTCCCGTGAGGAAGATGTTGCTCATCCTCAGGTCGCCGTGGCAATGGCGGATCCGGCCTCCCCGGACGCGCGAGCGGAAGAGATCCGCTCGGGCCCGGAGAAACGCATCGATCTTCCCTCGGATGCGGTCGAGGGTCGCTCCGCCCCCGATCTCCCGCTCGACGAGCGGCCTCAGCCGGAAGGCGTGCTCGAAGCCGCGGCGGATGGCGGCCCTCGAGCCGTAGCGGGAGGCCGCGATCCCGGCCCGGGCGTGGAAGGCGCAGAGGGCGCGGACGATGCGCCGGATATCGCGGGGACCGGAGCGGCCGCCGGCGACGCGGCGGTCGAGCCGCGCATCCTGGGGCATCTCCCTCATCTCGACGGCGTGATCCACGGTCCGTCCGGGACCGCCGAGGCTCACCGACCCGCCGTCGTCCCGGACGGGCACGATCCCGAGGTAGAGACCCGGGCAAAGCTTGGCGTTGGCCTCGATCTCGCGCCGGCAATAGACGAGGCGCTTGGCCGCGGTCGAGTAATCGACGAAGCTGAAACGGACCGGCTTCTTGATCTTGTAGGCGTGGGCCCCGTCGAGGAGGATCCAGCTGATATGGGTTTGGAGGACCCTTAGGGCCCGCGAGCGGCGGAGGGGCCCGATGAGGCGCCGCTCGTTCTCGAGGACCCTCATGATATTGGCGAGCGAGGCGACCCGGGTCCTCCAGGTCCTTGGCAGAGCCGTGTCGATGGTGAAATGGCGGCCGTGCACGGGCTCATAGGACCTCCGGATATATCCGTGGACCGCGAAGGCCGCAGGGCGGGGGCCGCGCGCCGTGAGGAGCCGACGGTCCATCCTGCGCTTGACGACGGGGGCGGGGGCGATGACCTCGATGATGAAGACCGGAACGCCGGCCGCCCGGCCGAGCCGCGCGCCGCTCCGTCTCAGCCGCTCGAGATAGAACGTCGCGTCGAGGACGACGCTCCGCCCGGCCCGGAGCGCGAGACGGGCCCGCTCGAACATCCGCTCGTAGACGCCGGCCTTCGCCGGGCCGGAGAACCGCGGCCGGCCGGACCGCTCGGCCCGCATCAGGTCGCTGCTGAGGACGGCCGCGCCGACCTCGCGGGCCAGGGCCGCGGCCACCGTGCTCTTGCCCGTCCCCGGCAGGCCGGTCAGGATGATCAGCATGGCGGGCTCGGGGACGGGCCGCTCTGAGCCGGCCTCCCTATTCGGGCAGGACCAGGCTCAGCCCGGAGGCGAGGTCCTCGACGCCGCCGGAGACATCAACGAGGGACTGCTCCATCTCTTCGTAGACGTCGGGCCAGGCCGGGTCGGGAACGGCCTCGAGCTCCTCCGACCTCGCGCGCAGCTCCCGCAGCTTCCGCCGCAGGTCGTCGAGCTGGCCGCGGTAATCGGAGATGTCGTCCCAACCCGACGACTCCATGTCCCCTTCGAGCTCGTCCAGCCGTTCCTCGTAGGCTCCGACCTGCTGGAGGACGCTGTCGATGTACTCCTCGCGGGTCTGCGGGGCCAGGCCGACGCCCTCGGCGCAGGCCGCGCTCGCGTTCGCCGCCGCTTTTTTCGTGTTGGCCATGTTACTGCTCCTCGAGGTCCATTTTGAGGGCGATGTAGCCCAGGATGTCCTTGAGCGCGATGATGCCGTCGAGCTTGCCGTCCTCGGCCACGATCAGGCGGCTCCGGCCGGTCCTCTGCATGAGGGCCAGGGCCTTGGTCACGTCGTCCTCGGGGCCGATGGTGTTCTCGGTGGAGCAGGCATGAGCGAGCTCCCCGACGTTGTGGGCCGGCCATTCCTCCCGGGCCAGGGCTTTGACCTGGCTGAGGGTGACGCAGCCGAGGAGCCTCCCTTCGTCGACGACGGGATAGGTCTTGAAGTGGTACTTGTAGATGAAGTCGTCGACGAGCTTGTCCACCGTCGTCTCGGGCCGGACCGTGACGGCGTCCTTGACCATGAACTGCTTGACCCGGGCGCCCTCGAGGGCCCGCCGGAAGAGCAGCTGCTGGTAGGACGATCGGGCGGCGGAGCGGACGAACATGCCGATGATGAAGGTCCAGATGCCGCCGAGCGCGCCGCCCAAGAAGAACTGGACGACGCCGAGGAACATGAGCCCGGCCCCCAGGCCGGCCCCCACGGACGCGGAAATGCGGGTCGCCCGGCGCAGGTCCTTGAAGGCCCCCCAGAGGGCGGCCCGGAGGACCCGTCCCCCGTCCAGGGGGAAGGCGGGGAGGAGGTTGAAGACGGCCAAGACGATGTTCAGGAAGCCGAGATAGCTCAGGACCGCGTTCGCGGGCGTCAGTGAGCCGCCGCCGCGGGCGAGGTGGATTGCGCCGAAGAGAAAGATCCCTCCCAGGAGGTAGCTTGCGCCGAGGAAGATCACGGCCAGGGCGACGCTCGAGACCGGTCCGGCCACGGCCAGGAAGAATTCGGCCTTCGCGCTGGGCGGCTCATCGGCCATCTCGGAGACGCCGCCGAACAGGAACAGGGTGATGCCGCGCATGTTCAGCCCGAACCGGCGGGCGACGAGGGAATGCCAGAGTTCATGGAAGACGATGGACAGGAACAGGCCGACCGCGCCGCCCACCCCCATCGGCCAGTAATCGCCTCGGGCCAGTTGCTTGTACCAGCCCGGGAACAGGCCGGTGGCCAGGCTCCAGACGATGAGGGCGCCCAGGATGAGCCAACTCCAATCGATCTTGACTTCGAAGCCGAAGATGCGGAACAGGGTCACAGGCTTGCCGAACATCCGTCCTCCTTCCAGAAGAGCTTGGCCTCTTCCACCGGCCTTTACTCCAAAAAGCGTGCCAAAGCCTCCCAGGGAGGTGGCAGACCGCGGCAGCGCCGGCCCCCCTGGGGGGAGGGTCGCCCGCACCGCCAGGCAGGAAATAAATCCCGGTGGGCGGGACATTCCGAGGGAGCCGGCGCCGGACCCTGGCAACCGGGCCTCCCCGGGCGTGGCACGAATCTTGGTGCTGAGATCGGGCGGGAAACCGCAGGAAGGAGGGGTCATGGACAAAGAACCTCTGAGCGTCTGGCAGGCCGCCCGGGCGGCGGGCTGTTCGAGGCGGGATTTCCTGAAATATTGCGGCGCCCTTTCGGCCGCTCTGGGCCTCAGCGCCGGCCAAGCCCGGGCCCTGGTCCAGGCCCTGGAAACCAAGCCGAGGCCGCCCGTCCTCTGGTACCACTTCCAGGAATGCACCTGTTGCAGCGAGTCGTTCATCAAGTCCTCCCATCCCATCGTGGCCAACGTCCTTCTCGACAAGATCTCTCTCGACTATTCGCTGACGCTTCTCGCGGCGGCCGGAGAGCAGGCCGAGGCCGCGGCCGCCGAGACCATGAAGAAATACTCGGGACAGTACATCATGACGGTCGAAGGCTCGGTGCCCACCAAGGACGGCGGCGTCTATTGCACGATCGCCGGCCGGACGGCCCTCGACCATCTCCGCCAGGCCGCGGCCCACGCCAAGGCCGTCATCGCCTGGGGCAGCTGCGCCTCGAACGGCTGCGTCCAGTCGGCGTCGCCCAACCCGACCGGGGCCACGCCGGCCCACAAGCTCCTGCCGGGCGTCGTCAACGTCCCCGGCTGTCCGCCGATCGCCGAGGTCATGGCCGGCGTCATCGCCCACCTCCTGGCCTTCGACCGCCTGCCCGAGCTCGATTCTCAGGGCCGGGTCAAGGCCTTTTACTCGACCCGGATCCACGACTCGTGCTACCGGCGGCCCTACTACGACGCCGGGCTCTTCGTCGAGGCCTTCGACGACGCCGGAGCCAAGAAGGGCTACTGCCTCTACAAGATGGGCTGCCGCGGGCCCCAGACCTACAATTCCTGCGGCATCATCCGCTGGAACGGAGGCACGAGCTATCCGATCCAGTCCGGCGCGCCCTGCATCGGCTGCAGCGAGACCGGCTACTTCGACGCCGGCCCGTTCGTCAAGTCCCTGCCCTCGTTCCCCGGGTTCGGGATCGAGTCGACGGCCGACCGCCTCGGGATCTACCTGGCCGCGGCGGCCGGCGGGGCCGTGGCCATCCATGCCGTCGCCACCAACATCCGCAAGCGCCGGCTGATCAAGAAGGAGCTCGAAGGCAGTCTCAAGGCCAAGGACATCCCGCCCTCGAAACCGGCCGGGAAGGCCGAAGGAGGTGAATGATGGCCAACAGGATCGTCGTCGATCCGATCACCCGGATCGAAGGGCACCTGCGGATCGAGGCCGACGTCGACGGCGGCCGCATCACTGACGCCTGGTCGTCGGGGACCATGGTCCGGGGCTTGGAGATCATCCTCCGGGGCCGGGACCCGCGGGACGCCTGGGCCTTTTGCGAGCGGGCATGCGGCGTCTGCACGACCGTCCACGCCCTGGCCTCGGTCCGGACGGTGGAGAACGCCCTGGGGATCGTCCTGCCGCCCAACGCGGAGCTGGCCCGGAACCTCATGTTCGGCGCCCATTACCTCCAGGACCACGTCGTCCATTTCTACGTGCTCCACGCCCTCGACTGGGTCGACGTCGTCTCGGCCTTGAAGGCGGATCCGGCCGCGACCGCGTCGATCGCGAAGTCGCTGTCGAGCTGGCCCAGGAACTCGGAGGCCTATTTCAGGACCGTCCAGGACAAGGTCAAGGCCCTGGTGGCCAGCGGGCAGCTCGGCATCTTCGCCAACGCCTACTGGGGCCATCCGGCCTATAAGCTGCCTCCCGAAGTGAATCTCCTCGGCGTCGCCCATTATCTCGACATTCTCGAGTGGCAGAAGGAGATCGTCAAGATCCATGCCGTCTTCGGCGGCAAGAATCCGCACCCGCACTACCTCGTCGGCGGGGTCTATTCGGCCATCGGGCCGGAGAACGCCATGGTCCTCAACGCCGAGCGCCTGGCCCTCGTCGGGAGCCTCATCGACGACGCCATTCGCATCGTCGACCAGGTCTACATTCCCGACCTGCTGGCCGTCGCGTCCTACTACAAGGATTGGGCGGCTATCGGCGGCGGGGTCTCGAACTATCTCGCCTACGGGGACCTGCCGACGCGCGGCATCAACGACCCTTCGGGATTCAAATTCCCGCGGGGCGTGGTGCTCGATCGCGACCTCGGCCGGGTCCACGAGATCGATCCGGCGGACCCCGGCCAGATCACCGAAGCCATCCCCCACTCCTGGTACACGTACAAGGGTGGCGACGCGGCCGGCCTCCATCCCTGGGAGGGAGAGACGGACCTCCACTTTACCGGGCCGCAGCCTCCCTACAAGAACCTGGCCGTCGAGGACAAGTACTCCTGGCTCAAGACGCCGCGCTGGAAGGGCCGGGCCATGGAGGTCGGGCCGCTGGCCCGCCTCGTCGTCGGATACGCGGCCGGGCAGCCCGAGATCAAGCAGGCCGTCGACGGCGCGCTGGCCAAGCTCGGCGTGCCCGTGACGGCGCTCTTCTCGACGCTCGGGCGGACGGCCGCGCGGGGCCTCGAGACACAGCTCATCGCCCACTGGATGAAGGACTTCTATGACCAGCTCGTGACCAACATCAAGAACGGCGACACGCGGATGTTCAACGGCGAGAAGTGGGACCCCGGGACCTGGCCGTCCGAGGCGAGAGGAGCCGGCCTCTCGGAGGCGCCGCGCGGCGCCCTGGCCCACTGGATCGTCATCAAGGACCGCAAGATCGCCAACTACCAGCTCGTCGTGCCCACGACCTGGAACGGATCGCCTCGGGATGGGAGCGGCCAGCGCTCGCCCTATGAGGCGGCGCTCATCGGCACGCCCGTGGCCAACCCGGACCAACCGCTCGAGATCCTGCGGACGATCCACTCCTTCGACCCCTGCATCGCCTGCGCCGTCCATCTCTACGACCCGCAGGGCCGGCGCCTGCACCAGGTCCGGGTGGTCTAGGAGGGGCCATGGACAAGAGCGGACACGCCGAATACTACCAGGTCTATGTCTGGGACCTGCCGATCCGGTTCATCCACTGGATCACCACGGCCTGCGTCTTCTTCCTGGTGTTGACGGGCCTGCTCATCAGCTCGCCCATCCCGTGGGGCGGCCCCCCGACCGAGGCCTCGTTCCGCTATCTCTTCGGCTCGGTCCGGTTCGTCCACTTCGCCTTCGGCTACCTGCTCCTCTTCAACTTCCTGGTGCGGATCTACTGGGGCTTCGCGGGCAACGAATTCGTCCGCTGGAAGAACTTCCTGCCGCACACCAAGGACAAGGCCAAGGAGATCCTCCAGGTCCTTTGTCTCGACATCTTCATGACCTGCAAGCTGCCGGTCCGGTCGCTCGGCGCCAACGCCCTGGCCGGCGTCATCTACTCGCTCATCTTCCTGGCCATCATCTTCCAGATCATGACCGGCTTCGCCCTCTACTCGGTCATGAGCCCCGGCTGGTTCCCCCGTCTCTTCCACGGCCTGATCCCCGTCTTCGGCGGGCTGCACGGCGTGCGGCAGTGGCACCACCTCATGACCTGGGTCTTCGTGGCCTTCACGGCCATGCACATCTACCTCGGCTGGTACCACGATTACATCGAGGGGCGGGGCACCCTGTCCTCCATGGTCGGCGGCTGGAAGTTCATCGAGAAGTCGAGCTGGCCCGAGATCAAGTGAGGAGGCGCCGGATCCGGGCCGCGGCTTCGAGGACGGCCCGGGCGACCGGGGGCGAGAGCTCGAGCGTAACCCGCTCCGGCTCGGCGATCGAGATCGTGAAGAGGACGATCGCGGGGCGGTCCTCGGCCAGGGCCAGCGCGTCGAGAATGGCCTTCAGGCCGAGATCGTGGGGCGTGAGCGCGGCCGGATAGGCCCCGGCGAAGGCGGGCTCGAGCATCGTCACGGTCCCCGGCGGGGCCCCGTCGGCCGCGGCGTCCACGACGACGACGAGGCGCGCTCCGTCGAAATACGGCAGGAGCCGGAAGCCGGCCGTGCCGCCGTCCACGAGCTCGACGCCCGGCAGGCCGCCGGAGCGCTCGAGCTCCTCCACGACACGAACGCCCACGCCCTCGTCGCCGAGGAGGATGTTACCCAGCCCGAGGACGACGGTCCTCAGCGGCTCGCCGGACGGCGCCTTGGCGGTCACATCCCGGCCGGAGCGGCGGGGGCCGGCCCCGGCTGTTCCTCCATGTACTGGATGTAGAGGTCGGTCAGGTCCTCGTGAGCCAGCTCCTGGACCGTCTTCAGCATGACCAGCCGGCCCCTGCGCATGAAGCCGATGCGGTCCGCGATGAGCTTGGCCCGGAAGATGTCGTGGGTCGACATGAAGACGGACTTGCCGGCGTCGCGCATCTGGACGAGGATCTCCAGGAACTCCCGACCCGACTGGGGATCGAGGCCCGAGGTCGGCTCGTCGAGCAGGACGTTCGGGGCGTCCTTGACCACGGCGATGGCGATGCCGAGCTTCTGCCGCATGCCCTTGGAGAAGTTCTTGACCCGGCGGTCGAAGGCCTCCTTCTGGAGGCCGACCCGGTCGAGGACCGCGGCGTAGTCCTTCTTGGTCAGGCTCCGCTTCCCGGCCAGCTTGCTGAAGTAGTCGAGGTTCTGGATGGCCGTGAAGTTGCCGTAGAGCATGACGTTCTCCGAGACGAAGGCGAGGTGGCGCTTGGCTTTGAGCGGGTCCTTGGCCACGTCGATGCCCTCGACGAGGGCGGTCCCGGAGGTCGGCGGGAGGAAGCCGAGGAAGAGGTTGATGGTCGTCGTCTTGCCGGCGCCGTTGGCCCCGAACATGCAGAAGATCTCGCCCGGCTCGACCTTGAAGGTCAGGCCGTCGAGGGCCAGCTCGCCGTCCTCGTACCGCTTGGTCAGTTCGATCGCTTCGAGCATGGGATCCTCCTCAGCGGACGTCGTAGCGCAGGAACGACACGTAGGCCCCGACGAAAAAGACGATGATCATGACGAGGAGCAGGGCGAAGTCGGGGATGGTCCGGACGAAGGACCGGCTCAGCCACTGCGGCTCGTAGACGAACTGGGGCATGTCGTCGAGCTTGATGTTGACCGACTGGCCGGTCGCGAAATTGATGCTCTGGCCGAGCTTGGAGTTGATCCACTTGGTGTAGATGGGCTTGTAGGCCCGGACCGCGGCCAGGAAGCGATCGAAATCGTCGACCCCGGTCCGGGCCAGGGTCATCGAGCCGAAGGTCAGGGCCGAGGCCGGCGAGATGCGGGAGAGGTTGACGGCCAAGCCCTGCTGGGCCCGCTTCTTCTGCTGGTAGTCGCGCTCGAGGGCGGCGTTGTTCTCGTCGATCTTCGTCGTCAGCTGCTGCTGGTAGTCCTGGATGAACTGCTTGAACCTGTCCTGATAGGCCTTGGGGTCCTTCTGGGAGTCGGCCTGGTTCTTCTGGACCCAGTCCAGGACGCCCTTCTGGCCCTCGCTTTGGATCTGCTGGAGGAAGGCGTCCTTCTTGGCCGTGATCTCGTGGACCGAGGGGATGGGTTTGACCTGCCCGGCGGTGATGACCGCGGCCTTGGGGATGACCATGACGAAGACGACCCAGATGAAGAGCAGGACGAGGAACGAGGTCGAGGAGCGCGTCGTGCGGGCCGAGACGAAGAGGCCCAGGCTGAAGAAGACCGAGAGGTAGAGGAAGAACATCAGGAAGATGAGGAGCAGGCGGGCCCAGTCCTGCCCGCCGAGCGAGATGTCGGGCATGATGAGGAGGAAGAGGAGGCTGAGGAGGAGCGGGATGAGCAGGGGCAGGAGCAGGCTGATGTAGCCGCCGATGGCCTTGCCCAGGATGAGCCGGTCGCGCGGCACGTCGTTCGACAGGGCCAGCTTGAGCGTCCCCTTCTCCTTCTCGCCGACGATGGCGTCATAGGTGAAGAGGATGGCGAAGAGGCTGAGGACGATCTTGACGATGAACATCAGGTCGAGTTCGCCGAAGACGGCGAAGACGGGGTTGCTGCTGTACTTGGAGTCGACGAGGTTGGGGTCGGCGGCGATGTTGACCGGGGCGACGCGGCCGACGGCCTCCTCGATGCCGGTGACGACCGTGCCCAGGACCTGCGGCGGCTTGCTGATCTTGATGCCGATGCCGGCCAGCGACTGGTAGTTCGGCTGGGCTTCCATGTTCTTCTTGTTCAGGGCCAGGGAGGCCGTGTACTCCTTCTTTTCGGCCCGGTAGTTCGTCACCCCGGTGTAGACCGAGAGCAGGATGAGGATGGTGCAGAGGAGAAAGGTGAAGACGAACTTCGGGCTGGTGATGTTGTCCAGGATCTCTTTCCGGATGATGTCTCGAAGCATGCCGGCCTCCCTCGAGCGAACGCGGGAATCGGAGAAGACCCCCCGCGGGTCTCCCCGGTATTATACGTCAAATGGCCCCCCCGGTTCACCGTCCTGGAGGGACCGCCCCTCCGGCGCTCGAGGGGACTGTCCCTCTTGAGGACGCCTCCCCTGCTTGACCGCATTGGCGAAGGCCGATTATGATGCGGCCATGCACCCCAGGACTTTGCGCTCTCGACGCGTCCTTCTTGTTCCAGCCCTCGCGGCGGCCGTCGTGACGGGCGGCCTGCTGACAGGCGCTCTGACGAGCTGCCGTCCGTCCCCTGCGCCCGGGATGATGAGCCTGGAAGAACCCCTCGCCCTCTTCGACGGGCACGGCGACATCGGTCCGGTCAAACGGCCGGGCGCGGTGGCCGAGGGCCCGGCCGCGGGGGCGCTCAGGATCGCCGGGGCCGGAGCCAACATGTGGTTCGCCTCGGACGAGGGGCACTTCCTCTGGAAGAAGATCAAGGGCGATTTCCTCGTCAGCGTCCGCGCCGGATTCGTCGGAGCTGGCGTCGAGGCCCACCGCAAGATAGGCTGGATGGCCCGCTCGACGATGGACGGCGGCGCGGCCCAGGTCAGCGCGGTCGTCCACGGCGACGGGCTGATTTCGCTTCAATACCGGAAGACCGCGGGCGCCGAGACCGAGGAAGCGAAGCTGGCCCTAACGGGGGCCGACGAGATCCAGCTCGAGCGCCGCGGTTCGACCTTCGTCATGTCGGCGGCGAAGTTCGGCGAGCCGTACGAGACCGCGCGGGTCGACGTCGAACTCGGCGAGGAAGCGATGGTCGGCCTCTTCGTCTGCTCGCACAACGCCGACATCATGGAGGAAGCCATCTTTTCGAATGTCCGGATCACCATTCCGGCCCGGCCCGATTTCGTCCCCTACCAGGATTACATCGGGGGCGCGATCGAGGTCCTCGAGGTCGACACAGGGCGGCGCGCCACGGTCTTCCGCTCGGACCGGCCCATCCAGGCGCCCAATTGGACGAAGGACGGCCGTTTCCTCATCTACAACGTCGACGGCCGGATCGACCGGCTGGAGCTGGCCACGGCGAAAAGCTCGCCCGTCGACACCGGCTTTGCCACGGCCAACAACAACGACCATGTCCTTTCATTCGACGGGAGACGGCTGGGCATCAGCCACCACAGCGCCGACGACGGGGGCGAATCGGTCGTGTACACGTTGCCGGCCAAGGGAGGGACCCCGAGACGCGTCACGGCCAAGGCGCCGTCCTATCTTCACGGCTGGTCGCCCGACGGGCGGATCCTCGTTTATACCGGCGGCCGCGGCGACAACTATGATGTCTTCAAGATCCCCGTCGCAGGCGGCGAGGAGATCCGGCTGACGGACGCGCCGGGTCTCGACGACGGCCCGGAATACACGCCGGACGGCCGCTTCGTCTATTTCAATTCCGCCAGGACGGGCGCGATGCGGATCTGGCGGATGAGGCCCGACGGGAGCGGCCAGGAACCGGTCACAAACGGGACTCTGAACGACTGGTTCCCGCACGTTTCCCCCGACGGCAAGCGCATCGTCTTCTTATCGTTCGGCAAGGACGTCGCGGCGGACGATCATCCCTTCTACAAGCAGGTCTATCTCCGAATGATGCCCTTGGACAGGTCTGCGGCGCCAAGGATCATCGCTTATGTCTACGGGGGCCAGGGCACGATCAACGTCCCGTCCTGGTCGCCCGACGGCAAGCGGATCGCCTTCGTCAGCAACTCCCGCTAGGTCGAGAAGGCTCTCCGCGTTGACTTCGCCCGGGGCGTGCATTATGCTCCCCGCCGGACCATGAGGACCACCGGCGCCCCCCGGGCAAGGAGAACCCGATGACCCCCATCATCACCCTGAACGCGGTCGACTACGCGATCATCGCCGGCTACATCCTGGTCATGGTCCTCGTCGGCTATTCGCTCAAGAAGTACATGAAGACCGGCGAGGACTTCTTCCTCTCCGGGCGCTCGCTCCCGGGCTGGATCACCGGGCTGGCCTTCCTCTCGGCCAACCTCGGCGCTCTCGAGATCATCGGCATGGTCGCCAACTCGGCCAAGTACGGCATCGCCACGGTCCACTTCTATTGGGTCGGGGCCATCCCGGCCATGGTCTTCCTGGGCATCTTCATGATGCCGTTCTATTACGGGAGCCGCGTCCGGACCGTGCCCGAGTACCTCAAGCTCCGCTACAACGAGGCCACGCGCGGCCTCAACGCCATCTCCTTCGCCATCATGACCGTGCTCATGAGCGGCATCAGCCTCTACGCCATGGCCCTGCTCCTCAAGCTCATGCTCGGCTGGCCGCTGACCCAGAGCATCCTCTTCGCCGCCGTGGTCGTCCTGCTCTACGTCTTTTGGGGCGGCCTCTCCTCCTCGATCTACAACGAGGTCATCCAGTTCTTCCTCATCTGGCTCGGACTCCTCCCCATCGTCTTCCTCGGTCTCAAGCAGGTCGGCGGCTTCGCCGGCATCGCGGCCCAGCTCAAGGGCCCCCTCCTCCATTCGATCAAGTTCCTCGGCACCAGCAGCAACCCGCTCGGCGTCGACTGGTTCGGCGTCGTCATGGGCCTCGGCTTCGTCCTCTCGTTCGGCTATTGGACGACCGACTTCCTGGTCGTCCAGCGGGCCCTGGCCTCGAAGAACCTCAACGCCGCCCGCATGACGCCGATCATCGCCTCTTTCCCGAAGATGCTCGTCCCGGTCATCGTCGTCGTCCCCGGCCTCGTCGCGCTGCTCGTCCTGCCCGAGTTCTCGCAGGCCTCCCTGCCGACGGCCGAGTACAACCAGGCCCTCATCCTGCTCATGAAGCATTACCTGCCGAACGGCGTCCTGGGGCTGGCCATCACGGCCCTTCTCGCGAGCTTCATGTCGGGCATGGCCGGCAACGTGACCGCCTTCAACACGATCTGGACCTACGACATCTACGGCAGCTACATCCGGAGGGGACGGCCCGACGCCCACTATCTCAAGGTCGGGAAGTACACGACCGTCTTCGGCATCGCCGCGAGCGTCGGCACGGCCTACATCGTCCGGTCCTTCCCCAACCTCATGGACTACATGCAGCTCATCTTCTCCTTCTTCAACGCCCCCCTGTTCGCGACGTTCCTGCTCGGCATGTTCTGGAAGGGGGCCACCGGCTGGGGCGGCTTCTGCGGCCTGCTCGTCGGCATCCTGACGGCGGCCGGCCACTACGTTCTCTACAAGACGGGCCTTCTCAACTACCACAGCGATATGGCCGCCAACTTCTATCAGGCCTGGTGGGCCTGGCTGGCCGACTTCGTCGTCACCATCGGCGTCAGCCTGGTCACGGCGAAACGCGACCCCAAGGAGCTGGCCGGCCTCGTCTTCGGCCTGACGCCGAAGCCGAAGGCCGCGGCCCGCTGGTACGCACGGCCGGCCGTGTGGGGGGCCCTGGCCCTCGCCGCGGCCGTCGCCCTCAACATCATCTTCTGGTGATCGGGACGCGGTCCTTCAGGAGCGAACCATGAGCGATGACATCGAGATCAAAGGGCAGGGAACGCGGGAGCCCGGGGCCGGCATGAGCCAGGGTCACGTCCTCGATCTCAAGCTCCCGATCGGCTGGCTGCTCAGCGCCTACGGCGTCCTTCTGACGCTCTACGGCCTGCTGACCAAGAAAGAGATGTACGCGATCTCCCTCGGGCTGAACGTCAACCTCGTCTGGGGCATCCTGATGATCGTCGTCGGCGGCGGATTCCTCCTCGCCGCCTTTCTCAAGAAAGGCCGCAAGACGGGCTGATCGCGGACGCTACTCGGCCTTCTCCCGCAGGCGGATATAGATCGCCGATCCCCCGCCGCCTTCCTCCCCCCGCGAATGGACGTCGAAGAGGGCCTTCTGGCTGTTGACGAGCTGGGCCAGCTGCTTGAACCCGTAGGTCCGGGGGTCGAAGCCCGGATCGAGCTGGCGCAGGTAGAAGCCGATCTCGCCGAGGTTGGCCCAGCCGTCCTCGTGGACGGCCATGTCGAAGGCGCCCTTGAGCAGCGGCACGGGATCGAACTTGGCGGCCGCCTCCGCGCGGTCCTCACGGTCCTCGTGTTCCTCGCGCTCGTCTTTCTGCTCCCGCGTCTCCTTGGCCCCGCCCTTGCGGTGGGAGGCTCCGCCCCGGTCGCGGCGCCGCGGCTCCCGCGCCGCCTCGCGGTCCCGGCCGCGGGGGACGAGGTTCTCCGTGTAGATGAAGAGGTTGCAGCCGTTGACGAAGGCCTTGGGCGTCGAGCGCTTGCCGACGCCCATGACGAAAAAGCCCATCTCGCGGACGCGGGTGGCCAGGCGGGTGTAGTCGCTGTCGCTCGAGACGAGGCAGAAGCCGTCGACGAGGTGGCCGTGGAGGATGTCCATGGCGTCGATGATCATGGCGCTGTCGGTGGCGTTCTTGCCGATCGTGTAGCGGAACTGCTGGATGGGCTGGATGGCGTTATCGTTGAGGGCGTTCTTCCAGCCGGACATGTTGACCGTCGTCCAGTCGCCGTAGATGCGGCGGATGGTCACCAGCCCGTACTTGCCCGCCTCCGTCAGGATCTGTCCGAGGAGGGAGGGCTGGGCGTTGTCGCCGTCGATGAGCAGGGCGATCTTGCGGGTTTTTTCCTCTATGAATGGCTCAGCCATGTCGATGTCCTTTCTTTAAGGGTCGATTCCCGCCTTATCTTAGCCTATTCGACGCGGCCGTTCAACCGCCTGTGGAAGCCCTTCGCGAGGGGCGAAGGGGCGAGCGTCAATTCACGCTTCTTCGAGCACCTTCCAGCCGAGGGCCTCGGCCAGCTCGAAGACCGGCTTCCGGAGATCGCCGTAGACCGTCACCCGGTGCCAGCCCCACTCGTCCCACTCGCGGAAGAGCTTTTCGATGTCGCCGACAGGCTCCGCGGCGAGCTTCGTCCGGCAGGCCCGGTCGTCGGGCGAATTGGCCACGGCCTTGGCTTGGTGGAACAGGATGAGCTCCCGCTCCGGCGAGAACTCGACAGTCGTGGTCATATAGCCGACGGGCAGGATCGAGCGAACAGAGGCGCCCTGGCGGTCCTCCGAGTGGGTCAGGATCTCGATCGGGTTCCTCGGGCCGCCCGGTCCGAACGGCTTGTCGGACGCGACGCAGTGGGCATAGATGATCCGACGGGCCGCCGTGTCGAGAACAGGGTCGGAAATGTAGCCCGGACGCCCGCCGGAGAGAGCGGTCATGGCCACCATGCTCGCCGTCGAGCGGACGTCGCACTCGCAGGCCCCGACCAGGCCCTCGTTCAGGAGTTCATAGAAGCCGAGGCAGGGATAGGCGTGGATGTGCCCGCCGTAGAATCCGCCCAGGCAGTTGATGGTGATGGCACCGGCGCCGTATTTCTTCAGCACGGCCTTCTGGCCCAGATACATGGCCGCCGACGTCAGCAGCGTTTCGCGGCTGACGCCTTCGACCTTGGCCGCGATCCGCTGCCAGCTTTCGGCGATGGCCCCGGCCTCGTCCCGATCGGCCGCGGACCAGGCCTCGTTGACCTCGGCGAAGGGCACGTTGACGACCTCGATCCCCATCCCTTCCCGGATGGCCGGGGCGATCCCCGGCCAGCCGCCGCCGACGGCCAGGATCTTCGAGGCCCTCATCGTCTTCAGGGCCTCCGCGGCCGGGACCGCGACGAGGTCGTCCGCGGCGGCACGGAGATCGCCGGGGGCGGGCGTCGAGGCCTTGCGGGCCGCGGCGACGAGGGCCCCGAAGTCCCCGGCCGCGCCGCTTCTCTTGACCGGACCGAAGGCCCGGCAGGCGGCGACGAGGTCCTCGGGCCTCGGCGAGGCCACGAACCCGAGGTTGGGCGTCTTCTTGCGCAGGAAGTCGGCCGTATAGACGAGGAAGCCGCCGCTGCCGCCGTAAGGGAAGTCGACATAAAGCGTCGGCTTGCCCGACGCGGCCACGGCCTGGGCGACCCGGTTCCAGCAGTTCAGCTGGACGACGACATAGCCGTCGACCGGAGCCGCCGCGTCATCCGCCAGGATCTTCTTGGCCTCCTCCTCTCCCTTGGCCATGGAGGTCATGAGCTCCCATCCCGGGAAGGCGCCGGCCAGCGTCGAGGTCGTGCGGTCCATGACGGGCTGGAAATCGAAGCCCACGTTGGGCCAATCGGGCCCCGGCTGGACGACGGCGTGGAGGGCATAGATGACGCGGATCCTCAGCTTCGCCTCTCGCACGCAGGCCTCAAAAAGCCCGGCCGGCGCGAGGGCCCCAAGGGCCCCGGCCGAGGCGGCGGTGAGAAACCGCCTCCGGCTCAAGGGACAGCGGGATCGGTCGGGTGCGTTCATCGGTCCTCCTTCATCGGGGTCGCGCCCCAATGTGGCACGGCCCCCGGGCGTGGACCGATGCTAGTTCACGGCCGAAGCGGATGTCAAGGCAAGGCGATTGACCGGGGCCGGAGAAACCCGCTATAGTAGGCCGGCATGGGCAAGACGTCGCGACGCGGCTTCCTGGGCGCATCGCTGGCTGCGGCGGCCTGCGCCCTCTCCGGGCCGGCCTCGGGCCTCCAAGAGCCTCGGGCCGAGGCCAAAGCTCCTCTTTTCGAGCTCGGCCTCGCCTCCTATACCTTCAGGGAGTTCGATCTCGACTCGACGCTGGCCATGGCCCGCCGCGCCGGCCTCGGCCGCATCGCGCTCAAGGAGATGCATCTTCCGCTCGACAGCCCGGCCGATGTCATCCGGAGGACGATCGACGGGATCAGGTCCCGGGGCTTTGTCCCCTACGGCTGCGGCGTCGTCTATATGACGAGCGCGGCCGAGGTCGACCGCGCCTTCGCCTACGCCAAGACCGGCGGGATGGACCTCATCATCGGGGTCCCCGACCACGCCCTCCTCGGCCTGGCCGAGATGCGGGCCCGGGAGACCGGCCTGCGCCTGGCCATCCACAACCACGGACCCGGCGACGTCCGCTATCCGACGCCCGGATCGATCCTCGACCGGATCGGCGGCCTGGACCCGCGGATCGGCGTCTGCCTCGACGTCGGGCACTGCCGGCGGTCGGGCCTCGATCCCTCGGAGGAGGCGGTCCGCTGCGGTCGCCGCCTCCTCGATGTCCACTTGAAGGACGTCTCCGCGGCGACGGCCGAGGGCGGGCCGGTCGAGGTCGGGCGCGGCGTCATCGACATCCCGCGGTTCCTCGGGACGCTGGCCGGTCTGGGCTATCGCGGCACCCTGGCCTTCGAATACGAAAAGGACGGCCGGGACCCGCTCGCGGGATTGGCGGAATCGGTCGGATTCGTCCGGGGCATCCTGGCGGCCTTCGCCGAAGGAGAGGCCCGGACACCGCGGCGCGCGTCGAAAGAACGAAACGCCCCGGACGATGCCGGGGCCTGAACGGAGGCGCACATGACGACGAGACCCGAGGCGATCCCCGCCGTGGCCACGCCCGGCCCGGCTCCGGCCAAGGAACGGTTGACCAGCCTGGACGCTTTCCGCGGCTTCGACATCCTGACCATGGTCTTCGTCAATTACATCTCGGGCATGGCCGCCATCCCCTTCTTCCTCCGCCATGCCGCCGCGGACCAGGACATCTTCACGCTGACCGACGTCGTCTTTCCGGGCTTCCTGTTCATCGTGGGCGTCTCCATCCCGCTCGCGCTGGCCAAGAGGCGGGCCGGCGGCCTCTCGGGTCTGGGCCTCGTCGGGCATGTCGTTGTCCGGACCTTGGCCCTTCTCTTTCTCGGCGTCCTGCTCGTCAATGAAGAGAGCTTCTCGGCATCGGCCACGGGCCTCAGCCGCGACCTCTGGTACTTCCTGGCCACAGTGGCCGTCTTCGGGCTCTGGTCCGTCGTCCCGAAAGGGGCCTCGGCCCGGAAGAAGCTCATCCTCCGCGGCGTGAAGATCGCCGCGGCGGTCCTGCTGGTCGTCCTCGTCATCGTCTTCCGCGGCCAGGGCGATGACGGCCGGGTGACCGTGCTCCAGACGTCCTGGTGGGGCATCCTGGGGATGATCGGTTGGTGCTACTTCGCGGGGAGCCTCCTTTTCCTGGCGTGCCGCGGCAACAGGACCGTCCTGGCCGGGGCCATCGGGGTGATGACGGCGCTCTATATCGGGTCGCGCCACGGCGCCCTCGATTTCCTCGGCCCGGTGAACGGATTCGTCAACGTCGGCAGCCTGTTCGGCTCCCACGCGGCGATCGTCACGGCCGGGATGCTGGCCGGGACGGTCTTCCTGCCGGGGAGCGATGTCTCCACGCCGGGCCGTCGCGTCCGCTTCCTCGGGGTGCTCGGCGCGGCGCTGGTCCTGGCGGGATTCGTCCTGAGGCCGCTGCACGGCTTCAGCAAGATCGGGGGCACGGAGTCCTATGCTCTGGCGACGGCCGGCCTGTGCGCCCTGGCCTTCCTGCTTTTCTACCTCGGCCTGGACGTCCTCAAAGGCAAGCGGGCCGCGACGTTCCTCATCCCGGCCGGCAAGAACCCGCTCCTGGCCTATCTGCTGCCCGGGCTCATCGGGAACGCGGCCGGCCTTCTCGGGTGGCTCATCCACGCGGACATCGACCGCATCTTGTGGCCGTTCGGAGGGGTCGGCGGGGCTCCCGGCATGATCAACGCGGCGGTGATGACCGCGGTCGTCCTCGCCCTCACGACCTTGTTGAGCCGGGCGGGCCTTCTCCTGAGGCTCTGAGCCGGCGGGGCCTATTTCGCGTAGTATCCGAGCCCGCTCTTGACCTGGCAGCCCTGGCGCTTGACCTGGACGTGGAACTGCCGGAACCCGGGGCCGGCAGAGTCTCCCTCGGGCAGGAAAGACAGCAGGTAATAATCGGCCGACGTGTCGGCGGCGTGCTTGAAAGCCGCGGCCGGGTTCATGGAGCTCTCGGCGGTCCCGCCGGTGGCCTGGGCGATCGCGACGAAGCCGGGATAGGTGTCCTCGGACTGCTCCCTCATCGTGGCCCCGAAGATCCGCTGGGCCTTCTTCTCCATGAAGATGAAATGGAAATCGATGCCGGCGTCGGCAAAGGCCTTCTTGACGATGTCGGCGTTGAAGGCCTTCTCCCGCTTGTAGAAGTGGAAGAGGTCCATCAGGTTGCCCATGATGTCGGGGTTGCCCTGGTAGACGCTCATCAGGTTGTTCAGCGTGGCCGGGCTGATCTCCGGGCGATACTCCCTTTGATAGAACAGGACGACGGTCTTCTGCCCCGGCAGGATCTTGAGCGAGTTGGCAAAAGCCACGAGCTTGGCCTCGTCGACGATGCGGATGCGGTCTATCTTCATGAGGGCCTGGCGGTAGCGGTCGATCTGCACCTCCAATCCGAAGCTGCCGGATTCGGTGGAGGCGTCGGATTCGAGCTCTTCGTCGAAGTTCGAGGTGTCGCCGCCGATGGCCCGGGTCAGGCGCTTGAGCTCGCTGATGAGGCCCCGGTACTCTCCCCCGCCCTCGAGGATGTCCTTGCGCAGGACGTCCTTCATGCCGGTCGTGAGCTCCTCTCTCGACTTCAGGGTCAGGGCGTCCTTCTGGAGGTGATAGGGCTTGGTCGGCGTGACGAGGGTCATCGAATCCCCGGGCTTGAGGACGGAGCCGAAGAGATAATCGACGGCCTGGACGAGGACGGGGTCCCAGTCCACGACCTGGAAGAGCAGGGTGTAGGACCGGTCGATCCGGAGCGGGAAGGCCGCCTCGCCTTCCCGTCTCACGATCTGGCCGCCCCGGACGACCGCCAGCGAGCCCACGGGCTGCGGCCGGCCGTCGACCTGGAGGACGAAATCCTGGAGCGTGAGGTCATCCACGAAACGGCTCCCGGCCGAGACGCGAGCGCGGATCTCGACCGCCTGCGGCGGCGGCATCACGTTCTGGGCCGCGAGAGGCAAGAGGAGCCATCCGACGAGGCCTGCGGCCAACGGGGCCGCGCCGAGCCGACGAATGATCATGCCCGATTCCTCCCTATGTCCTAAACCCCAATTGTACCACAGACGTTTCGCAGCAAAAAATATGCCAGGGGTCCCCAGGGGCGGACGGGGGCGCAGACGTCAAAAATCTGAACGTTTGTCAAGGTTCTTGACCTTTCCTTTCGCAACCGATGATGCTAAGATATCGTTTTTCAGGGTGCTGGTTCCGCCGGCCGACCGGCGGACCTGGAGGTAACGATGAAGAAGACCGCTCTCCTCGCCGGACTCTTGATGCTGACGTCCCTGGCCCTCACCGCGCAGGACTGGAAAGGGAAAGGCCGCCAGGGAGGCATCGTCCTGGACCAGGCGGGGGCCCCCATCGAGGGCGTGCGGGTGAAGCTGTTCTCGATCAAGGCCCAGGAAGGGCTCGAGGTCAAGACCGACAAGTCCGGCCGGTGGATGGCCGCCTGGATCCGGAGCGGCGCCTGGAACATCGATTTCGAGAAGGTCGGCTACGCGCCGAAGAAGATCGTCGTCGAGGTCACCGAGAGCAAGAAGAACCCCGACATCGAGATCAAGCTGGATAAGGTCGAAGGCCTCGTCCTGTCCGAGGACCTCATGACCCTCCTGACCAAGGGCAACGAGATCTTCGACGCGAAGGACTACGCCGGGGCGCTGGCCGCGTACCAGGACATCCTGGCCAAGTTCCCCGACGCGTATCCGATCTACATGAACGTCGGCAACTGCTATTTCGCCCAGGAGCAGTACGACAAGGCCGAGGAGAACTACCTCAAGGTCCTGGCCAAGGACCCCCAGAACGTCAAGGCCATCATCGCCATCGGGAACTGCTACGCCAATCGCGGCGACGCGGCCAAGGCCCAGGAATGGTACGGCAAGATCGCCTTCGAGCAGATCGACGATCCGATCGTCCTCTACAACCTGGGCACGAGCTACTACAACAACGCCAAGTTCGAAGAGGCCTTGAAGTTCTTCCAGAAGGCGGTCGAGAAGCAGAAGGATTCGACCGACGCCATCTACCAGCTCGGCCTGACCTATATCAGCCTCCAGCGGAACGCCGAGGCCATCGCGACGTTCGAGGAATACTTGAAGGTCGACTCGGAATCGCCGCGGGCGGCCCAGGTCAAGAGCTTCCTCGAATACCTCCGGAAGAAGTGAGGTCCGCATGATCCATCGAGGCCGGGCCGGCCGGACGCGCGGGATCCGGGCCGCCCTCCTCTTCGGCCTCGGCCTCCTCGCGGCCCTTCCGGCCGCCGGCCAGAAGGTCTCGGAGAAGGACCTCTCGCCCAAGTACCAGGACTGGCTGAAGCTCGTCATTTACCACATCCAGCCGGTCGAGAAGGACGTCTTCCTCCAGCTGACCAACGACCGCGAGCGGGACCTGTTCGTCGAGACGTTCTGGAAGCAGCGCGACCCGACGCCCGGGACGCCGGAAAACGAATACCGGGACGAGCTCCTCAAGCGCTTCCAGTACGTCAACGAGTTCTTCAGCCGGGGCACGACCCGCGAGGGCTGGCGGACCGACATGGGGCGCATCTACATGGTCCTCGGCGCGCCGCAGAGCATCGAGCACTTCGAGGCCTCGATCGGGCTCCGCCCCTGCCAATCCTGGACCTACTACGGGGACATCCGGAAGGGCCTGCCGCCCCAGTTCATCCTCCTCTTCTACCAGCGCGACAGCATCGGCGAGTACCGGCTGTACGACCCCGTCAGCGACGGCCCGGCCCGCCTGCTCATGAACCAGAGGGAGATCGAGGACCCCTTCGACTACCAGGGGCTCTACGACAAGATCCTCGAGATCCAGCCGACGCTGGCCGAGATCTCCCTGACCCGCATCCCCGGTGAATACAACAACGATCTCTCCCCCTCGCCGCGCAACGCCATCCTCCTCGCCGACATCCTGGAGTCCCCGAAGAAGGACGTCAACCCGTCGTACGCCACGCATTTCCTCGCCTACAAGGGCCTCGTCTCGACGGAGTACCTGACGAACTTCGTCGAGAGCTACGCGACGACCGCCATCCTCGACGATCCGGTCACAGGCCTCCGCTTCCTCCACCTGTCCATCGTCCCGACCAACGTCAACATGGACTATTACGTCCCGAAGAGCCAGTTCTACTGCAACTTCCAGATCAACGTCAGCCTGAGGAGCGGCGAGAACATCATCTTTCAATACGGCCGCGAGTATCCGCTCTATTTCCCCCAGGAGTCGTGGGACAAGGTCAAGGCCAACGGCCTGGCCATCGAGGAGTCCTTTCCCATCATCGAGGGCAAGTTCAAGCTGAACGTCCTCCTCACGAACACGGTCGGCAAGCAGTTCAGCCTTCTCGAGGAGACCGTCGAAGTCCCGCCGGCCAGGGCCGCCCCGTCGATCGAGGGCCCCTTCATCGGCTATAAGTACGAGACCTACCAGCGGGACGTCCACATCCCCTTCAAGGTCCTCGACAAGAAGCTCGTCGTCGACCCCAAGAAGATCTTCGCCTCGACCGACAGCGTCGCCGTGCTCTTCAACGTCCTCAATCTCACCGACGAGCTCGCCCAGGGCGGCTCGGCCCGGATCGTGGTCACGGGGCTGCGGCCGGCCAACCCGGTCCGCAAGAGCTATATCGTCAAGCTCTCGGCGCCGGCCTCCGGGCGCGTCCTGAGCGTGCCCTACGTGATCCCGGCGGGCGATCTCGAGCCCGACTATTACGAGATCTCGGTCAGCCTGACCGGGCCGAGCGGCGAGACCCTCGACGAGAAGAAGGACACGCTGACCATCTCCCCGGCCACGGGCGTCGGGCATCCCATCGCCAGCGCCAAGGGGATTCCGGCGGCGAACCAGTTCCTGTTCCGGTACATGCTCGGCGAGCAGGCCGAGAAGACGAACAGGCCGGCGGAGGCGAGGGCCCTCTATGAAGAGGCCTACCGGATGCATCCCGAATACAAGGACGGCGTCGTCCGTTACGGCAATTTCCTCCTGAAGGCCGGGGCCTTCGAGGACGTGCTCAAGATCGCCGAGGACCTCCGCGGCGACGAGCGCCGTCAGTTCGTCTTCCGTGCGTTGCGCGGCCAGGCCCTGTTCGGCCTGGCGAAATACGACGAGGCGCTCGAGGAGCTCCTCCAGGCCAACCGCATCTACGACAGCGAGACGAGCGTCCTGAACGGCCTCGGGAAGTGCTATCAGAAGCTGGGCCGGAAGGCCGAGGCCCTCGGGGCCTTCAAGGCCTCGCTGAGCCTGAACCCCGACCAGGCCGAGATCAAGAAGGTCATCGCAGAGCTCGAAAAGTAAGGCCCGCGGCGGCTTGGGCCGGCGCCGCGGTGGTGCTAGAATGGAAGGCACGATGAAGGGCCGCCCCGCGGCGGCCGAGGAGTGATCGGATGACCATGACCAAGAACCGGCCGTGGGCCCTTTGGATCGCGGCCGCGGCCATCGGGCTCATCGGGCTCGCGGCGGCCAAGCCCAAGCTGGACCCCGAAAGCGAGAAGTTCTATCAGACCGCGCGGCTGATCATGACCAAGGAAGAGGCCCGGATCTTCCAGAAACTGCCCGACGCCGAGAGCCGCAAGGAGTTCATCGCGGACTTCTGGCTCAAGCGGGACCCCGATCCCGACACGCCCACGAACGAGTACAAGAAGGAGTTCGACGCCCGCCTCGACTACGTCAACAAGCGCTTCAACAAGGAGGGCGGCCCCGGCTACAACACGGACCGCGGCCGCGTCTATCTCTTCATGGGGCCGCCGGACAAGGCCGAGGAGTTCCCGCCCGAGGTCGGCTCCCAGGTCCGCGGCTTCGTCTTCTGGTGGAGCTATTACGACCATCGGGTGGCCGTCGAGTTCACCGACGAGCGGGCCGACGGCCGGTACCGCATCACGGACACGGAGGGCGACTTCTTCGGGGCCATGGACCTGATGAAGCTCGGCACCTACATCCGGGCCGACGACGTCTTCAGCAAGAAGTTCGTCAAGTTCGAGGCCGGTTATGACCCGGCCGCCGGAGAGATCAAAGTCGTCCTGCCGGTCAAGGGCCTGATGTTCCGCGAGAACGACCAGGGCAAGTCCCAGATCGACCTGCGCTTCCTCATCTACGTCTACCGCGAGGGCGAGCAGGGCCGGGAGAGCTTCACCGACAGCCGGTCGGTCACGGTCACGAACGCCGAGCTCGAGGCCATGAAGACGGTCGATTTCCGCTTTCCGCGCCGGCTCCCGCCGGGGACGGCGTTCATCGACGTCATCGTCATGGGGCCGGAGGGCATGAAGGGCAAGATCCGGCAGATCTTTGAGATCAAGGTCGCCAAGAGCTGAGCCCGGACGCCGCGCCTCGCCGCCGGGTTGACATCGCCCGCGGCCTCCGATAGTATGGGCCTTCCCAATAGAGGACGACCGCGATGAAAGTCCGCCTGTTCCCCAGAGAGCACAAGTTCTTCGACCTCTTCCGTGAGGACGCCGCCAACCTCCGGCAGGGCGCCCTGGCCCTCCAGGAGCTGGTCGACCATTACGAGGACGTAGCCAAGAAGTACGAGGGCATCAAGGCCATCGAGCACCAGGGGGACAACCTCACCCACGAGATCTTCACCAAGCTCCGCGACACCTTCATCACCCCCCTCGAGCGGGAGGACATCCATGGCCTGGCCAGCGGCCTCGACGACGTTCTCGACTGCATCGAGGGGGTGGCCAGCCGGATGTGGACCTTCAAGTTGGAGCGTCCGACGCCGGAGGTGAAGAAGCTCGTCGGCATCATCGTCAAGGCCGTCGAGCAGATCTTCGAGGCCGTCGATCACCTCGAGTCGCTCGGGCACGTCCACGCCTTCTGCAAGCAGATCAACATCCTCGAATACGAGGCCGACGTCATCTGCCGGGAGGCCATCGCCGACCTGTTCGCGAAGGCGGAGACCGCGGCCGAGCTCAAGGACCTCATCCGGCTCAAGGAGATCTACACCCGCCTCGAGGTCGCCGCCGACCGCTGCGAGGACGTCGCCAACGTCATCGAAGAGATCATCGTCAAGTCGACCTGAGCTCCATGCCCGGCGCGGGATTCTTCTTTGTCCTCTTCATCATCCTCGTCGCGTTGGCCTTCGATTTCACGAACGGGATGCACGACGCGGCCAACTCCATCGCCACCGTCGTTTCGACGAGGGTCCTCTCGCCGCGCCAGGCCGTCATCTGGGCCGCCTTCTTCAATTTCGTCGCCTTCCTGATCTTCGGGACGGGGGTCGCCCACACCGTCGGGGCCGGCCTGATCGACATCTCGATCGTCACGCCCCAGGTCGTCTTCGCCGCGCTCATCGGGGCCATCGGCTGGAACCTGTTCACCTGGTGGATGGGCCTGCCGACGAGCTCCTCCCACGCGCTCATGGGCGGCTACGCCGGGGCGGCCGTGGTCAAGGCCGGCCCGGCGGCCATCATCGCCCACGGCTGGTTCAAGGTCGTTCTGTTCATCTTCGTGGCCCCGATCCTGGGCATGGTCCTGGGGGTGCTGTTCATCACCGTGACGACCTGGCTGGTCCGGAAGAAGAATCCGGCCCGCATCAACCGGGCGGCGCGACACCTGCAGCTCCTTTCGGCCGCCCTTTATAGCCTCGGCCACGGCGGCAACGACGCCCAAAAGACGATGGGCATCATCGCCAGCCTCATCTTCGCCGCGGGCTGGATCAAGACCTTCCACATCCCGCTCTGGGTCGTCCTGGCCGCCCAGGCCGCGATCGCGCTCGGCACCCTGTCCGGCGGCTGGCGCATCGTCAAGACCATGGGCCAGCGCATCACCAAGCTGCGGCCCATCGACGGCTTCTGCGCCGAGACGGCCAGCGCCATCAGCATCTTCTTCGCCACCCACGCCGGCGTTCCGGTCAGCACGACCCACGTCATCACCGGGGCCATCTCCGGCGTCGGCGCGGCCAAGCGCCTGACGGCCGTCCGTTGGGGCGTCACCCTGCAGATCGTCTGGGCCTGGATCTTCACCATCCCCGGCGCCGCCATGGCCGCGGGACTGGCATACGTCGTCATCGATCTCGTCGACAAGTTCATCATCTAAGAGAGGCAGGTCGGGGCATGCGAACGGCGGTCGGCGTGGCCGCGGTCCTTGGGGCCGCGGCCCTCGCTCTGGCGGCGCCCGGACCGGCCGCGACCCCGGCCCGCGAGGTCCTGCCCGTCGAGGGCCTCGTGCCGTCGAGCATCGCCGTCCTGCGCGGTCCGGCGGACCTCGACGCCCATTATTACCTCGCCGACGAATCGGCCCTCGGGCTCGGCCGGAGGACGGACGCCGTCCTGGCCCGGTACAAGGCCGGGGCCGGCGAAGCGCTCCTCCTCGTCGTCGCCTATCCGGGAGCGAAGGAGGCCGGGCGGGTCTATCGCCGGTTCGGCACCGTCTTCTTCCCCGGAAGCTTCGATCCGGCCTCGGCCCGCATCGTCCGGAGGATCGAGACCGGGGACTGGGCCGGCGCCGCGTGCCGGGGCCGCTACCTGATCGTCATCCTGGAGTCGCCCGACCGCGACTCGTGCGAGGGCCTTCTGCGCCGCGCCGAGGACAGGGCCCCGGCCGCGGAGACCCGATGATCCCACTCTCCATCGAAGGAGGACCTAGCTCATGACCGACGTCCCGACCGCCCCCGCGAAACAGAGATTTCCCGCCACTTTCTGGACGGCCAACACGATCGAGCTCTTCGAGCGGGCCGCCTATTATTCGATGGCGTCCTTCATGGTCATCTACCTGAAGGAATCGCTGGGCATGAGCCCGAGCTTCGCGACCTTCCTCAACGGGTCGCTGCTCTGGGGCATCATCTACTTCATGCCCATCCTTTCCGGGACCCTGGCCGACAAGTTCGGCTTCAAGCGCTCGCTCTCGGTCTCGTTCGTCCTCATCTCTCTCGGCTACTTCATCATGGGCAACGTCCAGCGCCTCTGGCCGGGGATCATCGGCAAGGGCGCGGCCGAGGCCGTCGACTTCACCGTGCCCGTCGTCCTGGGAGCCGTCCTCATTGGCCTCGGCGGCTCGATCGTCAAGCCCTGCATCGCCGGCACGGTCCAGAAGACGGCCGGGACGCGAGCCACGCTGGCCTTCGGCGTCTTCTACATGGTCATCAACATCGGCTCGATCACCGGCCGCAGCGTCTCCTATTTCATCCGCACGAGCCTGGGCATCCCGGCCATCTTCACCTACGCCGCGACCTCGTTCGCCCTGATCGGTCTCGTCGTCACCCTGCTCGTCTATAAGGAGCCGCAATACGTCAGCGACGGGATCAAGGACGGCCAGGAGGTCAAGAAGCGGACCCTCGGCCAGGCCCTCGGCGGGATCTTCGTCGTCCTGGGCAACCTCAAGTTCCTCTTCCTCATCCTCGTCCTAGCCATGTTCTGGTTCCTCTACATCCAGCTCTACAACCTCATGCCCCTGTTCATGCGCTACGTCGACCCCAACGCGCCGATGGAGCTCTACACCCTGGCCAACCCCATCATGATCGTCTGCTTCCAGCTCCTGATCACCCGGCTGGTCAAGCGCTGGCTGCCGGTCAAGACGATCATGCTGGGCGCGATCGTCGTCACCCTGGGGATGCTGGTCAACGTCCTGCCGCCCCTCCTGTTCGGCGACCCGAACCGCATGGTCGGGCTGGCCGGGCTGAGCCTGCCCATCGCCGGCCTGTTCATGATCGTCTCGATCGCCTCCATGGCCGTCGGCGAGATGATGGCCTCACCGCGCGTCTACGAGTACATCGGGGCCATCGCGCCCAAGGGCCAGGAAGGGCTCTATCTCGGCTACCAGAGCCTGCCCATCGCCCTGGCCAGCATCGTCGGCGGGCCGATCGGCGGCCGCCTCTTCGAGCGCTACATCAACACGCCGCTCAAGGAGGGCCGCCCCGTCGACTCCGTGACGATGTGGCTCATCATCGTCGCGATCGGCGTCGGGTCGATCATCGGCCTGGCGATCTACGACCGCGTGGTCACCAAGGGCCGCGGGGAGAAAGAGAGGCGCGAAGCGGCCGAGACGGCCTAGGGCTTGGACCCCGGCTCGCCGTCCCCGGGGTTGACCCCCGTGTCGGGGCCCGGCGGCGGGTGGTGCAGGGTCGCGTCGTCGCAGGGCTCGCTCGCGTCGTCGTTGCGGGCCATCTCGGGATGGGGCTGGGTCATGCAGAACGGCAGCGGCTCCATCTCCTTATGGCAGCAAAGGGGGATCGGCTGGTCCCGTCCGACCGTGACCTCGTGGCCGCAGACCGAGCACTTGTAGGTTACTGTGTCCGTCATGGGCCCTCCTCTCGCGAGACATCTCGCTTCGTCTCTATCTTAGCACCTCGCCCAAGCGCCGCCTATGACCGGGACGGGTTTGACGATGGTCCGCGAATCTTGTAGTGTCTCTTAAGGAGCCTGACGCCCATGGAGCCCCGGAAAGGCCTCGTCCTCGGCCATCATCGCCTCATCGAGAAGCTCGGTGCGGGCGGCATGGGCGACGTCTGGAAGGCCCGCGACCTCAAGCTCGACCGCGACGTGGCCCTCAAGCTCCTCCCGCAGGGGGCGGTGGACGACCCCGAGCGGCGGGCTTTCTTCGAGCGCGAGGCCAAGGCCGTCGCCGCCCTGAGCCATCCCAATATCGTGACGATCTATGCCGTCGGAGAGGCCGAGGGCGCGGCCTTCTTCACGATGGAGCTCGTCGAGGGCCGGCCGCTCTCGGACCTCATCGAGCCGGACGGCGTCCCCCTCGACCGCTTCCTCGAGATCGCCCTGCCCCTCGCCGGCGCCGTGGCCGCCGCCCACGCCCGCGGCATCATCCACCGCGACCTGAAGCCCCGGAACATCATGATCGACGCGGCGGGCACGCCGAAGATCCTCGATTTCGGGCTGGCCCGCGTCCTCCTGCCTCGGCCCCGGGCCCTCTCCGGGGACGAGGATTCGACGGCCACGCTGGACTCTGATTTCGCCGGGACGATCGCCTACATGTCGCCCGAGCAGCTGCGGAGCCGGCCCGTCGACCACCGCACCGACATCTTCTCCCTCGGCGTCGTCCTCTTCGAGTGGGCCACGGGCCGCCTCCCCTTCCGCGGCAAGACCGGGCCGGAGCGCATCGCCGCCGTCCTCAAGGACGAGCCCCTCTCGGCGTCCAGCCTCAACCCGCGGCTGCCTCTCCAGACCGACCGCATCCTGCGCCACTGCCTCGAAAAGGAGCCTCGCTACCGCATGGCCTCGGCCCGGGACCTCCTGGCGGAGCTCGAATCGCTCCGGCAGATCGCGGCCGAAGGCCGCCAGGCCGAGCTGCCGTCCATCGCCGTCCTCCCTTTCATCGATATGAGCCGGGAGAAGGACCAGGGCTATTTCTGCGAGGGCATCGCCGAGGAGATCATCAACGCCCTCTGCCGCGTCCAGGGCCTGAGGGTCGCCTCTCGCACCGGCTCGTTCCAGTTCAAGGATCGGTCCTCGGACCTCCGCGAGATCGGCGGCGCGCTCCATGTGGACAGCGTCCTCGAGGGGAGCGTCCGGAAGTCCGACAACCGCCTGCGGATCACGGTCCAGCTCATCGAGGCCGCCCGCGGCTTCCATCTCTGGTCGGAATCCTATGACCGGGAGCTGCGCGACGTCTTCGCCATCCAGCAGGAGATCGCCTGCAACGTCGTCCGCTCCCTCCAGGTCTCGCTCAGCCCCCAGGAGAAAGGGGCCCTGGCCGAGGTCCCGACGAGCCAGGTCCAAGCCTACGATTACTACCTCCGCGGTCGGAGCTTCTACTACCGCTACGGCCGCCACGACATCGAGTTCGCCCTGCAGCTCTTCTCGCGGGCGACCGAGCTCGATCCCGAGTACGCTCTGGCCCACGCCGGCCGGGCCGACTGCTGGTCCTATATCTACCTGTACTCGGAGCGCAAGGACGCCGTCCGCCTCCAGGCCGAGGCCGCCGGCCGCCGCGCCGTCGAGATCGCCCCCGAGTCGGCCCAGGCCCAGGCCTCCCTCGCCGTGGCCCTCTCCCTCGGTCCCCAAAAGGACGAGGCCAAGGCGGCCTTCGAGAAGGCCATCCGGCTCGACCCGACGCTCTACGAAGCGTGGTACTTCTATGCCCGCCACGCCTTCGCCGGAGGCGACCTGCCGAAGGCCCGCACCCTGTACGAGGAGGCCATGCGCGTCCGGCCCGAGGATTTCAACGCGCCGCTCCTGGTCGCTCAGGTCTACCAGGAGCTGGGGCGTCCGGAAGACGCCCGGGCGGCCCGCGAGCGGGGCGTGGCCCTCGTCGCGAAGCACATCGACCTCCACCCGGACGACGCCCGGGCCCTCTACATGGGCGCCAACGGCCTCGTCGCCCTCGGCGAGAAGGACAAGGGCCTGGAGTGGGCCCGGCGGGCCCGCCGCATCGATCCCGACGATCCCATGCTGCTCTACAACCTCGGCTGCATCCACGCCCTGGCCGGGGACGTCGAGGAGGCCATCGACTGCCTGGAGCGCGCGGCGAACGGCGGCCTGCTCCAGAAGGGCTGGTACGAGCATGACGGCGACCTCGATCCTCTGCGGGGGCACCCCCGGTTCAAGGCCCTGCTCGAGAGGATGTGAGGGGCGCCCGCATGAGCACGCTCGTCGCCGCCTCCGCGCTGACGAAAAAATACGGCGACCTCGTCGCCGTCGACGGCATCGACTTCGAGATCCGGGAAGGCGAATGCTTCGGCTTCCTTGGCCCGAACGGCGCCGGCAAGACGACGACCGTGCGCATGATCCAGTGCGTCTCGCCGCTCACGTCGGGGACGCTCACCGTCGGCGGCCTGCCGGCGGGGATCGACAACCGGGCCCTGAAGCGGATGACCGGCGTCATCCCCCAGGAGATCGACCTCGACATCGACCTGACCGTCGAGGAGAACCTGATCATCTTCGCCCGCTTCTTCGACATCCGCCGGCGCGAAGCCAAGGCCCGCCTCGCCGAGCTCCTCCGGTTCGCCGAGCTCGAGGCCAAGGCCCGAAGCAAGATCTCCGAGCTCTCGACGGGCATGAAGCGGCGCCTGCTCATCGCCCGGGCCCTGATCAACCGGCCCCGGCTCATCGTCGCCGACGAGCCGACGACCGGCCTCGATCCGCAAGCCCGGCACCTCATCTGGCAGAGGCTGCGCCAGCTCAAGGCCCAGGGCGCGACGCTCGTCCTGACCACGCAATACATGGAGGAGGCCCAGCAGCTCTGCGACCGGATCGTGGTCATGCACCAGGGCCGCATCCTCAAGGAAGGCGTCCCGGGCCCTCTCGTCGAGGACGAGATCGGCCGCGAGGTCATCGAGGTCCGCACGCCGCCCGAGGACGACGCCCGGATCCTGGGCCATCTCTCCGGCCTCGGCTGCGTCCATGAGCGCGTCGGCGACACGCTCTATTTCTACTGCCGGGAGGGCCACGGCCTGCGGCAGAAGCTCCTCGAGCTCGACCTGCCCAACACCCTGAACCGTCCGGCGACGCTCGAAGACCTCTTCCTCAAGCTCACGGGCCGGAGCCTTCACGAATGAGCCTGTCCTACCGCATCGCCTATGTCTTCCTGAGGAACCTCTATTCCTACAAGCGGTTCGTCGTCCCGACCTTCCTCGTCAGCCTGATCGAGCCGCTGTTCTATCTCGTCACCTTCGGCATCGGCATGGGCGCCTACATGGGCGCTTTCGGCGGCCAGAGATACCTCGATTTCCTCGTGCCTGGCGTCCTGGCCTCGGCGGCCATGATGGCCGCCTCGTTCGAATGCCTCTATGGGACCTACGTCAAGATCGTCCACGAGAAGGTCTACGACTCCCTGATCACGACGCCCGTCTCGGCCGACGAGGCCGTGGCAGGGGACATCGCCTGGGGATCGTTCCGGGGCCTGATCAGCGGCACGCTGATGATGGTCGTCGCCCTGGCCATGGGCGTCGCTCCCGCCTCGGCCTGGCGGGCCTTCGTTCTCCTGGTCTTCATGATCTTCATCGGCCTCCTCTTCGGGTCCCTGGCCATGATCGTCACCTCGGTCGCGCCGAGCTTCGATTTCTTCAGCTACTACACGGAGCTCGTGATCACGCCGATGCTGTTCTTCTCCGGGGTCTTCTTCCCGCTCGACAATTTCCCGGGCTGGATGAAGGACCTGGCCGAGGTCCTGCCGCTGACCCACGCCGTGGTCATCTCCCGGGCTCTCTATACGGGCCGCGCCGCGCCGGGCCTGTGGTGGCGGCTCGCCATCCTGGCCGTCCTTGGAGCAGCCGCTTTCACCGTCTCCATCCGGATGATGAGGAGACGCCTGATCAAATAGCCTGGACCATTCATGAGAACACCCATTTTCCGCGCCGCCGCGGTCGCCGCCGCGATCGTCCTCCTGGTCTCGGCGACGCCCGGCCGTGACGCCGGTCCCCCGTCCCAGGACAAAGAGACCGTCGGGCCCAAGGGCCCCGGCCGGACGGTCCTGCCGGTCAACCAGATCGTGACGCCCTACGGGGTGCAAACGACCCTGCCGGGGCTCAGGCCGCAGGCCTTGGCCCTGTCGCCGGACGGCAAGCTCCTGGCCGTCTCCGGAAAGACGCCCGAGCTCGTCATCCTCAACGCCCTGAACGGCAGGATCGAGCAGCAAGTCCAGCTCCCCGCCGAGGCCCAGGAGGAGCAGCACCCGGAGGTCGTCTCGCCGCAGATCCTCGATCCCGACATCGAGGGCCAGCTGAGCTACACCGGCCTCGTCTTCGCCCCCAACGGCCGCCGGATCTACATGAGCAACGTCATGGGCAGCCTCAAGGTCTTCGACGTCGACCCGGACGGGAACGTCACGCCGTCCTTCACGGTCCGTCTCCCGCCGGCCGAGGCGCCCAACCGGGTCGAGGAGATCCCGGCCGGGCTGGCCGTGACGGCCGACGGTGCCCGGCTCTACGTCTGCGGCAACCTATCCAACCGGCTGCTCGAGATCGATGCGGCGACGGGCGCTCTCCTGCGGATGTTCGAGGTCGGCGTCGCACCCTTCGACGTCGTCCTGGCCGCGGGCAAGGCCTATGTCAGCAACTGGGGCGGCGGCCGCCCCACGCCTGAGGATCTCACCGGGCCGGCCGGGCTGGGCATGCCGGTCAAGGTCGATCCGGTCCGCCATATCGCCAGCGACGGCTCCGTCAGCGTCATCGAGCTCGCCTCGGGGCGGGTCAAGGCCGAGATCCCCGTCCACCTGCATTCCTCCGCCCTGGCCCGCTCGCCGGACGGGCGCTGGGTCGTCTGCGCCAACGCCGCGTCCGACAACCTCAGCGTCATCGCCACGGCGACCGACACCGTGGTCGAGACGATCTGGGCCAAGGCCACGCCGGCCGAGCTGTTCGGGGCCTCGCCCACCGCGCTCGTTTTTTCGGGCGACGGCAAGACGCTCTACGTCGCCAACGGGACCCAGAACGCGGTCGCCGCGATCAAGTTCAATCCGAAGAAGAAGTCCAGCCTCAAGGGCCTCATCCCCGTCGGCTGGTTCCCGGGCGCCCTGGCCCTGAACGCCAAGCTCGGCACCCTTTATGTCGCCAACGTCAAGGGCCACGCCCTCGAGAAGACGCCCTACGAGCCGACCGGCGGCCGCGGCTTCAGCGTCTACCAGTACCACGGCTCGGTCTCGATCTTCCCCGAGCCGCGGCAGAGCGCCCTCTGGGACCTGACCGGGGTCGTCGAGGCCAACTACCGCCTCGGCCGGGTGGCGGAGGCCTTTCTCAAGCCCCGCCCCGGCCAGCCGGCCCGGCCCGTGCCGGAGCGGATCGGCGAGCCGAGCGTCTTCAAGCACGTCGTCTACATCATCAAGGAGAACCGGACCTACGACCAGGTCCTCGGCGACGTCGCCGCGGGCAACGGCGATCCGACGCTCTGCGTCTTCGGCGAGAAGGTGACGCCCAACCAGCACAAGCTCGTCCGGGAGTTCGCCCTTCTCGACAATACCTATTGCAGCGGCATCCTCAGCGCCGACGGCCATCAATGGTCGACGATGGCCTTCGCCACCGATTACCTCGAGCGGTCCTTCGCCGGCTGGCCCCGGAGCTATCCCGACGGCATGGGCATCAGTGAGATCGACGCCCTGGCCTACGCCCCGAGCGGCTTCATCTGGGACAATGCCTTGGCGCACGGCGTCTCGCTCTGGAACTTCGGCGAGTTCACCATGGAGACATGCGGCTGGACGGACCCGTCCCGGACCGGGAAGCCGGGGTGGGTCGACTATTGGGACGAATACCGCCACGGCCGCGGCCTGGTCCGGATCGGGAGCCAGCCGTCCATTCCCACGGTCGCCCCCTTTTCCCCGACCGATACGCTGGGCTGGAACATGGACGTCCCCGATCAATGGCGGGCCCGCTACATCGTCGATCAGATCGCGGCTTGGGAAAAGGACGGCCGCATGCCCCAGCTCATCCTCGTCTGCCTGCCCAACGACCACACCTCCGGCACGGCCGAGGGCTCGCCGACACCCGAGGCCTGCGTCGCGGACAACGACCTCGCCTTCGGCCGCATCGTCGAGGCCTTCAGCCGCAGCGCCTTTTGGAAGGAGACGGTCATCTTCGGCATCGAGGACGATCCCCAGAACGGCTGGGACCACGTCTCCGGATACCGGACGACCGCCTATTGCGCCAGCCCCTACACCAGGCGCGGCGCCGTGGTCGGCACTCAGTACAACACGACGAGCCTGCTGCGGACGATCGAGCAGATCCTCGGCCTGCCGCCGATGAACCAGTTCGACGCCACGGCCACGCCGATGTTCGACTGCTTCACGGACAAGCCCGACTTCCGGCCGTTCGAGAGCGTCCCTGCGAACGTCCCGTTGGACGCCATGAATCCTCCCCAGGAGAAGATCGCCGACGCCCTGCTCCGGCGCCACGCCGTCCTGTCGGGACGCCTGGACTTCAGGCGGGTCGACGCCTGCCCGGAGGACACGCTCAACCGCATCCTCTGGCACGCCGTCAAGGGCTCGTCCGCGCCCTATCCGTCCTGGGCGGTCACGCTGGTCGACGACCGGCGGGAAGCGGAGTCTGCGGAGCGACCATTAAAGAGGCAGAGGAACTCGGGGCCTCGCTTTTAAGAAGTATCCAAAAAAAGGTCCTTCCGGGGTCTTCCCCTGCAAGGTTCTGCTGATGTAAAATCGCCCCCGGTGCCGCGCCGCCCGTGGCCAGGAGCGTTCATGAGCGTACTCAAGCCCCTCGATTGGATCATCATCGTCGGCTATTTCGCGGTCGTCCTCGGCATCGCCTGGAAGGTCATGCTTCAGAAGCAGAGGACCTCGACCGAGTATTTCCTGGCCGGCCGCAACCTCGGCTGGCTCATCATCGGGGCCTCGATCTTCGCCTCGAACATCGGGGCCGAGCACCTCGTCGGCCTGGCCGGGACCGGCGCGACGGACGGCGTGGCCATGGCCCACTACGAGCTCCACGCCTGGTGCCTGCTCGTGCTGGCCTGGGTCTTCGTGCCCTTTTATATGCGCTCCAAGGTCTTCACCATGCCCGAGTTCCTGGAGCGGCGCTTCTCGCCGGCCGCCCGGACCACCCTCTCGCTCATCTCGCTCGTCGCCTACGTCCTGACCAAGATGGCCGTCGGCATCTACGCCGGCGGCATCGTCTTCAGCGTCCTGCTTCCCGATCTGAACTGGTTCGGCTTGGACAGCTTCTGGATCGGCTCCATCCTGGTCATCCTTATCACCGGGCTCTACACGGTCCTCGGCGGCCTCAAGGCCGTCGCCTACACCGAGGCCATCCAGACCTTCATCTTCATCATCGGTTCCGCCCTGGTGACCTATTTCGGGCTGAAGGCCCTGGGCGGATGGGGCGAGCTGCGGCGGATCGCCGGCTCGGAGATGTTCAACCTCTGGAAGCCCCTTGTGCCCCACGGCATCCAGGGGACATGGGCCCCGATCAAGGAAGCCGGTCGGATGGCCTGGTACTTCAACGACAACTATCCCTGGATCGGCATGCTGTTCTGCGCCCCCATCGTCGGTCTCTGGTATTGGTGCACGGACCAATACATCGTCCAAAGGGTCCTCGGGGCGCCGAGCGAGCGGGAGGCCCGGCGGGGCTCGATTGCGGCCGGGTTCTTCAAGCTCCTGCCGGTCTTCCTCTTCATCATCCCCGGCATGATCGCCTTCGCCCTGGCCAAGAGCGGCCTGAATGGGCCCCTGCGCCAAGAGCTATTCGGCGGCGGCACGGAACTCATCCGGGCCAACGCGCAGAAGGCCTTCCCCATGCTGGTCGCCCACATCCTTCCGATCGGTGTGCGGGGCATGGTCGTGGCCGGGCTGCTGGCGGCCCTCATGAGCTCGCTCGCGGGCGCCTTCAACGCGGCCGCGACCCTCTTCACCATGGACTTCTACCAGCGTCTGCGGCCGAAGGTGACCCAGGAGCGCCTGGTCTGGATCGGGCGCGTGGCCACGGGCGTCATGGTCCTCATCGGCCTGCTCTGGATCCCCGTCATCCGCGGCGGCAAAGGGCTCTACGACTATCTCCAGGGCGTCCAGGCCTACCTCGCGCCGCCCATCTTCGTCGTCTTCTTCTTCGGCATCTTCATGAAGAGGCTCAACGCCAAGGGCTGCCTGGCCGCCCTCGGCACCGGGTTCGGGCTGGGGCTCTTCCGGCTGGCCGTCGACACGCCGGTCAAGCTCGTCAGCGGCTTTGCCTATGCCAAGGGCTCGTTCTTGTGGGTCATCAACAATATCTTCTTCCAGTATTGGAGCCTGATCATCTTCCTCGTCAGCGTCCTGGTGATGATCGTCGTCAGCTACCTGACGGAGGAGCCGTCGTACGAAAGGATCAGCGGCCTGACCTACGGCACGGTCACGGCCGAGCACAAGAAGGAATCGCGGGCCAGCTGGACGAGGGCCGACCTCGTCACCTCGGGGATCGTCCTGGCCCTGATCATCGCCGCTTACCTCTACTTCACGGGGTGAGGCCCCGCGGCCGCCCGGCGATGCCGGTGATCGTGTCCGAATTCGGAAACGGGTATTGTGTCCCCGTTTTCCTTGGCGTATAGTCCGGACTCATGCATCGCCCGCGCAAGCGATCCTCGTTTTCAGGAGGCTCCGAGATGAACAGAATGACCAAGCTTGTCGTTTTCCGCATCGTCCTGCTGGCCGCCCTCGTCATGCCGCTCGCGCTCACGACGAACGCTGCGGCGGGAGCGGCGAAGAAGCCGCTCGGCTATGACGCCTACAACGGCTGGCGGTCCATCGAAGGGACGGCCCTGTCCCGCGACGGCCAGTGGCTCGTCTACGCCCTCGTCCCTCAAGACGGGGACGGCGAGCTCGTCGTCCTGAACCTGAAGACGAACAAGGAGCTGCGGGCGGCCCGCGGCAAGCAGCCCGTGATCACCGCCGACGGCAAATACGTCCTGTTCGCCATCGCGCCGGTCAAGGCCGAGGTCGATAAGGCCAAGAAGGACAAAAAGAAGCCGGACGAGCAGCCCAAGAGCGCCCTCGGCCTGATGGACCTCTCCACCGGCCAGGTGACGACGGTCGAACGGGTCAAGAGCTTCAAGGCCGCCGAGGACTCCGGTGCGTTCATCGCCTACCTCCTCGAGGCGCCTCTGAAGAAGCCCGAGGACAAGAAGGAAGAAGCGAGGCCGGCGGCCAAAGCGGAAGAAAAGCCGGCCGCCAAACCCGAAGAAGCGAAGAAGGAAGAGCCCAAGAAGGAAGAAAAGAAGAAGGAGCCGGGGACCGACCTCGTCGTCCGCGAGCTCGCGACAGGCAAGGAGACGAAGATCGCCGAGGTCGTCGACTACGCGTGGAGCAAGCCGGGCGCGTTCCTGGCGTATGCGGTCTCATCGAAGACGCCCGAGAACGACGGCGCCTTCGCCCTCGATCCGGCGGCCGGGACGACGGTGGCCCTGCTCAAGGGCCTCGGGAACTACAAGAACCTGACCTTCGACGAGAAGGGCGGCCAGCTCGCCTTCACCAGCGACCGCGACGACTACAAGTCCGAGAAGTCGGCGTCCAAGCTCTACCATTGGCCGGCGGCGGCGGCCGCGGCCGTCGAGCTCGCGCCGGCCCTGGCCAAGGGTTTCCCGGCGGGCATGGCCGTCAACGAGAACGGGAAGCTCCAGTTCTCCAAGGACGGCGGCCGGCTCTTCTTCGGCATCGCCGCCGCGCCCAAGCCCGAGCCCAAGGACGCTTCCGAGCCGGTCAAGGTCGACATCTGGAATTGGCGCGACCCTTACCTCCAGCCGATGCAGAAGGCCCAGGCCGATGAGGACAAGAAGAAGACGCAGATGTGCGTCATGCACCTGAGTCCGAAGGGAAACAGGTTCGTCCGCCTGGCCACGGACGACGTCCCCGACATCACGCTCTCCGAGGACGCCAAGCTCGCCGTCGGCTCCTCGGATCTGCCGTACCGCCAGCTCGTCTCCTGGGACCGGGGCTACGAGGACGACTATATCGTCAACGTCGAAGACGGATCGCGGAAGAAGGTCCTCGAAAAATCGCCCTACGAGCTCACGTCACGGATCTTCGGCCCCAGCGGGCGCCTGTCCCCGGGCGGCAAGTACCTGGTTTCTTTCAATGACGAGGACCGTAACTACTACGCTTATCGGGTCGCGGACGGCAGGACGTTCAACTTGACCGCCAAGCTGGACGTTCCGCTCGTCGACGAGACCTGGGACACCCCGAACGAGCCCATGCCCTACGGCCTCGCCGGCTGGACGGACGCCGACGCCGCGGTCCTCATCTATGACCGCTACGATATCTGGGAGATCGCCCCCGACGGCTCCAAGGCGAGGATGATCACGAACGGCCTCGGCCGCCGGGACAAGATCATCTTCCGCTACCGGAGCCTGGATCCCGAGGCCAAGACCATTCCGGCCAAGGAGCCCTTCCTGCTGTCGGCCGTGAACGACGCGACCAAGGACACCGGGTTCTATCGCGTGAACCTGGCCGCGCTCGGGGACCCAGTCAAGATCGTCATGCGGAGCAAGCAGCTGGCGGGGTTGAGCAAGGCCAAGAACGCCGACGTCTTCGTCCACACGGAGCAGCGCTTCGACGAGTTCCCCGACCTCTGGGTGAGCGGCACCGATTTGGCCGCCGCCCGCAAAGTCAGCGACGGGAACCCGCAGCAGTCCGAGTACAACTGGGGCCGGGCCGAGCTCATCGACTACACGAACGGCGACGGCAAGGTCCTGCCGGCGGTCCTCATCAAGCCGGAGGATTTCGATCCGTCGAAGAAATACCCGCTCATGGTCTACATCTACGAGACCGAGGCCGTGCGGCTGAACCGCTACAACCCGCCGTCGCCGGGGACGAACATAAACTTCACCCGCTACGTCAGCAACGGCTACGTCCTCCTGAGCCCGGACATCGTCTATGAGGTCGGCTACCCGGGGCCGAGCTCTCTCAAGTGCGTCATCCCGGCCATCGAGAAGGTCCTGGGCATGGGCTTCATCGACCCCAAGCGCATCGGCATCCAGGGCCACAGCTGGGGCGGCTACGAGATCAGCTACATGATCACCCAGACGAACATCTTCGCCGCCGTCGAGGCCGGCGCGTCGGTCGTCAACATGACCAGCGCCTACGGCGGCATCCGCTGGGGCACGGGCATGTCCCGGGCCTTCCAGTACGAGAAGACGCAGAGCCGCATCGGCGCCCCCCTCTGGGGCCGGGCCCTGCAGTTCCTCGAGAACTCGCCCCTCTTCTGGGTCGAGCGGGTCCGGACGCCCTACCTGACGATCCACAACGACGAGGACGACGCCGTGCCGTGGTACCAGGGGATCGAGTTCTTCTCCGCCCTCCGCCGCCTCGGCAAGGAGGCCTACATGTTCAATTTCAACGGCGAGAAGCACGGCCTGCGGGATCGCGATAACCAGAAATACTGGACCGTCCACCTGGACGAGTTCTTCGACCATTACCTGCTCGGCAAGCCGGAGCCCGAATGGATGTCGAAGGGAGTGCCCTACCTCGAGCGGGGCAAGCGCGATATCGACGCGCTGTTCAAGAGAGCCGCGGAGAAGAAGACGGGAGGACAATGATGGCCATCCCCATCTTTCAGGTCGACGCGTTCACAGAGGAGCCGTTCAAAGGCAACCCGGCGGGCGTCTGCCTCGTCCCCCGGCCGATGGACGAGAGCTGGATGCAGAGTGTGGCGGCCGAGATGAACCTCGCCGAGACCGCCTTTCCCTTTCCCGAGGGCGACGGCTTCCGCCTCCGCTGGTTCACCCCCAAGTGCGAGGTCAAGCTGTGCGGCCACGCGACCCTGGCCGCGTCGCACATCCTCTGGGAGACCGGCGCCCTCCCGAAGGACACCGAGGCCCGGTTCCAGACGCTGAGCGGGCTCCTGACGGCCCGGCGGGATGGGGACCTCATCGAGCTCGATTTCCCGGCCCGGCCTCCCCGGCCTCAACCGCCGGACTGGGCGGACGCGGTGGTCGGCGCCCTCGGCATCAAGCCCGTCTATATCGGCATGAGCGCCGAGGATATCCTGTTCGAAGCGGCCGACGAGAAGGCGGTGCGGGGCGTCGAGCCGGATTTCGCGACCCTGCGCTCGCTCCCGGCCCGCGGCGTCATCGTCACCAGCCGCTCCTCCGACTGCCGGTTCGACTTCGTCTCGCGCTTCTTCGCCCCGGCGGTCGGCGTCGACGAGGACCCGGTGACCGGATCGTCGCACACCGTGCTCGTCCCTTACTGGGCCCGTCGACTCGGGAAGCGGTCCTTCACGGCCTACCAGGCCTCGGCCCGCGGCGGCATCCTGCATCTCCGCCTCGACGGCGAGCGGGTCAAGATCGCCGGCCGCGCCGTGACCGTCATCCAGGGGCAGATTCTCGTCTAGCGCCGTTCCCGAGCCGGACCTGGGGCGGGCGATAAATGTGAGCGCCCATCTCGAGGCGGCGAGGGATGTTGCCTCGAAGATCCCCGTTGCTGGAGAGGGGGACCGGCAGGGAGCGGAGGGCGAAGCATACCGGAGCGACCATCAGAAGCGCGACGGAGCGACTCGGAGGAGCGCTTCTGGGAAATATCTTAAGGAGATATTCTCTTAAGATATCTCGCAGGAACCCGGCTCTGTGTATCGCCGCCGGTTCCTGCCCTCCGCTCGCTTCGCTCGCTGCGGTCGGATGCCGGGGAGCTAGAGGCAATATCCCGAGCCCAGCCTGAGATGGGCGACCTTTAAGCGGTCGCCACGTGAACGGGGACCGGATTCAGGATCCGGACCAGGTCCTGGGGAGCGAGGCCGACGATGAATCCGCGCTTCCCGCCGTTGATGTAGATCCGGGGCAGCTCCAGGATCGACCCCTCGACGTAGATGGGCATGGGCCTGCGCAAGCCGAAGGGCGAAGTGCCGCCGACCATGTAGCCGGAGTGACGCTCGGCGGTCTCGGGCGGGCAGGGCCGGACGGACTTGACGCCGAGCGCGCGAGCCAGCTCCTTCGTCGAGACCTCCCGGTCGCCGTGCATGAGGACGACGAGCGGCTTCTTCCCGTCGTCCTCCATCACCAGCGTCTTGATGACCGCGTGTTCGTCAAGGCCGGCCTCGCGGGCAAAGTGCGCCGTGCCGCCGTGCTCGACATATGCGTAGGGGTGCTCGGTGAAAGCGACGCCGGCCTGCCGCAGGATGCGCACCGCCGGGGTCACCGGCGTCTTGTCGTGGGCCATCAGCCGAGAACTTCGGGTTCGGTGTGGACGAGGACCTGTTCGATCCCCGGCAGCTCCGATCTCAGGGCTTCCTCGATCCGGGAGGACAGGCGGTGGGCCTCGATGACCGGCAGGTCGCGGGCGAAGGCGCAGTGCAGGGAGACCGAGAACCGGCTGTCCTGCCGCCGGACGAGGATGTTGTGACAGCAGTCCCGGCCGACGATGCCGTCGGCGATCCGTTTGATCCGGGCGACGAGGGCCGGCTCCTCGGCGGTCACGTCGCTGCCGCTGCCGACGCTCGTACCGCGCGACTCGATGTGGGTATTGACCCGGGCGATGGACGGGATGTCGGCCCGCAGGTCGCGCTCGACGTGGCTGGCCAGGTCGTGGGCCTGGTGCAGCAGGAGGTGATCGTCGACCTCGAGGTGCAGGTCGACTTGGACCTCCCCGTGGTCCTCGTGGATGCTGATGTTGTGGACCGGGATCTGGTTCCGCTCGGCGATGGCCCGGATGCGCCGGGCCATGTTCTCCCGCTCGATCTCGCGCGGGTCCGTGTGGATGACCACGTCGGAGCCGGGGGCGATGGCCTGGATGCGGGCCTCGACGTCGTCGGCGATGGCGTGGGTGCGCTCGAAGGACAGGTTCCGGTCGACCTCGATGGTCATGTCGACGAAGATCCGGGCCCCGGAGCGCCTGAGGCGGACCTTGCCCGCGTGGAGGACGCCCTCGACCTCGCTCGCCGCGGCGACGATCTGGTCCTTGAGCCCCGCGGGGGCCGAGTCGAGCAGGACGTCGATCGTCCGCTTGCCGAGGCGGTAGCTGATGAAGAGGACGATGAAAGCCACGCCGAGGGCGGCCACGGCGTCGGCCTTGTTGAGGAGCCCGCTCTTGCCGGTGAGGACATGGCGGCCGAGCCAGACGAGGACGAGGCCGCCGAGGACGACCGCCGAGCTCCAGATGTCGGTCGAGAAATGGAGGGCGTCGGCCTCGAGGGCCTGGCTCTGGTGCTTGCGGGCGGCCCGGTAGAGCATCCGCGAGCGGCTGACGTCGACGCCGATCGAGATAACGACCACGAGGAAGGCCCAGAGGCTCGGGTCGACCTCGACCGTGCGGACGAAGATCCGCATGACCGCTTCGTAGATGATCCAGGCGCAGGTGATGAAGAGCAGCAGGGTCTCGACGAGGGCCGAGAAGTTCTCGATCTTGCCGTGCCCGTACGTATGCAATTCGTCGGCCGGCCTGTCCGAGACGCTGACGGCGAGGAAGGTGATGAAGGCGGCGACGAGATCGAGCCCCGAGTGGGCGGCCTCGGCCAGGATGCCGAGCGAGCCGCTGAGGAGGCCCACGACGAGCTTCATCCCGGTCAGGCCGAGGGCGGCCAGGACGGAGTTCGCCGCCGCCCGCTTCTTTTCGCTGCGGGTCAAGTCAATGGTGGTCGCGTCTTCGCTCGTCATGGAGTTCGATCCCGGGCAAGAACGCATCTTATCACGAGCGGGCGGCGAGGGCAATCCGGGGCGCGATTGACAGCCCGTCCGGGCTGGCCTATATTGGCCGCGCCTCGCCCGGTTCCGGCCGTGGCGGGTCCAAGAGGAGGGACATGGACGCCGTCTTCCTGGCCCGGCTCCAATTCGGGCTCACGGCCGGGTTCCATTTCCTGTTCCCTCCGACGACCTTCGGGCTCACGCTGCTCATCGTCGTCATCCAGGCCCTGTACCTGAAGACGAAGAACGAGGCCTACCAGCGGTTGTCCGCCTATCTCATCAGGATCCTGGGGACCGTCTTCGTCATGGGCGTCGCGACCGGCATCGCCCTCGAGTTCGCCTTCGGCAACAACTGGGCGTCCTATGCCCGGACCGTCGGCGACATCTTCGGCGCCCCCCTCGCGGCCGAGGCCATCTTCTCCTTCTTCCTCGAATCCGTGTTCTTGGGCGTGCTCGTCTTCGGCCGGAACAAAGTCTCCGCGAGGACCTACCGGCGCTCGGCCTTTCTGGTCTTCTTCGGCGCCCACCTCTCGGGACTGTGGATCATCATCGCCAATTCCTGGATGCAGACCCCGGCGGGCTTCCGGCTCGAGGGAGGCCGCGCCGTGCTGGCGGACTTCTGGCAGGCGGCTCTCAACCCATCGACCGTCAACCGTTTCGTCCACACCGTCCTCGCCGGCTGGGCGACCGGCACGCTGGTGGCCATGGCCGTCGCGGCCTGGCTCCTGCTCAAGGGCCGGGACCGGGCGGCGGCCGGCCTCTTGATGAAGCCGGCCCTCGTCATCTTCGCCGCCGTGGCCGTTCTTCAGCTCGGGAGCGGACACGCCCAGTCCGTCCAGGTCTGGCGCACGCAACCCGAGAAGATGGCCGCCTTCGAGGCCCGCTGGACGAGCATGGAAGGGGCCCCGTTCACGGTCTTCGGCATCCCCGACGAGAAGAACGAGCGGACCCTGCTTCTCGTCGAGGTCCCGAAGATGCTGAGCCTGCTCACCCGGTTCGACCCGAACGGATTGATCCTCGGCCTGGACCATTTTCCGAAAGACGAGAGGCCGCCCGTCCTCGTCCCCTTTGGCGGATATCACATCATGATCCTTTTTGGCGTTCTCTTTATCCTGATCGGCGCCGCGGGCGTCTCGCTCATGGCGCGGCGGAAGCTCTTCACGAGCCGCCGCTTCCTGAAGCTGCTGATCTTCGCCGTCCCGCTGCCCTATCTCGCCAACGAGGCCGGCTGGGTCGCGGCCGAGGTCGGCCGTCAGCCCTGGGCGGTCTACAAGGTCCTGCGAACGTCCGAAGCCGTCTCGGCGGTCGTCCCGGCCGGGAACATCCTGTTCTCGATCGTCCTCTTCACGCTCATCTATGCCGCCATCGCCGCGGCCGGGCTGACGGTCATCCTGAGGGCCATCCGCCGCGGTCCGGATGAGCCGGCCCTTCATGCGCCGAAAGGAAAAGGATGATGGCCGGCTCGAACCTGCTCCGCGACGCCTGGTTCCTTCTTATCGGCGTTCTCTTCGCGGGCTATGCGATCCTCGACGGCTTCGACCTCGGCATCGGCGTCCTTCTGCCCTTTCTGGCCAGGAGCGAGGAGGACAAGCGGTCGCTCATCGGAGCCGTCGGCCCGGTCTGGGACGGCAACGAGGTCTGGCTCTTGGCCGGAGGAGGGGCCCTGTTCGCGGCCTTTCCCTCGGCCTACGCCACCGTCTTCAGCGGCTTCTATTTGGCCCTCATGATCCTCCTCTTCGCCCTCATCCTCAGGGCCGTCTCGCTGGAGTTCCGGGCCCACGATGCGCCGAGGAAGCGGCTCTGGGAGGCCGCCTTCGTCGGCGGGAGCGCCGTGCCGGCCCTGCTCTTCGGCGTCGCTCTGGGCAATGTGGTCGGGGGCGTGCCGCTCGACGCTCGGGGGGAGTTCGCCGGGAGCTTCGTCACCCTTCTCCGTCCCCTTCCGCTCGTCTTCGGCCTGCTCGGTCTCTGCGCCATTCTCATGCACGGAGCGGCCTACGCCGTCTTGAAGAGCGAGGGCGCTCTGAGGGCGCGGGCGCAAAGGACCGCCCTGAAGTCCGCGCTCGGCTTCGCTCTGGCTTTCGCCCTGTCCCTGGCCGCCGTTTTGATCTATCTGCCCTCCGCGACGAAGAGCGTCCCGGCCTGGATCTTCTCCGGGCTCGTCTGGCTGTCCCTGGCGTTCTTCGCCGTCGCGACCCGAAAGGGCCGCGACGGCCTGTCCTTCGCGCTCTCCTCCGCGGCATTCCTGTCCCTCTGGGGGATCGTCGGCGCGATCCAGTACCCGAACCTCGTCCGGGCCTCGGATCCGGTCCTGAGCCTGACCATTCACAACGCGTCATCGAGCGCCTTGACCCTGAAGGCCATGCTCATCATCGCCCTCATCGGAATGCCCCTCGTCATCGGCTACACGATCTTCGCCTTCCGCGTCTTCAAGGGCAAGGTCCGCGCCGGCGGCGACGGGTACTGACCCGGCCGAGTCTTCGGGATGCCTCGCGATTGCATTCCGGCGGCCGATGCGGTATCCTGACCTCAGGGTCATTCCGACCGGAAGGAGGACCGCATGAAAAAGCTGGCCGCTCTGGCCGGCCTCCTCCTCGTCGCCACGTTCGCCGCCGCCCAGACGGCCACGGTCCTCACCGGACCCTTCGACGAGGCGCTGGCCAAGGCCCAGAAAGAGAACAAGCTCATCCTCATCGACTTCTTCTCGAGTGGCTGAGGGAGCTGCAGACTGCTGGTCCAGCAGTTCTACAACAATCCCAAGTACGCCGATTTCCTCAACACGAACGTCATCCTCTACCGCGCCAGCCGGGGCGACAAGATCGGCGACGCGATGTACGAGCGGTTCAAGATCAGCGGCACGCCGACGGAGCTCTTCGTCGATAAGACGGGCAAGGAGGTCGACTGGATCGTCGGCTACGGCCCGCCGCCCGACCGGTTCCTGGAAAAGGTCAAAAAGTCGCTCTCCGGCGTCGACACCTATCTCGACCTGAGCGCGCGGTACGCCAAGGATCCGACCAACGTCGAGGTCGTCTTCAAGCTGGCCGAAAAGACCGCCAGCCGCTACACGCCCGAGATGGAGGCCCGGAGCAAGGAGCTCTATGAGAAGATCCTGACGATGGACCTCCAGGGCCGGACCGCGTCCTACTACGACGAGGACTACAAGGCCGCCATCCCCTACGTCGAGGCCGCCCAGTTCGCTCTGGCCCAGACGGCGGTCTTCGGCCGCAAGCCCGACCCGGCGCCCATGCGGAAGTTCATCGACGAGCATCCGACGAGCCCGATGGTCAAGAACGGCTACTCCTACATGAGCTATTACTACGGCCAGGTCGCGACGCCCGAGGACGCGGGCAGGTTCTTCGATGAGTACACGGCCAAGTTCCCCGACGACCGGAGCGCGCTCGAAGGCTACGTCGAGCGCATCATCAAGGACAAGGCGCCGGTCGACAAGGGCCTCAGGCTGGCCGAGAAGCTCAAGGAGCTGGCCGGCTATCCGCGCAACCCGGCCTACGGGCAGTATCTGGCCGATCTCTACATCCTCAAGGGCGACGAAGCCAAGGCCGAGGAGGAGTACGGCAAGGACTTTATCGACGGCTACATCACCAACGGCTACTATGCCTTGATCAGCTACGCCAACTTCTGGGCCGACCAAGGCAAGAACCTGGAGAGCGCCGAGGCCATGGCCGACATGGCGCTGAAGCTCCGGCCCAACGATTGGTTCACGTACTCCCAGGTCGCCGGGATCTATAACAAGGTCAACAAGCTCGACAGGGCGTTGGCCGTCTTCGGGCCGGATTTCGTCAAGAAATTCGTCAACGACCAGGCGGCCCTTTCGAACTACGCGACCTTCTGGAACAACGCGGGCACGAACCTCGAGAGCGCGCTCGGGGCCGGCCGGCGGGCCGTCGAGCTGACGCCGGACTACTACAATTATTTCGCCTTGGGCCAGGTGGCGTTCAAGCTCAAGAAGTACGACGAGGCCCTCGCGGCCGCCGAGAAGGCTGTCGAGCTGGTCAAGCCCATGGCCGCCAAATACCCGGGCTTCTCGACGCAGAGATTCGAAAAGCTGGTCAAGGATATCCGGGAGGCCATGACCAAGAAGTGAGCGGTTTGACTTCCCGGCGGCCCTCCCCTATGATGCTGTCAGGCCATCAGGGATGCGCGGGACCATCGGTCGTCGGCTAGCCCTTTTTCTTCTCATCCCCGTCCTCTGTCTCTCCGCCCTCCCTCAGGGGGCGCCTTCCGGACAGGACCGGTCGCTCGACGAGCGGGTGCGCCGGTTCCTCGATTCCCAGAAGGACCTTTGGCGCGAGGAAAACGTCACCGAGGACGACGGCAAGATCCTCTACGATCTGATCATCAGGAAGGGCTATCGAAGGGCCCTCGAGATCGGCACCTCGACGGGCCACTCGGGGATCTGGGAGGCCTGGGCCTTGAGCAAGACCGGAGGCTCGCTCATCACCATCGAGATCGAGGAGTTTCGCCACCTGGCGGCCGTCCGGAACTTCAGGGCCGCGGGGCTCGACGGCGTTATCGACGCCCGTCTCGGTGACGCCCGCCTGATCGTCGCCGAGCTCGAGGGGCCGTTCGATTTCATCTTCATCGACGCCGACAAGAACTGGACCCCCTATTACTTCGAGGCCCTCGTTCCGAAGCTCGCGGTCGGGGGCTGCTTCGCCGTCCACAACGTGACCAGCCTCGGCTACATGAAGGGCATCCGCGATTTCCTGCAGACCGTCCGCGGCCTGGACGACATGGAGACGACGGTCGAGGCGGCGGCGAGCGGCGGCATCTCCCTGAGCTTCAAGAAAAAGACCCCGGCTTGACCGCGGGCCTCGTCATTCATAAGATTCCCTGAAAGCCTGGTCAAAGGAGTCCTCCATGAAGGCCGCTGAGCTTCCACCGATGAGCGCCTCATTTCGCGATCGGCTCCTCCGGGGCGAGCGGCTCATCGGGACCCTGATCAGCCTTTCCTCGCCCCAGTTGGTCGAGATCGCCTCGGCCGCGGGCTTCGACTGGCTCTTTCTCGACATGGAGCACGGCGGCCTCGAGCCGGGGGATGTGGCAGGCCTCGTCCGGGCGGCCCAAGAACCATGCGCCTGCCTCGTCCGGGTCCCTGAGAACCGCGAGATGTGGATCAAAAAAGCCCTGGATTCGGGGGCGGAAGGCGTCATCATCCCTCACGTGAACAGCGCCGCCGAGGCGGCCCAGGCTGTCCGCTGGGCCAAGTATCCTCCCCAGGGGGACCGAAGCGTGGGCTTCACCCGGGCCAACCTTTACGGGGCCCGCTTCGACCGGCATGTCGAGACGGCCAACGCCGAGACGGTCGTCGTCGCCCAGGTCGAGCATATCGACGGCGTCCGCGCCATTTCGGGCATCCTCGGCGTGGACGGCATCGACGCGGTCTTCATCGGGCCCTATGATCTTTCGGCCAGCCTGGGCAAACCCGGCCGCATCCTGGACGCCGACGTCAGAGAGGCCATCGCGATGGTCTCGGCCGCCTGCTTGAGCGCGAAGGTCCCGGCCGGGATCTTCGCCGCCGGTCTTCCCGCCTCGGCCAGGGCCGTCGAGGAGGGGTACACCCTGGTCTGCTCGGGGATCGACGTCGGCCTCTACTCCGAGGCGGCGGCGGCCGTGCTCAGGCGGCTCAAGCCAAGAAATCCTTGACAGCTCCCCGCTTTATATACTAGATTTTGTGTGGATTACCATGGACAGCTACAAGTCTTGGGGTTGGGTATCCGCCTCTCGCCGCCAGGATCTCCGCTCGGCTCCCCAGCCCGTCGTCCGACTAAAATGGGTTCGTGGAAAGCAGGGAGGCCGAACCCCATATGGCCCGTGAGCAGGCGGAGAAGAGCAAGGCGGGGGCGCTGCCCGTCGTCCTCATCGTCGACGACGACCTCGCCTACCTCGAGAAGCTCCAGCGCGCCCTACGCGACAGCTATGTCGTTCATACGACGACCAGCGGCGTCGAAGCCATCCACCTGATCAAGGCCCTGCCCGAGGTCAACGTCCTCGTCGTCAACGAGGACCTTCCCCGCATGAAGGGCACGGAGCTCCTGCGATTCCTCAATGAGATCTTCAAGGAATCCGACGCCATCATCAAGATCCTTCTGACGGAGAGCGCTTCGAACGGGGCGACCATCGATCTTACGAGCTACGGCCGCATCGACTGCTGCCTGCCCAAACCCAGCGACCCGGCCGCCATCCGCCGCAAGATCAGCTTCCTCATCGCCCAACGCTCACGAGAGAAGCGGTCCTCCATGCGCATCACCCTGGACGGCGCGAAGGGCATTCATGTCGAGACCGGCCCTCTCGGGGAAGCCAGGCTGGTCAATCTCAGCGAGAACGGCATGTTTCTCAAAACCCTGTCGACCTCCCCCGAAGGTTCGGCCGTTCCGCTCAATATCCTTCTCCCGGACGGGCGCCGTTGCCTGCTCAGAGGCCGCATCGTCCGCCAGGACGCCGACCAGGGCGGGGTCGCGGTCGAGTTCCTGTCGCTCGACGACGCGAGCCGTCTATCGATCCTCCAATTCATGTCGGACTACGTCGCGATCCGGGACCTCGACGAACTGAAGCTCCGTTATCCGTTCCTGCGGACCGACGAAATGGTCCTGTTCACGGACTCCGTCAAGATCGAGTCCCTCATGCGCGAGGCCTTGGCCCGCAAGGTCGAGGTCGCCGCCGTTCCGGCCCGGTCCGGCAATCCCGAGATCCTGTCCTTCGCCGATATCCAACCGCCCTCCCTGTGTCTCCTCAACGGGGAGAAACTCGATGTCAAATTCAAGACCTCGGACCTCTTGTTCATCTCGTTCCAGATCGGCTACGCGACCTACAACTTCGAGACCATGATCTCCAGGATCGTGTCCGACGGCCGGACCTTGAGCTGCCTCTACCCCCGGGTCATGTTCTATTCGGAAAAGCGAGCCGAGCGGAGGATCGCGCCGGCCGGCGACTTGAGGGTGGAGATACCGCTTCCCCCGCCCTTTGACCGCAAGATCCGAGGCCGTATCACGGACATCAGCCCGAACGGCATGAGCTTCGTGGCCAACGGCGAGGCCCCTGCGCTTCTCAAAGGGACTCCGCTCGAATCGTTATCGATCCTTGACGGCGAGGAAACCCTGTGGCAGGAGACCGGCGAGGTGCGGCATGTTGCCCGGGCCGAAAGGGCCGAAGGCGCGGGCCTGAAGTACGGCGTGCAATTCGGCATCAGCCGCATGAGCATCCAGTCGATCCACGCGCCCGATCCCGATTTCGCCCGCCGGGGCGAGGAGGCCCGAGATCGGCCCGACGGCAGGAGCCATCTATACGCGTCGCCCGATTTTGGCCGGACGTCCCTCTTGTCGCCGCATGTCATGAGGCTGGAGAACCGTCGCGGCGAGGAGATCGTGGGGTTACTCAATACCGCGCTGCCGCTCGACAACAAGCCGGTCCCCGTGGTCGTGGTCCCCCCCGCCTTCGGAAAGACCAAGGAGACCCTGTTCGGGCTGGCGCTGACGCTCTGCGAGAATTTCCGTCTTCTCGGCAAGCCCCTAGCGGTCGTCCGCTATGACGGGATCCGGAAAAAGGGTGAGAGCCACAACGATCCCGAAGCCCAGGACCCGCCTTATGAGATGCTCAACACGAACTTCAGCCAAGGGGCCGACGATATCGGGGCCGTGCTCGATTGGCTCCGCTCCAATCCGACCATCCGGGCTTCGGCGATCATTCTGCTGACCTTTTCGTTCTCGGCGCTCGAAGCCCGGGTCTTCCTGCGCGATGAGGGCCAGAGGCGTCGCGTCGATTACTGGATCGCCTGCATGGGCACCCCCGAATTCAGGGACCTCATGGTCCGGGTCAACTGCGGCCTCGACTTTCTCGAGCATTATCAGCTCGGGATCAAGCTCGGCGTCATGCCGGTCCTGGGCAATCTCGTGAATGTCGACGCTTACGTGGCCGACGGAGTGCTCAACTCCGTCGCCACGTTGGAGCAGGCCCGCGAGGATATGCGTCATCTCGACCTCCCGATCACCTGGATCTATGGCCAGTTCGACAACTGGGTCAAGTCCGAGTTCATACGGGACGTCATGAGCGTCCAGGTCGACGCTCCGCGCGAAGTCATCTCGGTCCCCATCGGCCACAATGCGCGGACGTCCAAGGAAGGCCTGCGGCTTTTCGGGACGATCACGTCACTCATTTTTCGCTTTCTTCATAAACAGCTCGTCCAGCCGGTCATGCCCGGCCGCAAGGACATGGAGGTCATGCGGCGGGCCGAGAAGGACCGGCTGCCCCCGCGGAGGCTCAAGAACCGGATCAATTACTGGCACCGCTACCTCATCGGAGAGGACAAGCTGATCGGCTTCGACGTCATGGCCCTGTCCGACGATTACCAGCAGCTCATGCGAGACCAGCTCAACGCCCTGGAGCTCAGGCCCGGCGACAGGCTCCTCGATCTCGGCGGCGGGACGGGGAATTTCGTCGAGCACCTCATGGTCTCGGGGGGCGAGCTCCCGTCCCAGATCACGATCGCCGATCTCATACCGGAAGCCATGAAAAGGGCCTCCCAGAAGCTCGGCTCCCGATACCCCGTCCTGCGGGAGCCCGGCCGTCTCGATTTCGTCGCTCTCGATCTCGAAATGAGCCGGTACTTGGCCTTCCGCCGCTTCCTCGAGGGGGAGGTCGGGACGTTCGAAGAGATGGCGGAAAAGGTCGAGAACCTGACGCTCGAAAGCGCCATCCGCATCCAGGAGGACTATTCTCCGAGGCTTCATCGCATCCTCCGGGGCGAGCGCATCACCCCCGTCGTTGACGACTGGCTGAAGACCCAATTCGATCTGCATGAGTACAGGATCATCAACGACTTCAACGCCGTCGTCAGGTACGTCCGCAGGCTCACGCCGGCGAAGCCGGATCTCCGGCGGCTGATCATGCCGGGGACACTCGAAGGGACCTGCCATCTGCCGGTCAAGAGCGGCTGGTACAACAAGATCCTGATGAGCCTCGTCCTTTCCTATATCTTCAATCCCGCCGAGACGCTCGAGGAGGTCCACCGGATCATCATGCCAGGGGGCCTGCTCGTCTTGTCGAGCATGCGACCGGACACAGACGCGTCGGGCCCATTCACTCGACTTCTCGAGAAGATCGAGGCGATGCCCGGCGAGGACCTGCCGCCGGAGCGGCCGAAGGCCTTGCTCATCGAATCCCTGCGGAGCTTCCTCAATGATGCCCAGGAGCTCGTCGACCTCGAGGAGGCGGGGACGTTCGATTTCTTTGACCCGGAGAAACTCGAGTCGCTGCTCGGGGAAACGGGCTGGGAGATCTGCCGGGTCGTTCCTTCCTACGGCGATCCCCCTCAGGGGTACGTTTTCGTGGCCAAAGCGAGAGAGACCAATGGCAAACTATGACCTCGCCTTCGAAGACCGGTTGAACCAGGAGTACGACCTGAGAGGCCGGACGCGCCTGGCCGGCTATCTCAGCCTTGTCCTCTACGCGATCTTTATCGGCCTCGACGCTGTCTATACGCCGCAGTACTTCCTGACGTTCCTCTTCCTTCGCCTCGGTGTCATGGCCGGGGTCGGCGTGATCCTCGCCGCCCTCACCAAGATCCGCACGGGACGGGCCGTGATGAACCTGGCCCTCGTTCTGGCGCTCCTCGACGCGGCCGGCATCGTCGTCATGATCTACATCTTGGGCGGCTTCTTGACGAGCTATTACCAGGGATTGAACATCATCGTCATGGGCATGATCGTCCTCATCCCCTTGGCGTTCCGGTACACGATCTATCTGTACGTCGCGATCTGGTTCATGTACACGCTGCCCAGCCTGGCCAAGTACCTCCTCGGCCAGAGGGCGACCGTGGTCGATGGCGTGGCCATCCCGACCTGGCGGTTCGTCGTGAACAATCTGACGTTCTTGACGTCCATCATCTTCGTCGGGGCCATCGGCTCCCGGGTCATGGAGAACATCCGCCGACGTGAGCTGCGGAGCCGCTTGCAGCTCGAGGAGATGACGGCCCAGCTCAAAGAATCGAACGTGAAGCTCAAGAGCCTCGACGAGCTCAAGACCCAATTCTTCGCCAACGTCAACCATGAGCTGCGGACGCCGCTGACGCTGATGCTGGCTCCCCTGAAGGCCGTGCTGGAGGGCAGGATGGGACGCCTTCCGATGACGCTCAAGGACGCGCTCGAGACGATGCAGCGCAACGGCTACAAGCTTCTCAAGCTCATCAACAACCTTCTCGACCTGAACAAGCTCGAGGAAGGGAAGATGCGGCTCAAGGTCAGGCCGGTCAACATGATCGAGTTCATTCCCCCGCTGCTCGCATCGGCCAAGCCCATGGCCGATCAGAAGCAGATCCGCCTGTATTACCAGCACCCGCCCCACCCGGTCGAGTTGACCCTCGACCCGGACCAATTCGAAAAGGTCGTCTTCAATCTCCTGTCCAACGCCTTGAAGTTCACGAACAAGGGAGGAAAGATCACCATCTATCTCGAGGACAGGGAAGACACGGTGACCATGGCCATCGAGGACACGGGGATCGGCATTCCCGAGGACAAGCTCGAGTCCATCTTCGATCGCTTCTCCCAGGTCGACGGCTCGAAGTCGAGGGCCCAGGAGGGCACCGGGATCGGACTGGCTTTGGCCCGGGAGATCGTCCTCGTCCACAAAGGCACCATCCACGCCGAGAGCGAGCTCGGCAAGGGCTCCCGGTTCATCGTCGAGCTGCGCAAGGGCGAGGAACATTTCGACGAGGATGTCCTCGACCGGAGGTCGGAGAACCTCCCCATCGGCCTCAGGCGCCGCCTAACGGATACGGAAGAGCCGCGGGTCCAGGACATCGTCACGGACTACCGGCGGCTCCAGCTGGTCGATCTGGAGAAGGTGGACATCGGCAGCGGCCAGGTCGAAGAGGCCAAGGTCCACGACGCCCTCATCCTTTGCATCGACGACAATCCCGAGGTCCTGAAGCTCATGAAGATGCTCCTCGCGGACGAGTTCGACCTGGAGCTCATGACCTCAGCCGAGCAGGGCCTCAAGTTCCTCCGGGAGAAGAACCCCGATCTCGTCCTCTGCGACGTCATGATGCCGGGCATGGACGGCCACGCTTTCTCGCGGACGGTCAAGTCCGACGAATCCATCAAGCACATCCCCATCATCCTGGTGACCGCCCGGACGGGGGCCGAGATGCTGAGGGAGGGCATCCAGGCCGGCGCCGACGACTATATCTCCAAGCCCTTCGATTCGACCGAGCTCAAGGCGCGCATCCGGTCCCAGCTGCGCATGCGCCAGATGGAATCGGAGATGGCCCTGATGAACAAGAACCTCCGCATGAGGACCTCGGACCTCGTGGACCAGCAGCGCTCGCTCTTCCTCTCGACGGTCAAGTCTCTGGCCTCGGCGATCGACGCCAAGGACGAATACACGCGGCACCACTCGACCCGGGTCACCGACTTCACGCTCAAGATCGCCGCCAAGATGGGCTTCAGCGAAAAGGAGCTCGGCGAGCTCGAGCTGGCCGCGGTCCTTCACGACGTGGGCAAGATCGCCGTCCCGGAGAGCATCCTCAACAAGCCCGGCAAGCTGACCAACGAGGAATTCAAGCTCATCCAGGATCACCCGGTCCGGGGCGAGGCCATCCTCAGCCCCGTCATCGAGCTCAAGGAGATCGCCCGGATCGTCCGCTCCCACCACGAGCGCTATGACGGCAACGGCTATCCCGACAAGCTGAAGGGGCGGGAGATCCCCCTCGGGGCCCGGATCATGGCCATCGCCGACACCTACGATTCCATCACCTCCGAGCGGCCCTACCGCAAGGCGGCGTCCCACCGCTACGCCGTCAAGGAGATCATCGCCTGCTCGGGGACCCAGTTCGATCCTGAGGTCGTCGAAACGTTCCTGGAGATCGCGGGCACGTTCGCCCGCGATCAGGACAAGGAGGCACCGGGCGATAACGCGAATTGAGCCGGCTCCCGCGGACTTCCGCGGGGACCGATAGCTCGGGGAGGGAGCATGCAGGTCGGCTATTATGCCTTGAGCCTGTTCGGCGGCGCGGTCATCGCCGGGTCGGTGGCGGTCATCGCCGGACGGCGCGCCGCCACTCCGGTCGGACGCATCCTGGGCATCCTCATGACCGCCGTCTTCGTCTGGTCGCTCACCGCGGCGCTCGAAGCGGCCGCGCCCGACACGGCGACGAAGATCCTCCTGTCGAAGATCGAGTACATCGGCATCTCCACCGTCCCCGTGCTGATGTTCCTGTTCTCGCTCCAGTTCCTCCAGTCGGGCCGCATGCTCAAGACAGGCCTGGCCGCAGTCCTCTGGATCATCCCGGCGGCGACGATCGTCCTGGCCTTCACCAACGAGACGCATCACCTCATCTGGTCGGCCTTCACGCCGGCCGTGAACCCACGCGACAATCTGTTGATCTACGACCACGGGCCGTTCTTCTGGGTCCACGCGGGCTACTCGTACCTGCTTCTCCTCTTCACGACCATCTTCCTGCTCCTGGCCTATTTCCGGTTCAAGGGGGTCTACCGCCGGCAGGCGCTGGCCCTGCTCATGGCCTTTCCCGTGCCCTGGATCGGCAACGCGCTGTATCTCGCCGGGCTGGCCAATTCGGCGAGCGGCTACGACTTCACGCCGGTCGGGTTCGCCATCTCGGGGTTCTTCCTGCTGTGGGCGATGTTCCGGCTCGGCCTCGTCGATCTCGTTCCCGTGGCCCGGGAGCGGGTCATCGAGAGCATGGGCGAATCGCTCCTCATCCTCGACGACTCCGGCCGTCTGGCCGCCACCAACCCGGCCGCCCGCCGGATCATCGCCGAGGCCGGCGGCCCCGATGAGCGCGTCCCGGAGGCCCGCCTCCTGGGCCGGCCGGCCGCGGAGCTCTTCCCGGCCTGGCCCGAGCTGGCCGCCCCGCTGCGCGCCCCGGCGGCCCTGGAGCGCGAGTTCCCGCTGGCCCAGGAAGGCCCGTCCCGCTACTTCGATCTCCATCTCTCGCCCCTGCTCGGCCACGGCACGATCGTCACCGGCTGGGTGGCCGTCCTTTATGACATCACCCGCATCAAGAACGCCGAGACGGCCGCTATTGACGCCCGCAACGTCGCCGAGACCCTGCGCGAGGCGGGACTGACCCTGAGCTCGAAGCTAGGTTCCCAGCAGATCTCGGCCGTCATCCTCGACCTCCTCAAGCGGGTCATCCACTACGACGTCGGCGCCTTCCTGACGGTCGAGGGCCCGGAGCTGACGCTCGCCGCGATCCGGCGGCCGGTCGATTCGTCGGGCCTCGTCGGCCAGTCCTACCCCGTGGACGGCACGCGGCTCTGCCAGAAGGCGATCGAGCGAAAGGGCCCGCTGATCGGCCCGGTCGTCGGCCCGGACGACATCCTCCTCCCGCTCCGGATGGACGGGGACGTGCGGTCCTTCCTCGGCGTTCCCGTCGTGTTCCGCGATCGCGTCACCGGCCTGATCGCCCTCTACAACTCCGGGGACAACGCCTTCGCCGAGCCGGACGCCAAGGTGGCCGAGATCTTCGCCGGCCAGGTCGCCATCGCCCTCGACAACTCGCGGCGCGTCGAGATCATGGAAAAGCAATCCCTCACCGACGAGTTGACCGGGCTGCTCAACCGCCGCGCCTTCGGCGTCCAGGGGGAGAGAGAGGTCGGGCGAGCCCGCCGCTATCAGCGGCCCCTGTCGCTCATCCTCTTCGACATCGATCATTTCAAGAGCGTCAACGACTCCTACGGCCACCGCGTCGGCGACCACGTCCTGGTCGTCCTGACCCAGCTCGTCACCCGGACGACCCGATCCACCGATCTCGTCTGCCGCTACGGCGGCGAAGAGTTCATCGTCCTCATGCCGGAGGCGGGCCGCGACGAGGCCCTGGCCATGGGCGAGCGCCTGCGCCAGGAGATCTCGCGGATGACCATCGTCACGGCCGGCAGCACGCTCTCCCTGACCGTCAGTTCCGGGGTCGCGGAGTTCAGGCTCGACGACGTCGACGAGAACCTCGACAGCCTCATCGCCCGGGCCGACCGGGCCATGTACCAGGCCAAGGCCGCCGGGCGGAACACCGTCCGCGGCTGACCTGTCCGGGCCCGTCCGGCTGTGCTATAATGACCCCCTTTTGGAGGAATCCCATGGTCCACATCGAGCCCTTCCGAGGCGTTCGCCCGCGCAGGGACCTCGCCCATCTCGTCGCCGCCCCGCCCTATGACGTCCTGACGTCGGAGGAAGCCCGGGAGCTCGCGGCCGGCAATCCCTATTCGTTCCTTCACATCGGCAAGCCCGAGATCGATCTCCCGCCGGGCACCGATCTCTACGCCGACGCCGTCTACGCCAAGGGCAAGGAGAACTTCGAGCGTTTTCTCCGGGAGGGGGTCATCGCCCCGGACAAGACCCGCAACTTCTATATTTACAAACAGATCTGGGGCGATCATGTCCAGATCGGCCTGGTCGCCGCGGCCTCCTGCCGGGACTATCTCGACGACGTCATCAAGAAGCACGAGCTGACGCGGGTGGACAAGGAGAACGACCGCATGCGCCACATCGAGACCCTCGGGGCGCAGACGGGCCCGGTCTTCCTGACCTATCGCCGGAGCGACGCCATCGACGCCCTGGTCGACGAAGGGATGGCGAAAGGCGCCGAGATCGACATCACGACCTACGACCAGGTCCGGCACATCGTCTTCGTCGTCGATGATCCGCGCCTCGTCGGGAGGATCCAGGCCGCCTTCGGGGGTCTCGCCAACCTCTACGTCGCCGACGGCCATCACCGCTCGGCCGCCGCGACCCGGATCAAGGTCAAGCGCGACGGCGAGCGCCCGGGCCGGACCGGCCGCGAAGAGGACAACTTCTTCCTGGCCGTCATCTTTCCCCACAGCCAGATGAAGATCCTGCCATACAACCGCGTCGTCCGCGACCTCAACGGGCTCGATCCCATCGCCTTTCTCGGTCTTCTCGCCCGGAAGTTCGTCGTCACCCGCGACGGCCCCAAGGCCCCGGTCCGGAGCCGGGAATACGCCATGTTCCTCGACGGGCACTGGCACGGCCTCGCGGCCAAGCCGGGATCGTTCGACGCGGCCGACCCCGTCGGCTCGCTCGACGTTTCGATCCTCCAGACGAACCTTCTTGCGCCCGTCCTCGGCGTCACCGACCCCCGGACGGACAAGCGGATCGATTTCGTCGGCGGCATCCGGGGCACTGCCGAGCTCGAGAAGAAGGTCGACTCGGGCGCGTTCCGGGTCGCCTTCTCCCTTTTCCCGACGACGATCGAGCAGCTCTTCTCGGTCGCCGACGCCGGGAAGATCATGCCGCCGAAGTCGACCTGGTTCGAGCCCAAGCTCAAGGACGGGCTCTTCGTCCATATGATCGACGAATGAGCCCCGCCATCGCCCCGGCGCTCGTGGCCGGCATCCGCCGGGAAGCCAAGTCCTTTTTTCGCAGCGCCCGGGGCAGCCACGATTGGGACCATACCGAGCGCGTCATGAGGCTCAGCCGCAGGATCGGCCGCAAGGAGGGGGCCGATCTGGGCATCCTCGGGCTCGCGGCGCTCCTCCATGACATCGGGCGCGAGGCGGAGGACCGGTCCCGCGGCCGGATCTGCCACGGCCGGAGCGGCGCGGCGCTGGCCCGCGAGATCCTGGAACGCCACGGCTGCGACGGGGCGACCGTCCGGGCCGTCGTCCACTGCATCCGGACCCACCGCTTCCGCCGGGGCGGCCAGCCGCGGACGCTCGAAGCGCGCGTCCTCTTCGACGCGGACAAGCTCGATTCCATCGGGGCGGTCGGCATCGGCCGCGCTTTCCAGTTCGCGGGCGAGGTCGGGGCCCGGCTCCACGACAAGGCGATCGACGTCCGCAAGACCAAGCCTTATACCCGTGAGGACACCGCCTACAGGGAATACCTCGTCAAGCTCAGCCATATCCGAGACCGGATGACGACGCGGGAGGGCCGTCGCATGGCCGCGGAGCGCCATCGCTTCATGGCCGCGTTCTTCAGCAGGCTCAACAAGGAAACGGACGGGGTGCTCTAACTATGCCCTGGCGCCAGGTCTATGACCCGCTCGGGAGCGCCTGGCTCTCGACGCTCGTGGCCGCCCTCCCCATCATCCTCCTTCTCGGCGGGCTAGCCCTGCTCAAGCTGCGGGCGCACCTGGCGGCCTTGCTCGGCCTCGGGGCGGCCCTGGCCATCGGCGTGGCCGCTTTCGGCATGCCGGCCGGAATGGCCGTCCGCACGGCCGGGCTGGGGGCGGCCTACGGCCTCTTCCCTATCGGCTGGATCATCCTCAACGTCATCTTTCTCTATGACCTGACCCGCGAGAAGGGGCACTTCGAGGTCATGCAGGACAGCCTGACCGGCATCACCCGCGACCGGCGGCTGCAGCTCCTGCTCATCGCCTTCTCCTTCGGCGCGTTCTTCGAGGGCGCCGCCGGGTTCGGCACTCCGGTGGCGGTGACCGCGGCCATTCTGATCGGCCTGGGGTTCGCCCCGCTCGCCGCGTCGGGACTTTCGCTCATCGCTAACACGGCCCCGGTGGCGTTCGGGGCGCTGGGCACGCCCATCGTCGCCCTGGCCGGGGTGACCGGTCTCGACATCCGCGACCTGAGCGCCATGGTCGGGCGCCAGTTGCCCCTCTTTTCGCTCCTCATCCCCTTCTGGCTTGTCTGGGCCTATTGCGGCTTCAAGAAGATGAGGGAGGTCTGGCCGGCCCTGGCCGTGGCCGGGGTCTCCTTCGCCGTCCCCCAGTTCCTCATCTCGAACTTCCACGGGCCCTGGCTGGCCGGCGTCGGCGCCGCCGTCGTTTCGATGGGGACGCTGGTCCTCTTCCTCCTGAAATGGCGGCCGAAGACGGTTCAGGAGGCAGAAAGGGGCGCCGAGGCTTGCGGCGCGGCCGGTCCTCCGCGTCGCCATTCGGCCGGAGAGCTCCTCCGGGCCTGGCTGCCCTGGATCATCCTGAGCGTGTTCGTCTTCGTCTGGGGCATCCCCCAGATCAAGGCCTTCCTCGACGGCCTATCCGTCCTGCGTTTTCCCGTTCCCGGACTCGACCGTCTTGTCTATCGGATGCCGCCCGTGGTCGCGGCCCAGGCGGCCGAGCCCGCCGTCTTCACCTTCAACTGGCTGTCGTTCACGGGAACGGGGATCTTCGCCGCGGCCCTCGTGTCGGGACTGCTGATGGGCTTCTCGCCGCGCCGGCTCGTCGTCGCCTACGGCAAGACGCTCAAGAGGGTCCGGTTCTCGCTGCTGACCGTGGCCGCCATGCTCTCCCTCGGCTACGTCACCCGCTATTCGGGGCTCGACGCGACGCTCGGTCTGGCTTTCGCCCGGACCGGGGTCCTCTATCCTTTCTTCGGGACCATGCTCGGCTGGCTGGGCGTGGCCCTGACCGGCTCGGACACCTCGTCCAACGTCCTCTTCGGGAGCCTCCAGAAGATCTCCGCCGGCCAGCTCGGCCTGAGCCCGACGCTCATGGCCGCGGCCAACAGCTCCGGGGGGGTCATGGGCAAGATGATCGACGCCCAGTCGATCGTCGTGGCCTCGACGGCCACCCGCTGGTACGGCCACGAGGGCGCGATCCTGCGCTTCGTCTTCTTCCACAGCCTGGCCCTGGCGGCCCTCATGGGCCTCTTCGTCCTCCTCCAGGCCTACGTCTTCACCGGTATGGTCGTCAGGTAGCCGGCTCAGCGGATCGAAACCCAACGGCGCGGATAATCGACGGTCAGGACGATCCTGGACAGGATGTCGGCGCCGATGCCCACCAGGATGGGTTCCGGGTAACCCTGGCTGATCGCGCGGAAGCTCGTGACCTTCGCACGATCCACCGCAAAGGTCCTGTTCCCGAGCTCGATCCTGTCCACCCGATACCCGCGCTGGATCGGCGTATTGTTCTCCCGGAGGCCGGCGGGCGCGATGAGGGCCTCATCGATCGTCGAACGGCTCTTGCCTGTGTCGATCTGGATAAGGGTCCCGACGCCGTTGACGCGGCCGAGAACGACGATCATGCCCTTGAGGGCGTCGTTCCAGACAATCGTCAACTCGTCGTCCCGGCCATCGTCCGCTTTGAACGGGCGGCGGCTGATCCCCATGAGACGGTTGCCCAAATCGAGCGTGAACCTGCCCTCGAGAAGGGTTCCGACGCCCACGCTGGCATCGAAGGCGTCGTCGGTCATTTCGTACATCTCGATCCCCGTTAGGGCCGAGCCGAAGACCTCGAAGCTCTCGGCTCGGAAGCCCTTCCGGCTGGAGCGGAAGGTCCCATCAGAAGCGTAGCTCCTCTTCTCGTGGCCGGACGCAGGCAGCCTCAAGGACCTGGCCAGGCTGGGACGGATCAGAAAACCAAAGAAATTGCCCGTGTCGAAGAAGACCTTGACGTCCCGGCCGTTGATACGGCCCGGAACCAGCGGAAATCCATGGCCGTCCCGGTCGATGCGAAACGTTTCCGAGGCCTCATAATGGTATGTCCGGCCCCACGAGATCGGGTCGGCTGCGGGACGGCAGCCGGCCGAGAGGAGAGAGATCAGTAAAACGGGCGTGGCCGCGTGTCGGATCAAGCGCCGCTGCCGCCGGCCTGTGAGCATCTCCGGCTCCTCCGAAGGGCTGTCTAGGGAAGGCTCGGTCTTCCCAAGGCTTACCCGACGATCTTCTTGGTGCCCTTGTACTTGGACTCGACGCGCTCGCTGGGTAGGTACTCGTTCTCCATGGCCCGATATTCCTTGAGACCGACGAAGTCGGTGTACTCCTCGAAAGACGAGACCCACTGCGTCTGGCCCGGCAGCGTGCCGGTCGGCGAGGCCTTGAGGGCGGCGAAGAAGTCGGTCAGGGCCTTGTGGACGACCATAATGGAGGCGACGGGGATCGAGACGCGGCCGACGCCCATCTTCTTGAGCTCGGGGATGGGGATGAGCTCGGTCTTCATGCCGGTGATGGCATCCATGAGGTTGACCGAGAGCGGCCCCTTGATGGCCTTGACCGCTTTCTCGATATCGGCCCGGCTCTTGATGCCGTCGATGAAGGCCAGGTCGGCCCCCGCTTCGAGGTAGACGTCGCAACGCCGGATGGCCTCGTCGAGGCCGAGGCCGGCGAAGACGTCGGTCCGGGCGTTGATGATGAAGGCCTTGTCCAGACGGTCGCGCACCGCGGCGCAGGCCCGGATCTTGCCGGCCATCTCCTCGGCCGGGATCGTCTCTTTGCCGGCCATGTGGCCGCAGCGCTTGGGGAAAACCTGGTCCTCGATGTTCATGCCGGCGACGCCCATGGCGATCAGCCGCTCGGTGATCCAGGCCGCGTTGACGGCGTTGCCGCCGCCCGTGTCGATGTCGGCCATGACCGGGATGGACACGGCCTGGGCGATGTTCCAGGTCATGTCGAGGACGTCCTTCATCCGGACGAGGCCGACGTCGGGCTTGGCGAGGTAGGACCCGGCCAGGCCGTAGCCCGAGATCTGGATGGCCTCGAAGCCGGCCTTCTCGATGACCTTGGCCGAGAGGGCGTCGTGACAGCCGGGGACGGCGACCGCCCGGCGTTCCATGATGGCTTTGCGCAGGATTTCGGATCTCTTCATTGATGTGGACTCCTTAGGATTGACAGACGGTCCTTCATTCTACAATATCCCGCGGCCGCCGAAAAGGGGCTCGGTGATGTAAAAACGCGCGGCCTGGTGTAAAATTCCTTGGCTTCCGGGAGCGGCGCTGAACGGCCGCCCTTCCGAGCGGACGCGCGGCCCGGCTTGGCACGCCTCGTGCTTTAGCCCCGGGGCGAAGGGAGAGAACCATGGAGCATCACCCTCTCAAGCGGAAAGATTTCCTGGCGACGCTGGGCAAGGCCGGCGCGTGCATGTGCGCCGCGGCGGCCGGCATGCGGACCGCCGTCGCCGGCCAGGCCGCGGCCGCGAAGCCGGGCGAAAAGACGGTCGAGCGAGCGGCCAAGCGCATGGAGTTCGGCGACGGCTGGGTCCGACGCTTCTTCGAGTCCGTCGACGCGACCCTTGACGAGGCCTCGCGCCGGAAGCTGATGACGGCCAACGGCAAGTCCTGCTTTGCCGCCTACGCCGGCCCTCCCAAGAAGCAGCCCACTCCCGACGCCGTCGAGAAGTTCATCGCCTGGATCGGGCAGCAGGGCAAGGACAAGGGCTACGCGATCGACGGGAAGGTCATCTCCTTCGAGTTCGTCGGCAGCGCGGAGACCGGCCAGGCTTCGCCCGAGGGCATCTGCCTCTGCCCGATGGCCGAGGCCCAGAAGGCGGGCGCGTTCTCCCCGACCTTCTGCCTCTGCTCGGTCGGCTACGTCCAGGAGATGCACGAGCGCATGCTGGGCCGGCCGGTGAACGTCGAGCTCGTCGACTCCGTGCTTCGCGGCGGCAAGCGCTGCAAGTTCCGCCTGACGATCGCCTAGCTCCGTCACGGGTTTTCGTTCCCCGGGCCGCTTCGCGCGGCGGCGGCCCTGCGCCCCGCGGCCTTGACAATCCGTCCGTCTTCAACGAGACTTCCTCCCATCACGGTCCCTCGGGGAGGACGCCATGAGCAGGATCGAGGGAGTCTTTATCGAGACCTTCCGCGGCGATTACGAGGGCCTGGAGCGGATGGCCCACGCCTCCTGGCGCGACGAGTACGGCCAAGCCTCCTTCCCCAACTTCTACCGGCCGGCCTTCCTCCATTACCTCTTCGACCGCATCCCCGACGAGAAGCGCGACCACCTGCTCGGCGCCTACAAGGACGGCGAGATCGTCGCCTTCCTGGCCAACCTGCCGGAGAGGTTCCATTTCGGAGGCCGGATCTACAACGCCGTCTACAGCTGCCTGCTCGTCGTCCGCAGGGAGTACTTGCGGCAAGGGCTCGCCCTCGAGATCATCCGGAGGGCCGTGGAGATCAATGCCCGCAAGTACGGCCTCGACTTCTCCCTCCTGACCCTCGAGACCGGGCACCGCTCGACCCTGATGATGAACAAGCTCAGGGCCGAGGGCCACAGGATCGAGCGGGTCCGCAAGTCCGGGGTCATGGCCCGCATCCTCGATCTCGAACGGGTCGACGCTTCGGAAGGCCTCAAGGCCTACGAAAAGGCGGCCATTCGCGTGCTAGGCGCACACCGCCCGCCCGGGCCGGCGCCCGGTGTCGAGTTGAGGGATTATCAGCCCGCCGATCTCGAGGCCTGCCACGCCCTCCTCGACCGCTACAAGGACTCTGTCCGGCTCGCCCTGGCCTGGGACAAGAAGGACCTGGCCGTCGAGCTCGATTATCCCGAGGTCGCCCGAACCTTCGTCTGGGAAAAGGACGGCCGCATCCGGGCCCTGATCAACTTCGTCCGCCACGACCAGCTAGGGAAGACCGTGGAGCGCTACGCCTGGATCAACCACGTGGCCTTCCCCGACCTCACGGCCGCCGAGCGGGCGGCCTTCCTTCGGGCCTATTTGAGCCGCATCCACGAGGACGGCTACATCGCCACGATCGATTTCGGCAAGCGCGGCTGGCCCGCCTGGCCGTTCTACCGGGCCCGCTTCATCCCCTATCCTAGAGCGGTCAACCTGGTGTCCTGGACTTTCAATCCCGAGATCTCGCTGGCCGGCATCCCGGTCGTCTATGAAATCCAAGTCTGAAATCCCATCGCGAGGAGGAGCCATCATGAAGAGAAGCTTCGCCGTCGCCGCCCTAACCCTGGCCGCTCTGCTGGTCGTGCTGACCATAGGCCATGGACAGCGTCGAATCGCCACGCCGCAGAAATCCGGGCTCAGCTCGGAGGCTCGAAAGGCCATCGAGACGGTCGGCGACGATATGGCCAAGCTGGTCGCGAGCCACGACCAGTACGTCCTGAAGTCCCGGGAGGCCGAGGCTCTGACCGGCAAGCTGCTCCAAAGCATCCGCGAGGTCACGAAACTGGCCGCCGGATCCGGCCAAGGCGGCTCCGCCGACAAGAAGCTCCTTCAGGCGATCAAGGACCTCGGCGAGATGTCCCAATCCTTCAACATGCAATACCTCGGGCTCCAACAGCAAATGCAGGACGAGAACCGCCGCTTCACGCTGATCAGCAACATCATGAAGACCAAGCACGACACGGCCAAGAACGCCATCGACAATATCCGCTAGCTCCCGGCGTTTGACAGCCTGCTATCCAACTGATAAAAATGGGGGCTGAGGTCTGCCATGGCAACCGCCGCCGAGCGCTGGGTCGAAGAACAGGAAAGACTGGCCAAGCCGAGCCGCGTCTACTGGTGCGACGGCTCCGAGGGCGAGGCCTGGCGCCTTCTCGAGATCGGCCTGAGCGAGGAGCGCCTCAACGGCCCCGTCTTCCAGCCGCTCAACCAGAAGTCCTGGCCGACCGCCTACCTCCACCGCTCCAACCCGAACGACGTGGCCCGGACCGAGAAGGTCACCTTCGTCTGCCACCCCACCCGGGAGGCCTCGGGGCCGAACAACAACTGGATGGAGCCGGCCAAGGCCAAGAAGCTCATGACCGGCCTCTCGAACGGCTGCATGGCCGGCCGAACCATGTACGCCATCCCGTACATGATGGGCCACCCCGACTCGCCCTACGCCAAGGCCTGCATGATGGTCACCGACTCGTGCTACGTCGCCATCAGCATGCGGGTCATGACCAAGATCGGGACGGAGATCCTCGAGAAGCTCCGCAACCGCGAGGACTTCATCAAGGGCTTCCACTCGATCGGCGACCTCGACCCCGACCGCCGCTACATCATGCACTTCCCGGAGGAGGGCCTGGTCTGGAGCGTCGGCTCGGGCTACGGCGGCAACGCCCTGCTCGGCAAGAAGTGCGTCTCGCTCCGCATCGGCTCCTTTCTCGGCTACAAGCAGGGGTGGCTCGCCGAGCACATGGTCATCATGGGCATCGAGGACCTCCACGGCCAAAAGACCTACATCACGGCCGCCCTGCCGAGCGCATGCGGCAAGACGAACCTGGCCATGATGGAGTCGGCCCTGCCCGGGTACCGCGTCTGGACGCTTGGCGACGACATCGCCTGGCTCAACATCGGCCCCGACGGCCGGCTGTGGGCCATCAACCCCGAGGCCGGCTATTTCGGCGTCGCGCCGGGGACGTCCATGAAGACGAACCCGAACATGATGAAGACGATCAAGCGCGGGGCCTACCTGCCGACGCTGTTCACGAACGTCGCCCTCAACACGGACACCAACGAGCCGTGGTGGGAGGGCATCGACGGCCCGGTCCCGGAGCACATGCTCGACTGGCAGGGCCGGCCCTGGAACCCGTCCTTGGGGACGAAGGGCGCGCATCCGAACTCCCGCTTCACGGCCTCGCTCATCAACTCGCCCATGCTGGACAAGGAGGCGGCGAACCCCCGGGGCGTGCCCATCTCGGCCATGATCTTCGGCGGCCGTCGGACCCAGCTCATCCCGCTCGTCCTCGAGAGCTTCAACTGGGCCCACGGCGTGTTCATGGGCGCCCGCATGGGCTCCGAGACGACGGCCGCGGCGACCGGCCAGGTCGGCGTCGTGCGCCGCGATCCCATGGCCATGCTCCCCTTCTGCGGCTACAATATGGCCGACTATTGGCGCCACTACCTCAACATGGGCAACCGCATGCCCAAGCCGCCCCGGATCTTCTCCGTCAACTGGTTCCGGGTTGACGAGCAGGGCAAGTTCATCTGGCCCGGCTTCGGCGACAACATGCGCGTCCTCAAGTGGATCATCGACCGGGTCACGGGCGCCGTCCCCGCCTGCGAGACGCCGGCCGGGCTCGTGCCCCGCATCCAGGACCTCGACCTGACCGGGCTCAGCATCCCCAAGGACAAGCTCGAGCGCCTCTTCTCCGTCAACATGAAGGAGTGGAAGCCCGAGGTGGACGAGGTGAGGGACTTCCTCAAGCCGTACAAGGGCCGCCTGCCCGCCGAGATCCGCGAGCAGTACGAGAAACTCGAGCGCCAGATCCGTTAGCCTTTCTATCGGGCCGGGCCATCCTGGCACGTCGATCTAAACAAAGGCCGGCCTTCCAGAGTATCCTCTATATCGGAGTCGAGCCATGCCACTGCGGGACCCGTGCGCGAGGATCCTCCTGGCCGCCTTTGGCGGGTTCTTTCTCCTCGCTCTCCTCGCCGTGCCTGTGACGACCTCGACCTCGGAGCTCCGCCAGGACCCGGGATCCCGGCTGGTATTCCGGACGACCTATCCCAAGAACTCGACCATGTTCCTCCTCTCCTACCTGGCCGCGAAGTCCGGGCCCCGGAGCGGGGAGGTCCATGTCCGGTCGACGCAATGGCTCGGGACGATGGCCGTCATCGTCGCCCTGGGGATCTTCGACGGCTTCGTCTTCTGCCGGCTTCTGCGTCGGCCGCGCCGCTGGACGGGCGAGCCCGGGCTCAGCGAGGACGGCGAAGACGCGGGGCCGCGCCCTCGCTCCTCTGGCCTTTCCCTGTTCCCTTGATCTAGAATAGGCGCAGAGGAGGACGGCGATGAAGCGATCGGCGGCCCTTCTTCTGCTCTTCCTGACCGGCGCCTCATTCGCCGGCCCGCAGGACTCCCCCGCGCCGCCCCGCGAGGTCGGCGTGCTCGTCCTGGCCGACGAAGAGGTCCGGGGCCTCCCGGACTGGCAGGCGCGCGTCTCGGATGCCATGAGCTTCGTCTCTGGGGAATTCGAGCGTCTCTTCGGCATCCGCCTCGTCGTCAAGAGGCTCGTTGATTGGCGATCCGACGACACGCTCAGGTCGCTCGATCTGCTCCTCGAAAAGGTCGACGCGGAAACGGACCGGGGGGACTGCGAGACGGTCGTGGCCCTGACGGCCCAGAAGGACCTCGAAGGAGGCCTGGTCGGCTTCTCCATGTACAAGGAGGGGACGATCCTCGTCCGCGTCGAGGACGATCCACCGGGGCTCGGACGCGTGCTCGAGCACGAATGGGGGCATATGTTCGGCGCCGTTCACATCGCCGACCGGGAGTCGGTCATGGACAGCCTTCTCCAAGGCGGGGGGTTCGGCGCCCTCGACAGCCGGATCATCCGCCTCCATCGGGAACGCACGTTCAACGGCATCGATTTCCCCCTGGCCCGGGAGTCCCTGGCCGAGGCGTCCGAGATCTACGGCCAGATCTGCGCCTTCAACGCCCGGACGAAGGCGCTCGATCGGGGCCGCGTCCTGCCTCCGGTGACGGCGGGCGTGTCCGTCAGCCATCGGATCATGGACGTCCTCGATGAATCCGGCCGGCGGGACCTCTCGTCGCTCGACGACGCCTTCGTCTTCCTGGCCCAGGTCTATCTCGAAAAGAAGGAGCTCGGGCCGGCCATGGAGGCCTGCCAGGCCGCGCTGAGCCTCAATCCCGAGAACCTGGAGACCCGGAACCTCTTGGGCATCATCTCGAGGCGGCAGGGACGCCTCGACGAAGCCATCGAGACCTACGAAGGGGTCCTCAAAGAGAAGCCCAACTCGCCGCGGTTCCTCTACAACATGGGGATCGCCAAGGCCAAGAAGGGCGACTTCGAGGCGGCCATGGGTTTCTACCGGCGGGCCGTCGAGATCCGGCCGACCTTCGCCGAGGCCTGGAACAACATCGGCGAGCTCGAGCTGCGGGCGGGACGGCTCGAGGAGGCCGAGAAGGCCTTCGTCAGGGCCGTCTCCCTCAACGGCGCCTTCGCCCTCGCCCACTCGAATCTGGCCGAGGTCTATCTCCGGAAGAACGCCTTCGACAGATCCCTGGCGGAGGTCAGCCTGGCCCTCGAGCTGCGCCCCGACCTTCCCGGGCCGCGGAACGCCCGCGGCAACCTGCTCCATCAGCAGGGGCGGACGGCGGACGCGATCCGGGAATACGAGACGGTCCTCCTCCTCGATCCCGAGTACGAGAAGGCCCATTACAATCTCGGCATCTGTCTTGTCGAGACGGGCCGCCTCGAAGAGGCCGTGGCAAGCTTCTCCAAGGCCGTCGAGCTCCTGCCCCGCTTCGCCGAGGCCCACGCGGGTCTGGGCTACGCCCTGCTCATGCTCAAGAGGACGGACGAAGGCATTCGCGAGATCCATCTGGCCCAGGAGCTCGGCCTCGTCTCGGCCAAGACCCACCTGAACCTGAGCTACGCCTACCTCCAGAAGGAGGAGCCGCGCACGGCAGCCGCCGAGGCCCTGCGGGCCATCGAGCTCGATCCGGACCTGGCCATGGCCTACAACAACCTGGGCATCGCCTACGTCAAGGAGAGGATGTTCCAGGAGGCCGAGCAGGCCTTCCGCAGCGCGCTAGGCATCGAGCCGTCCTACAAGGACGCCTACGCCGGCCTGGGCGGCGTCCTGGCGCAGCTCGGACGGCGAGACGAGGCCCTCGGCGTTCTGATCAAAGCGGCCGCCCTGGATCCGGACGACGGCGTACTGCACGGCAACATCGCGGCCCTTTATTATCAGCGGGGCGTATACGGAAAAGCCTGGGATCACGCCCAGAAGGCCCTCGCCCTGGGGGCCAAGGTCGATCCCGCCATGCTCAAGGAGCTCGAGAAGGCCCGGAAGCGTCCCGGTCCGGCGCCTTCGACCTGAGGCCGGCGGCGCGGAGATCCGGCTAGATCGCGCCTTCGTGAGTGACCGGGCCCGGCGCCGCGGGCGTCTCTCCCCTACCCCCGAAGAATTCCGGGCCGCGAGGCGCATAGAACAGGAAGACCGCGAACGTCAGGACGCCCGTGAAGAGGAAGGGGAACGAGATGCCGAGGGCGTCCGAAAGGAATCCTGAGATGAGCGTGACGAGGGCCCCAGAAACGAGCTGGATGTTGCTCACCCAGCTGAAAGCCATGGTCTGGCCGGATTCGGGCACGGTCGAGCCGACGAAGGTGTGGAGCGAGGGGTAGGTCATCAGGAGGAACCCGCCGAAGGCGAGGAGGCCGACGACGGCCAGGGCCTTGGTCGGGGCAAAGCCGAGAAGGAAGAGGGCCGCGGCGGCCCCGCCCAAGCTGGTCAGGAAGACGGCCTTGCGGCCGAACCGGCGGCTCCACAGGCCGTAGCCGTAGCCGGTGACGGTGCCCAAGCCTATCCAGAGCGCGAGGAAGAGGCCGGTCTGGCCCATGGGGATGCCGTGCCTGTTGTGAAGAAGTGAGGGGGCGTAATAGACGGCCACAGACCAGCCGGCCCCGCCGAAAAGGAACCCCGGGACGAAGCGCCGGATGGAGCGGAGCGAGCGGCGCCAGTCCGCGGGCCTGAGCGAGGGCCTCTCCTCGCTCCTCGACGAGACCCCCCGCAGGGCCCAGCTCCCGAGGCCGGCCAGGACGAGCCCGAACACGGCCCAGACGAAGAGCGGCGCCTTCCAGCCCCAGCTCTGGGCCATAAAGCCCACCGTCAGGTAGGCCAGGCCGACGCCGAGATTCCCGGAGCCGCTCTGGATGCCCATGGCGTCGTCGAGCTCCCGTCCCGACCCGGAGCGCGACTTGGAGATCCAGGCGATGACGATGGGATGGTAGAAGCTGGCGGAGATGCGCAGGAGCAGAAAGAAGACGAGCAGCATCCCGTAGGTGCGGGCCAGCGGGGTGAGGGCCAGCGAGGCGCAGAGCCCCAGTCCGCTGAGGATCATCAGGGTCCTGTATTCGCTCCGGAACGAGATGCGGACGACCAGGAACTGGACGACGAGCGAGGCCAGAAGGCCGAGGTTGGACAGGATCCCGATCTGCGAGTAGTTGTCGATGAGGAAGTTCCGGGCCAGCAGGAGCGGGAAGATCATCGGGGTGATGATCGTCGCCGCGTCCGTGAGGGCGTGGAAGAGCGAGGCGGAGAGGAGGATCCGTTTCTTCATGGGTCCGAGCGGGGTATTCTAGCACGGGCGGGCGCCTCCCGGAAGAGGGACGTGTCCCGCGTCGGTACGTGTCCCGATCTCCGGGAGGCGCCGTCAGGTCAAAGGACGGAGAACAGCAGAACGATGAGCGCGAGAAGGGCGATCAGGATCTTCATCGGCATCACTCGCAAAAGATGCGGACCTTGTCCTTGCCGTCCACCTCGACGGTCATGTCGTCGAGATTGGCGACGATCTCCTCCAGGTCCTGCGGCGTGATCCGAGCCAGGTCGACCTCCATCCCCTTCTCCTTGAGGGCCTGGTTGACCTTGCCCTGGACCTCGCGGGGGATGAAGGCGGCGAACCTGAGACCGGCCCGGATGAGCTTGAACGGGACCCGGACGTTGACCCGGTCTCCCTTCGGGCTGTCAGGGCCCGGCTCGACTTGAACGCGGAGGTACTTCCAGGGGCGGTGACCGGCGGCATCCGGGCCGGAAGAGGATTCGGCGCCGGCCTCGCCGACGGCGGCCAGCAGCTTCTCGGATTCCTCGACCGTGATCTTGCCTTGGGCCAGCATCTCCAGGATCTTGCGTCGTTCTTCGGACATGGTTGTCTCCTTTATTGCGAAACTAAATGAAATCGATCAGGAAAACCCGTTCCTTCTCCCGGACGTCGATGGTGAGGCCGCTCAGGTTCCAGAGGACCGCAGCGAGCCAGGGGTAGAGGAAAAGAAGCATCCGGCCCGGGCCGCGCTCCGCCGTGATCACGGCGGCCAGGAGCATGAAGGGAAAGACAGCGATGAGCAGAGCGGCGAGAAGGACCCAGACGAGGATGACGGGGAACCAGAGGCCGAAGCCGCGGCGGCCGGGCTCCTTGAACTTGAGGCGCGCGATCAAGGGGAGCATCGATTCAGCCTTTCAGCCTCTTGAGGGCTTCCTCGACCGAGATCTCGCCCTTGTCGAGCTCGTCGAGGACGTCCTTTCCGGGAGAGGGAGGATTGACGTCGATGAAAGGCAGCTGGACGGAGATGGCGTTCAGCCTGTTCTTGACGGTCGGATAGCTGATGCCGAAGAGGCTTTCCATCTCCTTGATCGACCCGTGGCTGCGAACGAAGGCCGTCACGAAGAGCTGGTCCTCGGCCGTCAACTTGGCCAACGGGGGGAGGGCGAAGCTGCCCTCGATGAAGATCTCCCGGTCGGCCATCTTGACCCGCTCGACGGTGAAGGATTCGCCTTTCGTCAGCTTCATGAGGTCTTGCCAGTCTTGGATCATTTTCTTAACCATTGATTAACTTTCATTATATATATACGATTGATTATTAAAAAAGTCAACTATTTTATTAATATTGTTAATATTATTTCTTATATTATTGAAAATAATATAATTCCTGCGGATCGGGAGGGCTTGAAGAAGGTCGCTATTCGGCTGGCGAGCCGCTAGCGGCTTTCGAAGGAGTCGATGATCGACTGATAGACCAGGGCTTTGAACTTGCCTTGGGCGTCGCTTCCCGTGGCGGGCAGCAACTGAGTCATGAACACGGCCACCAGCTTCTCGCCAGGATCCACCCAGTACGTCGTATGATAGGCGCCGCCCCAGCCGTAGGCCCCGACCGATCCGGGCTCCCCGTTCCGGCCGAGCTCCTTCGTCACCCAGAAGCCGAGGCCGAAACCCTGGCTGCCGTAGAGCGGACCGACATGGTCGGCGGTCATGAGCTCGACCGACTTGGGACTGAGGATATGAACCCCGCCCCATTCCCCGCCGCTCTGGAGCATCAGCAGGAAGCGGGCGTAGTCCTCGGCCGTCGAAAGCAGCCCCGCCCCGCCAGCGTAGCAGACCCGGGGCCCTTTGACGTAGGCGACGTCCTTGGGGTCGTCGGCCGGGCCGGCCTTGCCGTCCTTGCCGATCGCATAGACGCCGCTGAAGCGGCCGATCTTGTCCTCGGGGAGAAAGAACGACGTGTCGGCCATGGCCAAGGGCTCGGTGATCTTCGTCCGGATGAAGTCGGCCAGGCTCATGCCGGAAACGACCTCGACGAGGTAGCCCAGGACGTCGAGATTGTACCCATAGACGAACTTCTCGCCGGGTTGCGCGTCGAAGGGAAGGGCGGCCAGCTTCTTCATGTAGAAGCCGACGGGCTCGGGCCGGTCGGCCAGGAACCAGCCCTGCAGCCCGGCCTTCTCGTAGAGGGCCTGAGCCGGGCCATAGCCGTAGGAGATGCCGGCGGTGTGGGTCAGGAGATCGCGGATGGTGATGGGCCGCTTGGCCGGCACGATCTTGTAGCCCGGCCCCCTCTTCGACGAGTCGCGGACGGCCACCGTTGTCGCCTTGAACTCCGGGATGTATTTCGAGATGGGATCGTCGAGGAGGAGCCGGCCTTGCTCGAAGAGGATCATGACGGCGACGCTCGTCACGGCCTTCGTCTGCGAGGCGATCCGGAAGATAGCGTCGTTCGTCATGGGAGCGCCGGTCTTCGGGTCGAGCGCTCCGAAGGCCTGGAGGTAGGCGACCTTGCCCTCGCGCGCGATCAGCGCGACCACGCCGCCGAGCCGACCCTCGTCCACGTACCTCTGCATGACCTCGCCGATCCGGCCCAGCCGTTCGCTCGAGAGCCCGACGACCTCGGGCCTGACGCGCGGCAGGTCGGCCGCGGCCGCCGTAACCCAGAAGCCTAGGAGAACGGCCCCGACTAGGAATCCCAGCCGACGATGTTCTTTCATCTGAACCTCCGAACCGCTCTCGACGGACTTGCTTATATCAGAACCGCCAAGGGTCAGTCAAAGCTCGTCCTGAAGGCCGGAGTCACCGGACTCAGGAGAATGGGTGGCCGGGGGATAGTCTGTTCGTTCTCCTCCGCCCACGGGGGGATGGGTGGAGCCGAAGCCGAACGGAGACGCCACCGGACAGGACCCATTCGACGACAGGACGGTGCGGAGGCCGGAAGGACTATCCGTCGAGTGGATCGCCGGCTTGTCCTCGATGGGGGTTCTGCCTATAATTGGCGGGACATGCTTGGCCGGTCGTATTCCTTGAAAGGACGATAACCCATGCATCTCCAGGTCATCGACTGGATCATCGTCGCCGTCATCCTGCTCATCTGCTTCGGCCCCGCCTTGTTCTTCCGCAAGCGGTCGGGCAAGAACACTTCGGAGTTCTTCGCCTCCGGCCGGGCCGTGCCCTGGTGGCTGGCCGGGCTGTCCATGGTGGCCACGACTTTCAGCAGCGATACGCCCAACCTGGTCACCGACATCGTCCGTCGCAACGGCGTCGCCGGCAACTGGGTGTGGTGGGCGTTCACCCTGACCGGCGTCGCGACGGTCTTCTTCTACGCCCGGATGTGGCGCCGCTCCGAGGTCCTGACCGACCTCGAGTTCTACGAGCTGCGCTACTCGGGCAAGGCGGCGAGCGTCGTTCGCGGCTTCCGCTCGGTCTACCTGGGGTTCCTCTTCAATTGCATCATCATGGCCACCGTCAACCTAGCCGCCTGCAAGATCGCCGCGATCCTCTTCGGGTTCGAGCGCTGGCAGACGCTCCTCTTCGTCGGCCTGCTCAACGTCGTCTTCGCGGCCGTGACCGGCCTCTGGGGCGTCCTGGTCATCGACATGATCCAGTTCTTCGTCAAGATGACCGCCGTCATCGCCGCGGCCTACTTCGCCGTCCGCGCCGTCGGCGGCATGCCGGCCCTCATCACCAAGCTCTCGGCGGCGCCCGGCCCCGGCGGCATCAACTTCCTAAGCATGCTGCCGAACTTCAAGAACAACTGGGACCTGGCCATCGCCATCTTCATCATGCCGCTCGCCGTCCAATGGTGGGCCGTCTGGTACCCGGGCGCCGAGCCCGGCGGAGGGAGCTACATCGCCCAGCGCATGCTGGCCTCCAAGTCCGAGAAGGACTCGCTCGGCGCCGTGCTCTTCTTCAACATCGCCCACTACGTCCTCCGGCCCTGGCCGTGGATCCTGGTCGGCTTGGCGTCGCTCATCGTCTTCCCGCAGCTGAGCGACATCCAGAAGGCCTTCCCGAATCTCGACCCGAGTCTCATCGGCCACGACATCGCCTACCCGGCCATGCTCAAGTTCCTGCCGGTCGGCTTCATCGGCCTGATGGTCGGCGGCCTCATCGCGGCCAACTCCTCGACCAACCTGACCCACCTCAACTGGGGCGCCTCCTACCTCGTCCACGACTTCTACCGCCGCTTCATCAACAAGACGGCGGGCGAGAAGCATTACGTCCTGGTCGGCCGGCTGGCCACGATCGTCCTCTTCTTCTCCGCCGGGGCCCTCGTCTTCGTCCTCGAGACGGCCAAGGACAGCTTCGACATCATCCTCCAGGTCGGCGCGGGGACCGGCCTGCTCTACCTCGTCCGGTGGTTCTGGTGGCGGGTCAACGCCTGGTGCGAGGTCAACGCCATGGTCTCCTCGTTCGTGTTCTCCATCCTGCTGCTCGTCCTGCGCAAGTTCGGCATCGTCATCGCGACCCATTACGCCCTCATCCTCACCGTCGCCGTCACGACCATCAGCTGGATGGTGACCGCCTATATCGGCCCGCAGACGGACCGTGAGCAGCTCCTGAAGTTCTACAAGAAGGTCCGGCCGTTCGGACCCGGCTGGAAGAAGGTCCGCGAGGAGGCCGGCATCACCGAAGCCGAGGCCAAGGCCAGCCACGAGAGCTTCCCCCTGGCCCTTGTCGGCTGGGTCTCGGGCTCGCTGACGATCTGGTCGGCCCTGTTCACGGTCGGCAACGTCCTCTACGGCCGTTGGATCTACGCCGGCGGGCTCTTCGCCGTCTTCCTCGTGGCCGGCTTCGTGCTCCTCAAGGTCATGAACCGCCTCTGGGCGAACAACAAGGCCAAGCCGGGGATGACGACGGCCTAGCGCCCTCTGCCCGCGATAGGCGGGGCGGATCAGAACCGCGTATTGAACACCGGCAGGACGCGAAGCGCCTTGGGATTGGCGCGGATGATGTTGACGATCCCGATCTGGAGACCCTTTTCGACCGTCCAGGCATAATTGACGAGGCCGATGGAGAGGCCGTTGAGCGTGCCCCGGAGGTGATTGAACGAGCTCACGGCGAGCCCCGAGAGCCGTCCCCCCTTCTCGAGGCGGATCATCGCCGCGCCGATGAAGGCGCCCTTGAGGTCCTTCCCGCCGGCGCCGATGCCGCCGATGACGCAACCTCGGATCTCGGGGGCGCCCGCGGCCAGGCCGCAGACGACCAGTCCCTCGATCCTCTCCCCGGCCCCCGCGCCCAGCCCGCCGACGGCGACGCCGCCCAAGGTCCCGCCGCAGCCGACGCCAAGGCCCCCGACGAAGATCCCCTTCAGATCATCGCCGGCCCCGACCCCCAGGCCGCCGACGCCGATGCCCTTGAACGTCTCGCCGCAGCCCGCGCCGAGCCCGCCGATGGCGATGCCCTTCAGATCTTTGCCGGCCCCAAGCCCCAGCCCGCCGATGGCGATGCCCTTGACGTTATCGCCGGCCCCAAGGCCCAGCCCGCCGACGCTGATCCCGATGAGGTCCTCGCCCGCGCCGACGCCGAGGCCGCCGATATTGAGCCCCTTCATGCTCTTGTCCGCGCCGGCCCCCAGGAGCCCGATCTGGACGCCGCGCAGGCGGCCGCCGCCGGGGCCGAGCCCGAGCGACATCCCGGTGACGACCGCGTCCTTGTCGTCCTTGCGCGGCCGCCAGAGCGTGATGTTGACCCCGGTGACGCGCTCGACGCGGCTGTCCCGGAAGTTGAACCGCAGGCCGGTGAAAACCTTGGAGTTTCCGAAGCTTACGCCCCAGGTCTTGGCCGGGATATCCAGGCTCTGGCCGAACGCGCCGGGGACCGAGCCTGGGCCTAGGCAAAGAAGGGCCAGGACGCCGGACGCCGGCAGGATTCTCAGGACTCTCCGTTCGCTGATGCGCATGGGTCGCTCCTCAGGGATCAAATGGAGTTCAGCCGTCAGAAGAGAAGACGAAGATCGGCCGCCGAGGGTTCCCCGCCTCCCCGCGACCGTGATAGAATGGGTCTCGAGCAAGGAGGCCTCATGAAGAAGCTTCGCATCTGGGCCACGGTCACGCTGACGCTGGCCATCCTGGCGTTCATCCTGCTCATCTTCATGATACTCGCCTTGATGGACATTTCCCACGGCGAGCAGAACGTCGTCGCGGAGTGGGGCGTCGTCCGGCTCGGTCTTCTCGTCCTGTTCTCCCTCATCGTCGCCACCTTCATCTGCGCCGGTCTGGTGCTCAAGTACTTCCGCGACAGGGCCAAGGAGGGAGAGACCAAGCCTCAGCCGTGACGCCGGCCCGAGCCGCGACCCGGCCTGGCTCATCGGGGAACGGGTAACAAGCCCCCCATTAAGGGGCGGCCGGGCCCTCGTTGACGCGTCCCGGCAATCGCCGTATAGTGGATGCGGTATCTCCCCCAAATCCGGCAACTGGAGGGTCAGATGTCACAACTCCCGCAAAAGACGGATTGGGCCCCGGTCTTGGTGTTCGGCAGCCTCTGGGGATTGTCGGAAGCGGCGCTGGGCATGTTCCTGCGCCAATGCGCCTCGACCATGTCCGGCTCGATCATGACCGGCGCGGCCCTCTTCTTCCTGGCCGCCGCCTGGGCCATCTCGCCCCGCGTCAAGACGATCGCCGCCATGGCCGGCCTGGCCGCCGCCTTCAAGCTCTTCGACGCCCTGCTCCTGGGCCTGCCGGTCCTCCACGGCGCGATCGGCAATCCGATCTTCGCCATCGTCATGGAAGGCGCGGCTTTCGTCCTGATCATGAGCGTCGTCAGCCGGCCGCTCGCGGGGAGGACCTTGGGCCGGGGTCTCTCGGGCGGCCTGACCGCTCTGGTCGCCGTCAACCTCTTCCCACTCGTCAAGTACGCGACGGGCGTACCGGCCTGCGTCACCGGCACGTCCTACCCGCTTTCGCTCTACTACGCGCCCATCGCCATCGCCCTCTCGGCCCTGACGGTGCCCTTGGGGCTCCTGGCCGGCCAGGCGCTGGCCTCGTTCGAGATGCGGCCGGCCGGCGTCCGCTGGCTTTCTCCGGCGGCCGTGGCCCTGTCCGCCGGCGCGTTGGCGTTGATCAGGCTTCTCTGACCGGCCTCCCGAAAGGAGCCCCCCATGGCGAAGGAACCCGAAGGTCGAACTCGGTCCGGCGTCACCCGGCGTGATTTCATCAAGGGCATGGGCACGGGCGCCATCGGCACGGCCGTCATCCAGCCGCTCCTCGCCCAGACGGTCCCCACCCGGAAGGGCCGGGTCCTGGTCTACGACCGCAAGACCATCACCCTGACGGTCAACGGCCGGAGGACGACGGTCGAGGTCGCGGCGAACGAGACCCTCCTCGACGTCCTCCGCGAGAAGCTGGATCTGACCGGCGCCAAGAGGGTCTGTGACCGCGGCGAGTGCGGCGGCTGCACGGTCCATCTCGACGGCGAGCCCGTCTACGCCTGCATGTTCCTGGCCGTCCGCGCCGACGGGCGCACGGTCCGCACGGTCGAAGGGCTGGCCGAGGGCGAGCGGCTGCATCCGGTCCAAGAAGCGTTCATCGAGAAGGACGGCTACCAGTGCGGGTATTGCACGCCCGGCTTCCTCATGGCCGTCTCCGCCTTCCTGGCCAAGAACCCGGACCCCACGCGCGACGAGGTCCGGCAGGCCCTCTCGGGCAACCTCTGCCGGTGCGGCAACTACGCCAAGATCTATACGGCGGTCGAGGCCGCGGCCAAGAAGCTGAGGGGGGCCTGAGATGAATGCCAAGAAGTACCGGGAAGAGATGATGGTCGAGACGGGCGGCGGGCAGGCCCGTCCCAAGCCGGCGGCGGCCGCGCCGAAGGCCCAGGCCAAGCCGGCCGAGCCGGCTCCGCCCCAGGAGGTGCCGGGCCCGGCGTACCGGCTGATCGGCCGGCCGACGAGCCGCGTCGACGGCCGCGAGATCGTCACCGGAAGGGCCAGGTTCACCCATGACGTCAAGCTGCGGGGTCTGCTCATCGGCAAGATCCTGCGCTCGCCGTGGGCGGCGGCCGAGGTCGTCTCCATCGATCTCGCCCCGGCGCTGGCCCTGCCCGGCGTCGCGGCCGCCATCAAGCTCGCCGGGGGCAACGTCCGCTACGCAGGAGAGCAGGTCGCGGCCGTGGCCGCGGTCGACGAGGCCACGGCGGAGAAGGCGCTCGGCCTGATCAAGGTCGAGTACAAGGCGCTCCCCTTCGTCGTCGATTGGCAGAAGGCGCGGGAGCCGGACGCCCCGCCCGTCCGCGCCGCCCAGCCGAACGTCGAGCCCATCAACGATTACGCCCGGGGCGACGTCGAGAAGGGCTTCGCCGAGGCCGACGTCGTCGTCGAGCACACCTACCGGACCGGGTTCGAGATCCACCACCCGGCCGAGACCCACAGCAGCGTGGCGATGTGGGAGGGCGGCCATCTCACGGTCTTCGATTCGACCCAGAACATCCACGGTGTGCGCGACGGTCTGGCCCGGGCGCTGAAGTATCCGGCCTCGAACATCACCGTCATCAAGACCTATATGGGCGGCGGCTTCGGCAGCAAGCTCGGGCTCAACGAATACACGGTCGTCGCGGCCGATCTGGCCAGGGAGACGGGCCGGCCGGTCAAGATCGCGCTGACGCGCCGCGAGAACGCCATGTGCGTCGGCTACCGGCCGTCGTCCTATCAGACCTACAAGGTCGGGGCCAAGAAGGACGGCTCGCTGACGGCGCTGCAGCTGACGAATTTCGCCTCGGGCGGCGTCGGCCAGGGCGACGACGTCGGCGAGCCCGCTGTCGATATCTACAAGGTCGCCAACTGCAAGGCCGACGAGCGGACGGTCTACACCAACACCTGCGCCTCGCGGGCCACCCGCGCCCCCGGCCACACCCAGGGCGATTTCGGGCTCGAAGGGGTCATGGAAGAGCTGGCGGCGGCCCTCGACATGGATCCCCTCGAGCTGCGACGGAAGAACTACTCGACGAAGAACCGGGGCGACACCGGGATCCTTTACTCGTCCAAGTCGCTCGACCAATGCTACGAGATGGGGGCCAAGGCCATCGGCTGGGAGCGGCGCAACAAGAAGCCCGGCGGCGGCGAGGCGAACGGGCCGTGGCGGCGGGGCCTGGGCATGGCCACGAGCATCTGGTTCGGCGCCGGCGTCCCCGGGACGCTGGCCGACATCGTCCTCTATCCCGACGCTTCGGTCGAGGTCGTCTGCGGCACCCAGGATATCGGCACCGGGACGAAGACGCACATGGCCGTCGTCGCGGCCGAGTGCCTCGGCCTGGAGCCGGGAGACATCACGGTCAAGGAAGGGAATTCGGACTATCCGTGGGCGCCGATCTCAGGCGGGAGCCTGACCACGCCGTCCGTGGCGCCGGCGGTCAGGGACGCGGGGCTCAAGGCCGCCGAGCGGCTCAAGGCGCTGGCGGCGGCCCGGCTCAAGATCGACCCGGCCGACGTCGTCATGGCCGACCGCAGGTTCACGTCGCGGAGCGTTCCATCGAAGTCGGCGACCTATGCGGAGGTCTTCCGCGACCTGAGACGGGAGACCGTCTTTCACGGCGAGCGGGGCGGGATGCCCGAGGAGTACGCCTACAACACGTTCGGGGCCCACTTCGCCGAGGCCGAGGTCAACGTCGAGACGGGTCAGATCCGCGTCCTCAGGTACGTCGCGGCCCACGACAGCGGCCAGATCGTCAACAAGCTGACGGCCGAGAGCCAGGTCATCGGCGGCATCACCCAAGGCCTCAGCGCCGGGCTCTTCGAGGAGCGGGTCATGGACGACGTGACCGGCCACGCGGTCAATCCGAACATGCGCGACTACAAGATCGCCACCGCCCTCGACATCCCCGAGATCACGCCGGTCTTCGTCGACCTCATCGATCCCCGCATCAATAACCTGGGCGCGAAGGGGTTGGGCGAGCCGCCGCGGATCCCGAGCTCGGCGGCCATCGCCAACGCCGTGTTCAACGCGACCGGCGTCCACGTTCGCGAGATCCCGATGACGCCGGCACGCGTGCTCCAGGCCCTCAAGAGAAAGGAGGCCGCAAGATGAGAGAATTCAAGATCGCCGAGCCGCTGTCGGCGGACGCGGCCGCGGCCCTCCTCAGCGAGACGGTCGAGACCGCGGCCCTCATCGCCGGCGGCACGGACCTGCTCGACGAACTCAAGAGCGGCGTCTCGGCGGCCGGCCTGATCGTCGATCTGAGGACCGTGCCGGGACTGGCGGGGATCCTTCCGGAGAAAGGCGGCCTGCGGATCGGGGCCATGACCCGCATCGTCGATCTGGCCGGGAACGCCGCGGTGGGCCGGGACTACCCCGGCCTGAGACGGGCGGCCCTGTCCCTGGCGACGCCGCAGCTGCGGAACGTGGGCACGGTCGGCGGGAACCTCTGCCAGCGGCCACGGTGCTGGTATTATCGTGATCCCCAGGTCCTCTGCCGCAAGAAGGGCGGCTTCAATTGCTTCGCCTACCAGGGGCGGAACAAGTACCACTGCCTCTTCGGCGGCAGCGGCTGCTACATCGTCTATCCGTCGGACCTCGCCCCGGCCCTGATCAGCCTGGGCTCGACAGCAACCATCGCTTCGACGAAGGGCGACAAGACGATCCCGCTGGAGGCCTTCTACGCCGGGCCGGAGGTCGACGTGACCCGGGAGAACGTGCTCGCCAAGGGCCAGTTCCTGAAGAGCGTCTGGCTCCCGGCGCCGAAAGCCGGCCAGAAGAGCGCCTACGTCAAGCTGGAAGAGCGCGAGACCTGGGACTTCGCCCTGGTGTCCGCGGCCGTGGCGGCCGTGGTCCAGGACGGCCGGCTGGCGGACATCTCGATCGTCATGGGCGGCGTCGCCCCCGTGCCGTGGCGGCTGAAGAAGGCGGAGGATGCGCTCCGCGGCAAGACACCGAGCGAAGCGGCCATCCGCGCCGCGGCCGACGCCGCGCTGGCGGACGCCTCGCCGCTCAAGGAGAACGGCTACAAGACCGACCTCGTCCACGCGGCTCTCAAACAGGCGGTCGCGGCCATCACGGCATGATCTACAGCTTCCCCAAGCTCCTCGAGACGCTGGCGGCGGGGAGGGACCTCGTCCTGGCCACCGTCGTTCAGACGGAGGGCTCGACGCCGCAGGTCGTCGGCGCGTCGGCCATCTTCTCGAAGGCCGGGCTCGTCGCCGGCACCGTGGGCGGCGGTCTTCTCGAGGCTCGGGTCGCCGAGAGCGCGTCCCGGGCGCTGGCCGACGCGGAGCCGCGGCTGATCGTCATATCGCTCGAGGCCGATCCTTCGGACGCCGAGGGCGCGATCTGCGGCGGCACGGCCCGGGTGCTCGTCGATCCGGGGGTCGACGCATCGAGAAGCGTCTTCGCCGCCGCGGTCGACGGATTCAAGAAGAGGCGCCGGGGCGTCCTGGTCAGCCGGATCAGGCCGGGCCACGATGATACGGTCGCGGTCGAGCGAGGGTGGCTCCCGGCCGGGAGACCGCCGCTTCCGGACGACCCGGTTTTCGGAGAGCTTGCGCCGGAGATCGTCGCGGCCGTCGTCGAAGAAGGAAGACCTCGCCTTCTCAGCGAGACGAAAGAGAGGATGTGGTTCGTCGAGCCGGTCCTCCCTTTGCCGCGGCTCATCATCGCCGGCGCCGGGCACGTCGGGACGGCGGTGGCCCGGCTGGGCCGGCTCCTCGACTTCAGCGTCACGGTCATCGACGACCGGGAGGAGTTCGCCAATATCGTCAACGTGCCGGACGCGGACGAGATCCTTCAGACCGATATCGGGGAGGCGATCGGGGCCGTCGAGGACTCCCCGGACAATTACTACGTCATCGTCACGCGCGGACACCAGAAGGACGCCGAGGCGCTCCGGGCGGCCATCGGCCGGCCGGCGGCCTACATCGGCATGATCGGCAGCCGGCGGAAGATCGAACTCATGAAGTGCGAGTTCCTGGAGAACGGCTGGGCGACGAAGGACCAGTGGGCCGGGGTCCACGCCCCGATCGGCGTCGATATCGGCTCCCGGACGGTCGAGGAGATCGCCGTCAGCATCGCCGCCGAGCTGGTCAAGGTCCGGGCGTCGCGAGAAGGGCCCCGGACGTGATCTGGGCCGTCATCCTGGCCGCCGGCGAGTCGCGGCGCATGGGCACCCAGAAGCTGCTGCTGCCGTTCGGGGACACGACGGTCGTGGGGGCGGTGGCCAGGACGGCGGCGGCGTCCCGGGCCGACCGGACGCTCGTCGTCCTGGGGGCCGACAGGGAGGCCATCCGGCGCGAGCTCGAACCGCCCGGACGCATCGAGGTCCCCGAAGCGCCCTGCCTGGCGCACAAGGCGATCGCCTTCACCGTCAACGAGGACTATCCGCTCGGCATGCTGACCTCCATCCAGGCGGGATTCAGGGCCCTTCCGGCCGGCGCGGGCGCGGCCGTGATCCTGCTCGGCGACCAGCCGTTCCTCTCGCCCCGCGTCGTCGACACGGTCATCGAGGCCCGAGAGGCGGGCGGCCGCGGCATCGTCATCCCGACGTTCCAGGGCCGACGGGGGCATCCCATCCTCATCGGCCTCGAGCACCGCGACGAGATCCTGGCCCTCGACGCGTCCGAAGGTCTTCGGGCCCTGATGCGCGCCCACGCGGAGGACATCCTCGAGGTCGAGGTCCCCGAGGCCGGGATCCTCCGCGACCTCGACACGCCCGAAGATTACGCCGGACTCCCCAAGCTGAATTAGCCCCGGCCCCGATTGACTCGCGGGGGCAATGGCCTTAACATAGCCCCGGTCCGAAGATGTCTCAGAGCGCAGGAGCAAAGGCGATCCGTTGGCTCGTCCCCTTCGTTCTGGCAGCCGCTTTTCTGGCGGCGGCGGGCCCCGGACGGCAATCCGTCCGGCCCGATGCCGTTCTGCCCGCCCCGGGCGGCGCCCTGGCCCTCGAGCTCCCCAGCCATCGCATCCCCAACCTGCCCGAGGCGGCGGAATGGTATTTCGCGCCCGACGGGAGGTTCCTCATCGGCAACGCCAAGGGGCCGGGGGACGCCACGCACCATGTCTATATCTCGAGCTTCGACGGCTCGGAGATCCGCCGGATCAACGCCACAGGGCAAGATGCCTGCTCCTACTTCTTCCCGAACGGCCGCCGCGTCCTCTGGACGTCGACGCGGGACTGGCCGGAGCTGCCGCCGGGCAACTGGTCCGACGCCAACGATTACCCCCAGGGCGCGGAGATCTATTCCTCGGATATCGACGGCAACGACGTCAAGCGCCTGACGACGAACAGGGTCTATGACGCCGAATGCGTCGTCGCGCCCAACGGCCGCTGGATCCTCTTCAGCCGCCAGATCGACGGCCGGATGGACCTCTGGACGATGGCTCCCGACGGCTCGCATCAAAAGCAGATCACGTTCACCGAGGATTGGCAGGAGGGCGGGGCCCAGATCCTTCCCGACAGCCAGACGATCATCACCCGGGCCTGGCTTCGCCGGGACCAGGGCCGGGGCCGCGGCATGATGCCGATGCAGATCTTCACGCTCAAGCGCGACGGCTCGGGCCGCAGGCAGGTCACGGACGAGGCGGGGACGCATTGGGCGCCCTATCCGGCTCCGGACGGCCGGCACTTCGTCTATGTCCGCGTCCTCGCCGAGCCCGGGGGCCGGCCCAACTGGGAGATCTACCTGCGCGACCTCGAGACGGGTGAAGAGCGCCGGCTGACCTATGACCCGGCCTTCGACGGCTTTCCGTCGATCTCGGCCGACGGCCGCTGGATGACCTTTTCCTCGAGCCGGGGCGGCAGGCCCGGCGAGCGGGCCCTCTTCCAGCACGTCATGGACATCTCCAGCCTCGGCCTCGGCCCCCGGAGATAAGATCCTCTGCCCGGAGGTCCCGCGCCATGAAGAGACGTTTCGTCCTCGTTCCCCTCGTCCTCGCCTTGGCCTCTTCCATCCACGCGGCGCCGGCGGCGATCAAGTTCGTCAAGGACCCGGCCGCGCTGCCTCAGCCCTTCACCCGCCTGGCCCGCGAGGGTGACGTCTTCGTTTCCGACGGCCGCTTCGCGGCCCTCATCGCGGCGACCCCCCGCGTCGCCTGGAGCTCGATCAATTACGGCTATCCGGACCTCGCCGGCTACGTCGCCGCCTTCCTGCCGGCCGGGGCCGCGGCACGTCCCGATCTCCAATTCGGCTACCCGATCCTCCGCCTCGGCGGCAAGGCCCTCTTCACGACGCCCGTCTCCCTCAAGGCGGAGGCCGACGCGGTGGTCGCCCGGTCCTCGTGCCTGACCCCGGAGGGGGTCCGCCTCGACATCTCCGTCCGCTACACCTTCGCCTTCGCCGCGGGCCGGATCGACGCCGCCGCGGAGATCCGCAACGCCGGCGCCGCGGAGGTCAGGGACCTGAGCTTCAGCCTCGGCACCACGTCCTGGCAGACGTACCTCTTCACCCCTTACAGCGCCGATCACTTCCCGGCCCTCAGCTTCCGGGTCTACGAGCGGCCCGACCATGCCGTGGGCTGGTACGACCCGAACCCTGCCGGGACCACGAAGAAACCGCTTCCCGGCTCGCTCCGCCCCGGCGCCGTCTATCGGTTGGCCTATGCGATGTTCACCGCCTCGACCGCGCCCGACGTGCTCGCCCGGCTCTACCGCGCCGCCCGCGTCCCGACGGTCCGGGCCGCGATCGAGATCAAGGCCTTCGACGGCCCGGCCGAGATCCTCGTCCGCGAGGCCGCGACCGGGGCCACCTTCTTCCGCACCTTCGTCGAAAAGGCCGGCCCGCTCAGCGTCCCGCTGCCCTCCGGCACCTATGCGGTGCGGGCCGATCTCTTCCCGGCCGTGGTCGAGAAGACGTTCGCGACCGCCGCCGCCAAGGACGGCAAGCCCCTGCCGTGGACGATCGAGGCGCCCCCCTTCGGCCTCGTCCGCGTCGCCGTGGCCGACCGCAAGGGCCGGCCCGTCCCCGGCAAGGTCTCGTTCATCGGCCTGGCCCCGACCGCGACGCCGCACTTCCTTCCGGACGATCCCGTCGCCACGGGCCGGAGCTTCGAAACGCAGAAGAACGCGATCTATCCCGAGGCCGGCGGTCTCGAGGTCCGGCTCCCCGCCGGGACCTATCTCGCCGCGGCCTCGCGCGGTCCCGAGTTCACGGTGGAGACCCGCGTCGTCGAGGTCCTCACCGGCGGCCCGCGGGACCTCCGCTTCGCCCTCGACCGCGCGGTCGAGACGCCCGGCCTCGTCTCGGTCGACACCCACATGCATACCCGGTTCTCGGACGGTTCCGTGCCGGTCGCCGGGCGGCTCCGCAGCGCCGTCGCCGAGGGCCTCGACGCCGTCGTCTCGGCCGACCACAACCGCGTCACCGACTACCGTCCCGACCTCGAGCGCCTCGGCCTGGCCGGAGCGATCGTCTTCGTCCCCGGCGCCGAGGTCACGGCCCGCACGGGCAGCATCCACTTCAACGTCATCCCGGCCGCCGTCCCGGCCGGCGACCCGGCCAACGCCCGGATCAGCGTCCGGGACGAGACGCCGGCGACGCTCTTCGCCGCCGCCCGGGTCAGGTACCCCGGCTCGCTCATCCAGCTCAACCATCCGCGCTCGGGCTCGCTCGGCTATTTCAACAGCGACGACCTCGATCCGGAGAAGGGCGCGTCCGCCAGAGCCCCCTTCGATGCGGGCTTCGACGTCATGGAGGCGATGAACGGGGCCGTTGTCGGCGGCGACAACTTACGGGCCATCGAGGATTGGTTCCATCTCGTCAACCGCGGCTATCCGGTCCGCATCGTCGGCTCCTCGGACGCCCACGGCGTCGACGGAGGAGAGACCGGCTACGCCCGGACCTACGTCCTCATGGCCGAGCCCGTCAAGGGGGTCCTCGACCGCGACGCCCTGATCGCGGCGCTCCGGAAGGGACGCAGCTTCGTTTCCAATGGGCCCCTCGTCGCGGTCCGGGCCGATCGCAAGGCGACCTTCGGGGACACGGTGGCGGCGAAAAAAGGCCGGGTCGACCTTGACATCACGGTGACGGGCGCGCCATGGCTCGACGTCTCTGAGGTCCGGCTGGTCGTGGACGGCGAGCGCCGGCCGCCGCTCGCGGTGCGCGGGGCCGACGGCCGGACCCGCAAATACCACGATCACGTCCGCGTCGACATGCCGCGCGACGGCTGGATCGTGGTCGAGGTCGTCGGCGCGATCTCGCTCTACCCCTTGATCCAGCAGCGCTCGGGGGACGGGACCGCGACAGAGGCCGCCCTTCCCTACGCCATCACCAACCCGATCTTCGTCGACGCCGAGGCCGACGGCCGCTCCGATCCCGTCTGGCCCGAAAAGGTCGTCATCAAATAAGGGCCGGACGGGGCGGCGCGCTTCCTCCCCGGCCGGGAATATGCTATAACTCCCCAGAAACGAGGTGAGCAAGATGGCATCACCGAGGAAGGCCCTCATCGGTTCGCTGTCCGTGATCGTCCTCTCCTTCGCGGCGCTGGCGGCTCTCCCCGCCGTCTCCCGCGCTCAGACCCCGGCCCCCCCCGGTTCGACCCTGATCGAGGAAAGCGACGCTCTCTACGCCCAGCGCGCCGACCTGGCCAAGGCCCAAGAGGCCCTGACCAAGCTGGAACAGGCCCTGGCCGCGAAGGAGGACGCTTATTCCCTTTACTGGCGCACGTCCCGCCTCTGCTATTGGATCGGCGACCACGCCGCGCGGAACGATGCCAAGAAGGCGATCTTCCAGCGGGGCATCGAGGCGGCCAAAAAGGCCATCGCCGCCGATCCCGGCAAGGCCGACGGCCACTTCTGGCTCGGCGTGAACTACGGCGTCTACGGCGAGGCCAAGGGCATCCTGAAGAGCCTGGCCCTCGTCAAGCCCATCAAAGAGGAGATGCGCCGCGTCCTCGAGATCGACCCGGCGTATGACCGCGGCGGCGCGGACCGCGTCCTCGGCCGCGTTTACCACGAGGTGCCCCGCATCGCCGGCGGGAGCGAGAAAAGATCGCTCGAGCACCTGCTCAAGGCCGTCGAGTACGGCCCCCGCGTCGGCCTCAACCTGATCTACCTCGCCGACACGTACATCTCCCTCGACCGCATCGACGACGCCCGCAAGACGCTCGAAGCCGTCATCGCCCTGGAGCCCCTGCCCGACCTCGTTCCCGAGACGGAGTCCGAGAAGGCCCAGGCCAGAGAAAGACTCGAAAGGAAGCCCTTCAAGAAGAAATGACCGGCGCCCCGCATGGCCGGGGAGACGTCCCTGAGGCCCCTGTCCCCCATCCGGCCGCCTCGATCCGCGTCCTCTACGAGACCGACGATTATATCGCCGTCGACAAGCCCGAGGGCGTGCTCTCGGTCGCCGAGGCGGGCCGCGGCGGGCTGCCGGAGCTCATCAAGGGGCATTACGCCGGCCCGCTCTTCCCCGTCCATCGCCTCGATCGCGGCGCAAGCGGCGTCATCGTCTTCGCCAAGAACGCCGCGGCCCACCGCCATCTCAACGGCGAGTTCGATCGCCGCGCGGTCCTCAAGACCTATCTCGCGGCCGTCGACGGCGTGCCGGCCTCGAACCGCGGCCAAGTCAACGCCCCTATCCGCGAGTTCGGCTCGGGCCGCATGGGCGTCGATCCGAAGCGCGGCAAGCCGTCCTCGACCGGCTGGAAGATCGCCGGGCGCCTCGACGGGGCGGCCCTCCTCCGCGTTACGCCCTCGACAGGACGCCGCCACCAGATCCGCGTCCATCTCTACCACCTGGGGCATCCCATCCTCGGGGACCTCCGCTACGGCGACAAGGCCCGTCAGGAGAAGGTCCCGCGGCTGATGCTCCACGCCCTGTCGCTCGAGTTCGCCCTTCCGTCCGGCGAATGCGTCGTTATCGAGGCCCCGCCGCCCGCCTCGTTCGAAAAGGTCGTCGCCGCGCTCAGGCGGCCCAAGGCCGCGACCTTGTCTCAAAGGACTCCCTCATGACCCGAAGAACCTCCCGCCCCCCGCGCAAACCGTCCACCGCCCTTTTCGCCATGGCCGTCGGGGGCGTCGCGCTCGTGGCCTATATCTTTTCGTCGCCGTCGGCCGGGCCGACGAGGCCGGGCGAGGCGCGGACGGCTGCCCTCCGCGCCACGGCCGAAGGGTCCAGGGCCCTCGCCCATGTCGCCTTTCTCGCCTCCGACGAGCTCAAGGGGCGCAAGGCCGGGACCCCCGAGTACCGGCGCGCGGCGGAGTACGTCGCGGCCGAGATGCGTAAGGCCGGCCTCAAGCCCGGCGGCGACAACGGCACCTGGTTCCAGGAGGTCCCGTTCAAAGGGTGGACCGACTTCGAGCCGCCCATCCGCCTGGAGATCATCACCCCGGCCCATCGCGTCTATTTCGCCGGGCGGGAGCGCGACTTTGCCCCGCTCCGGGGAACCGGCTCCGGCACGGTCCGGGGCCGGCTCGTTTTCGCCGGCTATGGCGTCGTCGCCGGAAAGGACGGCTGGAACGACTACGCCGGGCTCGACGTCAAGGGCAAGATCGTCCTGGTCATGCCCGACCTCCCCGAATCCCTGGCCGCCGATTCCAGGGCGTCCTGGAACCTCGGCCAAAAAGTCAGGACCGCCGCGGACAAAGGCGCCGTCGGCCTCATCGAGATGGACCTCTCGACGCCCGGCGGGCCGCGCCAGCCTTCGCCGCCGGGACAGCGGCGGATGCGTCCCGGCATGCTTCTCCCAGGCCAGTGCCCGGACGGCTTCGTCGTCATGAGGGCCGGGATCGACTTCCTCGACGACGCGTTCTACCTCGTCGAAAAGAGCTGGCGCGATCCGGTCAGCAAGACGCTGCGGCTCAAGAAGCCGTTCCCGCTCGACGTCGGCGTCGAGGTCGAGATGGAAGCCCACGTCGTCTCCGGGGACCGCATCGCCCCCAACGTCATCGGCATCCTGCCGGGGACCGACCCGAGGCTCAAGGGCGAGGCGCTGGTCATGGGCGGCCACCTCGACCACCTCGGCGTCGGCATCGACGGCTGGATCTACCCCGGCGCCGACGACAACGCGACCTCGGCGGCGGTCGTTCTCGAGACGGCCCGGGCCCTCACGGCGGCCAAGCTCAAGCCCGCGCGGACCATCATCTTCGGCTCATGGGCCGGCGAGGAGCTCGGCCTCCAGGGCTCGCGATACTACACCGAACACCCCGTCATCCCGCTCGACAAGACCCCGCTCTACATGAACATCGACATGGTCGGGAGCGGCGACGGCGATCTGCTCGTCGGCGGCATGACCGAGTTCGCCGAGCTCTTCGACATCGTCAAGAAGGGGCTCGACCCGCAGACGATCGCCAGGCTGAGGCCGCGGCCGAACTACCGCGGCTCCGATCACACCTCGTTCTGGTCGAAGAACGTCCCGGCCATCAGCCTTCGCACCGGCGAGGTCCTCACGGAAAAGCTGGACGACGAGCACCCCGAATACCATCGGCCCGGCGACCGGGTCGGGATGATCGACCCCGAGCTGCTGCGCCTGGCCAGCCAGTATCAATGCGATATCTTGAGCTATCTCGCGACGACCCGCGAGAACCTGAACGATCCGCTCTACCGGACGCTCTTCCTCCACCGCGATGCGGCGGTCGTCGACATGCACTGCGACACGATCGCCCGCTCTATGGCCGGCCAGGACTTGAGCAAGGACCTGCCCACGGGCCAGGTCGACATCCCCAAGCTCGAGCGGGGCGGGATCGACCTCCAGGTCTTCGCCTGCTTCGCGCCGCCGCCGGCGAGCGACCTCGAGAAGGCTCAGTCGGCCAAGGGCGTGTTCGCCGAGATCGAGGCCGTCCACGACCTCGTCGCCAAGAACCCGGACAAGCTCGCCCTGGTGCTGACGCCCCGGGACGCCATGGCGGCGCGGAACGAGAAGACGGGCGTCCTGATCGGGATCGAAGGCGGCTACGCCATCGAGAACGACCTCGTCCTCTTGCGCGAGTTTTACCGGGCCGGCGTGCGCCTCATGACCCTGACCCACTGGACGGCGTCCGATTGGGCCGACGCCTCCGGCGATCCCAAGCCCGTTCACGGCGGCCTGACCGATTTCGGAAGACAGGTCGTGGCCGAGATGAACAGGCTGGGCATGATCATCGACGTCTCCCACGCCGCCGACTCGACTTTTTGGGACGTGCTGAAGTCTTCGAAGGCGCCGGTCGTCGCCTCGCATTCGGCCTGCCGGGCGCTTGTGCCCCACCACCGCAACCTCAGCGACGAGATGATCAAAGCGCTGGCCGAAAAGGACGGCCTCGTCGGCATCGCCTTCTGGCCCGGCTTCCTCCTCCCGAACGATATGGACAAGGCCGAGGCGGGGCTTTACGACAAGGTGGCCGCCGAGCATGGTTTGCCGCCTTACCCGGCGACCCTGCAGGCGGACCCCGCGGTCCTCGAGAAGTTCAGCGCCGACTTCAAGGCCCGCTGGGCCGCGCTCGGCAAGACCCTGCCCCGCGGCGACGTCAAGACCGTGGTCGACCACATCGACCACATCGTCAAGCTCACGGGCGGCTGCGACCACGTCGGCCTGGGCTCGGATTTCGACGGCATCAGCGTCACCCCGGCCGGACTCGAGAACATCGGCCTCTACCCCAACATCACCCGGGAGCTCGTCCGCCGCGGCTACAAGCCCGACGACATCCGGAAGATCCTCGGCGGGAACTTCCTCAGGGTCTGGGGGAAGGTCGCGGGGACGCGGTGAGGCCGGCCGCGCGCGAATTGGCTTCCCCCTCGAAACATGATATTTTGGTGATGCATGGCCGACCCTGACGAAGCCGCCGGCGGACGAGCGGCGCCTCAGCCCCAGACCGAGTTCGAGGCGCCGGTCATCCTCGACCGGGGCCGCCACCGCATCTCGCGCCGCGATATCGACGCCGATTGCCTCAAGGTCCTCTATCGCCTGAGCGGCCACGGCTACGCGGCTTTTCTCGTCGGCGGAGCGGTCCGCGACCTGATGCTCGGCCGCAAGCCGGCGGATTTCGACGTCGGCACGAACGCCCACCCCAACCAGATCAAGAAGCTCTTCCGCAACGCGTTCCTCATCGGCCGCCGCTTCCGCCTGGCCCACGTCCGCTTCCAGGGCGGGAAGATCATCGAGGTCTCGACGTTCCGGCGCAAGCCGGACGAAGAGGAACTCGCCGCCGAGCGCGAGGAGGAGGCGGCCCTGGCGGCGGAGGCCGGGCGCGCCGATGACGAAATGGCGGAAAGCGGCGGGGAACGGCCGTCCGAGCCCCCGGATCATCCAGGATCTCCGGGAACGTCCGAGCCGGCCGACGCGGAAGCCGCCGGCCCGCTGCCCGAGTGCGCCCTCCCCGCCGCGGCTCCCGGAGGGCCGCGCCGCGGCCGCCTGCCGCTCAAGCCCATCGCCTACGGCACGCCGCGGGAAGACGCTTTCCGCCGCGATCTGACCATCAACGCCTTGTTCTACGATATCGCCACCTTCTCCGTCATCGACTACGTCGGCGGCCTGGACGACCTCGAGGCCGCCCGGATCCGCATCATCGGCGACCCCGATGCGAGCTACACTGAGGACCCGGTCCGCATCTGGCGCGTCCTGCGCCACGCGGCCCGGCTCGGCTTCACGATCGAGGAGAGGACGGCCGCCGCCATTTCCCGCCACAGCCGGCGGCTCGACGTCTGCTCGGGCGCGCGCCTCTTCGAGGAGCTCAACAAGGACATGAAGTCCGGGAGCGTCCGGGCCTTCTTTCAGGCCGCCCGCGTCCACGGCATCCTGCCGCGGGTCCTCGGCAACGTGGGGGAGATCTACCAGGCCTCCGACAACGCCTTCGAGCGGCTGACCTTCTTGCTCGGCGCCCTCGACGCCTCCATCAACGCCGGCGGCTCGCCCCCGACCGAGGTCGCCTACGGCCTGCTGCTGTGGCCCTGGGCCGAGCCGCTCCTCGCCGCGATGCGCGGCGACAAGCCCAAGGTCCTCTATGATGCGTTCCGGGGCGCCGGGGCCACGGCGACCGTCCCGAAAACGCTCCTCCTCGAGACCGTCCACACCCTGGTCATCGTCGACCACATGCTCCGGGCCCTCGACGACGGCAAGATGCGCTGGGCCCTCAAGGAGCGGCCGCACTACCCGGAGGCCTCGCGCATCGCCTCGCTCCTCGTCCGCGGCACCTTCGGCGAGTGCGACGACCCGTTCTCGCTCATCTACAGGGACCGGTTCGGCACCCGGCCCCGCTCCCTCCCCCACCGCCATCGCCGCCGCGGCAAGAAGCCCGTGCCGCCGCCCCCGCCGCCGGAATAGCTTCTTCTTCGTTTTTGCCGTCAAAAACGTCGGTTTAAGGGGGTTCGCGGGCCAAAAAGAGAGCCTAAGTTGCTGATAAATAAATGAATTCCTATGGTCCGACCCCATTGTGATATAATCCCATATCCGTAGACCACTGAGGAGCGCGCAAGACATGGCCACGAACCCCCGCCCGGACGCCGCCCGCACCCTGACCCTCGAAGGCTGGAACGTCCGGCGCTTCCTGAGCGTCGTCGCCGGCCTGGGCATGATCGCCGCCTCGGTCATGACCATCCGGCACTTCTTCCTGGCCAACTACCCCAAGACGATCTTCGCCGGCTCCTTCTGCGACATCAGCGCCTTCTTCAACTGCGACAGCTCGGCCTTCTCCTCGATCTCGGCCGTCTTGGGCGTTCCGCTCGGCTTCTTCGGCGCCTTCCTCGGCGCCCTCGTCGTCCTCGGCGCGATCTTCCCCTCCGAGGAGTTCGAGCGCACCAACAAGTCGCTCTCGCTCCTCAACGTCGTCGGCGTCGCGGCCCTCTTCCTCTACTCCGTCCTGCACCTCGGCTCGCTCTGCCTTCTCTGCTCGGGCTTCTATCTGTTCTCGATCATGAGCTTCGTCCTCTTCGCCGTCTACGGCATCGACCGCGAGACGCGGAACCCGATCCGCCGCTGGGTCCGCCCGTCCCTCAAGCTCCTCGTCGTCTTCGCCGTCTTCGCCGCCGTCGGGGCCTACGGCATGATCCAGTACCACGACGCCCGCAAGGCGGCCCAGACGGGGACCGCGGTCAGCATCGTCAAGCAGTTCTACGAGCTCCCCAAGGTCGCCTCGCCCTCGTTCCTCTCGCCCTACTGGTCGGTGAAGTCGACCGAGCGGTTCGAGGACGCCCCCGTCCACATCATCGAGTACACGGACTTCATGTGCCCCGACTGCCTCTACCTCAGCCAGCAGATGGAGAAGCTCAAGAAGGAGTTCGCCGGCAAGATCAACGTGGCCATCCAGTTCTTCCCGCTCGACGCCTGCAACGCGGTCGTCCCCGAGAAGGGCAGCCTCCACCCCGGCGCCTGCGAGCTGACCTACATCGCCGCCGGCAACCCGGCCCGCTTCCCGGAGATCCATGACGAGATCTGGGCCAACTTCTCCTCGCGCAAGGACCCGGCCTGGCGCAAGGCCCTGGCCGAGAAGTACGGGACCGAGAACGCGCCTGACGACCCGGTTCTCCGCGAGCTCGTCCAGAAGATCATCCAAACCGGCGCTGAATACGAAAAGACGTCCGAGAAGTTCTCGCACGGCATCCGCTCGACGCCGACCATGATCATCAACAACCGGATGATCATCGGCACGCTCCCCTACGAGCACCTCAAGGCCATCTTCCAGGCTCTCGTCGAGGAAGGCGCAGGCGGTCCGAAGAAGTTCATCGAGAACTGGGTCGAGCCCGTCCGAAAGAAGAGGTAAGGACCGGAGGACCATGCCGGGAGCCGCGCGCCGTCTCGCGATCTCGGCGGCCCTGGCGGCGGCCGCGTCGGCGATCCTGCTGGCCGCCGCGGCCCGGTCGCGTCCGACCCCGCCCGTTCGTCAGGACGAGACCTTCGACTTCCGCTCCGTCCCGAGCGCCCCCGAATACCGGACCGACGTGCCCGGCGAACCCGGATTCCTCGGCAGCGACGCCGCGGTCCTGGGCCGCTCGCTGGCCCGCATCAACAAGGCCCTCGGCACGACCCTTCGTCCCGACGGCCGGCTGGCCCGTCTGGCCCGCTGGGTCTATGACCGCTTCAGCCCCGAGTGGTCCATGCCGCCGCAGAGCGCCTTCGACCTCCTCGCCAGCCGTCTGGGCCTGGCCGAGCCGCTGCCCCATATCTTCATGATCAAGGCCCGCGACGCGCCCCGGCTGGCCAACGTCGTCTCGGCCCGCCTGGCCCGCATCTTCGATCTCGCCGACTACACGCATATCGGCGGCGTCGCCGAGCGGGAGGCCAGCGGCGTCGTCGTGGTCATCGTCATCAGCCGCCGGCACGTCGAGCTCGCCCCGGTACCCCGGACGCTGCCGGCCCCCGGCCGCATCGTGCTCAAGGGACGCCTCATCGGACTCTACGCGAAGCCCCAGCTCGCCCATGCCCTCCCCTCCGGCGAGACCGAGCTCACGCCCCTGGGCCTGGGCCCCGGCTTCGAGACCACGGTTGACCTCGCCGAGGCCGGCCGCCATCGCCTGGAGGTCGTAGCCGAGAGCGCCCACGGGCCTGATGTCGTGGCGAACTTCCCCGTCTATGTGGCCGTCCCGGTCGACGAGACCGTCGAGCCGGTCGCGGCGCCGAAGCGCGCTCTCCGGCCGGACGAGGTCCGGGAGCGACTCCTCGAGCTCATCAACGCGGACCGGACCCAGGCCGGCCTCGAGGCGCTGGCCTTCGACGCGGAGGCCGCGCCGGTCGCGCTGGCCCACAGCGAGGACATGCGCCGGAACGATTTCGTCGGACACGTCTCTCCGACGACCGGCGGACCCGACCAGCGGCTGCAGGCGGCCGGCATCGTCACCTCCCTGACGGCCGAGTGCGTCGGCAAGGGGTATTCGCCCGACGAGATCCACAAGGGCTTCATGGACAGCCCGGGGCATCGGGCCGCGATACTCCTCCCCGGCGCCACTCACGTCGGCATCGGCGTCGTCGCCGCCCGGGAGGGCGACCGGACGACCTATTTCGTCTCCGAACTCTTCATCCGCCGCATCCCGGCCCTCCCCGACGACGCCCGGGTCCTCTTCCTGGCCGAGCTCAATCTCCGGCGCGAGGAAGCGGGCTCGCCGAAGCTCAAAGAGGACGCCGAGCTGCGCCGGCTCGCCGACGAGACCGCCCGCGAATTCCTGGCCGACCAGGCCCTGACGGAGAAAGAGGTCATGGCCCGGCTGAGAGAGTGGCTGTCGGGCTTCAAGGCCAAGTCCGGCACGATCACGGCCGTCATCAGCATCGTCGATTCGCTCGAGGAAGGGGCCCGGCGCGCCGCCGCCGACGCCCGGGCGGAGAAAGCCCGGAGGGTGGGGCTGGGCCTCGCCCAGGGCGCGCGCCCCGGACTCCCGCCGAACACGATCGTCCTGGTCCTGATCTACGTGGATTGAGGGGCGCGCGGCCGCCCCGTCTCAGAAGTCCAGCCCGAACCGCAGATAGAGCTCGTGGGCTTCGGGGACCGGCCCGGCGAAGAGGGGCGAGGCCCGGATCGTCTGCCGCCTGTATTCGAGGGTCAGGGCCGCCTCGATGCTGCTCTTCTGGTAGAACGTGTACCGCCCGCCGAGGCTGATCCTGTGCTTGATCGACCACGTCCCCAGCGCCGCGGCCCGTCCCCCGTCGTCGAGGGCCTCGAAGCGGACCGCGGCCAGGACGGGATGGGCGAACCTCCGGTTCCGGCGGGCGCGGTAGTTGCGGCCGGCCGACACCTTCTTCTCCGGAGTGACCAGAAGATAGGACATCGTGGCCGAGAGGGCCGATTCGAGGAAGCTCCGGCCGAGTCCCGGGGCGTCGTCGCGGCGCAGGGCCTTCATGTATTCGGCGTTGAGCTCGATGCGCTCGTAAAAAGGAAAGCTCAAGTAGGAGCCGATGTTGAGGGTCGTCGAGCGGCGGACGGCGCCCGGCTCGCTGGCCAAGGCGGCCGAGATGCGCCAGTCGTCGCCGGCCGGCGCCGACAGGCCGGACACGATCCAGGAATTGGCGAACGGCGCGTCGATCTCCGGGAGGTCCGGGACCTCGGGACCCAGGAGCCCCGACGCGGCCAGGTGATCGCCGCGGACGCGCCCCTTGTAGGCGGTGATCGACAGATCGGTCTCGCCGGGCGCCTTGATCCCGACCGTCAGTCCCACGGCCTTGGTCTCGTAGGCATCTTGGACAAGGAGGTCGGTCACGAGATACGTCTCGAACAGGCCGAAGGGCTGGATCCGCTTGCCGACGACGAAATAGACGGGGGTGTGCGGAATGGTGATGTCGAGGTGGGCCTCGTCGACGAGGACGACGGAGTCGCCGGCGTTGAGAGGGTCCCCGATATACTCGGAATTGATGACGGCCGTGGCCGATAGCCAGTCGTCGATGTCGGCCTCGATGCCGAGCTCGAAAGCCCGGACATAGAGGTCGGTCGTCGTGGAGACGGAAGGGCTGTCGCCGGTCCGGCGCCAGCGGCCGTCCCCGGCCAGAAAGCCGGAGAGGCTGATCCGGTCGAACCATTTGGGTGGAGGGGAAGGCTTGGACCCCGGGGCCTGGGCCGGCTTCTTCTTGTCAGGCGGTGAGGCCGCGGTCTGAGGATCCGCGCTTGGAGACGGGCTCGGCGCGGCCGCCAGGTCGGATAGGAGGTCCGGCCTTGAAGGGCGCGGGGTCGCGGACTCCCGGCCGGCCGGGACCTGGGCGGACCGGGCGACGGCCAGGGCGGTCAGGGACAGGACAGCCAGGGCCGGCGCCACAAGCTTGGCTCTCACCGCGTCTCCTCCAGCGCGCTGATAAGATACGTGAGTCGCCGGTCCTTGGCAAGATGCGGCGCACGCCCGGGCGAGGCGAGCGGTCGTTGACGCGAGGGCGAACGGATGTTACTCTTGGTCGGGGAGGCGGAAAGGAACCAAGATGGCTGCGGGGGAGCGCACGACTTCGGGGGACGCGGGCTCACGGGATCCGGGAGGCCGGCCGGCCGCGTCGGAAGAAAGGCGTCACCGGGCGCGCCTCGTCCTGGTCGCGTTCCTTATGACCTTTACCCTCATCCGGACCGTGATCTTCCTGATCAGGGACCGCCGGCTTCCCGACATGTTCGTCTATATCGGCGGCACGCATGTCCATCATCTGAACCTGGGCATCTTCATGCTGTCGATCGTGGGGGCCTACCTCCTGTTCGGCCGGCCGAAGGGGCACGACGCGGACTGGGCGGCCGTTCTCTACGGGATCGGACTGGCCCTGACCTTCGACGAATTCGGGATGTGGCTTCACCTCGGGGGCAGCTACTGGCAGCGGGCCAGCTTCGACGCGGTCACCGTGGTCGCGGGATTCCTGATCCTGATGGCCTTCGGCCCTTCGATCAAGGAGATCCGCGGCCGGCACGCGGTCACGATCCTCATCCTGTTGGTGCTGGCGGCCGGCTTCTTCTTCCTCCTCATCCGGACCGTCAACAAGTACGGGGAGCGGGTGAAGCCGCGCCTGGAGCGCCGGACGGAAGGTCAAAGCCAGAGGTCGGCGGCTCCGGGGACGGCGGCGCGGTCGCCGAGCGCGATCGCGTCCCTCGCGCAGACGCTCCGGCAGACCCCGCAGCCATAACACGAGCGGGCGTCGATCACGGCCTTGGCCTTCTTTTTCCAAGGCCTGAAGGCCCTGAACGGGCAGATCTTGACGCACTGGCCGCAGCCGCCGCATCGGTCGGGGTCGACGACGGCGACGTATTCGCCGCGGAAGAACACCGGCGACTTGTGCGTCAAGGTCGTCTTCATGGCATAGCAGCCGGGAAGCGAGCAGTTGCAGATGCCGGCCAGGAACGGCGTGAGGAACGTCCAGACCGTGTGGCAGTTGCCTTCGCGCTCGTTCTCGCGCATGTGAGCCAGGGCGACGTCCTTGGGCATCGGCTCGAGGCCGCCCGTCTCGGGGCCGATGAGATAGGACGCATCGATCTCGCGGAAGAGCTTGGCGATCTCCCCGCCGCTCGGGCCCATGCTCAGGCCGAAACAATAACGCTGCTCCTTCCCGAAAGCGGCGTGCCGGCAGAGGCAGGCCAGCCGCATGATCGAGGTCGTCATGGCCAGGATGCGCTCGATGTCCTCGATGGGCACGACCTGGCCGAAATGGCTGGCCTTATGGCGTTCCGTGATCCGGGTCCGGACGCCTTTCCATAAGAAGTCGGGCAGGAGGTCGAGGGCGAAAAGAGCCCGCTGCCCCTTGGACAAGCGCTCGGGCGTCTCGAAGAAACGGGTGATGAACCTGCGCCGCCGCAGGTCGCTCAGCAGGTCCTCGGCATAGTTAGAGGCGTTGAGGTACCATTTCCGGCCTTCGCCATGCTTATGGCAGAAATCGCACATCCCGGCCTGATCGTTTCATACCCGGCCTGGGGTGTCAACCTTGACGGGCAGCCACGCGGACGGCCGGGGGCCGGATCGCCAGAATGGGCTGCAGAGGCTCCAGCTTGGAACGTCCGGGAAAAACCATAAAAAGGCTTTTTTTACCGGTTTTTCAATGAACCTCATTCGCGGCCGGGGAAGCCCTGCCTTAAGACCCGGGCGTCGGTCACGCTCGCCCCGGTCTTTCATGTCCAAAATGGGCAAAAACCCACTCAAATCCCGCCAAAGGAACTTGATTTCCGCGGCAGTCCAGAGGATTCGGAGGAACGCCGGCAGTCCCGACGTTTTTCAGGGATCTTAGGAAATGGAGAAGAATTCGCTTGACAAACAGTGCATCATACACTATATATATGTCGCACGATATAGTGAGGCGCACATCATGACTGACAAGCAGCAACCGCGGCCCGCCGAGGCCGACATCGGCAGCCTCGAAACGGAGATGAACCGGGGCTTCCTCCACATCCTCGTCCTGGCCCTTCTCGAAAAGGACATGTACGGGTACTCCATGGCCAAGCACATCGATGGCCTGGGCTATAAGGTCGAGGAGAACACCCTCTATCCCCTTCTCCGCCGCCTCGAGAAGAACGGCTGGATCGCCTCCAAGTGGGACCTGACCGAGGACCGGCCCCGCAAGTTCTACGCCGTCACGGCCGAGGGCCGAGCCCTCCGGTCCGCGCTTCTCGATCGCTGGAAGGTCCAGAACCGCGTCCTCGATGAGATCATCAAGGAGATCCGCCATGTCTGACAAGCTCGAAGCCTATCTCGAAGAGATCAGTCACTTCCTCTCCGGCAAGGCCGAACGGGAGGAGATCCTGTCCGAGATCCGCAGCCACATCCTGGAGAAGGCCGCCGAAGGTCACGGCGAAGCGACCGACGCCGCGATCGAAGGGGCCATGGCCGACTTCGGCCCGGCCCGGAGGGTCGCCGAGCGGTACCTCGACGAGAGCCGGCCCATCATCGCGCCGGCCTACAAGCGCTATCTCTTCCGCTACACGACCCTGCTCTTCGGTTTTCATGCCTTCCTGACCATCGTCGGCATCATCTTCAAGAAAGAATTCGTCATCTTCCCGTTCCTGTTCATGCCCCGCCTCGGCGTCATGGATGCCCTGATGTATCTGCCGACCGCGTTCCTGGCCGACCTCGGCCTGACCGCCCTGGTCCTCTATCTCATCACCCAGAGCGGCAAGGAGGTCCGGCTGCCGTGGCCCAAGGTAGCCGTCGACATCAACGAGGTCAAGCCGCCGGTCCTCGCCGAGCGCATCTTCACCGGGATCGCCGCGATCGTCATGCTGGGCATCACCGACTTCCTCGCCTATCTCTTCGTCAGGCATCACACCGTCTTCTTCGTCAATCTGGACTGGGCGAATCCCCGGCCGCTCTTCATGCCCGGGGCCGGGCACCGCCTCTCGCTGATCCTCATCGCCCTGTTCGCGACCTCGACCGTGTCGCTCTTCATCAAGATCTTCACGAAGTCGCGTTGGGTCGACATCGTCGGGAACGTCGCCTCGCTCGGCCTCATCGGGCTCCTGCTGACCCAGCCCTTCGACAACCTCTTCGCCGTGCACATCGCCGAGAACCTTCTGCCCAAGATCCGCTACGCGGCGAAGTTCACCCTCCTCTTCATCGCGGCGATCATCACCATCGACCTCATCAAGCACATCGTCATCCTCAGCCGCCGACGGCTCCGCTCGCTTGATCCCCATTCGGCGCCCCGCAACTGAGCTCGACGTCCATGAACGGAGAGAGCCGTGTGGGAGCCGGATCACGGCCGGGCAGGACGGATCAGGGCAGGAACTGGGAAGCGTCGCTGGCGATCGAGGACTCGAGGAAGACCGAGATCGCCCGGGCGACCGTGAAGACGACGAAGCCCATGACGACGATGGCCAGAGCGATCAGGGCGATGGCCCTCGTGTTCGAGACCTTCCGGGCCAGGCCCTGGGGGGCCAGGGCGTCCCAGAGCGACTTGCCGACGAAGCCGATCATGATCATCAGCCCGAGGAAGAGCCGGTAGCTGTTGATCCGGCCGTGGGCCTCGGTCGCTTCCGTGAGGCGGAAGAAGGGCGAGACCAGCCAGACGGCGAAGATCAGGACGAGCGCGGTCAGGGCAACGGCCAGCGTCTTCTTGGGATCGATCGCGATCTTCATCGCCCTTTATTATAGGAGAAAGGGCCGGCGATGCCAATCCCCTCAGGCGGCGGCCCGTCAGACGCCGTGCCCGACCGGCACGGGGCCCGGCAGTCAGCCCGAGCCCGGAACGGCCGTGTAAACGGTCATCTCCGATTCGAGGAGGGTCGGCTCATCCACGACGATCCCCCGGGCTTCGTCAAGCAGCCCGCCCCGGTCGATGATCGCGGCCTGGGCGGCGGCGAGCCACGCGTGGATGCCCTGGAAATCGGGGTGGTGCCGTTCGTTCCGATCGATGGGATAGAGGATGGACTTGGCCGTCCAGTAGTCGAGGGCGACCGGGTCCTGGCTGGCTACGATCATGTTCGCCCGGAAGGTGGCCTCGGCCGGGGCGCCTTCGAGCGCGGCGTGCGAGACCCAGATGGCGTCCATGATGTTGAGCACGGGCGTGTGGATCGCGGCCATCATCTTGCCGCACGTCTCGCCGAGGCCGGCGTAGTGCCGGAAGCCCGACTGCCCGTCGGCCATCGAGACGAGACCGTACATGTGCTTGAGCGCCCCGGTGATCTCCGAGCCTCCGACGTCATGATGCTTGAGGACCGGGACGTTGATCAGCTTGAGGTTCGAGCCGTACGACGATCCGGTCCAGATCCCCTCGCGCAGCTCGACCCGGCGCCCGCCGGCGGTCGTAAAGCAGGGATAGGAGACGTTCTCGAACCGCCGGTAGCCGTCCGTCGTATGGTCGCCGGCCTCGAGGAAGTCCTGCCGCACCGGGTCGAGAAGGAAGGACGAAACCCGCGGATCGTTGAAGTTGGCGACGACCCACAGGAAGGAACGACTCTCGTCCTCCGCGTTGGCATGGACCTCCGCGTTCCCGTAGGCCTCCGACGTGTCGCAGGCCAGGCTGCCCCGTCCCTGCCCGTTCTCGATGATGACCACCTCGCCCTGGAATCCGTCGGGGTGCTCGAGGATCCGCTGGATGAGACCGCGGACGAGGTCGCTATTCGTGCAACCTCGGTATTTCCACTGGGCGTTGACCTTGATCAGCACGACGTCGTCGGCGGCGATGAGGCCGCCGGGCCCGCTCACGGGTCCCTCCTGGCCGGCCCGGAAGAATTTGAGCCCCCGGTTACCCATCTGAGTGACCAGCGCATCGACGCCGACGTGATGGTTCTCGGCCGTGCACGCCGCGTCCGGGATCTCGATGACCCTGAAGAGGAGGCTCGTTCGACCGGTCGGCCCGTCCGGCGGCCCGGGCGCCGCCCCCTTCTCGCAGGCCACGAACGGCAGCGCCGCCGCGCCCGAAATCGCCAGCTTGACGAACGTCCGTCTCTTCATCGCGGCCCCGCATCCTCCGCGGTTTGGCCCGCTGATCCGATGATAGCACAGCCGGCGGCCGGCGGGCGAATCTTTCGAACGGGCCCGTCTTGAGGTACAATCCCCTCCCGGACCGCGTGAGGAGGGCGGCTCGTCCATGGCCCAGATCACCGTTCCCGGCCGCATCGTCGGGAAGATCGCTTGCGTCATCCTGGCCGCGGCGCTGGCCGCGGCTCTCGTGGCCGCGCCGGTCCCGGCCCAAGACCAGCCCGGCGGAGCCCGGGCCTCCATCGAGATCGCCAAGTCGCCGAGCGTGGCCGCGCGCCGGGCCAAGCTGATGGAGACGGTCAAAGACGGTCTCCTGATCATCCCGTCCCAATCCAGCTCGCGCGGCGGGCTTCGCGACAATCTCAACTTCGTCTACCTCACCGGGCTCCGGGAGCCCGACGCCGTCCTCGTCCTCGACCCGGCGGGCGATCCCCGCGAGACGGTCTTTCGCCGGCCGGCCCGCCGCGACGGGACCGCCGCGTCGGGCGGCGGAGGCGGTCAGGCGCCGGGCCGGGAGGGGCCGGAGCCCGGCCCGGGCCTCGTCGAAAGGCCGGCCGACCAGCTGGCCGCGGCCCTGCGCGGCCTGGCGTTCTCGGGCCGGGCCAAGCGCATCGGCCTCCCCTTCTCCGATCTCGACTTCCTCGTCCGGACGTTCGGCGCCTCGGGGCCGCCCGGTCCCTTCGGCCGATCGGACGCGATCTTCAACATCGACCCCGCCCTGGCCGAGATGCGGCTGACCAAGGACGCCGAGGAGATCGCCGCCCTGCGCGAGGCCGTCGATCTCACCGCCGAGGCCCTGACCGAGGCTTTCCGGGCCGCCGAGCCGAAGATGCGCGAGGTCGATCTCGCCGCGGTCCTCCGCTTTTACTTCGACCGGCGCGGGACCGACGACTCGTTCCTCCAGGCGGCATCGGGCCCGAACGCGACCAACATCCATTTCGGAGCCACGGCCCGCCCCCTCGCGTCGGGCGATCTCGTCGTCTTCGACGTCGGCGCCTACATCCGCGGCTACACCTCCGACATCAGCCGGACGATCCCGGCGAGCGGCCGCTTCACCAAGGAGCAACGGGCGATCTACGAGCTCGTTCTCTCGGCCGAAAAGGCCGGGTGCGCCAAGCTCGTCCCGGGCATCACGTTCAAGGCCGTCCAGACCGAGGTCGAGGACATCCTGATGGCCGGACTGGCGGGGCTGGGCCTCGTGACCGACGCGCGGAGCCCCTGGCAGAGGCGGCTCTATATCCAGCACGGCTTCGGTCACGGCATCGGCCTCGACGTCCATGACGCCTGGAGCTGGCACAGCCCGCGCCTCGACAAGGTGGTCATGGCCCCCGGCATGGTCATGACCATGGAGCCGGGGCTGTATTTCCCGGAGGTCCGCCTCGAGGCGTTCCTCGACGGCCTCGAGGGCCAGGTCCCCGGCGAGGAGATCGCCGCCTTCCGCGAGAAGGTCGGCCCCGTCTACAAGAGATACGCGGGGATCGGCGTCCGCATCGAGGACGACGTGCTGATCACCGCGGGCGGCAGCGAGATCCTGTCGGGGCGGGTCCCGAAAGAGGCGGCCGAGGCCGAGAAGACGGTCCGGGAGAAGAGCCCCTTCAACCTGGTGAGATAGCCCAGCCTGGATTATTCACGAATCGAGGCGGCCCTAGATGCGAGGCCCGAGGGGTGAAGCTGTACTCTTCAGTACTGCGGACCCCGAGAACGAAGCCGATGGGGCCGGATCGGTGCGCCCGGAGCGTAAAAACGCCCAATAAAAAGAGATGGAGAAGAAATTGGGCGTTTTTATGAATAGTCCAGGCTACCGGGCCGGTGCGAGCGAGATCAGGGCCCGCAGTGTCTTGAAGCCCTCGATGTAATCGTCGCTTCTGAAGGCCAGGGTTCGGGCGTCGATCCGCTTGAGGTTCGGCAACATCATCGCTCCGATATCGGCCTGGGCGGAGATGTAATAGCCGAGCTCGAAATCGCAGGGCGCGGCGATCCGGAACGGCTTGGCCCGGCCGATCTTCGCCAGCGCGTCTTTCACGCCGGCCTTGATCATCTGGCGGGCCTCGGCCATCGGCACGAGCTTGGCGGCCGTCCGGCCGAAGGCTTCCTTGACCGGAACGGTGACGACGTCCGGACCCAGCACCTCCCCCGCCTGCCGGCAGACCGCGGTGTCGCCGCTGACGAGAACGACGGGCACGCCGAAAGAGCCCGCGATGGCGGCGTTGAGCCCGAGCTCGGGCAGCTCCACGCCGTTGACCTTGATGGAACGGACGACCGATCCCGAGATCGTATGGTCCAGGATGGCGTCCTGGGTCCCGGCCTTGGCATGGTAGCCGATGAGCAGGCAGGCCTGGAACGAGGCGTCGATCCCCTGCATCATCGACAGGGGCTTCGGCGTGCCGGTGATGAGGATGGCCTTCGGAAGGAGGTCGTCGGGATTGATGTTCCTCATGGAGCCGTGGGAGTCGTTGACCACGATCTCGGTCGCCCCGGCCTCCAGCGCCCCCTCGACCGCGGCGTTGACGTCCTGGGCCATCCACTTGCGGGCCGGTCCGTAGTCCGGCGTGCCCGGCGAGGTCTGATCGGCGTGGACGACGCCGCAGATGCCCTCCATGTCCACGGAGATGAAGATCCTGAGCTTGGCCTTCGGCTGGGCGGAGGCCGGGGCCAGGGAGAGCGCGAGGACGACGACGGCGCAAAGCGCGGGAACGGTCCTTTTCATGCGATCCTCCTTGATTCTGTGGCGTCGAAGGGGGCCCTCCGCCCGGGGCAGCGCGGCCGATCGCAGAGCCGGCAGGCGACGAACCCCTCTTCGGAAGGAAAGAAGATCCCGGACACCGACTTGCGGGGGACCATGAGCAGGCTGTCGGTCAGCCGGACGCCGATCGCCCGTTCGGTATCGCCGAAGATCGAAAAGAGCTTGGGCTGCTCCGTGATCGGCCAATCCTCGAGCGAGCCGGGGCTCAGGTTGGAGAGAGGGCCGAGTCCGTGGCATTCGGCGAGCCGGCCGGAGAGCCAACCCGCCGCCTTCTCGAGGGCGAGATTGGCCGCCTCCTCGAGGGCATATTGTTTGAGAAGGTCCGATTGGGCCCCGGCCTCGCGCTCGATCCCGGGCCCGACGGTCACGATATAGAGGAAGACCTTGTGGGTCCGCTCCAGGTTCCGCCTCAGGATCCGGCTGGCAAAAACGACGCCCGCCACTTCGACGGTGGCCGGTCCCTTGGCTCCGACATAGGCGACCTCGACGACGGCGCGGGCTTCGACGAGCTGCCGGGCCCTGGCCGCGAGACCTTCGGGGCCGTCCAGGCCCGCGCGGGCCGGATCGAGGCGCAGCCGGGCGGCAATCTCCGCCGTGTCGAGTTCGACGGGTAGGCGATCGAGGATCTCCATCGCGGGGCCCATGATAGCAGAAAGGCGCCCCTGATGGGAATGCGCTACTTGGCCCGCTTCAGCCTGGCGTAGAGTCCGAGGACGGCAAGCCCCGCCGCGAGGATGAGGATCGAGGCGGGCTCGGCGTGGAGACGGCCCAGGCCGGCGGCTGTCGCGACGGGCTGGCCGGTCCAAAGACCGGAAAAGCCGGCCGCCGCGGTCAGGGCGACGACGAGTAAGAGTAGAGAGAGCCCCGCCTTTCTGGCTCTTTTCAAGAAGAAGCCTCCTTTTCCTTGATCGATGAAAACCTTGGCGCTTTCAATATCCCATACGCCCCGGGCGAAGTCAATCGCCACGGGCGGAAATCGGCAAAAATCACCCCCTCGCCCGCAGCCCCATTATTATCTTAGAGATATATTGACCGAGAGGGGCCGGCGAGGGAGCTATCCGGCCACGGCCGGAGGGACCCGAAGGAGGGGCTCAGACTTCGATCTCGGGGACAGGCCCGACGAGGACGGGGGAAAGGTGAAGATACCGGGTCGTCGACCTCTTCCGGTCGATGTCCTGATAGATGGCCCGGACCCGGCCGGGGCTCAGTCCGGCGGCCGGAGCGACCTCCTCCGGCGAGAAGCCGTTGTTCTTGCCGTAGAGGCAGAGGTCCATGACGTCATAGGGGACGGCGAAGAAGAACTCGTCCTGCCCCTGCGGCAGCGAGTACGTATCGGTCGTCGGCGAGCGGCCGATGATCGGCTCGGGAAGGCCGAGGACGCGGGCCAGCTCGTACACCTGGGACTTGTAGAGGTGGGCGATGGGCTTGATGTCCGCCGCGCCGTCGCCGAGCTTGACGAAGAAGCCCTGGTCGTACTCGAGCCGGTTGGGCGTCCCGGCCACGGCGTAGTTGTGGAGGTCCGCGTGATAGTACTCGAGCATCTTGCGGATGCGCTGCTTGAAGTTGGTCGAGGCCACCACGGCCAGGTACGAGCCGAGGGCGAGCCTCTGCCGGACTTCCCGGCCGTCGGGAGACTCGGCGACGATCGAAAAGAAGGTGTAGGCCTTGTCCTCGGCCGTCTCGGACACGACGATCTTGGACCGCCAGCCGAGCCCGTAGCCGGGCACGGCTTCGCGCACGGCGGCGTCATACTTGTCGTAGTATCCGACGGCCTCGAGGATGGGGGTGATGTCGACGGCGGTCCTGGGGATGCCCAGATGATCGGCCAGGAGCCCGCTCAGCCCCAGGGTCTCCTCGGCGGAGTTGCGCTCGGGCATCTGGAGCCCGATGACCTTGTCCCGCCCCACGGCACGGACGCACAGGGCGGCGGTGACGCTGCTGTCGATGCCGCCGGAGATGCCGACGACGAGGCCGCGCCGGCGAAGGGTCTTGGCCAGGGCGGTCCGGATCCCGCTCGTGATCCGGTCGATCTCCGCATCGCCGTCGAGTTTGAGCAGATCGGGGGAGAACAGGGTCCTCTCGGTCATGGCGTCCTCCGGGTTCTCGCGTCGACATGAACGTCCCAATGCCATTCGGATGCGGGCCGCGGCGGGCCGGGCCGGAGGCCGTCGCGGACGAGAAGCTGGGTCGAAAGGATGCCCGCCAGGGCCATCCCTTCGATCTCGCCCCGGCTCTCGCCGCGATCGACCTTGGCCGCGAGCAGGGCGACCTTGCCGGGATCGAAGAGCCCGGCTTCCGTAAGCGCCTTCTCGGACAGGGCCTCGCCGCAGTCCCCTTGGCTCAGCCGGCCGGCGAAGACCTGCTGGATCGGGGCCCGATAGGGGTGCTTGGTCCTGGCCGTGATCGAGGCCGGCAGGATCGTCTTGAAGGCCTTCTTGAGGATGTGCTTCTCGTCGAGCCCGAGGATCTTCCAGTGCGGCGGGACGCGGGCCATGAGGTCGATGATCCGGACGTCGAGATAGGGCGGCCGGATCTCCACGCCATGGGCCATAGCCATCCGGTCTCCCTGGGACGTCAGGAGATAGCCGCTGAGGAAGAGCCGGTCCTCGAGGTACATGGCCTTGGCCAGCGCGTCCCGTCCGGCGAAGCCGGCCGGCAGCCGGGCCGCGAGCTCGTCGACCGCCGCGTATCCGGCCAGGGAGGCCTGCAGGTCGCGGGAAAAGAACTGCTTGATCCTCGATGTGTTCGTCCAGCGGACGAGATGGGAAAAGAACGGCTCGGCCTCGTCCTTCGGGCCGCGGGACATGAATTCGCGCAGCGAGGCGCGCTCCCGGGCCGTCCTGAAGATCTGGGGATAGAGACGCTCGAAGAGACGGGGCCGCCGGGCCGAACTGGGCTGGCGCAGGACAAAGCGCCGGACGAGGGCCTCGCGGTGGATGTCGTAGCCGCCGAAGACCTCGTCCGCGCCCTCCCCGGTGCAGACGACCTTGATGCCCTGCTCCCGGACGAGGCGCGAGAGGAGGAACATCGGCGCGGCCGCCGTCCTCAGGACCGGCGCTTCCGCGTGGCGGACGACCTCGGGAAAGGCCTCGGCGATGAGGGCGTTCCCGACGCGCAGCTCGTGGTGCTCGACGCCGAGGGCGGCGGCCATCTCGGCTTGATAAGCGCGCTCATCGAAGACGGCCTCGTCGAAGCTGACCCCGAAGGTCCGGACGCCGCGGTTGAAATGGCGGGCGATGAGGGCCGTGATGCCCGAGGAATCGAGCCCGCCGCTGAGATAGGAGCCGACCGGGACGTCGGCCCGGAGGCGGATCCGGGTCGCCTCCATGAGCAGGGTCATGACGTCATCGGCGACGGCGGCCGGGCCGGTCCGGACGAACGCCTCGGGTTGGCGGTATGGGATATCCCAATACCGGCGCAGCTTCAGGCCGCCGGCGTCCACGGTCAGGGAATGTCCCGGCTCGAGCTCGCGGACGCCGGCGAAGACCGTGGCGCCCGGCAGCGGCGTCCAGAACGTGAAGACCTGGTCGAGGACCTTCGGGTCCAGGGTCGCCGGCGGAAGGATTCCCGAGGCCAGGATCGCTTTGATCTCCGAGGCGAAGAGGAGCGCGCCGTCGCGTTCGGCGAAATAGAGCGGGCAGATGCCGAAGTGGTCCCGGGCCAGCCAGAGCGTCCGGCGCCGGCCGTCCCAGACGGCCAGGGCGAACTGGCCATTGAGCTCGTCGACGCAGTCCGGGCCCTTGTCTTCGTAGAGATGAAGAAGGACCTCGGTGTCGGTCGCCGTGTAGAAGCGGTGCCCGTTCGCTTCCAGGCGCCGCCGCAGGTCGGGGTAGTTGTAGATCTCGCCGTTGAGGACGATCCAGGCCGTCCTGTCCTCGTTGTGGATGGGCTGGGCCCCGGTCGAAAGGTCGATGATGCTCAGCCGGGCGTGCCCGAGCCCGACCTGGTCGTCGATATAGAGGCCCTTCTGGTCGGGGCCGCGATGGGCCAGCGCGGCGGTCATGGCTTCCAGCCGCGCCGGCGTCGCCCGTCCCGAGCCGCGGACGTCGAAGATCCCGGCCACTCCGCACATGGCGCTCTCAGGCCTCCGTCTCCGCCGGGTCGGCGGTCCTCATGGCGTCCTCGACTCGCACTCGAGAAAGATGGCCGCGGCGCGGGCCCGGTCGGGCTTGCCGCTGCCCGTCTTGGGAATGGCCTCGACCAGGAGCAATCCGTCCGGGACCTCGAACTTGGGCCGCTTCGAGGCGCAGAAACGGAGGATGGACTTCACGGTGTCCTGGGCCCGCTCGACGGGCACGACGAGGCCGGCCAGCCGCTGTCCCCGGATGGGATGGGCCAGGCCGAAGACGACGCACTCGACCGCTAGGCCGGACTCGATGATGGCGTCCTCGACCGAGACGGGATTGATCCTGTGGCCGCCGACCTTGAGTTGGTCGTCCCGGCGCCCGGTGACATAGAAGTAGCCGTCCTCGTCGCGGTAGCCCAGGTCGCCCGTGTGGTAGCCGTGCTCGCCGAGGGCGCGGCGGGTGGCCTCCTCGTCGCGGAAATAGCCGAGCATGATGTTCGGGCCGCGGGCGACGAGCTCGCCGGTCTCGCCGGGGCCGAGGGTCCGGCCCTGCGGGGACAGGACGCTCATCGTCACTCCGGGGATGGGGACGCCGATCGACTCGATCTTGTCCTCGAGGCGCTCCGGCGGGACGTAGGTCAGCCGGGCCGAGGCCTCCGTGGCCCCGTACATGATGAACAGGCGGGTGTGGCCGGGGAGGACCTTGAGGAGCTCGCGCTTGATGCGGGCCGGCATGTGCCCGCCGGCCTGCGAGCAATAGCGAAGAGCCGGGAGCTTGTCGCGGTAGGCGGCGAGCGGCGATTTGAACAGAAGATGGGCGTAGGTCGAGGGGACGCCGGAGAAGCCGGTCACCCGCTCCTCGGCCATCTGCTTGAGCACGGCGGCCGTGTAGGCGAACTTGTTGTTGAGGACGACGGTCCCGCCGACGGCGACGTGGGTGTTGAGGAGCGATTTCCCCATGACGTAGAAGAACGGCAGGACGACCATCTGGACGTCGTCCGGGCCGAGCTCCAGGTACTCGATGATGGAGCGGGTGTTGGCGCAGATGTTGGCATGCGAGAGCATGGCCCCCTTGGGCTTGCCGGACGACCCGGAGGTATAGATGATGGCCGCGCAGGACGAGGGATCGATCCGCGGAGACGGCCGCCGGGATGGCGCACCGGCGGAAGGTCCCGGAACGTCCGAGGCCACGACCTGAACGGTCAAGCCCTCGAGAGACGATCGGTCGAGGGCCCGGACCGTCCGTTCGAGCCGCGGCGAGACGAGGACCGCCCGGGGCTCGAGCTCGCGGACGAGGGCGGCCAGGGCCTCCGGCTTGATGTCGGTGTTGAGCGAGGCGACGACGGCCCCGGCCTTGAGGATGCCGTAATAGGAGGCGATGTAGCCGGCGCTGTTCTCGGAAAGGAGGATGACCCGGTCGCCCGGGCCGACGCCGGCCGCGGCGAGTCCGCCGGCCGTCCAGCCGGCCCAGCGGTCGAGATCGCGGTAGGCAACGCGCCGGCCCTCGTGGACGACGGCGATCTTCTCGGGCCGGCGGGCGGCGCTTCCCTCGAGAAAGCCGTGGACGAGCGAGGGCCCGTCACCCGGACGAGGCGGCCCCGCGCTGCTCAAGTGTTGTACTTCCGGAACACGGGCTTGACGGGCGCCCCGACGAGGTACTTCCCGAGGCCCTCTTCGAGCGCCCTTTTGTAGACCCCGAGGGCCTCGGAGATCCGTTCGACGGTCGTCGCGATGTCCGCCTCCGAATGGGCGTAGGACACGATGCTCGAAGGCATCAGCAGGCCCCTTTTCATGGTCTCCTGCAGGAACAGGGTCCGGAAGGGCTGCGAGGGCCGCCCCTCCGCGTCCCGCGTCGTGTAGACGGAACAGCAATCCGGGCCGACGATCGAGACGCGGTCCGCGATCCCCAGGTCCGCCGCGGCCCGGTTGACGCCCTCGGCCAGCTTGCGCCCTTGGGCGTAGAGGGTCTCGATGACGGGGTTCGCCTTGTAGAAGGCCATTGTCGCCAGGGCCGCGGCCAGGGCATGGTTCTCGGCGCCGTGCGTCGTGGACATGAGGAACACGCGCTCCTTGCGGTGATCGAGGCCGCCGAGCTCCATGAACTCCCTCTTCCCGGCCAGGGCCGAGACGGCGAACCCGTTGCCGAGGGCCTTGCCGAACGTGGCGAGATCGGGCACCAGGCCGTATTTCTTCTGCGCCCCTCCGAGATGCCAGCGGAACCCGGTGATCATCTCGTCCAGGATGAACAGCGCGCCGTTGTCGTGGGCGAGGCGCAAGAGCTCCTGAAGGAAGCCGTCCCGCGGCGGCTCGTACTTCTCGGCCTCGAGGACGACGCAGGCGATGCGGCCCGGGTTCCGGGCGAACAGCTCCCTGACGCTGCCGAGGTCGTTGTAGTGGAATTTGACGGTCAGGGCCCGCACGGCCTCGGGGATGCCGGCCGCCATCTCCGTGCTGCCGATGAACCAATCGTCGACCGAGAAGAACGGCTGGTCGCCGCAGATGGCCACCATGTCCCGGCCCGTGGCCGCCCGTGCCAGCTTGACCGCGCCGGTCGTCGCGTCCGAGCCATCCTTGCAGAACTTGACCATCTCAGCCCCGTCGATGAGGGCGAGGAAGGCCTCGGCGCATTCGAGCTCGATGCGGGCCGGACGGACGTAGTTGTTGCCGAGGAGCATCTGCCGGTGGGCCGCCTCGACCACGGGCGGGAAGGCATGGCCGAGGGTGACCGTCCTCAGGCCCGACCCGTACTCGATGTACTCGTTGCCGTCGATGTCCCAGACATGGGACCCCAGGCCGCGGGCGATATAGACCGGCATGAACTGGGGATATTGATCGTCCCCCTTGGCGTAGGTGTGGCAGCCGCCCGGAATGAGCTCCCGGAAGCGCTTTTGGAGGCCCAGGGACCGTTCGAGCTTCATGCGCCTCCCATTATAACCCCGCTCGTCAATTTTGCGGAGGGACGACGCCGATCCAGTTGACGGCCCGTTTCGGGGGCTTCCGGACCCTGCGGAAGGCCCGCAGCAGCGCGCCGCCAAAAAGAACGCGGTCGGCGTCCTTCGATAACCGGATCCACTCCGTCCTCCGCTCGATCGAGCGGAGGACCCGGGCGAGATCGGACCGCCCTGCATGGAGGGCCAGCTCGAGGTTCTCCGAGAGAAGGCGGGGGTACTCCTCCCGGTATCTCCGCCGGATGCTCTTGAGCGGGGGCAGCTCGGGGAAGAGCGGCGCCCGGACGCCCAGGGAAGCCAGGGCGACCATCGTCCTTAGGCACTTCTCGCACCGCCCGCAGTTCCCGTTCATCTCGTCGATGCAGACGACCAGATTGGCCAGGGCCGGCTCGCACGCGGCGACGGCAGTGAGCTTCTCGACCCGTCCGGCCTCGGCCCCATCGTGGACGATCTCGACGGCCTCGGTCGAGTAGCGCGGGTCGAGCAGGGGGTGCGAGCCGAGAGGGACGAGCTCGCTATAGGAGAACGATGACGGGATGTAGGCCCGCGGGAATCCGAGGACGAGGGCCACGCTGGCCAAGGTGCTCCCCTGGGTCAGGAGCCGGCTGAGGCCGAGGTGGTAGTCGTAGGCGTGATGGTTCGTCTCGACCGGGATGAGCGTCTTTCCGAAGCCGGCGGCGAAGGATCCGTTGCGCTCTGCGGCGGCGAGGAATTCGTCCCGCGTCCTGAGGAAATCGAAGCCGTGCACATAGACGGCATGGGTGATCTCCCGGCGGCGCTTCAAGAAGGTGTAGAGGCTGTCGACGCCGCCCGAGAAGAAGGAGAAGGCCCCGGTGTTGAGGGCCGGGCCGGCCGCGGTCCGGGCCTCGATGCGGACGATCTTCAAGTCCGGGTTCCAGCGGTGATGGATCTCCTGCACGACGGCGAGGTTCCGAAGGAGCCTCGGCGAGACGGCGAGGCCGGGATCGACCTCGATCGTCTCGCCCTTGAGCATGGCCGGGAGAAGCGCCGAAGCCAGGAACGGATCGCCCGCTAGCGAGACCTGGAAGGGCTTGGGGACGCGGTAGAAGATCCGGTAGCCGCCGATCTCGGCCGAGACCTCGACGGTCTCGCGGCGCTCGTCGAGGCGCCATCCGGTGATGCGCATGTCCCGTGTTCCTCTCTTTCAGCCGAAATAGCGGCGGCAGCCGAGCACGGCCCCCACGAGGACCTTCCGGCCCGTCGCGTCCACCAAGGCCCGGCGGAGCCGGGCGTCCTCGTCGCCCGGAGGGATCAAGCGGAGGACGGCGTCCTTGTTCAGCCATTCGCCGGCGGCGTCCGCCGCCGCCCGGGCCTCGTCCCTCAGCGCCCTCCAGCCCGGGCCGTCGAAATCGAAGGCCCTCAGAAAGACCCGCGGCTCCCAGGGGTCGATCGAATGGTGCCAGTGCCAGACGAGCGAGCTCTTGAGCCGATCGGCGAGCGGGGTCCAGACGTATCTTTTCCGCGGGACAAGGTACCACCACTCGCTGTCGATCAACCGGCCGAGCGGCAGCCGGGCCAGTTCCGGGAACTCCCGGAAAAGGAGCTCGATCTCAGCTCTCCGATCGGCGACGAACTCGAGCTGCGAGGCCTGGACGAGGCTCAGGACGCCGGCCTGGGCGAAGGGAAGGACCGGCCAGGACCGGGCGGCCATGACCTGCGGGCAGCGCCCGACGATGAAGCGCTGGCGGTGGAAGAGGTCGAACATCCAGGACCGCTGCCACGGCGGGCCCGGGTAGGAATCGAACTCGGCCTCGAGCTCGCCCATCACGCCGGCGATGACGGCGTCGATGTCGTCGGCCCTGACGATCTCCCGGACCGCTTGCGGGGAGAGCCCCCAGGCGTTGGCGCTTCGGAACATGGCCCGAAAGCCATGGCTCCCGAGGTCCGGGTCCCATCCCCATCCGATGTGGCTGGCGCCCATGGTCACGTCGCCCAGGAAGCCCGTCAGCACGCGCGGCCGGGCGGCTTCGGAAAAGGCGAATTCCATGAACGTGTAGAGGCCGCCGGTCAGAGCGTCCGTCTCGATCGACCGGGCGGCGTAGCGGGGGAATTCGCCCAACTCGATAGGCACGGCCTCGTGCTTCAAATGCAGGGCCTTGACGACGCGGGCGGCGGCCTTCATCTCGAGGTCCCGGCGGTCGCCGAGCGTGATGGCCTGGATCGGGCCTTGCTGATTCCGCCGGAGATACCCTGCGATGAGCCTCGAATCGAGGCCGCCGGAAAGGTAGATCGATCGCGCTCCGGCCGTAGCGGCGGACCGGACGGCGCGGTCGAGGATCGCGCCGAAGCCTTCCGCCGCCTCGCCGAGCGTCCGGGGCGCGGAGGGAGGGGCCTCGAGGTCGAGGCGCTCGAGGCCGAGCGGCCCGGCGGGCGCGAAGCGGAGGACCGTCGCGGCCGGCAGGCGCGAGACGCCATCGAAGATCGTCCGGCCGAGCGAGCCGTGGGCCAGGAGAAGAAGCCCGACCAGACCGGCCACGTCGAGGCGCGGACGGGACGGTCCGCTCGAAGCGATCAGGCCGGGGATGGAGGATAGGACGAGCTCCGGGCCTTGGCGGCGGTAGTAGACCGGGAAGAGGCCGAGCCAATCGGTCGCGGCCACGACCTCGTCGCCCGAGACCGTCAGGGCCAGGCCGAAATTGAGACCCTTCGCATATCCGGCTGCGGCCCCGGCCCGCGCGGCCGGAGAAGGCGCGACGAGCTCGGCGGGGCCGGGGGCGTCGCCGTCGAGGGTCAAGCCGAGAACGACGGCGGTGCGCTCCGGCCCGCGCTCGACGGCGTAAGGGGTCACGGCATTCGTCGAGATGAGAAGCGACCAGCCGGGACGCTCGAGACGATCCGTCCGGTCCTCCGGAGCGAGCTCATGGAACCGCGGCCTGACCGCGTCGACGGTCCGCGTGAGGACGGCCTGATCCGGAGAGTGAATGAGGAAGAAATCGGCCACCGAAACCCTCAGTCTTTCGGCGGGACCATGCTGATCCGGCGAGCGGCGGGAGGAGTCCTGACGAGCTTTCGATAGATCCGCTTGCCCAGGCCGTCGAAGAGGATCCGATCGGAGTCCTTGAAAAGCCGGCCGCGGTCGAAGCGGCCGAGGGAGGCGCCCAGGGCCTTCCTGAGGCCCCGGTGCCCCTTCTCCACGGCCAGATCATAGTTCTCCCGGACGAAGATCGATTCGCTTTCTTTCTTTATGCGCATGCGGCGGATCTTCGAGAGGGCCGGGAGCGGCGGAAAGGCCGGTGTGGAGACGCCCAGGACGGCCAGCGGGGTCATGGTCCGCACGCACTTATGGCACTCGCCGCAGTTGCGGGCGATGCCGCGCGCGCAGACCTGGAGATGAGCCAGCGCCTCGGGATCCTGGGCCAGCCGGACGATCTTGTCGATCCGCCGGGCCTCGGCTCCTTCGTGAACGATCTCGACGGCCTCGGACGACCAGAGGGGGTCGGTGAGCGGATGCGACCCCAGGGGGGCCAGCTTGCCGTACGAGGTGGGCGCCGAGATCAGGGCCCGCCGATAGCCCAGCAGATGGGCGACGCTGGCGAGCAGGCTGCCAAAGAACAGATGGACGCTCAGGTTGTGATGGTAGCCGAAGTCGTTGGCATTGGTCTCGATGGGGACGATCGACCGGCCGCGATCGCGCACGAAGGAAGAGTTCCGGGCCTGGGCCGTCCGGAAATCGGCGTCTGCGACCGGAAAATCGAAGCTCTTGATATACGCGACCTGCTCGATCTCGTCCCATCGTTTGAGGAACGTGAACATGCTGTCGACCCCGCCGGAAAAGAACAACAGGGTCCCCTCGTGGAGCCTGACCGCCGGCCGGGCGGAGGCCTCGACGGGGACGATCCTCAGCGCCGGATTCCAGCGGTGATAGACGTCCTGGAAGAGGATCAGGTTCCGGAGGAGCCGGGGCGAGACGGCCAGAGCGGGCTCGACCTCGAGCTTCTCTCCCGTGGCCATGGCCGGAAGCAGCGCGGCCACGACGAAGGCGTCGCCGGGCGACGCAAGGGCCTGGGACTTGGGGGCCCGATACCAGAGGCGGAAGCCGTCGACCCAGGCCGCGATCTCCCTCGTCTCTTCGAGCTCACGCGTCTCCGGGCTGTGGATGCGCACCGATCAATCCTTCGGCGGCGTCATGCTGATGCGGTGGATCTCGGGAGAAGTCTTGACCAGCTTCCGGTAGGTCCGTTTGACCAACCCGCCCAGCAGGACCCTGTCGGCCTCGACGACGAGCCGGGCCCGTTCGTAGCGGCGCAGGCACGTTCCCAGCGCCTTCATCATGGCCCGGTTCTTCGTCTCCACGGCGAGATCGTAGTTCTCGCGGATGAAATCCACCTCGATATGACTCGGGACGCGCATGCGACGGATCCGGGAGAGGGGCGGCGGCGGCGGAAAGGCCGGGCTCGCAGCGCCGATGATGGCCAGCGAGACCATCGTCCGGAGGCACTTGTGGCACTCGCCGCAGTTATGGTCCACGCTGCGGGCGCAAACCTGGAGGCAGGCCAGGGCCGCGGGGTCCTCGGCGAGCCGGACGACCTTGTCGACCCTCCGCATCTCGGCCCCCTCATGGACGATCTCGACGGCCTCGCTCGACCAGAGAGGATCCGTCAGCGGGTGCGAGCCCGAGGGGACCAGCTCATGAAAGGCGTAGGCGGCCGAGACGAAGGCCCGCCGAAAGCCCAACAGATGGGCGACGCTGGCCAGGACGCCGCCCTGGGTGAGCAGCATGCTCAGATTGTGGTGGTAGCCGAAGTCATTGGAGTTCGTCGCCACCGGAATGACGGTCTTGCCGTGGGCGGCCACGAAGGCGGCGTTGCGGGCCAGGGCGGTCCGGAAGCTCGCCTCGTCGACGGGGAAGTCGAAGCTCTGGATATAGACGACGTGATCGATCTCGGCCCGCTTCTTGAGGAAGGTGAACAGGCTGTCGACCCCTCCGGAGAAAAAGGAGACGGACTTGTCGATCAGGGTCGCCGACGGTCGTTCGACGGCCTTGAGGGGGACGATCCTCAGGGCGGGATTCCACGTATTGTGGATCTCCTGGAAGGTCCTCAAATTCCGGAGGAGCCGGGGCGAGACCGTCAGGGCCGGGTCGACGACGAGCTCTCTGCCCTCGGCCATGGCCGGCAGGAGGGCCGCGGCGACGAAGGCGTCGCCGGCCGGCGCTAGGGGCTGGGACTTGGAGACCCGATACCAGAGGCGGAAATCGTCGATCCGGGCCGCGATCTCCCGGGTCTCGCCGTCCTCCCGAACCTCTGGATCGTGAATGCGCACGGCTGCCCTCAAGGCGCCGGGGCGGTCGTGTCGATCCTCTGGAGATCGGCCCCCGACCCGGCCCGCCGCTGCCGGATGCGCTTGATCCGCCCGCCGAGGAGGACGCGGTCGACCTCCTTGACCAGGGACTGCCGCTCGTACCTCCTCAGGCAGGCTTCGAGAGCCCGGAGCAAGCGGACGTCGCCGGACGTCTTGGCCAGATCCAGGTTGTCCTGGAAGAAGCTCTTCTCGATGGCTCCGGTGATGCGCATCTTGCTGATATCTTTAGTCGGAGGAAGGGGCGGAAAGGGGACGTCCGCCGCCCCGAGGAGGGCCAGCGGGATCATCGTCCGCAGGCACTTGAGGCAACGGCCGCAGTTGACGTTCATGTCCCGGAAGCAGACCCGCAGGTTGGCCAGGGCCCGCGGCTCCCCGGCGATGGTCCGGATCTTGTCGACCCGGGTGGCTTCCCCGCCGTCATGCACGATCTCGACGCCCTCGGTCGACCAGAGCGGGTCGACGAGCGGATGCGAGCCGAGCGGGAAGAGCTGATGGTAGGCATAGGACGACGGGATGAGCGTCCTCGGGAAGCCGAGGAGATGGGCAACGCTGGCCAGGGCGCCTCCCTGCGAGAGGTTGCGGCTCAGGTTATAGCGATAGCCGAAAGGAAAGTGGTTGGTCTCGACGGCGACGAGCGTCTTGCCGAGGGCGGCCGCGAACCGGGAGTTCCGTTCGACCGCCTGCGGATAGATCGAGCTCTTCTCCCTGGCGATCTCGAGAGGATAGGCATCCTCCAGCAGCTGCCGGTTGAGCCGGCGGGGATCCGCGTCCCCGGCGCCGGTCTCGAGGAGGCGCCGGGTCTCGGGCCGGAGCGTGACGCGGGCGAAGCGGCGGGGCTCATAAAAGGCCGGGCCGCCGATGAGGCTGTCCAGGTCGGTCGCGAGAGACCCCTCCAGCAGGTCGGGGCGCGCCCGCGAGGCTTGGTACTCGGCCAGGAGACGGGCCGATCCCGCCGAGAGACGGTCCCTCAGAAAGGACGAGATCGGGTCGGCGCGGACGGCGAGCTTGTGGCCGAGCTGGGCCAGGTCGCTGATGTCGGCCGTCGTGAAGCCGCGGCCGCTCTCCCCGTCGGCGAAAAAATCGAAGCCTTGGATGAAGACGAGGTGGCTGATCTCGTCGAGGTGCTTCAGAAGCGTGTAGGTGCTGTCGACGCCTGCGGAAAAAAAGGACAGGACGCCGGATGCTCGGGGAGCGGAGGCCCGGACCGCCGCCCGGACGGGGACGATCTTGAGCGCCGGATTCCAGGAATGGTGGATCTCCTGCAGCACGGCGAGCTCCGCCAGCAGCTTCGGCGATACGGGCATGGCCGGATCGACTTCGACCGCCTCGGCCGCGGACATGGCCGGGACGATGGCCGCAGCGAGGAACGGGTCCCCCGATCTCTCGACCGGGTGATCGGGCGGCAGCCGGTACCAGAGCCTGTAGCCGTCGATCTCGGCCGAGACCTCGCGCTGGGGCCCCTTTTCGAGAGAGACCCAGTCGGCTATGCGCATGCCCGGCCCGATCTCATCCCTTGACGCGCAGGAACCGGATGCCGTAGCGCCGCAGGAAGAGGGCGACTTCCTCGGCCAGATCGTTGGTCCTCTCGGACCGCTCCTTCCCGCCGACGTCGAGCCAGGCCGTGCCCCGGCTCTCGAGGCGCGCCCGCTCCTCGGGCGGTATGGCCGGGAAGCTGAGCCAGGCGTCCGCGGGGCCGGAGGACGGGGCCGCGCTCGACCCGTCCGAAGTCCCGCTCTCGACATGGAGGCGCCAGGCCCGGCCCTTGGCCCGCCCGCTCTTGCCGGTCCGGACGATCGTGGCATCGGGTCCCTGGACCTCCGCACGGAGTCCCGAGGCCTCGAAGAAGAGGAACATCTCACGGATCATGTCCTTGAACAATCCGGCCTTCTCCGCCTCGGCGAGGTCCTTGGGGAAATCGGGGAACTTGCTCACCACGCGGGCCGGATAGCCGATGGCCAGGCAGCGCGGCGGGATGGTCGAGCTGACGAGCGAGTTCGCGCCGATGACGGCGCCGTCCCCGATCTTGGCCCCGGGCAGGACGAACACCCGCCAGGACAGGGAAACGCTGCGGCCGATCTCGATCGGCTCGAAATCGACCTTGTAGCCTTCGAGCTGGCTGAGCCAGGAGGTGTGGCCGAAGAGGAGGCAGTCGCCGCCGACGCCGCTGTCGTCGCCGATGGTGATGGACCGGGCCGGATTGATGAACGACATCTGCATGATCTGGCAGTTCCGCCCGATGACGAGCTTGGAGTCCGGGAACTGCAGGCCGCCGACGAAGACCTGCTCGTTGATCTTGCTGCCGTCGCCGATCTCGAAATGGGGCGTGTCGATGAAGGTCGTGGCCCCGATCTGGACGTGCGCCCCGATCCGGATGCGCCGGCCGCGGACGAACGACAGGAAGCCGATCGAGGCCCCGTCGCCGACGACGACCTCCTCGCCGACGATGACCGAGCCGAAGCCGATCGAGACCTTCCGGCCGATCGTGTAGCCCCGGAGCCGGTAGAAGGCCTTCTTCAAGAAACCGGGCCACCAGCCCATGAGAGCCATGGCCCGGACCGGGAAACGGGTCTTGGTGATGAGCACGTCACTCTCCGACGAGAGACATCCCGCCGTCGACGACCAGGGTCTGACCGATGATCCCGGCCGCGGCGTCCGAGCAAAGGAACTGGGCCGCCCGGGCGGCCTCTTCGGCGGTCGTCAAGCGACCGAGTGGCGTCCGCCGCTCCGCACCGGCCAGCCGCTCCTGGGCCTTCGGCATGGCCGACCAGGCCTCCGTCCGGACGGGGCCCGGGGAGAGGATGTTGACCCGGATCCCTCTGGGGGCCAGCTCGACCGCCAAATGCCGGGCCGCGGATTCAAGGGCCGCCTTGGAGGCGCCGACCAGGGCATAGTAGGGCACGGCCTGCCGGGCGCCCTGCGAGGAGACGGCCAGGATCGAGGCCGGCGGCCGGAATCTCGGCAGGAGGGCCCTGGCGAGCTCGAGAAAAGCCTTCACGTTCAAGGAGAACGTCCAATCGAAGTGGCGGGCGTTGAGGTCCGCGAAGGCTTTGTGCACGCCGGTCGCGGCGCAGAAGACCAGTCCCGAAAGAGCGCCCAGGCCGGCGTCGACGGAAGCTTCGAGATGGGACAGGCCCTTGACGCTGGTGAGATCGGCCCGGCAGAGCGAGAGGGACAGGCCTTCCCGCGCCGCCTCGGCTTCGAGGTCCTTGGCCGATCGCTCGTCCCGGACGTAGTTGGCCATGACCCGGGCCCCCGACCGGGAGAACTGGAGCGAGATGGCCCGGCCGATGCCTCGGGTCCCGCCGGCCACGAGGAACGTCTTTCCTTCGAGAGTGTACATGGTGTCCATGGCCCTAATCCTTTCCCCGCTCGCGGCGAGCCAGAAAAGACTCGAGGACCTCGTCCCGATAGCCGGGAGCGAGCGTCCCGGGGGGGAGGAAGGAGAACAGGAGGTCGGCCGTGCAGACCCGGCGCCCCTCGACCTCGGCGACACAGGAGGCCGTGGCGCACCCGGACTGGCTCGACTTGATCTCGGCCCGGACCTTCGCTGTCTCGTCCGGCCGGACCCAGCCCCGGAAGGAGGCCGAACGGATCTGGGCCAGGATGGCCTTGCCGCGGCCGGTGCCACGGCTTTCGGCGTCCAGGCACAGCGCGGCGGTCTGTCCCATCATCTCCGTCAGGAGGACCCCGGGAACGACCGGGAAGCCGGGGAAATGGTGGCGAAAGAACTCCTCGCTCCCGGCGAAGACATGCTCGGCCGCGGCGGACCTGCCCGGGACGAGCTCCAGGATGCGGTCCACGAAGACGAAGCGCATGGGTCTAGGCGGCGTCCCCCACTTGGCCGTGCCGGCGCAGGACCTCGACGATGTCGCCGACCGAGCGAAGCCCCTGGATCTCCTCTTCCGAGAGGAGGACCCGGAAATCTTCGTCCATGCGGGCGATGAGGGTCAGGATGCCGAGCGAGTCCCAGGCCTCGATCTCCTCCCTCTTCGTCTCGGGCCGGATCCCGTCAGGGGCGACTTCGAAGACTCCGGCCACCCAGGTCAGGATCTCGCTCCGACTCATGGCCACGGCTCTCTCAACTCCTTTGCCGGCACTATAACCCCCCGGGACGGCCAAATCAAGACGGGTTCCGGAGCTCCGTGTGGCCGAGGACGGCGCCGGGATCGAGCGTCACCAGCGCCGAGGCCCAGGACAGCCCCACGCCGTACCCGATGAGCATCAGGACGAGCGGCCGGTCGGACGGCCGGTCGAGGCTGCCCATGGCCATGGTCAGCGGGATGGAGGGGCCTCCGGTGTTGCCGAAGTCCGCCAGCGTCAAGGGCACCTTGGCCTCGGCGAGTCCCATCTTCTTGGCCAGATGGCGCATGATGAACTGGTTGGACTGGTGGAGGACGAAGTAGTCGACATCGTCCTTGCCGACGCCGGCCAGGGCCAGCGTCTCCTCGATGATGGCCGGCACGCGCTTGATCGAGAAGCTGAAGATATTGGCCCCGTTCATGGACACGCAATGCCTGCGCCGGTCCTGAGGGAACCTCTCTCGGAAGCCGCCGCCGGGAATGATCAGGTCCTCGAAACCGCTGCCGTCGGTGCAGAGCACGAAAGACCAGGGCGCCGCTCCCGGAGCGCCGCCCGCCTCGAGGGCCGTGGCCGATCCGGCGTCGCCGAAGAGGAGCGAGACGGAGCGGTCGCTCTCGTCGGCGAACCGGGCCGGGGTTTCGCCGTGCAAGACGAGGACCCTCCCGAGGCCGCCGCCGGAGAGCATCAGGCCGCCGATGAAGAGACCGTATGGGTAGCCGGAGCAGCCCAGCCCGACATCGAAAGCGGCGCAGGAGAGCGGCAGGCCGAGCTTGTCCTGGAGGAGGCAGGCCGTCGAGGGAAGGAGATAGTCGGGCGATTGGGTGACCATGATGAGCGCGTCCACGGAGTCCCGCGCCCAGCCCGTGCGTTCGAGAAGGACCTCCGCCGCAGCCTGGCAGAGGTCACTGCTGCAGACGGACTCGTCGGCCATCCGGCGGCTCTTGACCCCGGCCATGCCGACGACTTTGCGGACCTCGTCGCCGGTGAAGCCGGTGGCGTCCTTGAAGTTGTCGAAGAGGCGGGAGGGAACGGCCGAGACCACGCCCCGGATCGTCACTCCAGGGATCGTGCACTTGGCCATGACGCTTCCCGCTCCTTGCTCGCTCGCTGGACGCCCCGCGTCCCGCCGGGCGAATCGTAAGCCAGGGTCCGGTCGATGTCAAGGCGCGCGGCCCGGCCGGGAAAGGCCTTCACGATCGAGGGCGGCCGGGTCTGACCAGGGCGAAATAAGCGTAAAGGTCGCCGGAGAATCCCTCCGCCCAATCGGGGACCAGGGTCACGTACTCGGGGCGGAACCCGGCCGCTGCGGCGATCTTCCAGAAATCCTCGACGCGGTACGATGTGAAGCGATAAACGTGCCGGTCGTAGTCGAGCTTCTGCTGGGCGCTGCGGGGGGTGCCGTCGTCGTAGCGGATCTGGACGAGGGCCAGGCCGCCCGGGCGGAGGAGATCGAGGGCGACGCGCAGGACGCGCTCCCCGTAGGCCCTCGTCGGCAGTGACTCGAAGACATAGGTGCAGATGAAGAAATCGAATCCGCCTCCGGCCAAGTCCAACGCCTGCTCCGGCGACTCGGCTTGGATCAGGACCGGCTTGAAGCCGCGAAATCCCGCTTCCTCGAGGACGCGCCGGCACTCGCCGAGGCTCGCCTCCGAGATCTCGATGCCGCAGAACTCCTCGGCCTCGCGGACGAAATGGACGGCGTTGGCGCCGCCTCCGGAGCCCCATTCGACGACGCGGCGGACAGGACGCGGGATCCCGGTGACAAGGCAAAGCCGCTCGAACATCTCGAAATGGACGCGGCCCAAGCGAAGCCAGCGCTCCCGGTCCTGCCAGGGCCCGAAGCCGCGCCAGTGGGAGTAATCTTCGAAGGGCCGGCCGTCCTTGTGTCCGCCGCTCCAATAGCGCTGATCGGCCTCGATGAGGGCCCGCTCGGACTCGCCGCGGCCGGTCCGGCGCAGGAAGGCCCCGCGGAGGCGCCGGCCTGTCTCCCGCGCCACGCCGCCCCACCGGCCCTCGCCATAGGCGCGCTTCAGGTCGACCCCGTAGCCCCGGACTCGCGAGACCAGGCCGCGCAGGGTCATGTCACTCCTTGTCGAGACGCAACACCCAATCGCTGGCGCCGTCGGCGTGGACGCCGGGCGTCGTGAAGGTCCTTGGGCCGCTCGCCGCGAAAGGCGAGCCGCCGATCGTTTGGTAGGTTCCCGCGGTCGGATCGAACCAGCGGCCGGTCACGGGCCCGGAAAGCCTCGCCATGTCCACGGTGATCGTCCGGGCCGTGGGGACGTAGACGAGGGCCAGCGTGCCGTCGGGCGTCGCCGCCGCCGTTGCGTAGTCGTTCTGGCTGATGCCGTAGCTCGGCGTGCCCCCCGACCAATACGTGCCATACCCGGCCGTCACCAGGCTCTGCGCCCGGTCGGGAACAAGCGAATACCACGGCAGGGATCGGAAGAGGCTTGCGCAATGGGAGAATTCGACCATGCCGATCGAATCGAGGTCGTCCTCCCAGCCCAGGCCCAGCGGCCAGATGAAGCCGTGGCCGAAGACATAGCCGCAGCCGCCCGAGAGGTACGTCCAGTATTCCTGGCGCCGGAGCCTCTCGGCGTCGGAGCCGTTCTCGAGTTCATAATCCGATTCGATCACGAACACGGGGACGGCGGGATCGTGGGCATAGTCTTTGAGAACCTCCGCGTAGGCCGGGTAGTAGGTATAGGCCGCGTTCAGAGTGACGAGGCCGGCCCACAGGCCGTCATCGAGTGAGCTGCTTACGAAATAATCAAGCTGGAGGGTTTGGACGTGCCGGGTGTCCCTCTCCCTGATCCCCTCGGCCAGGGCCTTGACGATCTCGTTGTCCGCGTCCGTCCGCCAGGTCTGGAAGTCGGTCCCCGACATCCAGACGATGTTGTCGAAGTTTTTGTAGCGGCTGCCGACATAACGGCCGTATTCGCGGCACTTGGCGGCTCCGTTGGCCCTCAGCATGGCCATGAACCCGCCGGTTTCGGCCGGGTTCAAGATGACGTTGAGCCCCTCGTCGGATGCCGCCTGGATGACCTGGTCGCAGCGGGCGAAGTAGGCCTCGTTCGGAGTGGACAGATCGCCCGGGGTGGTGAAGGGGGCCACGCCGTCGAACGTGGTGGCATCCGCCCGGCCCCCGTCGTAATCGTTGCCGATGAGGGCGATCCAGACGGTATTGATGCCGTGAGAGACCCGGTTGGCGAAAAGGAGCCTGGCATCGGCGAGGGACCCGTTGATCATGAGCGATTGAGGGGCATCGCCGACGACGAGAAAGGGATCTCCCCGTCCGTCGACGAGATAGCGCCCGTTCGGGCTGACGGACAAAGGATAGAGCGAAGAGCCGGGATCGCCCGTGCCGCAGGATGAGGCGAGAAGGGTCAGGACCAATCCGGCAACGAGACAGCCCCGCTTCGCCGTCACGCCGTTCATCGCCGGCCATCATACCATCAGGGCCGGAAGGCGGCAAGCCCTCTGTCCAGAATCTGGACATCGAGACCGGGCCGCCCTTGAAAGTGACGTTCTTTTCCGATATAAGAATAAGGCTGCGGGTGACGGTTTTCGCGACTAAATTTTAGAATCATGAAGGCCATCGACCTCTTTTACCAAGTCAAGCCGGCCATCCCGAGAGGCCTGCAGATCGCGGTCCGGCGGATGATCGCCGAGCGAAAGCGCCGGGTCACCTCCGAGGTCTGGCCGATCGATCCGGCCTCGGCCAGGCCGCCCGAGGGCTGGCGGGGCTGGCCCGAGGGCAAGCGGTTCGCCCTCGTCCTCCACCATGACGTCGACAGCCTCCGGGGGCTCGAGCGCAGCCTCGAGCTGATGGAGATCGAGCGGCAGCGGGGTTTCCGGTCCTCCTTCAATTTCGTGCCCGAGGATTATCCCACGCCCCTCCGCGTGATCGAGACCCTCCGGGCGGCCGGCTTCGAAGTCGGTGTCCACGGTCTCAAGCACGACGGCAAGCTCTTCCGCCACCCGGTCGAATTCTGCGCCAAGGCCCCGCGCATCAACGGCTACCTGAGGCGATGGGGGGCGGTCGGGTTCACCTCCCCGTCCATGCTGCGCAAGCTGAGCTGGATCGCCGAGCTCGACATCGAGCACTCGTGCTCGACCTTCGACACCGACCCCTTCGAGCCGCAGTCGGACGGCGCCGGAACGATCTTCCCGTTCGTGGCCGCCAACGAGTCCGGCTCGAGGTCTTACGTCGAGTTGCCGTACACGCTGCCCCAGGACCACGGCCTCTTCGTGATCCTGCGGGAGAAGGACATCGGGATCTGGAAGAGGAAGGTCGATTGGATCGCCTGGAACGGCGGCATGGTCGCCCTCAATTCCCACCCTGACTACATGGCCTTCGATGGGGACGCGGCGGGGCCGGAAGAATATCCCGTCGGCCGCTACATCGAGCTCCTCGACTACATCCGCTCGGCCTATGCCGGCCAGTACTGGCACGTCCTTCCCCGCGAGATGGCCCGGTTCTGGCGGTCGGCGTCGGGCGCTTCCCGCGACGTCCAAAAGCGGACGGACAGGCCCTTGCCGGCGAAGGCCGTCTTTCAGCGCGGCGAGGTCGCGCGGACGCCGGCCGCGCGGATCTGGATCGACCTCGACAACACCCCTCACGTTCCCTTTTTCATCCCCATCATCCGGGAGCTCGAGAAGCGGGGCCACGAAGTGGTCCTGACGGCCCGGGACGCGTTCCAGGTCTGCGAGCTGGCCGAGGAAAAGGGACTGCGGTTCAGCAAGGTCGGGCGGCACTACGGCAAGAACCCCGTCTTGAAGCTGGCCGGCTTGGCGGTGCGGTCCTGTCAGCTCCTGCCCTTCTATGTCCGGCAGAGGCCGGGGCTGGCCCTTTCGCACGGGGCCCGCTCCCTCAATCTTCTCGCCAATGTCGTCCGCCTGCCGACGGTCCTCATCGCCGATTACGAGCACGCCCGGACCGCGCCCTTGACCCATCCCCGCTGGACCATCGTGCCCGACGCCCTGTCGCCGCGGCGCCTTCCGTCGGCGGTCAGCCGGGTCCGCTATTACCGGGGGATCAAGGAGGACGTCTACGCCCCCGACTTCGTGCCGGCGCCGGCCATGAAGAGCGAGCTGGGACTCGACGGGGACGAGATGATCGTCACCGTGCGGCCGCCCGCCGACGAGGCCCATTATTACAATCCCGAGAGCGACGTCCTTTTCCACGAGCTCATGGACCGGGTCTGTCGGACCCCCGGCGTCCGGGCCGTGCTCCTGCCGCGCAACGCCCATCAGGAGCGGAAGCTCCGCGCGGAGTTCCCCGCCTGGTTCGCGGGCGGCCGCACGGTCGTCCCGGCCCATGCGGTCAACGGCCTGGACCTCATCTGGATCTCGGACCTGGTCGTCAGCGGCGGCGGGACCATGAACCGCGAGGCGGCCGCCCTGGGCGTGCCCGTCTACAGCATCTTCCGGGGCACGGCCGGGGCGGTGGACCTGATGCTCGAGAGCCAGGGCCGGCTGTGCATGATCCGGACCAAGGACGAGGTCTGGTCGAAGATCCGGTTCGCCCGCCGGGACAAGGACCGCAAGCCCGACAACACGCCGCGGGCCGCCCTGCGAGAGATCGTCGACCATGTCGAGGACATCATCCGGACGGAGCGGGTGAAATCCCGGAGACAAGGACGCGGCCGGAAATGACGAGCCTGAAGATCATCGTGGTGGCCGGGGCCAGGCCCAACTTCATGAAGGTCGGGCCGCTCATGAGACAGATCGAGCGGCGGGACCCGTCGGCGCCGCCCCGCATCGAGGCCGTGCTCGTGCACACGGGCCAGCATTATGACCAGAACATGTCCGAGGTCTTCTTCCGCGAGCTCGGCATCCGTCCGCCCGACGTCAATCTCGGCGTCGGCTCGGGCAGCCACGCCGTCCAGACCGCCGGCATCCTGACCGGCTTCGAGGCCGTCTGCGAGCGGGAGAGGCCCGATTGGGTCGTTGTCGTGGGGGACGTCAACTCGACCTTGGCCTGCACCCTGGTCTGCGCCAAGATGGGCATCCGGGTGGCTCACGTCGAGGCCGGCCTGCGGAGCTACGACCGGACCATGCCCGAGGAGATCAACCGCCTGGTCACCGACGCGCTGGCCGATCTCCTTCTGACTCCCTCCGAGGACGCCAACGCCAACCTTCTCCGCGAGGGCGCGGCCCCCGAGAGGATCCGGCTCGTCGGCAACATCATGATCGATTCGCTCGTCGACAACCTGCCCCGCGCCCGCGCCTGTGGCATCCTCGGCGAGCTCGGGATCGAGCCAGGCCGGTTCGTCTATGTCACGCTGCATCGGCCGTCCAACGTCGACGACAGGACCCGGCTGGCGAAGCTGATGGCGGGCCTGGCCGGGATCGCCGGGCGCCTGCCGGTGGCGTTCCCGGTCCACCCCCGGACCTTGAAGATGCTGAAGGAATTCGGATTGATGCCCGGGCCGGACGGGGGCCTCATCCTCCGCGAGCCCCTGGGCTACCACGCCTCGCTGGCCCTGACCGAGAACGCCCGCGTCGTCCTGACCGATTCCGGAGGGCTCCAGGAGGAAGCGACCTTCTTCCGGACCCCCTGCCTGACCCTCCGGCCCAACACCGAACGGCCGGTGACGATCACCATGGGCAGCAACCGGCTGACAACGCTCTCCCGGTTCGTCGAGGACATCGAGGCGGCGCTGGCCGGGCCCGAGCGGCTGGGGCGCGTGCCGCCCCTTTGGGACGGCCATACCGCCGAGCGATCGCTCGCGGCGCTCGTCGAGGCCTCGGGCCAATGATCGAAATCGTCTTCACCCTCGACTACGAGATCTACGGGAACGGCACGGGATCCCTGCGGGACCTCGTCTATGAGCCCACGGAAAAGCTCAAGGCGGTTTTCCTCGAGCACGGGGCCCGGTTCGTCGTCTTCGTCGAGGCCGCGGAGCTCGAGATGATCGGATCGTCCGGTTCCGACGACGCGGCCGGGGACGTGACGCGTCAGATCCGCGAGCTTCACCGGGAAGGGTTCGAGATCGGCCTTCACCTTCATCCGCAATGGTATGGGGCCCGCCGAGTCGACGGCGCCTGGCGTCTGGACTATGGTGAATACAATTTATGCGCGCTTCCGCGCGAGCGGATGGCCGCGATCATCGACCGCTCGATCGCTTTCCTGCGCCGTGTTCTCGATCTCCCGGACTTCTTGCCCCTATCCTTCAGGGCCGGGAACTGGTTGCTCCAACCGACCACGCCGGTGGCGGAGATCCTGGCCGAGCGGGGCCTGCGGATCGATTCCTCGGTCTTCAAGGGCGGGATCCGGCGTCAGCACGGGCTGGACTATCGCCCGGCCCTCCGGAACGGCTATTATTGGCCGTTCAAGGAGGACGTGACCGCGGCCGATCCCGGCGGGCGGCTGATCGAGTTCCCCATCTTCACGAAGATGGTCCCGCCCTGGAGGATCCTGAGCCTCGACCGGATCGGGTTGGAGGCCAGGGGATCGGCCGGCTCGCCCGGCGTCAGTAGGCTCTACCGCGTGCTCGATACCCTGCGGCTCGCGCATCCCATGAAGCTGGATTTCTGCCGTCTGAGCGCGGAGGAGTTCTCGGGCATGGTCCAAGGGGAGTTGGCGCGGGACCGGAAGGATCCCGGGATCTTCCGGCCGCTCGTGGCCATCGGTCATTCCAAGGAGTTCCCCGGGGTCGAACCGGTCGACCGGTCGCTCTCGCAACTGCGGGACGCGGGCATCCTCGTCCGGACATTCCGTGATTGGGACCAACGGTTGTCTCCCTCGAAAGGTCCGGCGAAGCGGCCATGAAGGTTGAAAAGATCCCCATCGATTGGCATCCGGACCTGCCTATCTTCGCCAAGGAATCGTTCCTCAAGGCGGTCAGCGACGATTACGGCTGGCTGGGCGGCTTCGACGAGGCCGGCAGGCTTCTGTGCTTCCTGCCTTACACGATCGTGCGCAAGGCCATCTTCCGTATGGTCCGCTTTCGCGTCGAGACCGTGCCCGCCGCCGCCGATTTCGGCCCGTCGGAGGAGCGAACGTTCCTCAATGAGGCGATCGGTTTCTTCCGCGCCCTCGGCACCGATATGATCATCCCCGCGACGACCAACACGATCTTCCGGACCTATCCGGACGGGGCCGATGCGGCGCCCTATGGCAGCTACGTTATCGATCTGAGCCAGCCCGAGGAGGCCCTTTGGAAGAACCTGTCGGCCAAGAACCGGCAGAACATCAACTCGGCCAGGCACGGCGGCGTGGTCGTTCGTTCCGGCGAAGGATCGCTCGAGGCCTGCCATGCGCTCATCGCGGACACTTTCAAGAGATCACGGCTGCCGTTCATGAACTGGAAGTCGTTCGAGCGCTATGTTCGGGGGCTGGGAGATTACGCAAGGATCATGGTCGCCGACCGCGGCGGGGAGATCCAGAGCGCCTCAATCTACGCCTTCAGCGACTATGCGGCGTACGCCGTCTACGGCGGGAATCGGCCCGAGATCCCTCAAGGCGCGATGAAGCTCGTCCAATGGGAGGCCATCTGCGCGTTCAAGAGGCTCGGCGTCAAGCGCTTCGACCTGGTCGGGACCCGGATCGACCCGGCCAAAGGGTCCAAACAGGAGGCCCTGAGCGCGTTCAAGAAGCGCTTTGGGGCGGCCTTGAGGCGGGGTTATATCTGGAAGTACCCTCTCCATCCGGTGAAGTACCGTCTCTACGGCCTGGCGGCCCGACTTCGCAGCGGCGGAGACATCGTCGATGCGGAAAGATCCAAGATGAAAGGCTACGATCCCAGCGAGGGAGAGGCCGATGGTAGGCCTGATACCGACTGAGCTCCATCGCTATTCCCTTGCGGACGTCCGGCGCGGCCTGGCGGCCGGGCGGAGGGCCGTCAGGGCCGATGAAACCGTCCCCCTGCCGGCTTTGGGCGACGGCATCCCGGTCCGATCGGCGAGAGCCGCCGTGATCGTCGCCCTCCAGGCGCTCGGCCTGCCGCCGGGATCGCGGGTCGGAGTCCCCCTTTACTGCTGCCCCGTGGTCTTCAAGGCCATCCACGCGGCCGGGTGCGTGCCGAGCTTTCTCGATATCGAGCCGGAGACGTTCGCCCTTTCCCTGAAGGATCTGGGGGGCAAGAGCTCCGAACTCAAGGCCCTTATCGCCGTTCACATGTTCGGCAACCTCTGCGAGATGCCGCGGATCGTCGAGATCATGGCCGGCCGGCCGGTCCTCGAGGACTGCGCCCAATCGCTCGGGAGCGGGATCGAAGGCCGGGCGAGCGGCTCGTTCGGCGACGTGGCGTTCTTCAGCTTCCGGTCTGGCAAGTATCTTTCGGTCGGCGAGGGCGGAGCGCTCTGGGTCCGTGACCCCGAGCTGCGGGCCCGCGTCAGCGGCTTGGTCCAGGCCCTTCCGGCCCCATCCCCCGCCCGGGAGATGAGGCATGTCCTCGAGACCTACGTCCGGTCCAAGCTCCGCGGCCGCATAGGATGGGGCCTGTTGGGGTCCAGGATCTGGTCGATCTACAACCGAAGGACGGAGTACGCCGACCGGTCCCCTATCGTCATGACGCGGATGTTCGCCTCGGATATGGCCACGCTCCGCAAGCGGCTGCCCGAGCTCGATTCCCTGATCGCGTCCCAACGGGCCCACGCCGAATATTTCGAACGGAACCTCCGCTTGACGCCCGGCATGGCCTTCCCGGAGAGGCCGGGGACCTTCTCAAACCGGTTCATGTACCCTTTAGTCTTTCCCTCGACCGAGGCCCGGGACCATGTCGCGGCCGAGCTCGCCCGTCGCGGCGTCGGGACGTCGAAGCCCTACCAGGAAACGGTTGTGGGCGCCCGGCTCCACTATGGCTATCGTGGAGACTGTCCGCAGGCCGAGCGCCTGCTTCGGACGACGCTCGTCATCCCGAGCTTCTCCTCCCTCGATCAAAAGGAGATCGAGCGCATCGCCCGGGAGGTGAATGAGGCGCTGGCCGGAGCGCTATCTACAAGGTCCTGATTCATCGAGGGAAGACGGCGGGGAACGCCGCTCGGATCTTCTGCGCGACCGATCGGGAATAGAGCCTCGCCCCGACATCGTTCAGGTGTCCCGCGTCGGCAAAGAGATCATAGCGGCCGATATAGGCGGGATCGTTCATCGCGTCGAGCAGAGGAATCTCGTATCGGCTGGCGATTGAGCGGATTCTCTGTACCGCGACCTCATCCAAATGGGCATCGTATACGAGGTTCGGCGAGATGGCCAAGACGAGAGGAACGCGATGGTCCCTGGCATTCGCGACGAAACGGTCCAAGGCTGTCATGAGGTTCTCATCGATCCGTCGGGCCCGGGGCGCGGGAGCCGGCGGCGCCTCCGGCCGGTCGGGCTCGGTCAGCCGGGTGAACGTGGCCCGATACCCCTTCTCGTCGGGCTGGGGCGAAAGGCCGTAGCGGAGGATGTGAACGACCGTCGAATTGTACCGGTAGAGCCTGGACGTCAGGAAGATCCTCGCCCACGGCGATTCCAGGGCCAGCGCCTTCCCGATGATCCGGGGATGCCTTGCATAGAACGGATGGAGGTCCGATAGGCGGGCATACACGTTCAGATCGTCGTAAAAGCCGTACGTGTCGAGATCCAGGATCATCACCTTCGGCGCCGTCCGCTCGAGGACGATCCGCGCCAAGGTTTCGTGGACCAGGATCTGCTGTCCCGCGATCCCGGCGTTGTAGCTGGTCAGGCCCAGTTCCTCCTCCAGAACGGCCGGGACATAGTGGGCGGCGGCATGGGAGCTGCCGAAGACCATGAGCTCGTCGGTGGAGACGTCCATTGTATATCCGATCCGGAAGAACTTGCCCGACGTCTGGGCAAAGAAGAGGCGGCCGAGGATCGTCCCAAGGCCGAGGTCGAGGAGTGCGAGACAGACCAGGAACTCGAGCGTTTTCTTCAGGGCTTGCACGATCTCTTTCGTCATGGCTGATCAGAATTGCACATAGATGAACTGGCCCCCGTCGAAGACACCCAGGGTGACGATGAGAACGACCATCATGGCATAGGACAGCACTCGGACGAGCTCGCGCTCATGGCTGAAAAGGACGAACCGCGCCGGCAGGAACTCCTGCTTGATCTCCATCAGAAGCAAGAGGCCTATCGCCAGGGCCGCGTAGATCGGGGCCACGATGTCCGCCCCCGGCGGGATGAAGAGGGCGCCTGGCCTGGTGAGGATCTTGCCGAAGATGGCCAGGGCCTGCGAGACCGAGGCGGCCCGGAAGAAGATCCAGGTCAAGAGGACCAGGGCGTATGTCGCGGCGATCCGCAGGACCCGCCTGCGCGGCCGTACGCCCAAAAGGTTCTCCCCGGCCAGGTAGAGCCCGTGCAGGCATCCCCAGATCACGTAGGTCCAATTCGCGCCGTGCCAGAGACCGCAAAGACCGAACGTGACGAACACGGCCCCGACGTAGACGATCCGGTCCGTCCGAAGGAGGAGATACCGCTCCTTCTTCAGGCGCCGCGAGAAGACATAGGCCAGGGGCAGAAAGACAAAGTCCCTGAGCCAGGTCGAAAGCGAGATATGCCATCGCCGCCAGAACTCCTTGACGGAGGAGGCCAGGTACGGCCTCCGGAAGTTCTGAAGCACGTCAATGCCCAGGAGCTTGGCCGAGCCGATCGCGATCGAGGAATAGCCGGCGAAATCGCCGTATATCTGAAAGCTGAAGAAGACGATGGCGGCGAGGAACGTCAGCCCGTCATGCTTGTCGGCGTTGCCGAAGACGGCGTTGACATAGATGGCGGCACGATCGGCCACGACCAGCTTGTAGAACAGTCCCATGATGATCGATTTGACCCCGCTCGAGAGGTTGGTCGAGGAAAAGAGGATGGGGGCTTCTCGCCGAAGCTGAGGCAGAAGATGCTTCGAACGTTCGATGGGGCCGGAGAGGACGATCGGGAAGAACGACACGTAGACGGCGAACGTCCCGAGGTGGCGTTCCGGCTCGATCCGGCCGTGATAGACGTCGAGGAGGTAGCCGAGCGTCTGCAGGCTGTAGAAGGACAGCCCGACGGGCAGGACGAGGTCGAGGAGCGGGCTGCGGAACGGAAGACCGGCGGCCTGGAGGAATGTCTGAAGGGTCGCGGAGAAGAAATCGAAATACTTGAAGACAAAAAGCCATCCCAGGCTGGCGATGAGCGAGGCGGCCAGGAACCTCCGCCGCCGGGATTGGATTTTTTCCCGGCCCATGGCCAGCGCGGCGAGATAGCTGAGGATCGTGAGTCCCGACAGAACGAGAAGGGACTGCGGCCTCCAGGACGCGTAGAAATAGCCTCCTGCCGCGAGCAACAGGGCCCATCGCCAGCGCGGCCCGACGAGATAGTAAAGGACGACGGCGACAGAGAGAAAAGCCAAATAAGGTACAGAGCCGAGCGTCATGCCCCGCGGCCCCCTTCGTCCCGCCGGCTTTTAGGCGAGGACGAGCTTCCGGTTCGTGAACGCTTCCGCGCAGCCCGAAGGCGCGTTGGATTCGATCCCCCTCACACGCATCAGGCCGCGGAAGGCGTCTTCAGAGAACCAGGCGTTCGCGGCCTGGGTTCTGAACGTTCCGAGGATGTGGCGGATCTTGGCCGCGCAAACGTCCTCGTCCAGGTGGACGAAGACGTTGGGCGAGCCCAGGTCCCCGTCATATTTGGCGATCTCGTATTCGAGGATCAAATGGTCGCGGAAGGTGTTCCAGGTCAGCTCGGCGATCAGGCGATGATCCTGGTGCAGGTCGGCGCGACTGTGGGTCAGGACGAGATCGGGGTCGACGGTCGCCTTCAACCCTTCGAAGGACTCCTTGATGGCCGCGCCCTCGAAGGGAAAGAAACCGTCCCGGAAGCTCTTGACCGTGACGGTCTTCCGGCCCGCGCCGTCGAGGAACGCCGCCGCGCCGGCTTGGGCCTCGGCCATCCGATCCCCCGCCCCGCTCCAGACGACCCAATCGAACTCGACCTTCGGATGCGAGCGGACGAGCGCCAGGACCGTCCCGCCGCAGCCGATCTCGATGTCGTCGCTATGGGCGCCCAGGCAAAGGACGCGGAGCGCCCGGCCCCGGGGAGCGAGCTTGAGCGTCATCATGGCTTGGCCCTCCAGACCTCCCACGGCACGTCGTCCTTGGCTACCATCTCGTCCAGAAACTGCTTGTCCTTGAAGGTGTCCATGGCCATCCAGAAGCTGTCGTGCTTGTGGGTCATGATCTTCTTCTCGGCGATGAGCCTCCGGAACGGCTCCTTGACCAGGTCCTCGCCCTCCCGGATGTACTTGAAGATCTCTTTCCGGAAGATGAAGTAGCCGGAGTTGATCCAGATGCCGGACTCGCCCAGGGGGCTGATCCCGGCCACCTGGTCGTGGTTCTTGATGGTCACGACGTGGAAGCTCTGGGTCGGCTTGACAGCCAGGAACGAGGCCACCTTGTCCCGGGCCAGGAACCGCTCGAGATAGGGGCCGAAATCGAGGTCCGTCAGGCCGTCGGCGTAGTTGGCCAGGAAGATCTCGTCCCGGCCGAGGTGCTTGCGCACGGCCAAGAGCCTCTGGCCGATGTTGGTGTTCGAGCCGGTGTCGACGAAGGTGATCTTCCATTCGCTGATGTCGCTGCTGAGGAGGTTGACGTCCTTCCCTCCCTTCGACAGGACGAAGTCGTTGGACACGCACTCGTCATAGTTGACGAAGTACTTCTTGATCAAGTCGCCGCGGTACCCCAGGCAGAGGATGAAGTCCTTGTGGCCGAAATGGGCATAGTAGCGCATGACGTGCCAGAGGATCGGCCGGTAGCCGAGCAGGACCATGGGCTTGGGGATGATCTCGGAAAACTCCCGGAGCCGCATCCCCAATCCGCCGCAAAAGAGAACGACTTTCATGCTCCTCTCTCCTCTTGGCCCGGGTTCGCGGATCGGACCGCGGGCCGCACCGTGATGTCCGTGATCTCGACGCCCCGGTCCAGCCGCAGGGCGTCCACGACGACCTTGGCCACGTCCTCTGGCTGGAGCAGCGCGGCCGGCAGGAAAGGAACCCCCTCCGCGCGGGAGACGGCGGCCTGCATCGGCGTGGCCGTCCGGCCGGGATAGACGCTGATGACCCTGAGCCCCTCGGCCTTGATCTCCTCCCGCAGGGCGTCGGCGACCGCCTTGAGGGCATGCTTGCTGGCCGCATAGCCCCCGGCCCCGGGCTTGGCCAGGACGCCGGCCGAGGAGTTGACGAAGACGATCTGGCCCTTCTTGGCTCTAAGCGCCGGCAGGAGCGCCTGGGTCAGGAGGAACGGCGCCCGGGCGTTGACGCGGTACTGTCGATCGAACTCTTCGACCCGCGTCTCGCCGATGGTCCCGAAGGAGAACAGGCCGGCGCAATGGACCAGGATGTCGAGGCCGTTCCAGACCTTGCCGAGGCTCGAGGCCAGGCCCTGGATGTCGGGGTCGCTCTCGAGATCGACGCGGCGGGGGATGAGCCAATCTTTGACCGGTCCGGCCCCTGCCGTCAGGGCGTCGAGGGCGGCCGGGTCCCGTCCCACGACGCAGACGACGCAGCCTTCGAGGGCCAGGTCGAGGGCGATCGCCCGGCCGATGCCGCGGCTGGCCCCGGTCACGACCGCGACCTGACCTTCGAAGGCGCGACTCAAGGCTTTCCCCCGGGCCGAGGGGTCCGTTCGTCTTTGAGGAGGCCGGCTTGCAGGAGGCGCCGGGCCGCGCCGTCGACGGCGGCGAAAGGCAGGCCGGCCCGGTCGGCGATCTCGAGCAGGCCGCGCTGGCCCTCCGCGAGGTTCAGGACCCAGAGCAGGGCCAGCTCGTCCTTTCCGGCCGAGGTATAGAGGCCGCGCCGGCCGAGTTGGGGCTCCCCTTTCGGGTTCTGGTTGGCATAGATCCGGTCGGCCTCGAGGACGCTCAGGATATCGCGGGCGGTCCAGTAGCTCGCCGCGAGCGCCTCGGGCGTGACGAAACCAAGATTGTCCGCGGAGGTATGGTACTCGGGGTACTCCCCGTGGGGCGTCCGAGAGAGGCGCCCGACGGGGAGATCGAAGCCGGGCGAGCAGTACTGCCGCTCGTCGTAGCCGAAGGGATGGAAGTCCATGAGACGGAACGGCCGGTTCGAATGCTTCAGCACGTGAGCGGCGGCCCGGTCGATCCAGGCGGCTCCCCTCCGGCTCTTCTTGTAGGTGATATCCCCGCGGTCGCCCAAGCCCGTCAGGACCAGGCCCGCCTTGATCCGGCCGGCCCTCTCCTCGTTGAGAGAGAGCCAGGTGATCGCCCCGATCGTGGCCGGGATGAAGAGGAACCGGAAGGAATGGCGGCGGGGACCAAAGGCGAGGTCCCTCGCCAGCATCGCCGCCAGCGCGACCCCCGAGAGATTGTCGTTGGCGAGCGAAGGATGGCAGACGTGGGCGGACAGGAGGATCTCCTCGTCGGAGCCGCCTTCGAGGAAGAGCTCGCCGTAGGTCAAGGAGCCGTCCCGGAGCGTGGAATCGATCACGGCCTCGTACTCGCCGTCCTCCAGGGCGAGCCATTGCTTGTGGCTCAGACAGAATCCCCAGTCCTCCCGGTAATAGGACGTTCGATAGGGGATCCAGTCCGGGTGGCCCGGCAGGGTGTGGAGGTGCTTCTTCAGCTCCGCGAGCGGGACCTTCTTCCGGACCGGAACGCTGTAGTTCACGACATGGAGGTTCGACCGCGCGAAGTCGATGATCTTCGTGCCCTTCTGATCCTTGACATAGGCGTCGCGGATGTTCCACTCACGGGGCACGGTCCAGTCGAAGACCCGGGTCCCGGAAGGGACTTCGTGGACCTCGAGCGGGATGTGACGGCGGAGGACCTCCAGGCTCCGGCGGACGCCGTCGCCCGTGATGCTCCGGCAGATGGGGAACAGTTCTTTGATCAGGCCGTGGATCTCGAGGCCGATCGCCGGCCCGCGTCCCGAACGGTCTTGGTCCGTCATGGTCATGTCGTCCGCTCCCGTCAGCCCCCGAAGTCGGGATAGGTCCGGTCCCGCTCTGAGATGACCCGCACCTTGGCGGGCCAGGCGATGCCGAAGGCCGGGTCGTTCCAGCGAAAGCCCCTTTGGGATTCCGGCGCGTAGAGCTCCGAGATCTGATAGAAGACCTCGGTCGCGTCCTCGAGCGTCAGAAAGCCGTGGGCGAAGCCTTCCGGGACATAGAGCATCCGGCGGTTCTCTGCGGAAAGCAGGACGCCCAGGGACTTCGCGTAGGTCGGCGAGCCCGGCCGCAGGTCGACGATGACGTCGTGCAGGGAGCCCCGCGTGCAGCGGACAAGCTTCGCCTCCTCGAACGGCTTGACTTGATAGTGCATACCGCGGAGGGTGCCCTTCCGGAGGTTGAACGAGATGCTGCATTGCGCGATGAGGGGGTTCAAGCCGCGGGCCTCGAACTCGCGCCCGTCCCAGGACCGGGCGAAGAACCCCCGCTCGTCCTCGTTCCGATCGAGATCGACGAGGAAGGCGCCGGCGAGCTCCGTTTCCGTGAAGATCATGGAAAGATCCGGACCTCGGGGATGGGGACGACGAACTTCCCGCCCCACTTGCGGACGTAGGCCAGCTGCCCGATGATCTCGTCCTTGAAGTTCCAGGGCAGGATGAGGACGTAATCCGGCCGCGTCTGGCCGATGCGGTCGGGGGGAAGGATCGGGATGTGCGTCCCCGGGGTGAACTTGCCCTGCTTGTAGGGATTGCGGTCGACGGTGTAGTCGAGGAAGTCCGTGCGGATGCCGCAATAGTTGAGCAGGGTGTTGCCCTTGCCGGGGGCGCCGTAGCCGCAGATGGACTTGCCGTCGCGCTTGGCCCCGATAAGGAACTCGACGAGCTTGCGCTTGGTCTCCTGGACGCGCCCGGAGAAGGATCCGTAGGTCGCCATCCGGTTCAGGCCGGCCGCCTCTTCGCGGGTCCGGAGCTCCCCGACCCTGGGCCCGACGGGCTTGGCCGCGTCCTCGGCGTGACGGGCGTAGACGCGGAGGGATCCGCCGTGGGTCCCGAGCTCCTCGACGTCGAAAAGGACGAGGCCGTGGGCGGCGAAGATCCGCTCCGCGGAGAGGAACGAGAAATAAGAGAAATGCTCATGATAGATGGTGTCGAATTGGTTCTCCGCGAGTAGGCGAAGGAGATGCGGGAATTCCAGGGTCGCCACCCCGCCGGGCTTGAGCAGGAGCTTGATGCCCTCGACGAAATCGTTGAGCCCGGGGACCTGGGCCAGGACGTTGTTCCCGACCACGAGATCGGCGGCGACGCCTTCCGCCGCGAGCTCCCGGGCCAGCTTCTCGCCGAAGAAGGCGACCCGCGTCGGGATGCCCTTCGCCAGGGCCGCCTCGGCCACGTTCCGGGCCGGCTCGATCCCCAAGACCGGGACGCCCTTCTCGACGAAGTACTGGAGCAGGTAGCCGTCGTTGCTGGCGAGCTCGACCACGAAGCTCGACCGGCCGAGAGCGAACCGTTCGGCCATGAGGTCGGTGTAGCGCCGGGCGTGCTCCAGCCAGGAGTCCGAGTAGGAAGAGAAATAGGCGTATTCCGTGAAGATCTCTTCGGGACCGACGTACTCCTCGAGCTGGGCCAGATAGCACCGGGAGCAGACGTAGGCATGAAGGGGATAGAACGGCTCCATGCGGTTCAACCCCTCGGCCGTGACATAGCTCTCGCAGAGGGGCGACATGCCCAGATCGACGAGCGTCTGGGCGAGCGGGGCGCCGCAGAATCTGCAGGAGGGGCCGGTCGTCATCATCGGACCCACTCCAACCGGTCGTTCAGGAAGCCCGCCGTCTTCAATGCCATCAGGACGTTGAGCCGGACGAGCTGCGAGGACCGAAAATCGGCGTCCTTGAATCCCATCGCGCTCAATCCCGCCTCGAGCTCTTTGATCGACCGATCGAGGCCGACGGCCGGCTGATGGTCCGGGGCGAGCCTTCGGTAGAGGTCGAAATCGACGCGGTAGGAGCGCTTGTCAGGCTGGGCGTTCCTGTTGACGGAGACCTTCGTTCCGGGGATTTCCCGGGCGACCGCCTCGGCGAGTTCCCGGACCCTGTAATTCGCCCGGTCGGCGCCCACGTTCACGGCGAGGAAATCCGGAGAGGCGGGCCTTGCCGAGATGGCCCAATCGACGGCCCGGGCCATGTCCTTGACGTCGATGAGCGGCCGCCAGGGAGAGCCGTCGCTGAGGATGGAGATCTCGCGCGAGGCAACGGCCCCGGCCACGAAATCGTTGAGGACAAGATCCAGCCTCAGCCGGTCGCTCCAGCCGCAGGCCGTGGAGAACCTGAGCGAGGTGACCTTGAAGGCCGGGGCGGCCAGGGGCTCGAGGTCACGCTCGGCCGAGACCTTCGAGCGGGCATAGGCCGTCAGGGGGTTGAGCGGCGAGCTTTCCGTACGGGGTCCGTCCTCCGCGGCGCCGTACATGCTGCAGCTCGAGGCGAAGACGAACGCCCGGACGTCGGCGCTCCGGGCCTTCCGGGCCAGGGCGATGCTGGCCCGGTAGTTGACGTCCTCCGTGACCTCTTCGAACCGGTTCCCGATAGGATCATTGGAGATCGCGGCCAGGTGAACGACCGCGTCCACGCCGTCCAGGAGGTCCTCGGGGGGGCGGCGGACGTCGGCATAATGCTGGACGTCGAGCAGCCTCTCGGCCGGAGCGGCGGTGACCGTCGCGCAATGTCCGAAGTAGCCGATGTCCAAACCGGCCAGGACGGCCTCCGGATACGAGGCCCGCAGCCGCTCGATGACGGCCGGTCCCACGTAGCCCAGATTGCCGGTCACGAGGATCTTCATAGGAAACCCCTGCGCATACGTTAAGGGATTCCTCCATCCAGGTCAATCCTCATCGGCATTTGAAAGCCCTGAGGGAGGGGTGATATATTGGCGGTCTCGAATGTGACCAGGAGAGATCTTTGCCTCCGCTGCTGGCTCTAGCCCTGTGCGCCGCGTTTGTCATCTTCTTGATGCGCCTCGACCGAAAACGATCCCCTGCTGCAACCCGGGCCCTCTGGATCCCGACGATCTGGCTGATATACGTCTCCAGCAAGCCCATCGGGAGCTGGCTTCAGATCGAGAGAACGAATCTCGACGCGAGTAGCGCCATCGACCAGATTTTTGCTGTCGTTCTCATGCTCCTCGCCCTGGCCGTCCTTGTTAAGAGGAAGCCCCCTTGGACCGAACCACTGAGACAGAACGCTTGGCTAGTCGTTCTCATCGCCTTCATGCTTCTCAGTGTCATTTGGTCGGACATCCCGGGAACTTCCGTGAAAAGATGGCTCCGGGAGCTCCAAGCCGTCGCGATGGCCTTAGTGGTCTTTTCGGAACCCCTGCCACGCCAGTCAATGGTCAGCCTCCTTCGGAGAATGGCCTACGTTCTCATTCCGTTCTCGTTGATGGTCATAAAGTACTTCCCGATCTACGGGGTGGAATATGGCACCTGGTCGGGATCTCAGATGTGGATCGGGGTCGCTCAGCAAAAAAACAGCCTCGCGTTGATCTGCGCGGCCTCCGCCGTCTTCCTGATCTGGTCGTTGGCCAGGGGACGGCAGGGGGTCGCTTCCACAGCCTCGAGATACCAAACGCTGGCCGATGTCGTGATCCTGTTTTTGGCTTTTTATCTGTTGGCCGGTCCCCAGCACAGCCCTTTTTATTCCGCGACATCGACGTACGCTTTGCTCGCGGGGCTCGCAGTCTGCGCCTGGGTCTACATCCGGGCAAGGTCCCATAAGGAAATCAGGGCGGGCCTTCTCCTCGCCGCTTTGTCGCTGGTGATGGTCACAGGTCTCACGTCGGTGTTTCTCGGCGGGTCAGGGATCCGGTTTTTTGCGTCTTCTGCAGGACGGGATGCGACTTTGACGGGCCGCACCGAGATCTGGGCGTCGCTCTTGCCCGTAGTCAAGGCGAATCCCCTCATCGGGAAGGGCTTCGGCGGCTTTTGGACATCAAGAACGCGTGATTTATACCGGATCAGCGGCGCGCACAGCGGCTATCTCGACGTCCTTCTGGGGACCGGCTTTGTCGGCTTGGTCACAGTCTCCCTTTTCCTCATATCATCGTGTCAAAAGGCCGTCCGGGGACTTCAGGCGGACCTCTTCTGGGGCCTGTTATGGATCTTCTACCTCTTCTTGTCGGTCGTTCATAATATCGGTGAATCTTCGATCGATTCGTTCACAAGTCCGCTGTCGGCGATCCTCCTGTTCCTCGCCGTCAGTTCGGCAACGGCCAATTCAAGTGTCGACTCCAAAGATGTTACGGTCGGCGAATTCGATTAGGAATACCGGCGACAGCCTGAGCAAAACCCTTCCGGCATGGCGTCTTTAAGAACTAATCGGCTGGCCGACGTTCATCAGTCGCCTTGCTGAGAGCGGCATAGAGCTTCTTTTGATGCTTGTTGATCAAAAGGTCGTACTGTCCAAAAGCTCGCAGAACCGGGGAACGCAGAAGAAGGGGGCCGGATGTCTGCTCTTGAAAAAGGAGGTCCGTGCTATCGTTGACTTCTATCAGGGTGGGAATTGCGTTCTCCTGCAAGGCAATGTCCAATCCGAGGAGGCGATACCAGGGAAAGATCCTCTGGATCCGGTGGGCGATATCGATGATGGCCTTCCATTCGGGTATGGGGAAATTCTCAAAGAGTGTCCGGGTCGTGGGATGTTCAGTGTACTTATGTCCCTCTTTGTCAAAAGCAAACTTCTTCAACCTCCCCGATTCGATATCGATCCCGACCGCGACGCCGCCCGCGCTCCAATTATCGACAAACGATGGGCCGACTCCGCAGCGCATGGTCGCGCCGAGAATGATCGTTGACCCATCCTTGGTGAGCATCGTCACGACTCTAATGGTATTGACTGACGCTTGAGAAAACGCTGACATCCTGCCATCCTGCCTAAGGGCTTCTTGAACGATGGCGATTTCAGACAGGCTAAAGCCATCGAGCGGAATGCGTCCCGTTTTGGATTGAATGTATATGTTTTGGCCAATCTTCTTGGCCAGGACGATTCCTTTTCCAGCACCTCCGCAGACCGGTTTTATAAACAATGTGTCTTCGCCAGAATCATGCAGCCATCTTATGATGTCATTTCGATAATCCCGGCTTGGGTCTACCAAGCCGAGCGTCCGAGGCATTTTGACACCTGTTTCTCGGCAGAGCCGTTCACAGAGGGATTTGTTATTGAGAATGACCCCATACTCGGGGGGCTGCACAAAGCGCTTTAATCGCGCTCTTTGGTACGATCGGTAGTTTGAGCCATAATAATATTTCCATTGGGATCTTTCGACTTCCCATAAGCGACATGGGCCATAGTGGTCGGGAAATGTCTTGTAGCCAAAGAAGAGGGTCAATAAGTCGTACATGGTCGATAATCTGGATCTGCGATGTTCGTTAAGTCTCCGAGCAGCCAGGTAGTAGCGGGGCAGCGTAAGGAAATCAAAGAATCTGTCAACGATAGGAATTGATCTAAACATAGATCGCAGGCACCTCCAAGGACATCCTGTCAGTCATCTGTCCCATCCGCGACCACAGAATCCTATACTCCGCGCCTGGCATCCGGGCGGAACGATAGATGGAAGCAAAAGATATTCAACCGAAAAAATGGACGCCCTGGCGTTCATTGGTCGCTCGAATCGTACCCCTGGCCAAACGGCTTCATCTCCATCGTCCTGACTGTTAAAGGCTTTTTTGATTTTGTCTAGGGATGAGCCTTCTTTTCATGAAAAAGAAGCATTCCGATAAGAAAAAAAAGGGGCTATAGAGGGGAGACCGGATCATAAGACCAAGCGCTGAGAGGGCCAGACGATAATTCTTCTCCCTGCTTAGGAATCTGATGGTATTTTGCTCATCGAGATAGGTCAGCCTATAGGCTGCTTCTATTCTATCCGAAATGTTGAGAGAGGCAATCAAGCCAATGCGAAAGGCGTGTTTCCAAACGTACTTGACGTGTCTCCGATGGTCACAGACATACTCACTCACGGATGGAATCGAGGTCAAATCAACTGACGGATCGGGATACCAGATGGGGCAAGGAGGCTGCTGAAAGAAATCCGGAAATAGGAAATTACCGAGGCTAAAAAAGACCGGCCTCTTCTTATAGACAACAACTGGCTGCACCTGATGCGTATGGGAGCCAATGACGGCATCTGCGCCGGCCGCGATGAGCTTGGTGGCGAATCGCTTATCTCTTGGTAGAGGCCTCATCATATATTCAAATCCCCAGTGAGGAACAACCAAGGCGTAATCGTTGCCTCTTTTGGCCTCATCGATGATGGACACAATATTTTCTGAAGTGCAAAGGCCCGGAGCTTCGATTGAGGCCGGATGAGGGGCGATTGTCGTATCATAAAAGCCAATCAGTGCAATTCTTATGCCTCTCAGTTCCACAATTGCTGGAGATTCTGCTTCCTCGATATTCCTGCCCGCCCCAAAATGCCGGACGCCGTTTCGATCCAAGACGTCAATGGTATGGATCAATCCGTCCAGGCCCAAATCGGTCACATGATTATTCGCTAAGGACACGATATTAATGTCGAGTTCTTTGAGTCGCCGGATGTCGTCATCTTCCGCGTAAATAACATTTCCCCATTTCGCCATTTTCATCTGGTCAAATGGGTAATCCTTTCCTAATGCCGATTCAAGAGTCCCTATTCTGACGTCAAAACCTTTCAGGTATTCAGCGACTTCGGCAGAGATACAGCTTGAAGCGGAGCCATGCAGGACGCCTCCCGGACAGATATCCCCCAAAAAAGCAAGCTTAATCATATTCAACTTTCCGATAACGCTTCTGTACGACCTCTTTGGCAATTCCCAAATATATGTCGAGAGCCGCATTCTTGGACAAGAATGCGGCGAGCAGATAAAGACTCACATAGCAGGTCACTTTGAGCAGAATTAGGACAAGATGGTTTTCAATCTCAAGAGTTCCTAAACCGAAAAAGACGGCGACACCCACGACTATTGACAACAGGAAATTCGGCCCTATATCCCGAATCTGCTTAATCGCGCCATATCCCGCCAATTTGCCCGTATAATGGGCATTTGCAGGGAGCCAAAGATACGTGCCTATCACGCCGCCTGCAATAATCCCGTAGATGCCGAAGCGAATCCCGACAATTATCGAGAGCAAGGTGATCACGCGTTTGACGATTGATAAATAGAGAATATCTCTTCCTCGTCCCAAGGCTTTCAAAAAATTGACATTCGTCGAATTCACTGAATAGAGCATCCCTCCCAGACAAAGCAGCTGAAAATAGGGTACTGAGCTCCGCCACTTGTCTGTAAACAGCAGATGAATTAGGGGCTCCGCGATTAACATGAGAATGATCATCAAAGGAAAGTTGACAAATGTCAGGGCCTTCAGGCTCTTTTTAAAAGCGGAAACGACCTTATTGAGGTCATCCTGGATGGATGAGAAGACCGGGAAAAAGACTTGGTTAATGATGTAAGGAATTGTTGTTTCGGGGATCTGAATAAGACTGCCGGCTTGCGTATAGAAACCTAAATCCTTTGAAGAATAGAATCGCCCGATTATCAGGGACACGATTTGCGAGACGATCGTCTCAGCAGAATTTGCCAAGAAGATCAGCCCGCCGAAACTAAACAACTCTTTAAAGGAAATCGAGCTAAATACTCTAAGCGGTTTCCATTTGGTCAATGACCATAGAAGCGAGCTTCTCATAGTCGAGTTTAGGAGTGTCTTTATGACCAGGCTCCAGACCCCGAAGCCGACAAGGGCAAATATAATGCCGACAGTGGTGCTAACAGAAATCGAAATGACGTTAATGGTCGCGAGACGGCTAAAATTTAGTTTCTTTTGAAGCTGATTGTTTTGAACCAGGCCGCTTGCGTTGATGATAGTCATAAGGCCCAGGACCCGCAGAATCGTGCTGAGCTGCGGCATCCTATAGAACGAGGCTATGACTGGCGCGGAAGCAAAGAATAGCAGATAGAGAAACACAGAAATCGATAAGTTGAAGAAGAAGATGGTGGAATAGTCCGTATCGGTGGGTTGCTTCTTCTGAATAAGCGCGGAATCAAAGCCCCCGTCGACCAGAGTATCGCCAATTGCGATAAATACCATCAGCATCCCGATCATGCCGAAGTCTTCGGGCCGGAGAAGACGCGCGAGGAACAGGTTGGATATAAAAGATATTCCCATGGTGCCGAAGCGTTGCACGGCACTCCATGTGATGCCCGATATGGCCTTCTGCTGCAGGGAGTCTGCCATATTGCTCTAGGGATGCCTGGTTTTCACATCTTTTCGATGCACCCATTTCACAATGGGCAGTTGAGGCAGCGAGGTCAAAATGCGCAACGGGTTGAATGGAAAGCCTACTTCATTCAACGAACGAAGATGGTAACGCCAGTAGTCCAAGTTCCGCCTGAGAAGTATCAGATCCCGGGCCATGACTTGATAATAAGCTTTTAAGTGCTTTCTAATCAGGGCTTCTTTCTCCCCACGCGTCAAGAATGCGTCACCGTGGTTCTTCATGATCCAAAGATACGAGGGATATGCGACCCTGAGGTAGTGGCTCTTGGGAGTCTGAGCGTCGGCAGGCCTTCGCGTGAAGGTCAGGACCTCATGGATGAAGCCGAAATCGCCCTCCCTCAGGATCTTGATGCAGCCTTCCACGTCGGCATAGATGTTCTGCGGATTGAAGAAGGGAGGGCTTTCCCGGACCTGCTTGGCCCGGAGGAAATAGGATGTGGGGGAGCCGAACATGTCGCGTCGGACGTCGAAGAAGAAGTCCCGGACGATCTCCCGGCCGGAGAAGACGGAACGGGATTCCGGCAACAGGCCCTTGAGGCCCACCCGGTCGCCGTCCAAACGGAAAGCGGTGGCCAAAGTCACCGTCGGGTTCTCCTCGCAGAGCCGGACGAACTTTTCGACGCATTCGGGATAGATCCAGTCGTCGGCTTGGACGACCTTGCAGTAGGCGGCCCGGGGGCTCATCTCGGAGAAGGCGATGTTGTGGTTCTCGATGATACCGGCAAAAGCGGTGTTGGTGACGACGCGGATGCGGGGATCCCGGGCGGCGTATTCCCGGACGATGGCGGGGGTGTCGTCGCTGCTGCAGTTGTCGACGATGACGTATTCGAAATCCTGATAGGTTTGCTGGAGAACGCTCTCGATGCACGGACGGAGATAGGCGGCTCCGTTGTAGACCGGCGTCAGGACGCTGACGAGGGGCCGTCCGTTCGGGCTCATGAGGCCCCATTATATCGGACCTGCCGCGACAAAAGAAAGGGCGACGCCCGGCGCAGGGGGATGCCGGGGCTCTGCCTTGACTTTTTCGGGCGCGGAGAGAAGAATGGAGCCAGAGATGAGGATCGGGCTTTTCAAGACGTCCCTCAAAGAGAACGAGCGCCGCATTCCGCTCCACCCCGAGCACCTGCCCCGCTACTCCGAGACCCTGAGGCGCCAGATGGTCTTCGAGGCGGGCTACGGATCGGACTACGGCTTCGCCGACGACTACTTCACGGGGCTCGGAGCCGCCATGACGGCTCGAGATAACCTGTTCGACGATTGCGGCTTGATCGTCCTGCCGAAGCCGATGCCCGAGGATCTCTCCCGGATGAAGGCCGGCCAGGTCCTGTTCGGCTGGAGCCACGCCGTCCAGCAGCGGCGGATCGCCCAGCTCGCCATCGACCGCCGCTTGACCGTGATCTCCTGGGAGAACATGCATCACTGGAGCCCAGGCGGCGAGAAGATGGTCCACGTCTTCTACAAGAACAACGAGATCGCCGGCTACGCCGCCGTCCTCCACGCGCTCCAACTCGTCGGTATCGACGGGCATTACGGCCCGACGCGACGGGTCGTCATCTTGAGCTACGGGTCCGTCAGCCGTGGCGCGATCTACGCCTTTCACGGCCTCGGCTTCAAGAAGCTCTATGTCTACACGCGGCGGCCGCCCTACCTGGTCGCCGACCAGAATCCCGACGCGCGCCACGGCCAATACTTCCTGGACGCGGAGGGGACCCTGATGGCCCGCAGCTCGGAGGGCAAGATCTCCCCCCTCATCGACATCCTGGCCGGGGCCGACATCATCTGCAACGGGATCCTCCAGGACCCCAACCGCCCGGTGTTGTTCGTCCGCGAGGACGAGGTCCGGAAGCTCAAGCCCCGCTCGGTCATCATCGACATCAGCTGCGACGAAGGGATGGGCTTCTCGTTCGCCCGCCCGACCACGTTCACCGACCCGGTCTTCCAGGTCGGGGACAGGATCACCTATTATTCCGTGGACCATACGCCCTCCTATCTCTGGAGCGCCGCTTCGAACGAGATCTCGACGGCCCTCATCCCCTATTTGGGCACCGTCCAGGCCGGGCCCAGGTCCTGGGCCGAAGAGCCGACCGTCGCCCGTGCCGTCGACATCCAGGACGGGATCGTCAAGAATCCCAGCCTCCTCGAATTCCAGAAGAGGGCCAAGACCTATCCTCATGCCTTCCTCTAGACTGAAGGAGCGGCTCGGAGATACGCTCCGGAAAGCTCTCTGCGCCGTCTCCCCGCTGTGGCTCGTCCGGTATCTCTACAGGCGGCAAACGGGCAAGTGGTACGATCCCAAGAACCCCGTGACCTTCGACGAGAAGCTCATCTGGCTGATGCTGTATTGGCGCCATCCGCTTAAATCGCGGTGCGCCGACAAGTATGCGGTGCGATCCTACGTCGAGGAGAGGGGCCTCGGACATCTCCTGGCCGGCCTCTATGGCGTCTATAACGCGCCCCGCGACATCGATTTCGACCGCCTGCCGGACCGCTTCGTCCTCAAGGCCACACACGGCTGCGGTTTCAACATCCTCTGCAGGGACAAGAGCACGCTGGACGTCGAGGCGGCGATCCGGAAGATGGAGGCGTGGCTGAAGGTCGACATCAGCAGATTCGGGGCCGAGCTTCACTACCATACGATTCGACCGAGGATCATCTGCGAGGAGCTCCTCGAGGACCGATCGGGGAAGCTGAACGATTACAAAGTCTATTGTTTCGACGGACAGGCCCACTGCACGATGGCCTGCACGGACAGGACGGAGAAGGGCGCCAAGTACGATTTCTACGACCGGGACTGGAGCCACAAGCTGGCCTACAGCAAGACGAGCCTGCTCGCCAACAGGCAGATCCCGAAGCCCGAAGCCTACGAAGAGATCCTCGCCGCGGCCGAGAAGCTGTCCCGGCCGTTCCCGTTCGTTCGGGTCGACTTCTACAGCGTCGACGGCCGGGCTGTCTTCGGCGAGATGACGTTCACTCCCCACGGGAGTATCGATAATTATATGACGGACCTGGCCCAGGAGATGATGGGGAACCTGCTCCGTCTGCCTCCAAAGCTCTTGCGATAGTCTTCGGAGTGGACGGCGCGGTGGACGGGGGCCGGTTCCGGACCGGAAGGCTTGGCGGGAACCAGTGACACGGAAGACGCGACCGGATCTCGGGGGAACGCCCACGGACCCTGACACACGGCCCATCTACAAAGGGCCGCGGCTGAAGTCCCGGCTGATCGAGGCCGTCGAGGTCCCCTTTCGGGCGCTCCTGTACCGTATCTCGCCCGTCCTGCTCGTCCAGTACCTCAGCCTGAGATTTCGGCGTCATCTCTATCACCCGGGCCAGGCCAGGACCTTCGACGACAAGCTGCTCTGGCTGATGCTCTATTGGCAGGAGCCCTTGAAGAGCCGCTGCGCGGACAAGCTCGCCGTCCGCTCATACGTCGAGGAGCGGGGCCTGGGACGCCTCCTCCCAGAGCTGCTGGGAGTCTACGGATCCGCCTCCGAGATCGATTTGGACCGTCTTCCGAGCCAGTTCGTGCTCAAATGCACCCACGGCAGCCGTTTCAACCTCTTCTGCCGCGACAAGAGCACCTTCGACAAGGGCCGGGCGCGGAAGACGCTGGACGCCTGGCTCAAGCAGGACCTCAGCAAGATCGGGGCCGAGCTCCATTATGCCTCGATCCGGCCCCGGATCATCTGTGAAGCCCTGCTCGAGGACCGGCCGTCGGAGGCCCTCGACGACTATAAGGTCTGCTGCTTCGCCGGGAAGCCGCACTGCACCATGGTCTGCACCGGGCGAAGCACGTCCCGCTTGAAGTTCGATTTCTACGATCTGCCGTGGAAGGCCAAGCTGCCATACGTCCGGCGGGAGGTGTCGTCGGGCCGCGACATCCCCAAGCCCGCGGCCTATGAGGAGATGGTGGCGGCGGCGGAGGTCCTGTCGAAGCCGTTCCCGTTCGTCCGGGTCGATTTTTACAGCGTCAACGGCCGGGCGGTCTTCGGCGAGATGACGTTCACGCCGAACGGATGCATCGATCTCGACTTGACGGACGAGGCCCAGACGGCCATGGGGGATCTGATCATCTTGCCGGACAGGCTCCGAGCCAGGCGGGGCCGGCCGTCCCGGCCTACCACTTGAAGAGGACGGCGTCGGAAAGCCGGACGATGTCTTCGCTCACGAGGCGCCGTCCGCTGAATCGGAACCGGGCCAGCTCCAGGTTGGCCGGGTAGTCGGCCAGGGATTCGATGCAGTTCAGGCCTCGCAGGACGCCGTGGAACATCTGCAGGAAGACCCCATGGGAAACGACCAGGATGTTCGAGCCGGCGTGGCGCTTGAAGAGGAAGGAACGGAACCTCTTGGCCCGGTTCCAGACCTCCTCGAACGGCTCTCCGCCCTTGGGATTGATGGTGTGAAGATCGCCGCCGACCCGGATCATCAGGATAGGCGGGTCGAGCGTCTGGATATCGTCCCAGGTCAGGCCCTCCATCACCCCGAACCGGCGCTCGTTGCAGAGCTCGCTCCGGACGATGGGGACCTTCCGGCCGACCAGGATCCGAGCCGTCTCGTAAGCGCGCTTCTGCTTCGACGTCACGACGACGTCGTAGTTCGCCCCGGCCAGCTTGGCCGCGGCCTTGCGGGCGTCCCGCATGCCGGCCGGGCTCAGCGAGATATCGAGCGTGCCGGCATAGCGCTTCTCGGCGTTGTAATGAGTGTGCGCGTGCCGAAGGGTGCTGATCGTCGTCTGGGCGGCCACGTCCTCTACTCCGTCAAACGGATGATGGCGTTCAGCCGGACGACCGAAGAGTAATCGGTCGCGAGCGGCCCGATCTTGATGTACTTCACCCCGGTGAGACAGGTCAGCGCGGAGAGGAACGTCTCCTCGGTGCTGATCGAGCGGTGCGAGGTGATGGCGATCTGTCCCGTGCGCCGGCAGGCCTCCACCGCCCGCCGGACGGCGGTGACGGTCCCGGCCTGGTTCGGTTTGATCACGGCGCCGCTGGTATAGCCTTTGGCCGCCCCCTCTTCGATCCGCCCGGCGTCGGAAGAATAGAAGTTGTCGCCGATCGTCCAACAGGCGTCCTGGGCCGAGGTCAGACGCTTCCAGCTCTCCGGGTCCTTCTCGCGAAAGGGGTCCTCGAGGACGCGGAGGCCGTACTGGCGGATGATGTCCAGCCAATATTCCGTGAACTGTTCGGGCGTCCGGACCGAACGATCGGTGATCGGGAGCTCGTACCCGCGATCGGTCCAGAGATCGCCGCCCGAGGCGTCGATCATCAGGTCGTATTTCCGCGAGAGGCCCAGCCCGTCGCGGACCTTGAGCAGGAAATCGATGCACTCCCGGTTGTCGGCCGTGGCGAAGCGGTTGACCGGATTCCCCGAGACGACCGTCTTGGTCTGTCCGATCAGCCGTTCCCGGACCGTCCTCTGGATCTCGTTATGGTCGGCGATGACCTCCTCGACGTCCGTGCTTTGGGCAACGAGGATGTATTCGTGGAAATCGCTCAGGACGGGATTGGTGTAGGCGTGCCAGCCGCCGTTCAGGATGTTCAGGCAAAGGTGCGGGGGCTCCAGGCGGGCCGTAGGCCGGCCGAAGAGGTCGTCGAGGGGCCGGGTCCGGCTCGTAGCGTTGAAAAAGGCCAGGGACAGGCTGAAGGCGTTGTTGCGGCCGACGGCCGGGATGTGGGCCTCGAGAACGGCGTCGAAGCCGGCCTGGTCGATCTCCCGGCCGAGGACGCCGGCGGCCTCGAGCGTCCGGAGGATGGTCTCCGGGCCGATGGCGACCTTCCGGTCCTCGTAGATGCTGATCGTTTCCCCCTGCGGCGAGCCGCCGAGGCCGACCGAGCCGTCCGAGAGCTCGACCGTGAACTCGTTGGTGAATTCGACATGGGAGTTCAGGATCCGCCGGCAGGTGATCCGCTTGATCGCAGGCATGGAAGCACTCCCGCTCTTTAGTCGCCCCGCCGCCGAGGAGTCTGTAAATATAACGTCGGCGATCCCGGAAGTCAAACCGCTGCCGGCCCTGGACAAAGCAGGCGACAGCCTCTTCCCAGCCTCCACGGCCGTTCCCTTGGGGGTCATATTCTGCTAATATCTTGGCTGTTTCGGACGGCCGGATCGCAGAGCAGCGAATGCGCCCGTCCAATCGAGAGCCGGCAGGATGTCCATGAGCGACCATATTTCCGTTTGCGTCTGCACCTATCGCCGGGACCCGCAGCTGGCCCGCCTGCTGCGGAGCCTGGCGGTTCAAAAGACGGAGGGCCGGTTCACGTTCTCGATCGTCGTCGTCGACAACGATCCTCTCGGCCCGGCCAGGGCGGGGGTCGCCCGCTTGAGCGAGGAGCTGGGGATCCCGGTCGCTTACGACATCGAGCCGGAGCGGACGATCCCGGCCGCACGGAATCACGCCGTCCGCATGGCCACGGGCAACTTCATCGCCATCATCGACGACGACGAGATCCCCCTTCCGGATTGGCTGGCGAACCTTCATCGGTCGGTCCTGGCCTGCGGGGCGGACGGGGGCCTGGGGCCCATCCTGCCGTCCTTCGAAGGACGTCCTCCCGCTTGGCTGGTCCGGAGCGGGTTGTGCGATCTGCCCCGCTGGCCGACCGGAACATGGCTGCGGTGGAACCAGACTCGGACCGGGAACGTGCTGCTCAAGAAGGATGTCTTCGACCGGGGCGGTCTCCGTTTCGATGAAACCTTCCGGACGGGAGGGTCGGACCAGGACTTCTTCCGCCAAGCCATGGCGGCGGGCTTCCGGTTCGTCGCCGTCGACGAGGCCCCGGTAGAGGAGGTCGTCCCGCCCGAGCGGTGGGCCATGAGCTACTGGATCCGGCGGGCCATGGTCAACGGCTTCAATGCCTGGAAGTACCTTGGGGGGCGGTCGCGAGGGCTCGAGGCCATGGCCGCCGCGCTCAAGTCGGCCGCCGCCGTGGCCGTCTACGGGCTGAGCGCTCCCGTCTGGGCCCTTCGGGGGACCGCGGTCCGGATGAGATGCCTGGAGGGAGGATTCTATCATCTGAGCCGGCTCATGGCGGCCTTCGGGATCGAGCTCTGGAAGAAGCGGGATTTCTGATGCCGGGCCGGACCTCGCTTTCTCGGGCTGGACTCCTGCTGCTGGCGGCGATCCTCGGCTTCGCGCCGCTGAGCGAAACCGGTCAGGGCGTTTTTTACTGGGTGAGTGTTGGGGGACAGGCGTCGTGGGCGATGGCCCGGAGCGAGACGCCGTTGACGGGGGCGGCCTGCGCCTCGCTCATGACGGCGAACGCGTCGGCCACAGCCGGCGACACGGTCTATCTGCGGGGCGGCACCTACCGCCAGGCTCTGGCCCCGGCCAACTCGGGGACGGCCGAGGCCCGGATCGTCTTCATGGCCTACCCGGGCGAGACCCCGGTCTTCACCGTCACCTCGGACGATGAGGGGCGGTACGGCATCAGTCTCCTCCAGCGGAACTACATCAAGATCGACGGCTTGGTGTTTCGCGGCTGTCTGGCCTTCTTCCGCATCTCCGGCTCGAGCTATAATGAGATCACCCGCTGCACCTTCGAGAACAGCGGCGGGCTCCTCTATGCCACCGCTCTCATCTCCAACATCACGCTTGGCAAGGACGCCTCCCCGGGCTCGATGCACAACTGGATCCACCATTGCACGTTCACCAAGTACGGGGAGATCTGGAACGGCGAGGAGATGGGTACGGTCCGTCTGAGCGCCAACTATCTCGATCCCTCCGGGCACACGACGGTCGAGGACAACGTCTTCTCCTACGGCGGGCACGACTGTCTGGACGTCGGCGGGGAAGGGAACGTCGTTCGGAACAACGTCTTCCACAACGAGGAGGTCTATTTCCGGGACCTCTGGAGGAACCAGACCAACGTGCCGCGGAGCGGCTATTTCGGCAACCGGAACATCCACGTGTCGAACAGCGGCAACAACGCCGGCACGGCCTACCACACCCTGATCGAGGGGAACCGGATCGGCTATGCGGGGACGCCGCCGGACGATGACGGCTCCTGCGGCATCGAGAACGCGGGGGCCCACACGATCACCCGCCTCAACGACATCTTCGGCAACGGGGGCATGGGCTACTACAGCAAGATGCAGGGCGAGTACAACAGCCAGGTCCGCAGCGGCAGCTGGGCTCGGGTTTACAACAACAGCATCTATCACAACGGCTTCGGGGACCCGAGCATCGACACGCAGTTCAAGCACGGGATCTGCATCTGGTCCTACAAGGCCTATAATGACTGGCCCCAGGACGTCGTCATCAAGAACAACATCGTCTACGACAACTATAACGAGTGGTGGCTCGGATCCGACAATATCCTGCCCCAGGTCCGCTACCTCCGAAATTTCAAGGCGAACCCGCGGTTCGTCAACCCGAGTCTCGCCGACAAGACCAGCTTGAGCATTCCGGACCTGGCGCTGCAGCCGAATTCACGCTGCATCGATGCGGGGATCTCCCTGACCCGGGCCAGCGGGGCCGGCGCTGCTTCCAAAACACTGGCGGTGGAAGATCCTCTCTATTTTCAGGACGGCACCTGGGGCTCGTCGCTGGCCGGCCTCGGTGCGGATTGGATCGCCGTGGGCGCGGTGGACAATGTGGCCCCGATCGAGTCGATCGACTACGCGGCCAAGATCCTGGTTCTCGGCAGGGCCCTGAGCTGGACGGCCGGCGCACCCGTTTGGCTGTTCCGCGATTCCCGGGGGCGGAGGGTCCTTTACGGGAAGGAGCCCGACATCGGCGCTCACGAGTGGATCGACCCAGGATCCCCGCGACGGGAGGATCACGGGCCCGGTCCGGGGCGGTAGGACCGGGCGGCGGGGCCTAGCACGATGCGGCTACTCATTCCCAGGGGATTTTGCCCCCCGGAATACCCTATAAAGGTGATATTTCGGGCGTCCGACTGGGGGAGAATCGTCATCCGGGCCCGAGCGCCAATCGTGGCGCAAGGCTCCTCGGCGAGAGAATGCCAATGACGGGCAAAGCCCACACTGGGAGAGACGCGATGACCATGAACGGAAATACTTCCGTCCGTCCCCGGACTCAGCGCCGGAGATCCGCCTGGCCCGCCGTTCCGATCATGGTCCTGGGTCTGCTCTTCTCGGCCTGGGGTCAGTCCAGGCTGACGACTTTCGCCACTTCAGCTGGGAGCTTCAAAGTCTCCTGGACCTGCTCGCCCCGCATTCCGCTGGTCGGAGAGCAGGTGGCCTTCCAAGGCTCGGCGACGAACGAGCGGACCTTTTGGCTTTGGGACTTCGGGGACGGCATGACGAGCACGCGTCAGAACGAGGTCCACACCTTCCGGAAGGCCGGATTCTACAGGGTTAGCCTGACGGTCACGAACAGCACTGGATCGAAGAAATCCCTCCGGACGCTGACGGTCCTGCCGTCCGGGGGCGCCGCGTCGTTCATCTACAGCCCGACGTCCCCCATCCCCCGCGAGACGGTCCAATTCACGGACACCACGCCGGGGAATCCGACCTCCTGGCTCTGGGATTTCGGCGACGGAGGGACAAGCACCCTGAAGAATCCCGTCCACGCCTTCGCGACGACCGGATTCTTCAAGGTGACCCTGCTCGCCACGAGCGCCACGGGGTCGTGGCGGACGTCCCGGACAATCATCATCGCCACGGCCTCGACGCTCTCGGTCTCTTTCACATACTCCCCTGCCTCCCCCGCCGTCGGTCAGTCAGTTCAGTTCAAGAACTTCTCGACCGGCGGTGCGACGTCGTGGCTATGGAAGTTCGGCGACGGCACGACCAGCGGGCTCCGCGACCCGGCCCACCCGTTCAGCGCCGCGGGGTCCTATACGGTCAGCTTGACGGCCACGAACAGCAGCGGCTCCAAGACGGCCAGCCAGACCCTCGTCGTCGGCACGGCGTTCAAGACCTCCTTCACCTTCAGCCCGGCGGCCCCGGCCGCCGGCCAGTCGGTGCAGTTCACGGACACCTCGGCCGGGAGCCCCACCTCCTGGTGGTGGAACTTCAATGACGGCTCGACGAGCAGCGAAAGAAATCCCATTCACGCGTTCGCCAACCCGGGCGCGTACAACGTGGTCCTGACGGTCAGCGACGGGACGCGTTCCGACAGTGTCGCCAAGATCGTCGTCGCAGGCTCCGGCCCGGGCCTCGCGGGTCCTTACTGGGTGAGTGTTGGGGGACAGGCGTCGTGGGCGATGGCCCGGAGCGAGACGCCGTTGACGGGGGCGGCCTGCGCCTCGCTCATGACGGCGAACGCGTCGGCCACAGCCGGCGACACGGTCTATCTGCGGGGCGGCACCTACCGCCAGGCTCTGGCCCCGGCCAACTCGGGGACGGCCGAGGCCCGGATCGTCTTCATGGCCTACCCGGGCGAGACCCCGGTCTTCACCGTCACCTCGGACGATGAGGGGCGGTACGGCATCAGTCTCCTCCAGCGGAACTACATCAAGATCGACGGCTTGGTGTTTCGCGGCTGTCTGGCCTTCTTCCGCATCTCCGGCTCGAGCTATAATGAGATCACCCGCTGCACCTTCGAGAACAGCGGCGGGCTCCTCTATGCCACCGCTCTCATCTCCAACATCACGCTTGGCAAGGACGCCTCCCCGGGCTCGATGCACAACTGGATCCACCATTGCACGTTCACCAAGTACGGGGAGATCTGGAACGGCGAGGAGATGGGTACGGTCCGTCTGAGCGCCAACTATCTCGATCCCTCCGGGCACACGACGGTCGAGGACAACGTCTTCTCCTACGGCGGGCACGACTGTCTGGACGTCGGCGGGGAAGGGAACGTCGTTCGGAACAACGTCTTCCACAACGAGGAGGTCTATTTCCGGGACCTCTGGAGGAACCAGACCAACGTGCCGCGGAGCGGCTATTTCGGCAACCGGAACATCCACGTGTCGAACAGCGGCAACAACGCCGGCACGGCCTACCACACCCTGATCGAGGGGAACCGGATCGGCTATGCGGGGACGCCGCCGGACGATGACGGCTCCTGCGGCATCGAGAACGCGGGGGCCCACACGATCACCCGCCTCAACGACATCTTCGGCAACGGGGGCATGGGCTACTACAGCAAGATGCAGGGCGAGTACAACAGCCAGGTCCGCAGCGGCAGCTGGGCTCGGGTTTACAACAACAGCATCTATCACAACGGCTTCGGGGACCCGAGCATCGACACGCAGTTCAAGCACGGGATCTGCATCTGGTCCTACAAGGCCTATAATGACTGGCCCCAGGACGTCGTCATCAAGAACAACATCGTCTACGACAACTATAACGAGTGGTGGCTCGGATCCCTGAACATCGCGCCTCAGGTCACCTATGCGAACAACTTCAATCTCAACCCGTTCTTCCTCGATACGAACATGTCGGACAAGACCAGCCCCGTCCTGCCCGACCTGCGCCTGCAGGCGGGGTCCCCGTGCGTCGACGCCGGGATCGCCCTGACCCAAGCCAAGGGCAGCGGCAGCGCCAGTGCCACGCTCGTCGTGGACGACGCCCTCTTCTTCCAGGATGGGACTTGGGGCTCGGCCCTGAGCCACGGCGTCACGCATTTCCCCGATTGGATCGCCATCGGGAGCGTGGACAACGTCGTGAAGATCGCCTCCATCGATTATGCGACCGATACGATCACCCTGGCCTCGCCGATGACCTGGACTGACAGGGCCCCGATCTGGCTCTTCAGCGATGCCGGCGGCCGGCGCGTCCTCAATGGAGCTGCCCCCGACGTCGGGGCCCACGAGTCCGAGATCCGCTAAGGCGCCCGAGAAGACGATCCCAGGCGTGTCTCAGGCCCGCCGCCGACCGTCCAGGTAACGGAACGCGGCTAAAATCCCGTCGGCGGCGCGGTCGAAATTGAACTCCTCGACCTTGGCCCGGGCGTTCTGCGACCAGCGGGCCCAGGTTCCCGCATCGGTCAGCGGCTCGGCGACCGCCTCGATCCAGCGATCAAGGGCCAGCGGCAGAACGCGTCCATTCTCGCCGTCGATGACCAGCTCCCCGGCCGCCGCTGTCAGGTCGGTGGTCACCACGGGAGTCCCCGCCAACATGGCCTCGTTGAGGACGACGCCCCAGCAATCTCCGGAGGTCGGCAACAGCAGGAGCCTGGCTTGGGCGTAGTATTCAGGGAGCTCATTGTGAGGAATGAACCCGGCGAACTCGTATTCGACGCCGGACCTCTGGAAGATCTCCCGCATGGCGGCCTTCAGGGCTTCGTCGCCCTCGCCGATGATCAGGACCCGGCACCGGCCGAGCTTCGCCTTGACGCCGGCGCAGACGTTGGCGAAGAACACGGGGTTCTTGACGGCGACGATCCGACCCGAGAACATGATGTCGAAGCGGCGCTCGATCGGGCGGCCCTCGAGGCGGGCGCGGAAGAGATCGTTGTCGGCGACGAGGTGGCTCAGGAAGGCCTGGTCCGGCCGTAGCTCGGGATTGTAGGACCTCATCAAGGCCAGAGCCTGGAGGCTCGTGCCGACGAACGCATCGCCCAAAGAGTTGTAGACAAAACGTCGGGCCGTCTTCTGCCAGGGATGGATCCCCCGGTCGCGGCCACCCCAGGTGTCCTCGAGGAGGGCGATCTTGATGCCCAGGGCGCGGCAGGTCATGACGGCTAACCAGAAAGTGGGGTCCTTGAGACAGGTCGCCAGTAAGGCGACTTTGGGACGGTGACGCAGGAGCCAGGGAACGATGCCGGGATTGAGGAACCGCTCGGTCTCTCCGATCCTGAGGGTAACGCCGGGCAGGATGGTCTTCGGATGGCTGCCCGGGGTGAACGTCCAAAGACGCCGCCTTTCGTTCCTCTTGAAATAGACGACCGCCACCGCGTCCCCGAGGGCCCGATGGACCCTCTCGTAAACCGGCTCGCGCCACGGCGTGGGGATATCGTTCAGGATGAGATAGGTCATGGCGTCAGAGAGCGGCCCGGCCGGGCCCGGGCCGCTTCGGCATCTGGGCGAAAATGGCGTCCATCAGCCGTGAGGTGCGCAGGATCTCGTCCGCGGGAATGGGATCGGGCCGGTCCGGGGCGGCAACGGCGGCATAGAAGAGCTCCATGAGCTTCCTCATGCCGTAGTCCATGTGGAACTCGTTCCGGGCGAAGAGCCGCATGTTCCGGAAGGAATTGCGGGCCTGCTCCCGGGCGTGCGTCAAGGGGGCCAGGAAGTAGCGCAGGTAGCTCTTCTGGCGGGCGGGCCGGATGCGGTCCACGGTCCGATAGGTGTTGTCGACGATCAAGTTGCCCGATCGCCCGTACAGGCGGAACTCGTTCGAGGCGGCGCCGAACTGCGTGGTGAAGAGAAAGAAGGCCGTGGTGCCCCTCTCATCCTGGATGGTCGCCCGCACCTCGTCGACGATCTCGTCCTGCCCCAGGTCCTTCAGGAAGGGGCTGCTGAAGCTCAAGGACGTCACGCGGGGAGAGTCGCCGGCCAGGTACTCGGCAATCTTGCTGAGGCCGTGGCTGATGAGATTGTGCAGCAGCGAGCCCGGCAGGCGCCGGACCCAATGCCGGGGATCTCCCAGCACGGCCCGGCCGTAGGTGGGATCGTCGTGCGAATAGCATTGGATGGATTCCATATGGACGGGCGGCCCGCCCAGGAAGCCGGCATGGACGAGCTCCCGCATCCGGATGGCCTCGGGGGCGAACTGCAGATTGTGCCCGACCGTGATCCGGCGGCCCCGGTCCCTGGCCAGCCCGAGGAGCGTCTCCGCTTCGCCTGCGGTGACCGTGAAAGGCTTCTCCACATAGACGTGGCACCCGGCTTCGAGGCACGTCCGGCCGAGGGAAAAATGGGACTGGGCCGGAGTCGTGACGTGGACCGCGTCCGGCTGCACCGCCCGAAGCATCTCGGCCGCGTCGGTGAAGACGCCGGGGATCTTGAAGCGGTCGGCCAGCTGGGACGCCATCAGCTCCTCGGAATCGCAGGCCGCGACGATATCACAGCCCGGCAGGGCGCGGAGCTGAGCCGCATGCTGGTCGGCGATGAAGCCGCACCCGATGATGGCCACCCGTGTCATGATCGGCTCATCCGTTCCTCTGGAATTCGAAGTACCGGCTCAGGGCCTCCGCCATGGGCACGCGGCAGGTCCAGCCCAGCCTCTCCTTGAGCTTGCGGTTGGAATAGCGGTGCCCTTTCCAGGAAAAAGCGCAGGAGCGGCGGTTGAGGACCGGCGGCAGCTGGCCGCGGGACCAGGCCGCGTACCGCTCCCAGAGATAGCAGAAGAAATAGGTCAGGCCGTAGGGAACCCAAACGGAGCGAAAACGGCCGACGGTCCTCTTGTAGTCCCCGAGGAACCGGCGGCTCTTCGGGAGATCATCGTCGAAGACGTTGAAGGTCTCGCCGTCGACCCCCGGACGGAGACCGGCCAGGACGATGGCGTCGGCGCAATTCTCGACGTCGGTCAGCGGCATCAGGCCCGCTCCGCCGACGCGCATGAACAGGCCGAAGGTGTCCATGCCCACGGACCCTGGTATGGCCTTCTTGCCAGGCCCGATGACGATCCCCGGACGGACGATCGCATAAGGGATCCCGAGCCGCTGATGGTAGCGGAGGACGAGCTCGTCCTGCTTGAGCTTGCCATAAACGTAGGCGTCGAACCGCTCGTCGAGATGGTCCTCGATCGGACACGATTCGTCCCAGACCGCGCCGCGAGGGAGGCGCCAGTTCGAATAGACGGCAAAAGAGCTGACGTTCACGAACCGCTTGAGGCGGCCCTCCCGGGCCACGGCGTCCAGGAGATTGCGCGTGGTGACCACGGACCCCTGGTAGCAGCCCGGGAACGACTTGCCGCGGCCGGCCACCAGGTGGAAGACGACGGCCGCGCCGCGCGCCGCTCGGGCGCAATCGTCCTTCGAAAGAAGATTGCCTTCGATGATCTCGCATCGATCATAAGAATCGGAATTCCCCGCGGATCTCAGGAGGGAGAGATCGCTCGCCGGACGGACGAAGCAGCGGACGTTCCGGAAACCCCGTCGGAGCAGGGATCCGACGACGCGCGAACCGACGAAGCCGGCCGCCCCGGTGACGAGGACGGTCTCGCCGGCATCGACGATCCAGTCGCTGTCCATGGCTCGATATTATGCGGACTCCCGGTTCGAGTCAATCGAGGGCGTGAGGTCGTGGCGAACGGGGGGAAAAGGTGCTATGATGCGCCTCGCCTCTAGGGGTGAGACGGGGGGACGATTTATCACCCCTCTTATACCCCCTTGGGGTGATAGCCCGGGACGGGGGAACGGGACTATCCTGGTCCGCGGACGTCGGAAATGACGAGTGTGTCCGGCTCGGCCCTCGTCCCGAGATGAAGTCCAGAGGAGAACTGCCGCGCCATGAACGTCCCGTTCGTCGACCTCAAGTCCCAGTACCTCGCCCTCAAGTCCGAGATCGACCCGGCCATCCAATCGGTCCTCGACGAGACCGCCTTCGTCGGCGGCAAGCATGTCGAGGGCTTCGAAAAGGCCTATGCCGAGGCCTACGGCGTCAAGCATTGCATCAGCTGCGCCAACGGCACCGACGCCATCTTCGTCAGCCTCAAGGCCTTGGGCATCGGGCCGGGCGACGAGGTCATCACCGCCGCCAACACGTTCATCGCCACCTCCGAGGCGATCAGCGAGACCGGGGCCCGCGCCGTCTTCGTGGACAACGACGAGTACTTCCACCTCGACCCGGCCGGGCTCGAGCCCCGGATCACCAAGAGGACAAAGGCGGTCGTCCCGGTCCACCTCTATGGACAGTCCGCGGACATGACGGCGATCCAGAGGATCTGCGAGAAGCATCGCCTCCCGCTCGTCGAGGACTGCGCCCAGTCCCACTTCTCGACCTTCCAGGGCCAGAGGACGGGCACGTTCGGCGTCGCCGGAACGTTCAGTTTCTATCCGGGCAAGAACCTGGGGGCGTATGGGGACGGCGGGGCCATCGTCTCGAACGACGACGCCTTCGCCCGGGCGGCCCGTCTGTTCGCCAATCACGGCTCGCTCCGGAAGCACGTCCACGAGATCGAGGGCATCAACAGCCGCCTCGATGCCATCCAAGCCGTCGTTCTCAAGGCCAAGCTGGGCCATCTCGACGGGTGGAACCGGGCCCGGAACAGCCACGCCCTGAGGTACAACGAGCTGCTGGCGGGCCTGGCCGAGGTCCGGTGCCCCAAGCTCCGGCCGGGGGCGTTCCACATCTTCCACCTGTACGTCGTCCGCGTGCCCCGGCGGGACGAACTGGCCGAGTTCCTTAAGGTCAAGGGCGTGGCCACGGGCATCCACTACCGGACCGCCCTCCCCTTCTCGCCGGCCTACGGCCGCCTGGGGCACAAGCCGGCCGACTTCCCGTTGGCGCACCGGTGGCAGGACGAGATCCTGTCCCTGCCCATGTATCCGGAGCTATCAGAGGCACAAATCTTGCATGTAACCGACTCGATCAAGGAATTCTACGGGAAATAGGGAGCGGGCGTCATGGTGAACATCGGCGTCGTCGGCTACGGATACTGGGGCCCCAACGTGGCCCGGAACTTCCACGCCGCGCCCGGAGCCAAGCTGGTCGCCGTGTGCGACGTCGAGGACAAGCGGCTGGCCCTGGCCCAGGGCCATTATCCCTTCGTCCGCGTCGTGAAGGACCCCCGCGCGCTCATCGAGGCCAAGGACATCGACGCCGTGGCCATCGTCACCCCGGTCTTCGCCCATTATGAGATGGCCAAGGCCGCCCTCCTCGCCGGCAAGCACCTCTTCGTCGAGAAGCCGTTCACGGCCACGAGCGCCCAGGCCCGCGAACTCATCGACCTCGCGGCCCGCCGGAACCTGAGGATCATGGTCGACCACACCTTCCTCTTCACCGGGGCCGTGAAGAAGATCAAGGAGCTCATCGACGCGGGCGAGCTGGGGAATCTCCTGTTCTACGACTCGGTCCGGGTCAACCTGGGGCTCTTCCAGCACGACATCAACGTCATCTGGGACCTGGCCCCCCATGACCTGTCCATCATGGCCCATGTCATCGATCGGAAGCCCGTCGCCCTCTCGGCCCACGGCTCCGTCCATTTCGAGGGCGGCTACGAGGACATCGCCTACGTCTCGGTCGAGTTCGAGGGCAACGCCTTCATCGCCCATTTCCACGTCAATTGGCTGAGCCCCGTCAAGGTCCGGCAGACCCTGATCAGCGGGGACAAGAAGATGCTCGTCTGGGACGATCTCAGCCCCGACGAGAAGGTCAAGATCTACGACCGCGGCGTCGAGGTCAAGAGCACGAACGGCGGCAAGGACGGCATCCACGATCTTCTCGTCAGCTACCGTTCGGGCGACGTTCACATCCCCAAGCTCGAGGCCACCGAAGCGCTGAAGGCCGAGGCCAAGTACTTCGTGGAGTGCGTCGAGGCCGGCGTCGACCCGTTCAACGACGGCCGGGCCGGCCTCGAGGTCGTCCGCATGCTCGAGGCGGCGGACGAGTCCCTCAAGAAGGGCGGGGCCAAGATCGCGCTCTAGGAGCCGAGGAGGAGAGGCCATGGATTTCTGCCGGGTCAGCCCCGACGTCAAGCTGGGCAAGGATGTCAAGTTCTTCGGCTACGTCAACCTCTATGGTTGCGCCATCGGCGACCACACGAAGATCGGGACGTTCGTCGAGATCCAGAAGAACGCCTCGGTCGGCCGGAACTGCAAGATCTCCTCGCACACGTTCATCTGCGAGGGCGTGACCATCGAGGACGACGTCTTCGTCGGCCACAACGTCACATTCATCAACGACCTGTATCCGCGCTCGACCGCGTCGGGCGGCGCGCTCCAGACCGAGGCCGACTGGAAGGTCGTCCCGACGTTCGTCCGGAAGGGCGCCTCGATCGGGTCGAGCGCCACGATCCTGGCCGGGATCACCATCGGCGAGGGCGCCATCGTCGGGGCCGGGGCGGTCGTCACCAAAGACGTCCCCGCGTGGACGATCGTCGCCGGCAATCCGGCCAAGGTGTTGCGCAAGATCGAAGAAAGGTAGATAATCACCGCAGTCGTCAAGGGCGAGGGACACGGGCATGATCAACGAGCGGGAGACGGTCCTCCGCCGGTTCCTGATCCTCGTGGACGCCTGCGTCATCGGGGTCGCCTACGTCGCCGCGTTCCTCCTGAGCACGCTCCTCGGGAGCGGGCCGATCACCCTGGGCCGCTTCGCCATGGCCCTCATCTTCGCCGTCCCCTATTGGTGCCTCAGCCTCTACGCCAACGGTCTCTACCATTCCCTGAGGACGCGGACGTATCTCGAGATCCTGTGGGCCTTCCTCAAGTCCGCCGCCGTCACTTTCCTCCTGATCGGCACGTTCATCTTCCTGTTCAAGCTCCAGTTCATGAGCCGGGCCTTCTTCCTGACCTTCTACCTGATGACGTTCGCCTTCCTCTTGGTCGAGAAGACCGTCATCTTCATGAGCTCCCATTACATCCGCCGCCAGGGGCTCAACACCCGGCGCCTCCTCATCGTCGGCACCGGCAAGCGGGCCATCAGTTTCGTCAAGCGCAGCGACAAGCACCCCGAATGGGGCTTCGAGATCCTGGGCTCCATCGACGACGAGCCGGGCCGCGGCATCCAAAAGGTCGGACGCCTGGACATCCTGGGCACGCTCGAGGACATCCCCCGGATCTTCCATCGGGACGCGATCGACGAGGTCATGTTCCTCGTGCCCCGGAGCCGGCTGAACCATCTGCAGGGCGCCATCGACGATTGCGAGACCGAGGGCGTGGCGGTCACGGTCGCCGTCGACCTGTTCGACACCAAGCTGGCCAGGTCCTCGGTCGCCGAGCTCGACGGCCTGCCCCTCCTGCATTTCCGGACGACCCATGCCAAGGAATGGGAGCTCCTGATCAAGCGGGTCTTCGATTTCGTCGCCTCGGGTCTGGGGATCCTCGTCCTGTCGCCGGTCCTCCTCGGCTCGGCTCTCCTCATCAAGCTGACCTCGAGGGGCCCCGTGTTCTTCAAGCAGGAGCGTCTGGGCCTCGCGGGGAGGCGCTTCACGCTCTACAAGTTCCGCACGATGCGGACGGGCGCCCAGGAGGCCCTGAACGACGTCCCCGACCTCAACGACATGACCACGGAGGCGTTCCGGAAGAAGAAGACCGGCTGGATCACGCCGGCCGGCCGGCTCCTGAGGAAGTTCAGCATCGACGAGCTGCCGCAGCTGTTCAACGTCTTCGTCGGGCACATGAGCATCGTCGGCCCGCGTCCGACGGTCCCCGACGAGGTCGACAAATACAAGGACTGGCAGCGCCGCCGCTTCTCCATGAAGCCGGGCATCACCTGCCTCTGGCAGGTCAGCGGCCGGAACAACATCCCCTTCGAGGATTGGATGAAGCTCGACCTGGAGTATCTGGACCACTGGTCCCTCTGGCTCGACATCAAGATCATGCTGAAGACGGTCCCCGTCGTCCTCTTCGGCATCGGGGCCTATTGACAGGCGGCGCCCCCCCGCCTCATGCTATCAAGAAGATGCGGACGAGAGTCTTCGGATCTGCGGCGGTCGCGGCCGGGCTGGTGTGCCTTCTTCTCGCCCCGGCGCCGGCCCGGGCCCAGGGCGAGACCTGGGTCGGCGGCAATCTCCAGCAGATGGTCGAGAGCGCGCGGTGGCGCCTGGGCGAGATGCGGGTCAATGCCGCGTTCACCCTGGCCAACGTCGGCTATGATTCGGACATCTACTACGGCTTCCTCGCCGAGCGGGTGCCGGACGCCAAGGCGTCGGCGGCCGTGCCCGTCCAGGTCCTGCTGCCGCTGAGCAAGAAGGCCGTTCTCGACGTCAGCGAGAGCCCCGAGTACGTCTTCTATCTCGAGACCGAGCGCGACAGGTCCTGGAACAACCGTCTCTACGGCCGCCTCCACCTGGCCCTCGACCGGGTCTATCTCCAGGCCGGCGGCGGCCTGTCGAACGTCAAGACGCGCCTGAGCCCGGAGCTGGACCTCAACATCCGGCTGAGGACCACGGCCCTCAACGGGCTGGCCCTCTGGCAAGCCTCGCGGATGACCTCGCTGGCGCTGCTCTACGGCGGCGTTCAATACGATTACGGCGACGCGGAGTTCGAAGGCGTCAGCCTCGCCGACCGGCTCAACCGGAACGAGGAGTTCGTGGACCTCATCTCCTATGTCCAGCCCTCGCCCCGGCTCCGCCTGTCGCTCGACGGGCAGTACGGGACCTACGAGTTCCGGCGCGTGGCGCTGGGCCTCCGGGACGCCGAGAGCTTCGCTTTTTTCGCCGGCGTCGAATTCATCCCCGGTGAGCGGGATTTCCAGCTCCTGCGGGGATTTCGCGGCACGGCCTCGCTCGGCTACATGCGGCTCGATATGCGCGACCCCCTTCTCAGGGACGGGTCCGGGATCGTCGGCAGCGCCAGCGTCACCGCCCGGCTCTCGAGGCGGATGACCGGGGAGCTCCTGTTCTCCAGGGGCTTCCAGTTCTCGATCTTCTCCGGCTCCTCCTTTTTCCTCGAGACCCTGGCCGGCGCCACGGTCACGAGGCACCTGACGAAGCGGGCCAGCCTGTCCTACCGCTTCCTGTACGGCCAGACCTCCTACCCCGACCTCGACGGCGAGCCGGGGACGACCGCCGGCCGCGCCTACCAGTACCTGACCCACGGACTGAACCTGGACATTCTCCTGGCCAGGCATCTGAGCATGAGCCTCTTCGGCACCTTCGGCCAGAGGGACCAGGGCGGCGGCATTCCCATCAGGAGCCGGTTCTTCGTCGGCTTCGGCCTGGTCTATGGCTTCCGGGGGACCGCCATGTCCACGCCGACCAGGGGAGGGTCGATGTGAGCCGGGGCCGGCGCTGGATTGTCGGCCCGAACGGGATTATAATGCGGGGACATGAGAAAGGACCGCTCAAGATGAAACGCACGGCCTCTCTTGTCGGGCTCGCGGCGCTGGCCGCGGTGGCCCTCTTCGCCGTCCAGGAGCAGGCGCCTCTCCAGGTCAACGACTACCGGATCGGTCCAAAGGACCTTCTCGAGATCACCGTCTTCGAGCTGCCCGAGCTCAACCAGACCGTCCGCGTCTCCGAGGACGGCTCGATCACCCTCTCCCTGCTGGGCAAGGTCGACGTCGCGGGCCTGACGGCCCAGGAGCTCGAGAAGAAGCTGGCCGGCCTCCTCGACCAGCAGTTCACCAAGGGCGCCCACGTCACGGTCTTCATCAAGGAATACCAGAAGGTCTCGGTCATCGGCGCCGTGGGCCAGCCCGGACAGTATGAGCTGGTCGGGCCGACGACGCTGCTCCAGCTCATCGCCAAGGCCGGCGGCCTGACCTCCCAGGCCATGAACGAGCTCTTCGTCTACCGCCTCGGACCGGACGGCCGCCAATCGCGGATCGTCATCAAGCTCGAGGACCTGATCGTCCGGGGGGACCAGGACCTGAACATCCAGCTCCAGCCAAAGGACGTCATCACCGTCCCGATCGACCAGACGCTGACCGTCTTCGTCTACGGCGAGGTCAAGACGCCCGGGGCCGTGTCCTATCAAAGCTCGAAGGGGATCACCCTGATCCAGGCCATCGCCCAGGCCGGAGGCACGACGGAATGGGCCAAGAGGAGGCACGTCCTGATCAAGCGCCGCGATCCCCGGACGAACAAGGAGATCAAGCTCACCGTGAACCTGAAGAGCATGATCAGCGGCAAGGTCGCCGACCTCATGCTCGAGCAGGGCGACGTGGTCATCGTCCCCTGAGGGAGAGCCAAGGGAGCACGCCATGTCCGTCGAGCCGTCCAGAGAGTCACAGCCCGGGCTCCTCGCCCAGATCCAGCACTACTGGCACATGCTCCTCAAATGGAAATGGACGGCCTTCCTGTTCTTCGCCGCCGCCGTCGCCGCGGCCGTGATCTACAGCCTCTCCCTGACGCCGGTCTACACGGCCAGCGGCACCGTCTGGATCGAGGACAACCCGAACATCCTGCCGTTCGAGGACGTCCAGTCCTTCGGCGCGGGCAGCAACCTCCAGAGCCACGCCCGCCTCTTGCGGAGCCGGACCTTGGCCGCCGACACCATCGAGAAGCTCAAGCTCTATGAGAACCCCGATTTCGTCGGCAAGGTGAAAAAGGGCGCCGCGCCGCCCGACCCGGCCGATCCGATCTTCCGCGAGCGGCTGACGGAGTCCCTGCTCGAGAACGTCACGGTGACGGCGGGAGAGCGGAGCCGGCTCGTCGATGTCCGGTTCAGCAGCCGGAATCCCAAGCTGGCGGCCGACGTCCTCAACGCCCTTTTCGACGGCTATATCGAAATGATGGTCCGCAAGAGGTACGCGGCCTCGGAGCAGGCCACGGCCTTCCTCAACTCGCAGATCGCCGAGCTGAGGACCGAGATCGAGGGCAAGGAGCGGGAGCTCAACGAGTACGGGGCCAAGCGGGACATCCTGCCCCTGACGGCAGCGGAGGCCCCGACGGTCAGCCGGCTGGGCGAGGTCAACAAGGCCCTGACCGACGCGACGCTCGAGCGCGTCAACAAGCTCAACGTCTACAACCAGCTCAAGGCCGCCCCTCTCGGCGAGGTCCCCAACGCCCCGGAGGGGAGCCTCATCCAGCGGCTGCGGGAGCAGTACATCAACCTCAGCCGCGACTACGCGACCCGCCTGACCACCGTCCGGCCCGAGTTCCCGGCCATGCAGCGCCTGAAGTCGGAGCTCGACGCGGCCACCGAGGCCCTCCAGAACGAGACCCAGAACCTCATCCGCAACGCCTACACCGACTATCAGAACGCCCTCGACAAGGAGCGGTCCCTGCAGCGGCTCCTGGCCACGCAGAGGACCGAGGCCTACCGGGCCAACAGCGATTCCGTCGTCTACAACAGCCTGAAGATCGAGCTCGACAACAAGAAGGCCCTGCTCGAGGCGCTCTCGAGGCGGCAGAGCGAGACCGACGTCTCGTCCCGCCTCAAGGGCCTCGAGGCCCTCAACGTCTGGATCGTCGACAAGGCCGATTACCCGCTGAGGCCGGCCTTCCCGAACAAGAGAAAGAACGTCCTCATCGGTCTCCTCATCGGGCTCCTCGGCGGCGTCTGCCTCGCCCTCGGCCTCGAGTATCTGAACAACACGGTCAAGACTTCGAAGGACGTCGCCAGCGCCATCGGCGTGCCCACCCTGGGCTCGATCCCGACCTTCGAATCCGAGGCCGGTCCGAAGGGGCCGGCGGCGGAGGTCTCGAGGATCCTGACGATGTTCCGCGGGCGGCGCGAGAAGGGCGAAGGGAAGCGCGGCCGGGCCCGGCGAAGGCGGAGAGGGGACATCGCGGGCGGGCTCTTCGATCCGGCGGCGGCCAACGGGGCGGCCGGGGCGAGGGGCGGGCGGATCGACCTCATCGCCGTCCGCGAGCCCCAGTCCATCCAGGCCGAGAGCTACCGGTCCATCCGCACGACCCTCCTCGTCTCTTCGCCTCCGGGCAAGATCAAGACGATCCTGTTCACGAGCCCCCTCGCGAAGGAGGGGAAATCGTCGACGATCTCCAACCTCGGCATCACCCTGGCCGAGGCGTCGAAGCGGGTCATCATCGTCGATTCCGACCTGCGCAAGCCGAGGCAGGGGCGGATCTTCTGGAACCACTCGGGCAACGGACCCGGACTCAGCCGCTTTCTGAGCTCGAACATGGACCCCGGGGAGATCATCAGGCCGACGGAGATCCCGAACCTGCAGCTCATCTCCAGCGGGCCACTGCCGGCCAACCCGATCGAGCTGCTCACGTCGGAGCGGATGGATGCCCTGATCGGCTACCTCAGGCAGCATTTCGATTTCGTCCTCTTCGACACGCCGCCGGTCCTGGCCGTGTCCGACGCCCTGGCCATGGGTCAGATGGCCGACGCCATCGTGCTGGTCGCCCGCGGAGGGCAGACGCCGGTCCCCGCCCTCAAGCAGGCCAAGCAGAAGCTCGACGCCCACAAGCTGAAGTGCCTGGGCGTCATCCTCAACGGCGTCGACCTGCTCGAGCAGGACGGGTACTACGCCCGGCAGTACTACCACTACTCCAATCCGGAATAAGAAGGCCGGCCCGTCGCGGTCCGGCGGAGGTGATCATGACCGCCAGCCCCCTGACGCGAAAGCTCCTGCGGAACCGGTTTCTGGCTGCGGCCGCCCTCGTCGCCGTCCTCGGTTTCCCGGCCTGCGCCAAAAAGGCCGCCGCGCCGGCCGCCCCGCCGGAGCTGGCCAAGGCGTCGCGGACGGAGACGAACGGCTGGATCCAGGTCCACCTCGAGGGGACGCCTCGTGAGATCGGCCTCCAGCACGGCTGGCTCCTGGCCACGGAGATCGACGACCTGCTGAAAACGCTCGACCACTTCCTCCAGGGCTCGACGAAGCGGGACTGGGCTTTTTTCAGGGCCTCGGCCGAGCGCCTGTTCTGGCCCAAGCTCACGCCCGAATACCAGGACGAGATCGAGGGCATCGCCGCCGGCCTGAGGGCCCGCCTCCCCCGCTCCAGGTGGGACCGGAATGACATCACGGCCCTCAACGGTTGGATCGAGCTGGCCTGGTACTACGTCCCGGCGCTCGAGGCGAAGGTCCAGGCCGGGGCCGGCGACAACAAGGCCCCCGGCTACTGCAGCGCCTTCATCGCCACCGGCAGCTGGACCGAGGACGGCGGCATCGTCGCCGGCCACAACAACTGGGTCGACTACATCATCGGGTCGCGCTGGAATGTCATCGCCGACATCGTTCCGGCGGCGGGCCATCGCATCCTCATGGACGCCATGCCCGGGGCCATCCACAGCGGCGACGACTTCGTGGTGAACGGGGCCGGCCTCGTCTACACCGAGACGACCATGGGCACCTTCAAGGGCTTCCGCGAGGAGGGCACCCCCGAATTCGTGCGGGCGCGCCGGGCCGCGCAGTACGCGGCCTCGATCGACGATTTCGTGCGGATCATGAGCGACGATAACAACGGCGCCTACGCCAACGATTGGCTCGTGGGCGACACCAAGACCGGGGAGATCGCCAAGTACGAGCTGGGGCTGAAGAACCAGCGCCTGTGGCGGACGATGGACGGCTATTTCGTGGGGTCCAACTTCCCCTCCGACGAGAAGCTCATCGCCGAGGAGACGACGTTCGATCCGGCCGATAAGGGCCAATCCGTGCTCGTCCGGAAGGCCCGGTGGGAACAGCTGATGGAGGAATACAAGGGCTACATCGACGTCGAGGACGGCAAGCTCTTCGAGGCGGACCATGTCGATCTGGCCACCGGCCGGACGGGCTCGAACAGCAACACCCTTTGCGGACACGTGGACGAGGATCCGAAGGGGACGCCCGAGTTCAACTGGGCCCCGTTCGCCCCGGCCGGATCGGTCCAGGCCAAGGTGACCTCGACGGCCCTGGTCAAGGAGATGAAGCTCTGGGCCCGCCTGGGGCATCCGTGCGGCCGCGATTTCACGGCCGCGGACTTCCTTCGCCGGCACCCCGAATGGGCCTGGCAGAAACCCTATCTGAGGGACATGACGTCCCGGCCGTGGACCCTCTTCGGCATCCGGTAGGGCCGCCCGGTGAGCTGGGCCGAGTTCCTTTCGCGCCTTCACTGGCGGCCCCAGATCGGCGATCCGACCTTCATGGGCTGGCTCACCGTCGCGGCTTACGCCGCGGCCGCGGCCGTCTCGCTCGTCGCCGCGCTCCGTCAGCCCGTTTCCGGTCCGGAGGGCCGGCGAAGCCGCCGCGTCTGGATCGGGGTTTCGGTCCTCATGGCGGCGCTCTGCGTCAACAAGCAGCTCGATCTCCAGTCGCTCCTCACCGACGTCGGGCGGGTCATCGCCCACGCGCAGGGATGGTACGACCAGCGGCGGCTCGTCCAGCGCTGGTTCGTCGCCGCGGTGGCCGCCGGCGGCGCCATCGCCCTGGCAGCGCTGGCTTGGAGGCTGCGCTCGGTCATGAAAGGCCGGCTCGTCCTCCTGTTCGGGCTGGGCTTCCTGCTGATGTTCATCATCATCCGCGCGGCCTCTTTCCATCACGTCGACGAGCTCCTGGGGGTTCGGATCATCGGCCTGAGGGTCAATTGGATCCTCGAGCTCACGGGCATCGGCCTCGTCGGCTTGGGCGCGGCGCTGGATATCCGAAAGACCAGGAGGTCGTCATGACGCTCGCCATCCGGAGATCGATCGTCCTCTCGTTGTGCCTTGGGCTGGGCCTTGCCGCGGCCTGCCGCGGCCCCCAGGCGTCGAGGCCGGCGGAGAAAAGCGCGGCCGAGGCGCCGGTCCCGCGGCTCCTGACCAATCAGGTCGGGTATGACCCGGCCGGGCCGAAGAAGGCCGTCATCCAAGCGCGGACGGGGGACGTCTTCGCGACCTTCGCCGTCAAGGCCTTCCCCGGCGGGGAGACCGTTCTCTCGGGCGCGCCTCGCCATGATGGCCCTGTCGCGGCTTGGAAGGACTGGGACTTCTGGACGATCGATTGGAGCCCCGTCGAAAAGGAAGGGGCCTATGTCATCGAGTGCCAGGCCGCGGGCGGGCGCTTCGTCCGCTCGCACCCGGTCCTCGTCCAAGCCAACGCCCTCGAGCGCGCCACCCTCTCCGACGTGATCTATTACTTCAAGGGCCAGCGGTCGTCCGGCCTCTGGGACAAGGCCGACCGGCGGATGACCTTCGAGGGCCGGGGCGGCACTGTCGACATGCGCGGCGGCTGGTTCGACGCGACCGGGGACTATGGCAAGCACCTCTCCCACCTTTCCTATTCGACCTACTTCAACCCTCAGCAGGTCTCGCTCACGGCCTGGAGCCTCTTCCAGGCCCTGCGGGAGATCGAGCGGCGCGGCGATCCCAATTTCACCCAGTACCGGAAGCGGCTCCTCGACGAGGCCCTGTTCGGCGCCGACTATCTCGTCCGGAGCAAGAGCCCGAACGGCTCCTTCTTCATCACCGTCTCGGGGCGAGGCCCGGAGAAGAAGCCCGAGGACCGGCGCATCTCGCCCAAGGCCGAGCGCCACATCATCCTGACGCCGGAGACCAAGGACAAGTTCCGCGATTACGGCCGGGAGAAGATCGCCGGCGACGCGGCCTACGAGGCCGCTTACAGGGAAGGGGCCGGCCTCTCCATCGCCGCCTTGGCCATGGCCGCCGCCCGCGGCGGGGCGGACGGTCAGCCGGGGAGCGAGGGCTACGGCCTCAGCCGGGGCGAGGGCGACTTCCGGGCGGCCGACTATCTGCGGGCCGCCGAGGACGCCTTCGCCTTCCTCGAGAAGAACAACCGTCTCCTCACGAACGACGGCCGCGAGAACATCGTCGACGATTACTGCGCGCTCGCCGCCGCGACCGAGCTCTACCGGACGACGAAGAAGCCGGGCTATCTGCAGGCGGCGGACAAGCGGGCGGCCTCGCTCGCGGCCAGGCTGTCGTCCTGGAAGAGCGGGAGTGGTGCGGCCTACGAGGACTATTGGCGGGCCGACGGCGAAGGCGGCGACCGGCCCTTCTTCCATCCCGTGGACGCGGGCCTGCCCGCCGTCAGCCTGCTCCTTTATTCCGAGATCGCCGATGAGGCCGGCCGGGCCATGGCGCTCGAGGCCGTCCGCAAGTCCATGGCCTTCGAGCTCGCCATCACGGCCGAAGCCGTCAATCCCTTCGGCTACAGCCGCCAGCTCGTCCAGTCGAAGGACGGGGCGGCGACGCGGCGCTCGGCCTTCTTCTTTCCTCACGACACCGAGACCGCGCCGTGGTGGCAGGGCGAGAATGCCCGGCTGGGATCGATGGCCGCCGCGGCCCGTCTGGCCGCGCGACTGCTCGGACCCGGCGCCGAGGGGCCGAGCCCGGCGGCCGGCCTGCGCGCCTTCGGCCGCGATCAGCTCAATTGGATCCTCGGCCTCAACCCGTACGACGCCTGCATGCTCCACGGCCACGGCCGCAACAACATCCCCTACATGTTCTTCAATTCCTACGAGTACACGAACGCGCCGGGAGGCATCTGCAACGGCATCACGGGCGGTTACGTGGAGGCGGAGGGGATCGACTTCGGCCTGCGCTTCGCCGAGACCGGCAAGGACGACGACTGGCGCTGGGCCGAGCAATGGCTGCCCCACGCCGCCTGGTACCTCTATGCCGTCGCCATCGGCGACTGAAGCGGGCCGGGGACCGAAGCCTGCGCCAGGCGGCGGCGTCGTCACCGATTGAAATCGGCGACGGCGCGGAAGAAGGCGTTGAGGTTGGCCAGCGGCGAGCCGGGTGGGATGTCGCCGCCGGACGAGATGATGAAGTTCCGGTAGCGGCGGGTCGCCTCGAGCAGGGCGTAGGTCGCCTCGCCGGCTGCTTGGGGGGTCCCTCTTTGGAAGACCAGGCCCGTCTCGAGGTTGCCACCGAGGATGACGGAGGGAGGGACCCGGGACAGGGCCCCGGCGATATCCACGGCCGGGCCGAAATGGTAAAGCGACGCGCCGGAGTCGAGGATCGGCTCGAGGTGGCCGGCGGTGGCCTGGCCGTCGTGGACGATGACGGCGAAATCGGGGGTCTCGGCGGCCTTCACGATGCGCTTGACGAAGGGGGCCGAGAAGCGGGCCAGGCCCTCCGGCGCGAGGCGGCTCCCGGCCGTTTCGGCCACGAGGATGCCCCACGCTCCGGTCTCGCGGAACTCGAGGGCGTAACGGCAGAGGAAGCCGGTCACGATGTCGAGGAGGGCCTCGATCGTCTCGGGTTCGGAGGCCGCCGCGGCGACAGCCTCGGACGCGCCGAAAAGGCCGCTGGCCAGGGCGAAGGGGCCGAGCATCGCGCCGATGACCGGGACGCCCTCTCCGACCTCGGCGGTCAGGCGCCACGCCGTCTCGAGGGGAACACGGGTCCGGGCGTCGCCCGGGACGGGATCGGCGAGCGAGGCGATGTCGGCGGCGCTCGTGACGAGGCGGCCGACGATCGAGGGGGCTTCGCGCCCTGAGATCTTGACCTCGCAGCCATAGGCCTCGGCCTCGACCGTCGGATCGATGCCCGTCAGGAGGACGGGCGTGCGATAGCGGTCGTTGAGAGCCATGATCGCCTTGAACTGCGAGCCGGGGACGCTGACCAGGTCTTCGATCGACTCCCCGGTGATCTCGAGCCCGGAGAAGGCGCAGAGGGGCATGGCGAGGCGCCCCGGGAACTCTTGGACGAACTTGGCGAAGCGGGTTTCCATGTCGGCGCCTGTATGATAGCCAAAGCGTTCGGGGGGGTCAACCAGGCCGGGCCGGGGACGCGCCGGAGTCAAGGGGGCGCCCCGGGTTTTGAGAGCCTGGTCGAGGCGGGGGAGCAACGTTCCGGCCGGCTGGTTCGTATTTATCGGTGTGCGAGGCGTTTCCGAGGATCATCCGGCCTGACGGCCTTCGCGGCGCGATATGCGGGCTTACAGAATCCATTGGGCCAGGAGCTGAAGATGAAGATCGATCGCCTGATCGTCCTGGGGATGGCGGCCTGCCTGGCAGGCGCGGTTTCTGCATTCGCGGCCTCGAGCCGGCCCGCCAACCGGCCTCCGCTGCCGCCGCCCGACGCCAGGTCGGTCCAGGCCGTCCGGGCCACGGAGCCCATCGTCCTCGACGGGCGCCTCGACGAGGCCGTCTGGAAGACCAATCCGCCTGCGACCGGCTTCAAGCAGATCGACCCGGAGGAAGGATCGCCGGCCACCGAGGCCACCGAGGTCTGGGTCGCCTACGACGATCACGCCCTCTATGTCGCGGCCTTCTGCCGCGATTCCGAGCCCTCGAAGATCCTCAAGCGCCTCGGCCGCCGCGACGCCCAGACCGATTCCGACTGGTTCATGGTCGCCGTCGATCCCTACTTCGACAAGCGCTCCGGCTATGCGTTCTATGCCAATCCGGCCGGGTCCATCACCGACGCGGCCCTCTCCAACGACGTCAACGAGGACGATTCCTGGGACGGCGTCTGGGAGACCAAGTCCGCGGTCAACGGGGACGGCTGGACGATCGAGATCCGCATCCCCTTCAACCAGATCCGCTTTCCCAAGAAGGACGACTACGTCTGGGGCGTCAACTTCAAGCGGATGATCCGGCGCAAGAACGAGCAGGCGATCTTCAACTGGAGCCCCAAGACCGAGACGGCCAGCGTCTCCCGGTTCGCCCGTCTCGAGGGCCTGCGCGGCATCAGCCCCGGCGGTCGGATCGAGTTCATGCCCTACGTCGTCTCGCAGGCCCAGTTCCGGCCGGCCGAGACCGGCAACCCCTTCGAGACCGGCCACCGGGCCCTGGGCAACGCCGGCTTCGACCTCAAGGTCGGCCTCAAGAGCAACCTGACCCTCGACGCCACGGTCAACCCGGACTTCGGCCAGGTCGAGGTCGACCCGGCGGTGCTGAACCTCTCGGCTTATGAGACCTACTACCAGGAGAAGCGGCCGTTCTTCATCGAGAACGCCTCCCTCTTCAACAACTTCGGCCGCGGCGGCATCTTTCTCAACGCCAACATCAACTGGCCCCAGCCGACGTTCTTCTACAGCCGGCGCATCGGCCGCGAGCCCCAAGGCTACGTCACCGCGGACGGCTTCGCCCGCGTCCCCGACCGGACCACGATCCTGGGCGCCGCCAAGCTGACCGGGAAGCTCGGCGGCAGCTGGAACGTCGGCTTCATCAACGCCCTGACCGGCCGGGAGTTCGCCGAGATCGACCAGCTCGGGACCCGGCTGCGGCAGGAGGTCGAGCCCTTTTCGTATTACGGGGCGCTGCGCGTCCAAAAGGAGATCGGGGAGGGCGGCCGGAGCGGGGTCGGGCTGATGGCCACGGGCGTCCTCCGCGACCTCGACGGCGGCAACGAGACCCTCACCGGCCTCCTCAACAAGAACGCCTTTTCGCTGGCCCTCGACGGCTGGGCCACGCTCGACAAGAAGAAGCAGTGGGTCGCCGGCGGCTGGGCCGGGGCGACGCGGGTCGAGGGCAGCGCCGAGGACATCCTGCGGCTCCAGAACTCGTCCATGCACTATTTCCAGCGGCCGGACCAGGGCTACGTCCACGTCGACCCGGCGGCGACGAGCCTGAGCGGCTGGGCCGGCCGGTTCAACCTCGTCAAGCAGAGCGGCAACCTGCTCGTGCTGGCGAGCGCCGGGGCCATCTCGCCCGGCTTCGACCCGAACGACACCGGGTTCCAGTACGGCGGCTCGGACATCATCAACCTCCAGTTCCTCCCCGGCTACCAGTGGACCAAGCCGGGCAAGGTCTTCCGGCAGGCCCTGATCGTGGGCGGCTGGTTCCGGAATTACGACTTCGGCGGCAACAGGAACTGGGACGGCGGCCTTGTCGAGTTCCAGGGCCAGCTCCGGAACTTCTGGATGTTCGACACCATGTTCGCCTACAACCCGGACACCATCAGCCGGACGCAGACCCGGGGCGGACCGCTGGCCCTCATCCCCTCGGGATGGCAGGTCAACCTGATGACCACGACGGACAGCCGCAAGCCGGTCGTCCTCGAGTTCTTCGGGACGACCTACCAGCGGCCGCGGGCGATGTCGGAATGGGAGGCCGATCTCTCGGTCCGGTGGAAGCCGGCCTCGAACTTCAACTTGAGCGTGGGGCCGACCCTCTTCTTCGAGAAGAACGACATCCAGTGGGTGACCGGCGTCGACGACGCGCTGATGCTCCCGACATTCGGGCGGCGTTATGTGTTCGGGCGCATCGACCAGAAGGTCCTGGGAAGCGAGATCCGGCTCGATTGGACGTTCACGCCGAAGCTGACCCTCCAGGCTTACCTCCAGCCCTACCTGGCCGTGGGGCGCTATGACATGTTCAAGGAGCTGGCCGCCCCCAAGACGTTCGACTACAACATCTACGGGGCGGGCGGCGCTTCGACGATCGGCTATGACCCGGCGGGCGGCGTCTATACGGTCGATCCGGACGGCGCGGCCGGGCCGGCGGCCCCGTTCACGTTCGGCAATCCGGACTTCAACTACAAGTCGCTGCGCGGGACGGTCGTGCTGCGGTGGGAATACCGGCCGGGCAGCCTGCTCTATTTCGTCTGGACGCAGAACCGGGCCGATTTCTCGAACCCCGGCGACCTGAGGATCGGCCGCGACCTGGGCGACCTCTTCTCCGCCCCGGGCGACAACATCTTCCTGCTCAAGGTCTCTTACCGCTGGAACATTTAGCTGGGTCGGACCTCAGCTTTCCGAATAATATCAATAAGTTAACCCCGCTTTTTGTCTCATTCAGGGCCTTAAAACTCTGTTTTTGGGGCCAAAAACGAAGCACTGATTTGCCTGCGATTTCGAATCGCCTTTTTTTACGGCCAAAAAGCCCGAATTAAGCGGGTTTTTGGACCGAAAATCGGGCTTAAGTTATTGATTTATTAGCGGTATGCTGTGGTCTGACCCCAGATAGGGCCGGAGGAGCGAGAAGGCGACGGCGAGAAGCATGCTCACCCCACTGCAGAGGTACCAGACGGCGTCCCCGCCGAAACGGCCGTAGACGGCCATGCCGGCGATCGGAGCGACGATGAAGGCCAGGGAGAACGAGAAGCTGGACAGGCCCATGTAGCGTCCGCAGTTCGATTCGTCGGACCGCCGGGCGATGAGGGCCGAGACGAGCGGCATGCTCAGCATCTCGCCGAAAGTCCAGACGGCGACGGTCAGGGCCCCGAAGGCGAAGCTGCGCCCGAACGGCATCAGCCCGAGCCCGAGGCCGAGCATGACGAACGAGACGTTGATCATCAGGGCCAGCGGGTACTTGCGGATCTTCTCCATCAAGATCATCTCCAGCGTGACGATCAGGATGGTGTTGACCGCATAGAGCTGGCCGATCCGGTTCTCGGCCAGGCCGTAGACGTTGCGGATGTAGAGAGGGAAGGTGGTGAGGACTTGGACGAAGACGATGCTCCAGACGAGGAAGATGAGCATCATGAGCAGGAACGGCACGTCGCGCCACGGGGACGGGCCCGGCCGGGCCGCGACGGGAACGGGGGCTCGGCCGGCGCCGTCGCCCGCGGTCTCCGGCGATCCCCGGGCGGGGACCGGGGCGCCCGCGCCGCCGGAAACGGCGACGGCGGCCCTCGCCCCGGTCCAGAGAAGCCCGAACAAGGCCGCCGCCGCGAGCGAGGTCAGGCCGTCGGCCCAGAACAGCAGCCGGTAGTCGTGGAGGGCGAGGACGCCGCCCACGGCCGGTCCGATCGTCGCCCCGAGATTGTTGGCCAGCCGGGTTAGCGCGAAGCCCTTGACCTGGAGCGCGGCCGGGCAGGCCTCGGCCATCGACGTCGCATTGGCGGGAAAGAGCATCCCGGCGAAGAGGCCGAAGGCGAAAAGCAACGGCATGAACCAGGCGACGGCCGTGACCTGGCCCAGGACGATCAGGAAAACGCCGGAGAGAACGAGGCTCATCTTCTGGACGCGGATCGAGCCGACCCGGTCCGAGAGCCATCCGCCTGCGAACGCCCCCGCAAGCGAGCCGAATCCGTAGAGGCTGAGCACCTGGCCCGCGCGGGCCGTCGTGAGCCCCAGCTTGCGCGTTAGATAGAGTGACAGGAAGAAGAAGACCATCGAGCCCGACGAATTGACCAGGTTGACCGCGAACAGGATCCAGGCCCGCCGCGGCAGGCCCCGATAGGCGGTGACGTACTCGTCCCGGACGAACCGAAGGGGACGAATCGAGCTCAGCTTAAAGGTCATGGTCGGGACCGCCGTTTCGGAGGATTATAGCAGACCCGCGGCGAAGCGGGCTAGGCCGCCAAGGCGGCGGCCTTCCCCATCCGGTCGATCTCGCGGTTCCGGAAGCATCGGACGAGGTGATCGTTGACGATCCCGGTCGCCTGCAGGTGCGAGTAGATGATCGTCGAGCCGACGAACTTGAAGCCGCGCGCCTTGAGGTCCGCGCTGATCCGGTCAGAGAGGGACGTCCGGGCGGGCATCTCGGCGAACGACTTCAGCCGCGACCGGACCGGCTTGCCGCCGACGAACCCCCAAATGTAGCGATCGAAGGAGCCGAACTCCTTCTCGACCTCTAGGAAGCGCTGGGCGTTGTTGACGGCAGCCTCGATCTTCAGGCGATTGCGGACGATGCCCGGGTCGCGGAGCAGGCGCTCGACGTCGCGGGCCGTGAACTTGGCCACCTTCGCCGGGACGAAGCCCTTGAAGGCGCGCCGGAAGGCTTCGCGCTTGCGCAGGATCATCATCCAGTTGAGGCCGGCCTGCATGCCCTCGAGGATGAGGAACTCGAACTGCTTGCGGTCGTCGTGGACCGGCGTGCCCCATTCGCGGTCGTGGTAATCGCGCATGAGCTTGTCTTCGACCTCGCCCCAGCACCGCCACCGCCGCGGCGTTCGGGTCTTCGACGCGTCCTTGACCTTTCCGGTTCCGGCCATCATGCACCTCCGCCGGGGCCATGGTAGCATAAACGGAGAGGCCCTTCTTCTCTCGCAATGGGGTCGGACCACAGGATTTCTCAGATTAATCAGCCATTTAGGTGCAAATTCCAAGGTCTTGAATGCCTTAAGTCCTGCTTTTTGGGCCAAATAACAGCACAATCCATGCTCCCATCTAACCTCCCGGTGAGATCACTAACCCCCGCCGCGCGTCATCTTCTGCGGATAAGGTCCCAGAAATCAAAGAAGAGGGCGACAAGCCGTGCCGCGTGCCAACCGCAACTTCATCCCCGGTCAAATCTGGCACATCACCCACCGCGCGCACAAGAAGGAGTTCCTCCTGAGATTCCGCAAAGACAAACAGTGCTGGATCCGGTGGACCATCGAGGCGAAGCGCCGCTATGGTCTGGCGATCCTGAATTTCATGATCACATCGAATCACATCCATCTCCTGGCGATGGCCCTCGCCTCGGCCTCTCGCTGCGGCCGCGCGGGCCGTTCGATCAGCGCCCTATCGAGAGCGCTCCAGCTCATCGAATCGCGAGTCGCCCAGGCCTACAACACACGAAAGGATCGTCACGGCGCTTTTTGGGAAGACCGGTATCACGCAACCGCCATCGAAAGCGGCCTCCAGCTCGCCCGTTGCCTGACCTACATCGACATGAACATGGTGCGGGCCCGGGTCGTCGGTCATCCCCGCGATTGGCCTTGGTGCGGCTATCACGAGCTCGGGCGCGAGGTTGAGGCCCCTGTGCTGCGCCGGCGCCGCTTCGTGGTCGACACCGGCGCGCTCCTCGGTCTCGTGGGTGTACCAGATGTCGCGACCCTTTTCGCCCGCCGGTCGGAATGGATTGACGCCGCCATCCGGAAGGGGAAGATGGAGCGTGAAGCGATCTGGACCGAAAGCCTCGCCATCGGCAGCGAAAAGTACTTAAGGGCTTTCCAGTCCGAACTCGGGGCGCGGATCGGTGTCGTCGAAATCCGCAAGGACGACGCCTATGGCGATCTGTCCAACTTGAGGAGGACGCGGGGCAATCCGATCTTTGCTTCCTCAAGCTCGTCCTCATAAACCGCATAGATGGTACAGCGGATTCTCGTCTTTTCTGGGCCGAAAACACCTACTTAAGCCCCAAAAAGTCCTCACAGTTGAAACTAACATGTTGATAAATTTGCCGGTTTCTGAGGTCCGACCCCCTCGTTTAGGTCCGACCCCCTCGTTTTCTTGAATAATTCCGACATTAATGCTAGTATTTAGCGTCGGGGGATGCGGAACTCATTGAAAGGTCGTCCATGAAGAGAATCGTCATCCTCGGCGGCGGGACGGGCGGCACCGTCATGGCCAATCTCCTCCGCCGGCGCCTCGACCCCGAGCGCTGGGCCATCACCGTCGTCGACCGCGACGCCCGCCACGCCTACCAGCCGGGCTTCCTGTTCGTCCCCTTCGGCCTGTACGCGCCCGGCCAGCTGGTCAAGGATCGGGCCCGGTTCCTCCCCAAGCGGGTCGAACTCGTCCTGGCCGAGATCGAAGGGATCGACACCGGCAAGAGCGAGGTCCGCGTCGCCGGCGGCGAGGCCCTCCCCTACGACGTCCTGATCATCGCCACCGGCGCGGACATCGTCCCGGAGGAGACGCCCGGCCTGGTCGACGGCTGGCGCGACACGATCTTCGATTTCTATACGGCCGACGGCAGCGCCGCCCTGGCCCGCAAGCTCGAGACGTTCAAGGGCGGAACGCTGGCCGTCCAGGTCGTCGAGATGCCGGTCAAGTGCCCCGTCGCGCCGCTGGAGTTCACCTTCCTCAGCGACTGGCACTTCACCCGGCGCCGGATGCGCGAGGCCGTCGACATCGTCTATGTGACGCCGCTTCCGGGCGCCTTCACCAAGCCGGTCGCGGCGGCGGCGCTCGGCGCGCTCCTCGAAGAGCGCAGGATCCGGGTCGTGCCCGATTTCGGCACGGAGCGCGTGGACGCCGCCTCCCGCAAGATCGTCGGCTACGACGGCCGCGAGGTCCCCTACGATCTCCTGGTCACCATCCCCACCAACATGGGCGCCGAGGTGATCGAGGCCTCCGGGCTGGGCAACGAGCTGCGTTTCGTCCCGACCGACCCCCGGACGCTGCGGGCGAAGACGCACGAGAACATCTTCGTCATCGGCGACGCGGCCGACCTGCCGGCCTCGAAGGCCGGGTCGGTGGCCCACTTCCAGTCGGAGATCCTGGCCGAGAACGTCTGCCGGACGATCGAGGGCAAGCCCCTCGAGCCGAAGTTCGACGGGCACACGAACTGCTTCATCGAGATGGGCTATCACAAGGCCATCCTGATCGATTACAACTTCGACGTCGAGCCGCTGCCGGGGCGTTTCCCCTTCCCTGTCCTGGGCCCGATGCCGCTGCTCAAGCCGAGCCGCCTCAACCACCTGGGCAAGCTCGCCTTCCGCTGGATCTACTGGAACATGATGATCAAGGGCCGGCCGATCCCGTTCATCCCCAGCCGGATGAAGATGGCGGGCAAGCGGCGACCGTCGGCGGGCGGGCCCGGACAGGCGGCGGCCAAATAGAAGAAGCGAATAAGGAACGAGAGGAGGGATACCCGATGCCAAAGAAACAGTTCGGAGCGGCCGCCGTCGATGTCGACGACGAAGGCTTCCTCACCGATTTCTCGCAGTGGAGCCGCGATATCGCCGCGGCCATCGCCCGGGAAGAGGGGATCGCCGAGCTGACGCCGGCCCACTGGAAGGTCATCGAGTTCATGCAGAAGGAGTTCAAGGAGAACGGCCAGGCGCCGACGATCCGCCGCATCAACAAGAGCGGCGTCGTCTCGACCAAGGAGCTCTACGACCTCTTCCCCGGCGGTCCGGCCAAGAAGGCGGCCAAGATCGCCGGACTGAAGAAGCCCGAGGGCTGCGTCTGACGGAAGCCGGACGACGGAGGATCAACATGGACGACAAGATCAAGAAGGTCTCGATCGTCATCTCCAAGGGCGGCCTGGACGGCGTCTATCCCGGCCTGATCATGGCCAACGGAGCCCGGATGGAGGGCATCGAGGCCAACCTCTTCTTCACCTTCTTCGGCATGGACGCCATCATCAAGAAGAGGATGGGGAGGATCAAGATCGCCACGGTCGGCAATCCCGGCATGCACATGCCGTCGCTGCTGGGCGTCCTGCCTGGCCTCTCGGCCTTCGCCACGCGGATGATGATGAAGACCATGGACAAGCTCGACATCCCGCCCGTGCCCGAGTACATCGAGATGATCTTCGACGCCGGCGGCAAACTCTACGCCTGCAAGGCCACGGTCGACATGTTCGGCCTGAAGAAAGAGGACTTCGCCCCCCAGGTCGATTCGATCATCAACGTCGGCAAGTTCTACGAGATCAGCGCCGGCGGCGAGATCATCTTCACCTGACGCGGCCCGCCTCCGCCACCCCGCCCGAGGGGCCGGTCGGTGGAAGCTCCGCCGTCGCGAGCAGCCTCGGGACCCGCCGCATCCCCAGCGCCTGTTCGAGCCCGAACGCCAGCCGGATGAGCTCGGGCTCGCTCCAGGCCCGGCCGATGAGCGAGACCCCGACCGGCAGGCCGAACACGTATCCCGCCGGGAGCGTGATCGTCGGATACCCCGCCACCGCCGCCGGCGACGACGAGCTGCCGGAGAACGAATCACCATTGACGAGATCCGTCAGGTGGGCCGGCCCGTTCGTCAGCGCGATCAGGGCGTCGAGCTTGTGCTCGGCCAGCACGGCGTCGATGCCCTTATCCCGCATGAGCTCGCGGCACTTGGCCAGCGCCTCGAGGTAGGCCTTGTCGGTCAAGGGGCCCTTCTTGGCCGCCTGCTCGACGATCTCCTGGCCGAAGAAGGGCATCTCGCGGCCGGCGTTCTTCGTGTCGAAGGCGGCGAGGTCCTCGAGGGTCTTCACCGCCGAGCCCGGCCGGGCCGCGAGATAGGCCCCGAGGTCGGCCTTGAACTCGTAGAGAAGGACCTCGAACTCGGCCTCGTCGGTCTTCCCGAGGGTCGGGAACTCGACCGGATCGACGACCTCGGCCCCTTCCCGCTTCAGGGCCTCGATCGCGTTCTGGAGGATGGGATCGAGCCGGCTCTCGAAGTTGAAGGCCTTGGCCCGCAGGACCCCGATCCTCGCACCCTTCAATCCGCCCGGAGAGAGGAACTCCCGGTAGTCCTTGAAGACGCGCACGCCCGCGGCCTGGGTGGCCGGGTCGGCCGGGTCGGCTCCGGTCATTGCACCGAGCAGGGTCGCCGCGTCGCTGACCGTCCGGGCCATGGGCCCTGCCGTGTCCTGTGAATGGGCGATGGGGACGATGCCGGACCGGCTGACCAGGCCGACCGTGGGCTTGATCCCGACGATGCCGCAGCACGACGACGGCGAGACGATCGAACCGTCCGTTTCCGTCCCGACGCCGACGGTGACCAGGTTCGCCGAGACGGCCACGGCCGTCCCCGAGCTCGAGCCCGAGGGGTTCCGGTCGAGGGCGTAGGGATTGTGCGTCTGGCCGCCCCGGCCGCTCCAGCCGCTCGTCGAGCGCGTGGACCGGAAATTGGCCCACTCGCTGAGGTTGGCCTTGCCGATGATGACGGCGCCCGCCTCCCGCAGCCTCTCGACCACGGACGCGTCCTTGGCCGGCTTCGAGCCGAGCAGGGCGAGCGATCCCGCTGTCGTCTCCATGGCGTCCGCGGTGTCGATGTTGTCCTTGATCAGGACGGGGATGCCGTGGAGCGGACCCCGCGGGCCCTTCTCCCGGCGCTCCCGGTCGAGCTCGCGGGCGATCCTCCGCGCGTCGGGGTTCTTCTGGATGACGGCGTTGAGCCCGGGCCCCCTCTGGTCTATCCGGTCGATCCGTCCGAGGTAGAGCGAGACGAGCTTTTCCGCGGTCGTCCGGCCCGAGGCCATCATCTCCTGCAGGCCGGCGATCGTCGCTTCCTCGAGGGCGAAGGCGGCTTCCGGCACGGGCCTCTCCCCGGACGGACCGCACGAGACGGCCAAGGCCGGGATCGAGGCCGCGATGACGACCGCCAGGATCCGCCGCCGATCGATGCTTCTCATGGTCTCCTCCGTTCATCCCCGCGGCCCGGCGCGCCCGGACCGCCCAGGGGACACGCACCGTCACATTATCCGAAAATCCCGGGCGGCTCAAGACGTTGGACGTCGCCGGCCGTTGTGCTAAGATTGAGTCACGGGGACGGCAGTCCCTTTCCAGCGCCACGAGACACACGGAGGCCGCATGGACACGACGATCCGCTTCAAACTCAACGGAAAGGAGGTCGCCGTCGAGACCTCGCCGGAGCGCATGCTCCTGTGGGTCCTCCGGACCGACCTCGGCCTGACGGGCACGAAATACGGCTGCGGCGAGGGCTTCTGCGGCTTCTGCACGGTCCTCGTCGAGGGCCGGCCCGAACGCTCCTGCTCGCTCCCGCTCTCCGCGGTCGTGGGCAAGAGCGTCCTCACCATCGAAGGCCTGGCCCAGGCCGACGGACGCCTCCACCCGCTCCAGCAGGCGTTCGTCGACAACGACGCCCTCCAGTGCGGATACTGCACGCCGGGCATGATCATGGGGGCCTATGCCCTGCTCCTCCGCAAGCCGAACCCGACCGAGTCTGAGATCACCGACGCCCTCGAAGGCAACGTCTGCCGCTGCGGCACCTACAAGCGCGTCGTCGCCGCCGTCCGGCAGGCCTCCCAGTCCCTCAAGATGAAGACGCAGGGGGTGGACCATGACGCCCGTTAAGCCCGAGAAGCCCGTTAAGCTCGACTCGCTCAAGGTCAGGCCCCGCATCGAGGACGACGAGTACCCCGGCTCGTCCCTGAGCCTCGAGCGGCGCGACTTCCTCAAGCTCGCCGGGGGCGGCCTGGTCGTCATCTTCGCCGCCGGCGACGGCTTCGACCTCGAGGCCCAGGAGGGCCGGCGCGGCGGCCAGGGCCAAGGCTATCCCGACGACCCCAACGCCTACCTCAAGGTCGGCACGGACGGCCGCGTCACCTGCCTGACCGGCAAGATCGAGATGGGCCAGGGGACGCTGACCGCGCTCCAGATGATGATGGCCGACGAGCTCAATGTCCCGCTCGCCTCGGTGGACATGGTCATGGGCGACACGGCCCTCTGCCCCTGGGACGCCGGCACGTTCGGGTCGCGCAGCATCAAGTACTTCGGACCGGCGCTGCGGCAGGCCGCGGCGGAGGCCCGGGGCGTCCTTGTCCGTCTGGCGGCGGCCAAGCTCGGGACGCCCGAGGACGCCTTGGCCACCAAGGACGGGGCCGTCTATGTCGTCAAGTCGCCGGCCAAGAAGGTGACCTACGCCGACCTCATCGGCGGCCGGAAGATCGAGGTCCGCCTGGAGAAGAAGCCGCCCATCGAGACCGTCGCCCAGCACACGATCGCCGACAAGCCGACGGTGCGCACCGACGCCCGGGCCAAGGTCACGGGCGAAGCGAAGTTCGCCGGCGACATCCGCCTCCCGGGCCTGCTCTACGCCTCGCTCCTCCGCCCGCCGGCGCACGGCGCCGAGCTCAAGAGCGCCGACACGTCGGCCGCCGAAAAGGTCCCCGGCGTGAAGATCGTCCGCGACGGCGATCTCGTCGCCGTCCTCCACGAGAAGCCCGACCTGGCTGCCCAGGCCTTGGCCCTGGTCAAGGCCGAATTCGAGCCCTCGCCCTCGACGCTCGACAACGCCAACATCTTCGCCCACCTCAAGGAGGTCCCGGCCAAGTCCGACGTCGTCGTCGAGTCCGGGAGCCTCGACGAGGGCGCCAAGCTCGCGGCGAAGCTCGTCGAGCGGTCCTATTACGCCCAGTACGTCGCCCACGTTCCCTCCGAGCCGCATACGGCGGTCGTGCGCCTCGTCGACAGCGACAAGGCCGAGGTCTGGGCCTCGACGCAATCGCCGTTCCGCCACCAGCAGGAGGTCGCCCGCACTCTAGGCCTCGACGTGGCCAACGTCCGCGTCCGCACCCCCTTTGTCGGTGGCGGCTTCGGCGGCAAGAACGCCGGCAACCAGATCGTCGAGGCGGCCCGCCTGGCCAAGCTCTCCGGCAGCCCCGTCCAGGTCGCCTGGTCCCGGAAAGAGGAGTTCTTCTACGACACGTTCCGGCCGGCTTGCGTCTACGACATCCGCTCCGGCCTCGACGCCCAGAACAAGATCGTCCTCTGGGACTACAAGCTCTATCACGCAGGGAGCCGCAGCTCCCAGCCCGTCTACGACATCCCCCACAAGCGCGTCGTCGCCGTCGGCGGCGGCTTCGGCGGCGCCGAGGGCGTGCACCCGTTCGGCACCGGGGCCTGGCGCGGGCCCGGCAGCAACACGAACATCTTCGCCACCGAGTCCCACATCGACCTCATGGCCGAGACGGCCGGCCAGGATCCGCTGGCCTTCCGGCTGGCGAACCTGACGGACGCCCGGATGAAGAAGGTCGTCGCGGCGGCGGCCGACAAGTTCGGCCGCGCCTTCGCCAAGGCCCCCTCCGGACGGGGCTACGGCGTGGCCATCACCGATTACCTCGGGACCTACCTGGCCACCATGGCCGAGGTCGAGGTGGACAAGGCCACCGGCGAGGTCGCCGTCAAGCGCGTCGTCTGCGCCCAGGACACCGGTGAGGTCGTCAATCCCGAGGGCGCCCGGATGCAGATCGAGGGCTGCATCACCATGGGCCTCGGGTACTGCTTCACCGAAGAGATCAAGTTCCAGAACGGCCGCATCTTCAACGAGAACTACGACTCCTACGCCGTGCCGCGCATCTCCTGGCTGCCAAAGATCGAGGTCGTCCTGGTCGACAACCCGGATCTCGCGCCGCAGGGATGCGGCGAGCCGGCCATCACGGTCATGGGCGCGGTCATCGGGAACGCCATCGCCGACGCGATCGGCGTCCGCCTGACCATGCTGCCGATGACACCGGACCGGATCAAGGCGGCCCTGGCCGCCAAGAGCTAGTTCCCGTCCCAGCCGGCGAGGCGGGCCCACAGCGACCAAGCCGCGTAGGCCTTCAGATTGGCGTTGAGCGGCTGGGAGTGGGCCGACGCGCAATCGTACCATTCGCCCGGGTGGGCGGTCTGCCAGTCGATGGCCCAGTTGCGGTCGCGGATGCCGTTGCCGTCGCTGTCATAGTCGCAGGCGTCGTTGACGAGCTTGTCGCCGAAATAGGCCCCGTCAGGGTCGTAGCTCTCGATATCGGCGAAATCGTAGAGGATCTTGTCGCGGCTGGCGCAGTAATCGCGGATCTGCTGGTTACGGGCGGGCACGTTCCCGGTCAGGGCCGCGCCGTCCGTGTGGCCGGTCATGTAGACGAACCGGACGCCGGGGAAGCTGCGCTCGAGACCGTCCATGAGCTCGAGGTATTGGCTGATCTGGGCTTCGGTGCCGTCGACCTGGCCGCACCAGGACCAGATGATGACGTTGATGTCCGGGTTCGCGGCCAGGTAGGTCCGCGTGGCCTGTTCCCAGGCCGTCCGGTCGGGATTGCCGAGGTCGCTGGCCAGACCGAGGCCTCCGAAGTCCCCGTTGAAATCCCTCAGGTCGAGGGCCCCGCCCACCCCGCCGCTGTTCCAGGCATACGCGTCGCCTTTCCAGGCGGCCAAGCCGGTCATCCCGGTCGTCAGCTGACTGCCGTGGGACGTGTGCCCGTAGGCGATATGGAGGCTGGCCTTGGCCTGCTCGAGATAGGCCTCGGGAATGGCGGCGAGGTCGATGGAGGCGTGATCGACGAGGACCGCCTCGGTGTTCGCCGGCGAGGGGTCCGTCGTCCCGCACCCGGCCAGGACCAGGATCCCGGCGGAGAGGACCGCGCCGCTCAGAAGTCTCAGGAATCTCATGGGTCTGACCTCCCGGTCCGTTCGCGATATTCGGGTTTGCGCTCCTTGGATTTAGTCGCGCGAGAGGGCGGCCTAAGGAAAGCATTGTCCGGGTCGGGGCCTTGTGCTATAAAGTCGGGATTGGTGCTGCGATGAACACGCTCCTCGTCGTCAATCCCGCCGCCGGACACGGCCACGGCCGGAAGGTCTTCGAGCGCCTCGAGCCCAGGCTGCGGGCCGACTTTCCCGGTCTCGAGGTCCGCTTTTCCGAGTATGCCGGCCACGCCGTCGAGATCGGCCGCGAAGCCGGCCGCGGCGGGGTTGAACGCATCCTCTGCCTCGGCGGCGACGGCACGCCCTACGAGATCCTCAACGGCCTTTACGCCGACGGCCGCCCGGCCCGGCGGCCGGAGATCGGCCAGATCCCGGCCGGCACGGGGAACTCCTTCCTGCGCGATTACGGCCTCACGACGCCCGAAGAGGCCCTCGACGCGATCGTCGCCGGCCGGCGCCGGACGGTCGACCTTCTCGAGTTCGAGGAGCAGGAGCGCGGCCGGACCGTCCGGCGCTACGCTCTCAACATCATCGGCGTCGGCCTCATCGCCGACATCCTCCGCCTCACGAACGAGCGGCTCAAGTTCCTGGGCGCGGCCGGATACAGCGCGGCCGTCCTGGCCCGCCTCATCCGCGGCATGTCCAATCGCGTCGTCATCGAGGCCGACGGCCGGAGGCTCGAGGCCGCGAACAGCGCCCTCGTCATCTCCAACTCCAAGTTTACCGGCGGCCGGATGAAGATCGCCCCGAACGCCGACGCCTCGGACGGCCGGGCCGACCTCGTTCTCTTCAACGACGTCAACCGGCGCGAGATGGTCTCCATCTTCGCCGGCGTCTTCGCCGGGACCCACGCCGGCCATCCCAAGGTCCACATGCGCCAGGCCGCCGCGATCTCGGTCGAGTGCGACCCGCCGCTGCGGCTCATGGCCGACGGCGAGCTCTTGGGCTGGACGCCCCTGCGGCTCAAGGTCCTGCCGGCCGAGCTTGTCATCCTGGCTTGAGGATGCGCGGATGAGCCCCGCCCTCGTCCGCCTGCGGTCGCTCCTTATCTGGCTCGTCGCCCTGCCGGTTTTCGTCGCCGCCTGCCTGGCCGTCTGGCTCGGCTCGTTCATCGTCCGGGGGCGGGCCCTCGAGGCGTTGGTCAAAGGCGGCTCCCGGGCCCTGCTCTTCGTCTGCGGCGTGAGGGTCCGCGTCACCGGACGAGAGAACCTCGCCCCGGGCCGGGCCTATATCGCCATGATGAACCACGTCAATTTCTTCGACCCGTTCGTCTTCCAGGTCGCCTTCCCCTTCCCCCTGCGCGGGGCCGAGGAGGAGAGTCATTTCCGCTGGCCGATCTACGGCGGGACGATCCGGCGGCTGGGCATGTTCCCCATCGACCGCGGCAACACCCAGCAGGCCGTGGACAGCCTGCGCCGGGCGGCGGCCTGGACGCGGGAGCACCCGAGCTTCTCCTTCGGCATCATGCCCGAGGGCACACGGACCCTCGACGGCCGGCTGGGGGCGTTCAAGCGCGGCGGCTTCCTGATGGCCTTGGAGACGGGCCTCGAGATCCTGCCCGTCGTCCAGAAAGGCGCCTACGCCGTCAACCACAAGGGCAGCAAGGTCATCCGGCCGGGGCGCGTCGATATCGCCATCGAGCCGGCCGTCCCCACCGCCGGCCTGGCCAAGGACGACGTCGATCGTCTCATCGAGCGTGTCCGCCGCGTCTTCCTCGACCGGCTCGGTTGAAATAGGGGGACATGATGCCTGTTTCCCATATTAGCGGTCTGCTCCTGAAGACACCCCGGTCAGGCAGTTTGGCTGTGGCTAAGACAGGGAAAATAGGAAAATGGGCATCATGTCCCCTTATTTCGATGGGGAGAAGAGCTCTACCTGACCAGGTGAAACGCGGTCTGGCGGCCCGCGGCAAAGGCGACGCCGGCGCTCGAGAACACGGCGCTTTGCTCGATGGCCAGCTGGATCTTCTGGTTCCCCCACTCGGGGATGGCCGCGGCGACGCCGAGCTCGATCGCCCAGCAGGTGTCGCGATAGAGCGGATAATCGCCGACGCCGGGCACGCCCTCCTGCATGTCGCCGAGGCCGATCTTCGGGCCCGCGCCGTGGCCGTAATAGTTCAGAGGATGTGAATAGATCCGCGGCTCGAGCCCCTCGGCCCGGGCCTTGGCCAGGGCGGCCGCCAGGACTTCGTTACCGGTGCGCCCCTCCTTGAACGAGGCCGCGAGGATGTCCTGGAGCCGGTTGCCGAGCTTGAGCGCCTGGCGCAGGCCGGCGGGCGCCTCGCTCTCGCCGGGTCGAAGGACATAGGCGACTTCCTGGACGTCGGTCGTCATCCCCAGGCACGAAAAGCCGATGTCGCAGCGGACGACGTCGCCGGCCAGGATGATCGGTCTGGCCGGGTCCACAGCCGGCTCGCCCGCCCGACGCAGGATGTAGTAGGTCGGCTGGAACCAGGGCTCGACGCCGAGCGCGGCGAACCGCTCGCGCGTCCACCACGAGAGGTCGTCGAGGGTCGTGACGCCGGGCTTGATCGCCTGCCCCGAGAGCGCCTCGGCCGCGACGGCGCGGTTAAGTCGGGCCAGCCTGCCGAAGAACTCGAGCTCGCCGGGCGTTCGCTTCTCGAGCCAACCGACGGCCAGGCGCTCGGCCGAAACCAGGCGCGCGGCCAGCTCGGGCCCGAGAGTCGCGACGAGGTCGGCCTTGAGCGACGCCGAAAGGCCGTCGGCGAAAGCGAACGTCTGCGACTCGTCGATGGCGATGCGTCGGGGGTTCCTCTCCCGGACGAGGCGGGCCAGCCGGGCCCAGGGCTCTTCGACCTGGTCCGTCCAGCCCGGCGCGTAATAGTCGCCGATCTCCCTGTTAAAGGCGCCGCTGCCGTAGGGATTGACGGACAGCCGCTCGACGCCCGCCGTCCCTCCCTTGTCGAAGAAGACGAGCATGGACAGGCGCCAGGCGAACATGTTCGGCTGCGGCATGAGGGTCGCGTACACCGGGTCCTCGGCGTGCTCGCGGCAGATGACGATCCACATGTCGATCCCTTCCCGGCGCATGAGCGCGGGCAGGATGGTGTCGAAGCGCGTCTTCAGCCAGCCGTTGCAGAGAGCGGCCTGTTCGCGGAGGGAAGGGAGCTCTGGTTTGGACTGTTCCTTGGTCACCTCTTTCGCAGGCGCCGCGGGCTTGGAGGGCTGGCCGCAGGCGGCGATAGAGGCGAGCATCGCCACGACCAGGAACATGAGAAGGCGATCGAATGAGGGGCTTTTTCTGGGCGAGTTGTTCATCATCACTCCGGCCCTTTCACTTGGCGGTTTTGTGGACGCGAGCGGCCTCGGCCGCGTCGAGGCCGGAGAAATGGACGAACGAGAAGCACTCCGGGATATGCGAATCGTAGACGCCGTGCTTGTTGAGGGCCCAGCCTGGGTGCGGCTCGGCCTCAGCGCCGCAGGACTCCAGGAGCTCGAAGCGCGAGAAGTCCATGCGCCAGACGTCGCCCGGGCGCGGCGGCACGGACCGCCTCCCGGCGAGAAGGCTCAGGCCGCTCCAGGGGAAGGCGATCTCGGCCGTCCAGCCCTCATCGACGTCCGCGGGATCGTTGAGGGTGCCCCTGACGTGGACCGACGTCCGCAGGCCCGGCAGGTCCCAGTCCATGAAGGCCCAGCGCCGGCCGCGCGGGTGGCGGCCGTAGCGCAGGGCGTCCTGGAAGCCGCCGAGGACGTCGACCGGGTGCGTCCTCAGGTCGAACTCCGGCCGGTCGAAACGGCTTCCCTTCTTCAGGGCGTCCTGCCAGATGTAGAAGACCTCGTAGATCGTGCCCAGGGCGTTCATCTCGAACTCGTAATAGCAGTCCTCGCCGCCGATGAAGACCTCGACATCATTTTCGGACCAGACGAGCGAGTCGCGGCCGGCTAGCCGGGCCTGGACGTTGGGCTCGCTGGCCCAGAAGCCGACATAGAGATAGTCGTCGTCCCAGAGCGAGGCCAGCCGCGTCTCTAGAAAACCGGCGACGCCGCTGACGAGATCGACGAAGCGAGGCGAGCGCGGCGCTTCACGCCAGGCCGGCCCGTCCAGGCGGCCGTCGAGCGGCGGCTTATGGGACGTTCGGTAGCAGGTGTAGTGGGCCAGGTCCTTCTCGTCGCAGCCGTATCGCGTGGTCATCATCTCCTCCGGACCGCCTCATTATCTTATGAATCCGGTTGGCGCTCAACCCGGCCGTCCGGGCGCTGCCGAGGACCGATCTCCAGGCCCTTTTTCCGCAAGAAAGTTTACATCTCCCGTCCGCCCCCCCGGGGGCCTCCAAGAGGGGAAAAGATTTGGCATATAATATGCTTTGCTTAACGGCGTCGGAGGCATGTCATGAGATGGCAACGACCACTAACGGCGGCGGCCCTGACCCTGGCCGTCGCGCTCATCGCTCTCGCCGCGGTCCAGGCCCCGGCGAGCGCGTCGTCTTCCGTCCCGAGGCCAATCGGGCAAAGCCCGCAGGGGACCGCGGCCGCCCCTCCCCCGCCTCCCGATCTGGCCTCGCTCCTGGCCAAGACGGCCGAATACTGCGGCAAGCTCGATAACGCGGCCTTCGATTTCGTCTGTCTCGAAGAGATCCGCGAGACGATCGACCCGAAGCTCGACCGCGCCGAGAAGGACGCCCCGCTCGACTCCTCCACGAGGGAATTCCTCGGGCCGACGGTCATTATCCACACCATGAGAAAGATCAAGCACTCCTTCCTTTACGACTACCAATGCGTGCGGGCCGGCCGGACCTTCCGCGAGACGAGGACCCAGCTCGAGGAGAACGGCAAGCCCAAGAACGTGCCCAACGCGGCCCTGGACACGTCCATCGTCGTCTTCCGGGCGGCGCTCCTCGGCCCCCTCGGGATCTTCGACGAGCACGTCCAGAAGAATTTCGATTACCGCATCGCCGGCCGCGAGAAGATCGGCGAGACCTCGGCCGTGGTCATCGACGCCAAGCCCAAGCCGGGGGCCCCGCCGACCCGCAGCCTTTTCGGCAAGGCCTGGGTCGATCCGGCGACAGGCGACATCCTGCGGATCGAATGGAGCGAGAGCCGGGTCGGCAACTTCGACGTTTTCGCCCGGCGCGGCGAGCGCTTCAAGCGCACCCCCCGGCTGACGATCCGCTCCGAGTTCACGGTCGAGAAGAACGGCCTCCGCTTCCCGAGCCGCCTCGCGGTCGAGGAGGCCTACCTCAAGGACTCCGGCAAGGCATTCGTCAGGTCCCGCACGGACGTCGTCTACCGGAACTTCAAGTTCTTCACCGTCGAAGTCGAGCACTGAGCCCGGCCTTCCGACGGATCACGGCCCGAGGGGTTGAGCCCGGCCTAGCGGACGTCCTATAATCGGACGAGAGACGGAGCGTCGGCGTCCGTCGGGAGGAGGCTTCCATGAAAGATCGCAGGCTTCGGACTGTCCTGATCCCGGCCGTCATGGCCGCCATCGTTATGTCTTTCCCGGCGTCCGCTCGGAGCCAGTCCGCCGTTCGCCAGAAGCCGGCTGCCGCGCCGGCGACGGCCCCCGTCCCGCCGCGCGATCTTACGGCCCATCTCATCGGCCACGCCCACATCGACCTGAGCTGGCTCTGGCGCTGGGAGGAGACCGTGGCCGATATCGCCCGCTTCACCTTCCGCGGCACGCTGGCTCAGATGGACAAGGTGCCCGGCCTGACCTTCGCCCAGAGCCAGGCCGCGATCTACGACGCGATAGAGAAGGACCAGCCCGAGCTCTTCGCCGAGCTCGCCCGCAAGATCAAGGACGGGACGTGGGTGCCGGTCGGCGGCATGTGGGTCGAGCCCGATGCCAACATGCCCGACGGCGAGGCCCTGGCCCGACAGCTCCTCTACGGCAAGCGCTATTTCCTCGACAAGTTCGGCGTCGACGTCAAGGTCGGCTGGAACCCGGACACGTTCGGCCACAGCTGGCAGCTGCCGCAGATCCTGCGCCGGGCCGGCCTCGACTCCTATGTCTTCGGCCGCTGCGCCCCCGGGCCGGACCCGACCCATTTCTTCTGGTGGGAGGGGATGGACGGCTCGCGCGTCCTCGGCTACGTCCCGGCCGGCTGGTACAACGTCGGGCTCCAGGATGGGACGCGCAAGATCCTCGAGGACGCCCGCAAGAACTCCGATATCAAGGACTTCATGATCCTCTATGGCGCGGGCGATCATGGTGGCGGGCCTCGCGATGCGGACATCGCCGCGATCCAGAGGCTCCGCGAGGACCCGAACGAGCCGCGGCTCGTCTTCGACGTCCCGGAGACCTATCTCAAGGGCATCGTGGCGGCGAACGGCGATAAGCTCCCCGTCGTCAAGCGCGAGCTGAATTTCACCTTCCCCGCCTGCTACACGACGCAGTCGGCGACCAAGAAAAACAACCGGCAGATGGAGAGCCTGCTCGTCACGGCGGAGAAGTTCTCGGCCATCGCCGCGGCGTCCGGGTACCGGGACTACTACCCCGAGCGCGACCTCGACGAGGCCTGGAAGATCGTCCTCCGCAACCAGTTCCACGACATCCTCGACGGCTCGTCGATCGGCCCGGTCTATGACGAGGTCGCCGGTTTCTACCGTCAGGCGCGGCAGAGGGCCGAGCGGGCCCTCGACTTCTCGCTCGAGACGATCTCGAACGCCATCGACACTCGCGGCGAGGGCCTTCCCGTCGTCGTCTACAATCCTCTCCTATGGGAACGGACGGAGCCCGCGATCATCGACGTCGCCGTCCCGCCGGACTCCAAGACGGGCAAGCCTTGGGAGGGGACGGTTCGTATGACCGACGGCGCCGGAAAGGACGTCCCGGCCCAGGTCATCGAACGGCGCGTTCAAGGCGATAGAGCGACCTATCGCCTGCTGTTCATGGCCGAGGGAGTGCCGTCGCTCGGCTACAGGCTCTATCGCGCCCTTCCCGCGTCGGCCGTCCGGACCGAGCCGCCGGCCGTCGACCCAAAGGCGGGACTCAGAGCCGGTGCGAACGAGCTCGAGAACTCGTTCCTTCGGGTCCGGATCGACCCCAAGACGGGCTGGCTCGAGAGCGTTTATGACAAGACAGCCAAGCGCGAGGTCCTGGCCGGGCCGGGGAACGTCCTCGAGGCGATCGTCGACGAGCCCGAAGAGATGTCGGCCTGGGAGCTCGGCCTCAAGGGTCCGGCCGGAAGGATCGGCGAGAGCGGGGCGATCATCGAGCTCGTCGAGAAGGGCCCCGTACGTGCCGTCATCCGCGTCAAGTCCCGCTTCCGCGACTCGACCTTCGAGCAGGACCTGACCCTTTACTCCGGCCTGCCCCGCTTGGACGTCCGGATGCGACTGGATTGGCGCGAGCGGAACGTCATGATCAAGGCGGCCTTCCCGCTGGCGCTCAGATCGCCTGCGGCGCGCTTCGAGATCCCCTACGGGTCGATCAGCCGGCCGGCCGACGGGACCGAGGTCCCGGCCCTGCGCTGGGTAGACGTCTCGGAGGGCACGAGTGATTACGGCGCGGCCCTCCTCAACGACTCGAAGTACGGCTTCGACGTCAGGGACAATGTCATGCGCATGTCCGTCGTTCACGGCGCGACCTACCCTGACCCCGAGGCCGACCGCGGCCGGCAGGAGCTCCTCTATTCGGTCCTCCCCCACCGGGGCGACTGGAAGGCGGCCGAGGTGACGCGGCGGGGGCTCGAGCTCAACAATCCGCTCATCACCCGGACGCCCCTCGTCCACGCCGGGACGTTGCCGCCCGTCCATTCCTTCATCAAGACCGGACCGGCGAACATCATCGTCTCGGCGGTCAAGAAGGAGATGGGCTACGCCGAGCGGGGCCTCATCCTGAGGCTCTACGAGACGAACGGCGAGAAGGCCGAGGCCCGGATCGAGCTTCCCTGGACGGTCGAGGCGAGCGAGTGCGACCTCATCGAGCGGCCGGCCGGCAAGCCCATCGGCTCGGGGACGGCCTTCACCGTGCCGTTGGCGCCGTACGAGATCAAGACGATCCGCATCGTCCTAAAATAGCGGGGTCGGACCACAGCAATCAACATCTTATCAGCAATTTAGCCTCGATTTCTAGCCCGTTCTGGGCCCTAAAACGGGGGTTTTTGGACCAAAAACCGAGACTTAGGCTCAAGTCTTGGAAGCCAGATCTTAGAAGCGTTTGTTTTCTCCCCCCAAAAACAGCTTTTAAGGCCTGGAACAGCAGAAAAATGGGGACTGAATTGTTGATTAATAAACAATTCCTGTGGTCCGACCCCATTGCCTAAGTGACGAGCTGGTCGAGGCGGTAGCCGGCGGCCAGGTAGAACTGGAGGTCGAAGGCGATGTCGTCGAGGTCGATGGGCGTCGTGCCCGTCAGCTTGAAGAAGGCCTGCTCGATCTCCCTGGCCCTGTCCCGAGGGCGCGGGCCGTCTCTCTTGGGACTATAGGTCTTCCAGAAGGCGTCCCACTCCCGGCGGGCCCCCGGCGGCAGGTCGTCCAGGCTGACATAAGGCTTGCCCGAGGCGTCGAGCCGCACCCAATCCTCCTTGAGGGCCCGGATCATAGGGTAGAGATGAGGCCGGCCGGGGTCATCGAAGAAATAATGGAAAGAGACGGACTCGTCGATGTACGTGTAATAGATGTCCCAGAGCGGCTCTCGCGAGCCCATCCATGAGGTGCCGAACTTGGCCGCGAGGTCGATCGGCTCCGAGAAGCCGACCAGGGTCAGGTCCTTGGGGTCGAGCGTCCGGTCGCTGTAATAGAAGGGGTAGTAGCTCTCGGCCAAGGCCTTGATCGTCGGATACACGGCGCGCCGTCCGACGAGGCCCGGATAGCGCGAGTGGGCGTTGGTGCCATAGAGCCCGGTGGCCCTATCGCGCCAGAGGACCAAGTTATGATCGGCGTCCTGGCTGGCCTCGAGCATGACCAGCCGCGGGTCGTGGCCGTGGAGGAAGTTCACGGCATAAGCGAACATGGCCCCTTCGAAGCAATGAGCCATGCCGGCGCCGAGGACAAGCCGCGGCGGCATGGCCGTCTCTTCCTGATCCTCCGACGCGTGGTCCTGGTTGTAGTAGAGCCTGTTGTCGAGGAAGTCCTGGACCTTGTCCGGCGTCCCGAGGGCCGCCAGGATGACGAGCTCGTCGCCGGCGAAGGAAAGGCCCAGGGCCGACACGCGAGCCTCGAAGCTCCGCAGGGCCTCTTGTCCGAGGCCCTCGCGGTACGGCCCGGCGAGCTCGCGGAGCGTCCGCTCCGGCGCCACGCGGGCCAGGCCTTCTTTGGGGATGGGCTTGCTCATGGACTCCCCTCGGTCGCCTGGTATAGCACAGGGATGCGGCCGAATCAAACGGCCGTTCGATTGTCAGCCCCCGGCCGGGGTGGTATGCTATCTCGATTATCATGCGCCAACACGAAACGCCGCCTGCCGGGCTCACGTCGCAGCGGATCGCCCGCTTCTGGCTGCCGCTCGAGGCCACCTGGCTCATGATGGCCGCCGAGGGGCCGTTCGTAGCCGCCCTGATCGCCCGGCTGGCCGAGCCGAAGGAGAACCTGGCCGCCTTCGCCGTGGCCACAGCCCTCTCCTGGATCGTCGAATCGCCCATCATCATGATGCTCTCGGCCTCGAACGCGCTCGTCCGGGACGGCGTCGCCTACCGGAAGCTGCGCCGCTTCTCGAACGCCATGAACCTGGCCGTGACGGCGGTCATGATCGTTCTCATCACGCCGCCGGTCTTCAGCTTCGTCGCCCGCGGCGTGATGGGCCTCGAGGCCCGCGTCGCGGGGCTCGCCGGGCAGTCGATGATCTTCCTCGTTCTCTGGCCGGGGGCCATCGGGTTCCGCCGCTTCTATCAGGGCATCCTCATCCGCGACGGCCGGCCCAAGGCCGTGACCTGGGGGACCGTGATCCGGCTCTCGGCCATGGCCGCGACCGGGCTCCTCTTCGCCTTGGCCTTCCGCCTGCCCGGCGCGAGCGTCGGGGCGGGGGCGCTCGGCGCGGGCGTGGTCGCCGAGGGCGCCGCGAGCTGGTTCATGGCCCGGCGGACCGTCCGCTGCCTGAGGGCGCAGAGCGAGACGGAGTGCGCCTTCGGGCGGAGCCTGACCGCCCCCGGCATCGTGCGTTTCTACGCGCCGCTCGCTTTGACTTCGTTCCTGTCGTTCTTCATCAACCCGCTGACGACCTTCTTCCTCGCCCGGGGCCGGATGGCCCTCGAGTCTCTGGCCATCCTGCCCGTCATCGCCGGGCTGGCCTTCGTCTTCCGCACGGCCGGCATCGCCATGCAGGAGGTCATCATCGCCCTCGTCGGGGACGCGTGCGAGAATAGGCGGATCCTCAACCGCTTCAGCATCCGGGTCGGGGCGGCGGCCACGGCGGGGCTGGCCCTCTTCGTCTCCACCCCTCTCGCCGGCATCTGGTACGGCAAGGTTTCAGGGCTCACGCCCGATCTCGTGGCCTTCTCGATGCTGCCGGGCGCGCTCCTCGTCGCCCTGCCGATCCTCGAATCCTTCCTGTCCTTCGAGCGCGGCGTCCTGGTCAAGGCGCACCGGACCGCCCCCATCGGCGTGGGCGTGGGCGTCCAACTGGCCGTCACCATCGCCGTCTTCGCGTTCATGATCACGGGTTTGAGGATCACGGGAGCGATTTCCGTCGGCCCGGCCATCACGGCCGGATACGCGGCCGGGGTGGTCCTCCTCGTGTCCGTCCGCCGGAGAGCGGCCGTCGAAGAGCCGGCCGCCGCGCCCGAAACAGACGGGGCACGGCCGGTCGTCGACTGATCACACCGAGGGGGCCCGTCACGATGACGGCGGCGCCCCGATCGACTCAGCGCTTCGCCTTCTTGTAGGCGCCCGATTCGATGTAGGGCTTGAAACGCTCGACGAGGAAGTGCCTCCAGACATTCTCGACCAGGCCGGGGACCGTCTCTTCGATCTCCCCCGATCCGTGGACCGATAGGGTCAGAACGGTGGCTCCCTGACCTGAGGGAGCGAGATCGTAGGACGTGACCATCTGGACGGCTCGCCCCGACAGGCCCAGGGGGCCGTCGAAGCGGAGCCTCTTTCCGCGCTCGGCCAGGATAACGGTGGCGTGCCTGGCCCCGTCGCCCGAGACATCGAAGATCTCCATGAATCCGCCGCCGGGCTTGGCCTCGATATAGAGACGATACGGCTTCTCGCTGAAGTGGTGATCCCACCAGCCGCTGATGTCGCCGGTCAGCGCATCGTAGATCTCTGCCGGAGGGGCGGGCAGGGTCACCTCGAACGAAAAGGAAAAGACAGAGGCCGGCTTGAGCGGAGACGCGGTTTGGCTCCAGACCGGGATTGTGGACAGGCCGGCCGCGAGGATCATGGCGGCCGCCTGCGCGATAGGTTTTCTCATGGAAGCTCCTTCGTCGACATCGTTCCCTCTTGAATGGATTATACCTCGAGTCCGAATGATCCCAATAAACAAACGAAGAGGCGTGGACGGCTACGGGATGGAGGCCGCAAAGCCTCGGACCCGGACAAGGGAGGCCGCCATGAGACGTCACGTGATAATCGTCCTCGTTGGAAGCGGGCTCATCCTCGGAGCCGCCCTGGCGTTCGGCGGATCGACGAAGCCGGAGGTCCTCATCGACCGCGCCTTTAAGGTCTTCGCTTCGCCCGGGGCGCCTCGAGAGACCATCCTCGACGCGCTCATCGGGGTTCTCGACGCGTCCGTCCTGATCCTGCCAGGGACGGACTATGCCGAGGAATTCAGGGCCCGTATCGAAGCCGTCAAGGCGATCTACGCCTCGGGCCAGCTCTTTTCAGACAAGGCCCGCCAGTACCTTGGTCTCTCCTACAAGCTGGTTTCGGGCGGGAGGTCCTGGAAGATCCCTGAGGAGCTCGTCGCAGGCTCGGGCACGACGGACATCACGGTCCGGGCCTGGGGGGTCTGCCGGAACCTCCTCGAATCGGCCCGGGCCGAGCGCAGCGCCGGCCGGAACGTGGAGGCCGTCCGCGACCTGCTCGCCTTCGCCATCATGGTCATCACGCCCATCGAAGCCTAGGGGTCGCATGAGGGCGGAAGGCCGTGGCCGGATCCGGATTTGATTTGCCGGCGACCCTGGGCTACATTGGGCCGGAAAGGGCGGCCGCCGTGGAGACCCGGGAGTTCGATTACGAGGCCCTCGTCCGGCCCTTGGAGGACCGGATGATGCGCGCGATCTGGCGGATCGTCCGCGACCGGGACGCCTGCGAGGACGCTCTCCAGGACGCGCTGACCGTGATCTGGAAGAAGCGTGACGCCGTGGCCCGTCATCCCAAGCCGGAAGCCTTGATGCTCAAGATCGCCGTCTGCGCGGCCTATGACGCGGTGCGCAAACGCCGGCGGCGCCTCCGGCATGAGATCGGCGGTTTCCTTGGCGACCTGGCCGACGCCGCGCCGCCCATCTTCCAGGGGATCGAGGACCGGGATCTGCGCGCGTCCGTGCTCGGCGCCATCGCCCGCCTGCCCCGGCGTCAAGCCGCGGCGGTCCTCCTCCGCGTCGTCGAGGAGCGCTCCTACGAGGACATCGCCGCGGCCATGGGCTGTTCGGAAACGACCGTCAGGGTCACCGTCATGAGGGGCCGGGAGCGATTGGCCGCGCTTCTCGTTCGCGAGGTCCCCGGCCTCGGCCCCCGATCGGTCCGCAGCCTCCAAAAAGAAGAGGGAGTCCCATCATGAACGTTCAAGACGGCAAGATCCCGACCGTCGACGATCTGTTGAAGAGGACGCTCGCCGGAGAGCTCCCGCCGGACGTCGCCGCGGGGATGAGGAGACGGATCGACCGGTTCCACGCGGAGAGGGCGGCCGAAGGCCCGCCGTCGAGCGCCAGGACGTGGCTTCTCCCGAGGACGGCCTGGGCCGCCCTCGCCGTGCTCATGCTCATGGCCGGCATCCTCCTCCAAGGGGCCCGGGTGCCGAGCCCGCTCGCCGACAGGATCTCGTCCTTCAAAGCCGCCCATGCGGCCCTGGAACCGACAAGGAGATGACCATGACCCCAACGACCAGAGACTCCGCCAAGGGATGGGCCGTCGTCCGCTGGCTTTTTGCGGCCGCCTTCATCGCTGCCTTGATCCTCACGGGCCGCCTGTCCGGACCGACGAATCAGGTCGGCCTTCTCTATCTCGTTTTCGGCAGCGTGGCCGCGGCCCTGATGAGCTTCACGGGCCGGGAGATCCTGGCCTCCTTCAAGCAGGCGGCGGGAGCGCCTGGAACGCGGCAGAGCTTCGGCAAGTCGGCCCATTTCTGGGAAGCCGCCGCCCGCAACGCGTGGGCCCTCGGGGCTTTGGGGAGCGTTCTCAATTTTATGATCGTCCTCAGCGTCGGCAGCGGGGGGATCGCGGGCGTGGCCGACCGGATGATCCGGTCGTTCCTTGTCATGCTCTATGGCCTGGTCTTGGCCGTCGTCTGTCTCGTCCCGGCGGTGAAGCTCTCCGGCAAGGCCGAGGCGTCGCCTCAGATCGAGGACGAGCATCGGGCCGCCGCGGCCGCCCCGCCACCGCATTCCGGCCTCGGCACGTTGGGCCTCGATCGGATCATCGGCTATGCGCTCTTCGCGGTGGTGCTCGTCCTGACCGTCGTCTTTCTCGTCGGAGGCCAGCCGCTGAGCGGCCCGATCCCCATCGCGAAGGTTCTGTTTCACTGGCCGGCCGTGCTCGTCGTGGTCGGGGGGGCCATCGCCTTGGCCCTCTTTATGGGCGCCGGAGCAGGCCCCCGAGCGTGGACGATCGGCTTCGCCATGACCGGCCTTATCGGCCTTCTCGCGGGCTTCATCCAGGCTCTGTTCGGCATCGTTCACAAGAACGTCGGCGAGATCGCCGCCGCCTGCGCCTTCATCATCTCCGTTTCTTCGTTCTGCCTTCTCGGCGAGATCATGGTCGCGGCTCCTCTAGAAGACCGGAGGATCATGGCCGGTCGGAGGGACAAGCCATCCTCGCTCAGCCGGCTGTTCTGGGCCTTCTTTCCGATCGCCGCCTTCATCTTCCTTGTCCTGACGGCCATCCTGGTCATGACGCCGATGGAGAAGACCGTGCAGTGAGCCGGCGGCGGGTCCCAGGGAAATTCGGAAAATAGTATTGTGTCCCCGATTTTGAGTATACTCCCGCGGAGGAGTCTGTCATGAAGAAAGCCGCCGTCGTCGCCGCGATCGCTGTCGTCCTTAGTCTTCCTCGCGGGTCCGTTTCATCGCCAGGCCCGGCCGGGATCGCTTCGACGGGCCAGGCCAAAGCCGCGTCGCCCTGGACCTTGAACGACCAGGAGTATTTCGAGAGGCCGGGCGTCTCGGTCCTTGTCTTTCACGATTATTATCCCGAAGGCCGTCAAGGAGGCCTGGAGATCATCCAGCACGGCGAGCGGACCGCGGCGCTCGGCGACGTGCGCCTCGAGCTTGTCCCCGGCCAATGGGGCAAGCTCCCTGTCGCCGGCAAGCGCGTCGTCGACCGGGCCGCCGGCCGCGCCGAGGTCCCCTCCCGCTTCGAGAAGGAAGGCCTCGCCTATCGCGTCCGCGTCGAGCCCGACGGCGAGGCGCTCCTCGTGACGGTCGACCTCGAGCGCCCGCTTCCGGAGGAATTCGCCGGCCGGGCCGGCTTCAACCTCGAGCTCTTCCCCACGGCCTATTTCGGCAAGTCCTATCGCCTTGGCCGGACCGACGGCGTCTTCACCCGCCAGGCGAACGGCCCCCTCATCGCTTCGGGCACGGGCGTCTATGCCGCGCCCCTCGCCGAAGGCCCGGTCTTCACGGCCGCGCCCGAGGACCCGTTGACGCGCCTGACCATCGAGTCTCTCGCCGGCGATCTCCGCTTTTTCGACGGCCGCAACATGGACTCCCACGGCTGGTTCCTGCTGCGTTCTCTCATTCCCGCGGGCGCCTCCAAGGGGGCCGTCCGCTGGCGCATCACGCCCAACGCCGTCGAGAGCTGGCGCCGCCCGCCCGTTCTCGGCCTGTCCCAGATCGGCTACCATCCGGACCAGGAGAAGCGCGCCGTCATCGAGCTCGACCCGCGGACGACGGCGCTCCCCGCGGCCACGCTCTTCAAGATCGACCCCGTCAAGGGCCCGGTCCCCATCCGCGAAGCGCCCGTCACCCGCTGGGGCCGCTTCCTGCGCTATGATTACGCCGTCTTCGACTTCTCCTCGGTGCGCGAGCCCGGAGCCTATCTCGTCCGCTTCGGCGGATCCGAGTCGTCCCCCTTCCTCATCGCCCCCGACGTCTACCGTCATGACGTCTGGCAGCCGACCCTCGAGACTTTCCTTCCCGTCCAGATGTGCCACGTCAGGGTCATCGACCGCGGCCGGATCTGGCACGGCGCCTGCCACTTGGACGACGCGCTCCAGGCCCCTCCTGGCTATGACATCTCGTTCATCGACGGTTACAGGCAGGGCCCGACGACCGAGACGAGATTCGCCGGCAACGAGCACATCCCCGGACTCGACCGCGGCGGCTGGCACGACGCGGCCGACCACGATCTCGCCGGCGGCGCCCAGGCCTGGGCGACCCAGGTCCTGGCCCTGACCCGCGAGGCGTTCGGCCTCGCCTCCGACCAGACGGCGGTGGACACCGGCCGCCGGAACGTCACCCTCCACCTCCCCGACGGCAAGCCGGACATCCTCCAGCAGGTCGTTCACGGCGTCGAGTACATGCTGGGAGGGTATCGCGCCGCCGGGCATGCCATCGGCGGCCTGACCGATCCCGATCTCGCCCAGTACGGCACGCTCGGCGAGCCCGCCTCGCTCACCGACCAGCGCGTTTATGATCCGTCGCTGAAACAAGACGAGGTCCGCTGCGACCGCTCCGGACGCCGCGACGACCGCCTGGCCTTCACCGGCCGGGACACGGCCCTTCAATACGCCACGGCGGCCGCGCTCGCCGCTTCGAGCCGGGTCCTCCGCGGCTTCAACGACGCCCTGGCCGACGAATGCCTCGAAGCCGCCGCCTCGATCTGGAACTTCGAGCGCGCCCATGAGGCCGCCCGGGCTCCCAACGCTTACGTTCCGGACCGCATCGATACGCAAGAAGTCCTGGCCGCGGCCGAGCTCCTGATCGCGACCGGGAAGCCGGCCTACGCCGCCCGCCTCGAGGCCCTTCTCCCCGTCGTCGAGGCCCAGGTCGAGGAGGTCGGCTGGGCGGCGGCCAGGGCCATCCCGTTCGTTCCGGGCGCCGACTTCTCGAAGCGCCTGGCCGTCATCCTCTCCTCCTATGCCTCGAAGCTCAAGGCCGAGCTGGCCAGGATGCCTTACGGCGTGCCCTGGCATCCGCAGGTCTGGGGCGTCACCTGGGACATCCAGGACTATGCGGTCAAGCAGTATTACCTCAACCAGGCCTTTCCCAAGGACTTCGGCCGCGAGAACGTCCTCCGCGTCCTCGACTACATCCTCGGCTGCCATCCGGCCTCGAACACGTCGCTCGTGTCCGCGGTCGGGGCCCGGTCGATGACCGTCGCTTACGGCATCACCCTCAACGACTGGACGCACATCCCCGGCGGCGGCGTGTCCGGTCCCTCGCTCATCCGGCCCGACTTCCCGGAGCTCAAGGAGCCCTTCCCCTACCTCTGGCAACAGGCCGAATACGTCCTGACGGGCGCGACGACCTACGTTTTCACGGTCCTGGCGGCCGACCGGCTCTTGACCGGCCGGTGATCCCGGCCCGGACGAGGCGGGCTTCGTTGACAGTCTCTCGAGGGGTGTGCTATAAGGGCCCCGCAGGAATTGGGTAACGGGGGAAGAACGGCCATGCCCGCGCGGCTGAGCCAGATCAAGCAGTACCAGATCCTCTCCCTTCTCGGCAAAGGCGGCATGGGCGAGGTCTACCTGGCTCACGACACGAGCCTCAACCGCAAGGTGGCGATCAAGCTCCTGCCCGAGTCCGTCCAGAGGGACCCTATCGCCAAAGCCCGCTTCCTGAGGGAGGCCCGGGCCGCGGCGGCCCTGGACCATCCCTTCATCTGCAAGATCTACGAAGCGGGCGAGACCGACGGAACGGCCTACATCGTCATGGAGTACGTCGAGGGGCAGTCCTTCAAGGACAAGCTGGCCGAAAGCCAGGCCGCCCTGCCGCTGCCGCAGGTCCTCAAGGTGGCCCTGGAGATCGTCGACGCCCTCGAGGCGGCCCATGACAAGGGCATCGTCCACCGCGACCTGAAGCCGGCCAACCTGATGTGCACCAAGCAGGGGCACGTCAAGGTCATGGATTTCGGATTGGCCAAGCAGATCCTGCCCGCCTCGTCTCCCTCTGACGCCACCCGGTCGCTTATCGAGACCCTGACCCAGGACGCGGCCTCGCTCACCGGGGCGGGCACGGTCGTCGGCACGCTGGCCTACATGTCGCCCGAGCAGGCCAAGGGCGAGCCCGTCGACGCCCGTTCGGACATCTTCTCGCTCGGGGTCATCCTCGACGAGATGGCCACCGGGAAGCGGCCCTTCGACCGGGGCACGCCGCTCGAGACGCTCACGGCCGTCCTCCGCGACGAGCCGCCGACCGTCTCCGTCCGGCCGCGGACGATGATCTCGCCGCTCACGCGCATCCTGCGCAAAGCCATGGCCAAGGACCCGGCCAGGCGCTATCAAAAGGTCTCGGAGCTCGCCGCCGACCTCAAGAAGCTCCAGGACGAAGTGGCGCCGAGGAGCTGGCTGGGGTTCAAGAGCCGCTGGGCCATGATCGGCGTGCTGGCCGCCGGCTCGGCCGTGCTGGCCGCGGCCGCGTTCCTCGTCTTCAAGCCCAAGCCCGCCCCTCCCGCGGCGCCGCTCAAGCCGGTCCCCGTTCTCATCGCCGACATCGACAACCGGACCGGCGATCCGGTCTTCGACGGCGCCCTCGAGCACACGTTCGGCATCGCTCTCGAGGGAGCCTCCTCGATCACCGTGTTCGACCGGCAGGAGGCCGGCGCGCTGGCCGCCCGTCTCGAGCCGGGCTCGGGGGAACGGCTCGACCTCAAGAGGGCCCAGCTCGTCTGCCGCAGCAAAGGGATCAAGGTCCTCGTCAGCGGTTCCATCGAGGCGGCCGGCTCGGGCTTCGTCATCAAGGGCGAAGCCACCGATCCCGTGACCTCCGGCGTGCTGGCGGGCCCGGAGAGCCAGACGGCCCGCTCGAAGGCGGACGTCCTCAAGGCCGCCGACCAGGTGGCCTCGAAGCTGAGGTCCAAGCTGGCCGGAGTGCCGCGAGGATCGGTGAAGGCCCTCGACCAGGAGACGTTCACGACCTCCTCCGTCGAGGCCATGCACGCCTACGCCCGGGGGCAGGACCTCATGTACACGGACCGCGAAGAGGCCATCCGCTGGTTCCTCAAGGCCATCGATTTCGATCCCAATCTCGGCCGGGCTTACGCCGGCCTGGCCTCGGTCTATCACAACCTTCAGAGGTACGACGAAGCCGAGAAGTATTACCGGATGGCCCAGGCCCGGCTGGACCTCATGAGCGAGCGCGAAAAGCACCGGACCCAGGGCGGTTATTACCTCATGACCCGGAACTATCCGAAGGCCATCGAGGAGTTCACCGCCCTCGTCGAGAAGTATCCGTCCGACACCTCCGGCTTCACCAATCTCGCCTTCGCCTATTCCATCTCGGGGAACATGGCCAAGGCCGCGGAGACTGGCCGCAAGGCCGTCGCCCTCAACCCCCAGGAGTCCGTCCCCCGCTACAACCTGTGCTGGTATCTCATCGCGGCCGGCGACACGAACGGCGCCGACAAGGAGATCCAGGCCCTGATCAACCTCGATCCCGAGTACTGGGACGTCTACGTCTGCAAGGGCCTGGTGGAGATCGCGCAGGGGCTGACGGACGAGGCCGCCGCGACCTATCGGACCCTCGAGACGAAAGGGCCTTACCCGGCCTCGCTGGCCTCGACGGGGTTGGCGGACCTGGCGCTCTATGAAGGCCGCCTGGCCGACGCGGCCAAGACGCTGGAGGCGGGGATCGCGACCGATCTCAAGAGCGACATGGCCTTCCGGGCGGCCGACAAGTGCCTCATGCTGGCCCAGACCCGTCTCACCCAGGGCCGGAAGGACCTGGCCGCCGCGGCCGCCGACCGCGGCCTGGCCATCGACAAGAGCCCCGAGATCGAGTTCGGCGCCGGCGAGATCTTCATCGAGACGGGACAGCCGGACAAGGCCCGGGACCTCGCGGCCGCGCTGCGGCTGAAGCTCGAGCCCGGTCAAAAGGCCTACGCCCGGATCCTCGGCGGACGGCTGAGCCTCCAAAGGGGCGAGATCGCCGACGCCACGGCCCTTTTCGAGGAGGCCCGCAACCTCGCGGACACCTGGCTCGTCCGGTTCTATCTCGGGCTGGCCTATCTCGAAGCCGGATCGTTCGCCGAGGCCTATTCGGAGCTCGATCTGTGCCTGAAGCGCCGGGGGGAAGCGGCGGCCGTCTTCTGGAACGATCTTCCGACCATGCGCCGCCTGCCGCCCCTCTATTATTACCTCGGCCGGACCCAGCAAGGGCTCAAGAGCGCCGCGGCCAAGGATTCGTTCAACGCCTTTCTCCTGATCAAGGAGGGGAGCGATCCCGATCCGATGGTCGAGGACGCCAGGAAACGCCTGGGGGCCGTGTCCTAGCCGGCCGCCAATCCCTCCTCCCCTGCCGAACGGCCTTCCCCGAGGGGAAAATGGCCTTCCAGGGGGCTAGCCGCCAGGGGTTGACTTTCATCATCGTCTTCGGCTAGGATTACGGCCAGGGGAAAGGGAGTGTACGAAGCCGGGGACCCTTCGCTTCTTCTTTCCTTCGGCCGTTCGAGGTCTTCTCCCGCTCTCTAAACCGGCCGTCGATCTGCGCCCCTGTGTTCTGACTCCCTTTTCCGAGGAGGAGGAGGGATCATGAGGCGCCGTCATCTCTATTTCGCGTTCATCCTCGCCGTTCTGACCCTGGCTTCTTCGGCTGTCCCCATCCGGTCGCAAGGATCCGCCGTGCCCCAAGCGGCGGCGGAGGGCAAGAAGCTCGTCGTCGGCCGGAACGTCAACATGGTCGCCGGCATGGAGCTGCCCAACGGCGATCCGTGGCTCCAGCGCCAGAACGAGCCGTCGATCGCCGTCTCCGCCCACAACGTCCTCCACCTCCTCGGCGGATCCAACGACTATCGGACCGTCGACATGCCGCTCGAGAACGAGCAGCTCCCCGGCCGGCAGGGGCCCCTGGCGGCCGCCCCGGACGCCTGGCTCGGCCTTTACAAGTCCGTCGACGGCGGCCAGTCCTGGGCCTCGACCCTTCTTCCCGGATTTCCGCAGGACACGTCGGCCGCGGGCCAGGCCTCTCCGCTCTTTTTCAGGCCCGGCGGCCGGGGTTCGGGATTCACCGCCGCGGCCGACCCGGTCGTCCGCTCCGGCCCCGGCGGATTGTTCTACTACAGCGGCATCGCCTTCAACCGGACGCCGCTCACGGGTTGGATCAACGGAGCCCTCTTCATCGCCCGCTTCTTCGACCGGAACGACACCGAGGCCGGCGACCTCTCCGTGAACGATCCGATCCAATACATCGATACCAAGATCCTGGCCACCGATAACCGGTCTTCGACCGCCTTCATCGACAAGCCCTGGCTCGCCGTGGGCGATCAAGAGGGCGTCAAGACGGTCCGGGTCGGCGGCAAGGACTATCCCCGGCACCGGGTCTTCCTCGCCTACAGCGTCTTCAACGAATCCGCGGGGAAGCAGACGAGCGCGATCTATTTCATCTCCTCGATCGATTCCGGCAACACCTGGAGGAAGCCGATCCTCCTGAGCCTTCCCGGCGGCCTCCACCAGGGGGCCACCATTGCGATCGATCCGGCGAAGGGCGACGTCTATGTCGCCTGGCGGCGCTTCGAGGCCGACAAGCTCAGAAGCGCCATCCTGGTCGCCCGATCGCAGAGCAAGGGCGACACGTTCGAACGGGCCAAGGTGGTGGCCGAGTTCCCGTCCCTGCAAGGTTCCTTCGACCAGCCTTCGATCGACATCAACTCGGGCGGACCGGCCTTCCGGACGAACAGCTACCCCGCGATGGCCGTCGACGATAAGGGCGTCGTCTACCTGGCCTGGTCCCAGAGAGGCAAAGGGCCCTCCGACTCGGCCCGGATCATGCTGGCGACGGCCCCCAGCGGCAGCACGTACACCATCCGCGGGACGATCGACAGCCCGGCCGACAAGCTGGGGCATCAATTCATGCCCTCCTTGGCCTGGGCTGCGGGCAAGCTGACCATGGCCTGGTACGACCAGCGCGACGACTACTGCGGGAATTATATCGGCTTCGACAAGTGGATCATCGACAATCTGCCGCTCCGGCACACCATCGACGTGAGGGCGGCCCAGGCCGGCACGGCGACCTTCCCTGTTCTGAATTGGCAGACCGTTCAGGTCTCGCGATACAACTTCGCCCTGGCCGAGGACCCCGAGGACGACGGCCGGTACAAGGCTTATCAGGTCCAGTGGAACCCCCCGAACTATCCGATGTTCGACCTGGCCCGGCAGGCCTTTCAGGGCGACTATCTCGACCTCGCGCCCTCGCCCATGTTCGTCCGCCGCGCGGACGGCCGCTGGGTGTTCAACACGGCGGTCTCGGAGAACCCGGTCTTCCACGTCGCCTGGACGGACAACCGCGACGTGCGTCCGCCGTCCGACGGCGTGAGCTGGGGGGACTATGTGCCGCCCCATTCGGCCGCCAACGAGGACTACGCCTCTCCCGGGCGGCCCCAGTGCACGACCGGCGACGGGCAAAGGCTGGGCATGCGCAACCAGAACGTCTACACGGCCCAGCTGGTGACGGGGATCGACGCCGGCTCGCCGACGAACGCCAAGGCCCTCGATCTCGACGTGCCCCGCGCCTTCGCCGTCTTCGTCAAGAACAACACCACGACCATCCGCAGCTTCCGCCTGACGATCGACGCCCAGCCCGTGGGCGGCCAGGCCTCGTTCCTCCAATTCGAGCCGCTCGACTTCCTGGACGTCATGATCGCCCCGTACTCGACCATCTCCCGGCAGGTCTTCGTCTCCTCCACGGACGTCAAGGCCTCGGTCCTGGTCCGCATCGAGGAGATCGACCAGCCCGGCGGGACGATCCTGGCCGACGGCATGAGGAGCTCCGTCCTCCTCAACGGCGACCCGGCCACCATGGGGGTCGGAGGCGAGCCGGAGACGCACCAGCCGGACATCGGCAATCCCCACATCCGCAACTGGGCCGTCAACTCGCTTGCGGTCAACACCGAGGTCGAGAACGAGGACGTCGTCAACACCGACATCGTCAACCCGAACATCCTCGACCTCTCCGATCCGGACTGGATCACCGTCAATCCGAACATCGTCCCCCCCGAGCTGTTCAACCCCCACATCCGGAACGTCGACGCCCTCAACCCGAGCTACGTCAACCCGCATATCCGCAACCCGCACATCCGCAATGAAAGCCCGGGCGACGTCTCGGCGACGGACGTCGAGTGGGCGGTCAAAAACACCGGCAACACGGCCTCGTCATTCTCCTTCACCCTCATCGCCAAGGAGGCCCTGCCCGAGGGGCTCTACGCCCAGCTCATCGTCTACAAGGTCCACTACACGCCCGCCGTCGCCGGCGAGGTCCTCAAGAACACCGTCGTCAACGCCTGCGAGCTCATGCGGGAGCCCCATCACGAGATCCTGCTCAACATCATCAATCCCGACTTCGTCAATCCCCATATCCGCAACCCCGGCCTGCTGAACCCGCACATCCGCAACGCCGCGATCGAGAACGCGACCTTCGTCCTGGGGCCCGGCGAAGAGGCCATGGTCGACCTGCGCATCATCGAAACCCACGAGGAAGACGCGCAGATGATGAGGATCCAGACGGAGCTCGGCGGGTTCGAGCTGCCGGTCGACGTCGGGCAGTTCATCGAGTCGGTCGGCGCCGCGGTCACCGCCCAATCGGTCGATTCGGCCGACGCGGAGGAGGGCATCGAGCAGCCCAAGACCGACGCGACCCTGCTGGTCATCTCCACGACAGCCTTGCCGCCCGCCCGCATCGGCGACTCCTACCGGTCCCCGGCGACCCTGCTCACGGCCGTCGGCGGGACCCCGCCCTACTCCTGGTGGCTCAACCCGAGCGACCTGCCGCCGGGGCTGGCTTTCGACGCCGCGACCGGACAGCTCGACGGCTCGCCCTGGAGGGTGCCCGGCAAGACATATCCGTGCGTCTATCCGTTCACGGTCCAGGTCACTGATTCGGGCTCTCCCCAGCAGTCGACCAACCAGAGGTTCAGCCTCATCGTCGAGGATCCGTATGTGCCGCCGCCGGCTTTGACCATCACCACGCCGTCGCCTCTGCCGGTCGGGACCGAAGGCAAGCCCTACGGGCAGGCGCTGGCCGCGGTCGGCGGCGTCTGGCCCTACGTTTGGAGCTGGTCCGGCGCGCCGGGGCCGCTCCCGCCGGGCCTGTTCCTGGACGACATGGGGACGATCGGCGGCACGCCCACGCTCCCCGGCACCTACGCGTTCACTGTCACCGTGGCCGATTCCGACACCGTCTATCCCCACGTCGTGCAGAAGGCCTACAGCCTGACGATCCGGGCGGCCGAGGCGGTCACCTACTCGATCTCCGGCGTCGTCACCCTGGCCTCGGGCGGCTCCCGCCTGCCCGACGTCCTGATGCGGGGCCTTCCTTCGGCGCCGTCCACGGACGCCTCGGGCTCCTACTCCGACACGGTGCCACCGGGCTGGTCCGGCACCGTCGTTCCGTTCAAGGCGGGCTATTATTTCGTCCCCGCCGAGATCAGCTACACCAACGTCCAGGCCCACCGGGTCAACCAGAACTATGTCGCCTATCCCGTCACCCTGGATCATTTCGACATCAGTCCGATCGGGAACGCCACGGCCGCGGTCCCCTTTGACGTCACGATCACGGCCAAGGACAGCAGCGGGCGGACGGTGACGACCTATACCGATGCCAACCTCCTGACCGACACCACGGGCACCGTCTCCCCGCGGATGACCGGCCCCTTCGTCGCCGGCGTTTGGAGCGGCAAGGTGACGATCCTGAAGGCCGCGACGGGCGTGACCATCCAGACGATCGGCGGCGGCCGGACGAGCCAGAGCAACGCGTTCGATGTCATCCCCGGCGCGGCGAGCTCCATCCGGATCGAGGACAGGGCCGACGGCTTCGGCGCCGAGGTCCTGAACAGGTCCGTCGTGCCGGGCGTTCCCCTCACGGTTTTCGCGGTGTCGCGCGACCTCGGAGGGAACTACGCCGGCAACGTCCCCGCCGTGTGGAGCCTCCTCGACACGACGGGCGGGGTCGTCGGCGGGGATCTCAATCCCTCGGGCGGCGCCCCGAGCATGAGCGCCGTCTTCACCGCCACTTCAGCCGGAACGTGCCGCATCCGCGCAGAGTACGCGGACTACACCGACCTGACGGGGACCATCACGGCCTTGGTCGACGACATCTATGAAGAGAACGACGACAAGGGCCACGCGGCCCCCATCGGTTTCGGAACCTATTCGAACCTCGTCCTGAAGGACCCCGACTGGTACAAGGTGACCGTCCCCGCGGGGCAGGTCCTCGGCGTTCATCTCAAGGGCGTAGCCTATCCGGATCCGGACGTCCGCCGCGACCTGGACATGCTCATCCTGGACGGCTCCGGACGGACGGTCGGCTACGCCATCAGCGGCGGTGACGACGAGTACGCCTTCGTCCCCGACGCCTCCGGCGATTACTACATCGGCCTGACCTACGTCCCGGCCGAGGGGGTCGTCTATACCCTCGAGGTCCAGCCCGGCACTTTTAACCGCGATGTCGGCTATGTGGAAGGCACGGTGACAAGCGCCCCCGACGGCTCGCCGGCGGCCAACGTCCTGGTCGAGCTCTACGGCGAGCCGTTCAACTGGGACGTGTCCCGTCCCATGACCTCGACGGACGCCGCCGGCTTCTTCCGGATCGCCTTCTTCCCCGGACGGTACACGGTCCGGTTCAATCTCCACAATCCCGACCCGTCCCAGGAACCCTTGGCGGCCGACGCCAACTTCATCGGCAAGACCTATAACGACAACGAGATCCTGACCGTCCAGCCGCTCTCCACGATCTCGGGCGTCAACGCCGCGCTGGAGCCCGGCGGGTCGATCGCCGGACACGTCACCGACGGCCAGGGCACGGGGCTTCCGGGGGCCGTCGTCAGCGTCCACGCCGGCGACGCGACCCGTGTCGCCGCCGTCTACACCGACGCCATCGGCGCCTACTTCGCCGACCGCATCCCCACGGGCAACTACAAGGTCCGGGCGAGGCAGAGCGCCGCCTACGGATCGGAATGGTTCGATGAGGGGGCCTCCCTGGCCGCCGGACAGCCCGTGCCGGTGATCGCCGGCTCGACGACCCCGGGCATCGACATCCATCTCGAACCGGACGCCGCCCACATCCGGGGCCGGGTCACCGACATCCAGGGCAACCCCATCCAGGGTGTGACGGTCTCGGCCTTCGACGAGGCCGGCATCGCCATCGCCGCCGCGGTGACGGGGGCGACCGGCGATTACGATATCCCGCGCCTGACCACCGGCGAGTTCCGGGTCCAATTCAACGCCGCGACGGCGGCGGGGAACTACTACCCCAAGTACTTCCCCAACGCGGATCTCCTGTCTCAGGCGACGCCGGTCCCGGTCACGGCGGGGCAGACCACGTCGAACATCGACGCCCAGCTCTCGGCCGGAGGGACGATCACGGGGCGGGTGACCGATTCCGCGTCCCCGGCGAACGGCCTGATGTCGATCTCGGTCCTGGCCTTCGACACGAACAGCGAGAGGTACTACGCCGCGACGACGGATGCGACCGGGAACTATACCCTGGCCCATATCCGGCCCGACGACTACAAGGTCCTCTTCCGTCCCGAGACAGGGTCGGCGGCGGCCGAGTGGTACGACAACGGGAGCTCGTCCATCGGGGCCAAGGTCGTCACGGCCTTCGCGGACGCGACCGTGCCCGATGTCAACGCCCAATTAGGGGCCGGAAGCGGGTCCATCGCGGGCACCGTGACCACCCCCTCCCTGCCCCGGGCGCCGATCGAAAAGGTGCGGGTCCTGGCCTTCGATACGAACAGGGGCACGCCGCACGCCTATATATCGGTCACCGGCACGGACGCCAATGGGGCCTACCGGCTCAAGCGTCTCCCCGGAGGCAGCTTCAAGGTCTATTTCGACACGGAAACCTCGTATCTCGCTTTTGGCTCGGAATATTACGCGGGCAAGGGCACGTTCGGCTTGGCCGATGCCGTAACGATCGCCGCCGGCCAGAACATGCAGGGCATCAACGCCATCCCGCTCGCCCGGACGCCCCTCGACATCTCGACGGCGCCTCTGCCGAACGGTCAGCAGGGCCTGCCCTATGCGGCCTCTCTCGCCGCTTCCGGGGGCCGGCCGTTCTATCTCTGGAGCCTCGAATCAGGGCAGCTGCCCTACGGCCTGATTCTGAATGCCAACGGCCGGATCAGCGGCATCCCGACCCAGACCGGGACGTTCAGCTTCACCGTCCGGGCGGTCGACTCGACCCGCGTCGGGCTGACCCAGACCCAGACGGACACCCAGGCCCTGTCGATCACCGTCACCGCCTATACGGGCGGAGGATACGTCATATCGGGCAAGATCACGGAGGGCGCGGCCGGGCTTCCCGGCGTCGCCGTGAATGGGCTGCCCGGCAACCCCGTGACCAACGCCGCCGGCGAATACATCGCCTCCGTCACGGCCGGCTGGT
>Ga0316628_100000007_pt1 | contig 255338 bp, 236 predicted proteins | sample OWC_Aug_M2_C1_D5_FD_207648 | JGI IMG/M metagenome (GOLD analysis project Ga0316628, IMG submission 207648) | Wetland soil microbial communities from Old Woman Creek delta, Ohio, United States - OWC_Aug_M2_C1_D5_C | ecosystem: Environmental > Terrestrial > Soil > Wetlands | place: USA: Ohio...
AGCACCGCCTGGTCGGCCGGCGCGGTGAGCGCCACCGTGGGCGGCGCGTTGACGATGATGGCCACCGCGGCCGAGGCGGTGCTGGCGCCGTGGTTGTCGGTGGCGACGGCGCTGAGGCGGTAGGGCACGTGTGAATTACACGGATAAATCCTAATGGCGAAGGGAATTAACAGCGATATTTGCTAGCAGGAATCCGCTGTGTTGGTATCAACATCATCAAACCCTTCTTCATCGCAACTATAACTTTCGGCATAACCCCTAGGCCGAATGGCCTATACCGCCCATGCGGGCATGAGAATAGAGTTTTCGCACAAGCTTTAATACATCGGCTAAGCGCGCGCTCATCCATATGACGATGAGCAATACACCTACACTTACACCGCGATAGCCCTTGCTGCATCTTGGGAGGCAAGATGGTTGCTGAAATAACCCTATTGGGGAATCTCGTCCAATATATCTTCTTTGCAGTGACTGCGGTCATCGCCCATCAGCTTGCGACGGGCCGCATTTCTACGACCGGCCTGCTCTCATCCAACCCCCAAGGCACTACTGATCCGGAGCGGGTACTCATGCTCTGCGTCACGCTGGCAGGCATGTTCTATTACATCGCCTTGGCCACCGGCGCCGTGTCAGGGGAATCGGTCAACCCGACCTCTCTCCCGGAGGCACCGGAATGGCTGATGAGCGCCGTTGGCGCAGGCAACCTTTTCTACCTGACAGGCAAGTCGATGAGGTAGTCATACGCAGTTCGATCAATCTTGATGGGAGGGAAAACCATGTTGGACCAGCCGGTTTTGATTTTCACGTACATCACCGCAACCGCCTTACTGGCGATCATCATCGTGATCATCCTGAAGATGGTCTCGGGAACCATCGATCTGGGTACCCTGCTCAGCGAGTCAGGCAACAACAAGGCCAGCCTCTCACGCCTGCAGTTCCTCATTTTCACGTTCGTCATCGCAGGGCTGTACCTGATCCTTTCCCTGGAAGCCGGGCAGCTGATCGACGTTCCCAGCAGCGCGCTCGGCCTGCTGGGCATCAGTGGCGGCAGTTACATCGTGTCAAAGGGGATCGCGGCCGGCAAAGGGCCCTCCAAGAGTCCGGAAACCACCTCGGCATAACGGGAGGCCGCCATGCTGACACTTACCGGTAATCAGCGGCCAGGCCGCTGGCGCCAAGCGCTTGCCCTCCCGCTTGGGCTTGCGCTCCTCTTCGCCCCTCCTGCAATTGCGGCTCCGGCATCCGAGGCCGACCTCGCCAAATGCGCCAATGCCGTGAAAGAGACCGGAGTTCCGAAATACAAGGGCGATGCGCCCGAGGCGACCCTGCTCTGCCGCGAAGGCTACCTGCTGTCGCACAACACGGACAAGAAAACGCCGGACTGGGTGGTCGAGCGACTGATGCCGCCACGGTTTAGCGGACCCGGCGACCGCAACGAGCAAGGCAACCCCTTCGCGCCGGACCCGGATCTGGCAAAAGGCAAACGCGCGGAGCTGGTCGACTACAAGAAAAGCGGCTATGACCGGGGGCACATGGCGCCGGCGGCGGACATGAAATTCAGCGAGAGGGCGACCGAACAGAGCTTTTATCTCTCGAACATGTCCCCGCAGATCGGGCCAAACATGAATCGGGGAATCTGGGCTGACCTGGAGGGGTTGACTCGCAGCTGGGCCTGCGAACGCGGCGACATCGTGGTGTGGACCGGCCCGATCTATGGGGACAAATTCAACAAGGCGATCGGGCCGAATGAGGTCGCCGTGCCCGATGCCTTCTACAAGGTCGCCTACGACCCCAGGCGTAGCCGCGCCATTGCCTTCATTCTGCCGAACGAGGGCATCGATAAGCAGCGGAAGCAAGCATGGGATGTCCTGAAGAGCTATGTCGTGTCGGTCCAGGAGGTGGAGGACCGCGTCGGTATCGATTTCCTGCCAAAGCTGAAACCCAGGGAGAAGAGGCGGCTTGAAAGCCTGAAGTCGGTCATGTGGCCGGTGCGGTCCGGGTGTCCCGGCTAGTCCGCCCCTGTTTGGCAAACGGCAAGGGGGTCGCAAAGATTATCCGCCGGCTCCGCAACAATATTTCGCGCAACGCAGCATGGGGGCTCCATGTCTGGCCATAGGTGGCGACGCCCCCCCCCTGTTTGAGTAGCAGGTAGCTTTAGAGTCCAATTCCCTCATTTCTTAGTGGAAATGCACCCTGGCGGGCGATGACTCCTCGCTCATAAACCCAGAGGCGATAACGCTACCGTCCGGGTTCTGCGCGCGATATGAGATAACCAACCCGCCCCTGCTATAGAACTTATCCTCTCGCCATATACTTTGACTGACAACGCTAAATCCGCCCTTGAGTACTACACTGGCAGTAAGCAAGACTGCTTTTTCATTTTTATTGGCAACCACATTCTTGATGGCTTCTCCGCGCAGCAATCGGACAAGAATAGGCTCCTTGGTTGTTTCGTTGACGCCCAGAACTATGCCATCTAGCGATGTATGCCTTTCGAGCAAAGAGTCAATCCTGTCTGCGCGAGTTTTCAGTTGAATGTATTTGGCACGGTCCCCTGCCTTGTCTGCCAATTTCGAGGCATCCATCGTAGCCAGCTCGACTCTCGCTCTCTTTAATTTAGATATCACTTGGGACCTGTAGTCGCCAGCCTCTTTGTACGCATTCCATAAAGCCGAAGCATTGGGTGCATCTAAAAAATACGATGACAGTGAAAGCGAACTTGGAAGAACAAATTTCTTTGGATCGCAGCCGATTAGGGCATTAGCCAAATCCGTATCTGAGAGAGATATATTTTCTTGGCTAATTTTTTGGTCCGTTCGAAAAAGCCTCCCTAGGTCTGCAATGCTCGATAGCGCCGTTCCCACTGCGTATGGCAACTGCGTTATGGCCACCTCGAACTTTATGTCCTCCGGCAGCAAACTCTTATAGTCTTTGACCAACTGATCGATCTGGTACTGCACTTGCCTCGTCGCTACCACCGACACCAGGTCTTCGTTCGACATCAGCAATACCCTCTTCGCATCAGCGAAGGCAGCATTTTTCGCCAACTTGCAGGCCAACGAGCTGAGCGCGTCATAGGCGAAAAGATTGGCATGAAAAGAATCAACGCTCGAACCACTAAAAGCTATCTCACCGCTTTTGCCGCCAGAGAATTTAGGGAACTGCGCATTGATCAAATCCTTTTGAGCGGCAAGTGCATCGGCTTGTGATTTGATCAAATCCTTTTGGGCGTCAGAAAGTGCTTTCTGGTCCTGAAGTTGTTTGATCGCGTCGACATTATCGGCTGCATTGACTACTAAAACTGACAACGCTGCATAGAGCATGACCAACGCCGTGACCGTATTTTTGATATGCATTTAAACCCCCTGTTGTTTAAGTGTACGTTTTTTTATTTGTATTCAAAGACAGTGCCAAACAGGATCTTGTGGATTGTCCCGTGTCTTGGCTGTTACCAACATACCGTTAACATGAGGCGCTTTCAATTTAAATATTTCGACATTCGCTATTCGCTCCCGATCTTGGAAAAACATCGCTATGTGCTAATGAGTTATATGTGCCCATACGCAAGATCCCCAAGAACTACCGCAACGTGACTGGCATCGCCGCCTCCAGCAAGGCCATCGGCGATGCCCAATTCGAGTCGACGCTGGAGCGGGATTTCCTAGCGCTGCTGGAATTCTCGCCGGAGGTGGCGCGGTTCGAAGTCCAGCCGGTCAAGATCGAGTGGCGAGACGAACAGGGCAAGCCCCGCAGCTACACCCCGGATGTGCTGGTCGAGTTCGAGCCCAGCCTCGGCCAGAGACCCTGGCTGTGCGAGGTCAAATACCGCAACGACATCAAGAAGAACTGGGACGACCTACACCCCAAGTTCCGCCGTGGCATCCGCTACGCCAGAGCCCATGGGTGGCGCTTCCGCCTGATCACCGAGGTCGAGATTCGCACGCCCTACCTGGACAACGTCCGGTTCCTGATGCCCTTCCGCTTCCGCGAAATTCCAGAGGCCGACATCGAGCAGGCCCTCGCCGAGATGCGTTCGGGCGGCAGGACGACTCCTGCAGACCTGATCCAGACCTTCTCCAACAACAAGTGGCGCCAGGCCGAAGTATTGCCGGCGGTCTGGCACCTGCTGGCCAACCACCGAATCGGCGCCGACCTGGAGGCGAGGCTGACCATGGACTCACCGATCTGGAGCCTGCCATGAGCAGCCCGTTGCCGCCGCTATCCCTGGAATACGGCGCCACCGTGTTCTACCGGGGCAAGCGGCACGTCATCCGGCAGGAAACCCAGGACTTCAAGACGGTGATCCTGGCCGAGCCTGAGTCCGGCAACCTCGTGGAAGCCGCCATCGTCGACCTGGCGCCGGCGGAAGCCCCACCGGCCGCGTCGCAAAAGGACCTGAGCGCATATAGCGAAGCGCAGCTGGCCGAATACGAACGCAAATACGAGTCGATCAAGCCGCTGCTGGACAAGCCGGAGCGCACCCTGGACGACGTCCTGGTCTGCGCGAACAAGGCAGGCGTGCATTTCACCACCATCTACAGCTGGCTGCGCCTGTTCGAGACCACCGGCAAACTCTCTTCATTCTCCCGTCGGGAACGTAGCGACAAGGGCAAGACGACCCTGCCGGCCGCTACGGAAAAAATTCTCTCGGACACGATTGAAGCTCTTGGCCTGAACAAACAGAAACTCAACGCCGCCAAGATCAGCCGAGAAGTGGAAAAGCTATGCAAGAAGGCCGGACTTGAACCGCCGCATCCCAATACCGTCCGCAAGCGCGTCAAGGCGATCGATCCCTACCGTAAATTGAAAGCGCGGGAAGGCCCCAAGGCGGCGAGGGACGCGCTGGCCCCGCAGAAGGGCCATTTCCCCGGTGCCGATTTCCCGCTGGCTGTGACCCAGGTCGACCATACGCCGGTGGATCTCGTCCTGGTCGACGACATCCACCGCCAGCCCATCGGCCGGCCCTGGCTCACCCTGCTGATCGACGTCTTTTCCCGGATGGTCCTGGGCTTCTACATCTCGTTCGACCCGCCCGGCAACCTCTCCCTGGGGCTCTGCCTGGCCCAGGCCTTCATGCCCAAGGAGAAGTGGCTGGCCAGGCTGGGCATCGAGACGCCCTGGCCCTGCTGGGGCTTGCCGCGCACCATCCACGCCGACAACGCCAAGGAGTTCCGCGGCAACATGCTGAAGAAGGCATGCAAGGAGTATGGCGTCGGCCTGGAATGGCGGCCGGTGGCCACCCCGCACTACGGCGCCCACATCGAGCGCCTGCTGGGCACGCTCAACGCCGAGATCCACGCCTTGTCGGGCACCACCTTCTCCAATACGACGGAGCGCGGCGAATACGACTCGGACGCCGAGTCGACGATGAGCCTGACGGAGTTCGAGCAATGGTTCACCACCCTGTGCGTCGAGGTCTACCACCAACGCAAGCACTCCGAGCTGGGCATGCCGCCCGTCGCCAGGTGGGAGGAAGGGATTTTCGGCACCAAAAAGCACCCCGGCACCGGCGTGCCGCCGCGCATCACCGACGAGCAGCGGCTCAAGCTCGATCTCATGCCCTTCGAGACCCGCACGGTGCAGCAGTACGGCATCGTCTGGGACCGCATCGAATACCAGCACGACGTGCTGCGGCGCTGGATCAACGCCCCCGACCCGGACAACCCCAAGCTCAAGCGCAAGTTCCTGTGCCGGCGCGACCCGCGCGACATCAGCGTCGTCTGGTTCTACGACCCCGAGGTGCACCAGTATTACGCCATCCCCTACCGCAACACCGCGCACCCGGCGATCAGCGTCTGGGAGCTGAGACAGGCCGAGAAACGTCTAGCCGAGGAACGGCCCGACTATCCGGTCGACGAGAACCTGATCTTCGAGGCCTATGACAAGATGCAGCGCATCGAGGAGGACGCCAAGAAGCTCACCCGCAAGGCCCGCCGCAACCAGGAACGCAAGCGCCTGGGCCTGGCCAACGCACGCAGCCACCTCGCGCGGGAGGCTACGACGCCCATGCCGGCATCGCCGCCGACGGTGCCGCCGCGCGAGATCAAGCCCTTCGACGTCGACGAGATGGGCGGTTCGGATGACTGAGCAGGTCGCGCACCTCACGGAGAAGGCGGCGGCCTACCTGGACCGGCCCGATGCCGAGCGCATCGACTACATCCGGTCGCCGCGCTGGATCGGCTACCCCAAGGCGCAGGAAATCCTCGACCGGCTGGAAAACCTGCTAACCCACCCCAAATCGCACCGGATGCCGAACCTGCTGATCGTCGGCGACACCAACAACGGCAAGACCATGCTGGTCCGGCGCTTCTGCAACAAGCACAAGCCCCAGGACAACCCGGAAGGCGAAGCGGCCGTCGTCCCCGTCCTGTACGTGCAGGCGCCGCCGGTGCCAGACGAGAACCGGTTCTACAATGCCATCCTGGAGCTGCTGTTCGCACCCTACAAGTCGGCGGATCGGCCGGACCGGAAACAATTCCAAGCCATCAAGCTACTACGCGAGGTGGGGCTCAAGATGCTGGTCATCGACGAGATACACCACATCCTGGCCGGGACGATGACCAAGCAAAGGGCCTTCCTCAACGTGATCAAGTACCTCGGTAACGAGCTGGAGGTGCCCATCGTCGGGGTGGGAACCCGCGATGCGTTCCGGGCCATCCAGACCGACCCGCAGCTGTCCAACCGCTTCGACCATGCCGTGCTGCCGCGCTGGGCCAACGACGAGGAGTACCTGCGTCTGCTGACCACCTTCGAACGCATCCTGCCGCTGCGCCAGCCGTCCAACCTGGTCGACGGCACGCTCGCCGACAAGATCTATTCGATGAGCGAGGGCTATATCGGCGAGATAGCCAGGCTGCTGGTATTGGCGGCCGTCCATGCCGTGGAAACGGGACACGAGCGTATCGACAAGAAGATGCTGGATGCGATCGACTGGACCGCGCCATCGGGGCGGCGCAAGGAGCCGCGGGGCTGAGATGGCCCACGGCGCGGCCTGGCCCGCCCATCCCAAGCCGCTGCCCGACGAGCTGCTGTCCTCGTGGATCGTGCGGCTGGCCGAGGCCAACGGGATCAAGCTGCAGACCCTGACGCACCTAATGTTCGGGTCGGGCATGTCGCCCTGGAACCGGGATATCGACCGCTCGGCGCCGCCTTGGCTGATCAAGGCCATCAGCCAACACACCGGCATCAACCAGTGGGAGGTGCTGCACACTACCCTAGTCGCCTACCGAGCCCGGTTGTACCGCAAGCGCCAGGCCGTCGGCCAGTTGAGGTGGATACTGCCGCTACGCAACTACGGCACGCGACACCGGGCCTTCGGCCAGCAGTTCTGCCCGGCCTGTCTGGCGTACGATCCGGTTCCCTATTTCCGCAAGCAGTGGCGGCTCGCCATGTTCACCTACTGCCCGGAACACCGGATCGAGCTCTATGACGCCTGCCCCAACTGCGGCAGGCCAGTGATGCACTACCGAGGCGACTTCGGCCGGGAGTTGAGGGATGCGCTGCCTATGTATGTTTGCCCGTCTTGCGGGGCGGATTTCCGGGAAGCGGCCAGGCGGGAGGCGGTCTTCCCGAGCGGGGAGGTGAGGGAGATTTTTGATGACATGCTGGGGTCGCTGGGGCGGCCGGCGGCTGAGGCCGGCCGGTTCGGCCTGGGCTTCTTCGCCGTGTTGCACCAGCTCTGCAGGGTCATCGGCTCCCGACAGAACCAAGGGAAGCTACAGCGCTACCTGGCTGAGCAGATTGGCATCCCGACAGTACCTCTGCCGGTCAGGAGGCTGACTTTCGAACAACACCGTCGGGACGAGCGACACTTATGGCTGCTGTGCGCGCTTTGGCTGATGGTCGACCTGGAGCCCCGGCTAAGAGGGGCATGGCTGGCCAAGGCGGTGCGGTACAACCTGATGGTTAAGGATTTCGAGAGGGCGCCGAGGTGGTATCGGGAGGTGGTGGCGGGGTTTTCGGATTGGAGGAAGTGGCCTCATTAGGCCAGGGGAGCCACCACTTCAATACAGCCTTGGCCCCACCCCGTCTGTTCTAGCTTGCATATGTCGTGCTGGCTTTAGGTCTTGGCACCAGCGTGAGAAGCATGAATAATAAAGCCATAAAAATATGTAAAGCATGGCATCTTTAAGAACCAACAGCCGCGCTATGATTTTTGCTTTGTATATACCGAAGCGGAGCATACACATGACAAGGAGGCCATTGTGGCGAGCGACCGCCCCGAACATAAAATAACGTTACCAAGAATTACGCGAGTTGCGCTTGAGAATTTTGATCTGTACTCCCGCCAACCAAACGCAGAGATTCAAATCGAGAAAGGCGTTGTCTGCCTTATCGGTGCAAACGGACTCGGAAAATCCACATTTCTGAACACCCTGAACTTTGGCATTACGGGCGCAATTCCAGACCCGGATCGTAAGTTCCAGTCTGCGAAAGACTATTACACGAATGCCATCCGAATCGATCGTGCCGAGGACTATTTCACGGGACGCATCACCGAAGCCTCGCGCCCTCTCGCCAGAGTAACGGTTGAACTCACCTGGCCCAGCGTTGCAGTCAAAGTAACACGTGACATATTCAATGGCAGCGAAATTAGTAACTTGCTCATAAACGGTGAAGACATAAGCGCGGGCGTGGATAGCAGTCTCGCTAATTTAGGAGCTGCTTACGAAAAAACAGTATTGGCACACTCGGGGCTCGAAGATTTTGCGCAATTTGTATTTCTGTTCCACTTCGTTTGCACCTTCGACGAAGGACGTCACCTCCTAACGTGGGACCACAGCGCGCTAACCAACGCACTCTATTTGTCTTTCGGCGCTGATCCTGCAGATGCAAGGACAGCGGACAAACTCCAGAACGAAATGGACAAAGAAAGTTCTCGAGGTCGTAACGTTCGCTTTTCCGCACGCCATTTAACTGAACGAATCCGCCAGTTGATGGAAATACTTGCAGAGAAAGACAGTGGCGATTTCGTTTCCTTGGAGCAGCTTCGAGCAAAACACGACGTCCTGTTAGCGGAACAGGCGCATGCCGAGGAGCGAGTCAGGACTAAGCAGAACGAGCTTAGAGACGCTGACCTGCGATGGACAGACTTAAGTGCCTCGTTGACCAAACTTCAAATGGAATACAAGAGGGCTTTCTCCGAACGAATCCAGCACCGATCGATGGTAGAACACCATCCGATGGTGCAGGCCTCCATATCAGACGATGCATGTGCAATATGTGGAACTACGGGCATAGCAGGCAACCTTAAGGGTAAGCTCGCCAACCACTTTTGCCCCCTTTGCGATACCCCCGTTGAGCCGGCTTCCATCGGGGATAACAGTATTGTGGCCCTGCGAAAACTTGATACCGACATTATTCGAGTCCGAGATGAGCTTTCCTCTGTTCTCAATGCACGAGAACGTATCTCAGCAGAGATGCTCGCAGCAGAAGCGACAGCAAAAGCGGCATATCAAGCATTGCTGGAATTTGAGAATGGCAACGCCAAAGCTCTTAATCGGATCGGCGCAGGCGAGAGCTTTTCTGGTATTCGCAAGGAGATTGATAAGCTAGAAGCTGAGCGGGAAAAATTCTTAGAGCAGAGCCAGATCCACTACAAGAAGCGGGACAAGATACGCGAAAAGCTTCGCCTATATGAAAAAGAATTAAAGAAACAATACGATCTGGGCGCAGAACAGTTCGTCCCTCGATTTCGTGAGCTTGCAGAAGAATTTATCGGCTTTGAGATTGACATCCAGCTAGATCATCGCCAAGGCGCAAACGACTCCGGATTTGGTCTGAAACTTAGCATGAATGACCAGCTCCGACTAAGCCCGGACAAGCTATCAGAGAGCCAGCGCTTCTTTATCGATATAGCGCTGAGGATGGCGCTTACGGAGTTTCTATCCGATACGCCGGCGACTCTCTTAATAGACACTCCAGAAGGCTCGCTTGACATTGCATACGAGGCCAGAGCCGGCGCAATGTTTTCGAAGTTTGTCGCTGAAGGAAATGTCGTGCTAATGACCGCAAACCTGAGGAGTTCTCAGCTTGTACTTCGCTTAGCGGAACTGCAGCGGAAGCAAAATATGCAGATCGTGCGCATGACAGATTGGACAGAACTCAGCGAAGTCCAGCAAAGCGAGGAAACGCTGTTCATGCAAGCCTACCAAAAGATCGAACAAGTGCTCCTGTGAATACCACCGTACCGGAGATTTCCCCGGAAGCCTACTGTGATGCGATGTTCATTTTGAATGATGCACCTAAATCGGTGGTTCCCATTACTGTAGTTGAAATGCACCTGTTTTCTTATCTGGGATGTATTCTGGCCCTTTTTAAAGGCAAGCCTGTTGGTGACTGGGGATACAGCTACGCCATTACCTCAGACGGTTTTCCATTTAGCGCCCAGTTCGAGAATGCGAGACGCGCCCTCATTACCAGAGGCCTAGCAAACGTTGAACAGGATGGCACTCTCGATCCGCAATATCCAGAACTGGCGCAGGAGTTGGAATTGATCAACTCCATTGGCTCATGGGACGAACGCCGAAATTGCATCCGTGCGGCTACTGAGTGTGCGGTAGCTTTGCCAGTCGGCTCCATCCGTTACGCAGTCGAACAGTCGCCTGGTTTTTCAACGCCCCTCAAGTTGGGGCAACGGCACCAGCTGCTTGAGGAAGAGGATGTGACGCTCTTATACGACGAGTTCAACGTGATAAATAATGCCTTAGGCGAGGTAACTGACGATCTTCTCTCTCCTGCCGTGATATGGCTTTCTGCTCGTGTACTGCGCATGGAGGACGTTTAGATTGAATTTCTCCATTGAGAATATTCAAAAGCTCGTGTTGCATGACTATGTTGGCCATGCGCATGAAGCATTCGGTCAAGTGGGTAAAGACGCGGTTGTTGCCATCCTTAATACCGTTAAGCTCTTTTATCAGAAATGTCCGCCTGAACAGCTAAAAGGCCCGCTTACCATAGTCATTGGAATTGAAGCGACACCAAATAGTCCGGCCACAGACTCGCTTGGGGCTCTCGCGCTTGTTCATACGCATAGCGAGCTAGCTGATAAAGTCCTCACCACCGCCACCGGACACCATAGCTTTATTGAGATATGTTCTGACAATACGTTCCGTGTCATTAGTTTGCAGAATGACGCGGACATCTCTACGTTAGCGGTTAATGCTGTCCTCTATCGCTTTGAGAAGGGCACAGAGTCCATTCTGGCCAAACACCATCAAGATTTCATCCCTAAGATTTCCCCTCAGCTTCTGAGCAACTTTGCGGCACCAACGCTCTCTAGCCTAGAGGAGGCCTTGAACCGTTATGACAGGGATTTTGTGCGCGAATCGCAGTGTTCTACTCTTGCCACGGTTTGGGAGGGGGGCGTCGATGGGCCTCGGCTTGTCCTCGTAAACAAACCGGAATCGCTTATGCGAAACTCTTTGGTCCAGGCTCTGCGTCTTCTTACTCGGGACACTAGCGTACGTCCAGAACAAAATACGGATGAGACAAAGCCCGTCGATATTAGAGTTGAATGGTTCGGGTCCGGGGCGTCAGCATTGATTGAAGTGAAATGGATCGGCCGTTCCATATCGATACCACGCAGGACTCGGCCTGAACCAGCATATTTAGACTACGACAATAGCCGCGCCCGCGAGGGGGCTAAGCAACTTGCCGATTACATGGACCGAGAAGTACGCCATTCCGGTGCAAGCGCTCCCCGCGGATACCTTGTGGTGTTCGATGCTCGACGGAAGGGAGTGAACGGCCCAGGCGATCAACTCACTAAGACCGACGCACTTCACTTCGAGAACGCACAGCTTGGTTTTGACCCGGATTACGCCCAGGCGCGCAACGACTTTGCTCCGCCGTTCCGGTTCTACATGAAGCCGCGTGAGTCTCATTTCCTGGCTGCATAAAGTGGCTGATGGGAATGAGCCACCGTGCTCAAAATGTGGGAACGTCAACTACGGATATTGGACTTCCTCAACGTCAGGCAGAACATTTCGTTACTGCGTGCCCTGCCGGAATGAACGGCGCAAGCGTTATAACGCCAGAAAGATAGCCAATGGCGGCCATCACACTACGCGTGAGTGGATGGATAAACTTAAGCAATTCGAGAGGTGCCCTGGATGTGGCCGGTTGTGGGGTGAGGTGCCTCCGCGCCCAAATAAGCGCTACACCACCACGTGGACAAAGGACCACATAGCCCCATTACTGAAGGGTGGCACTGACGACATTTCTAACATTCAGCCACTATGCTATCAATGCCAATTTCGCAAGAACGCTGGCACCCTTAAAGGTTAGCTAACATGCTTTTCCAGTCAAACCGAACTCTCGCTCAATTCAATCACCCCTCCGCTTTGAGCGCTTGATCACATCTGACGTAGCAACACTAACGATCTCACTGCATAACCTAGGTTTCCCTCGAGTCCCGACAGCGCCATATCGAGATCAAGGCTGCGGGCAATTTACTGGCGGCATCGCTTCTTCGTCGGCAACCTCAAGGGCGTGGGCAACGTTTTCTGCAGACCGCCCTAGACTGCCATAGCCTTTACCGCTTCCTCAGGACGATAAGCGTCTCATCCAGTTCTTCTTGGCCACCCTGCTGGGCAGATGCTCTCATCGAGCGGAATGGCTCGATATTGATGACCTTGTAGCCCATCGCAGGCGCCAGGTCTGCAAGAATCTCTGCCGTTGGCACCGGAATGCCGGCGTATTGGCTATCGCCAACAACTGCCCACGTTTCTCCCTCTGGTGCTAACTGTGTATGGAGTCCTTCTAGGACCAATTTCATGTCGTGGAAATAGCCACCGATCATCTCCGGAATCCAGGGACTCCAAAGATCATCTCGGGCCGTCTTCAGTCGCCTCAGCGCCCGTACCAACCGGCCTGACCCTTTAGGAGCAGGCGGAAATTCGCGCTTGATCTGTACATGGGAACACAGTGTCGACTTACGCAGCGCTTGGTTATCCAATGTGCCTGATAGGTAGCCCAGCATCCACAACTCGATGTTGTACACGTCGGTATAATCGAACGAGTTGGGGTATGGCGGTGAAAAAATAGCCCCATCGATCGGCCCGATCTTGGTGGTTGCCTGTCTACTATCACCCCGAATCAACGTGTACTTCTGCTCTTTCCGGAATCGGTGGGTATGAACTTCGACAATGGCCTTCTGGGAGCGCTCACAGAAGAGGGTATCGAATTCCTGAGTCAAGACTAGGCGTGAATCCCAGCCTCGGCGATAGCGTCTGCCCTTGCCATTGATGATAGCGTTGCTAACGTGGACCAGCATGCCACCCAGTTGTATCCGGAAAAAACGACGGTGGCTCGGATTCGACAGAGCGTCGATCGCATCCAGATAAGCGGCAATCCTGCGCGCAACCGACTTGTGAAATATCCACCGCTCCTTGTTGTCAGACTCAATGAAGGTCGGTGGTAGCGAGGCAAACCGTTTCAACGACGGTTTGGCGCTATGTACTGCCCGCACGATCCGCCCCAGACTGCGAACCAGCTCGTCGCTGTCGTATGAACAGAGTTTGGCCTCGACGAGATCAGCCAAATATGGGTTGACCTCGATGGTGACCGGCTCGATGCCAAGAAACTGGCAGGTAAGAGCTGTCGTCCCTGACCCCCCGAAGGGGTCCGCACAGCGCAAGAGGTCGCGCTTGGAGCCCTCGGCGGCCTTGGCGACTAGCTCTGGTGTGAAGGCTTCCTTGAAGTGGTGCCAAGTCTGAAAAGGCAGTTTCTCGGCGCCAGCATTGGTGCCAAGTGTCGACACTTCCCGCTTTTGCGTCCACGATTCAAACGATACGTGTGGCACATCAACGTGCTCCGCCGGCATGTTCGTGAGGTTTTCCATAGCGCCCCTCGTTTTAGATGATTACTTGCCGAAAAGCGCTTGCACTACTTCGGTTTTGTGAACTCACCCGCATGCAGGCGATCTTCCAAGGATCTCGCGAGCAAACGCTCAGCGGCTTCTGCCGGGTTCTTTCCGAAAAGCCCAGTGCTAGTCAGCTGACGCAAAAAGGCGACCATTTGAGGGGTCGCTGAGATTGTGAGCTGGACTGTCTCGATTTGGTTTTTAGATCGGGCCACGAGGCACTTAATCGTCGGATATATATGGCATTCATATACCAAATATATTTATTCGTGGTCAAGAAAACAGCATCAGATGAGGCGGCCCTCTTTCACAACTGTATGTGTTTTACACCTTCATTGATCACCGGCGCCCTTGTTCCCAAGTAGTTCACTTGGCAGATCGCGCACCGGCCAATCAATGCCATCTTTGCCTTCCAATATTTCTGGTTGGGTAAGCCTAGATCGCCCCTCAGCTATTAGTATTCGTTTTGGCGGCAATTCAAACCGTTCCACTTCCACGTAACATCCGCGCCTCTGACGCACACTACCATCTGACGAAGTAAACAAAAGATCACCGTCGATCTCCCCATACTCATCTATCACCACTGGCAGACTGAACACTAGATGCACCCTACCAGGTGGACAGACCACCTTCACTTGCATGTCCGCGTATTCCGGTTTTGCTCGAATTATCTTCAATCCCTCTTGGACGAAGCGCGGTAGCTCTACCTCTTTTTCTTCCGCTCCCTGGGCCGCATCCACACCACCCACGCTAGAACTGTCGTCCGGCTCGCCAAAGGCAACTTGCTCCAGGCTCCCGTCTGCCCTGCGCAGAAACACGTCCGCTTTCGGCATCGCCTCGATCTTCTCGCGCCAGATTTGTTTCCGTAGCAGGTCGGGAAACCGACTCTGCGCTGTGAACTGGGCTTTGCGTTGTGCCTTCCTAGCGCCTGGGTCTTTGTCCGTCACTTCCTGGGTCTTGGCGCGCTCACGGGCATATTTGCCGCCTTCGCCCTTGTTCCCCTTTGCGGATGCATCGTGCCAAGCCTTCTTGTCTGCGGCCTCGTAGGATAGCGACCGGAAAGGGAAGGGATGCGAGCACGAGCGCAGCCGGTAGACGATGAACGTCGCTTGCTCTCGATCTCCGGATGGCAACCAGGTCCCGCTGGCCATCAGGTCGGTGATGCCTTCGAAGGGGAAGCCGGTATAGGGGTAGACGGGGTGCCGCTGTACGGAAGCCTTCTGGCAGGACGCGTAGATGCCGGCGGCCGACCGCCACGCATGCTTGCTTTCGGCGATGCGGCCGATGTCCGCGGCGGAGATACCGGACAATTGGTTGGCCAGGACAAGATGCAAGTGCTTGTTGGCCGGATTGAACCGCTTATCCGCCCAAAGCGCATTAGGGGAGAGCGGTGACCCGAACAGGCGCTGGATCAGGTTGCCGGTCGAGCCGAAGTAGAAACGGATGATCTCCATGCAGGGAATCAGCAGCCGGCCGCCGCCATCCAGGTCGACGGACACGCAATAGGACTGGGTGTGTTGTATGTGCCAAGGATGCCGGCCCAGCGGCAGCAGAAAGTGGCCTTCGACGGCGAGTCCGGCCTTGACGAAGGCGGTGGTCGACGGCGCGATGCGCAAGCGCTTGAAGGTTTCTACTTGATAGTCGGGTGAGGCGATCTGCCGGCCATGCTGCCAGAGGTCGCCGACCGCCAGGATAGGCAGCATCGAGACCGGCACCCAGGCATCGCGCTGGTAATGGCGGTCCGCCGATTCCGGGTCCGGAGATTCAAGTAGTGGCGAGAAAACGGCCCTAAGGCTGGGTTGCGCATAGCGCCTGACTTGGGCCGGATAGGCGCAGTCGCCGAACCAGACCAGTCGCCAAACCCGGTCGTCCGGGGTGAGTTCTGGCAGGCTCGGCAGGGTATTCATGAACGGTCATTAGCGAATATCGATGTTCGTTAGTGAATATCCGTGTTCATTAGGATTTATCGATGTAATTCACAGCACGCTACAACCCGCCGGCCTGCTGATCAGCCTGGTACGAACTGCGGACCATCGGCCCGCAGGCGGCATTCTTGAATCCCATCTCTGTCGCCAACCGCTCGAATTCGGCAAATTGCTCCGGCGTCACATAGCGTTCCACCGACAGATGGTGGCCTGAGGGCTGCAGGTACTGGCCGACGGTGAGCATGTCCACCGCATGCGCGCGCAGGTCGCGCATGACCGCGACCACTTCCTCGTCGGTCTCGCCCAGGCCGAGCATGATGCCGGATTTGGTCGGCACCTTCGGCACCCGCGCCTTGAATTCCTGCAAGAGCTTCAATGAATGCGCATAGTCGGCGCCGGGCCGGCAGGCCTTGTACAGACGGGGCACGGTCTCCAGGTTGTGGTTCATCACATCCGGCGGTTCTGTTGCCAGGATGTCGAGCGCGACCTCGAGCCGGCCGCGGAAGTCGGGCGTCAAAATCTCAATCCGGGTGTCGGGCGATTTTTCGCGCACGGCGCGGATGCAGGCGGCGAAGTGCGCCGCGCCACCGTCGCGCAGGTCGTCGCGGTCGACGCTGGTGATGACCACATATTTCAGCCGCATCGCAGCCACGGTCTCGGCCAGGTGGGCCGGCTCGTTCGGATCGGGCGGCAGCGGCGTGCCGTGGCCGACGTCGCAGAAGGGGCAGCGCCGGGTACACAGGTCGCCCAGGATCATGAAGGTCGCGGTGCCGTGGCGGAAACACTCGCCCAGGTTGGGACAGGAGGCCTCTTCGCACACGGTGTGCAGGCCCTTGTCGCGCAGCACGGCCTTGAGCTCGGCCACCTCCGGCGCGTTGGGCGACTTGGCGCGAATCCAGCTCGGCATCTTCAGCCGCGGCTTGGCCACCACCTTGATCGGGATGCGCGCGGTCTTGGCCCGGCCCTTGTGCAGTTCGACGTCTGCCATGTCTGAAACTCGAACAAAAACCGCATTTTACGGACAATCGGCTATCATGGCCCGCCTTTTGAATTGCATCCTCGTATGACCCAGGAAGCCCCCATCCCGGTCACGCTGCTGACGGGTTTTTTAGGCAGCGGCAAGACCACCCTGCTCAACCACCTGCTGCGCCACTTGCCGCTCACCGCCGTGGTGATGAACGAGTTCGGCGAGATCGGCCTCGACCACCAGTTGCTGGAGGAGACCCGCGGCCCGCTCGCCCTGCTCTCCGGCGGCTGCGTCTGCTGCCAGGTGCAGGGCGCGCTCGCCCCGACCCTGAAGAACCTGTACATGGCGCGGCAGAAGGGCGACATCCCCAAATACGAGCGCATCATCATCGAGACCACCGGCATCGCCGACCCGGCGCCCATCCTCGACACCTTATTGAACGACCGCTGGCTGGCCAAGCGCCATCATCTGGACGGCGTGGTGACCACGGTCGATGCGGTGCTGGCCGAGCAGCAGCTCGACAGCTATTTCGAGGCGGTGCGCCAGGTGGCGGTGGCCGAGCGCCTGCTGATCACCAAGACCGACCTGGCCGGGCCCGAGCTGACCGCGGCGGCGCGCGCCCGGATCGCCGCGCTCAACCCGGCCGCGCCCATTCATACCGTGCTCAACGGCGCGATCGACCCGAACCTGGTGATCCATGTCGGTCTCTACGACCCGGACAGCAAGCACCCGGACGTGCGCCGCTGGCTCAACGCCGAGCGCTACAAGCCGGCGAAGACCGGCCTACTGGGGGCCAAGGCGGCGGCGCCCGAGCTGCACGACGCGCGCATCCGGGCCTTCAGCCTGAGCTTCGATGCGCCCTTGGACTGGACCGGGGTGCACAGCGCGCTGGAGATGCTGACCGCCTTCCGCGCGCAGAACCTGCTGCGGATGAAGGCCATCGTCAATGTCCGGGGCGAGCCGGGGCCGGTGGTGCTGCATGCGGTGCAGCATGTGGCCTACCCGCCCGAGCGCCTGGTGGCCTGGCCGGATGCCGACCACAGCAGCCGTTTCGTCTTCATCGTCAGCGATCTGGACGAGGCCTTTGTGCACAAGCTGCTGAACGATTTCACCCAGGCGGCCGGACAGGGGCTTCTCTCTCCGCCATCCGTGGCATAATGCCACGCGAAATTCGTACCTTCGCACCGGACGAACAGGAGGAGAGCCGTGGCCACTGCAAAGAAAAAAGCAGCCCCTGCCAAAGCAGGTAAACCCATCGCCAAAAAGCCCGCTGCCGCAAAAGCGAGCAAGCCGGCCGCGAAGAGGCCCGCATCGAAAACGACCGCCGTGAAAAAGCCCGCTGTGAAGAAGCCCGCTGTGAAGAAGCCCGTGGCCAAAAAACCCGCCGCCTCAAAAAAGGCCGCGCCGGCGAAAAAGCCTGGGGCCAAAAAACCGACACCGGGCAAGCTCGCCGCCAAACCAGCCGCGAAAAAACCGGCCGTTAAGAAACCTGTAGCCAAAGCGGCCGTTACGAAAAAGCCGGCCACGAAGAAACCCGTGGCCAAAAAGCCGGTCGTAGCCAAAAAAGCCGCGCCGGCGAAAAAGCTGCCCGTAAAGAAACCGGTCGCGAAGAAAGCCGCCCCGATCAAGGCCACCGCCAAGCCGGTGGCCAAGAAAGCCGCGCCAGCGAAGGCCGCTGCCAAACCGGTAGCGAAAAAGCCGGCGCCTGTATCAGCAACCCCGACTGTGAAGAAAGCAACACCTGCCGTGACCAAAACGACAACTGCCGCACCGGCCAGGGCCACCAAGGCCCCGGCCCTTGCCTCGACGATGCCCAATGCCTCCGGCCTGAGCGAAGCTCAAGTGCTGAAGATGGCCGACAAGGATTACATGAACGACAATCAGCTGGCCTTCTTCAAGGCCAAGCTTTTGGCCATGAAAGACGAGATCCTGGCCAATGCGCGCGAGACCGGCGAGCACCTGAAGGAAAACGAGGTCTTCGCCGACCCCAACGACCGCGCGACGGTGGAAGAAGAGAACATGCTCGAGCAGCGCGTGCGCGACCGCGAGCGCAAACTGCTGAAGAAGATCGACTCCGCGCTGCGCCGCATCGAGGCCGGCGAATATGGCTATTGCCTGGAGACCGGCGAGCCGATCGGCGTCGCCCGCCTGATCGCGCGGCCGACCGCCGAGCTGTCGATCGAAGCGCAAGAGAAGCACGAGCGGCGCGAACGGCTGTACGCCGATTAATCCGCTGCAACGGCTGCTGGTCGGCCTGATCCGGCTCTATCAAATCGCGCTGTCGCCCTATTTCGGCAGCCAGTGCCGGTTCACGCCGACCTGCTCGGAATATGCCAAAGAAGCGGTCAAACGACACGGCGCGCTGAAAGGCAGTTGGCTGGCGATTCGCCGCATCGGCCGCTGCCACCCCTATCATCCGGGCGGCCACGACCCGGTGCCGCCGAAGTAATACACCGGCCGGTCCGTTTGGCGTAGAGTTTACCCATGGTCCTTGACCGCCTTCGCCTCCTGCTGCTCACCGCCTTCCTGCTGCTTGGTCAGTTGGGCGGCGTGTTTCATGGCCTGTCGCACCAGGACGAGAGTAAAGAGCGGCCCCATGCCGCCTGTCAGCTGTGCGCCGCCTATTCGGTCTTCGACCATGCGGCGGCTGGCAAGCTGCCCATGGCCGTCGCAGGCCAAGCCTTCACCCCGGCCAGGCCGGTGGCGCAGTCCAACGGCGACCAGCCGTCCCAACTTCCTTACCGTTCCCGCGCACCCCCCTACCTCGGCTGAGCCGGTTGTCTTTAGCCGCCATCGCCCTTGATGGCGCCGCACGCTCATCGTTCGAGGAAGCATCATGTATGTAAGACGCACCCTGCTCGCGTCTGCCATTGCCATGGCCTTCGCCATGCCCGCGCAGGCAGACAACAGCGATGACATCGCCGCCATCCGCAAGGAGATCGAGGCGATGCGCCAAAACTACGAGGCCCGCATCCAGGCCTTGGAGGCGCAGCTGAAACAGGCCGAACGCCACACCAGCCAGGCCAAGGCCGATGCAGCCGAGCCAACCGCCGCCGATCACGCCACACCGCCGGCGGCGGCCAACAGCTTCAACCCGGAGATCGGCCTGATCCTGACCGGCCGCTATGCCAACCTCAAAGACGTACCGAACCGGCATATCACGGGTTTCTTGCCGCTCGGTCCAGCGGCCGCAGGAATGCGTCGAGGCTTCACCGCCGACGCCTCGGAACTGTCGCTCGCGGCCGACATCGACCCCGACTTCCGTGGTCAAGCCAATCTCGTCTATGAAGACGGCACCGGCGCGACGGTGGAAGAGGCCTATTTCCAGACCTTGAGCCTGGGCAGCGGCTTCACCCTGAAAGGCGGCCGCTTCCGCTCGGCCATCGGCTACATGAACGAACAGCATCCGCACGCCTGGGATTTCGTCGACAACCCGCTGATGTACCAGGCGCTGTTCGGCGAGGGTTATGGCCAAGATGGCGTGCAATTGAAATGGCTGGCCCCGACCGATCTGTTGGTCGAGCTCACCGGCGAGCTGGGCCGTGGCGCCGATTTTCCCGGCAGCGACCGCAACAAGAACGGCGCCGGCGACGCCACCTTGGGCCTGCATCTCGGCGGCGATGTCGGGTTATCCAATAGTTGGCGCGGCGGCATTGCCTATTTGCGCACAAGGGCCGAGAACCGTGCATTCTTCGGCCTCGATCCGGCCGGCACCGCGCTGACGGGCGACTTCACCGGCCGCAGCCGCACTTGGCTGGCCGACTTCATCTGGAAGTGGACACCGAACGGCAATCCGCGCGAGACCAATTTCAAATTCCAGACGGAATGGTTCCAGCGCAGCGAATCGGGCAGCCTGGCCTGTACCCGTTGCATCGCCAGCCCCTACGCGAGCGAGCAATCCGGCTGGTACGTCCAGAGCGTCTACCAATTCATGCCGATGTGGCGCATCGGCTACCGTTACGATCGGCTCGATCGCGGCACCGCCCGCCTCGATGGCGCCGATATCGGCAGCACCATCGCCAGCCTGGCCGACTACAGCCCGAGCAGACACAGCCTGATGCTGGACTGGTCGCCCTCCGAGTTCTCCCTGGTCCGCCTGCAATATGCCCGTGACAAATCCATGGCCGGCCTGGCTGAGAACCAGGTCGCGCTGCAATACGTCTACAGCCTGGGCGCGCACGGCGCCCACAAATACTAGGGAGACATCATGACTATCTGGGTTCGACTTTTCTTGATGTCGCTGGCCGCATGGCCGACCTGGGTTCAGGCGGACGTCAACGTCTTCGCCTGCGAACCGGAATGGGGCGCGTTGACACAGGAACTCGGCGGCGACAAGGTGAAGCTGTTTACTGCCACCAGCGCCCTGCAGGACCCGCATCGCATCCAGGCGCGGCCTTCGCTGATCGCGAAGATGCGGCAGGCCGATCTGGTCGTCTGCACCGGCGCCGAACTCGAAATCGGTTGGCTACCGGTGCTGCTGCGCGAGAGCGGCAACAACCGGGTGCAACCGGGCGGCCCAGGCTATTTCGAGGCGGCGCGGACGGTGAACCTGCTGGAGCGGCCAAGCCGGCTCGACCGCGCCGGCGGCGACATCCATCCGGCTGGCAACCCGCATATCCAAGGCGATCCGCGCAATCTGCTGCCGGTCGCAGACGGTCTCGCCCAGGCCTTGGGCCAGATCGATGCAAGCAATGCCGGCTATTACCAAGGCCGCTTGATGGACTTCAAGCGCCGTTGGCAAGGCGCCCTGCAGAAATGGTCGCAACGGGCGGCCCGGCTCAGGGGCGTGGCGGTGGTCATGCAACACCGCGACCCCTACCTGCCGGCCTGGCTCGGCGTCCATGCCGTGGCCGAGTTGGAACCGCTACCCGGCGTCGAGCCGTCGGCCGCGCACCTGGCTACCGTGCTGGCCAGACTGAAGCAGACGCCGGCCAAGATGATCCTGCGCCCGGCCTACTTCTCCCCGCGGCCGAGCGAATGGCTGGCCGAACGGGCCGGCATCCCGGTGGTCGAGTTGCCGTTCAGCGTTGGCGGCAGCCCGGCGGCGAAGGATCTATTCGGCCTCTACGATGACACCCTCGACCGCATGCTGGAGGCCAGCAAATGAACTTCGCCGCGCTGGATCCGACCATTCTGCTACCGCCGTTCCTGGCCGGCCTGATCGTGCTTTCGACGCACGTGCCTTTGGGGCGGCGGGTATTGGATAAGGGCATCGTCTTCATCGACTTGGCCATCGCGCAAATCGCCGGCCTCGGCGTGATCGCCGCCCATGCCTTGGGTTGGGCGACGGCAGGCTGGCAGGCGCAAGCCGCCGCGCTGACCGCGGCGATCGTCGCCGCACTGGCCTTTCGCTTAAGCGAACGCCTTTGGCCCGAACGGCAAGAGGCGCTGATTGGCAGCGCCTTCGTCCTGGCCGCCAGCCTGGGCATTTTGTTGTTAGCCGACGACCCGCATGCCGGCGAACAACTGAAAGACCTCTTGGTCGGCCAGATCTTGTGGGTCAATTACGGTCAACTCTGGCCGCTCGCCCTGCTCAGCGCGATCGTGTTGACACTGTGGCCGAGCCTGCGCCTGGAGGAACGGCCGCTGGTCTTCTACCTGGTCTTGGCCACGATGGTGACCGCCTCGGTGCAAGTGGTCGGCGTCTATCTGGTCTTCGCCAGCCTGATCTTGCCCGCCCTGGCCATAGCCAAGCAGGCCAAGGGCCGCGGCCTAGCCTGGGGCTATGGCCTCGGCGCCGTCGGTTATGCGCTCGGCCTGGCCTTGTCGGCGCTACGCGATTGGCCGGCCAGCCCGATCATCGTCTTGGCCTTGGCCGGCTGCGCACTGGCCACGGCCTGGACAGTCGGCTCGAAGCCGCGGCGTTATTTGCGCTAACGCTATTCGCCGCCGTCACGCACCGGCTTTTTCGCCAGCTTTCTTTGCAAGGTGCGCCGGTGCATCTTCAATGCGCGCGCGGTGGAGGAAATGTTGCCATCGTGCTCGGCCAACACGCGTTGGATATGCTCCCACTCCAAACGTTTTACCGGTAACGGCGTCTCGGCCGGCTCGATGCCGGCATCGCCCTGGTCGCGTTGCAAGGCGGCCAAGATCTCGTCGGCCTCGGCCGGCTTGACCAGGTAATGCGTCGCCCCCAACTTGATCGCTTCGACCGCCGTCGCGATGCTGGCATAGCCGGTCAACAGCACAATGCGCATGTCGGGCTCGAGTTCTTTCAGCCGCTCGATCAACACCAGCCCGGATTCACCCGGCATCCGCAAATCGATCACGGCCGCCTGCGGCGGCTGGGCCTGAGCCAAGCGCCAAGCCTGCTCGGCGTCCGCCGCTTGGCGCACAGTCAAACCGCGCCGGCCCATGGCCCGCGCCAACACGGTGCGAAAGGCCTCGTCGTCGTCGACGATCAATAGATCGCTGAAAGGCAAGCCGCTCATTTCGTCTTCAACGCCGCCAAAGGCACGCTGACGCTGGCGATGCTGCCGCCGCCGGCACGCGCCACCAGCATGGTCGCGCCACCCAGATGTTCGACGCCGGCGTGGGTGAGCAGCAGGCCGACGCCGCGCCCTTCCCCCTTGCTGCTGATCGCCTGGCGGCCTGCCGTCTCGGCCAGCTCCGAGCTGATGCCGGGACCACGGTCGAGCACGCGCACGCGCAGTTGCTCGGCATCCCATTCGCATTCGATCTCGACCTGTTCGGGCGAGGCCTCCGCGGCATTGTTGTACAGGCTGACCAAGGCCTGGGCCAGAATGGGATCCGGACGGATATCCAATGCCGGCCGCACGCCATGGAGTTGCGCCTTCACGGCGACGTTCGGCCGCATCAATTGCCAATGTTCGATCGTCTCCGCGAGCCAGGTATCGAGCGGCATCGGCCCCGCTGCGCGGCCGGCGCCGGCGCTGACCGTCAAGCGCGTCAGCAGCGTCTTGCACCGGTCGGCCTGCTGCCCCAGCACCTGCAAGGGCTCGGCCAGTTCCGGGTCGTTGCCATATTCGTCCTGCAACTCCCGACTCACCAGCGCAATGGTCGCCAGCGGCGTCGACAATTCATGCGCGGCGCCGGCCGCTTGCATGCCCAGCGCAAATACGCCGGCATCGCGTAGCGCCCGTTCGCGCGCTTCGGCCAGCTCGCGTTCCCGCTGGCGCAGGCTGGCGGCCAGCCGCACCACGAACCCAGCCACCAAGGCGGCGCTGATCAGAAAATTGAGCCACATGCCGATCAAGTGCAGATTGAACGCATCGGTACCGGATATCGCCGACAGCGGCACATGCCAGAACATCAGCAGGCTGTAGGCTGCCGCGCACAACAAGGCGGTAAACCAGGCAAAGCGCGGCGACAGCGCGGTGGCGGCCAGGATCACCGGCAGCAGCAGCAGCGACACGAAGGGGTTGCTATAACCGCCGCTGAAAAACAGTTGACCCGACAGGGCCACCGTGTCGGCGGCCAGTTGCGCGAACACCTCCGGCTCGCTCGGCGGCCACGGCTGTCGCAGCCGCCACAGGCTCAATGCGGCGAGGCCGGCCAAGAGGCCGAGGATGCCGAGCATCGGGGTGAGCGGCAAGGACATGCCGAGGCCCAGCGTCGCGATCGCGATCGCCAGCGCCTGCCCGGCCATGGCGAGCACGCGCAGCCAAGCCAGGCGCCGCAGTAGATTGGCGGCGGGCGACATCGAAGCAACCGTATCCATGGCCCGCATTGTAGCCCTGCCCAAGCACCGGTCTGAACGATGCGGCGAAATGCCGCATGCTGGACCACCGAGGCAGGCCGTAAACTTGGCCCTTCTCTGTAGCGGCATGCCCTGCCATGGGTAAGCAAGATCGGAAAGGGATCAGATGAAGCTAGGAAATTGGATTATCGCCTTGAGCCTGGCCATATCGGCCACGGCCTGGGCCGCCGACGTCAGGGTCGACGAGGCCTGGGCCCGTGCCACCGCGCCTGGCCAAGACGTCGGCGGCGCCTTCATGACCCTGACCGCCGACACCGACCTGAGTTTGGTCGAGGCGAGCAGCCCGGTGGCGAACAGCATCGAGTTGCACAGCATGGCGCTGGACAAGGGCATGATGGTGATGCGCCGGGTCGATCGGATCGCCCTGCCCAAGGCCAAGGCGGTACGGCTCGCCCCGGGCGGCCTGCATTTGATGTTGTTCGGGCTCAAAGCGCCGCTCAAGGCCGGCGAGCACCTGCCGCTGACCCTGACGCTGCGCGATGCCAAGGGTAAAACGGAGAAGCTCGAGGTGAAGGCCGAGGTGCGTGAAGTCGGCGGCGGCATGATGCATCACCCCCACTAAGCCTTACGCCCCATGAAAAAAGCCGGCAGCTGCCGGCTTTTTCTTTGCAGGCTATCCGCGCGCACGCGCTCAGGCCTCTCTTTCCAGCTCCTCGATCGAGGTGTGGCGCACGTCCTTGCCCTTGACCATATAGACCACGTATTCCGACATGTTCTTGGAATGGTCGCCGATGCGCTCCAGCGCCTTGACCACGAACAACAGGTCGATCACGGTCGAAATGGTGCGCGGGTCTTCCATCATGAAGGTAATCAGGTGGCGGGTGATCAGATGGAATTCCTCGTCCACCTCGATGTCGGCCCGGGCCAGTTGTGCCGCGACCGAGGTATCCAGCCGGGCGAAGGCATCCAGCGCGTTGTGCAGCATTTTGATGACCAGGCCGGCCATGTACTTGATCTCGCTGTAGCGCGGGCCGGTCAGGCGGTCGCCCTGGTAGATCTGCTTGGTCATGCGCGCAACCTTGGACGCCTCGTCGCCGATGCGCTCCAAGTCGGTCACGGTCTTGATGATGGTGAGGATCAAGCGCAGGTCGCTCGCCGCCGGCTGGCGCAAGGCGATGATATGCGTGCAGTCCTCGTCGGTCGCCACTTCCAGCGCATTGACCTTGTGGTCCATGGCCATCACCTGGTCGGCCAACTCCATGTCGCCGGTCACCAGGGCATCGACTGCACGATTGATCTGCTCTTCAACCAAGCCGCCCATCTCCAGCACGCGCGCGCGCACCGCTTCGAGTTCGGCATCGAATTGTTTATAGGTATGTTCCGCGGGCATGTCTGTTCCTCTTCATCGGCCAATGACGCGGCCGGTCATCCATTATAAGCAGCCGTTAGGACGAAATTATGACAGCTCTGTGACGAAAGGCAGATCGATTCGTCGGCCGTCGATTTCCAGCGACATCACCCAATCGCGCCGGCCGCTGACGCAAACCGGCAGCACAATGCGCGCCCGAAAGCCGCCTTGGCCATCCGGCCGCAAGCGGTAGAGATTGAAACCCATGTCCATGCTGGCCATGGTGAACTGGGCCTGCACCTTGCGCGCGCCGGGCGCGTTCACCGTGAGCTGGAAGGGCTTGAGTACTTGCAATTTGCCTTCGACGCGCACAGTGACGGTGCGGCCATCGAGTTGCAGCACGCAACCCGCATGCAGGTCTGGGCAGCTGGCAGTTTGGGCGGGCTCCGGCGTGCGCGTCTGCCACCACCATATCGAGGCCACGACCAGCCCGACCGCGAGCCACGGTACGGCCAGAAAAACCTGGCGCGCACTCAACGCCATGCCTGGCCTTTCAACCCGATGCCGTGGGCACCATGACCCCGGGCAAGATCGAGATCGGCCTCGGTCAGCCCACCCAGGGCGAAGACAGGCATTGGGCAATGGGCCACCAACTCGGTAAACCGCGGCCAACCCAAAGTGGGTGCCCCCGGATGCGAGGCGGTCGGCAACACCGGCGACAGCACAGCGAAGTCGGTGCCGAGCGCAACCGCCCGAGCCAATTCGGTTTCATCGTGGCAAGAGGCGCCAACCCAGGCCAGCTCAGGCCTTTGTCCAAGGTTGGCCAATTGACTCGAAGTGAGGTGAACGCCGACGCCCAATGCGTTCGCCAGTTCGATGTCGCCGTTGAGCAGCAGCTGGGCACCGGCGACGCGGCAGCGCTCGGCCACCGCTCGCGCCAGCTGCTTGAAGTCTTTGGCCGGCATCTGTTTCTCGCGCAACTGCACCAGGCGCAGGCCGGCGGCCAGACGCGCGTCCAGGCGTTGGAGAAACACCTCGACCCCGAGGTGTTCGACATCGGAGATCGCATAAACCAGCGGCAGCGACAGCCCGCGCAGGATCGGGCCGTTGGCCGGCAGGATGGGCGCGACCTCGGGCCGGCTCGCATGGGTCCAGGCCAATCGCTGGCCCTCGTGCGGATGCGGCTCGCCCTGCCAGTCGGTGACCCGGAAGAAGCGCAGGTTCACCTGGGCATGGGGGTAATCGTAGAAGCGGCTGATCCAGGGATAGGCGCCGGTCACGGCGATGCCCAGCTCTTCCTGCAGCTCGCGCACCAAGGCCTCGCGCGCGGTCTCGCCGGCCTCGACCTTGCCGCCGGGAAACTCCCACCAGCCGGCATAGGCCTTGCCCTCGGGCCGGCAGGCCATGAGGAAGCTGCCGTCCGGCCGCTCGATCACCGCGGCGGCGACCTCAAGCCTTTGCGTCATTGCTTCAGGCCCTGGCGGCCGGCCCAGTCGGCGGCGAACTGGCGCGCCACCCGGCCGCTACGGCCGCCGCGGAAGATGGCCCATTGCAGGGCCTCGGTGCGCATAGCATCGTCGACCTTGCCGCCGAGGGCGACGACCCAGCTCTCGACGATATCGAGATAGGCGTCCTGATCGAAGGGGAAGAAGGACAGCCAGAGGCCGAAGCGATCGGCCAGCGACAGCTTCTCCTCGGTGCTCTCGCCCGGATGCACCTCGCCGCCGCGGCGGGTGGCTTCCTCGTTCTCGGCGAAGAACTCCGGCATCAGATGGCGCCGGTTCGAGGTGGCATAGATCAACATATTGTCCGGCGCACCGGCGATGCTGCCGTCGAGCACAGCCTTCAGCGCCTTATAGGCCGGGTCGTCGGCCTCGAACGACAGGTCGTCGCAGAATACGATGAAGCGGTAGGGCTGGCCGGCGATGGCCGCGGCGATCTCCGGCAGGTGCACCAGATCGCCGCGCTCGACCTCGATCAAGCGCAGGCCCTGCTTGGCGTGGCGACCGAGCACAGCCCGCACCAGCGAGGACTTGCCGCAACCGCGGCTGCCGGAGAGCAGCGCGTTGTTGGCCGGCAGGCCCTGGACGAACTGCTTGGTGTTGCGGTCGAGTGCCATCTTCTGCTCGTCGATGCCGCGCAGGCTCTTCCAGGCCACGATCTGCGGCTCGGCCACCGGCAACAGCGCGCCGTGCTGGAAGTGGCGTTGCCAGCGCGCGGCCGGCACCCGCTGCCAGTCGATGCTGGGTGGCACCGGCGGCAGCCAGGCATCGAGCCGGGCAAGCAAGTCGCCCGCGCGTTGCAAGAAGCTGTCGAGTCGGTCGCTCACGTGCGGTACTCGGCGTTGATCTTCACGTAGTCGTAGGAGAAATCGCAGGTCCACACCGTGGCATCGGCGCCGCCGCGATTGAGTTGGATGCGCACCAGGATATCCGACTCGGCCATCACCCGGCGGCCGTCTTCATCTTTGTAACTCGCGGCGCGGCCGCCGTTCTCGGCGACCAGCACATCGCCCAGGAACAACTTGATCCTGCCGACATCGAGATCGTCGATGCCGGCATAGCCGATGGCGGCGAGGATGCGGCCGAGGTTGGGGTCGGAGGCGAAGAAGGCGGTCTTGACCAGCGGCGACTTGGCCACGGCATAGGCGATCTGCTTGCACTCGGCCTCGTCGCGGCCGCCTTCCACTTGGATGGTCATGAACTTGGTCGCGCCTTCGCCGTCGCGCACGATGGCCTGGGCCAGCTCGACCATGAGCTCGGTCACCGCATTGCGCAGCGGCACGAAGCGCGCATCGCCGTCGTCCATCAGCACCGGGGCCTCGGTCGCGCCGGTGGCGATCAGGATGCAGGAATCGTTGGTCGAGGTATCGCCGTCGACGGTGATGCAATTGAACGATTTGTTCACCGCGACGCGCAGGATCGCCTCCAGCGCCTCGCACGACACCGGCGCGTCGGTGGCGACATAGGACAGCATGGTCGCCATGTTCGGATGGATCATGCCCGAGCCCTTGGCGATGCCGGTGACCACGAATTCCTGCTCACCCAGTTTCACCTTGCGCGAGGCCGCCTTGGCCACGATGTCGGTGGTCATGATCGCCTCGGCGGCGTTGGCCCAGTTGGCGGATTTGAGATCGGCGATGGCGGCCGGCAGCGCGGCGATGATCTTGTCGTGCGGCAGCGGCTCCAGGATGACGCCGGTGGAAAAGGGCAGCACCTGTTCCGGTTTCAATGCGAGCTGCTGCGCCAGCGCGGCGCAGGTCTCGCGCGCCCGGCGCAGGCCGTCCTCGCCGGTGCCGGCGTTGGCGTTGCCGGTGTTGACCACCAGGGCGCGGATACCCCCGGTTTTGTCGTCTTGGCCGCCATGCAGGTGCTCCTTGCACACGACGACCGGTGCGGCGCAGAAACGGTTCTGGGTGAACACGCCGACCACCTCGGATTCGTGCGCGATGCGCATGACCAGCACGTCCTTGCGCCCCGGCTTCTTGATGCCGGCGGAGGCGATGCCGAGCTCGACGCCGGGTACGGGCAACAGACGGGCGGGATCGGGGGCGGTGAGTTTGACCGGCATGGTGCGTGCGCTTTCGGAAAAGAAAGCGTTATTTTACGCCGCCGGCTATGACACGACGAAGATTTGGCCGTCGGTAAAGATCAGGGCGGCGCGCACCGGCCGTTCCGGGTAGAGCGCCGTCACCGCCTGCCGGTAATCGGCGATCTGGGCCAAATGCGGCGCCGCCCGGCGGGCAAGATCGGGTTCGTCCAATCCGCCGGTCTTGTAGTCCAGCACCCAGACCGCGTCGTCGAACTCGACCAGGCGGTCGATCCGGCGCGGTGCGCCGTCGGCCGCCAGGTACTCCAGCTCGTTGCGGGCGCGCCGGAATCGGCCGGCATCGAAGAAGCGCGCCAGGCTCGGTTGCGCGATCAATCGCTCGGCCGCGCTGCGGGCCTGCTCGTGCAGCGCCGGCGCGGTCGTTTGATCGTGCGGCGCCACGGCCTGGCCGCCGGTCAGCGCTTCGAGATAGCGATGCACCAGAATGCCGAAGGTCGCCTCGGCCCCCGCCATGCCGCGCAACTGGCCGACCGGCTTGGCCGCAGGCAACCGCACCGGTTCGATGCCTTGCGCGCTTGCCATGGCCGCCGTTTCCTGCCAAAGCATCCGAGGCAGACCGGATGATTCGACCGCATCGAGCGCGGCCTGCAATTGCGGCAGCCAACCCTTGTGGCTCGGGCCACCGCTTCGCGACTTGACGCCGCCTGCGCCGGCATCGGCCTGCGCCGAAACGTCTGCGCTCCGCGCCTTGTTTTCCATCTCCAGACCCGTGACGAACAAGGCCTGCTCGGCCCGGGTCATCGCCACATAAAGCAGGTTGAGTCGCTCGCGCTCGGCCATCTGCCGCTCCTGCTCGAACAGCACATCGCGGCTGCGGCCGCGCCAAGCCTTGGCCCCGTACAGCGAGAAGTGGCGCGGCTTGTTTTCGGCCGCCGGCCAATCGATCAAGGCGCCATAGTGGTCGTGCTCGCCCCCTTCTTCGTCGGCCTTGATCAGGAACACCACCGGCGCCTCCAATCCCTTAGCGGAATGGATGGTGAGCATGCGAACACTGTCGCCGTGATCGGTCACCGCCTCGTCCGGTGCGTCGCCGCCCGCCTTGTCGCGCAGCGCTTTCAATTCATCCAGCAGACGCGGCAGGCTGGGATAGCGGCCGCCGCCGACTTCCAAGGTCAAACCGAGAAAGGCCTGCAGGTTGGCCAGCACGCCTGCCCGCAGGCGCTCGGGCACGACGGCGGCATAGCGCGCCTCCAGTTCGGCCTCGTGGAAGATCCGGTCGAGCAGGTCATGCGCCGGCAGCCGGCCGGCATCGGCGAGCCAGGCGCCCAACAAGCGTTGCCCGCGTTGGATGTGCGCCGGCGCATCCTGCTCGCCCGCCCAAGCCTGCACCCGTTCATACCAGGCACCCTGGCCTCGTCGCGCCAGCGTCATCAGATCGTCGTCGCTCCAGGCGAGGATCGGGCTCTTCAAGACCTGGGCCAAAGCGAGGTCGTTGAACGGCATGGTCAAGAAGGTCAACAGTGCGATGAGATCGGCTGCCTCCAGCGTGTTGAGCAATTCACCGCGCCGGTTGCCGACGAACGGGATACCCGCTTGCTTGAACGCCGCTTCGAACACGTCGAGGCCGGAACGGGTGGCGGACAGCACCAGGATATCGCCATAGCGCGCAGGCCGCGCTGCCTCGCCCACTTGCAAACGCCCGACCAGGGCCTGAATGCGCTCGGCCACGGCCTGGGCTTCGCCGGCGCGCTTCTCGATCTCTTCCGGCGCCGGTGTGGTCAACGGATTGCGAAAATCCGAGTCCGGCTCGGCCTTCGGCTTTTCCGCCACGGCCACCGCAACCACCTCGCACCAGCCAGGCAGCTGCGTTTTGTGCGCCAAGTGCGCGGCAAAACCGGGGTGGCCGTCGAAATAGGCATTGACCCATGCCACCACGGCCGGCGCGCAGCGGCGGGTTTCGTTCTGCGGGAAATAATGCGCATCGAAGTGGCGTTCGAGAAAGGCACGCGCCTCCAGCAACACCCGCGGTTCCGCCCGGCGAAACCGGTAGATCGACTGCTTGGGATCGCCGACCACGAACACCGTCGGCCGCTCCGCATCGCCGCCGTAGGCGGCCAGCCACTCGCGCAGGATCCGCCATTGCAGCGGGTTGGCGTCCTGGAATTCGTCGAGCAGCAGGTGTTTGTAGCGTGCATCCAGCTTCATCTGGATCGCGGCCGAGGTCTCGCCATCGCCGAGCAGGCGACAAGCCTCCCATTCGGCATCGGTGAAATCGAGGCCGTCGCGTTCGGCCTTCAGCCGCTGATAGAAATCGAGAAAGGCGAGTCCGGCCGTAAGGCCCCAGCGATTCAACTTCAGTGCGGCCTGTTCGTCGAGCAGGGCCTGGGTGTCGAGCAGGCGGCCACACAATCGGCCATGCAGCTCCAGAAAACGCGTGGCGCCGCCCGGGGTCAAGCGCTTGTCCATTTCCTTGGAGGGTTTCCAGGCACGCGGCTCGCCTTTTTGGGTGAGCAGGGCAGTCTTCAGCAGATCGAAACACGCCCTCACCCCCGGCCCCTCTGGGCGAGGAGGCGGGGTGAGGGAAGGGCCGGCCCGCAAACAACCCATGACCCCCTGTAACTTCGTCGCCCGCTCCGCCGCCTCGGCCACGCCCTCACCGTTCTTCGCCAGCAATTGCAAATACTCGCGCAACTGGGCCGCGAAGATCTCGTCGGCAACAAGCGGTGTCAGCACATCGTCTTCCTCGCCGATCCCCGCCTGCTCGCTCAAGGCTGTCACCGCCTCGGCCAGCGGCTCGGCCCGGCCCTCGGCCCAGGCCCACCACTCGGCCCGCTTGTGCACAAAGCCCTCCAACAACTGGCGCACGCTGGCCAGCGGCAGTTCGGCGATCAGCGCCCGAAAGGCCTGCTCTTCCGCTGAACCCGCAATCTTGCGCAGCGCTTCGGCAAAGCCCAGCCAGGCCTCGTCCAGCAACAACGTGGTGCTCTCGATCAGATTGCCCGGCGGCCGCTGCGCCAGCGGGGCATGGGCCAAGAGCTTCAGGAACCAACCGTGGAAGGTGGTGATCTCCGGCCCCGGCCGGGCATTGACCACGGCCGCGAACAGGCCGCGCGCCTGGGGAAGCCGCTTGGCCGCCTCGGCCGCAGTGAATCCGCGCTGAGTCAAAAACTCGATGACCTCGGCCTCGCTGCCGAGCGCCAGCAGCTCCAGCCACTCCAACAAACGCGCCCGCATCTCGCCCGCCGCCTTACGGGTGAAGGTGATCGCCAACAGTTCGGACGGCTCGGCCCCGGCCAGCAGCAGCCGGATCATGCGCGAGACCAAGAGCCAGGTCTTGCCGCTACCGGCGCAGGCCTCGACCACGGCATTGGCACGGGGGTCGAGGGCGGCGAGCAGGGGGTTGGGGGCGAGACGCATGCTGGGATTGTAACGAGGCCAGACTGACGCGCCAGGGCAACACACGTGCCGCAAAATGTCAGCCCCGGGCTGCCGCATCATGCAAAACACTTTGCAGTCCATTGTTTTATTTGCTAAAAACAATCCTGGCACAGTTCTCGCAGCAAGGACCAGGCCGCTCAGCGGAGTTTATTTTCTCAAGGAGACACACCATGCACGCCATGCGCAAAGTACAAGCCGGCTTCACCCTGATCGAACTGCTGATCGTGGTAGCCATCGTCGGCATCCTCGCCGCCGTCGCGATCCCCGCCTACCAGGACTACACCAAGAAGGCCAAGTTGACCGAAGGTCTGGCCAAACTGGACGAACTGAAGTTGCAGGCGATGGAGCTTTACACCACCAACAGCAGCTTCAGCGGCCTGAGCGTTCCGGCCTATTCCTCCCAGTACGTCTACAGCGTCGGTGTCGGCGGCACCCCCGCCGCCCAAAGCGCGGAAGTCCAGGTTACCTTCACTGGCGTTGACGCCACTAACGTCAATAACAAAAAGGCTTGCTTGACCACCACCAACGGCGGTTCGACCTGGACCGGCGGCGGCAGCGACACCACCATTCAGAAATATCTGCCGAAGAACTACACCGGCACTTGCCAGTAATCTCCGGCGAGCCTGAATAAACCGCCCTCCCGGGCGGTTTTTTTTGACTCAAAGATGACGCCGACCCTACTGCAACGTTTCGGTCTATTTGGCCTGCTTTGCCTGCCGCCGCTGGTTTTCGCGCACACGCTCCCGATCCCATCCTTCTACACTGAATGGACGGCGGGTACATTCGGCCTGCTAGCGATTTCCGGCTTGCTGGGTAGCCGCCCCGCCGCCCTCGAGGTGCCGCGCGTGGTCTGGTTCCCGCTTGGATTGTCCGCGCTCTTGATAGGCCATGCCGTCGGGGGACTGACGATCTACCCGAGCCAAGCCGTGCTCGCCGTGCTCTACCTGCTGTGGGCGATTGCCTTGATGTTGGCGGCACGCACCCTGAGCCAAGCCTGGGGCACACAACGCCTGACAACATGGCTGGCCTGGGCGCTTTTGGTCAGCGGCATCATCAGCGCCTTGATGGCGCTATGGCAATTGGGCCGCTTCGATATCGAGCTGCCGTTTCTGATGCAGTCGGCACGCGACGTGGTTTATGGCAACACCGCACAGCCTAACCACTTTGCCAATTACCAAGCCTTAGCTTGGGCGGCCTTGCTGTATTTGTTCGTGCAAGGCGAACTGCGCCATGCTTTGGCCGCGCCGATTGCACTGTTGGTGCTGACCAGTTTGGGGCTATCCGGCTCGCGTAGCGTTTGGCTCTATCTGTCGGCCTTTGCCGCGTTGTCCGCTTGGTATTTTCTTCGGCACCGGACACGCGCCGCAAAACTATTATTAACCCTTTCTGTGGCAACCCTGCCGATCTTCTTCGGCCTGCAACTCATACTCGATGCCCTCGGCATACTCACACCCAACGCCCGACTGGAGGTATTGGCAAGCAATCTGCCAATTCGGCTGTCGCTGTGGCATGACGCATGGGCGATGTTCGTTGATTCGCCCTGGAGCGGTATCGGCTATCAACAATATGCTTGGCATCATTTCCTCCTAACGCTGAATGGCACATCGCCATTCGCGGCCATGCCCGACTTCGAACACCTCTTCGCGGAGAACGCGCACAACATCGTGCTGCAGTTGCTGGCCGAATTCGGCATCGCCGCGATCCCCCTGCTGGCTTGGGCTGCCTATTGTTTCTTCGTAGCGCTACGCAATATCGCCTCGCCCACCCAATGGTGGCTGGTCTCGCTGCTGGCCGTGTTGGGCATTCATAGCCTGCTGGAGTATCCGCTGTGGTTTGCCAATTTCCTCGGCATCGCCGCCGTCGTGTTCGCATTGGCTGATTCTCGGCCCTATTCTCTCACCATCCCTGTCGCCAGCCTGCGCCGCTTAAGCACATTGTTCGTGGTGGGTGGCGCTTTTGTCTTGACCTTGTTGTGGTTCGGCTTTGTCGCAATCGAGCAGATGATTCTGGCCTGGCACAACGCACGTACGCCGCAAACGGTTGCGCTCATCCAGCACAACCTGAGATTCGCGCAAATGGCGACCTTGTTGGAGCCACAGCTCAATGCCTTCCTGGCAGGGTTGCCGGTCGAGGCTAAAGAACAAGAAATCCTGCAGGAACGCGTTGCTTTGAGTGCCAAGGTGATGCATCAAATGACCAACGCGCCTGCGGTCTACCGCCACGTCGCCTGGCTCTGGATGGCCGACCAGAAGACCAAGGCCCTTGCGCTATTGGACAAGGCGGTACGCGCCTACCCGGCCTCGCGCGAGCGTAACGTCGAGGAATTGCAGCGCTTGGCTAAGCTCTATCCCGAGATCGAGCCTTTGCTGCAGGCGGCCCGGTCCGCCCAGGCCTCCGCGGCACCGCTGCCCGCCAACGCAGCCACACCCGCAGGCGCCGGAATGTTTCGGCCTCCAGGCTATCGGACAACACCGTAAGGGTGTGTCGATGCGCGGCGCCTCGCAGGCGCAGCACGCAGCACCCGGGCCATACCACGCTGCCCGGCAAGAGTTCGACGGCCTGCCAGTCCTGGTCTTGTCCTATCTCCAGGCGGCCGTCGGCTTGGCAACGCAGCGCAACGGCCGCTTGGGTTTGTTGCAGCCGCCAGAGGGAAATCACGACAAGCACGGCACCCAGCGCCCTGGCCGGCCAGGGCAAATCGGCCAACGCCAACCCTAGCAGGGCCAGCACATGCAAGGCCCATTGGCTATGCCGCAGGCTACGCGAAGGCTTCAGCTCGCATTGCAACAACGTGGTCAAGCCACCCCCTCCCCTTTATGATCTGTCTACGCGCCGCGCTGGCGGCTTCACTGACTCGCCGATATGTTCCGATATTTTTTCATTGCCTGCCTGCTTATTCCCCGTGTTGCCTTCAGCGCGGGCCTGCCCGCCGGGGTCGAGGCCGCACTGAAGGAGGCCGCCATCCCGGATAGTCATGTCGGCGTGCTGGTGCAGACCGTGGGCGATGCGGCGCCGCAACTGGCCTTGGGCGAGGAGCGCTCGTTCAACCCGGCCTCGGTCATGAAGGTGCTCACGACCCTGGCCGCCTTGGATAGCCTCAACCCGAGCTTTACCTGGAAGACCCGCGTGCTCATCGACGGCGAGATCAAGAGCGGCGTGTTGAGAGGCGCCCTGATCCTGCAAGGCGGGGGCGACCCCGCCTTGTCGCTGGAGCGTTTTTGGTTGCTGCTACGCGAGCTACGCGCACGCGGCGTTCGCGAGATTCGGGGCGACATTCTGATCGATCAAAGCTTTTACCAGATCGAGGCGACCGACCCCGGTCACTTCGATCAAGCGCCGCTGAAACCTTACAACGCCTCGCCCACGGCGCTGATCGTCAGCCAGAACGCGATTGCGCTGCGGCTCAGCCCAGACGGGCGCAAGGTACATGCACAATTGGAACCGACCGTCGCCGGCATCACGATAAAAGATGAGCTCTTGCTCAACGGCGGCGCTTGCAACGGTTGGCACGACGGCGTCGTCCCGACATTGGAAAAATCGACGCTGATCCTGCAAGGCCATTACCCCGCCGCCTGTGCCGACCAAGTGCTGTGGCTCAACCTGCTCGCGCCCAGCGATACCGTCGGCGCCGTGTTCTCCGCGCTGTGGCAGGAATTGGGCGGCCGCCATCGCGGCACGGTGCGCATCGCCGCGGCGCCGGCCTCGGCCCGCACGCTGTTCGAATTCGACTCCTTGCCGCTCGCGCTGATCGCGCGCGACGTGAATACCTACAGCAATAACGTCATGGCCAAGATGCTGTTCCTCAACCTCGGCGCTGCGCGCTATGGTGCCCCGGCCACTTGGGACAAGGGCGAGCGCGCCATCCGCGCCTGGCTGGCGGAGAAACGCCTCGATCTGCCGGAGCTGGTGCTCGAAAACGGTTGCGGCCTATCGCGCATCGAGCGCATCTCGGCCGCCTCGCTGGCCAAACTCTTGGCCTGGGCACCGCAGAGCCCGGCCTTCTATGCCTTCGCCGCCTCGCTCCCGGTACTGGGCCTGAGCGGCACCCTGAAGACCCGGTTGAACGGCAGCCCCCAGGCCGGCCGCGCCTGGCTCAAGACCGGTAGCCTCAACGGCGTGCGCAATATGGCCGGTTACGTGCTGGATCGACAAGGCCGGCGCAAGATCCTGGTGTTTTTGCTCAACCATGCCAACGCATCGGCCGCCGGCAAGGCCCAGGAAGCCTTGATAGACTGGGCCATCGACCCGACGATCAGCGGAAAAACCCCGTAGCTCGAGGTACTTTAGCGATCACTTATGCACATGACGCAAGGCCTTTTTGCCGCGCCTGTCAAGCGATTAGGCCGTCTATTCAAACATTCTGTAATGCATTGATAAATAATGGAAAAATATTTGCCTTTTTTATGGGCTGACAATCGCAAAGGCCGTCTCCATAAGGCTTCGTTACGTTTTCGCGACAGCTTTTCCACAAACTTATCCACAGGTTTCGTGGACAAGCCGAAAAGCGGCTTGTGCCGGACAGGTTTCGCCCGATCTTTGAATAAATCACTTTAACTTGGCCCCCTAAACTCGCCCATGCCCATCGTCCGCGTCGCCCTCGATGTCCCGCTGCCCCGCCTATTCGATTACCAGGCCGTGGGGGCGGACACGGGCGATATCGGCCGCCTGGTGACCGTGCCGTTCGGGCCACGGCGCCAGATCGGCCTCATCGTCGCGCTGCCCGCACAGAGCGAGGTCGCACCGGCGCAGCTTAAAACGGTCATCGCCATCGACCGCGGCCTGCCGCCGCTGCCGGAGGCCTGGCTCAAGCTGGCCCGCTTTGCCGCCGACTATTACCAATTCCCGCTCGGCGCCACCTTGCTGTCGCTGCTGCCGCCGGCCCTCAAGCGCACACGGAGCCGGCGGCCGAACCCACCTGCCGCCTACGCCCTGACCTCGACCGGCACAACCCATATCCAGAACCTGAATCCGCGCGCCAAGGCACAACGCCAGCTCGCAGCGCGGCTGGCGGCCGGCCCGCTGCCGGCCGGCGAGGCCGCGCCCTGGCGGGCCTTTCTGCGCGAGTGGCTGAAACAAGGCTGGGTCCGGCCGACCGAGCCGGCACCCGAGCCGGCCCAGCCCGTGCGGCGCCCGCCGGCGACACCGGCGCAGGCCGCCGCGGTCGAGGCCATCGGCCAAGCCCCGGCCGGCTTCAACGCCTGGCTACTGCACGGCATCACCGGCAGCGGCAAGACCGAGGTCTATCTGCGCCTGATCGAGGCCCAACTCGCCGCCGGCCGCCAGGCCCTGGTGCTGGTGCCGGAGATCCACCTGACGCCGCAGACCGAGGCGGCGTTCCGCGCCCGCCTGCCCAGCGCCCGGCTGGTCAGCCTGCACAGCGGCCTGTCCGACGGCGAACGTCTGCACGGCTGGCGCGCCTGCCTGGATGGCCAGGTCGACCTGGTACTCGGCACCCGGCTCGCGGTGTTCACGCCGCTCGACCGCCTGGGCCTGATCGTGGTCGACGAGGAACACGACGGCTCCTACAAGCAGGAAGAAGGCCTGCGTTATTCGGCGCGCGATGTCGCCGTCTGGCGCGCCCGCACCTTGGGCATCCCCATTGTGCTCGGCTCGGCCACGCCCTCGCTGGAGACCTGGCTCAATGCCACGCGCGGCCGCTACCGCAAGCTGGAACTGCCCGAGCGCGCCCACGCCCAGGCCGCGCTGCCGACGGTGCGGCTGATCGACACCCGGGCCGACCGGCCGCGCCAAGGCCTGTCGGCCGGCCTCGCCCGCGCACTGGAAGACCGCCTGGCGCGGGGTGAACAAAGCCTGTTGTTCATCAACCGGCGCGGCTTCGCACCGACCTTGTTCTGCAACAGCTGCGGCTATGTCGTGCCCTGCCCGCGCTGTTCGGCCCACCAGGTCCTGCACCGGCGCAAAGGCGGTTTTGAATTACGCTGCCATCACTGCGGTCTGATGGCGCGCCCGCCCGAGGTCTGCCCCGATTGCGGCAGCCCGGACCTGCGCCCGGCCGGCCAGGGCACCCAACGGCTGGAAGAGCATCTGGCCGAGCGCTTCCCGGCGGCGCGCATCCTGCGCATCGACCGCGACACCGCGGCGAAGCGCGGCGCCTTCGCCGCGATGCGCGCGGCGGTCAATGCCCGCGAGGTGGACATCCTGGTCGGCACCCAGATCGTGACCAAGGGCCACGACTTCCCGCACCTGACGCTGGTCGGCGTACTCGGCGCCGACCAGGCCTTGTTGTCGCCCGACTTCCGCGCGACCGAGCGGCTGTTTGCCCAGCTCATGCAGGTGGCCGGCCGCGCCGGCCGCGCCGCGCACGCGGGCGAGGTGCTGGTGCAGACGGGCTATCCGACCCACCCGCTCTACCGTGCCCTGCAGGCGCACGATTTCGCCGCTTTCGCGGCGCAGACCCTGAAGGAGCGGCGCGAAGCCGAGTTCCCGCCCTACACGCATCAGGCCTTGCTGCGGGCCGAGGCCGGCCAAATCGACGATGCGCTGGCCTGGCTCGACCGCGCCCGGCAGGCGGGCCTCGCCCTGGCGCGGCAACACGGCGCGACCTTGTACGACCCGACGCCCGCCCTGCTCGCCCGCATCGCGCGCCGCGAGCGGGCGCAACTGCTGGTGCAGGCCGGTTCACGCAAGCATTTGCAAGCGTTCTTGGGCGCTTGGCTCGAGGCCGTGCGGGCCCAGCAAACACGCACGGTGAAATGGAGCCTCGATGTCGACCCGCTGGATTTCTAAGCGCCTGCAAAACAGGCGGACAAGCCGGTTGCGGATATAATTCGAAGAATTTTCCAAGCCTGCCCTTATGACCGCCCGCTACATCGACCCCAAAGCCCACTTGGCCGAATTGTTCGGTCAGGCCCTCGCGCGAATCGCGCCCGACGCAAACTTCAATATCGAACTCGACCGGCCCAAGCAGGCCGCGCACGGCGACTGGGCGTGCAATCTCGCGATGCAGTTGGCCAAGGGCCTCAAGCGCAATCCGCGCGAGGTGGCGAACGATCTGGTCGCCGCGCTGCCCGCCTCCGATCTGGTCGACAAGGTCGAGATCGCCGGCCCCGGCTTCATCAACGTCTTCGTCAAACCGGTGGCCAAGCAGCGCCTGGCCGCGCACATCCTGGCGCAGGGGGCCGAGTATGGCCGTACCGGCCTGGGCAAGCACGAGAAGGTGCAGGTCGAGTTCGTCTCGGCCAATCCGACCGGCCCGCTCCACGTCGGCCACGGCCGCGGCGCGGCCTTCGGCGCCAGCCTGGCCAACGTCCTGGCCTTCGCCGGCTACGACGTGCAGCGCGAGTACTACGTCAACGACGCCGGCCGGCAGATGGACATCCTGGCCCTGTCGACCTGGCTGCGCTATCTGGAACTGTGCAGCGAGTTCGTGCCCTTCCCCGGCAACGCCTACCAGGGCGATTATGTGAAGGTCATGGCCGAGGGCATCTACGCCTTGCATGGCGACCGCTACAAGCGCGCCGCCGCCTATGTCTTGGATGGCGCGCCCAATCGCGAGGAATCGCCCGAGGAACACCTGGATCACCTGATCGCCGGCGCCAAGAAACTGCTGGGCGACGACTACGCCTACATCCACAACTACGCGCTGACCGAGCAACTGGGCGACGGCCGCAACGACCTGACCGAATTCGGCGTGGTGTTCGACCAGTGGTTCTCCGAAAAGTCGCTGCATGAATCCGGCCTGATCGACCGCGCCGTCGAGCGGCTACAGAAGAACGGCCACATCTACGAACAGGACGGCGCCTTGTGGTTCCGCTCGACCGAGTTCGGCGACGAGAAGGACCGCGTGGTCCGGCGCGACAACGGCTCCTGGACCTACTTCGCCGCCGACATCGCCTATCACCTGAACAAGTTCGAACGCGGCTTCGACCACGTGATCGACGTCTGGGGCGCCGACCACCACGGCTACATCCCGCGGGTCAAAGGCGCGCTCCAGGCCGGCGGCGCCGACCCGGACAAACTCACGGTCGCGCTGGTCCAGTTCGCCGTGCTCTACCGCAACGGCCAGAAGGCCTCGATGTCCACCCGCTCCGGCGAGTACGTCACCCTGCGCGAGCTGCGGGCCGAGGTCGGCAACGACGCCGCCCGCTTCTTCTACGTGCTGCGCAAGTCGGAGCAGCACCTCGACTTCGACCTCGACCTGGCCAAGTCGCAGAGCAGCGACAACCCGGTCTATTACATCCAGTACGCCCATGCCCGCATCGCCAGCGTCTTGAATGGCTGGGGCGGCAACGTCGCCGACCTCGCCGACGCCGACCCGACGCGGCTGGACCATGCCAGCGAGCTGGCCCTGCTCGGCCGCCTGGCCGAGTTCCCGCAGCTCTGCGATGCCGCGGCGCGCGAGCTGTCGCCGCACCTGATCGCCTATTACCTGAAGGACCTGGCGGCCGAGCTGCACGGCTACTATGTGAACTGCCAGTTCCTGGTCGAGGACGAGGCGCTGAAGCAGGCCCGCCTGCTGCTGATCGCCGCCACCCGCCAGGTGCTGGTCAGCGGCCTCGCGCTCTTGGGCGTCTCCGCCCCGGACAAGATGTAATGAGCCGCTATCGCTCGCGCAGCAACGCACCCGCGCCCAGCAGCCCTCGCGAAAAGAAAAGCGGCGCGCGCGGCAAGCGCGGCGGCCTCTTCGTCGGGCTGATGATGGGCGTGGTGCTCGGCCTGGTCGCAGCGGCCGGCGTCGCGGTTTATCTCTATTTGATCCCGGCCCTGCGCCAAGACAAGGCCGTCAGCGCAAAACCGGCCGCCGCGACAACCCCGCCGGCGGCTGCGGCAAAACCCGAGCCGGCCGTACCGCCCACGCTCGAATCCAGTAACCAGCCACCGGCGCCGGATTACACTTTCTATCGCATTCTGCAGGGCAACGCCAAAGACAAGGCCCCGGCGCCGGAACTGCCGCGCGAGCAATACTGGCTACAGGTCGCCGCCCTCAAGAGCCCGGCCGATGCCGATCGGCTCAAGGCCAAGCTGGCCCTGCTCGGCATGGATGTCGCGGTGCAAAAGATCGACAACGCCGGCGCCGCCCTGTATCGCGTGCGCGTCGGGCCGTTCAAGACCGAGAACACCGCGATGGGCGCCATGGATACACTGGCCGCGAACCAATTCGAGCCGCGCATGATCAAAGAAGCGGCCAACCAACGATAAAGGAGACGTTCATGATTCGCATCCGCCACCTTGCCGGCATCCTATTGGCGTTTAGCCTAAGCAGTTTCTACCTCCCGACCCTGGCTGCCGAGGCTGGGGTGGACTACCTCGAACTCGCGACGCCGCGGCCGACCGAAACCAAAGGCAAGATCGAGGTCATCGAATTTTTCTGGTATCGCTGCCCGCATTGCTATCGCTTGGAGCCGGAGCTGAATGCCTGGGCCAAGAAGCTGCCCAAGGATGTGGCCCTGCGGCGCGTGCCGGCCATCCTCAACGACGGCTGGGAGCCCTTGGCCCGCGCCTATTACGCCTTGGATACGCTGGGCTTGGCCGATAAGCTGCACGGCAAGGTCTTCCACGCCATCCACAGCGAAAACATCGATCTCAACAAGCCCGAGCTGTTCTTCGACTGGGCGGCCAAGCAGGGGGCCGACAAGGCAAAGCTGATGCAGGCCTACAACTCCTTCAGCGTCAACACCCAGGTCATGCATTCGCGCCAGGTCGCCCAGGAATACAAGCTGACCGGCGTGCCCGCCTTTGCGGTGAACGGCAAATACGTCACCTCCGCCTATCTGACCGGCAGCAACCCGGCCTTGTTCGAGACCTTGGATGCCCTCATCCAGGGCGAGCGCAAGCATTCCGGGCGTAAATAAATTGGCCATGGCATAGCAAGCACGTTCGCGATGCTTGCTATATGATTTGCCATAGGCCCGACATTTGAAGCGAATGCCATGAACCCGATCCACGTCCTCATCATCGACGACCACCCACTACTACGACTCGGTGTGCGGCAAGCGCTTGAGTCGCAAGACGGCTTCAAGGTCGCCGGTGAATGTGCCGACATCCGCTGCGTGCAAACCTGGCTGGACAGCAGCCAACACGCCGATGTCGCGCTGCTGGATCGTTCCTTGCCCGACGGTGATGGCCTGAGCCTGGTCGCCCCGCTCAAGCAGGCCGGCATGAAGGTCATCGTCCTCACCGTCGAGGACGACGACGAGGAGATCCGGGCCGCGATCGACACCGGCGTCGACGGTTATCTGCTCAAGTCCTCCGACATGGACCAGATCCTGCACGCCATCGGCATCGTGCTGCAGGACGCCGGCGCCTTCCCGCCGCAAGTGCTGCAAAAGATCTCGCGCGGCGACAGCCCCGACCCGCTGGCCAAGCTGTCGCAACGCGAGATGGAGATCGCCGAATACGTCGCCCAAGGCCATAGCAACAAGGTCATCGGCGCCAAGCTGAACCTGTCCGACAACACCGTGCGCAACCACCTGGCCAATATCATGCAAAAGCTCGGTTTCCACAATCGGGTACAGGTTGCGACGCTGGTACTGCAGCATCTGAAGCGCCACAAACGCGCGTAACAGAAAGAAGCGCGCGAAGGGCTTTACAAACCCCGACGGCGCCGCTAATATCGCGGGCTTCGTTTGGGGGTATAGCTCAGCTGGGAGAGCGCTTGCATGGCATGCAAGAGGTCAGCGGTTCGATCCCGCTTACCTCCACCAGATACGAAATGGATGCCCTAGCATCCAGACCTGTCAAACGGGTCCCCATCGTCTAGAGGCCTAGGACATCGCCCTTTCACGGCGGTAACCGGGGTTCGAATCCCCGTGGGGACGCCACAAACGAAAACGCCACCCTCGCGGTGGCGTTTTCATTTGCGGACGGCCAAACCCGTCGGGCTCGCCGAACAAACACCGCCTGCGACAGGACCCATATTTCTTTGCTGGCGGCCCCAGCCCGGCATATCGCACCAGCCAGGAACATCCTAAAATAGGCACCGTGAACGGCCTGGGCGTGACCGCCCCGGCCCGGGCAAACCCAAGACTAAGGTTTATTACCATGATGTCCTTCAAACAACTCGTCGCCGCTTGCGGCGTCGCCCTCTTCTTGACCGGCTGCGCCAGCCAGGGCGACCCGCGCGATCCGCTAGAGCCGATGAACCGCGCAATCCACAGCTTCAACGAAACCGTGGACAAGGCCGCCATGAAACCGCTGGCTCAGGGCTACCAAGCAGTCTTGCCCGGCTTTGCCCAAACCGGCGTGCGCAATTTTTTCTCCAACCTCGACGATGTCGTGGTGGTCGCCAACGATTTATTGCAATTCAAGCTCGAACAAGCCACGCATGATTTCATGCGCCTAGCCATGAACTCCGGGTTTGGCCTCGGCGGCGTTTTGGATATTGGCAGCGAAGCCGGCTTGAAGAAGCACAACGAAGATTTCGGCCAGACTCTCGGCCACTGGGGCGTCGGCACCGGCCCCTACTTGGTATTGCCGTTCTTCGGCCCCAGCAATTTCCGCGACACCGCGGGCCTCCTGGTCGACAGCCATTATCTCGATGCCGTCTATGGCCTGGATGACGACGAAGCCCGCGGTGGCGCCGTAGTCTTGCGCGCGATCAGCCGCCGGGCCGACCTGCTCGATGCCAAATCGGCCCTCGACACCGCCGCACTGGACGGCTATGAGTACTCGCGCGACTTCTATCTCGAGCGCCGGCGCGCCTTGGTCTACGACGGCAAGCCACCCAAAACCTTGGAATAATGAGCAAGGCCTTCGTCCGCGACGACGCCGACGAGCAGGAAGACGACAACCTGACGCCGGCCTTGCCGGCTGGCGGCAAGAACTACACCACGCCCGCCGGCTACGCCCGGCTGCAGGCCGAGTTCAACCACCTGGTCCGCGTCGAGCGGCCGCAAGTGGTCAACGTCGTGTCCTGGGCGGCCGGCAACGGCGACCGCTCGGAGAACGGCGACTACATCTATGGCAAGAAACGGCTGCGCGAGATCGACCGCCGGCTGCGCTTCCTGACCAAGCGGATCGAGCAGGCCGTGGTGGTCGACCCCTTGCAACAGGACAACGTCGAGCAGGTCTTCTTCGGCGCCACGGTCACCGTGCTCGACGGCGACAGCGAATTCACCTACAGCATCGTCGGCATCGACGAGGCCGAGCCGGGTCGCGGCCGCATCTCCTGGGTCTCGCCGCTGGCCCGCACCTTGCTCAAGGCGCGCGAGGGCGACAGCGTGCGCGTGCCCACCCCGGGTGGGGTGCGCGAACTGGAAATCGTCGCGGTCGAGTATCTCGCGCTGGACTAGCGAGGAATCAGAGTTTCACGCCGACGTGCAGCGCCACGACCCCGAGCGTGAGATTGTAGTAATCCACCTTGCCGAAGCCGGCTTCCAGCAACATCTGCTTGAGCGTTTCCTGATCCGGATGCATGCGGATCGATTCGGCCAGGTATTTGTAGCTGGCGCTGTCCTTGGCCACGAGCTGCCCGAGCTTGGGCAGCAGGCCGAAGGAATAGGCGTCGTAGGCCGGCGCCAACGGCTTCCAGACCTTGGAGAATTCCAGCACCAAGAGCTTGCCGCCCGGCTTCAGCACCCGGCACATCTCCTTCAGCGCCGCGTCCTTGTGCGTCATGTTGCGCAGACCGAAGGCCACGGTGACCAGGTCGAAATAACCGGTGGGGAAGGGCAGGTGCTCGGCATCGCACTGCGCCACCGGCAGCGCCAGGCCCTCATCGAGCAGACGGTCGCGGCCGACCCCGAGCATGGAGCCGTTGATGTCGGTCAGCCAGACCTCGCCGGTCGGGCCGGCATCCTTGGCCAGCAAGCGCGAGACGTCGCCGGTGCCGCCGGCGATGTCGAGGATGCGCGCGCCGGGCCTGACCGCCGCCTGCAGCGCGGCAAATCGTTTCCAGATCCGGTGCAGGCCCAGCGACATCAGGTCGTTCATCACGTCGTAGCGCTGGGCAACGGAATGGAAGACCTCGGCGACCTTGCGCGCCTTGTCGCCTTCCGCAACCGTCTCGTAACCGAAGTGGGTGTGTTTATCGCTCATCGCAATATCAACGCGCGATGAAACCCTCGGGCGCGCCGACGCCCTCGCCGAAGAAGTACTTCTCGGCCTGCTCGGCCAAGTATTTGCGATGCTGGGCATCGGCCAGGTTCAACCGGTTTTCGTTGATGATCATGGTTTGCAGGCGGATCCAGCCTTGCCAGGCCTCTTTCGACACATTCTCGAAAATGCGCTTACCCAAATCACCGGGGTAGGGCGGGAAATCCAGGCCTTCGGCCTCGCGGCCCAGTTTGACGCAATTGACCATGCGTGCCATGGGGAAACTCCTTGAAATTCAATACCGAGTGCGGATGGTAGCGGATGAGGCGGGGCGCGTCACCTGCGCCAGAAGGCCGGGGTCAGCACCACGAATAACGTGAACAGCTCCAGCCGGCCGGCCAGCATGGCGATGGTGCAGACCCAGGTCTGAAAATCGGTCAATACGCCGTAATTCGAGGCCGGGCCAACCAGGCCCAAACCGGGCCCGGCGTTGTTGATACAGGCGATAACCGCAGTAAACGCAGAAATAAAATCGAGGCCACTCGCCAGCAACATGAAAGTCAGCGTCGCCACCGTCATGAAATAGAGGAACACGAACGCCAGAACCGCGAACACGACATTGCCGCCGACAACCATAGCGCCAAGGCGTACCGGCACGATCGCCGACGGATGCAGCAGCCGCGCCAACTCGCGCACCGCCTGCTTGGCGAGGATGAGCGTGCGTACCATCTTGATGCCGCCACCAGTGGAGCCCGAGCAAGCCAGGATGCTGCTGAGAAACAGCATCCACATCGGCGCAAAGAGCGGCCACCGACCAAAGTCGGTACTGGCAAAGCCGCAATCGGTCGCGATCGTGATCAGATTGAAACTGACATGACGCAGCGCTGTAGAAAACGCCGCATAGGTGCCGACATGCCAGAGGTAATAGGCAACGCCCAAAATGCTGGCCATCAACAGGCCCAGCATCGCATGCATCTCCGTATCCGCTAGATAAGGCCGTAGACTGCGCCCACGCAGCATAATGAAATAGGTCGCGAAATTGCCGGCGGCAATGACTTGGAAAATGGACAGCACCACCTCGATCGGCACCGAGTCGAAGAAGCCCACGCTGGCGTCGTGCGTCGAGAAGCCGCCCAGCGACAGCGCGGAGAACGCATGGCATACCGCGTCCAACCAGCCCATGCCCGCCAGTTTCAGGAAAACGACGCAGAGCAAGGTGATGCCCGCATAAACCAGCCAGAGCGCCTTGGCCGTTTGCGCGATGCGCGGCGTCAATTTGCTGTCCTTCATCGGCCCAGGCGTCTCGGCCTTGTACATGGAACGCCCACCCACGCCCAACAACGGCAAGATGGCAACGGCCAGCACGATGATGCCCATGCCGCCCAACCAATTGAGCAAGTGCCGCCACAGGTTGATGGAAGGGGGCAATGCGTCCAGGCCGCTCAAGACCGTCGCTCCGGTCGTGGTCATGCCGGACATGGTTTCGAAATAGGCGTCGGTAAAGGAGATGTCCAGATAAAGCAGCAGAGGCAGGGTGGCGAACATCGGCAACAGCGTCCAGACCAGCACCACGAGCAGGAAGCCGTCACGAATCTTCAGGTCGCGCTTAAATGGCCGTGCGAGCAACCAGAGCGCACTGCCCGCCGCAAAGGTCAGCGCGACACTATCATCATAGGCCGGCAGGGCCGCATCCTGGGCGACAAAGGCCAGGCCCAGCGGGATCAGCATGGTCAGACCGAAAATCATGACGATCGGTCCCAGAGCGAAAAGCACGCCTCCCATGCCGCCCCCGATCAGAAGAAACCCAGGCCGACCTGGAACAGTTTTTCCACCTTGGGGATCAGGCGTTTGTTCGGCACGAACAGGATGATGTGGTCCCCGGCCTCGATCAAGGTGTCGTGGTGGGCGATCATGACCTCGTCGCCGCGCAGGATCGCGCCGATGCTGACCCCTTCCGGCAGCTCAACCTCCTCGATCCGGCGGCCGACCAGCCTGGAGGCGTTGCGGTCGCCATGCACCACCGCCTCCATCGCCTCCACGGCGCCACGGCGCAGGCTATGCACCGCCGCCAAATCGCCGCGGCGGATATGGGTGAGCAGTGGGCCGATGGTGGCCTGCGCCGGCGACAGCGCGATGTCGATGTCGCCACCTTGCAAGAGATCGACATAGGTCGACCGGTTGATCAAGGCGACGACCTTGCGCGCGCCCATGCGCTTGGCCAACAGGGCGGCCATGATGTTGTCCTCGTCGTCGTTGGTCAGGGCGCAAAACACGTCCATGTCCTCGATGCCTTCCTGCAGCAGCAGTTCCTCATCGGTGGCATCGCCGACCAGCACCAGGCATTGCTTAAGCTGCGCAGCCAAGTTTTCGGCATTCTTCTTGTTGCGGTCGATCAGCTTGACCTCGTAGTCCCGCTCCAGATTGGCCGCCAGGCGGCTGCCGATATTGCCGCCGCCGGCGATCATCACCCGACGCACGCTCTTGTCAGCGCGGCGCATCTCCTTCATCACCGCTCGGATGTTCTCGGTCGCGGCGAGGAAGAAAACCTCGTCGCCATCCTCGATCACGGTGCGGCCCTCGGGTACGAACATGCGGTCGCGTCGGAACACCGCCGCGACGCGGGCATCGAGCTTGGGCAGATGCTTGCGGATATCACGCAATTCATGGCCGACCAACGGACCGCCGAAGTGGGCGCGCATCGCGACCAAGCGGATGCGGCCCTCGGCGAAATCAACCACCTGCAAGGCCTCGGGGTAATCGATCAGGCGGCGTAGATAATCGGTGACCTCTTGCTCGGGACTGATGACGTAATCGACCGCCATGTTCTCCGGCGCGAACAGGGCGGCGTGCTGCATGTAATCGACCGAACGGATGCGTGCGATCTTGGTCGGGATATTGAACAGGGTGGCGGCCAGCTTGCAGGCCAGCATGTTGATCTCGTCGTTCTGGGTCACCGCTACCAGCATGTCGGCATCCTCGGCGCCGGCTTGACGCAATATCGAGGGGTGCGAGGCCGGGCCGCAGACCGTGCGCAGATCGTAACGATCTTGCAGCCAGGCCAGCTTGGCCTCGTCGATATCGACCACGGTGATGTCGTTGGCCTCGGAGACCAAACTAGCAGCCAAGTTGGATCCGACTTGGCCGGCCCCGAGGATGATGATCTTCATGGTTAGCCCGTCCCGAGAGGCTCGACGCGTCGAACTAGGATTCTTTCTTGGTCGGCAACTGAATGCCTAGCTGCTTGAGTTTGCGGTAGAGGTGGGTACGCTCCAGGCCGGAGCGCTCGGCCACCCGGGTCATGTTGCCGCCGCAAGCGGCGAGCAAGGCCTCCAGATAGCCGCGCTCGAAAATCTCCCGGGCATCCTTCAGCGGCAGCTCCAGGTTCAGATCGGCCACGGCCTTTTCTTCCGCCTGATCGTTGCCCATCTGCGCACCGACCTCGGCCAGATCGATCTCTTCGCTCAACGCCGTTATCGCCAAACTACGCACGCGCGCGCGCAATTCGTCGATATTGCCGGGCCAGTTGAATTGGCTCAGTGCCGCCAGCGCGGTCTCGCTGAATCGCCGTGCCGGCAAACCCTGTTCTTCGACCACGCGCTTGAGTTCGGCCTGGGCCAAAGCCGCGATGTCTTCCTTGTGCTCGCGCAGGGGCGGTACCCGGACGGCGGCCTGGGTCAAGGCATTGTAGAGGTCCTTCGAATAGGCGCCGTCCAAGGCCTTTTGCGCAAGGTTTTGCGCGGTCGCGCAGACGATGCGGACTTGGAACTCGCCGCGCCGCGACAACAGCAGCAGCAAACCCTTTTGCTGCAGGGGCGTCAGGTCGGCGACCTCGCGCAAGAACAGCAAACCACCCTTGGTTCGGTTCAGCCACTCGATCGGCCGCTCGGCCAGATCGACCATGCTGTCCGGCGCGAACCAAGGCGAATCGGGCACATGCAGATAGCGCGCGCAGGCCTCGGCACCGGCGCCGGACTCGGCCGTGACCAACAAGGGCGCGGAGACGCTGGCCACTTGCTTGAGTCGCTGTGCCAAGCCCTGAATCGCCGGACTGCTGCCCAGACCGTCGAGATTGCAGGCCGGGGCCCGCACCGTCGCACGCGACTTGAGCGCACGCGTAACAGTATCCAGGAGGTGATCGTAGGGGACCGGCTTTTCCAGATAATCGAACGCGCCCATACGGGTGGCTTCAACCGCGGTGTGAATCGTGCCATGGCCGGACATCATCACCACCGGCATCGTGAGCAGGCCCTCGGTGGACCATTCGCGCAGCAAGGTGATGCCGTCCACGTCCGGCATCCAGATGTCGAGCAACACGAGGGCCGGCTCCTTGGCCAAGCGCTCGCTGCGCGCCGCCACGCCGTTCTCCGCCAGACGCACTTCGTAGCCTTCGTCCTCGAGGATTTCGCGCATCAACTCGCGGATACCCGCCTCGTCGTCAACGACCAGAATTTCACTCATCGGCAGCCTCGCCCTCCATAGGCGGTAGTGTAATCGTTATACACGCGCCGTGGGGCTGCGCGTTACGCACCTCGATCGCGCCACCATGCTCGTCCACGATCTTCTTCACGATGGTCAGGCCCAAGCCGGTGCCTTTGGGCTTGGTCGTGGCATAGGGCTCGAACAAGCGGCGGAGCAAGTGCTCCGGGAAACCCGGGCCGTTGTCGCCGATGCGCAATTCGACGCCGCGCAGGCCGCGCCCAGTGGCGATCCGCAGTTGCGGTTCCATCGTTTCAGCCAAGGCCTCTTTCGCATTCTTCACCAAATTGTGCAGCACCTGACGCAGCAAGGTCGGGTCGCCGGCGACCTTGGGCAAACCCTCTTCCAGCGCGATCTGCATCGGCACTTGGCCCTCATACAGCACCAAGACCTCCTGCACCAAGGCATTGAGATCGATCCCCTCGATGCGGGCGGCAGGCAGTTTGGCATACTCGGCGAAGGCGTCGACCAAGCCCTTCATCGCACCGACCTGGCCGACGATGGTCTCGGTCGCCCGGGTCAGCATCTGGCGCGACGGCTCATCCAATTTGTCGGCGAGTTTGCGCTGCATCCGCTCGGCCGACAAGCGAATCGGCGTCAAGGGGTTCTTGATCTCGTGCGCCATGCGGCGCGCCACCTCGCCCCAGGCGGCGTCGCGTTGCGCGCGGATCAGCTCGGTGATGTCGTCGAAGGCCAGTACCCGGTCGCTATCGACCTCGCCGGTCAGCGGTGCGCCACGCGCAAGCAGTACGCGCATGCCGTTGCCGCTGTCATATTCCATTTCGCCCTGCCAAAGGCCGCCCTCGGCCTCGATGAAACTGTGCTCCATCTCGCCGGCAACGCCGGCTAGGCCGCTGCCAGGTTCGCCCAGCTCGGCCAGGCGGTGCCCCACCAAATCGACGGCGGCCACACCTAACGCTTGGGCCGCGGCGGCGTTCACGGTGCGCACGACATAATCGGGGCTCAAGGTGATCACGCCGGTGCTCACACTGCCGAGGATGCTTTCCAGATAGGCCTTGGCCTCTTGCAGCATATCCTGATTCTGTTGCGCCTCGGCACGGGCATCGGCCAACTGCCGGGTCATGCGGTTGAACGACTGGGTCAGCATGCCCAGCTCGTCTTGGCTGGCCGAGGCCTGCACTTGGCTGAAGTCGCCGCGCGCCACCGCGCGGGTACCGCGTGCCAGGGCCCGCAGCGGTGCCGCCATGCGTTCGGACAGGATGAAGGCCAGCGAGATCGCCGAGAACAAGGCCAGGGCCAAAGCCAAGGTCAGCGAGAAGCCGTACAGGCGTTTGAGCCCGATGCGCGACAAGGCCAGCTCCTGGTAGCTGCTGTGCGCCGCCTCGACTTCGCGCGCATCGCGCACGAGTTGCGAGGGGATCGGCTGTGCCAAATACAGTACCCGTATGCTCTCGTCCAAGCTCAGCAAATTGACCGGCACCGCCGCGCGCACGACCAAGCCCTGGCCATCGGCGGTCGGCTCGACGCGCGACCAGGGCTGTTGCAAGCGCACTTGCCAGATGGCCGTGCTGCTCGGTGGCACGGGTGCCAGCCCGCCTTTATCGGCCGACGCAAAACCGAGCAGATGGCCTTCCAGGTCGTATAACCCCGCCTCCTGCACGACCATCGTTTCGCGCAGATCGTTCAGGCGCAAGGTTTGTAGTGTTGGTGGCATCTCGGCCAGCTGGTTCGCCATGCCCTCGGCTTTTTTCACCAGATCGCGGCGCACGTGCTCCAAGGCCGATTGGCCCAGACTCAGGCCGCCTTGCAAAGCGCGCTCCATGCGCACGTCGAACCACGATTCGATCGAACGGGTGAGGAACTGCACCGACACCGCGTAGACGATGGCGCCCGGTAGCAGCGCCATCAACACGAAGACCAGCAATAGGCGCGCGGTGAGGCGGGCGCCGAATACCCCGGCCCGGATGCGGCGCAGCAGGACATAGGCTTGATAGCCGATCAGGCCGACCAGGGATAGCGCGACGACGCCGGTCAGGGCCAGCAGCAGGGTGAAGTACTCGGCGAGAAAGGCGGTGTTGTCGGCCGCCATGGACAGCAGCGCAATCAGCACCGCGCCGGCCACCAAGCTCAGGGTGACGAGCGCGATCATGTCAGAATTTTACGAGCCAACGAATCCAGTCGGAATCCATCTGCCAGCGGTCGGAAGCGAAGGCGCTGACCTGCAAAGGCTTGGGCAGTTGCGACGGGTCGATGCGCATCCGCACCGCCGCCCGGTAAGTGACCTTTTTCTTAACCTGCTGGCGCTCGACCACGGCCCAGTCGTTCAGGCTGCCGACCGCGGCCAAGGCCTCGGCCAGGCTGTCGTAATTGGCCAGGCGGCCGGCGGTATTGAGCACAAAGCTGCGCAGCAGCGCGTTATAACTCAGCTTCAGGGTGCGCGTCGTATCCGCGATGCCCTCGGCCAGCCAATAGTCGCGTGGCCGCTCCATCTCGAATTCCTGGATGAAGGTGATGGTCACGCCGCGCTTGAGCGCTTCATCCAATTTGTCGTTGAGTTGCACCTCGAAACCGCCACTCAGCACGTAATGCTCTTCGCGCGGCAACAATTCGAAGTGCTTGGCCAGGATGCCTTCCGCCCGGCCAGGCATAGCCACCGCCGCCAGGGCCAGCCCCAGCACGGCAACAAGAAACTTACGCCTTGACCAAGCGAGCATAGAAAAATCCGTCATGCAGAGAATTGGGCAGCCATTGTCCGTCGATCGCTTCGGGCAAGCTCAACGGCTCGAGTCGGGCATCGGCGTGCCGGGCCAGAAAGGCCTGCACCCGCGCCTCGTTTTCCTGTCGGAAGACGCTACACGTGGCATAGAGCAATTTACCACCGGCTTTCAGGGTAGACCATAAAGCCTCCAGCAATCGGTCCTGCTCTTTTGTCAGGCTTTCAACATCGGAGACACGCTTGAGCCATTTGCCATCGGGATGCCGACGGACCACACCGGAGGCGGAGCAGGGGGCATCGAGCAGGATGCGGTCGAACGGCCGGCCGTCCCACCAAGCTTGAGGATTGCCGGCATCGGCGGCGGCCAGCTCGGCCTTTAGGTCCAGCCGCTCCAGGTTCTGCCGCACCCGGTCGAGCCGGGCCGGATCGCTGTCCAGGGCCAGCAGATCGAGATCGTGCCGTTCCAGCAGGTGGGCGGTCTTGCCACCGGGCGCGGCGCAGGCATCCAGCACCCGCATGCCGTCGGCGCAGTCGAGTAAGGCGGCGGCCGCCTGCGCGCCGACATCCTGGACCGAGACCCAGCCCGAGGCCCAGCCGGGCAGCTCCGCCACCGGCCGCGGCTTCGACAGGGTGAGCGCCCACTCACCTGTCACCGCGGCCTCGATCCCGGCCTCATCCAGCGCCGCCCGATAGGCCGGCAAGCTTGTGCGGCGGCCGTTCACGCGCAAGCTCATCGGCGGGTGTTGCATGGCCGACTCCAGCACGGCCTGCCATTGGTCGGGCCAATCGGCCTGAAGGCGAGCGATCCACCAAGCGGGAAAGTTCCAGCGCGCCCCGGGGTCTTGTGCGGCCAGACTCGCCAACGCGTCCTGGCGCCGCAGAAAATTGCGCAACACGGCATTGGCCAACCCGCGCGCCTTGGGTTGGCGCGCGGCGACGTTGGCCACGGTCTCGTTGACTACGGCATAGGCCGGCGCGCTGGTCTGGGCCAGTTCATACAGGCCGATCAGCAACAAACCGCGCAAGCCTGGATCGCTTAACGGCCGGCTCAACAGCTGGTCGAGGCAAAACCCCAGTTGTCCATAATGGCGCAAGGTGCCATAGGCCAAGTCTTGCGCCGCGGCCATGGCCCGTGGGTCGAGCCGGCCTTTACGTAAGGCCGCCAAGGCCGCGGTCAGGCTGCGGCCTTCAAGCAGCACCGCCGACACAAGGTCGGCGGCAAGGGCGCGGGCATTCGGTTTGGACAAGATGTCGCGCTCAGACGCTGCGGCGCGCGAGCGCGAGCAAGCGCTGGATGCGCTCCTCGGTAGCGGGGTGGGTGCGGAATAGGCCGGTCAGGCCTTCGCCCCCGGCGAGCGGATTGATGATCATCATCTGCGCGGTCTCCGGATGCAGCTCGGCGGCATCCATGGGCAGACCGCGGGCATAGGCCTCGATCTTGTGCAAGGCCGAGGCCAGGGCCTCCGGGTCGCCGGAAATCTGCGCACCGCCGCGGTCGGCCCCGAACTCGCGCGCGCGCGAAATCGCCATCTGGATCAGCATCGCCGCCAAGGGCGCCAGGATCATGACGACGATCTGCACCACCGGGTGCACCCCACGCGCATTGTTGTTGCCGCCACCAAAGAGGAAACCGAATTGCGCGAGCGAGGAGATCGCGCCGGCCACGGTCGCGGAGAGGGTCGAGATCAGCGTGTCGCGGTTGCGCACATGGGCCAGCTCGTGCGCCATCACGCCGCGCAATTCGCGCTCGCTCAGCAGGCGCATGATGCCCGTGGTCGCCGCCACCGCCGCGTTCTCCGGATTGCGGCCCGTGGCAAAGGCGTTGGGTTGCGGCTCGTCGATGACATAGACCCGCGGCATGGGCAGACCGGCGCGGCGGGCGAGATCTTGCACCATGGCATAGAACTCGGGCGCCTCGTGTGGGCCGACCTCCTGCGCGTTATACAGGCGCAGCACCATCTTGTCGGAATTCCAATAAGCCCACAGATTCATCGCGCCGCCGATCAGCAGCGCAAGCACCATGCCCTGGGCACCACCAATGGCCATGCCGACCGCGCCGAACAGCGCAACGATGGCCGCCATCAGGATCGTGGTCTTAAGCCAGTTGTTCAACATCGTTAATGCGTCCTCTATCAAACCAAGCGACGATTAGATGCCGCCGTCGATGAAAAATTCAAGCTTCGTCCAGGCGCCGCGCGGCGTGAAGCTACGCCCCCCTCCCTGGGGTACCGAAGGGTAGCGGTTTCATCGGAGGGCAGGGCCGAGGATGCTCCAGCTTATTCAAATTTCTGGCCGGCATGGAGTGGATTGCCCGCCAGAAAGGCGGCCAGCGGCAGGCGCTTGCCGCCGGCCTTCTGCAACTCCAGCAAGTCCAGCGCGCCGTCGGCGCAGGCGACGCACAGGCGATCGCGGCCCAGCGCGACGATCTCGCCCGGCTGGCCGCGGGCGTCGGCAAGGTGCGCACGCCAGACCTTGACCGCCTCGCCGCCGAGCTGGGCATACGCCCCTGGCACCGGATTGAAGGCGCGGACCTGGCGATCGATCTCAGCGGCCGGCCGGCGCCAATCGATCGCCGCATCGGCTTTGCCGATCTTTTTCGCATAGGTCGCCTGCGCCTCGTCCTGGGCCTCGGCGCTCACCGCGCCGGTTTGCAGGCGCGGCAGCAGCGCGACGATCTCGCGGGCGCCCAGCTCGGCCAGTTTGTCATGCAAGCTGCCGGCGGTGTCGTCGGCCAGAATCGGCAACGCGGCCTTGCTCAGCATCGCGCCGGTATCGAGCCCGGCATCCATCTGCATCAAGGTGATACCGGTTTCCCTGTCGCCGGCCTCGATCGCGCGCTGGATCGGCGCCGCGCCGCGCCAGCGCGGCAGCAGCGAGGCGTGGATGTTGACGCAACCCAGGCGCGGGATATCGAGCACGCCTTGCGGCAGGATGAGGCCATAGGCCGCGACGATCATCAGATCGGCCTGCGCCTCGACGATCGGGGCCCAGGATTCGGGGTCTTTCAACCGCTCCGGTTGCTCAATATGCAGGCCTTGCTCCAAGGCCAAGGCCTTGACCGGGCTGGCCTTGAGCTTCATGCCGCGCCCGGCCGGGCGATCCGGCTGGGTCAACACCAGCGGGATGTCGTGGCCGGCGGCAATCAAGGCCGCCAGGGCCTGGGCGGCGAATTCGGGGGTACCGGCGAAGATGAGGCGCATATCTGCGTGAGGCGTAAAGAGTAAGGCGTGAGCTGCGAATTGTACTTCGCCTCGCGCCTCAGCCCGCACACGGATCACATCGCTTCGCGCGCGCGCTTGGCCAGTTTTTGCTTGATCCGATCCTGTTTCAAGCGCGACAGGTATTCGACAAAGACCTTGCCCTTGAGATGATCGATCTCGTGCTGGATGCAGATCGCGAGCAAGCCGTCCGCCTCCAGTTCGAACGACTCGCCACTCAAGTTCAGCGCGCGGACCTTGATCCGTTCGGCCCGGGTCACTTCCTCGAAAATGCCCGGCACCGATAGGCAGCCTTCCTCGTACACCGTCTCGCCGTCGGCCTCGACGATCTGCGGGTTGATGAAGGTCATCAATTGATCCTTGTTCTCGCTGACGTCGACCAGCAACAACTGGATATGGTGATCGACCTGGGTGGCGGCCAAGCCGATGCCCGGCGCGGCATACATGGTCTCGGCCATGTCCGCCGCCAGTTTGCGGATATGATCGTCGACCTTGTCCACCGGCTTGGCCACGATGTGCAGGCGCGGGTCGGGGTAGTGCAGTATTTTCAACAAAGCCATATGCTTGGATAAATGCGGCAAGGACAATCTTGCCTCTTCGATATCGAGTTGGCGTTAGTATAACGAACAAGAATCGGCTCTCCGATGGGGAAAACCATGCGTCTAGCACTATTCACCGTTCTCGTTGCCGCGGCCTTCGCCGCCGTGGCCGACGAGGTCCGGCTTCAGGACAATGTGCCCGACCGCTATACGGTGGCGAAGGGCGACACGCTATGGGACATCGCCGCCCGCTTCCTGAAAGACCCGTGGCAATGGCCCGAGGTATGGCGGCTGAACCGCGAGCAGATCCACAACCCGCACCTGATTTACCCGGGCGACGCGGTGGTGCTGGTACGCGGCGAGCCGCCGCAATTGATGCTCGAACGCGATGCCTTGGAGACCGTGAAGCTGTCGCCGCAAGCGCGGGCCGAACCGATCGAAGAAAAGGCAGCCGCCATCCCCAGCATCCCCTATGAGGCCATCGCCTCCTTGCTGAACGAGGGCGGCCTGGTCAACGACCAGGAACTGGCCAGCGCACCGCGCATCCTCGGCTCCAGCGAAGGGCGGGTGCTGTTCGGCGCCGGTGACCGGGTCTATGCCACCGCCAGCAATACCAGCGTGCGGCGCTGGGAGATCGTTCGCCCGGGGCCCGCGGTGACCGACCCCGACACGGGCGAGAATCTGGGTAATTTGCTGGTCCATATCGGCCTGATGCACATGCTCCAGCCGGGCGAACCGGCCTTGTTCGAGATCGACCAGACGCATCAAGAGGTGCTCGAACGCGACCGCCTCTACCCCTATTTCGGCGACGGCCAGATGGCCTTCGCGCCGCATGCGCCGGATAAGCCGATCCAGGCCAAGGTGGCCGCGACGCTGAATGCGGCCAAGTTGACCGGCACCTATAGCAGCGTGGTGCTGAACAAGGGGTTCAAAGACGGCCTGGAGGTCGGTCATGTCCTTGGCATTTATCGCGCCGCGCCCTCGCTGGCCGACCCGCGCTGCCTGCGCGCGGAAAAGCTGGCCTTCTTGGCCGGGCGCAGCTATACGAAAGACGAATGCAATCAACGCGACGAAGACGGCCACACCCTGCCCGATAAACGCATCGCCTTGGCCTTCGTCTATCGCGTCTTCGAAAAAGCGGCCTATGCCCTGGTCTTGAAGGGCGAGGAACCGGTCGCGCTCAAGGACGCCGTGCGCAACCCTTGAACGCGCCGGCCGACGCCCTCCACTGGCTCGCCCTGGAGGCCGTTCCCGGCCTCGGCCCCGAAACCGCCCGGCGCCTGTTCGAGCACTTCACCGACGCGAAAAGCGTTTTCGACGCCCCCGTCGGCCTGCTCAAGCCCATCGTCGGCGAGGCGCTGGCGGCCGAAATCGCCCGCGGCGTGAACGAGGCCGAACACCAAGCCGCGCTCGCCTGGTTGAACGAACCGGGCAACCACTTTCTCCCCTTTACCAGCCCGGCCTACCCTGAAGCGCTGCGCAATCTGCCTGATCCGCCCGCTTGGCTCTATATAAAAGGCGACCCTGCCTGGCTGAGCCGGCCGATGGTCGCCATCGTCGGCAGCCGCAATGCCACGCCCCAAGGCCGGCGCGATGCCCAGGCCTTCGCCCAGGCCCTGGCCGAGGCGGGCTTGGTCATCGTCAGCGGCTTGGCCGAAGGCATCGACACCGCCGCCCACGAGGGTGGCCTGGCCGGCGGGGGCACCGTGGCCGTGGTCGGCACTGGGCTGGATCGGGTCTACCCGGCGAAAAATCGGGCACTAGCACATCGATTGGCCGAACAGGGTGCCATCGTCTCCGAATTCGCCCTGGGGACCCAGCCCAAGCCCGGCCACTTCCCGCGGCGCAATCGCATCATCAGCGGTCTGAGCCTCGGCGTGCTGGTGATCGAAGCGGCGCCCGACAGCGGCTCGCTGATCACCGCCCGGCTGGCGGCGGAGCAGGGCAGGGAGGTCTTCGCCTTGCCCGGCTCGATCCATTCCCCCTTGAGTCGCGGCTGCCATGCCCTCATCAAACAGGGTGCCAAGCTGGTCGAATCGGCCGCCGACATCCTTGAGGAATTGCGCTTTCAGTGGGCACCTACTTACGTGGACACCCGCAAGCCGCAGGAAACCGATGCCCTGCTTGGACTGATGGGACCGGAGCCCATGGGCCTGGATGCCTTGGTGACGGTTTCCGGCTTGACGGTCGATACCGTTTCGGCGATGCTTCTCGCGCACGAACTGGACGGCAAGGTGGCTGCCCTACCAGGCGGCTTATATCAACGCCTGTACTGAGGTCGCATGTTCGAGATACTCCAATACCTTTACGAAAACTACCTCGCCGACGATTACTATCCCGACGCCGAATCCCTGGCGCGCAAGCTCATCGCCGCCGGCTTTGAGCAGAACGAGATCGACCAGGCGCTCGATTGGCTCTCCGGCCTGGAAAACCTGGCACCCCAGGACGTGAACGGTCAGCTCGCCCACGGCGGCCTGCGTCACTACAGCGATATCGAAATCGATCGGCTCGACGCCGCCGGCCGCGGCTTTTTGACCTACCTCGAGTCGGCCGGACTGCTCACGCCCTATGGCCGCGAGTGGGTGATCGAGCGCGCCCTGGCCCTGGACGACCGCGAGGTGCCGGCCGACAAGATCAAGTGGATCGCCCTGATCGCGCTTTGGCGCCTGGGCGGGCCCTTGGACGCCCTTTGGCTGGAAGGCCTGGTACAAGACCCGAGCGACGAACCGCCGACGCTCCACTAAATAAAAACTATGCACCTATTGATCGTCGAGTCGCCGTCGAAGGCGAAGACCCTGAAGAAATACCTTGGCGCCGAGTTCGAGGTGCTGGCCTCTTACGGCCATGTGCGCGACCTGCTGCCGAAGAACGGCTCGGTCGACACCGCCAACGAATTCGCCATGAAGTACGAGGTGATCGAGCGCAACGCCAAGCACGTCGAGGCCATCGCCAAGGCGGTGAAGAAGGCCGACGAAGTGCTGATCGCGACCGACCCGGACCGCGAAGGCGAGGCCATCGCCTGGCATTTGGCCGAGATCCTGCGCGAGCGCAAGCTCTTGGCCAAGAAGGTGCTCAAGCGCGTGGTGTTCCACGAGATCACCGAGCGCGCGGTAAAGGAGGCGGTGGCCAACCCGCGCGACATCGCCATGGAGCTGGTCAACGCCCAGCAGGCCCGCCGGGCGCTGGACTACCTGGTCGGCTTCAACTTGTCGCCGCTGCTGTGGAAGAAGATCAGCCCCGGCCTGTCCGCCGGCCGGGTGCAGAGCCCGGCCCTGCGCCTGATCTGCGAGCGTGAGGCGGAGATCGAACGCTTCGTCCCGCGCGAATACTGGACCATCCACCTCGACAGCCACCAGGGCAAGCAGAAGTTCGGCGCCCGGCTGACCCAGTTCCAGGGCGAGAAGATCCAGCAGTTCTCGATCGAGAACGAGGCCCGGCAGAAAGCGGTTGTGGAAGCGCTCACTCACGCGGCCAACGGCACGGTGACAGTGGCCAAGGTCGAGAAGAAGCGCAAGCAGCGGATGCCGACCGCGCCCTTCACCACCTCGACCCTGCAGCAGGAGGCCGTGCGCAAGCTGGGCTTCTCGGCCGAGCGCGCTATGCGCACCGCCCAGCAACTGTACGAGGGCATCGACATCGGCGGCGGCGCGGTCGGCCTGATCACCTATATGCGGACCGACTCGGTCAACCTGGCCCAGGAGGCCATCGCCGAGATCCGCGGCTACATCGCCCAGCAGTTCAGCAAGGACTACCTGCCGGCGCAAGCGGTCACTTACGCCAACAAGGCCAAGAACGCGCAGGAGGCGCACGAGGCCATCCGCCCGACCAGCATCGCCCGCACCCCGGACAGCCTGAAGGACCACCTCGGCGCCGACCAGTTCAAGCTGTACGAGATGATCTGGAAGCGGGCCCTGGCCTGCCAGATGGCGCCGGCCCAGCTCGACACCGTGGCGGCCGATCTGGCCGCCGGCCAGGCCGGCGTGTTCCGCGCCACCGGCCAGACCGTGGCCTTCGACGGCTTCCTCGCCGTCTACCACGAGGACGCCGACGAGCCCTCGGAGGAAGAGGACGAGGCCAAACTGCCGCCGCTGAAAGAGGGCGAGAGCCTGCCGGCCGATCTCATCCGCGGCGAGCAGCACTTCACCCAGCCGCCGCCGCGCTACTCCGAGGCCAGCCTGGTCAAGACCCTGGAGGAATACGGCATCGGCCGGCCCTCGACCTACGCCAACATCATCTCCACCCTGCTCTATGAGCGGGACAACATCGGCGCCTACGCCCTGCTCGACAAGAAGCGGTTCAAGCCCACCCCGATGGGCCGGCTGGTCAACTGCTTCCTGACCCAGCACTTCGACCACTATGTCGACTATGGCTTCACCGCCCAGATGGAAGACGAGCTGGACGACGTGTCCAACGGCACCCGCACCTGGGTGCCGGTGATGCACGAGTTCTGGGACGGCTTCGCCACCCAGTTGTCGGTCAAGGACAAGGTCGAGCGCGGCTGCCCGGTGAACGAGCCCTGCCCGAAGTGCAGCAAGCCCTTATTGCTGCAGGCGAGCAAGCGCGGCCTGTTCGTCGGCTGCAGCGGCTACCCTGAGTGCGACTACACCCGGCCCTTCGGCGACGCCGCCTCGGAGGACAACGGCCGCGTGCTCGGCACCGACCCGGCCACCGGCAAGGCCATCACCCTGCTCAACGGCCGCTTCGGCTGGTATGTCCAGGTCGGCGAGCAGGAGGAGGGCAGCAAGGTCAAACCGCGCCGCGCCAGCTGGCCGAAAGACCGACCGACCGAGACCGCCGACCTGGACACCGCCCTGGTGCTGCTCTCGCTGCCGCGCGAAGTGGGCACTCACCCGGAAACGGAAAAGCCCATCGTCGCCAACATCGGCCGCTTCGGCCCCTACCTGCTGCACAACGACAAGTTCAAATCCATCCCCAAGGCCTACGACGTCTACACCGTCGACCTGAAACAGGCCCTGGAGATCCTGGCCCTGCCGCCCGGCCGCCGTGGCGCCGCCGCCGACCCGGGGCGCGAGCTGGGCAAGCACCCGGCCGACGGCGCGCCGGTGGTGGTCAAGGACGGCCGCTACGGCCCCTATGTCCAGCACGGCAAGATCAACGCCACCCTGCCCAAGGACTTCAAGCCGGAGACCATCACCCTGGCCGAGGCCCTGGACCTGATCGCCGCCAAGGCGGCCAAGGGCCCGGCGACCAAGAAGCCAGCGCGCAAGGCCCCGGCCAAGACCGAAAAAGCCCCCGCCCCCGCGAAAAAGGCCGCCGCCCCGCGCAAGACCGCCGCCAAGAAATAGGCGGCGGATGACGCAAAAGGTCCTGCTTTCGGTCATCGAGCTCTTGGGTTTTCCCAATCTGCGCCCGCTCTACGAACGGCTGGGTTTCCGGGTCGCCACCGAGTTCTCGGTACGCAAGGCCATCGCGCTGATGCGTAAGACCCCGCCCGACGTGGTGGTGGCCGACTTCTTCTTCCAGCCCGACTTCCGCGACCGGGTGAGCAATGTCGAATCGCTGCTCGCCGCCGCGCAAAAGCTGCCCGGCTGCAAGACCGTGGTGTTCTACGAGCCCAGCCACCAGCCCGCGCTGGACAAGGTGCGGCAACGCTTCCGCATCGATGCCGCGCTGACCCTGCCGGTGAAAGAGGCCGAGCTCGAGGCGGTGCTGCGTGCCTGGGTTTGACTTGGCCCGATTTTTAGACCGGGTTTATTTTGCCCGAGCGATTTAGTAAGATTCAGCGTCTTCGGCCTCGGCCGATCCGTCTTTCTTCCCCGACAAAAAGGAATTCAACATGGCCGTTCTGGTTGGCAAGCAAGCCCCCGATTTCACCGCCGTCACCGTGATGGGCGACAACTCCATCAACGAGTCGTTCAACCTGGCCGCCCACACCAAGGGCAAGTACGCGGTGGTCTTCTTCTACCCGCTGGACTTCACCTTCGTCTGCCCGTCCGAACTGATCGCCTTCGACCACCGCCTGAAGGAGTTCAAGGACCGCAACGTCGAGGTGATCGGCGTGTCCATCGACTCCCAGTTCACCCACCTGGCCTGGAAGAACACCCCGGTCGAGAAGGGCGGCATCGGCAAGGTCGGCTACCCGCTGGTCGCCGACATCAAGCATGACATCTGCCGCGCCTATGACGTCGAGGCCGACGCCGGCGTCGCCTTCCGCGGCTCCTTCCTGATCGACAAGGCCGGCGTCGTGCGCCACCAGGTGGTCAACGACCTGCCGCTGGGCCGCAACATCGACGAGATGCTGCGCATGATCGACGCCCTGCAGTTCACCGAGCAGCACGGCGAGGTCTGCCCGGCCGGCTGGAACAAGGGCAAGGCCGGCATGAAGGCCAACCCGGACGGCGTGGCCGAGTACCTGGCCAAGCACAGCGGCGAGCTGTAAGCGGCGCATCCCGCCAAAAGAAGAAGGGGCCGCAAGGCCCCTTTTTTCATGGCTGCGCCGAATGCAACGACTCGGCCGCCTGCTGCAAGAAATCGACGAAGGCGCGCACCTTCGACGCGAGATGCGGACCGCTCGGATAGACCACATACAAACCGGAAGCGGGCCGGGCGTATTCCTCCAAGGCCGGCTCCAGCGCGCCGGCGGCCACGGCCTCGGCATACATGAAGGCCGGACCCATGACCACGCCTTGACCCCGTTTGGCCGCGGCCCGCAACAACGAGGCATCGTCCGACACCAGGTTGCCGTTGATCGCGACCCGGAATTCCTCGCCGTTCCTGTCCATGAAGCCCCATTGCCGGGCCTGTTGCCGTTCGCTGTAGATCAGGCAGTTGTGCGCGGTCAATTCGCGCGGATGCGCGGGCTTGCCTTGGCACCGCCAATAGTCGGGCGCGGCCAGAGTCTGCGAACGGACCGGCGCGATGCGCCGCGCGATCAGGCTCGAATCCTCCAATTCGCCGATGCGCAGCCCGGCATCGAAACCCTCTTTGACCAGATCGACATAGCGGCCGCTGATCGAGATATCCAGGCCGATCTTGGGATAGCGGGCCTGGAAGGCCGGCAACACCTGCTTGAACAGCGACAGCGCCAAACACTGCGGCGCCGAGATGCGCAACTGGCCTTGCGGTTCGGCCTGCAACGGCGCCACCGCCTGCTCGGCCTCCAGCGCCTCGTCCAAGGCCCGGCGGCAATGGCGGTAGAACTGCTCGCCGGCCTCGGTCAAATGCATGCGCCGGGTGGTGCGGTTGAGCAGCCGCGCGCCCAGGCGCAGCTCCAACTGGCCCAGCTGCTTGCTGATGGCCGGTTTGGACAGGCCCAGCCGCTCGGCCGCCGCGGTCACGCTGCCGCATTCGACCACCGTGGCGAAATATTCCATATAGGCCAGCAGGCTCATGATTGTTAACCCCTGGTTAATGATTATTTTCCATTAAGCCGGATTATCTACGATTTCTTCTTCTATAGAGTGGGGCCGTTGCCACCCAGGAGGAAATCGCATGAACGCCGTCGACACGCCCTTGCCGCCCTATAACTTGATCGAACTCGATGCCTGGCTGGATCGGCGGCTGGAAGCAAAGCTTAAGGAACGGGAAGCGGCCCACACGCCACGGCTGACCCTGATCGCCACCAAGGGCACCTTGGACATGGCCTACCCGCCGTTCATTCTCGCCTCCACCGCCGCCTCGCTCGACTGGGAGGTGGAGATCTTCTTCTCCTTCTACGGCCTCAGCCTGTTGAAGAAAGACCTGGATTTGACCATCAGCCCCTTGGGCAACCCGGCCATGCCGATGAAGCTGCCGCTCGGGCCAAACTGGTTGCGCGGCATCGATTGGCAAGTGCCCAACTTGATCATGTCCAGCATCCCCGGTTTCGAACGCGCCGCGACGGCGATGATGAACAAGACCTTGTCCGACAAGGGCGTGGCGTCGATTCAAGAGCTGCGCGCGCTGTGCATCGAGGCCGGGGTACGGCTGTCGGCCTGCCAAATGACAGTGGACCTGTTCGGCTGGGATCGCGCCGACTTCATCCCGGAGATCGACGAGTGGCTGGGCGCCACCTCGGTCATGCCAAGGGCGCAGAAGTCGGATGTCTGCCTGTTTATTTAGCCGATCGCCCGCGCGTTCGACCTAATAAAAAGGGGCCCGATGGCCCCTTCTGCCTTGGCACAGCCGAGCGCTTATTTCTTCTTGCCGGCCTCGGCCGCTTCCGCTTTGGCCGGCTCGGCCAGGCGTTCCATCTTGGTGATCACCACATCCTGCTTGGGCACATCGCCGAACGGCCCGACCGTGCCGCGCGGCGCGTCGGCGATCTTCATCGCCACGTCCATGCCGCGGGTCACCCGGCCGAACACGGCATAGCCCCAGCCGTTCAGGCTTTTTTGCGTGTGGTCGAGAAAGCCGTTGTTGGCGACGTTGATGAAGAACTGCGCGCTGGCCGAGTTCGGGTCCATGGTGCGGGCCATGGCCAAGGTGCCCACGGTGTTCTTCAAGCCGTTGTCGGCCTCGTTCTGCACCGGCGGCCGGGTCGGCTTCTGCTGCATGCCCGCGGTGAAGCCGCCGCCCTGGATCATGAAACCGGGGATCACCCGGTGGAACAGGGTGCCGTTGTAGAAGCCGGCGTCGACATATTTCAGGAAGTTGTCCACCGTCAGCGGCGCCTTGTCCGGGAAGAGCTCGATCTCCAGCTCGCCCAGATTGGTGGTCATCTTGACCATCGGGTTGGCGGCGACAGCGGGCAGGGCGAGTAGGGCGCAGGCGGCCACGAGGGCGCGCAAGGTCTTAGCGATCATGGTTCTCCTTTTGGGGTTTCACGTGAAACAAACCGGGCGATTATCCCTCAGTCGCCCACGGTCAGCGAGGCGCCATTGTCTTTCGGCCCGAGCTTGAGCAGCCAAGGCACGGCGGCCTTGGCCCACGGCTCGGGCTTAGGACAGCGGCCGGCGCCGCTGCCGAAGCAGGCGCGCAGCATGTCGGTATCGATCATGCCCGGCGATAGCGGGATGGCGGCCATGCCCTTCGGCAGCTCCTGGGCCAAGGCCTGGGTCAGGCCCTCCATCGCCCATTTGCTCGCGCAATAGGGCGCCACCTCGGGGCTGGTGGAACGGCCCCAGCCGGAACTGAAATTGCAGATCACGCCGTGTTTTCTCGCCACCATGGCCGGCACGAAGTGGCGGATGACATTGGCCACGCCCTTGATATTGACGTCGATCACGGTATCGAACTCGGCCGCCGGCACCTGCCATAGCGGGGCCAGCGCGTTGGCCAGGGCGGCATTGTTCAGCAGCAGATCGGGCGGCCCCGGCTCGGCCAGCACCGCCTGGGCCCAGGCCTGCACCTGGCCGTCGTCGGCCACGTCCACCACGTCGAAGCGGTGCGGCGGGCCGTACTGCTGTCGCAGCTCGGCGATCGCCGCCTGGCTGCGGCCGCAGCCGACCACGGTATGGCCCAGGCAGATGAACTCGTCGGTCAGCGCCCGGCCCAGGCCGCGGCTGACGCCGGTGATCAGAATGGTCTTTTTCATAGCTGGCTTATCGAAGATCGGTCGAGCCATGATACAGCCGTTCCATCAAGGCGAACGATTCCGGGTCTTTCTGTTGAAGCGGGTAAGGGCAATTGACCCCTGTGGCGTGCAAGTAGGTCGGAACTCCCGGGTTGCTGCAGAAATAGGCTTGGGACATTTCGGCAAAGTATTCGTCGGCGTTTTGCATCGCGTAGTCCGTGCCCCAGACGCCGGACGCCTTCGCCCGCGCATACTGGCTACGGATCTCCGAGCGCTCCGCATCGGACAGGCCGACGTTCATGATCAGATGGGCGATCTCGTGCACGCAGACGTTTTCGCCGTTTTCCCGCGTTCCCCGGCCATATTGGTCCGACGGCAGCTTCAAGAGGTTGCGCTCGCTGCAGGCCGTCACCGGCCGCCCGGGCACGCCACCGACCCCGCCGGGCGCGGTGGTGCAGATCGAGCGGTCCGCCAGGTCGTCGAAATACGACAGGCTGCAGACAGACTCGGCCTCGGCGAAGACCGCGATCAAGGCGCCCGCCGCCCGCAGGCTGGCCACCACGTCGGACCGGTAGCGCAGCATGGCGTCGAGCTGGCGCCGGGCCTCGGCCAGCGCCGGCGCCCTGACGCCCGGCGTCGCCGTCACGTACAGGCTGCCCGCCGCATCGGCCGCGGCGTAGAGGGCCTTGTAGGGCGCATAGGCCGAGGCCTGCGGCGGCTGCCATGACTGGACCTCGAGCGCCGCCCGCGCCGATGCCGCGGTATCGCCGGCGTCGAGCACGCCGTCCGCCATGCCTTCGTGCCGCAGCGCCATGAACACCGCCGAATAACGACCGGCGGCCAGGCCCGGCGGCGTGTCCAGGACCAGCAGGTCCTTGTGCTGCGAGGCGTAGCCCGCCGGCAGTGTCACCGACCCGAGCAGCGGCACGAATTGCCGCGGGTCGCCGGTAAAGTCCGCGGCATGCCAAGCAGCGGGCGATAGCGACGACAGGAACAGCGCGCTGCGCTCATCCGGCGGCAGGATGGCAACAAAGAGATCCAAGTTTGTGAAGGTGTCCGGGGCCTGAAGCTCGAAGCTCAGCCGGACGGTATCGCCGGGCGCGTATTTGGTTTGATTCGGCTTGACCGCCAATGACAGCGCTTGTGCCTGGGCCAGCGCGGCCGCGGCGGCGAGCATCGCCGCCAGGAGGGCCTTCGCCCGGTCCAGGCCGCGGGAGGTGCCGGTGTTCAGAAAACTCTTTTTCTTCATGGCTGATCGAAGGATGTTGCCCTACTCTAGCCGCTTGTTGCCCATTTGTTTAGCCAGAAACCGGTCCAACTGATTGGCGAAGGCCTGGCGGTCGGCGTGGGACAGCGGCGGCGGGCCGCCGGTCTGCACCCCGCTGCCGCGCAGGCCATCCATGAAGTCACGCAGATTGAGCGCCTCGCGGATGTTGTCTTTCGAATAGAACTCGCCCCGGGGGTTGAGGGCATGGCCGCCTTTTTCGATGACCTGGGCCGCCAGTGGGATGTCGGCGGTGATCACCAGGTCGCCCGGCTCGCAGCGCCGCGCGATCTCGGCGTCGGCCACGTCGAAGCCGCCGGGCACCTGCACGGCCTTGAGCCAGGGGGAGGGCGGCACCCGCAGGAGCTTGTTGGCGACCAGGGTCAGCGGGGTCTGGATGCGCTCGGCGGCGCGGAACAGGATGTCCTTGATCACCGCCGGGCAGGCGTCGGCGTCGACCCAGATATGCATTGGTTTAAGGTTTGAGGTGTCTGGCTGCCGGGGTGCGCAACGAAGAGTTAGCCATCCACTTCATAGGCCATGGTAAGGAATTATTCTTGGAGGATATTCGATAAATCATTGTTTGGCCTCATGCCCACCAAAGAAATGGTAGTTCGTATTTCCGCCCTGAAGGAGAGAGTATGTGAACCGAACGAAGGTCTTGCCGTCCGGCGTTGTGACATCTCCTATCAAAGACATCGGCCCGTCCGAGACTTCAATGCGCAATTGTTCGGAAATTTCCTGATGATTTATAGATATGCAACGAGCCACTTCGCCCTCGATGTTTTCCTGAATTTCTTCTATTTGATCTTTGGGACAGCTCGTCGCGTTCCACACAAAGTACGGTTTCATTAGCGGTCCTTTGCAATAAGTCTGGTGATGCCTGGCATGAATTCTGCGCCCCAATGGGGCAATCATAGAGACTTCCGCAACCGTTTACCTATCGATGCCGGGTTCTGCCGGCAGTCCAGCACTGCAATTACCGTGACCAAATCGCCTTGCAGGTCGTAGTAAATGGCGAAAGGAAAGCGCTTGGCTAACGCCCGGTGCAGATGGCCATAAGGTTTGGGGTGGATGCCCGCGTAAAGCAGCAGAGAATCGATGTCGGCGTAAAGGCTGTCGAGAAAATAGCTGCCCACTCCCCGCTGTTGGCCTTCATAGAAGGTAAATCCATCGAGCAGATCGGTTTCGGCCGACCGCGCGATGCGGAAGTGCATCATGCCGAGCCGGCTTGCTCGCGGATGCGCTTCTTGGCCTCATCCCACGGCGATGTGGCCTCTTCGCCGCGGGCAAGACGGGCGATGCGTTGCTCGACTTCGTCCTGGTGCCAGGCCGGAATTTCCGGGGCACCCTGGGTCTCGCGGCACAGGGCATCCCAAAGGTTTTCCATGAGCTGGAGTTTTTCCGCTACGGGCAAAGATGCGATTTCCGGGTAGGCCATGCTCATCCTCCTTGGACTTATGCGCTCATGGTAGCCGCACAAGTCTTCATCCTCAAACGTCGAGGTTGCGCACGCCCAAGGCATTGGTCTCGATGAACCGCCGGCGCGGCTCGACCTCTTCGCCCATCAGGGTGGTGAAGATCTCGTCGGAGGCGATGGCGTCCTCGATCTGCACCTTCATCAGGCGGCGCACGGTAGGGTCCATGGTGGTCTCCCACAGCTGCTCGGGGTTCATCTCGCCCAGGCCCTTGTAGCGCTGGATGCCGAGGTTCTTCTTGACCTCGCCCAGCAGCCAGTCGATGCCTTCCTTGAAATCGGCGATAGGCTTCTTGTTCTCGCCGCGGCGCATCTCGGCGCCCTTGCCGATCAGGCCGTCCAGCACCTGGGCCACCTTGTGCAACTGGGCGTAGTCGCCGCTGTGGAAGAACTCGTGGTCCAGCTCGGTGGTGAAGGTGATGCCGTGCCGGGTCTTGACCACCAGCAGCTTGTAGAACTCGTTGTCCTCGTCGTATTCGGCGGTGATCTTGGCCGGGGTGCCCAGGCGGGTGAGTTCCTTGGATAGCGCGGCGCTGGCGGCCTTGGCGCCGTCCTTGCTGGTCAGGTCGGCGCTGGGCAAGGCGAGCAGGGCGTAGAGCAGGCCGGCATCCATGCGCCGGGCCAGGCGGTCGATGACCGCTTCGGCCAGCAGGAATTCGCGGGCGATCTGCTCGAAGCTCTCGTTGGCCAGCGGCTCGGCGTCTTTGCCCGGCACCAGTTCGCCGGACTTCAGGGCCTCGCGCAGCAGGTATTGGCGCAGCTCGTTGTCGTCCTTGAGGTAGGTCTCCTGCCGGCCCTGCTTGACCTTGTACAGCGGCGGCTGGGCGATGTAGATGTGGCCGCGCTCGACCAGCTCGTGCATCTGCCGGTAGAAGAAGGTCAGCAACAGGGTGCGGATGTGCGAGCCGTCGACGTCCGCGTCGGTCATGATGATGATGCGGTGGTAGCGCAGCTTGTCCGGGTTGTAGTCGTCCTTGCCGATGCCGGTACCCATGGCGGTGATCAGGGTGGCGACCTCTTGCGAGGCCAGCATCTTGTCGAACCGGGCCTTCTCCACGTTCAGGATCTTGCCCTTGAGCGGCAGGATGGCCTGGAACTTGCGGTCGCGACCCTGCTTGGCCGAGCCGCCGGCGGAGTCGCCCTCCACCAGGTACAGCTCGGATTTGGCCGGGTCCTTTTCCTGGCAGTCGGCCAGCTTGCCGGGCAGGCCGGCGGAATCGAGTACGCCCTTGCGCCGGGTCATGTCGCGGGCCTTGCGCGCGGCGTCGCGGGCGCGGGCGGCCTCGACGATCTTGGCGCAGATGGTCTTGGCGTCGTTCGGGTTCTCTTGCAGGAAGTCGTTGAGCTTTTGCGAGACCACCTCTTCCACCGCCGGCCGCGCCTCGGACGAGACCAGCTTCATCTTGGTCTGCGAGGAGAACTTGGGGTCGGGCATCTTGACCGACAGCACGCAGGCCAGGCCTTCGCGCATGTCGTCGCCGGTGATCTCGACCTTGGCCTTCTTGGCGATGTCGTTTTCTTCGATGTATTTGTTGATCACCCGGGTCATCGCCGCGCGCAGGCCGGTCAGGTGGGTGCCGCCGTCCGATTGCGGGATGTTGTTGGTGAAGCAGAGCACCTGTTCCTGGTAGCTGCTGTTCCACTGCATGGCCACCTCGACCGAGATGGTGACGCCAGCGGCATTGGCCTCGCCCACCGCGCAGACGGCGTTGGGGTGCAGGATGGTCTTGGTCCGGTTGATGTATTCGACGAAGCCCTTGACCCCGCCGGACAGGGCGAAGTTCTCGTGCCGGCCGTCGCGCTCGTCGATCAGCTCGATCTTCACGCCGTTGTTCAGGAAGGACAGTTCGCGGATGCGCTTGGCCAGGATTTCGAAGTGGAATTCGACATGGCCGAAGATCTCCTCGTCGGCCAGGAACTGCACCTCGGTGCCGGAACGATGGGTGTCGCCGAGCACCTTGAGCGGGGAGACCTCGACGCCGTTTTGCACCTCGATCAGACGGTCGATCGGCACACCGCGGTTGAATTCCATGAAGTGGGTCTTGCCGTCGCGCCGCACGGTGAGCTTGAGCCACTTGGACAGGGCGTTGACGCAGGACACGCCGACGCCATGCAGGCCGCCGGAGACCTTGTAGCTGTTCTGGTTGAACTTGCCGCCGGCGTGCAGCACACACATCACGATCTCGGCCGCCGAGCGCTTGGGCTCGTGCTTGTCGTCGAACTTGACGCCGACCGGAATGCCGCGGCCGTTGTCGGAGATGGAGATGGAATTGTCCGAGTGGATGGTGACCTTGATGTCGTCGCAGTAACCGGCCAGGGCCTCGTCGATGGCGTTGTCGAGCACCTCGAACACCATGTGGTGCAGGCCGGAGCCGTCCTGGGTGTCGCCGATGTACATGCCGGGGCGCTTGCGCACCGCCTCCAGGCCTTCCAGTTGCTGGATGCTGGACTCGTCGTATCCGCCGTTGCCTTGGTCTTTAGGTTCCACGTGAAACAATCCTTTTCTAAATCACTGTAGTGCCAGGGTAACGGGATGCCCCTCACCCTACCTGCTCCCCGACAGGGAGCGGGATTTGTTGGATCAGATGCGCATCGGCATCACGACGTAGCGGAAATTGTCCTCGCCCGGCACCGTGATCAGCAGGCTGCTGCTGGGGTCGCCGAAGGAGCACTGCACGGCCTCGCCGTCCAGGTTGTTCAGCACGTCTTGCAGGTACTGGACGTTGAAGCCGATGTCGAGCGGCCCCTTGTCGTAGTCGATGTCCAGCTCTTCCTGCGCCTCTTCCTGCTCGTTGTTGCTACAGGCAATGCGCAAGCTGCCGGAAGTAAGCGCTAACCTTACCCCGCGATATTTCTCGTTGGTCAGGATCGCCGCGCGGGTGAGCGATTGGTTGAACAACTGACGGCCGATGCTGAAATCCTTGTCATGGCCGACCGGAATGACCCGCTGGTAGTCGGGGAACTTGCCATCGACCACCTTGCTGCGCAGCTCGAAGTGGCGGCCGCGGACCACGACTTGGTTGGGGCTGACCTGGACCTCGACCGTCTCGTCGCTGTCGTCCAAGAGCTTGATCAGTTCGACCACGGCCTTGCGCGGCAGGATGACTTCCAGGTCCTTGGCCAGGCTGCCCTCCAGCTCGGCCGAATCCACCGCCAGGCGATGACCGTCGGTGGCGGCCACGGTGACCCGGCCGTCTTTCAGTTGCAGCAGCATGCCGTTCAAATAAAACCGGATGTCCTGCACCGCCATGGCGTACTGCACCCGGGCCAGCAGGTGGCGCAGCACGCGCTGGGACAGGTTGAAGCCGACACCTTCGCCTTCGGGAATTTGCAAGCGCGGAAAGTCGCGGGCCGGCAAGGTCTGGAGATTGAACCGGCTCTTGCCGGCCGCCAGTTTGAGTTGCTCGCCGGTCAGCTCGAGACCGATATCGGATTCAGGCAGCGAGCGGCAAATATCCAGCAGCTTACGGGCCGAGACGGTAAACGCCGTGTCTTTGGCCGCGGCTTCGTCGGCCCAGGCCGTCAGCTGCAGTTCCAGATCGGTCGCGATGAACGCGGCTTTGCCGTCGACCGACTCGATCAAGACATTGGACAGGATGGGCAGGGTGTGTTTGCGTTCGACGACACCGATCACCGCCTGCAAGGGTTTGAGGATTGCCTCTTTGCCAGTTTTCAGAACAAGCATAAGAAATCTTCCTGATGTTAATGATTAGGCGCTTACGTTTCTCTGGATAAGCGTTAAAAACACTTCAAAATTATACAGTTAACTTGTGGGCAAGTCTCTGGGCCGAGCTGTGGATAGCTGTGAAAAGTTGTGGATAAATAATCGCCGCATGCTTGGTTTGTCCACATTGTCCACATTTCATCCTTGGTTTACCCACAGCTTTATCCCGTCAAAACTTGTACCAAGAGGTTGTAATCCCGCCGGATGGTGAGGTCCGACCCCTTCAATTCTTCGATCTTGCGACAGGCATGGATGACCGTGGTGTGGTCGCGGCCACCGAAGGCCTGGCCGATCTCGGGCAGGCTCATGTCGGTGAGTTCCTTCGCCAAATGCATCGCAACCTGCCTGGGGCGCGCCAAATTCCGGGTGCGCTTCTTCGTGTACATATCGGCGACCTTGATTTTATAGAAATCGGCCACGGTTTTCTGGATGTTTTCGATCGAGATCTGCCGGTTCTGCACGGCGAGCAAATCCTTCAACGCCTCTTTGGCCAGTTCGACCGAGATCGGCTGCTGGTGAAAACGGGCATAGGCCATGACCCGCTTCAAAGCCCCCTCCAATTCGCGGACGTTGGAGCGGATCTGCTTGGCGATGAAGAAGGCTGAGGCCTCGTCCAGGGTCTCGACCTCCTGCTTGGCCTTGTTCAGCAGGATGGCCACGCGCATCTCCAGCTCGGGCGGTTCCAGCATCACGGTCAGGCCCCAGCTGAAGCGCGATTTCAGCCGCTCCTCGATGCCTTCCAGGTCCTTCGGGAAGGTGTCGCTGGTGATGATGACCTGTTTGCCCGATTCGATCAGGCTGTTGAAGGTGTAGAAGAATTCTTCCTGGGTGCGGTCCTTGCCGGCGAAGAACTGGATGTCGTCGATCAACAGCAGGTCGAGCGAATCGTATTTGCGCTTGAAGTCCTCGAACGACTTGGTCCGGATGGCGCGCACCATGTCGGAGAAATAACGCTCGGCATGGATATAGCGCACGATGCTGCGGCGGTTTTTTCCCAACACCTGGTTGCCGATGGCTTGGATCAAATGGGTCTTGCCCAAGCCGACGCCGCCGTAGACGAACAACGGGTTGTAGCCGGCGCCTGGATTGTCGGCGACCTGCAAGGCCGCGGCGCGGGCGAGTTCGTTGGCCTTGCCGCGCACGAAGCTGTCGAAGTTGAACAAGGGATTCAGCCGGCTGTCGTCGATGACCACAGGGCCACTGCGCGGTGCTGGCGGCGCTTCGCTCGGTTTGGCTTCGGTTTGTACAGCCGGCGCTAGCGCGGCGCTGGCCTTGGCTTCGGTAATGACCAGTTCGATCGGATAACCTTGCTCGAAATAGGTGCGAGCGAGCTGTTCGATCTGGTTGATATAGCGGTCTTTAACCCACTGTGCGACGAAGCGGTTCGGCGCCTTGACCACGACCTTTTCCGCCTCCACATCCACCGCCAGAGGTCGAATCCAGGTGTTCAACTGCTGGTCGGTGAGGGTGCCTTGAAAATGATCCAGGCAATGGGTCCAGAAATCCGGCATGGGGGATGCTTGGCGCTTGAAGACGATCTCGGATCGGGGCAGCCATTCTAACATCGTGCGCCGCCCCCGGTACCGGCGACAAAAGGTTTGACAAAATAGGGGTTTACCCTGTCTAATACGCGCCTTTTCTTCAAAGCGAATTCGGGTAAAGCAAAATGAAACGCACCTACCAGCCCTCCAAGATTCGTCGTGCGCGCACCCATGGCTTCCGCGCCCGCATGGCCACCAAAGGCGGCCGCGCCGTGATCAACGCCCGACGCGCCAAAGGCCGTAAGCGCTTGGCAGTTTGAGTGCAACGCCTGCTCGGTCACACGCCTTCGGCCGAGAAAAAAAGCTTCACGAAACGGATGAATTTTCATCCGTTTTTCGTTTCAGATGTGCCCAGCGCGGCACCCATCTCGATGTCTTGGCCCGGCCCAACCGCTTGCACCACCCCAGGCTGGGCATGGTGATCGCGCGCAAGATTTTGCGTAGGGCGGTGGATCGAAACCGCCTGCGCCGCATCCTAAGGGAAATATTCCGGCACGCGCAGTACGATTTGGCGGCGCTCGACATCGTGATTCGACTCAAGCGCGCCGCGCCGGAAAGCGATCTTAAGGAAGAATTGGGCCGATTGCTGCTAGCATGCCGGTCTTGTGCCAACACTTCTGCCTCGAATACCAAGTAAACATGGACACCCAGCGCCTCATCGCCTTTGCCGTTTTTTCCTTCTCTTTGCTGATGTTGTGGGAGGCTTGGCAGGACTACAACAAGCCGAAAGAAGCCATCGTGGCGCAGCAAGTCGCCACCGCACCGTCCGCCTTGCCAACCCCGGGCCAGTCGCTGCAAACGGCGGAGACGGCGAAGGCCGCGCCGAGCGGCGGCGCAGTCAAAGGCGCGCGCGCAGTCGTCAAGACCGATATGCTGACGGCGGTGATCGATGCCAACGGCGGCGATATCCGCGAACTCGAATTCAGCCATTTCCGCAACGATGAAGACAGGACGCAGCCGTTCAAGCTGTTCGAAGAACGCGAGGGGCGCAACTATTTCGCCCAGTCCGGCCTGATCGGCAAGGACCTGCCCAACCACAAGACCGTGTATGAATTGCTGCCGGGCGACTATGAACTGAAGCCGGGCCAGGATACGGTGAAACTCAGCCTGCGTGCCGAGTCCGGCGGGGCCGAGGTGGTGAAGACCTATACCTTCCACCGGGGCAGCTATGTGGTGGAGGTCGCGCAGACGGTGCGTAACCTGGGCCAGACGCCGCTCGAGGCGTATCCCTACTATCAACTGCTGCGCAACGGCTTGCCGCCCGAAGGCCAAGGTCGGTTCATGTCCACCTTCACCGGCCCGGCGCAATACACCGAGGCCGGCAAGTACCACAAGATCGATTTCAAGAAGATCGCCGAAGGCAAGGCGGAGCTGACCAAGCAGGCGCAGGATGGCTGGATCGGCATGGTCCAGCATCACTTCGTCTCGGCTTGGCTGACCGCAAAACCCGAAGACACCGAGCATCGCGAGTTCTATACCCGCGCCCTGGGCAACGACGAATATGCCGCCGGCATGATCCTGTCGGCCATGAAACTGGCGCCGGGTGAGCGCAAGCAGGCGGAAACCCGCCTCTATGCCGGCCCGCAGGAACAAGAAAAGCTCAAGACCCTGGCCCCCGGCCTCGATCTGGTGGTCGATTACGGCTGGTTGCACGTGCTGGCCTACCCCTTGTTCATGCTGCTTAGCTGGCTGCACAAGCTGGTGGCGAACTGGGGTGTCGCCATCATCCTGCTCACCGTGCTGATCAAGGGTGCCTTCTACCCGCTCTCCGCCGCGAGCTACAAATCGATGGCCCAGATGCGCAAGCTGAGCCCACGCCTGCAAAGCCTCAAGGAGAAGTTCGGCGACGACCGGCAGAAGATGCACGAGGCCATGATGAAGATCTACCAGGAGGAAAAGATCAATCCGCTCGGCGGCTGTCTGCCCATCCTGGTCCAGATCCCGGTGTTCATCGCGTTGTACTGGGTACTGCTGGGCGCAGTCGAGCTGCGCCAGGCGCCGTTCGCCTTGTGGATCACCGACTTGTCGGCCAAGGACCCCTTCTATGTGTTGCCGGTGGTGATGGCCATCACCATGTTCCTGCAGCAGCGCTTGAGCCCGACCCCGCCCGATCCGGTGCAGGCCAAGGTCATGATGGTCATGCCCATCGTGTTCTCGGTGTTCTTCTTCTTCTTCCCGGCCGGCCTGGTGCTGTACTGGTTGGTCAACAACGTGCTGTCGATCCTGCAGCAGTGGCGCATCAACACCGTCATCGCGCGTGCCGACCGGAAGAAATAGCGACCTTATCGCTGCCGTCGCCACCGCGCCCGGGCGCGGTGGCATCGGTGTGGTCCGTGTATCCGGACCGGACCTCGCCGCCGTCATCCAGGGCATTACCGGCCGCGCGCTAAAACCCAGGCTGGCGACGTATGCCCGCTTTCTCGACGCGGTTGGCGCGACCCTGGACGAGGGTATCGCCCTCTATTTCCCCGGCCCGCACTCGTTTACCGGTGAGCACGTACTGGAACTCCAGGGTCACGGCGGCCCGCAGGTCTTGCAATTGGTGCTCAAGCGCTGCCTGGAATTGGGCGCGCGCCTGGCCGAGCCGGGCGAGTTTTCCCGCCGCGCCTTTCTCAACGGCAAGATCGACCTGGCCCAGGCCGAAGCCATCGCCGACCTGATCGATGCCCAGAGCCAGGAGGCGGCCCGCTCGGCCGTGCGCTCCTTGGCCGGCGAGTTCTCGCGCCGGGTGCGTGAGCTGGTCGACGGCTTGATCCATTTGCGCATGCTGGTCGAGTCGACCTTGGATTTTCCCGAAGAAGAGGTCGACTTCCTGAAACAGGCCGATGCCTGGGGCCAGCTGCAAGCCATCCAGGCCAAGCTTGCGGCCGTGCGGCAGGAGGCCAAGCAGGGCGCCTTGCTGCGCGAGGGCTTGAACGTGGTGCTGATCGGCCAGCCCAACGTCGGCAAGTCCAGCCTGCTCAATCAATTGGCCGGCTACGAGGCGGCCATCGTCACCGAGATTGCCGGCACCACGCGCGACACCGTGCGCGAGGCGATCCAGATCGACGGCGTGCCCTTGCACGTGATCGATACCGCCGGCCTGCGCGAGACGGCCGATGCGGTGGAAAAGCTCGGCATCGAGCGGACCTGGGCCGCCGTGGCCAAGGCCGATGTCGCCTTGCTGCTGGTCGATGCCGCGCACGGCGTCGGTCCGCAGGAACGGGCCATCCTTGGCCGGCTGCCGGCCATCCCCTTGATCACGCTGCACAACAAGATCGATCTGGCCGCGGAATCGCCGCGCTGCGCCGACGACGGCCGGGAGATTTGGCTATCGGCCAAGACCGGGACGGGCATGGCGCTGTTGCGTAAGCAACTGCTCATGGCCGCCGGCTGGCAAGCGGCGGGCGAAGGCGCCTTCATGGCCCGCAGCCGGCATCTGGCGGCCTTGCGCCGGGCCGGCATCCACCTTGATCAGGCCCTGGCGGCCGGCGAACGCTTGGAGCTGTTCGCCGAGGAACTGCGCTTGGCGCAGGAGGCCTTGAACGAGATCACCGGCGAGTTCAGCGCCGACGACCTGCTTGGCCGCATCTTCAGTCAATTTTGCATCGGGAAATGAGCCGTCATGTCTGACGCCCCCTTGACCTGGCGCGACATCCTGCACGGCGTGCGGCGGCATAAGGCGGCCTTGGTCAAGGGCAATGTCGTCGCCTTGCTGGCGGTGATCTGCGCCGTGCCGGTGCCCTTGTTCCTGCCGCTGTTGGTCGATGAGGTGCTGCTGCATCGGCCGGGCCGCTTCCTCGCCACGGTGGGGCCGTGGTTCCCGGAGTCTTGGCATGGGCCGGTACTGTTCATCGCGGTGGCACTGATGATCACCATCGTGTTGCGGCTGATGGCTATTTTGTTCAACGTCTGGCAGAGCCGCACCTTTTCGCTGATCTCGAAAGAAGTGGTCTATGGTATCCGCCAGCGCATGCTGGAGCGGCTGTCCAAGATCACGCTGTCCGAATACGAGACCCTCGGCAGCGGCGCGGTGACCTCGCGTTTCGTCACCGATCTCAACGCGATCGACAGCTTCCTTGGCGCCTCGATCTCCGGCTTCCTGGTCGCGGCGCTGTCGCTGGTCGGGGTGTCTGCCGTGCTGGTGTGGATGCACTGGCAGCTGGCCTTGTTCATCCTGCTCTTGAACCCGGTGGTGATCCTGTTCTCTACGACACTGGGCAAGCGGGTGAAGGAACTGAAGAAGCGGGAGAACAGCGCATTCGAGCTGTTCCAGGCGGCCCTGGCCGAGACCCTGGACGCGCTGCATCAGATCCGGGCGATGAACCGCGAGCGCCATTATCTGGCGCGGGTGGCCGATCTTGCCGGCGACATCCGCCGCCACGCCGCCGCCTTCGCCTGGAAGTCGGACGCACTGAACCGGGTCTCCTTCTTCGTCTTCCTGGTCGGCTTCGATGCCTTCCGCGCCTTGGCCATGTTCATGGTGGTCTATTCCAACCTGACCGTGGGCGAGATGATGGCGGTGTTCGGCTATCTCTGGTTCATGATGTCGCCGGTGCAGGAGATCATCAACATCCAGTACGCTTGGTATGCGGCCAACGCCGCCTTGGGCCGGGTCAACGGCCTGCTCGACCTCAAGCTTGCCCAGGAGTGGCCGGCCCGAATCGATCCCTTCGTCGGCCGGCACACGGTCGGGGTCACCTTGCAAGACTTGAGTTTCGCCTATGCCGACGGCGAGCCGGTGCTCGACCACGTCGACCTCGAGATCCGGCCGGGCGAAAAAGTGGCCTTGGTCGGCGCCTCGGGCGGCGGCAAGTCGACCCTGGTCCAGGTCCTGCTCGGCTTGTATCCGGCGCAGAGCGGCAGCGTGCGCTACGGCGACGCGCCGGTCGACGAGATCGGCTGGGATCGCGTGCGCGACCATGTCGGTGTGGTGCTGCAGCAGCCGGTGCTGTTCAACGATACGGTGCGGGCCAACTTGACCATGGGCCGCGAGCAGCCCGACGCCGAGTTGTGGCAGGCCTTGGCGATCGCCCAATTGAAAGAAGTGGTGCAGGCGCTGCCGAAGGGCCTGGACACCGTCGTCGGCCGCCAGGGTGTGCGCCTGTCCGGCGGTCAGCGCCAGCGCTTGGCCGTCGCCCGCATGGTGTTGTCGGCACCGCAGGTGGTGATCCTGGACGAGGCGACCTCGGCCCTCGACGCCGAGACCGAGCGCCACCTGCACCAAGCCCTGGCCGGCTTCCTGGCCGGCCGCACCACGCTGATCATCGCCCATCGGCTGTCGGCGGTGCGCCAGGCCGACCGCATCCTGGTGTTCGAGAACGGCCGGGTGGTGGAGGAGGGCAGTCACGACAGCCTGATGCAGCGCGGCGGCCTCTATCGCAAGCTATACAGCCACGCTTGACGGTTTCACGTGAAACAACGCTGGGGTAAACGGTGGACAAGGTAAGCGACAACCCGGTTCAATGGCGGCTATGAAGCGAATCTTCTCCCTCATGGACCGGCTTAGCACCCAGCAGGTGATCGCCATCGGCTTCCTGCTGGTATTGGTGCTGATGGGCCTGCTGATCGGTGGCGCCCTGTCGCGCATGATCGCGATCAAGGATCGCATGCAAGGCATCGTCGAACAGGGCAACGTCAAGCTGGAAAGCGTCTACCAAATGCGCAACTTGGCGCGCGAGCGCTACAACAGCCTGATGCAAATGACGGTGGCGACCGATCCGTTCGAACTGGACGAGGAATTCCTCCGTTTCAACCAGTTGGCCGCCGATTTCATAGTCGCGCGCGATGCCTTGTTCCAGGCCGGCATGTCCGAGGGCGAACGAACGGTCTGGCAGACCGCCCGACAGCTGGTTCGGCAAGACGAGGCCTTGCATGGCCAAGTGCTGACCCTGAGTCAGCAGGGTCACCGGGGCGAGGCCCTGCAGCTGCTGATGCGCCAGGTACGGCCGATGGAGGCGCGGATCCTGGCCCAGTTCAATAGGCTGATCGAGATGCAGCGCGAGGCCAGCCGCCGGGCCATGATCGAGGCGGAGACCCAGTATCGCCGGGCCTTGGTCTTCATGGCGGGCCTGGCTTTGTTGGCCGTGCCGTTCAGTTTCTTCATCGCCCGCGCGGTCATCCGCCGCTCCCGGCACAGCGAGGCCGAGTTGGCCGAACAGAAGGAGCGGGCGCTGGCGGTGGCCGACCAGTTGTCTTGGGCGGCCAGCCACGACGGCCTGACCGGCCTCTCCAGCCGCCTCGTATTCGAGCGGCAGCTGGCCGAACTGATCCAGGACGCACGGCTGCGCGGCAGCCATCACGTCCTGCTCTATGTCGATCTCGACCAGTTCAAGGTGGTCAACGATACTTGCGGCCACGTCGCCGGCGACGAACTGCTCAAGCAAATCGCGCTGCTGATGCCGCGCCACGTCCGTAGCGGCGACACCGTGGCCCGCCTGGGCGGCGACGAATTCGGCCTGCTGCTGGCCAGCTGCCCGCTGGCCAAGGCGATCGAGATCGCCGAGGCCCTGCGCGCCGACCTAAACGGCTTCCGCTTCGCCTGGCAAGACAAGCTGTTCCATATCGGCGCCAGCGTCGGCCTGGCCGAGATCAGCCAGGACGGCCGGGATCTGGCCGAGGTCCTCAGCGCGGCGGATACCGCCTGCTATCTGGCCAAGGAGAAAGGGCGCAACCGGGTCTGGGTCTATCAGGCGGACGATGCCGAGACCCAGCAGCGTCAGGGCGAGATGCAGTGGCTGCCGAGGTTGAGCCAGGCCTTGAAGGACGAGCGTTTCGAACTGCATTTCCAGAATATCCTGCCGGTTGCCGACCGCCAGGCCGGCCCCGCTCTGTGCGAGGTACTGGTGCGCATGCGCGACGAGGCTGGGATGATCGTGCCGCCGATGGCCTTTATCCCGGCGGCCGAACGCTACGGCCTGATCCAGACCCTGGACCGTTGGGTGGTGCAGGAGGCCCTGCATTGGGTGGCCGGCCATGCCGGGAAGGTCTGCACGACGCTGATGGTCAATGTCTCGGCGCCGAGCATGGCCGACGAGTCCTTCCTCGATTTTGTCGTGGGTCGGATCGACGCGGCCGGCATCGCGCCGGAGCGGATCGGCTTCGAGATCACCGAAACGGCGGCGGTATCCAACCTGGCCCGAGCCACCCGCTTCATCCAAGTCTTGCGCGGCATGGGCTGTCAGGTGGCGCTGGACGATTTCGGCAGCGGCATGGCCTCGTTCGCCTATTTGAAGAACTTGCCGGTCAGTCTGATCAAGATCGACGGCAGCTTCGTCGCCGACATGATCGACGACCCGCTCGACTTCGTCATCGTCGAATCGACCTGCCGCATCGCCAAGCAGATGGGCCTGCGCGTGGTCGCGGAACATGTCACCTGCGAACAGGCCATGGCCAGCCTGCTCGATATGGGCGCGGATTACGCCCAGGGCTACTTGCTGCACCACCCCGAACCGCTCGCCGCTTGAACGGCCTCCGGCGCCGGTCGGCGCAAGTTTCACGTGAAACCATAAGGTGTTTGCCGTATGATTGGCGGCCTTTCAGCGGCTTTGGTTTGCGGTAAGCAAATGATTTTTAATGAAACGGAGCGCGGGGCGTAGCCGTGTCCTTCTCCTTTCCCGACCGATTTGATGTGATCGTGGTCGGTGGCGGCCATGCCGGCACCGAGGCCGCGCTCGCCTGCGCCCGCATGGGCGTGCCGACCCTGCTGCTGACGCACAACATCGAAACCCTGGGCGCGATGTCGTGCAACCCCTCGATCGGCGGCATCGGCAAGGGCCATCTGGTGCGCGAGGTCGACGCCCTGGGCGGCGCCATGGCCATCGCCACCGACCAGGCCGGCATCCAGTTCCGCACCTTGAATTCCTCGAAGGGCCCGGCCGTGCGCGCCACCCGCGCCCAGGCCGACCGCGTGCTGTACAAGCAGGCGATCCGCGGCCGGCTGGAGAACCAGGCCAATCTCACCCTGTTCCAGCAGGCGGTCGACGACCTCCTGCTCGACGGCGACCGGGTGGTCGGGGTCAAGACCCAGCTCGGCATCGTCTTCCGCGCCCGCGCCGTGGTGCTCACCGCCGGCACCTTCCTCGCCGGCCTGGTCCACGTCGGCTTGGAGAACTTCCAGGCCGGGCGCATGGGCGATCCGCCGGCGGTGTCGCTGGCCGCGCGCCTGCGCGAACTGCAGTTGCCGGCCGGCCGCTTGAAGACCGGCACGCCGCCGCGGCTGGATGCGCGCAGCATCGATTTCTCGGTCATGCAGGTGCAGCCGGGCGACGACCCGGAGCCGGTGTTCTCCTTCCTCGGCAGCCGGGCCATGCACCCGCAGCAGTTGCCGTGCTGGATCGCCAACACCAACGAACGCACTCACGCGATCATCCGCGCCGGGCTCGATCGTTCGCCGATGTACACCGGGGTGATCGAGGGCGTCGGTCCGCGCTACTGCCCGTCGATCGAGGACAAGATCCACCGCTTCGCCGACAAGGCCTCGCATCAGGTCTTCCTCGAGCCGGAAGGCCTTTCCACCCACGAGATCTACCCGAACGGCATCTCCACCTCGCTGCCGTTCGACGTGCAATTGGACTTGGTCCGCTCGATCCGTGGCCTGGAACGCGCCCACATCCTGCGCCCGGGCTATGCCATCGAATACGACTACTACGACCCACGCGGGCTGAAGCCCAGCCTGGAGACCCAGGCCATCGCCGGTCTGTTCTTCGCCGGCCAGATCAACGGCACCACCGGCTACGAAGAGGCGGCGGCGCAGGGCCTGCTGGCCGGCCTCAACGCCGGTTTGCAGGTGCAGGGCAAAGACGCCTGGTGGCCGCGCCGGGACGAGGCCTACCTCGGCGTGTTGGTCGACGACCTGATCACCCGCGGCGTGGCCGAGCCCTATCGCATGTTCACCAGCCGGGCCGAATATCGCCTCAGCTTGCGCGAGGACAACGCCGACCTGCGCCTGACCGAGGCCGGCCGGAAGCTGGGCCTGGTCGACGACGCCCGCTGGGTGCGGTTCGAGGCCAAGCGCGAGGCCATCGCTCGCGAGGCCGAGCGACTGAAAGCGACCTGGGTGAATCCGAACATCCTGGCCGAGGCCGAGGCGGTGCGGGTGTTGGGCAAGGCGATCGACCATGAGTATGCCTTGTTCGACCTCCTGCGCCGGCCCGAGGTGTCTTACGACAGCCTGTTGACCCTGCCCAATGCCGGCGAGGCCGTGCAGGACGCCGAGGTGCGCGAGCAGGTCGAGATCCAGGCCAAGTACGCCGGCTACATCGAGCGCCAGCGCGACGAGATCGAGCGCCACCGTCATTACGAGGAGCAGCGCTTGCCGGCGGACTTCGACTATATGCCGTTGACCGGGCTGTCGATCGAGGTGCGGCAGAAGCTCAATCAGCAGCGGCCGGCCACCGTGGGCCAGGCCGCGCGCATCCAGGGCGTGACCCCGGCCGCGATCTCGGTGCTGCTGGTCTATCTCAAGCGCGGCGAATTGCTGGACAAGAAGCGCGCATGAACCTGACACAAGCTTTTTCCACCGCACTGGCCGAGATGGGGCTCGAGCTGGATGCCGCGACCCAGGCCCGGCAGCTCGACTATCTCGCGCTGCTGGCGAAATGGAACAAGACCTACAACTTGACCGCGATCCACGAGCCGGAACGGATGTTGACCCACCATCTGCTCGACAGCCTGGCCTTGCTGCCGCATATCACCGCGCCGCGTCTGCTCGATGTCGGCAGCGGCGGCGGCCTGCCCGGCATCCCGCTGGCGATTGCACGGCCGGCCTTGCAAGTGACCGTGCTCGATGCCAATCACAAGAAGGCGGCCTTCATGCAACAGGCCGTGATTGACTTGCAGTTGGCCAATGTCGAGGTGGTGTGCGACCGCTCCGAGGCCTATCGGCCGGCCAGCCCGTTCCCGCAGATCGTTTGCCGCGCTTTCAGCGATTTGAGCGAGTTCGTCCGGGCCACGCGCCACGCCTTGGCAGCGAACGGCGAGTGGTTGGCGATGAAGGGCGTCTATCCGAATGAAGAGATCGCTCAGTTGAAAGGGGCGCGGCTCAAGCGCGATGTCGTCTTGCATGTGCCCGGCCTGGAGGCGGAACGCCATTTGATCGTGCTGCAAGCAGAGGAGGAGACCGCCTGATGGCGCGCATCTTTGCAATTACCAATCAGAAGGGCGGGGTGGGTAAGACCACCACCACCGTCAACCTCGCCGCCGGTTTGGCCATGTTGGGCAAGCGCGTGCTGCTGATCGACCTCGACCCGCAGGGCAATGCGACCATGGGCAGCGGCATCGACAAGCGCGAAGTGACCCATACGGTCTACCACCTCTTGTTGGGCCAATCGAAGCTGGCCGATGTCGTGCGCTATTCCGAGACCGCCGGTTACGACGTGCTGGCCGCGAACCGCGATCTGGCCGGTGCCGAGATCGAATTGGTCGACGAGTCCGAGCGCGAATACCGCTTGCGCCAAGCGCTTGTGGGTGCCGGCGAACGCTATGACTATGTGCTGATCGACTGCCCGCCGGCGCTGAATCTGCTGACGGTCAACGCCTTGGCCGCGGCGCACGCCGTAATTATTCCGATGCAGTGCGAATACTACGCGCTCGAAGGTTTGACCGATTTGGTCAACACGGTGAAAAAGGTCAAGGCGGGCTTGAACCCGGGCATCGAGATCGAGGGCTTGTTGCGCGCGATGTTCGACCCGCGCAATACCCTGGCCCAGCAGGTGTCGGATCAGCTCAAGGGCCACTTCGGCGCCAAGGTCTACGACACGGTCATCCCGCGCAACGTGCGCGTGGCTGAAGCACCCAGCTATGGTTTGTCGGCCTTGGCCTATGACAAGGCCTCCAAGGGGGCGCAGGCCTATCTGCAACTGGCGCAGGAAATCATCCGCAGGGAAGAAGGACGTCAACATGGCAAAGCTTAAAGGTTTGGGTCGGGGTCTCGACGCCCTGTTGGGCGACGCGGAAGTCAAGGAAGGTGAGCGCTTGCTCACGTTGCCGGTCGAGAGCTTGCAGCCGGGCAAATACCAGCCGCGGACCCGGATGGATGAGACCGCCCTGGTCGAGCTGTCCGAGTCGATCAAGTCCGAGGGTCTGATGCAGCCGATCATCGCCCGCGCCGTACCCGGCGGCCGTTATGAAATCATCGCCGGCGAGCGGCGCTGGCGTGCCAGCCAGCTGGCCGGCATGCGCGAGGTACCGGTACTGGTGCGCGAGGTGGCCGATGCCTCGGCCCTGAAGATGGCGCTGATCGAAAACATCCAGCGCGAAAACCTCAACCCCTTGGAAGAGGCGCATGGCATCCAGCGTCTGATCAAGGAATTCGACATGACCCATCAGACTGCGGCCGAGGCCGTCGGCCGTTCGCGCACGGCGGTGACCAACCTCCTGCGCCTGATAAATCTGGCCAAACCGGTGCAAGCCCTGCTGATGGAAAACCAGATCGACATGGGCCATGCCCGTGCCTTGCTGAGCCTGAACCACGCCAAGCAGACCGAGGCGGCCAACGATGTGGCTAGGCGCGGCCTGTCGGTCCGCGAAACCGAACATTTGGTTGCGCGCCTGCTCAAGCCGGAGGAGGCCAAGCCTGCGGTCAAAAAAGACCGCGACGTGGTGCGCTTGGAAGAGACCTTGGCGGAAAAACTCGGGGCGGCGGTCAAGATTCAGGCCAATAGCAAGGGGGCCGGCCGGCTGACCGTCGAGTTTTCCAGCCTGGACCAACTCGACGGGTTGCTGCGGCGCATCCATTAAAGACCCGCCCGTCCACAATACAACCATCAAAGCATTTGATGGTTGTATCAGACTCGCTAATTCGCATATAATCGTCCTCTTATGTTGTTTCGCTCCCTGGCATTTCAAGGTGCCGGCGTGCTGGCTGCGGGGCTGATCGCCTGGCAGCAAGCAGGTTTCGCGGCGGGCTTGGCGGTTCTGTATGGCGCGGCAGCCGCGCTGCTCAACACCGGTCTTCTGCTGTGGCGATACAAGCGCGGTGAACACGACTATCACTGCAATGCCGAACGGCATCTGAGATCTTTCTACCGCTCGAGCCTTGAGCGGTATGCGGTCGTCGGCGTGTGGTTGGCAACCGGTTTCGGGCTCTTCGGCCTGGCCGGCGTGCCGATGGTGTTGGGATTCGTAATTGGGCAGTTGGCTTGGGTGTTGGCTGCCTTGTTGTTTCGGTGAGAATAGACATGTCTGCGGAAGCGCTGAGTTCGACGGATTACATCAAGCATCACCTGCAAAACCTGACCTTCGGCCACAAGGCCGACGGTACTTGGGGTTTGGCCCATACGGCGGCGGAAGCCAAGGAGATGGGTTTTTGGGCCATCAACGTGGACACCATGGGCTGGTCCATCTTCCTGGGCCTGATCTTCCTGTTTTTTTTCAGCAAGGCGGCGCGCAGCGCGACCACCGGCGTGCCCGGCGGCTTGCAGAACTTCGTCGAGTGGATCGTCGAGTTCATCGATAACAGCGTGCGCGGTTCCTTCTCCGGCCGTAACCCCTTGGTCGCCCCGTTGGCGCTGACCATCTTCATCTGGATCTTTCTGATGAACGCGATGGACCTGCTGCCGATCGACTGGCTGCCTCATGCCGCCGCCGCGATCACCGGCAACCCCCACTTGTTCTTCAAGGTCGTGCCCAGTACCGACCCGAACGCCACCTTCGGCATGTCCATCGCCGTGTTCTTCCTGGTGCTGTACTACAGCGTCAAGATGAAGGGCCTCGGCGGCTTCGTCGGCGAACTGACCCTGCAACCCTTCGGCAAGTTCGGCCTGCCGGCCAACCTGTTCCTCGAGGGCGTGAACCTGATCGCCAAGCCGGTCTCCCTGGCCCTGCGACTGTTCGGCAACATGTATGCCGGCGAGATGATCTTCATCCTGATCGCCTTGATGTTCTCCGGCGGCGGCGTGCTGATGCTGGCCGGCGGCGCCCTGCAATGGGCCTGGGCCGTGTTCCACATCCTGGTGATCACCCTGCAAGCCTTTATTTTCATGACGCTGACCATCGTCTACCTGGACATGGCGCATCAAGAGCACCACTAACCGGATTTGTCTTTGATTTGATATTTGATTTTTCTTTAGGAGAGAAACATGACTGAAGTACAAGCCCTGCTGTTTATTGCTGGCGCCATCATGATGGGCCTGGGTGCCTTGGGTGCCTCCATCGGCATCGGTATCCTCGGTGGCCGTTTCCTGGAAGGCGCTGCCCGTCAGCCCGAACTGATCCCGATGCTGCGCACCCAGTTCTTCATCGTGATGGGTCTGGTCGATGCCGTGCCGATGATCGCCGTCGGTCTGGCCATGTACGTCCTGTTCGCGGTCGCTGCCTAAGCGTCGTTGTTAAGGCTTAACCCGCGAGAGGTTCGCGCATGAACATCAATTTGACCCTGATAGGGCAGTCCATCACGTTCTTCCTGTTCGTGTGGTTCTGCATGAAGTTTGTATGGCCGCCCGTCGTCACCGCCCTCGAGGCCCGGCGCAAGCAGATTGCCGACGGCCTGGCCGCGGCCGACCGTGGCAAGCACGAGCTGGAACTGGCCGCCAAGCGCGCCACCGAGACCTTGCAGGAGGCCAAGCAAAAGGCCGCCGAGATCATTGCCCAGGCTGAGAAACGCGCCAGCCAAGTGGTCGAGGAGTCCAAGGACGCCGCCAAGGTCGAGGGCGATCGCCAGATCGCCGCTGCCAAGGCCGAGATCGAGCAGGAAATCCATCGTGCCCGCGAGCAATTGCGTGGCGAAGTGGCCGCCCTGGTCGTGGCCGGTGCCGAGAAGATCCTGCGCCGCGAAGTGGATGCCAAGGCGCACGGCGATCTGCTCGAGGCCATTAAGAACGAGCTTTGACCATGGCCGAAGTCGTCACTATCGCACGCCCCTACGCCGAGGCCATTGCGCGCCTGGCCAAGGAGCAAAACACTTGGGCCGCCTGGTCCGACATGCTCAGCCTGGCTGCCGCCGTGGTGGCGGATGCGCAGGTGGCGGCATTGATCGCCAACCCGTTCGTGTCTACCGAAAGTGCGGTCGAACTGATCTTGGCGGTCTGTGGCGGCAAACTCAATGCAGAGGGTGTCAACACCGTCAAGGTGCTGGCCGAAAACAAGCGTCTTGCCGTGCTACCGGAAATCGCCCGGTTGTTCGAAGAGATGCGGGCCGTCGCCGAGGGCGCGCTGGAAGCCAAAATCGCCAGCGCCTTCCCGTTGAGCGATGCGCAAATGGCCGCCCTGGTCGACAAGCTGGCTGCCAAATATGGCCGCACGGTCAGCGCTAGCCAAGAAGTGGACGCTAGCCTGATCGGCGGCGTCACCATTACGGTGGGCGACGAGGTGCTCGATGCATCGGTGCGCACCAAGCTGGCCGAAATGGCCGTCACCCTGCAAGGTTGATCTGAAGAATCTGGAGTCGATATGCAACTCAACCCTTCCGAAATCAGCGAGCTGATTAAGAGCAAGATCCAGAACCTGGAGTCCGGCTCCGAGCTGCGCACCCAGGGGACGGTCGTTTCCGTCACCGACGGTATCGTCCGCGTACACGGCCTGGCCGACGTCATGCAGGGCGAGATGCTGGAATTCCCCGGCAACACCATGGGCATGGCCCTGAACCTCGAGCGCGACTCCGTCGGCGCCGTGGTCTTGGGCGATTACGAACACATCACCGAAGGCGACACGGTCAAGTGCACCGGCCGCATCCTCGAGGTGCCGGTGGGCGAGGCCCTGATCGGCCGCGTGGTGAACGCCCTGGGCCAGCCGATCGACGGCAAGGGCCCGGTCAACTGCACCGAGACCTCCCCGATCGAAAAGATCGCCCCCGGCGTGATCGATCGCCAGTCCGTGGCGCAGCCGATGCAGACCGGCCTGAAATCGGTCGACTCCATGGTGCCGATCGGCCGCGGCCAGCGCGAGCTGATCATCGGCGACCGCCAGACCGGTAAGACCGCCGTCGCGGTCGACGCCATCATCAACCAGAAAGGCACCGGCGTCATTTGTATCTATGTCGCCGTCGGCCAGAAGGCGTCCTCGATCGCCAACGTCGTGCGCAAGCTGGAAGAGCACGGCGCCCTGGCCCACACTATCGTGGTCGCCGCTACCGCTTCCGATCCGGCCGCAATGCAGTTCATCGCGCCGTATGCCGGCTGCACCATGGGTGAATTCTTCCGCGACCGCGGCCAGGACGCCCTGATCGTTTACGACGACCTGACCAAGCAGGCCTGGGCCTACCGCCAGATCTCCCTGCTGCTGCGCCGCCCGCCGGGCCGCGAAGCCTATCCGGGCGACGTGTTCTACCTGCACTCCCGCCTGCTCGAGCGCGCCGCGCGGGTCAACGCCGACTTCGTCGAGAAGGCGACCAAGGGTGCGGTCAAGGGCAAGACCGGCTCGTTGACCGCCCTGCCGGTGATCGAGACCCAGGCCGGTGACGTGTCCGCCTTCGTGCCGACCAACGTGATCTCCATTACCGACGGTCAGATCTTCCTGGAAACCGACCTGTTCAACGCCGGTATCCGCCCCGCCATCAACGCCGGTCTGTCCGTGTCCCGCGTCGGCGGTGCCGCCCAGACCAAGGTGATCAAGAAGCTCGGCGGCGGTATCCGTCTGGCCCTGGCCCAGTACCGCGAACTCGCGGCCTTCGCCCAGTTCGCGTCCGACCTGGACGAGGCGACCCGCAAGCAGCTGGAGCGCGGCAAGATGGTGACCGAGCTGATGAAGCAGTACCAGTATGCGCCGATGAATACCTCGGAAATGGCCGTCACCCTGTTCGCCGCCAACCGCGGCTACCTGGACGACGTCGAGGTCAAGCGCGCGCTGGCCTTCGAGGCCGCCCTGATCTCGTTCATGAAGAGCAAGTACAAGGCCCTCATGGACAAGATCGAGGAAACCAAGGACCTGGACGCGGATGCCGAGAAGCAAATGGTCGCCGCCATCGAGGACTTCAAGGCCACCGCGGCTTACTAAGCCGGGACCAGCGTAGAGAGTCGAGAAAAATGGCTGCCGGAAAAGAGATCCGCACCAAGATCAAGAGCGTCGAGAACACGCGCAAGATCACCAAGGCCATGGAGATGGTGGCCGCCTCCAAGATGCGCAAGGCACAAGAGCGCATGAAGGCGGCCCGTCCCTACGCCGAGAAAATCGCGCAGGTCATGGCGCACCTGAGCTTGTCGCATTCCGAGTACAAGCACCCGTTCTATGTCGCGCGCGACAACGTCAAACGCGTCGGCCTGATCGTGGTGACCACCGACAAGGGCCTGTGCGGCGGCTTGAACACCAACGCGCTGCGCATGGTGTTGAACAAGCTGAAGGACTGGCAAGCGCAGGGCATCGAAATCGATGTCACCGCGATCGGTAACAAGGGCATGGGCTTTATCCAGCGCTTGGGCGGCAATGTCGTGTCCGAGGCCACCGGCCTGGGCGATAAGCCGCACCTGGAAAAACTGATCGGTCCGGTCAGCGTGATGCTGGAGGCCTACAAGGCCGGCAAGATCGACGCCCTGTATCTGGTCTACAGCCGCTTCATCAACACCATGAAGCAGGAAGCCCAGTTCGCCCAGTTGTTGCCGCTGTCGGCCGAGGCCGCCGTGGAAAAGAGTACCGCGCATTGGGACTACATCTACGAGCCCGAGGCCAAGGGCGTGATCGACGGCCTGATGATCCGCTACATCGAAGCGCTGATCTACCAAGCGGTCGCCGAAAACATGGCCTGCGAGCAGTCGGCGCGGATGGTGGCCATGAAGGCCGCGTCGGACAACGCCAAGAACGTGATCGGCGAATTGAAGCTGGTCTACAACAAGACCCGCCAGGCCGCGATCACCAAAGAGCTGTCAGAAATCGTTTCTGGCGCCGCGGCGGTTTAAGAGATTTTATTTTTAGGACTTAGAGCCATGACCGAAGGAAAAATCGTTCAGATCATCGGCGCGGTGGTGGATATGGAATTCCCCCGCGGGGCATTGCCCAAGGTGTATGACGCCATCAAGATGGAAAACCCCCAGCTGACCTTCGAGGTGCAGCAGCAGATGGGCGACGGTATCGTCCGGACCATCGCCATGGGTTCTACCGACGGCTTGAAGCGCGGCCTGGCCGTGAACAACACCGGCGCGCCCATCAACGTGCCAGTCGGCAAGGCCACCCTGGGCCGCATCATGAACGTCCTGGGCGAGCCCGTGGACGAGGCCGGCCCGGTTGCCGCCGAGGCCACCGCGCCCATCCACCGCAAGGCCCCGGACTATGCCGATCAGGCCGCTTCCGTGGAGATCCTGGAAACCGGTATCAAGGTGATCGACCTGATCATGCCGATCGCCAAGGGCGGCAAGGTCGGTCTGTTCGGCGGTGCCGGCGTGGGCAAGACCGTGACCCTGATGGAATTGATCCGTAACATCGCGGTCGAGCACAGCGGCTTCTCCGTGTTCGCCGGCGTCGGTGAGCGTACCCGCGAGGGCAACGACTTCTACCACGAGATGAAGGAAGGCGGCGTGCTGGACAAGGTCGCCCTGGTCTACGGTCAGATGAATGAGCCGCCGGGCAACCGTCTGCGCGTGGCGCTGACCGGCCTGACCATGGCCGAGCACTTCCGCGACGAAGGCCGCGACGTGCTGTTCTTCGTCGACAACATCTACCGTTACACCCTGGCCGGTACCGAAGTGTCCGCGCTGCTGGGCCGGATGCCGTCCGCCGTGGGCTACCAGCCCACCCTGGCCGACGAGATGGGCCGCCTGCAGGAACGGATCACCTCCACCCGCACCGGTTCGATCACCTCGTTCCAGGCCGTGTACGTGCCGGCCGACGACTTGACCGATCCGTCGCCGGCGACCACCTTCGCCCACTTGGACGCCACCTTGGTGCTGTCCCGCCAGGTGGCCGAGCTGGGTATCTACCCCGCCGTGGATCCGCTCGACTCCACTTCGCGTCAGCTCGACCCGCTGGTCGTCGGCGAGGAGCACTACAACGTGGCCCGCGCCGTGCAGGGCACGCTGCAGAAGTACAAGGAACTGCGCGACATCATCGCGATTCTGGGTATGGACGAACTGTCGCCCGAGGACAAGCTGGCCGTGTCCCGCGCCCGTAAGATCCAGCGCTTCCTGTCGCAGCCGTTCTTCGTGGCCGAGGCCTTCACCGGCGCGCCCGGCAAGTACGTTTCGCTGAAAGACACCATCGCCAACTTCAAGGCGATCGTCGACGGCGAATACGACCACCTGCCCGAACAGGCCTTCTACATGGTCGGCACCATCGACGAGGCCGTCGAGAAGGCCAAGACCCTTCAGTAAGGAAAGCCCGTTATGGCAATGACCGTACATGTAGACATCGTGAGCGCGGAGGCCTCCATCTACGCCGGCTCGGCGGAGTATGTGATCGTCCCCGCCGAGATGGGCGAGGTGGGTATTCACCCGCGTCATGCTCCGATGCTCAGCCGCATCAAGCCGGGTTCGGTGCGCATCAAGAAACCGATGGAAGACGCAGAGGATGTGATCTTCGTCTCCGGCGGTATCCTTGAAGTGCAGCCGCACGTGGTCACCATCCTGTCCGACACCGCCGTGCGCGGTGCCGACCTGGACGAGGCCCGCGCACAAGAGGCCAAGCAACGCGCGGAAGAGGCGATGAAGAACCGCACCTCTGCCATGGAATACGCCCAGGCCGAGGCCGAGCTGGCCGTCGCCATCGCTCAATTGCAGGCCATCGAGAAGCTGCGCAAGCAAAAGGCTTGAAGCTGAAGCACGGCAACAGGAAAAGGCAGCCTTCAGGCTGCCTTTTTTATTGGCCGGCCCCGCGTGGAGCGGGCGATTTGTTTATACTTCCAGGCCAAATGCGCATCACTTGCGCGCCAGACACGATCGAATGAACAGACCGCTTAACGTCGTCATCCTCGCCGCCGGCAAAGGCACCCGGATGCACTCCGACCTGCCCAAGGTCCTGCATCCACTGGCGGGCCGTCCCTTGATCGAGCACGTCATCGCCGCGGCCGACCGCTTGGTGCCGGAGTGCATCTGCGTGGTCTACGGCCATGGCGGCGATGTCCTGCCGCAGGTGGTCGGCCGCGACGACCTGGTCTGGGTGATGCAGGAACCGCAGCTCGGTACCGGCCACGCCGTGCAACAAGCGCTGCCCAGGCTGGACCCCGAGGCGGTGACCTTGATCCTCTACGGCGACGTGCCGCTGATCCAGCCGGAAACCTTGCAAGAGCTGGTGTTGCTGGCGCGCGAAGACGCGCTGGCCCTGCTGACGATCAGCTTGGCCAACCCCTCGGGCTACGGCCGTATCGTGCGCAATGCGCAGGGCGGCGTCGAGCGCATCGTCGAGCACAAGGACGCGACGCCGGAAGAGCTGGCGATCCATGAGGTGAACACCGGCATCATGGCCGTGCCGGCCAAGCGGCTGAGCGCATGGCTGGCGCGCCTGTCCAACGACAACGCGCAAGGGGAGTACTACCTGACCGACATCATCGCGATGGCCGCGGCCGAACGGGTGCGCGTGCTGCCCTGCCACCCCGGCGCGATGTGGGAGGTGCTCGGCGTCAACAGCCGGGCGCAATTGGCCGAGTTGGAGCGCACGCATCAACACAACCTGGCCGAGGCGCTGCTGCATCAGGGTGTGACCCTGATCGACCCCAAGCGCATCGACATTCGCGGCGAACTGGCCTGCGGCCGCGACGTGTTGATCGACGTGAATTGCGTGTTCGAGGGCCGCGTGGCCCTGGCCGATGGCGTGAAGATCGGCGCCAACTGCGTGCTGAGGAACGTCGAGGTTGCCGCGGGCGCGGAGATCCTGCCGTTCAGCCACCTCGACGGCGCCAAGATCGGTGCCGGCAGCCGCGTCGGCCCCTATTCGCGCATCCGGCCCGGCACCGAGCTGGCGGCCGAGACCCACATCGGCAACTTCGTCGAGATCAAGAACAGCCAGGTCGGCTTCAACTCCAAGATCAACCACCTGTCCTACGTCGGCGACGCCACCGTGGGCAGCATGGTCAACATCGGGGCCGGCACCATCACCGCCAACTACGACGGTGCCAACAAGCATCACACCGACATCGAGGACAACGCCTCGATCGGCTCGAATTGCGTGCTGGTGGCGCCGGTGCGGATCGGTGCGGCGGCGACCATCGGCGCCGGTTCGGTCATCAGCAAGAGCGCGCCGGCGGGCGAATTGACCGTGGCGCGAGCCAAGGCCGTCTCGATCGCCGGTTGGAAGCGGCCGGTGAAAAAACGGTGAGGCGTAAGGAGTTAGGGGTGCGGCGTAACTTCAGAGAAGCCAAACAGACGAATATGCCTATGACGCCATCACAACATCGAGCAGGGGTGGTTGATTTCTCCTCACGCCCTACTCCTCACCCCTCACTGAAAGCGGAGCGTTGACATGTGCGGCATCGTTGGCGCCGTCGCCGAACGCAACGTGGTACCCCTGCTGATCGAGGGTCTGCAACGCCTGGAATACCGCGGTTACGACTCGGCCGGCATCGCCGTGGTCGATGGCGCGATCAAGCGAGTACGCCGGGTCGGCCGGGTCAGCGAGATGCAGAACGCGGCGGCGGCGGAAGGCCTCACGGGCCGGATCGGCATCGGCCATACCCGGTGGGCGACGCACGGCGGCGTGACCGAACCCAATGCCCATCCCCACATCTCCGGCGATCTCATCGCCGTGGTGCACAACGGCATCATCGAGAACCACGAGGCCATTCGGGCCGAGCTCAAGCAGTTGGGTTATGCCTTCGAGTCGCAGACCGACACCGAGGTCATCGCCCATCTGGTCCATCACCGCTATCAACAGATGCATGATTTGTTCGCCGCGGTGGAGGCGGCCGTGCGCGAATTGGTCGGCGCCTATGCCATCGCCGTGGTCGCCCTGGACCAGCCCGACCTGATGATCTGCGCGCGCATGGGTTGCCCCCTGCTGATCGGCCGTGGCGAACACGAAAACTTCATCGCGTCCGATGTCTCCGCCGTGCTGTCCAGCACGCGGCGCGTGATCTATCTGGAAGAGGGCGATGTGGTCGCGGTACGCCGCGACGGTATCGTCATTCACGATCAGGCCGGGCAGACGGTCGAGCGCGGCGAACACATCAGCGACGTGTCCATCGCCTCGCTGGAACTCGGCCCCTACAGCCATTACATGCAAAAAGAGATCCACGAGCAGCCGCGCGCCCTGGCCGACACCCTTGAGGCGGTGCTCGACGAAGGCTTCAGCCCGGCCCTGTTCGGCGAGGGGGCCGCGACCGTGCTGGACCAGGTCGAGGGTGTGCAGATCCTGGCCTGCGGCACCAGCTTCTACGCCGGCTCGGTCGCCCGCTACTGGATCGAGGCCATCGCCGGCCTGCCCTGCCAGGTCGAGATCGCCAGCGAATACCGCTACCGGCCGGCGGTGGCCAACCCCAAGCACCTGGTCGTCACCATCTCCCAGTCGGGCGAGACCCTGGATACCCTGGAGGCGTTGAAATATGCCAAGTCGCTCGGGCACGATCTGACCCTGGCCATCTGCAACGTGCAGGAAAGCGCCATCCCGCGCGCCTCGCGCCTGGTGTTCTACACCCGGGCCGGGGCCGAGATCGGCGTCGCCTCGACCAAGGCCTTCACCACCCAGCTGGTCGCCCTGTTCATCCTGGCGGTGACCTTGGCCAAGCAGCGCGGCCGGCTCGACGACGAACAGCAGGCGACCTATCTTGAGGCCTTGCGTCATCTGCCCGGCAGCGTGCAGCACGCCTTGAACCTGGAGCCGCAGATCAAGCTTTGGGCCGAGCAGTTCGGTGCCAAACAGCATGCGCTATTCCTCGGCCGCGGCCTGCATTACCCGATCGCGCTGGAAGGTGCGCTCAAGCTCAAGGAAATCTCCTATATTCATGCCGAGGCCTATCCGGCCGGCGAGTTGAAGCACGGCCCGCTGGCGCTGGTCGATGCCGACATGCCGGTGGTGGTGATCGCACCGAATGATGCCCTGTTGGAAAAAGTGAAGTCGAACATGCAGGAGGTGCGGGCGCGCGGCGGCGAGCTGTTCGTGTTCGCCGACCTCGACAGCCACTTCACCGACTCGGAGGGCGTGCATGTGATCCGCACCCCGCGCCATGTCGGCGTGCTGTCGCCGGTGGTGCATGCGATCCCGGTGCAGTTGTTGGCGTATCATGCGGCCTTGGTCAAAGGCACCGATGTAGACAAGCCCAGGAACCTTGCCAAGTCGGTAACCGTAGAATGATTGGCAAAAACACTGAGGATGTTGTGGGCCGAGGGGTTCCTGGGCTTGCAGTGCAGGCCAACCTTCAGGTTAAGGCCGCGTCGGCGGCCGGCCGGAACTACAAGCCCCGCAATCTGGCCAAGTCGGTCACGGTCGAGTAACAGAAGGAGACAACATGGCAGTCGTTGCAGTCTTCAACCAGAAAGGCGGGGTCGGCAAGACCACCACCACCCTCAACGTGGCCGCCGCTTTGATGCTGCTGGAACGCCAGCCCATCCTGATCGACCTCGATCCGCAGGCGCACCTGAGCCTGGCCCTGGGCGTCAAGAATCTGCAAGGCGACGCCTGCGTGTCGGCCTTCTTCCTGCGCGACAAACCGCTGGCCGGCCTGGTGCGGACCTTACCCAACGGCTTGCGCCTGATTCCCGCCCACCCCGACCTGTCCAAGGTCGATTCCATGCTCGGCGGCGTCAAGGGCGTGGCCGCCAAATTGAAGCACGGCCTGAGCGAACTGGTCGGCGCCAACAGCCCGGTGCTGATGGACTGCGCGCCCTCGCTGTCGGTGCTGACCTTGAACGCGCTGTTCGCGTCCGACCGGGTGCTGATCCCGGTCACCTCCGACTACCTGGCGATGCAGGGCCTGCACCGCACCGAGATCGCCCTGCGCGTGCTGGAAAAACCGCTGGGCCGGCCGATCGAGCGGCGCATGGTGATTACCCGCTATGCCGAGGACAAGCCGCAGTGCCGCGATGCGCTGGCCACCTTGAAGCAACGCTATGCGAACGAATTGACCGAGGCCAAGATCGCCGACGACCTGGCGCTGGCCGAGAGCCCGGCCCACGGCATGGACATCTTCGCCTATGCCGCCGATTCGGTCGGTGCGCACGACTACCGCGTGCTGACCATGGAACTGCTGTCGAAGGGCTTCTTCCAGTAAGCTATCGGCGGTGCGCCCGTGCGCCGGCTCTAGGGAAACCAAGGCGCGACGGCCGCCGTGGCTTGAAGGCCTCTAGGCGTATCGCTGGACGATGTGAGAGGAGAGGCCATGAATCGCGCCACCTTGATCCTGCTGATCGATATCTTGGCCTTCGTCGGTTTCGTCTTCCTCACCACGACCGGTATCCTGTTGCATTACCTGCTGCCGCCCGGCAGCGGCCGCTGGTCCGAGGTCTGGTCGCTCAGCCGGCACGGCTGGGGCGCGATCCACTTCTGGATCTCGGTTGCCTTCTTCGCCGTCCTCTCCGTGCACCTGATTCTGCATTGGCGCGTCGCACTCGGTCTGTTCAAGGGCCATAGGCCGGAGCAGATGAACTGGCGTATCGCGCTGGGCCTGGTCGCGCTGGTGGCGATTATCCTGCTGGCAGTGGCGCCGCTATTCGGCGCAAGCGAAACCGGCGGCGACGGTATCGGGGTCAATCAGCGCGTTACCGATGAACAGGGGCGCGTACCGCACGGACCGGGGCAGGGCAGCGGCTATCGGGGCGGCCAGGAATAGGCCCGTCCTAGCGATGCGTTCCTAACGCCGTAATCGTTTTGCGCATCCACCAGACCATCGCCAGGCCGGGCACGGCCGCCAGGGTGGAGAACAGGAAGAACAGCGGCCAGCCGATGGCCTCCGACAGCACGCCGGACAGCGGGCTGACATAGATGCGGCCGACCGCGGCCAGGGCCGAGAGCAGGGCGTAGTGGGTCGCGGTGTAGCGGTGGTTGCACAGGCCCATCAGCAGCGCGACGAAGGCGGCGGTGCCCATGCCGCTGGCGATGTTCTCGAAGGCGATCGCCCCCATCAACAGGCCGTCGATCTCGGTGGCCTTGTCCAAGGCGACCATGCCCAGGTCGAACGGCGGCAACATGAAGCTGCCCCACGCCCCCTTGCCCGACACCGCCAGCAGCCAGAAGCCCAGGTTGGACACCAGTTGCAGCACGCCGAAGGCCAGCAAGGCCTGATACAGGTTGATCCGCAGCATGACCGCGCCGGCGGCCAGCGCGCCGAAGATGGTCAGCCAGATGCCGATCACCTTGTTGACGATGCCGACCTCGGCCTGGCTGAACAACATGCCCTTGATCAGGAAGGGCGTGGTCAGGGTGCCGGCGAAGGCATCGCCCAGCTTGTACAGCACGATCAGCAACAGAAACGCCCAGGCGTTCTGCTGGCTGAAGAAGCTGTCGAGCGAGCGATTCAGGGTCTCGAAGCCGACCCGGCGCGCGGCCCACCAAGCCAGCGGCAGCGCGCCGGCGATGCCGGCCAGGATGAACAAGAGCTGAATCCACTTGTTCGGATCGGCCGCATCGAGGCCGAGCAGGGTGAGCAGGCCGCGGGCGAGAAACCAGCCGACCACCACGCCGGCGACCATGGCGGCAAAGCCCAGCAGTTCCTTTTTCGGGTCGGAGGCCAAGGGCTTGGAGGCACTGGCCACGCGGGGCAGGGTGAGCAGCGACACGCCGGCCGCCGCCAGCATGATGCCGGCCATGACCTGGTAGACCCGCGCCCAACTGCCCCACTGCTCGGCCCAGATCAAGGCGACGCCGCCGGCCAGGATCATCGCCAGGCGATAGCCGAACACCGACAGCGACCCGCCCAGGCCGCGCTCGTTGGGGTCGAGCACGTCGGTGCGATAGGCGTCGATCACCACGTCCTGCGAGGCGGAGAGAAAGGCGATACACAACGCGGCCAGCGCGAACAGGCCGGGCGCGCCGCTCGGCGAGAGTCCGGCCATCCAGAATAGCGCGGCGGCCAGGCCGAGTTGGCTCAGCACCAGCCAGCCGCGCCGCCGGCCCAAGAGCGGCGGCTCGAACCGGTCCATCAGCGGCGCCCAGAGGAACTTGAAGGTATAAGGCACGCCGACCAGGCCGAGAAAACCGATGGTCGCGATGTCGACGCCATCGACCGACAGCCAGGCCTGCATCGCCTGCCCGGTCAACGACAGCGGCAGGCCCGAGGCGAAGCCGAGAAAGAGCACGGCGGCGAGGCGGTGGAAGGCGGCAAAGGACTGGGGCATCAGAGTTCGGCCGCGAAGTCGACGATCAGCGGCGCGTGATCGCTGAAGCGCTCGACCTTGTACACCGAGGCGCTGGTCGCCTTGGCCCCGATGCCCGGCGTCGCGATCTGGTAGTCGATGCGCCAACCCACGTTCTTGGCCCAGGCCTGGCCGCGGTTGCTCCACCAGGTGTAGGCCTCGCCCTCGGTCTCGGGGTAGAGCCGGCGGTAGGTGTCGACATAACCGAGTTCGTCGAGCAGCCCGGTCATCCAGGCCCGCTCCTCGGGCAGGAAGCCGGAATTCTTCAAATTGCCCTTCCAGTTCTTCAGGTCGATCTCTTTGTGGGCGATGTTCCAGTCGCCGCAGATCACCACTTCGCGGCCCGATTGCTTCAGCTTATCCAAGTGTGGCCAGAACCGCTCCATGAAACTGAACTTCACCGCCTGGCGTTCCTCCGAGCTGGAGCCGGAGGGCAGGTAGACCGAGACGACCGAGGTGTTGCCGAACACCGCCTCGATATAGCGGCCCTCCATGTCGATGTCGGGGATGCCCAAGCCTTCGATGATCTGGTCCGGCTGGCGTTTGCAGTAGAGGCCGACCCCGCTGTAGCCCTTCTTCTCGGCGTAATGGAAATAGCCGTAATAGCCTTCCGGGTTGAGCATAGGCTTGGTCATGTCGCCGACCTGGGCCTTGAGTTCCTGCAGGCAGATGACGTCGGCGTCTTGCCGGGGCAGCCAGTCGAAAAAGCCCTTGCGGGCGGCGGAGCGGATGCCGTTCAAATTGGCGGTTACAATTCGCATGGTTGTTTACCTTTTAACCGCAAAGGACGCGAAGTACACAAAGAAAACAATAAGGGCTGGCTTGGTCATCGGGGCACAGGCCGAATCGCCGAATTTCTTTGTGATCTTTGCGTCCTTTGCGGTTAATGCTATTCAATAAATCGGGTACCCGTATGCAGGACTACAAAAAAGACTTTATCGAATTCGCCATCGCGCAGCAGGTGCTGCTGTTCGGCGAATTCAAGACCAAGGCCGGGCGCCTGAGCCCGTATTTCTTCAACGCCGGCCTGTTCAACGACGGCGTGGCGCTGAAGCGTCTCGGCGAATTCTACGCGAAAGCCATCCTCGATTCCGGCGTCGCCTTCGACGGCCTGTTCGGCCCGGCCTACAAGGGCATTCCGCTGGTCGCCACCATCGCCGTCGCGATGGCCGGCATGGGCCGCAACGTGCCATTCAGCTTCAACCGGAAAGAGGCCAAGGACCACGGCGAGGGCGGCAACATCGTCGGCGCCAAGCTGCAGGGTCGCCTGCTGATCGTCGACGACGTGATCTCGGCCGGCACCTCGGTGCGCGAATCGGTGCAGTTGATCGGGGCGGCGGGCGCCACACCGTGCGGCGTGGCCATCGCGCTCGACCGCATGGAGCGCGGCCAGGGTGAGTTGTCGGCGGTGCAGGAGGTGCAGCAGCAACATGGCCTGCCGGTGATCAGCATCGTCAACCTGGACGATCTGACCGCCTATTTGAACGACAAGCCGGCGTGGCGCGAAACCCTGGACGCGATCCAGCGTTATCGCGCCCAGTACGGCGTGGCCTGAAAGATCAGCCGGCCAGTTTCTGCTTCAAGAGATCGTTGACCTGGGCTGGGTTGGCCTTGCCCTTGGAGGCCTTCATCACCTGGCCGACCAGGGCGTTGAAGGCCTTGTCCTTGCCGGCACGGAATTCCTCCACCGATTTCTGGTTCGCGGCCAGCACCTCGTCGATGATCTTTTCGATCTCGCCCGAGTCCGACATCTGCTTCAGGCCCTTGGCCTCGATGATCGCGTCGGCCTCGCCCTCGCCGGCCCACATCGCGGCGAACACCTCTTTCGCCAGCTTGGCATTCAGGGTGTTGTCAGCAGATCGTTTGAGCAGGCCTGCCAGCGAATCGGGCGAAATGGGTGATTGGGCAATGCTCAGATCGGCCTTGTTAAGGGCAGAGGCAAGCTCGCCGTTCATCCAGTTCGCGACATGCTTGGCGCCGACCATGAGGTCATCGGCATTCAAAATCTTGAGCGCAGCCTCGAAATAATTCGCATGTGCCAGTGATTGCGTGAGCAGACCGGCATCGTAGGCGGAGAGCAGATAATCCTTTTGATAGCGCGCCTGTTTGGCCTGCGGCAGTTCGGGCAGTTCGCCCTGCATCTGCGCGATCAGCTCGTCGTCGAGCTTGACCGGCAACAGGTCGGGATCGGGGAAGTAGCGGTAGTCGTGCGCCTCTTCCTTGGTCCGCATCATCCGGGTCTCGCCGGTGTCCGGGTCGAACAGCACCGTGGCCTGCTGGATCTTGTGGCCGTCCTCGATCTGCTCGATCTGCCAGCGCACCTCGTAGTCGATGGCCTGCTCGAGGAAGCGGAAGGAGTTGAGGTTCTTGATCTCGCGCCGGGTGCCGAATTCCTGTTGACCGACGGGACGGACCGAGACGTTGGCGTCGACCCGGAAGCTGCCTTCCTGCATGTTGCCGTCGCAGATGCCGATCCAGGTCACCAGATTATGCAGCGCCTTGGCGTAGGCCACCGCCTCCTTCGCGCTACGCATGTCCGGCTCGGACACGATCTCCAACAGCGGGGTGCCGGCGCGGTTCAGGTCGATGCCGGTCATGCCGTGGAAGTCCTCGTGCAGCGACTTGCCGGCGTCCTCTTCCAGGTGGGCGCGGGTCAGGCGGACGGTCTTGCTTTCGTCGCCCACCTGGATGGTCAGCGCGCCGCCCTCGACGATGGGCAGCTCGAACTGGCTGATCTGGTAGCCCTTGGGCAGGTCGGGGTAGAAGTAGTTCTTGCGGGCGAAGAGGTTGACCCGGTTGAGCTTGGCGCCGATGGCCAGGCCGAACTTGATCGCGCGCTCGACCGCGCCCTTGTTCAACACCGGCAGCACGCCGGGCAGGGCGAGGTCCACCGCGCAGGCCTGGGTGTTGGGCTCGGCGCCGAAGGCAATCGAGGCGCCGGAGAAGATCTTCGATTGGGTGGTGAGTTGGGTGTGGACCTCAAGTCCGATGACGGTTTCCCATTGCATTTTTAGAGGCCCTCCGGCGTGCGGCTATGCCAGTCGGTGGCGAGCTGGTATTGGTGGGCGACGTTGAGCATCCTGGCCTCGGCGAAGTAGTTGCCGATGAGCTGCAGGCCGATCGGCCGGCCGTCGGCGCCGAAGCCGCAGGGCAGCGACATGCCGGGCAGGCCGGCCAGGTTCACCGCAATCGTGTAGATGTCGGACAGATACATCTGCACCGGGTCGGCGTTCTTGGCGCCCAGGTCGAAGGCGGTGGTCGGCGCGGTCGGGCCGAGGATCACGTCGCATTGCTTGAACGCCTCGATGAAATCCTGGGCGATCAGCCGGCGCAAGCGCTGGGCCTGGATGTAATAGGCGTCGTAATAACCGTGCGACAGCACATAGGTGCCGATCAGGATGCGGCGCTTGACCTCGGCGCCGAAGCCTTCGGCCCGGCTCCTCTCGTACATGTCGGTCAGATCGCCGTAGTCCGCGGCGCGGTGGCCGTAGCGCACGCCGTCGAAGCGCGACAGGTTGGACGAGGCCTCGGCCGGGGCCAGCACGTAATACACCGGCACCGAGAGATTCATGTTCGGTAGCGAGACCTCGACCGTCTCGGCACCGAGCTTGCGGTATTCGGCGATGGCGGCCTCGACCGCCTGGGCGACATCGGGCGCCATGCCGGCACCGAAGAACTCCTTGGGCAGGCCGAGCTTCAGGCCCTGCAAAGGCTTGTCGAGGTCGCGGGCGTAGTCTTCCTTGTCGCGTTGCAGTGAGGTCGAATCGCGGCTGTCGAAGCCGGCCATGACGTTGAGCAGCAGGGCGCAGTCCTCGGCGCTGCCGGCCATCGGGCCGGCCTGGTCGAGCGAGGAGGCGAAGGCGATCATGCCGTAGCGCGAGCAGACGCCGTAGGTCGGCTTGAGGCCGGTGATGCCGCACAGCGCGGCCGGCTGGCGGATGGAGCCGCCGGTATCGGTGCCGGTCGCGGCCGGGGCCAGGCGGGCGGCGACGCAGGCCGCGGCACCGCCGGACGAGCCGCCGGGCACCGCCTTCAGGTCCCAGGGGTTCTTCACCGGGCCGAAGTAGGAGGTCTCGTTCGACGAGCCCATGGCGAACTCGTCCATATTGGTCTTGCCCAGGCTGGGCATGCCGGCGGCCTTGAACTGGCTGATGACGTGGGCATCGTAGGGCGAGACGAAATTGGCCAGCATCTTCGAGCCGCAGGTGGTCAGCCAGCCCTCGGTGCAGAAGATGTCCTTGTGTGCGATGGGCACGCCGAGCAGGGCGCCGGCCTCGCCTTGGCCGCGGCGGGCATCGGCGATCTTGGCCTCGGCCAGGGTCCGGTCGCGGTCGACCGTGATGAAGGCGTTGAGCGTGGGGTTCAACGCGGCGATGCGGTCGAGGTACTCGGTGCAGAGTTCGACGCTGGAGGTCTTTTGCTCCGCCAGCAGGGCGGAGAGCTGTTTCAGGCTGGCGTGGATCATGCGGAAACTTTTAAAGCGTGAGGGGGCTCTACTCGATGACCTTGGGCACCAGGTAGAGGCCGGCCTCGGTTTGCGGGGCGATGGCCTGGAAGGCCTCGCGCCGGTTCGGCTCGGTCACGGCGTCCTCGCGCAGGCGCTGGTAGACCTCCTGGGCGTGGGCCATGGGCGCGACGCCGTTGGTGTCCACCGCTTGCATCTGCTCGATCAGCTTGAAGATACCGTTGAGCTGCTCGCCGGTCTGTGCGGCCTCGGTCTCGGTCACGCGCAGGCGGGCGAGACGGGCGATGCGGAGGATGTCCTCGTTGGTCAACAACATGGCTGCGGGGTCTTATGGTAAGAACCCGTCTAGGGTATCATAACGGGCACTTTTCCGACCCGCCGATATAAGGCTCGAATACGTATGTTTGGATTGCTTCGCGGTTACTTTTCCACCGACCTGGCCATTGACCTCGGCACGGCCAACACCCTGATCTACGTACGCGGCAAAGGCATCGTGTTGGACGAGCCTTCGGTCGTCGCGATTCGCCATGAGGGCCCCACCGGCAAGAAGACCATCCAGGCGGTGGGCATCGAGGCCAAGCAGATGCTGGGCCGCACCCCCGGCAACATCCAGGCCATCCGGCCGATGAAGGACGGTGTGATCGCCGACTTCAACGTCACCGAGCAGATGCTGAAGTACTTCATCAAGAAGGTGCACGATACCCGCCTGTTCCACCCGAGTCCGCGCATCATCATCTGCGTGCCCTCGGGCGCGACCCAGGTCGAGCGCCGCGCCATTCGCGAATCCGCGCTGGGCGCCGGCGCCCGCCAGGTCTACCTGATCGAAGAGCCGATGGCGGCCGCGATCGGCTCCGGCCTGCCGGTCGCCGAGGCGACCGGCTCCATGGTGGTCGACATCGGCGGCGGCACCACCGAGGTCGGCGTCACCTCGCTGGGTGGCCTGGTCTACTCCGGTTCGGTGCGGGTCGGCGGCGACAAGTTCGACGATGCGATCATCAACTACATCCGCCGCAACTACGGCATGCTGATCGGCGAATCCACCGCCGAACTGATCAAGAAAGAGATGGGCTCGGCCTTCCCCGGCTCCGAGGTGCGCGAGATGGAGGTCAAGGGCCGCAACCTGGCCGAGGGCATCCCGCGCAGCTTCACCATCACCTCGAACGAGATCCTGGAAGCGCTGACCGAACCGTTGAATACCATCGTCTCCGCGGTGAAGTCGGCCCTGGAACAGACCCCGCCCGAACTCGGCGCCGACATCGCCGAGAAGGGCATGGTGCTGACCGGCGGCGGCGCGCTGCTGCGCGACATCGACCGGCTGTTGATGGAAGAGACCGGCCTGCCGGTGATCGTGGCGGAAGACCCGCTGTCCTGCGTGGTGCGCGGCTCCGGCCGGGCGCTGGAAGAGATGGATCGCCTGTCCACCGTGTTTACCAACGACTGAGGTGCGACTGAATCGCGTCGAACCCTTTCCCGGCTGGCAAGACCGATCGTTGATCGGTCGGCCGTGTCGGCGTCTCCCCGAAATTTCCCACACGCCGCAGTCCGGCGTGTTTTGTTGAGCTAGGCCATGTCCCCCGCTACCCAGGCGCCGCTGTTCGTCCGAGAGATGGGGCTGACTACGCGCTTCGGGCTCTATCTGCTGGTCTGTCTGATCCTGATGGCGGTCGATTCGCGCTACAGCGCGATGAGCGTGGTGCGCACCGGCATCAATGCGGTTGTCCATCCGGCGCAGCAGGTGTTGGTTTGGCCGTTCGAGTTCTTGGCCGATGCCGGCGGTTTTTTCACGGTACATAACGACTTGGTGCGCGAGCGCGATCGGCTGCTGCAAGAGCGGGGTCAATTGCGTGCGCGCCTGCAGGAATACCAAGCCTTGAAAAGCGAAAACGACCGCTTGCACACCTTGGCCGGCTTGCCGCCGGCGCCGGGCCTGCATCGCGTGCAGGCCGAGATCATCCGTGCCGACCAGGATCCGTTTACGCGCAAGGTCATCGTCAACCGCGGCAGCCTGCATGGCGTGGTCGCGGGCCGGCCGGTGATCGACGAGCTGGGTCTGATCGGCCAAGTCACCCAGGTCTTCCCGGCCTCGTCCGAGGTCACGCTGCTGACCGATCATAACCAATCGGCGCCGGTGCAGGCCAAGCGCAACGGTATGCGCATCCTGGTATCCGGCATGGGCTCGGATAGCCTGCTCGAGGTGCGCTACCTCGATCTGCATGCCGACCTCAAGCCGGGCGACATCCTGCTGACCTCGGGTTTGGATGGGATTTACCCGGCCGGCATTCCGGTTGCGCGGGTGTTGCAGATCGAACTGCCGCGCCATAACCCGTTTGCCCGTGCGATCTGCCAGCCCTTGGGCGGTGTCGGTCAACATCGTCACGTTGTGATCCTGATGCCGGAGAAACGCGCGTGAATGGAATCGGCAAATCGATGGTCAATGGCAGCAAGCCGCTGATCCCGCAGGGCGAGGAGTTGGCGCGTCCGCCGACGCGGCTGATGGTGCTCATCAGTATCGTCGCGGCCTTCATGCTCACGTTGTTGCCATGGCCGAAGGCGGCGTTGTGGCTGGTGCCGGATCTCGGTTTGCTCGTGCTGGTGTACTGGAATATCCATGCGCCGCGCTTGGCGGCCCTGGGCGCCGCCTTTGCGCTCGGCTTGGCGATGGATGCCACCCATGGTTTATTGCTGGGCCTGCATGCGCTGTCATACTGCGTGGTCACCTTCTTGGTGCTGATGCTGCGCCGGCGCCTGGCGTTCTTCACGCTCAAGGGTCAGGCCGCGCACCTCGCACCGCTGTTCCCTTTGCAAGAGGCCTTGGTTTTGTTGCTGGGCCTGGCCTATGGCCATAGCCAGGTGGACTGGCGCTATTTGGCGGCGGGTATCGTCACCGCCGCACTGTGGGTGCCGGCGTGCCTGGTGCTGGATCGCTTGACCGGACGGCCCGCCCGACTCGACAAGGTGACCGGCGGCTGATGGCCACGTTCTTGCGGATGGCCAATCCGGAAGAGGAGTTGCGCCGCTATACCTTTCGGATCAAGGTGGCGAGCGCCGTCGTCGCGGCTGCCTTCTTTCTGTTGTTCATCCGGTTCATTTGGCTGCAGTTGGTCGAGTACGACCGCTACCACGCCTTGGCCGAAAGCAACCGCATCACGCTGACGCCGACGCCGCCGGCCCGCGGCATCATCTACGACCGCAATGGCATGGTGCTGGCGCACAACTTCGCCGCCTACACGCTGGAGATCACGCCGAACAAGGCCGGCCGGCTGAACGACACCATCGATCGGCTGGCGGGTGTGGTCAATATCGACGCCAGCGACCGCAAGCGGTTCAAGAAGCTGTTGGCCGAGAGCAAGAATTTCGAGACCCTGCCGATCAGGATGCGGCTGAGCGAGGAGGAAGTCGCCCGCTTCGCGGTCAACAGCTTCCGCTTCCCCGGCGTCGAGGTGAAGGCCCGGCTGTTCCGGCAATACCCGATGGGCGATGCGTTCTCCCATGTCATCGGCTATATCGGCCGCATCAACCAAAAAGACGACGAGCGCATCAAATCGAGCGAGCAGGCCGCCAATTACCGCGGCACCGATCACATCGGCAAGTCCGGCGTGGAAGAGAGCTACGAGAACCTGCTGCACGGCATCACCGGGGTGGCCCAGGTGGAGACCGATTCCGGCGGCCGCGCGGTGCGCGTGTTGTCGCAGACGCCGCCGGTGGCCGGCAACAACGTGTATTTGCACCTCGACGCCAAGTTGCAGGACATCGCGACCAAGGTGTTCGGTCCCTATCGCGGCGCCTTGGTCGCGCTCGATCCACGCAACGGCGGCGTGCTCGCCCTGGTGTCCAAGCCCGGCTTCGATCCCAACCTGTTCGTCGACGGCATCGATCCGGCGAGTTGGCGGGCGCTGAACGAATCGCTGGATAAACCGTTGATCAACCGCGCCTTGCGCGGCATCTACCCGCCCGGTTCGACCTTCAAGCCGTTCATGGCATTGGCCGGCCTGGAAATGGGCTACCGCAAGCCGAGCGATGTGATTGCCGACCCAGGCTACTACTCGCTGCCGGGCAGCAGCCATCGTTACCGCGACTGGAAGAAAGAAGGCCACGGCATCGTCGACCTGAAGAAATCGATCACCATCTCGTGCGACACCTACTATTACCGGCTGGCGAACGACATGGGCATCGGCAATATGTATCGTTTCTTGTCGAAGTTCGGTTTCGGTCGCAAGAGCGGCATCGATCTGGAGGGTGAAGTGACCGGTTTGTTGCCCAACCCCGATTGGAAACAGAAGCGTTTCAAGCAGCAATGGTGGGCGGGCGAAACGGTGATCACCGGCATCGGCCAGGGCTATATGCTGGCGACGCCGTTGCAACTGGCCGTCGCGACCATGGCCATCGCCAACAACGGCACGGTCTACCAGCCGCAATTGGTCCGGGCCTGGCGCGACACCCTGACCGGGCGCATCGTCGAGAACCCGCCCAAGGTAATGGACAAGATCGAGCTGAAGCCGGAATACCTCGAGTTGGTGAAAGAGGCGATGGTCGACGTCACCCGGCCGGGCGGTACCGCGGCCGGCGCCGGCGCCGGTGCGCCGTATCAGTTTGCCGGCAAGACCGGGACGGCGCAGGTGACCGGCATCCGGCAAGGCGAGCGTTACGATGAACATCGGATATCCGCGCGGCTGCGTGACAACGCACTGTTTATTTCCTTCGCCCCGGCCGACAATCCGAAGATCGTCGTTGCGGTCATGGTGGAAAACGGTGGCCATGGCGGTTCGACGGCGGCACCGGTGGCGCGCAAGGTGATCGATTACTGGCTGCTGGGTAAGGTGCCGGAGGCCCTGCGCGAAACCGAGGCCGACCAAGGCGGCGAAACCGAGGATGTCGAGCCGGCCGATGGCCCGCCGGCGAGTGGAGTCCCTGCACGATGAACGTCCGTTTCTTTTTGGCCCGCCTGTTCGCCCATATCGACCGGCCGCTCATGGGCCTGCTCGGCCTGCTGCTGCTGGCCAGCCTGGCCACGGTGTTCAGCGCCTCCGGCGCTAGCATGGACAAGATCAGCTCGCACTTGATCAATATCGCCATCGCGCTCAGTGCGATGGTTGCGATTTCGCATGTGCCGCCGCAGCGCTTGATGCAATTCGTCTTGCCGGTCTATCTGCTCGGTGTGGTGTTGTTGGTCGGGGTGGCGGTGGCCGGCGAAGTGGTCAACGGCGCGCGGCGCTGGCTGCATATCGGCGTCACCCGCATCCAGCCCTCGGAGTTGATGCGGTTGGCGGTACCGATGATGCTGGCTTGGTTCCTGCACTATAAGCAGGAGATATTGAACACCCGGCATTATGCGATCGCGGCGGCCTTGCTGGTCTTGCCGGTGCTGTTGATCGTGCGCCAGCCCGATCTCGGCACGGCCTTGCTGATCACCGCCTCCGGTATCTACGTGTTGTTCCTGGGCGGTCTGTCCTGGCGCATCATCGCCGGCGGCGTGGTATTGGCCGGTGCGGCGTTGCCCATGGTTTGGCATATGCTGCACGACTATCAGCGGCAGCGGGTACTGACCATGATCGATCCCAGCTCCGATCCCTTGGGCGCCGGCTATCACATCATCCAATCCACCATCGCGGTCGGCTCCGGCGGCATGGCCGGCAAGGGCTGGTTGAACGGCAGCCAGGCGCACCTCGACTTCCTACCCGAGCGCACCACCGATTTCATTTTCGCCGTGTTCTCGGAAGAGTTCGGCCTGATCGGCAACCTGCTGTTGCTGCTGCTCTACGGCGCGATCATCTATCGCGGCCTGGCGCTGGCCGCGGTGGCCCCCAGCCTGTTCGGCCGCTTGCTGGCCGGTTCGCTGGTGCTGACCTTCTTCACCTATGCCTTCGTCAATATGGGCATGGTGTCCGGCATCCTGCCCGTGGTCGGTGTGCCTTTGCCCTTGGTCAGTTACGGCGGGACATCCATGGTCACCGTGTTGATCGGCTTCGGCATCGTCATGAGCGCGGCCAGCCACAGAAAGCTGGTGAAGACATGAGCATCCAGCGCCTGGCCCATGGTTGCCGCGGCGCCGTGCTGGTGTTGGCGGCGATCTATCTGAGCGGCTGTTCCATGCTCGGTACGCGCGGCCCGTCGGCCACAGGCGGACCGAAGAAGGGGGGCTACTATCTGGACGATGGGCCGGGCGACAATCCGCCGCCGAACCTGGATGCGATCCCGGATGCCGCGCCGAAAGCGGAACCTTTGGCGCGCGGCGCGAACAAACCCTATGTCGCGCTCGGCAAGGAATATGTGCCGCTGCCCGACGGCCAGCCTTACAAGGTGCGCGGCCTGGCTTCGTGGTATGGCCGGCGTTATCACGGCAAGCCGACCTCGAGCGGCGAACTCTACGATATGTATGGCATGAGCGCGGCGCATCCGACCTTGCCGATCCCGAGCTATGTCCGGGTGACCAATTTGCAAAATGGCCGCAGCGTGGTCGTGCGCGTGAACGATCGGGGTCCGTTCGTGGACGACCGCCTGATCGACTTGTCGTACACCGCGGCCTACAAGCTCGACATCCTGCGCGGCGTGACGCCAGTCGAAGTGGAGCGCATCTTCCCGGAAGACACGCGGCCGTCGGTGGTACAGGTCGTGCGGGTGGACCCGCCACTGATCGAAGAGGCCAAGCCGCTGGAGGCCGCCAAACTGGCCGAACCGGTCAAGGCCGTGGAGCCGATGAAGGCCGCCGAATTGCCTAAGCCGGCGAAGCCAGCCGGGCCGGGCGCCTATCTTCAGGTCGGCGCCTTCGCCGCGCAGGCGACCGCCGACGATTTGGTGGTGCGCATCGAGCAGCGGCTGGGTGCCTTGGCCCGGGGCGTGCGCAGCGTCCAGATCGGTGGCCTGTTCAAGGTGCATGTCGGGCCGTTCCGCGATGCCGAAGCGATGGATCGGGCCGCGGCGCTGATACAAGAGGCCTTCGGCATTCGGCCTTTCAAGGTGGAAGGCGGCCGGGTCGACGGCTACCGGGGTTGAACGGATACGACGATGGAGAGCAGCGTAATGCGTAGCGTGAGAAATTTTCTGTTTATCTGCGGCCTGGCCCTGGCGGGTGCGGCCAACGCGGCCCTGCCGGTGATGCCGCCGCCCAGCATCGAGGCCAAGGCCTGGCTGTTGGTCGATGCGCAGAGCGGCCAGGCCTTGGCCGAACGCAATCCCGACGCACGGGTCGAGCCGGCCTCGCTGACCAAGTTGATGACGGCCTATTTGACCTTCAGCGCCTTGCGCGATGGCCGCCTCGCGCTGAATCAGCCCCTGATCGTGTCGGAAAAGGCTTGGCGCGCCGAGGGCTCGCGCATGTTCCTCGACCCGAAACATCCGGTGGTGGTGGAAGACCTGCTCAAGGGCATGATCGTGCAGTCGGGCAACGATGCTTGCATCGTATTGGCCGAGGCGATCGCCGGCTCCGAGCAGCAGTTCGCGGTGTTGATGAACCAAACGGCGAAGAAACTGGGCATGAACCGCACCCATTTCGTCAATGCCACCGGGCTGCCGCATCCCGAGCACTACACGACCGCGCGCGACCTGGCGCGGCTGGCCACCACCTTGATCCGCGATTTCCCCGAGTACTACAAAATCTACTCGATCAAGGAATACAGCTACAACGGCATCAGCCAACCCAATCGCAACCGGCTGCTCTGGCTCGATCCGAATGTCGACGGGGTGAAGACCGGCCATACCGAAAGCGCCGGCTATTGCCTGATCGCCTCCAGCACGCGCGACCGCCGGCGCCTGTTGTCGGTGGTGCTCGGCACTGGTTCCGACACGGCGCGCGCGACCGAGAGCCAAAAGCTGCTCAACTACGGCTTCCAAGCCTATGAAACCGCCCGGCTGTATGGCGCGAACCAGGCGGTCGCGCGCATTCGCCTGTACAAGGGCAGCGAGAACGAGGTGCAGGCCGGTTTCCTGAACGATTTCCATGTCAGCGTGCCGCGCGGCACCGCCAGCCGGATCAAAGCCGAGTTGCGCTTCATGAACCCCATGCTCGCGCCGGTCAGCCAGGGGCAGAGGGTCGCCACCTTACGCTTGAGCCTGGACGGTCAGACGCTGGGCGATTTCCCCTTGCAGGCCTTGCAGGGCGTTAGCACCGCCAGCCTGATCGGCCGCGGCTGGGACAGCCTGTTGTTGATGTTCAAATAAGCGAGTCACCCATGGCCCTGGTCTACCTGAATGGCGAGTATCTGCCGCTGGAAGAAGCCAAGGTTCCGGTGCTCGATCGTGGCTTCATCTTCGGCGACGGCGTCTACGAGGTGATCCCGGTCTACAACCGGCGGCCGTTTCGCCTGAGCGAACACCTGCGTCGGCTGCAGCACAGCCTGGACGGCATCCGCCTGGCCAACCCGCACCGCGAGGCCGAGTGGGCCGAGCGCATTGGCCGCATCGTCGCGGCGGCCGAGACCGAAGACCAAGGCGTCTATCTGCAAGTCACCCGGGGCCCGGCCCCGCGCGACCACGCCTTTCCCAAGGCCGTGCAGCCGACCGTGTTCATCATGAGCAACCCGCTCAGTACGCCGCCGCGCGCCGCGGTCGAGCAGGGCGTGGCTGCGGTCACCGCCGTCGACAATCGCTGGCTGCGCTGCGACATCAAGGCCATCGCCTTGCTGCCCAATGTGCTGCTGCGGCAATTGGCGGTCGATGCCGGCTGCGCCGAGACCGTGTTGCTGCGCGACGGCTTCCTGACCGAGGGTGCGGCCAGCAACATCTTCGCGGTGCGGGATGGCGTCATCCTGGCGCCGCCGAAGTCCAACCTGATGCTGCCCGGCATCACCTACGACGTGGTGCTGGAGATCGCCCAGGCCAAGGGCTTTGCCCATGAGGTGCGCCAAGTCAGCGAGGCCGAGCTGCGCGGCGCCGACGAGATCTGGCAGACCTCGTCGACCAAGGAGGTCACCGCCGTGGTCCGGCTCGACGGCCAGCCGGTCGGCACGGGCAAGCCCGGCCCGGTGTTCTGGCGGATGCATGCGGCCTATCAGGACTACAAACAAACGGTGATGCGGGCGGCATCGTGAGCGAAGAGACGCTGCTCGAATTTCCCTGCGACTTCCCGATCAAGATCATGGGGAAACGCAGCGACGACTTCGCCCAGACCGTGGTCGAGATCGTACTGCGCCACGCGCCCGACTTCGCCGCCGAGACGGTGGAGATGCGGCCGTCCAAGGCCGGCAACTACCTGGCCGTCACCTGCACCATCCGCGCCACGTCCAAGGCGCAGCTCGACGCGCTCTATCTGGAGCTGACCGGCCACCCGATGGTCAAGGTCGTGCTGTAATCACCCGCCCCGGGCGGGCCGCGCATTTACCACATGCGCTCGTCGCGATACTGCAGACAGGCCTGTATCTTGTTCTTGAGGTCGGTCGCGGCACGGCTGTTGCAGATATTCGGCTCGCTCGGCGCGGCCACCGTGATGCTCGTGCCATCGGCGCAGCCGATCTTGATGGTATGCGCCACGGTCTCGGGATACTTGGCGCCGTGCAACAGGGTGCCGCCCGTTCTCAACGGCACCGAAGAGCAATCGGTCGGATCGGTTTGCCCTGCCACCTTGCCGAGTTTGCAGCGGACAAACTCCGGGTCCATCAAGTCCGCCGGGCAGATCTCCGCCGTTTCGGTGGCCCGCAGGTTATAGCGGGTACCGAAGTGGATCATATAGCCGCTGGTGGTGGCCGCGGTCTTGCCCACGACCTGGCCCTTGGTGACGGCGGTCCCGACTTCCAGCCCCGGGTTGCGCACGAAACACATCGCGATTTCGATACAACTGTCTGCCGTATCGATGAGCACACAATCGCCCGCTTCGCTGGGGTCGTAGCTTTTGACCGTGCCATCGATCGGCGACGTGACCTGTTGTTCTTTGTCGAAGAAGAAATCCATGCCCGGATGTCCTTCCGGGTGGCCGTTGATGCCATGCACGCCATGCGGCCAAATCGTGGGCTGCGCATTTTCAAGATTCACCGGCGGCAGAATCTGATAACTGGCCGGCGAGGCGCATTGACTCGGCGAGTTCGGCGAGCCGTTGATCGGCAAGCTCGAAAAATCGCCGAGATCCAACGCCTTGTTGCCGGACAGCTCGCCGTTATAAATAACGTGACGGCCGACGACCTCAAGGGAAGAGGCGCTCTTCGAATAGGTCCGCTTGAAGCCGTTGGGGATGGCCTGCGTCGGCGCGCCAGGCGGGCTGAAGTAAGCGCTGTAACTCTGCTCCGCCCAGTTGAATACCGCGTCGGCATCGGATTGCGTCGCGTTCGGCGGCGCCGTCGTGGTGACGGCGACCTCGTTCGAGTAATTGCTCCACGCGCCGTTTTTCGTTGCAACAACGGCCAGATAGAGGGTCGATGGCTCGGTCACCGAGGCGGAAAAGCTGTTTTGGGCCAGCGGGTAGGCGATGGAATAGTGGCCGGGGCTGGTGCCGCCGACGAAGACATAGCCATCCGCGCCTTGAACCGCCGAGGCCGCGATGCTCCGCGCGGTGCCCGTCATCGCCGTGGCCGGCGTAACGGTCAGGCTCGGCGCCGGGAGTTCGGCATCGATCATGGGCGGCACGACATCCGCGGCGAAGCCGCATGCCGTCCACGTAGCGGCGGCGATGGCGAAAGCAAAGACCGAAATGGTTTTATTTAGTTTTACGAACATGCCTGAATCCCCTTGCGGCGGCCGAATAACGGTGGTGATAGTGAGAACCCAGCCGGGAATGCTAAGCGAAATCAAGCGGGTACAACAACAGGATTTTCGGGTCGGGTTACCGGCACAGCCGCGAAGCGGCTTCACAACGCGAGGGTGGCAATCGTTCTAGGCAGGCTTTACCGGCGGCACAAAAACCCGGCCCGAATGGGACAGCGCGCAGCGGGGCCTTGCCGCCATGCGCCACCGCGTCGACAACCCGCGGTTCAAATGACAAGCGGAGGCAAGCATGACTTATGTCATGGAAGTGTCCACGGACAACGGCATCGTCAACACCCGGCTCGATGCGGAAACGTTTCTCACCTTGATTCAGGGCGATATGACGAACAATGCGACGCCTGCGCCGGAATAACCAACAACGGGGAGTACACAATGAGCGATTACATCATCGGCGGCTGGACACAGGATTTGACCGCCACGGCACCGGCGTCTTTTGCCCAGGCGATCTACGGCATGGTGACCGACCTGCAAGCACTCAAGACCGGCGTACCCGGCGGCTACGGTTGGAGCGTCGCCGGCACCGCGCCGCCCATCCAGCCCTCGGCCGCCACGCGCGTGCGTTGGGCCTACGGCGGGCAAGGCTGCACGCCGCAGGGCATGCCGGCCAATAGCCTGGACGTGGCCGCCATCGTCGCCGCCAGCGCCGCCTGGGCGGGTGTGGACGTGGACGACGAATGCGCGATGAATGCCAACCAGATCGCCATGGCCATGACGGCCCTCAAGCAGGCCGGCAAAGACACCAGTTATACCTTCATCGCCGGCTGGGCCTACAACAACCCCGACGCGCCCGGCGGCGATCCCGCCACCAACGCGGCGGTGCAAAACTTGGCCGATGCCGGTGTGTGCGACCGCTTCATGTTGATGTGCTACGGCGACCAGATGTGGTCGATGCCGGACATCGTGGCCAATGTCGGCCCCGCCATCGCCCGCACCGTGCAAAAGGTCGGCGACCCGAACAAGGTGATCCTGGCGCTCACGCCCGACGGTTTGACCATTGAAAACCGCGATTACTTCCTCGACCAGGTCGTCGGCAACAAGCTTGGCGGGCTGTTCGTCTGGGAGTGGCCGCGGCTCGGCGGCGCCGATCTGTATGCGATCGAACAGAAGCTGGGTATCGCGGCCTGAGCGATCGAAGACCCGTGGCGCCCGGTCCTATCGAACCGGGCACCACGAGCCCGGCGGGCGTGGCGTTCAGTAGCCGCCGCCCTTGCCCTTGCCGAGATCGCCCTCGGCATCGAAGAACATCCACAACAGGTGCGCGAACACCTCCGGGGCGATGACCGTGTGCCGGTTGTTGCCGGCCGCCAGGCCCTGGCGCAGGGCGTGGCGGGTGTCGGCATCGCCGGTCAGGTCGAAGATGATGTCGACGCTCTCGCCCAGGCCGAGCACATCCACCGCATTCTGGTAGACCGGCACGCCGCTGTGCTGAAAGCCGAGCACCACCGGCGAGTCGAGGTGGCGATGGGCGACCGCGACGATCTCCACCGGCTTGCCGCCCTCCTGGATGATTTCGAGCAAACGCTCGGCGAACTCCTGGCCCACGTTGCCCAGGCCCAGCAGGGCGACTTTGATCTTTTCACTCATGTTGTCTCCAGTCTCGTTTCATTATTGATTGGGGTGAAGCAGGGTCGATTCTAACCGGTGGTATCGTCGTCCGGGCGGGACGGCCGCCATCGGCGGCCGGCGAAGGCCTGGGCTCGCCGCGGTTCTACGGCTGCCACTTGAAGAACGCGACGATCAGCGCCGTCTGCTCGGCCGGCCAGACATGGCCGCCATTGTGGATGTAGGGCATCAATTCGATGCCGCTGCCGTTCCTGACCAGGGTGATGCCGGCGGCCTCGGTCGAGCCGGCGCAGGGGATGCCGAAGCGCGTGGCCGCGTACTGGATGGACGGCTGCTGGGTGGCGAACGGCACCACGTCGTCGGCCAGGCCCATGCCCATGAACACCGAGCGCGGTTCCGCCGTCTGGATCAGCGTATCGGCCTGCGCGGCCGAGAAGGCCAGGGCCTTGAACCGCTGCGGGCGCAGCGACCACAAGATGCCGACCATGCGCGCGCCGTTGGAATGGCCGACGGCGAACACCCGCTTCGGGTCGGCCTTGAAATACTGGATTGCGGCATCGAGCGTCGCGTCGGCGAAGGCGACATCGCGGTCGCCCTGGTCGCCGGGGTCGATCTGCCAGCCCGGCTTGCTGCCGGTCGGGTCGTTCGGCCCGGGGTTGCCGGTCAGGCCGTCGAGGTAGACCACCAAGGCCTCCGGCCAGGCCGCGTGAATCTGCGTGGCATCCGCCATGCTCTTGCCGTTGCTGTCCCGGCCATGGAAGGCCAGCACCGTCGGCACGAGCCCGGTCGTCGCCACGCTGGGCGGGCAGACATAGCCGCTGCGATTGACGCCCTGCACCGGTATCGTCTTTTGCTCGCAGGCCGCGTGGGCATGGCCGAACAGGGTGGCGCACAGCAGGCAGAAAAATCGAATGAGTGGTTTCATGAGCGTCACGGCTACAAAGCCGAGATGAATTCTTCGGGCGTTACGTCGGCTTGGCGCAGCACACCGGCCAAGGTGCCTACTTTGACTTCGCCATGCAAGGGGACGACACAGCCTTTGGCGCCGCGCCGCATGATGACGTGGCTGCCGGATTGGCGCAGCTTCTCAAAACCGAGACGTTCCAAGGCACGCACGATTTCGGCCCCCGAAACGCGAGGCAGTTTAGGCATGCGCTGGAACGCTGAAGGTCGTTACCAGCGGATGGCCCGGTGCCTGGATGGGAAACTCGGACAGATAGAGCGCAGTGGCCTCTTGCAGATTGGCAATCGCTTCTTCGACCGTCTCGCCTTGGGTGGTCGTCCCCGTCTCGGGGTTCAGGGCGACATAGCCGCCCTCCTCGGCGGGGGTCAGTACAGCAGTCAGTTCCATGCGGTCTGCTCCTCTCAGGATGCCTAATTATGGCCCATTCCAGGATCGGGATGGCGATAGGCGCGCTCAACCTGGGCGACTTCGACCGAGTAGGTCTCATACCAGCGCTCGCGGCCGAGCCGCTGCGCCCGCTGGTGCTCCGGGTGCGCCTTCCAGGCTTGGATGCTGGCCGAGTCCGGCCAGTAGGAGAGCGAGACCTCGTTGTCGCCCTCGGTCACCGAGTGGAACTCGATGCAGCCGAATTCGTTCAGCGCCAGCTCGCGCATGCGGGCGGCGGTTTGGTGGTATTCGGCGTCTAGGTTACGGATCGTGGCGCGGAAGATGACGAGGTACATGATGGCGCTGCTATCTATGAAGCGGGGCGTAACATCTAACTTTATGATTTGCTCTCAATTCGCCCCTGAACTGTCCCGGCTTTGATTTTCGTTGGTTTGTTTATCCAGATAGATGCTTAGTAGTAATGCAAGCAAAATCACTATGCCTATTAAAAGAAAGAAGGCATCTATATGGTCGCGAATCCATTCCCAACGAGATGAGAGTTCAACCAACACTGTAGTGCTTATAACTCCCTCCGAATACACTCCAGATATTGCTTCGCTTGTCTTTCCGTCAGTGCCCTTTTTGCCCCAAACCACAAAATAAATTGAAGATTCGGGCAATAATTTCGGTATCTCAACCTTTGTTTCGCCCTTGATGAATCGCACTTCCTTACCTTCGCTGCGCACGGAGATCATTCGCGCATTAGGAAAAGAGATACGTATGTCAGAAGCTAGTTTGTCTCCTTGGTTATGCAATCCAGCATACGTTATGGTGTCTAGCGGGGAATTATTTACGACTTCGCGGTAGTTTAGGCTAAGTATTTTCTTGTCTTCTTTAGATAATGAATCAAATGTCAAGTCGATTTCATTTGGCATTTCGAAAGAGGTGGTACTAGAGATTAACTCAAGCTCAGCCTTTGGAGATTTGAGGGTGGCATAGCCTTGATAGATGCCTGCTGCAATGGCAATTACAGAAATGATATTCCATAGAATTTTTAGCATGAGATAAATCCCCTGTGCGCTTTCTAGAAAGCGTTGTTTGCTATCGGTGCTGTATCGAGTAGGTTAGGTATTATTTGTGCATTTTATAATCAGCTCAATGCTGTATTGCGTCAATTCGCGATCCGGCTTCTGTTTCGTTTATGAGCATATTGAAAATGAGCCTGCCGATCACGATCAAGCGCTTGGGCCGCGCCGACTACGTGCCGACCTGGCGGGCGATGCAGGCCTTCACCGCGCAGCGCACCGCGGAGACGGTGGACGAGATCTGGCTGGTCGAGCACCCACCGGTATTCACCCTGGGCCAGGCCGGCCGGCGTGAGCATCTGCTGCGCGATGTCGGCATCCCCATCGTGGCGATTGACCGCGGCGGCCAGGTGACCTATCACGGGCCGGGCCAGGTGGTGGCCTATCTGCTGATCGACCTCAAGCGGCGCGGCATCGGGGTGAAGGAGCTGGTGCGGCGCATGGAGCAGGCGATCATCGATCTGCTGGCCGAGTTCGACATCCGCGCCGAGCGCCTGGCCGGCGCGCCGGGGGTGTATGTGAATGGCGCGAAGATCGGCGCGCTGGGGCTGCGGATCAAGGGCGGTTGTTCCTATCACGGCCTGGCCTTGAACGTGGCCATGGACCTGACGCCGTTCTCGGCGATCAACCCATGCGGTTATGAAGGCATGGCGGTGACGCAGATGCGGGATTTGGGGGTGGAGTTGTCTTGGGGTGAGGTGGGGGAGAGACTGCTCGATTACTTGCAGGGGCAGATGGCGGGGGATTGAGGGCGTTCGTGTGCGGTAGGCAGTTGGCCGGGGGCGCCCGGCAGCGCGTCACTTTCTTTGCTCGTGCAAAGAAAGGTAACCAAAGAAAGCACGCCCCGCTTCCGCCGAAACCCCGGCGCCGCTGCCGTCATGCAGGCGGCGAAAGAACTCGCTTCGCTCAGACAGCTTTCGCCGGCCTTCGGCTACCCTGCCTGACGCCATCGTCACCGGCGGCGTCAGAGGGGATGGGCAAATCCACTAACGTGCTGAATTCCCGCAAGCGGGAATGCTCTTTTATGTTTGAGAGTAGTGGCGCGATGCGCCGCTACTCTGGGTTTTTACGCTGTTGGTTTTCGAGTCCCCTCTGAGCCGCCGAGCTTGAACGAAATGATTGGGAGATGTCGGCGAGTACTGTTTGAGCCCGAAGGGCGAGTTACGCAGCCGCCCAATTATTTCGACCAAGCTCGGGGAGCCGAAGGCCGGCGAAGCGGGGCGTGCTTTCTTTGGCTACTTTCTTTGCACGAGCAAAGAAAGTATGTCCGCTGCCGGGCGGCCCCGGCCGTAGGCCTGCCGTGCACAAATGTCGTGCTAATTCCTAAGGCCGTAGCGCACTTCTGGATTTCCGCCTTCGCGGGAATGACGATCCTATTTTTTCTTGGCCCGCGGGTGCGCCTGGTCATACACCTTGGCCAGGTGCTGAAAATCCAAATGCGTATACACCTGCGTGGTGCTCAAACTGGCATGGCCCAGCATCTCCTGCACCGCGCGCAGATCGCCGGACGATTGCAGCACGTGCGAGGCGAAGGAGTGGCGCAGGGCGTGCGGGTGCACGCGCTGGTTGACGCCGTGCAGCACGGCCAGGCGCTTGAGCCGCTGGCCGACCACGCCGGTCGAGATGCGTTCGCCGCGCGCGCCGACGAACAGGGCCGGGGTGTCTTTGGCGAGGCCTTTCCGTTGCGGCAGCCAGGCGCGCACGGCGGCCAGCGCCTGCTGGCCGACCGGCACGATGCGGTCTTTCGAGCCCTTGCCGCGCACGCGCACCTCGCCGGCCTGCATGTCGATGCCGCCGAGGTCGAGGCCGACCAGTTCGGACAGGCGCAGGCCGGAGGAATACATCAGTTCGAACATGGCGTGGTCGCGCAGCGCGAGCGGATCGCCGTCGGTGCCGTTGAGCAGTTGCGCCATCTCGTCCGGCGACAGTGCGTTGGGCAGGCGCTTCTCGCCCTTGGGCGGGCGCAGGCCGACGCAGGGATTGGCGCTCACTTGATTGTCGCGGGCGAGGAACAGGTAGAAATTGCGCCAGGCCGACAGCGTGCGGGCCAGACTCTTCGGGGCCTGGCCGCGCGCATGCAGCGTGGCCATAAAGCGGCGGATGTCGTGGCTGTTGAGTTGCTCGGGTGCGCGGCCGCCGGCCAGTTCGGCCAGTCGGGCGAGGTCGCGTTGGTAGAGGTCGAGGGTGCGCGGGCTGTAGTGGCGGGCTTCGAGGCGCGTCAGGAAATCGGCGATGGATTTGCTGAACGCGTCGTCGGCCATTAGACGAAGCGCGACAACGAGGCGGCGGTCAGCTCCGACAGCCACTTCAAATACAGCGTACCCATTTCCGGGTAGAAGCGGCGTGGGTCTTCCGACGCGAGCAGCAACATGCCCTTCATGTTCGTTTCCTTCAGCGGGGCCAGGGCGAACGACTGCTGATGGGCGCCGGCCTCGCCCAGCCAGGCGCGGGCCTCGTCCGGCACGGTGTGGCCGCATTGCGGGCTGGTCAGGCTCTCGGTCAGCACGCGGATGTCTTCGCTGACCGGCTTGAACTCGGGCATGTCCAGGGTATGGTCGCCCCACAGCCGCACCGTGACGTGCGGCACCGCGAAGCTCTCGCCCAGGTTGAGATACAAGGCCTGCAAGGCCGCTTCCAGGCTGCGCGCGCGCATCAGGCCGAGCGACAGCTTGTGCAGCTTCTCGCCGATGGCATCGTTCTCTTCGGCGAACTGGATGAACTCGCGCAGCTTGCCTTCCAGGCCGCGCGCCTTGTCGCGCAGCATCATGACTTGGCGCTCGCCGATGGAGATGGCCTGGCCGCTGTGCGGGTGCGGCACGTTGATGTGGTTGAGCAGATCGACGTATTGCGAAAAGAACTCGGGGTTGTCTTCCAGGAACTGCGCAACTTGGTCGTTGGTGAGCTGGGTCATAGTTCGATTTCGCCTTCGAAAACGGTCACGGCCGGGCCGGTCAAATAAACATGGGCGTCGCCACCCGCCCAGCGAATGGTAAGCGTTCCGCCGCGGGTTTGCACTTCCACCGTCGACTCGAGCAGGCCGCGCTGGATGCCGGCGACCACGGCGGCGCAGGCGCCGGTGCCGCAGGCCAGGGTTTCGCCCGAGCCGCGCTCGAACACGCGCAGCTTGATCGCCCGGCTGTGCAGCAGTTGCATGAAGCCGACGTTGACCCGCTGCGGGAAGCGCGGGTGGCGTTCGATCTCCGGGCCCCAGGTCGCGACCGGCGCGGTGTCGACGTTGCAGGTCTCCAGCACCGCGTGCGGGTTGCCCATGGACAGCGCGACGATCTCGACCGGGCCGTCGGCGATGTCGAGCACATAGGTGGTCGCGCGCGCGTCGGCGACGAAGGGAATGTCGGCCGGCTCGAACCGGGGCGGGCCCATGTCGACCGTGACTTGGCCGTTGGCCTCGAGCCTGGGCACGATGACGCCGGAGGCGGTTTCGACCCGAATCTCGGATTTGCCGATCAGGCCCTTGTCGTGGACGAAGCGGACGAAGCAGCGGGCGCCGTTGCCGCACTGGCTGACCTCGCCGCCGTCGGCGTTGAAGATGCGGTAGCGGAAATCGACGCCGGGCAGCCTGGGCCGTTCGACCAGCAGGATCTGGTCGCAGCCGATGCCGAAGTGGCGGTCGGCGACGAAGCGCAGTTGTTCCGGCGTCAGCGCGACGTATTGATTGATGCCGTCGAACACGACGAAGTCGTTGCCGGCGCCGTGCATCTTGGTGAATTTATAAACGTGGCTCATAGGAACAGCGCGATGTAGTCCTTGTAGAGGCAGCGATCCATCACCACCGTCATGCCGGCCGCGCGCGCCTTCTCCGCCGCGGCCTCGTGGACGATGCCTTCCTGGATCCAGATTGCCGGCAAGTTTAGCGCGAGGCACTCGTCCACGACAGCGGGGATGTGCTCGGCGGCGCGAAACACGTCGACCAGGTCGATCTTATGGGGCACCTCGGCCAGCGAGGCGTAGGCCTTTTCGCCCAGCACGCTGTCCAGCGCCGGCCGCACCGGCACGATGCGGAAGCCGAAGCCCTGCATCGCCTTGGCCACGGTATGGCTCGGCCGGCCCGGCTTGGGCGACAGGCCGACCACGGCGATGGTCTTCACCTGCTTGAGCAGGGCACGCAGCTCGTCGGCGGAAGGGTTATGAAAGGCCATTGGAAATCCCGTTTGGCGGTTGGCTAATTCGATATGCCGTTTCCCTCACCCTAGCCTCTCCCGGAGAAGGGTTGGGGATGAGGGGCAACCTTAGAGCTACTCATGCGGTCTCCAGGCTCTTGGTCATCACAAAGTCATCCATCACGAAGCCCTCGCCGATGTCTTCGACGATAGGCACCAGCACCTCGAAGCCGTATTTGCGATAGGCCGCGACGGCCTGGGCGTTGTTTCGATTAACCCGCAGCACCAAGCGGCGCGAGTCGTGGCGACGGGCATAGTCGATCAGCGTGTCCAGCAGCAACTGGCCGATGCCGTGGCGCTGATAGTCCGGGCGCACATACAACTTGTCCAGTTTGTAGTCGCCGTCCATCAGGGCATAGCCGTGGGCGAAGCCGAGCAGGGCGTCGCCGGCCCGCGCGACCAGCCAGCGGTCGCCGCGGGCGAGGGTCTGCCGGATCAGGGCCGGCTTGTAGCGCGCGGCCAGCATATAGTCGATCTGCTCGATGCTGATGATGTCAGGGTAGTGGGTGTGCCAAATTAGCCGGGCGAGCTCGGCCAGGGCCTCGGCCTCGTCCAGCGCCAGCGGGCCGACCGCGACTTGCTCAGTCATACAGGCGCGCCTCACCTTCGGGCCGGGTCTTGAATCGCTGGTGCAGCCAGAAGTATTGCTCGGGCAACTCGCGCACGCGGTCTTCGATGAAGGCGTTCATCCGCCTCACGTCGGCCTCGACGTCGCCACTGGGGAAGTCGGTCCAAGCCGGATAGAAGCGGGCGACATAGCCGTCCGCGGTCTGTTCGGCGATGCAGGGCACCACGACGGCGCCGGTCAACGCGGCGATGCGCGACAGGCCGGTCAAGGTGGCGGCGGGCACGCCGAAAAACGGTGCGAACACCGCGTCGCGCCGGCCGTGGTCGAGGTCGGGCAGGTAGTAGAACGGCAGGCCGCGCTTGATCGCGCGCAGCACCGGCTTCACCCCCACGCGCTTGTCGTACAGTTCGATCGGGCCGAAGCGGCTGCGGGCATGCTGGATGAGCTTGGCGATGGCCGGGTTCTTGATCCGGGCGTAGATCGACACCGTCGGCGAGTGCACGATGGACAGGCGCACGGCGGCGAGGTTGAGGCCGACGAAGTGCGGCGCCAGGATGATCAGCGGTTTGCCCAGGTGCGGAGCGATGTGTTCGAAGTCCTCGATCCGGGTCAACGTCTCGACCTGTTGTTGCGTGCCCCACCACGACACCGCCTCTTGCAGCGTGGCGCGGAAGAAGGCGCGGTAATGGGCCTTGAGCAGCGCAGCGCGCTCGACCGCGGTCTTGTCCGGAAAGCACAGGCGCAGGTTGGTCGCGCCCACGCGGCGCCGGCGGTTGGGCAGGTGGTAGAGCAGGCCGCCCAGCGCGGCGCCGAGCCGGCCCAGGGCGCGGGCGCCGAGCAGCCGGTACAGTAGCCAGAGCAGGGCGAGGCCCAGGCGGGTGATCATGCCGCCCGGTTCCACAAAACGGCATGCGGATTCTGGCGGAAGGGCATGGATCGCCACGAGCCTTGCGGCGCTCGCGATGACGTCATTGCGAGAAGACGAAGCCTTCGTGGCAATCCAGCCGGGGTAGGGTGCGCTCCGCGCACCATCAATAAGTTGGTGCGCGGAGCGCACCCTACGGTCACGCCGTTCATGCGACGGCCTCCGGCGGCGGTGGCATGAAGTCGGCCCGGTAGCGGTAGATGCGGTAGTTCCACAGATATTGCGCCGGGTGGCGGCGCACCGCCGCCTCGATCCGGCGGTTGACCTCGGCCCCGGCCTGTGTCGGGTCGGCCGGCAAGTCCAGGGGTTCGATATGCAGCCGAAAGCCGCGGCCGAAGGCCAGGCGCTCGGCATAGACCAAGAGCGGGGTGGCGCCGGAGGCCTCGAGCAGGCGGTAGGGCAGCACGGGCATATAGGCCGGCCGGCCGAAGAAGGGCAGCCAGGCGCCGTCGCCCTTGCTGGCGACCTGATCGGGCAGGATGAACACGAGCTCGTTGCGCTTCAGGGCCTTGAGCATCGCGCGCACGCCGCCGGTGTCCGGCTCGACCGTGGTCAGCTTGCCGCGCTGGCGGCCGGCCAGCATCAACTTGTGAAACCAGTCCTGGCGCGGCCGGCGGTAGAGCGCGGTGACCGGCCAGTGCGGCGCGAAATACAAGCCGGCCAGCTCCTGGCTGCCCAGGTGCGGGCAGAGCAGCACGACGCCGCGGCCCCGGGCCACCGCCGCCTCGACGTGCCGCCAGCCCTCGCAGTCGCGCACCAGTTTCAGCGCCCGGTCGAGTGGGCGCAGCCAGATCGGCAGCAGTTCGGCGAGGCCCTTGCCCAGCTCGGCGGCGGCGCGCAGCCGCAGGCCGGCCGAATTCAGGCCGGCCTGGGCCAGGGTGTCGACCATGTCCCGACGCAGGCGGGCGCTGAACAACAGGGCCAGCAGGCCGAAGCCGGCGCCCAGGGCGTGGGTCGACGGCAGCGGCAGCCAGGCGAAAAGCTTCAACAATAGGCGCATCGGGGGATTCTACTTAGATGGCGCTTGGATTGACCAAAAAAGGCGACAAGGCTAGCATGCGCGACATGTCTGGTGACAGACAGGCCGCCGAGTTAATTGCAGCGATGCATCCAGACAAATTGCGGGCGGGATAGAAAACCAGCTAAAGCGTCCCGCTCCTATCCCCGGAGGCGGCCACGCCGAAGACCAAGGGGAAGCGATAGGAGTCTTTCATGAGCAAGGAATATTTATTCACCTCGGAATCCGTGTCCGAAGGCCATCCGGACAAGGTGGCGGACCAGATCTCCGATGCCATCGTCGACGCCATCCTGACCCAGGACAAGTATTCGCGCATCGCGGCCGAGACCCTGGTGACCACCGGCCTGGTCATGCTGGCCGGCGAGATCACCACCAACGCCCAGGTCGACTACGCCCGCGTCGCGCGCGAGACCATCCGCCAGATCGGCTATGCCGACCCCAGCCTGCGCTTCGACGCCGACGGCTGCTCGGTCCACGTCTGCTACGGCCAGCAGAGCGCCGACATCGCCCAGGGCGTGAACGCCGCCTACGACGACAACCTGGATCAGGGCGCCGGCGACCAGGGCCTGATGTTCGGCTTCGCCTGCGACGAGACCCCGCAGCTGATGCCGATGCCGATCTGGCTGGCGCACCGTCTGGTCGAGCGCCAGGCCATGCTGCGCAAGGACGGCCGCCTGCCCTGGCTGCGTCCGGACGCCAAGTCCCAGGTCACGCTGAAATACGTCGACGGCAAGCCGGACAGCATCGATACCGTGGTGCTGTCCACCCAGCACAGCCCGGACATGGCCGAAGGCCCGGCCGGCCAGCGCCGGATGAAGCAGTCCGCCATCGACGCGATCATCGAGGACATCATCCAGCCCGTGCTGCCCAAGGAACTGATGAAGGGCAAGATCAACTACCTGGTCAACCCGACCGGCGTGTTCGAGATCGGCGGCCCGCACGGCGACGCCGGCCTGACCGGGCGCAAGATCATCGTCGACACCTACGGCGGCGCGGCCCCCCACGGCGGCGGCGCCTTCTCCGGCAAGGACCCGTCCAAGGTCGACCGCTCGGCCGCCTATGCCGGCCGCTACGTGGCGAAGAACATCGTCGCCGCCGGCCTGGCCAGCAAGTGCCTGGTGCAAGTGTCTTATGCGATTGGGGTAGCCAAACCGACCAGCGTGATGGTCGAGACCTACGGCACCGGCAAGGTCTCCGACGAGCGCCTGACCGAACTGGTCCTGCGCCACTTCGACTTGCGCCCGAAGGGCATCGTCAAGATGCTCGACCTGCTGCGGCCGATCTACCAGAAGACCGCCGCCTATGGCCACTTCGGCCGCGACGAGCCGGAATTTGGCTGGGAAAATACGGACAAAGCAGCCGCGCTACGCGCGGACGCGGGCCTGTAAGGCCAGGCCATAGGCCTTTGTCCGTATTTCGGCGCAGGCTAATTCGGCGTAGCCGATGTTAAGGCGCGAAGCGCCGGCCGGAGACAAAATACGGAGCGAGTCTCCTGTAACGCGCCACTTTTAGAAGTGGTTTGTCCTCGCTGAGGAGCGCTGCAACCCGCGATGCGGGCCAGGCTCAGCCGGGATAGTCGAGTAGTAACGGCGCTCGTTCATTGCTTGAAGGAGTTTGAAATGAACGCACCTGCCAACTTCACCGACTACAAGGTCGCCGACATGGCCCTGGCCGACTGGGGCCGCAAGGAAATCCGTATCGCCGAGACCGAGATGCCCGGCCTGATGGCGATCCGCGAGGAATACGCCAAGAGCCAGCCGCTCAAGGGCGCGCGCATCACCGGCTCGCTGCACATGACCATCCAGACCGCGGTGCTGATCGAGACCCTGACCGCGCTGGGCGCCGAAGTGCGCTGGGCCTCGTGCAACATCTTCTCCACCCAGGACCACGCCGCCGCCGCCATCGCGGCCGACGGCATCCCGGTCTACGCGGTCAAGGGCGAGTCGCTCACCGAGTACTGGGACTACACCCACCGGATCTTCGAGTGGCCGGACGGCGGTTATTCCAACATGATCCTGGACGACGGCGGCGATGCCACCCTGCTGCTGCATTTGGGCGCCCGTGCCGAGAAGGACATCAACGTCCTGGCCAAACCGACCAGCGAGGAGGAGACCGTGTTGTTCGCCGCGATCAAGGCCAAGCTCAAGCAGGACCCGACCTGGTATTCCACCCGCCTGGCCCAGATCAAGGGCGTGACCGAGGAGACCACCACCGGCGTGCATCGCCTGTACCAGATGCACGAGCGCGGCGAGCTGAAGTTCCCCGGCATCAACGTCAACGATTCGGTGACCAAGTCCAAGTTCGACAACCTCTACGGCTGCCGCGAGTCGCTGGTCGACGGCATCAAGCGCGCGACCGACGTGATGGTCGCCGGCAAGATCGCCGTGGTCTGCGGCTACGGCGACGTGGGCAAGGGCTCGGCCCAGGCCCTGCGCGCCCTGTCGGCGCAAGTGTGGGTGACCGAGGTCGACCCGATCTGCGCCCTGCAGGCCGCGATGGAAGGCTACCGTGTGGTGACCATGGAATACGCCGCCGACAAGGCCGACATCTTCGTCACCGCCACCGGCAACTATCACGTCATCACCCACGACCACATGGCCAAGATGAAGGACCAGGCCATCGTCTGCAACATCGGCCACTTCGACAACGAGATCGACGTCGCCAGCATCGAGAAGTACCAGTGGGAAGAGATCAAGCCGCAGGTCGACCACATCATCTTCCCGGACGGTAAGCGGATTATTCTTTTGGCAAAAGGGCGCCTGGTGAACCTGGGCTGCGCCACCGGCCACCCGTCCTATGTGATGAGCTCGTCGTTCGCCAACCAGACCATCGCCCAGATCGAGCTGTTCCAGCACACCGACCAATACCCGGTCGGCGTCTACACTCTGCCCAAGCACCTGGACGAGAAGGTCGCCCGTCTGCAATTGAAGAAGCTCAACGCCCAGCTCACCGTGTTGACCAAGGAGCAGGCCGACTACATCGGCGTGCCGGTGCAGGGCCCGTATAAGGCCGAGCACTACCGGTATTGAGCCAGTCCTTGCTCGAAACAAAGGCCGCCATTGGGCGGCCTTTGTCATTGCGGTGAAGAAAAGGCTATACAAATCCGCTAGCTGGCTTCGGCCGCTCGCTTTGCGAGCTTAACCCTCGCTTTGCTCGGGTGAGCCTACGCCGAAACGCATTATTTGTTTACAAAAATGCGTTTTCGCGTATCATGCGCGGCAGTTGTGCACTGCAGTTATGGCTTTTCGCCGCATCGATGCGGCGTCTCTGACCTAAGGGACTGTACTCACAGCCCCATCAGCCCCAACCCCCAACGTTGCCTTTCCAGCGGCTTCGTGACATCCGGTTGGCGCCGATGTTACGTAGCCGAAGCGCCCGAATCCCGGGTGTCGCGGCGCTTTTGCCTGCTTTCCCGGCAGGCCGACGCTTTGCGGTTCGCCGCATGGAAAGGTATTTATGCAATTCTCCGAACTCGGTCTTCACGCCAACATCCTGAAGGCCATCGAGGCCACCGGTTACACCGAGGCGACCCAAGTGCAGGCCCAGGCCGTGCCCGCCGCCCTGGCCGGCGCCGATCTGTTGGTTTCATCCCAGACCGGCAGTGGCAAGACCGCTGCCTTCTTGTTGCCCAGCCTACATCGCTTGGTCGAGCCCTCTACTGCGCAGGGCAATGGCCCGCGCATCCTGGTGTTGGCACCGACTCGCGAGCTGGCCCAGCAGGTGGAAACGGCCGCCCGCACCTACGGTAAGGAGCTGCGCCGCTTGCGCACCGCCAGTCTGGTCGGCGGTGCACCTTACGGCCCGCAGCTCAAACAGTTGTCGCAGCCGGTCGACATCGTGGTCGCCACCCCCGGTCGCCTGATGGACCACATGGAGCGCGGCCGCATCGATTTCTCCCGCCTGGAGGTGCTGGTGCTGGACGAGGCCGACCGCATGCTGGACATGGGCTTCATCGATGACATCGAGGCCATCGTGGCCAAGACGCCGGCGACCCGGCAGACCCTGCTGTTCTCCGCCACGCTCGACGGCGTGGTCGGCAAGCTGGCGCGCCAACTCACCCGCGACCCGCAGCGCATCGAAGTGGCGGCGGTCAAGGCCGACAAGCCGCAGATCGAGCAACGCCTGCACTTCACCGACGACCATGAACACAAGTCGCGCCTGCTCGACCACTGGCTGCGCGATGCCGAGCTGAATCAGGCCGTGGTGTTCACCGCGACCAAGCGTTCGGCCGAGGAGCTGACCGACAGCCTGCGTGACCAGGGTCACCTGGCCGACGCCCTGCACGGCGACATGCCGCAGAACAAGCGCAACCGCACCATCCAGCGCTTGCGCGAGGGCCGCACCCGGGTGCTGGTGGCGACCGACGTCGCCGCCCGCGGCATCGATGTCGCCGGCGTCACCCACGTGATCAACTTCGACGCGCCGCGCCAGGCCGAGGACTACGTCCACCGCATCGGCCGTACCGGCCGCGCCGGCCGCAGCGGCATCGCGGTGACCCTGGTGCACCACCGCGAAAAGCACCTGGTGCGCGAGATCGAGCGCTACACCGGCCAGTCGCTCCAGGCCGAAACCATCCCCGGCCTGGAGCCCAAGGCCCGGCCGCCGCGGACCGAACAGCGTCCGCGCCAGGGTCAGGGCTATGGTCAGGGCTATGGTCAGGGCCAAGGCAAGTCCTGGGGCGCGCGCAAGGAAGGCGCGGGCAACTGGTCCGACCGTCCGGCCCGGCCGCAGGGCGGCTACAAGAAGGACGGCTACGCCAAGCCTTACGGCGAGCGGGGCGAAGGCGGCTTCAAGCGCGAGGGCCGGCCCAACGGCGACGCGCAGCCGCGTTCCGACTGGAACAACAAGCCGCGCTCGGATTGGCGCGACAAGCCTTATGGCCTGTCGGGCGAGCAAGCGCCGCGTGCCTATGATCGCAACAACGCGGGCAATAGCCAGCCCAAGCGCGCCGAGCGCGGTGCCGATCCGGCCCGACGCGAGGACAGCTGGAAGTCGCCTGCCGAGTGGAACAACCGTGGCCCGCGCAAGGCCTATGCCGGCGCCAAGCCGACGGCCAGCAAGCCCGCCGCCAAGCGCAGCAATCGCTGGGACTGATCGCCAAGCACCGCAACAAAAACGGCCGCTGATGCGGCCGTTTTTATTTGGGACTGACGGGCGGCTTATTTAGCCAAGCCGAAGCTCTTCACCGCCTGGTCGAACACGGACTTGTCGACCTTACCCTTCTCGCCCCAGAGGACCACCATGTACTGGCCGCCGTCCTTCAAGTATTGGGCGGTATGCTTTTCATAGACCTTGCCGCCGTCCTTCCAAGTGGTATGCAGGTAGTTGCCGGCCTCGCCCGCGACGGTCAGCGCCCCTTCGCCCACCACGGCGTGGTCTTTGCCGTCATAGCGCTTGCCCTCGGCGCCGATGCGCCATTTCTTGAACTCGTCCAGCGAGAATTCCGGACCTTGGACCTTGCGCAGATAGACGCCTTCCAGCGTGCTGCCGGTCTTGGGGTCCTTGAAGAAGAGCATGAGCAGGTTGTCCAGGTCCTTGTAGCCGGGGGCCCAGCCGGTGGGGACATCCATCTCGAAACGGGTGCCGGACAGCTTGCTGCTGTCGGCGGCGGTGGCGGTCAAGGCCAGGCAAAGGCCGAGCGTGGCGAACAGGATGTGAAACAGGCGCATGGCGGATCTCCTTGTAGTCATGGTGTCGCGCGGCGCGATAGGTCCGCCGCACGGCCATGGTAGCGCCAGGACCGCGCTAGCGATTTAGCATGAAGCTACTAGGGGGATGCCGCAGGCGCTTAGCCCGCGTGGTATTGCCGGCTCTCGGCATGCACGGTGTCGACCAGCACCCGCACGTTGTCCGGCGGAGTGAACTGGGAGATGCCGTGGCCCAGGTTGAACACGTGGCCGTGGCCCTTGCCATAGGAAGCGAGCACGCGCTTACTCTCGGCGGCCACCGCCTCGGGTGTGGTGAGCAGGATGGTCGGGTCGAGGTTGCCTTGCAGCGCGACCTGGTCGCCGACACGCTTGCGCGCCGCGCCGATGTCGATGGTCCAATCCAGGCCGACTGCATCGGCCCCGCATTGGGCGATCTGTTCCAGCCACTGGCCGCCGCCCTTGGTGAACACGATGCGCGGCACGATGCGGCCGTCGTGCTCGCGCTTGAGCGCCGCCATGATCCGCGCCATATAGGGCAGCGAGAACTCCAGATAGGCCGCCTGCGACAGCATGCCGCCCCAGGAGTCGAACACCATCACCGCCTGGGCGCCGCATTCGATCTGGGCGTTCAGGTAGTCGATCACCGCCTGCGTGGTCACGTCGAGGATGTGGTGCAAGAGGTCGGGCCGCGAATACATCAGGGTCTTGAGCTTGGTGTAGCTGTCGCTGCCTTCGCCCTCGACCATGTAGCAGGCCAGGGTGAACGGGCTGCCGGAGAAGCCGATCAGCGGCACCGAGCCGTCGAGCGCACGGCGGATCTCGCTCACCGCGTCGAGCACATAGCGCAGGTGGTCGTGTGGGTCCGGCGCCTTGAGGTCGCGGATCGCCCATTCCTCGCGCAGCGGCCGCTCGAACTTCGGCCCTTCGCCCTCGGCGAAGTACAGGCCGAGGCCCATGGCATCGGGGATGGTCAGGATGTCGGAGAACAGGATCGCGGCGTCCAGGTCGTAGCGGGCCAAGGGTTGCAGGGTCACCTCGGTGGCCAGTGACGGGCTCTTGCACAGGTTGAGAAAACTGCCGGCCCGTTGGCGGGTCTCGCAGTATTCCGGCAGGTAGCGGCCGGCCTGGCGCATCAGCCAGACCGGTGTGTAGTCGGTGGGTTGGCGCAGCAGGGCGCGCAGGAAGGTGTCGTTCTTCAGGTGGCTCATGGCATATCCAGGAAATCAGGCCGCCATTTTACCCCAGCCTGGTGCCCCTACCGGGCGCCGGTCCCGTCCTCATGCCGTTCGTACCAATATCGGCGCCGTCTCTATCGATCTATTTGGTAGATCGGATTAATCATAACAATTCATTAGATCAATGATCGTCATCTCCCTAAGATTCGTTCGTCGCTTCACACCGAGCCGACTTACCCAACCTAAGGAGATGCAAATGCAGTCTTTGATCAACACCGAAATCAAACCCTTCAAGGCCCAGGCCTACCAGAACGGCCAGTTCGAGCACGTCAGCGACGATGACCTGAAGGGCAAGTGGTCCGTGGTCTTCTTCTACCCGGCCGACTTCACCTTCGTCTGCCCGACCGAGTTGGGCGACCTGGCCGACAACTACGCCGAGTTCCAGAAGCTGGGCGTCGAGATCTACGCCGTGTCGACCGACACCCACTTCACCCACAAGGCCTGGCACGACACCTCCGAGACCATCGGCAAGATCCGCTTCCCGATGATCGGTGACCCGACCGGCACCCTCACCCGCAACTTCGGCGTGATGATCGAAGAGGCCGGCCTGGCCGAGCGCGGCACCTTCGTGATCGACCCGCAGGGCAAGATCCAGATCATCGAGATCAACGCCGGCGGCATCGGCCGCGACGCTGCCGAGCTGCTGCGCAAGGTCAAGGCCGCCCAGTACGTCGCCGCCCACCCGGGCGAGGTCTGCCCGGCCAAGTGGAAGGAAGGCGAGGCCACCCTGGCCCCGTCGCTCGACCTGGTCGGCAAGATCTAAACCCTAACCGCGCCCGGGTCGCCCCGGGCGCAATTTCCCAGATGGTAAAACCGAGGCGTTGCCGAAATGCGCGCCGACGCCTTCGTCCTGCCATCCGCCATTTGGAGAACACCATGCTCGACAGCAACATCAAGACCCAATTGCAGGCCTACCTCGAAAAACTCATGCAGCCGATCGAGCTGGTCGCCAGCCTCGACGACAGCGACAAGGCGCGCGAGCTACGCGCACTGCTGGAAGACATCGCCAGCCTGTCGGACAAGGTGAGTTTGGTGGAGAATGGCAACGATGCCCGCCGGCCCTCGTTCTCGGTCGGCCGGCCGGGCGAGGCCGCGCGCATCCGCTTCGCCGGCATCCCCATGGGCCACGAGTTCAGCTCGCTGGTGCTTGCCCTGCTGCAGACCGGCGGCCATCCGGTCAAGCTGGACGCCGAGGCGGTCGAGCGGATTCGCGCCCTGCCCGGCGAGTACCGCTTCGAGACCTATATCTCGCTGTCCTGCCACAACTGCCCGGAGGTGGTGCAGGCCCTGAACACCATGGCCGTGCTCAACCCCAACATCCAGCACGCGATGATCGACGGTGCCCTGTTCCAGGACGAAGTCGCGACTCGTCAGATCATGGCCGTGCCCAGCACCTATCTGAATGGCGAGCCCTTCGCCCAGGGTCGCATCGGGGTCGAGGAGATCCTGGCCAAGCTCGATACCGGCGCCGCCGCCCGCGATGCGGCCAAGCTGGCGCGCAAGGAGCCGTTCGACCTCTTGGTGGTCGGTGGCGGCCCGGCCGGTGCGGCGGCGGCCATCTATGCCGCGCGCAAGGGCATCCGCACCGGCGTGGTGGCCGAGCGCTTCGGCGGCCAAGTCATGGACACCCTGGCCATCGAGAACCTGATCTCGGTGCCGCAGACCGAAGGCCCGAGGCTGGCCATGGCCCTGGAGCAGCACGTCAAGGAATACGCGGTCGACATCATGAACCTGCAACGGGCCGAGGCCCTGGTGCCGGCCGCTGAAGGCGGCCTGGCCGAGGTGCGCCTGGAGAACGGCGCCGTGCTCAAGGCCAAGGCCGTGGTCGTCGCCACCGGCGCCCGCTGGCGCGAGATGAACGTGCCCGGCGAGAAGGAGTATCGCGGCCGCGGCGTCGCCTACTGCCCGCACTGCGACGGTCCCTTGTTCAAGGGCAAGCGGGTGGCGGTGGTCGGCGGCGGCAACTCCGGCGTCGAGGCGGCCATCGACCTGGCCGGCGTCACTGCCCATGTCACCTTGCTGCAGTCCAGCGAGAACTTGAAGGCCGATGCGGTGTTGCAGGACAAGCTCTATAGCCTGCCCAACGTCACCGTGATCAAGAACGCGCAGACCACCGAGGTCCATGGCGACGGCAGCAAGGTGAACGGCCTCAGCTACACCGACCGCACCAGCGGTGCGCGCCACCAGCTCGCGCTGGAAGGTGTCTTCGTCCAGATCGGCCTGCTGCCCAACACCGATTGGTTGAAGGGCGCGGTCGCCCTGTCGAAATACGGCGAGATCGAAGTGGATACGAAGGGCCAGACCTCGGTACCCGGCGTCTTCGCCGCCGGTGACGCGACCACTGCGCCCTTCAAGCAGATCATCATCGCCATGGGCGAGGGGGCCAAGGCCAGCCTCGCCGCCTTCGACCACATGATGCGTACATCAGTGCATACGAAGGTTGCATAAAGACCGGCCGTGGCTATGCGGCTGATCTGGGCGGTGTGATCCAGCCTTGGCTGTAGAACAACATGTAGAGCCCGATGTTCAGCGCAATGAGCAGGAATACCGTGAGAAAACCGATGGCGGCGTCGCTGATGAAGCGCGGTGCGAGCCAACGGGTAATTCGCCAGAGCGGCCGGGTGATCTTGTCGAAGAAGCGGTAGACGAAATTCTCGCGGTAGCGTTGCCCGGCGAGGATGGCCAGGAGGCCCTGTCCGATAAAGGTATAGATCAGCAGTCGGATCAGCAATTGCAGGACTTGGTAGATGGCATACATATCCATGGAACTCTCCAAATGAACGGGGCCCGCCTAAGCGGGCCCCGGTTCAGTTCAACACTGGGCGGTCAAGCCGCTTCGGTGCTGACATCGCCCTTCAGGGCAGGGTAGCGGACGTGCTCGACCAGGTCTTGGGTCTTCGTGTCCGGCGCCTTGCTCAGCAGGCTGACCACGATGATGGTCAGGAAACCGGCGGGGATGCCGAAGATGCCGGCCGAGATGTCGGTGATGCCGAACCACTTGTCCATACCGTAGAACTTCACATTGATCAGGTAGTACAAGGTGAGGCCGAGGCCGACGATCATGCCGGTCACCGCACCCGCCTTGGTTGCCCGCTTCCAGAAGATGCCTAGCACCAGGGCCGGGAAGAAGCAGGAACCGGCGATCGAGAAGGCCCAGGCCACCATCGACAGGATGGTATCGGGCTTCAACGAGGCCACGTAGGCGGCGATCAAGGCGACGACCAGCAACAGGCCCTTGGACACCGCCAAGCGGCGGGTGGTCGAGGCATTTTGATCGATCATCTTGTAGTAGACATCGTGCGACAGCGCGTTGGCGATGGTCAGCAGCAGACCGTCGGCGGTGGACAGGGCCGCCGCCAAACCGCCAGCGGCGACCAAGCCGGCCACTACATAGGGCAAACCCGCGATCTCCGGCGTGGCCAACACGATCACGTCGGGGTTCAGGGTCAGCTCGGCCAGTTGCAGGATGCCGTCGTGGTTGATGTCTTCCACTTTGACCAGACCGACCTTGGCCCAGGAGGCTACCCAGCTCGGCAGATCGGCGATGTGGGTGCCGATCAGGCTGGTATAGACCTCGTACTTCGCGAACACGGCATAGGCCGGGGCGGTGAAGTAGAGCAGGAAGATGAAGAACAGCGACCAGAACACCGACTCCCGGGCCTCTTTCACGCTCGGCGTGGTGTAGAAGCGCATCAGGATGTGCGGCAGCGCGGCCGTGCCCACCATCAGGCAGAAGGTCAGCGCCAGGAAGTTCAGTCGGGCGGTGTTGCGCGCCTTGTCATCCTTGCCCGGGAAGGCCTCGGCATGATGGGTCAGCGGGCTGGATTTTTCCTTGGCGGTGGCTTGGTCCTTCTTCAGCTTGTCCACCAGGGCCGCGGAGTTTTTCGGAAACTCGTCCACGGCCTTCTGCGCCTTGCCGATCTTGTCGGCATCGCCGCCAGCCTTGGCTTCGTCCAACTTGGCCACGACGCCCTGTTTCTCGGCATCGTAAACGGCCATGTCGCCGCCCTCCAGGGCCTTGATCTTCTCGCCGATCCCTTTGGCGCGCTCGGCATAGGCCTCGCGAGCGGTCAACTGCGCCGGGTCGGCCATGATGGCGTTCTCGCGCTCGGTGACCTTCTGCAACACCGTGCCATACACGGCCTGCGGCACCGGGATGCCGGTGACCTTGTAGGACATGAACACCACGGGCACCAGGTAGGCGATGATCAGGATGACGTACTGGGCCACCTGGGTCCAGGTCACTGCGCGCATGCCGCCCAGGAACGAGCAGACCAAGATACCGGCCAGACCGGCGAACACGCCGACCTCGAAGGTGATGCCGAGGAAGCGGCTGGTGATGATGCCGACGCCATAGATCTGGGCGGTTACATAGGTGAACGAGGCCAGGATGGCGCCGACCACGGCGATGGTTCTGGCGGCGTTGCCACCGTAGCGGGCACCCATGAAGTCGGGGATGGTGAACTGGCCGAATTTGCGCAGGTAGGGCGCCAGGAACAGCGCCACCAGCACATAGCCGCCGGTCCAGCCCATGACGAAGGCAAGGCCGTCATAGCCCTTGGCGTATAGCGTGCCGGCCATACCGATGAAGGATGCCGCGGACATCCAGTCGGCGCCGGTGGCCATGCCGTTGAACAGGGCGGGCACCTTGCGACCGGCGACGTAGTATTCCGACACGTCGGCGGTGCGGCTCATGATGCCTATGCCGGCATAGAGCGCGACCGTGGCGGCCATGAAGGTCCAGCCGATCCACTTGTCGGGCATGCCCATCGACTCCGCGACCGCCAGGGCGAGCACGAATAGGATGAAGCCGCCGGTATAGAAGCTGTAATACTTCTTGAGTTGCTGAGCGAATGCGCTAGCCATCTTATTTGCCCTCCTCGGCGACGCCGTATTCATCGTCCAGTTTGCCCATGCGCTTGGCATAGAACCAGATGATCAGCACATAGATGATCAAGGCCCCTTGGGCGCCCATATAAAAGGCAAAGGGGAAGCCGAAGATGGTGATTTCGCTGAGTTCGCGGGCGAAGTAAATCACGACATAGGTGGCCACGAACCAGATGGCGAGCAGAATCCCGGTCATATTCAGGTTTCTGCGCCAGTACTCACGGTGCTTCTCCGTCAGTTGCATAACGCTCTCCTCGTTTGGTGGTGTGGATCGCTGTCTTGGACGACACCTCTGATGTGTGCCTTGCCGAATCTCCCCTACCTTGCACTGACAGCCGTGCAAGGCCGCCACAGTATATGCCTACCAGAGAGGCGTTCAAGCGCTTTTTCGGACCGGCGAAACACCGCGCAGACGCTCGATGCGAGGGCGTTCCGGTCTTCATATGCTGGCGCCGAGCCAGCGCTGAGCCTTCTCCTGCCCCAGTAAATCTCGATAGCATTGCAGCCCATGCGCTTGTGCCAGCGGCAGGGCGGTCAAGAACAATTGGGCCGTAGCCAGGGCGTCGGCCAGCGCATTGTGCCGCGCGTAGTTGCCGATGCCGAAGTGGCGGGTCCAATGATCCAGCGCTCGATGCGAGCGAGCCAGCTCCGGCAATAGGCTGGGCATGACATAAGCCAGATCCAGCCAAGGAGGGTGGAAATCGAAACCGAGAAAGGTTTTGCAGGCCCGACGGATCATGGTCGCGTCGAAGGCGACATGGAAGGCGACCAGGGGTGAGCTGCCTAGATAGCCGAGAAAACGCAGCAAGGCCTCGCCCGGTTCGAACCCCTCGCGCTGCCGCTCGCCGCCGATGCCGTGGACCAGGATATTATCCTTGCCGCTGACTTCGCTTTGGCGCAGCACGATTTCGAAGCTGTCGGCCAAGTGGATACGGCCATGATGGACGGCGACGGCGCCGATCGCGATCAAGCGGTCGCGCCGCATATCCAAACCGGTGCTTTCGACATCGATCACCACATAGCGTTCTTGCTCGAACGGCAGGGCGAGATCGGCGGCGGGCAAGGCTCGCCAGGCGGCGAGACGCTCGGCCAGTTCGGGCGGCAGCACCACCCGGTCGAGGCGGCGGGCCAGCCAATGCCGAAGCGGCAGGCTCATGCCTGGTAGTCCAGGGCCAGCCGTGCCTGGATCTTGCGCGCCTGGCGGAAGGCCTCTTTCAGGATGCGGCGGTCGAGCTCGTTGAGCCGGTCGGGGTTGATGCGGTTGTCCAGCGCTTGGCCGGACTCATTTTCCTCATGCTGACGGCGCAGGCGTAGCAACTGGATAAAGAAAAAAGCGGCAATCCAGGCCTCGATCTCCGCCTTGGGGAGGTTGAGTTTGAGGCCGGCCTGGCGCAGACGCTGAGCGGTGCCGGTGGCGGCCGAGCCGGTGGCCAGCGCAAAGACCCGGGCGGCATCGACGAAGGGCATGGCGCCGTTGAGCTTGAGGTCCAAGGTATCGGCATGGTCGCCGCCCGATTCGGTGACAAAGTCACGGACCAGACCCAGGGGCGGCCGATTGCGCAGCGCGTTGGCCACCATCTGGTGCAGGAAGCGAGGGGTGGCCGCGGCCTTGGCGCAGAGCCATTGACGCAATTGATCGGCCAGCGGGGTTTGGCCGTAGAGCGGCCGGAAGTCGAAGAAGATGCTGGCGTTGAGCAGGGCCTCGGGATCGCCGGCGTCGATCCAGCGGGCGAACAACACCTTCCATTCGGCCAGCGACAGGCACCACTTCGGGTTCATCGCCATGATTTGGCCACGGCACAAGGGGAACCCGCAGGCATCCAGGGCCCGGTTGATCCGTTCGGCCAGCGACAGGCATTCGGCACGCACGGTCTCGGGGTCTTCGCCCGCACGGACCTCGAAGATGATGCCGTTGTCCTGGTCGGTCGCCAGCGTTTGCTCCAACCGGCCCTCCGAGCCGAAGGCGAGCCAGCAAAAGCCGCGTGGGCGAGTGTCGGTCGCGGCGCATTCCAATTCGATGACCCGTTGGGTCAGCAGGTCGTTCAGCGTGGACAGCAGCAGGGTCAACTGTTCGGCGCCAACGCCCTGGGCCAGCATGTTGTGGCCAAGCTGGCGGATGTCCTGCGCGGCCTGCTGCAGCTGGCCGAGTTCGTTGGCGCTACGGATCGCGGAGGAGATTTGGGTGACGCCAATGCGCTGCAGCGAGAACAGATCTTTCTCCGAGATCACGCCGACCAACCGGTTGCCATCGACCACCAGCACGTGGCGGAAGCCGTGTCTAGCCATGGCCAAGGCCGCTTCAAAGGCGTGGGCGCTAGGCGGCAGGCCAAGCGGTTGCGGACTCATCAACGCCTGGATCGGTGTGTCGAGCGGTGCATTGGGCAGGATGACCCGGCCGATCAGGTCGCGCACCGTGAAGATACCCAGCGGTTGCGCGTCGGCCTGCGTGACAACGATGGAGCCGATGCCCTGCTCGCGCATGATTTCCAAGGTTCGGCGCAGCGGCGTCTCCGGGCTGCAGGTGATCGGGGCGCGGCGAATCAAGCCGCCTAGGCGGCTTTCCAGCGATTGCTGTTCGGTGCTGGCCGATAGATAGCGGGCTTGGGTTTGACGCTGCGATTGGGCCAGCAGGTCGGCCAGGCGCAGGGTGCAGAAGGCATGAAACGGCGGCGACAGATCGAGCAGGCTGTGGAAATCGGCGGCCGGTAGTTCATAGCAGAAGACATCGGTCTCGGCGCGGAAGTGGCTGATGGCCGCTCGGCGCGAGAGTAGGGCGCCGATTGGGAAGCATTCGCCCTCGTGCAGCTCAAGCCAGGCCGCTTCGCCTTCGCGTTCGCCGCGGACGATGCCCTGTTTGATGATGTAGAAGGTTTGCGCCGCGCCCTGGTCCGGTGCCAGCACGGCTTCGCCTTTGCCGTAATAACCGATCTTGAGGCGCTCGGCCAGCCAGGCCAGATGCGTCTGCGCCATGCGGTCGAACGGCGCATGGCGCGATAAGTGGTCGACGGTGGCGGCGATGAGGGCGGCGTCAATGGGCATGCTCGGCTCCGGCTAGACCCGGATACTATAGCGGCAAGCTGGCCCAGCCGGCCGGGGGTACTAGGCCAAAAGTTATAGACGTCTACATCCTTTGGCCAATTGTTAAGCCAAAACAGGCGATTATGATAGACCCTGATTGCAGCGCGTTGATTTCGAAACTCGCGGCGGTCAGGGAGAGAATTCCAGAAAACTCCTCCAGAGTTTTTCGCCGGGCCCCGTGCCCGGCTTTCTTTTTTTATAGCCCCAGTCTTTGCCACAAGGCGCTGGTCAGCGCGGCCTGGTTCAGCGTGTAGAAATGCAGGCCGGGCGCACCACCGGCCAATAGGCGGTCGCACATGCCGGTCACGAAATCCAGGCCGAAGGCCTTGATCGAGGCGGTGTCGTCGTAATAGCTCTCCAGCTTTTTTGCCAGCCAGCGAGGGATGTCCGCGCCGCACATCGCCGAGAAGCGCGCCAGTTGCGCATAGTTGGAGATCGGCATGATGCCCGGCACGATCGGGATGGTGATCCCACGGGCCTGGCAGTCGTCGACAAAGTTGAAATAGGCGTCGGCGTTGAAAAAATATTGCGTGATGGCGGCATTGGCGCCGGCATCGACCTTGCGCTTGAAATTGGTCAGGTCGTCGGTGTAGCTGCGCGCCTGTGGGTGTGTCTCGGGGTAGGCCGCGACTTCGAGCTCGAACCAGTCGCCGGTCTCTTGCCGGATGAACGCCACCAATTCGTTGGCATAGCGGAACTCGCCGGGGTCGGCCACGCCCGAAGGCAGGTCGCCGCGCAGGGCGACGATGTGGCGAATGCCGTGCGATTTGTAGATATCGAGGATTTCGCGGATGTTGGCGCGGGTCGAGCCGATGCAGGACAGGTGCGGCGCGGCGGCCAGCCCTTCGCTCTGGATCTCCAGCACGGTCTCCAGGGTGCGGTCGCGGGTGGAGCCGCCGGCGCCGAAGGTGACCGAGAAGAACTTGGGCTTGAGCTGAGCCAGTTGCTTGCGCGTTTCGCGCAGCTTGACCACGCCCTCGTCGGTCTTGGGCGGAAAGAATTCGATACTGAAGGTGGCTTGTGTCATGTCGAAGGGGTCCCGTTTAAGTATTGGATTTTAACTCAGCGCCAGGCCCAGGCCCTTGCCGATCAGCCAAGTGGCCGAGCCGGCCGCGCTCCCGATCAGCAGCATGCGCAGGCCGCCCAGGAGGGCGCGGTTGCCGGTGAATAGGCTGAGGGTGGCGCCGATACCGAATAGGCAAATGGCGGTGACCACAGCGGTGCCGAGTAAGGCAATGCGGCCGGAGAACAGAAAGTAGGGCGCGAGCGGCAATAGGGCGCCGACGGCGAAGGCCAGGAAAGAGGCGGTGGCGGCCAGTTGCGGCGAGCCCAGCTCGGCCGGATTCAAGCCCAATTCCTCGCGGGCCAAGGTGTCGAGCGCTTGATCCGGGTCGCGGATCAGGGCCTTGGCCACCCGCTCGGCTTCTTCCTTGGCAATGCCCTTGGCTGCGTAGATGAGGGCCAGCTCGGCCGCCTCTTCTTGCGGATATTGGTCGAGCTCTTCGCGCTCCAGCGCGATCTGGTATTCGTAGAACTCGCGCTGGGCGCGCACCGAGACATATTCGCCGGCCGCCATCGAAAAGGCCCCGGCCAGCAGGCCGGCGATGCCGGACAGGATGATGATGTCCGGTTCGGCCCCGGCCCCGGCCACGCCGAGGATCAGGCTGGCGTTCGACACCAAGCCGTCGTTCACGCCGAATACCCCGGCCCGCAGACCGCCGCTGCCCGGCATGCGGTGGCGGCCGACATCGATCTGATCGGTGCGGGTCGGCATGGCGTGCGGCAACGGCGCGTTGTACAGGCTCATGCCGCGGACCTTCATCGCGGCCAAGATGCTACGGAGCGGCGCGACGCCCAGGCGCCCGACCAGCCAGGCAACCAGGCGGGCGCGCAGATCGGGGCGAAAGTCGGCGGGCACCGGTTCGCCCGCCTTGCGCAGCTCCACGGCCCAGAGCTTGGCCTGTTCGTCCGCGGCTTGGGCCAGTTCCAGAAACAGCACTTGGCGCGGCGTGCCGGCCTCGGCATCGGACACGATGCGGTAGAGGTAGGCCGAGCGCTTTTCTTCTTTCCAGCTATCCAGGGCGTGCACGATGTTTAGCGGTGATAGGTCAGATGCGATTATCGCGCACGGCTAGTCCTTCGCTTCAATTTTGCCATCCTTGAGGAAGAGCGAATTGAATAGCCACAGATAGAGGCCGATGCCAAGGGACAGGACGATGGTCCCGGCCAATGCGGCCCAGTGCAAGATTTGCTCGCCCCCGTTCAGGCGCAGCGCCCGAAATATCGGCAGGCCCTTTAATTCGTTTTGGATGCCGCCGTGGCTGAGCAGCAAACCGAGCAGGAAGACGACCACTGCACGGAACGCGTCGTCAAGCGTGAGCGGGCTGGAGACCAGCACCCGATCGCCATAATAGGCGTAGCCAAACCCGAGCAAGCCGAGCGTGGGCACGAGATAGGCCAGGCCGCGCAGGGCGGCCTGCCAGGGCGTCAGAAAGAACGGCCGTAGAAACTGGCGTGCGCCGACCTTGATCCGGCGATGCAGCCAGATCAAGCGCAGGTTGTCGCTCAGGTAATGGCGAATCGCCAGGAACCGCCAATTTTGGCGTTGCCATCGGCCGCTGGAGAGCGTGCACAATGGGCCTTGTTCAATCCGTTCGTGCGCGAGGTTGTAGCCGTCATACATCAGGGCGTAGGCCTCGGCGTCGCTGAAGGCATCGAGATCGGTGCGAATGTTGGACAAGCGATAGATCGTCCCCTCGGGCCGATCGGCCGGGCCGGGGAAGTTCGGGTAATCGACGCTGTTGGCAAACGATTGGCGGGTATGGGCCAAGGCGTAGCCCTGCATGCCGCTTTCCTTGCGCAGCCCGGCGATGGCCGGGTCGTCCGGGTCGCAAGTCGCCTGCTGCAGGGTATGGCCGGAATCCACCCGATACAGGATGTCGCTGCGGATCTTGTCCATCATCACTTCGTTGGCGCGTTGGGCCACCTGGAAAAACTTGGTACCGAGGATGGGCTGGTCGTCGAGCTGGCCGCTGGCGTCGCTGATCACGAAATGCGTGCAGTGTTGGCCATACAAGGCGTCGACGCCTTGGTTGTCGTAGACACCGCCATCGCACAGCTCGACGACGATATCTTGGTTGGCGCCGATTTTATAGAGATCGTGGATGGCCAGCGGCGGAAAGATGCCCGGCACGGCAGCCGAGGCGGCCACGGCGTCGGCCAGGGTCAGGCTGTTGAGCACGCTCTGCCGCTTTTCGGGCAGCGGCCACTTGTCCGTCGGCGGTGGGTTGCGGCCGTCGAAACGCAAAATCGGCAGATAAAAACCGACATCGTTCTGTAGGGTGAAGGCGCACAGCGGTTCCGGTTCGCCGACGTAGGAGCCGGTGAAATGCCAAGGGTGGCCGGTGTTCAGGCAGGTCGCGTTGATGACCAGGATGGGGATCTTGTATTCCTGCGCGGCATTGTAGGTGTCGACCTCGACCGGCTTGCCAGCCGGCGCGATGTGGATGTCGCGCAAGGCGATGTTGGGTTCGCCGCCGGCATCGTCGTAAAAATAGCAGTTCAGCAATTCGGCCATGTGATCGCTGCGTGAATAGTTTTCGCGCAGCATCTTGGCGTTTTTCCATGGGTTGAGGAACAGGCGCAGGCGGATGTTTTTTTGCACCGCGACCAGAAAATCGCGCTCGATCTCTGCCACGATCTGGCGATAGATCGCCGGCGTCGGTTGCGGGCTGCCCGGTCGCCGGCCTTCGAGCAAGCGCTTCAGCTTGAGGTAGTAATACGCCCCGATGATCGAACCGCCGGAGACGGTCGAGATCACTTCCACCTTGTGCAACATCTCCCGCTCCGCCAGCGCGGCGAGCACGCCGATGTGGAACAGCGAGGCGCGAAAGCCGCCGCCGGAAAGGCAGAGGCCGAGTTTGGTCGGTGCGGTCGTGGCCATGGTTCCCCCCCTTGCGTCTACCAGCCGTGCAGCGCAAAAAAGCCGGCGCGGTTCAGCGTGTCTTTGCCATAGTCGCGGCCGGCGGTGTAGTAGTCGATGTCGAGTTGATTTTGCACCGCCTTGATCACGTTGCCGGCGCCGCAGTTGTAGGCGGCGAGCGCGGCTTGCATCAGGGCCTGGCCGGAGAGTTGCAGCTTGCGCGCGAGCAGGTCGCGGTTTTGCGCCAGCACCTGGCAGCCGTAGGCGAGGTTGGCGGCCGGGTCATGCCAGTTGCCGGTACGGGCGAACTCGTGGGCGTCGTAATCGATTTGCATCAGGCCGCGGCCGAAGCCGCCGCCGTCGGGCGGCAACGGTCCGGTGCGGTAGGTCGTGGGAAAGCGGCGTGGGCTAAAGTCGCCGGTGCCGCCGGGGCCGATCGGTTTCAAGATCAACCCCCAGTGCGATTCGCGCGAGCCGATGCCGCCGACGACGGCGGCGGGCAGCTTGTATTGTTGGGCGCTGGTTTGGATGTTGCCGCGATACTGTGCGGCTTCGTTAAGTTGGGCGAGCAGGCCGGGGTCGTCCGCGGCGTAGGTGGTGCCGGGCTGGCTCGGGTCCGGTGCGGGTTCGCCCAGCAGCTTGGCCCAGGTTTGCGGGCCGGCGATGCCATCGTCGATTAGGCCGTGTTCGCTTTGGAATTGTGTCACGGCAGCCTCGGTGCCGCGGCCGAATAGACCGTCGACGTCCATGGCGTAGCCATGCTGCTTAAGCTGGGTTTGCAGCGCACGAACCTCGTTCTGCAGGTCGGGCCGGGTATGCGGATAGCCGTCGAACAGGCGTAGCGTTGGATGTGGCATTTTTGCCCCCCTTGGTTTCAAACCCTTCTCAGTACGGCGAACGGTGGTGCGCTGAACCGAACGGTCCGTGCTCAACAGGCGTCGTGCGGCTGACTAATGGCCCTTGCTCGTTTCTTCTGGCGTGATCTTGACGTCAAAAGGCGCGCGGCTATCGTAGTCGGTCTTCCAATAGCCATCGGCGTCCGGATAGAGGATGCGTAGGCTGTCTTGCCAGCCGAGACTAAGGCCGAAGCAATCCTGGCCGCCGCGGAGGGCCAAACCGATCCCGCTGGCGTGGTGCAACTGGGGCCCTTCGCCCGGCAGGTAGGCGGATCGAACCAGGCCGACGTGGTTGCGGATGCCGTCGTCGTCTCGCCATCCGCCGGGCAGGCTGTGCGCGGAGACCTCGGGCTTGGCCGCGGCCATGTCGGTTTGCTCGACGCCGATGAACAATCCGGCGCAGCTCGCATCGAGCCGGGCGACAAACCCCAACTGGTTCGCCTGCACCATCGTACCCGTCGGCCGTTGTTGGTAGCGCAGCCACATCAGGCCGGCGCGCTGTTGCCGGCCATCTGGGCCAGTCCAGGATACGGCGCAGCCTTGCAGGCTGGCGAGCAAGAGCGCAGAAGCGGCCCACCGGCAAAAAGCCATCAGCCGGATTTTTGTAAAAACACCAACAGCCCGTCGTCGACCTCCGCGACGTGATAGGCCTGCCAATCGCTCTGGCCTTCCATATTCAATCTATCCAGATATTCGTTGATCCGGCTTTGGTCCGTGGCGAGATCGTCGAGTGAAATCTGGAGCTTGATGATTTGGTGCACCGTGGCCATGTTGTCCTCCCTTTTTACTTCAACATCTGCTTCGCCTTGTCGCTGACGCTGAGGATGTCTGCGCTGGTGAGCCGAGGCATGACATGGCCGCTGAAATAATCGCCCGCCTTGCCTTCCTTGTAATCGCCGGCCTTGCTGTTCGGATAGGTGGCTTGGACCCAATCGAAGAAGGCCTGGATCTTGCCCGTGCTCTGTTCATTATTGAGCATTTGCCGAAGGTCGTTTTTTGCCTGGGAGACCTTGGAATCCGTATAGCCGGGATCGCTGTTGGTGGCGATCTTGGTCAGCTTAGCCTTGATGTCGTCCCGTTTCACCAGTTTTTCCGCGGCGCTGCCGGTCGCGAAACTCTGCACGATGCGGACCCCGGCCCGATCGAAACGGGTGGGGTGCTCGCCAACCTCTTTTTCGATCCAGCTATACCCACTGTCCGGTTTATTCTGGTCCTTGCCCGAGGTGTCGATCGAGATGTCGGCATAGACCGAAGCGACTTCATCCTGGCCGGGCTTGATGGGAATGAGCGTGGCCTCGGATCGCCGATAGAGCGTGGAACCGGAGCCGGGCAGGCCGTTATTGTCGATCTGGATGTTGAGCAGGCTGAGGCTCGCGTCGGTGGCGAACACGATAGGTTGGCCCAGTTTCTTGCCCGCGGCCGCTTCGGTTGTGGCCGGCGCCTTGTCGGCCGGTGCGGAGTTTGTGCCGGGCGTGGCCTTGCCGACGTGGTCTGCGGCCAAGTCGGCCGCCTTGCCGGTGGCAAAGATTTGCTTGATCCGCACATCGAACAGCGAGAGGTCGGCATCCAGCCCGCCCAGGACCGAATGGGCGCTGCCATCCGCCTTGGCCGGGACGATGGCGGCTTCGGTGCGGTCATAGCCGATGTTGCCGCGCGGCGAGCCGTTGGTGGCGGAGATGTCGATGCCGACCGAAGTCTTGGTGCTGAAAAACAGCGATTCCGAGGCGCAGCCTGCGGTGAAAATGAGCGGCGTTGCCAGGAGATAGGTCAAATGGCGTTTCATGGTTCCCCCCGTTTGCTGTTGCATGCGTCGATTGCATCGCGGCCAAGCCGTTCGTGTTATTGGGCGAGTGCTGGCCGGACGGTCGCGTTGGTCTGCATTTTCTCCCCGGGCCTCGAACATTGCTTGGGCTGCCATCGCTTTGATTATCGGGAGCGCTTCAATTATCGCCGAACCCTGTCGATATCCGTCAAGTGGCGGCGGATTGTTTATTAGCGCGCTTGCGGTACATCGATTATCCTCCGGGGCTTGTTGCCCAGGGGGCACGGGTTTGTAATTACTTGAAAATCATAAGACATGCGATTTGGAACGCTGCTGAATTGGGTCCTCTTGTCGTGCTGGCTGCTGCCGATGCAAGCCGTCCAGGCGATGCAGGGGCCTAATGGCGGGCAGGCGGTCGATGCCACCGCGGCCGAGGCGGCGCTGGTGCCCTGGTCGACCGTCACCAAAGACCCCAGCGATGAACTGACTGCCGACGAGGTGCTGCAACTTGCCGGCAACGGGCAACCGGCGCGGGGCGGGGTCTTTGCCAATTTCGGTTTCACTGGCGCAAGCTATTGGTTCTCGGTTGTTCTCGACAACCCAGGGCCAGCCCCGCTCGAAAGGCTGTTGGTCGTCGAGCCGAGCTGGCTTGACGACGTTCAAGTCATCTTGATTTACCCGGACGGCAGCAGGCAGACCTATCAAGGCGGCGACAATTTCGTGTTCGGGCAGCGCGCCGTGCCGAACGAGAACGCCAATTTCGATCTGGTGCTGCCATCCGGCAAGAGCCGCTTGTTGGTGCGCACGCAGACGCGCGATCCCTTCCAGGTCGGGATGACGCTTTGGGAGCGCAGCGCCTTCTTCCAGGCGGACGGCAAGCTGTCCCGCTATTTTGGCCTGCTCTATGGCGCCATCGGCGCCTTGCTTTTATTCAATCTGGTCTTGTTCTTCTCGGCGCGCGACAAGGTCTATGCGGCTTATGTCGGCTACTTGATCGCATTTTTGGCCGGCCACGCCACATACAACGGGCTCGTCTATCCACGGCTCTGGTCGAACTCGCCGGAATGGAGCAACTGGATACATTCGATCACCATCTATTCGTTTGCACTGGCCGGGCTGTATTTTGCTACGCAATTTTTGGAGTTGCGCACCAGGCTCTATCGGGTCTATCGCTGGGTGCAAGTGTTGGCGCTGGCGATCGGCGGCTCTTTCGTCCTGACCGCGCTGGGCGGTTATAGCCTGCATGTCGTCAGCGCGATCCTGTGGGTAGCGATCTATGCGCCGCTCGTGCTTTTGGCGGGCGTGTTGTCGCTGTTGGCAGGTAATCGCGCAGCCAGGTATTTTCTAACGGCGGCAGCGGCCGGTTTTGTCGGCGCCTGCATTACCGCCCTGACCGCCGCCGGCTTCATCCCATTCACGTTCTATACCTTCCGCGCGCTCGACTTCGGCATGTTGATCGATGCCGTGTTGTTGTCGCTCGCCTTGGCCGACCGCCTCCGGCTTTCCCGTGTCGAGGCGGAGCAGGCGAAGGCCAAGCTGATCGAGACCACCCGCACCTATGCCCAGAAATTGGAAGAGACGGTGGCCGTGCGCACGGCCGAGTTGCGTCAGGCCAATGCGACGAAGGATAAATTCTTCTCGATCGTCGCGCACGATTTGCGCGGGCCGATCGGTAGCTTGTCGGTGATGTTCAACGACGTCGTGGCCTCCAAGGCGGAGATGACCGACGAGATCTTGGATATGGCCCGGGCCACGACCAAGAACACCAGTCTCTTTCTGGAAGAGCTGCTGACGTGGGCGCGCAGCCAGCGAGGCGAGATCGACTGCAGTCCTCAGGCGGTCAACGTGAGCAAAGTGTTGCTGGAGACGCAGGCCTTGTTTGCCACGCAGGCCCGGGCCAAGGACGTGCGGCTCGATTTCGGGGTCGACGGGGCGTGTTGGGTATACGCCGATCTGGCGATGGTGCACACGGTCTTGCGCAATTTGACCCACAACGCCTTGAAGTTCACCGGTCGCGGCGGCTCTGTGCGTGCCGGTCTGAGCCGGGAAGGGGATCGCTGCGTGGTGTCGATCATCGATAGCGGCGTGGGCATGGACGACAAGACGCGGGAGCAGATATTCCGCCTGGACGTGAAAGCCCATTCGTCGCGCGGTACGCAGAATGAATCGGGCACGGGGCTCGGTTTGCTCCTGTGCAAAGAGTTCGTCGAAAAGAACGGCGGCACGATCGGTGTGCGCAGTCAGTTTGGCCGGGGCTCGACCTTCTGGTTCAGCTTGCCGATGGCCAGCGCGGAGAAGATCGTCGACCCCCAGTTGGCCTTGGAGAAGATCAAATCATTGAAGGTGTTGGTCGTGGAAGACGACCCCTTGCACCGCGAGGCGAATGCCAAGGTCTTGCGTGATTTGGCGTGCAACCCCGCCTTCGCGGCCAATGGTGACGAAGCGATCCGCATGGCGGCGGTAGGCGATTTCGATCTGATCTTGATGGATATCGACATCCCGCAGATCGATGGCATCGAGGCGACCCGGCGTATCCGAGAACAGGCCGGCGACAGTCTGATCGTGTCGTTGTCTTCCTATTCCCGGCAGGAATTGAACCGTTTGGCCGAAGGCGTGCAGTTCGATGCCTGTCTGGATAAGCCGCTGTCCAAAGACGCCTTGCTCGGCGTGATCGCCAATCTTTTCCGTAACGCCTAAGCCCGGTCGAAGCGCCGATATTGCACCGCCTCGGCGATATGGCCGGCGTGGATGGCATCCTGGCCGTCGAGGTCGGCCAAGGTGCGCGCAACCTTGAGGATGCGGTGGAAGGCGCGTGCCGATAGGCTCAAACGCGCGATGGCCTGCTTGAGCAGATCTTCGCCCGCTTGGTCTGGTCGGCAGTGCCGGTCGATCTGGGCGTTGTCGAGCAAGGCGTTCGCCTTGCCCTGTCGCTCTTGCTGCCGCGCATGGGCCGCGGCAACGCGCTCACGCACGATGCCCGAGGCCTCGCCGGACGGTGCCTGGACGAGGTCGTGTTCCGACAAGGCGGGCACCTCGATCTGCAGGTCGATGCGGTCGAGCAGGGGGCCCGATATGCGCGCGCGATAGCGCACCACCTGCTCCGGCGTGCAGCGACACTTGCCCGAGGGATGGCCGAGCCAGCCGCAGGGGCACGGGTTCATCGCGGCGACCAATTGGAAGCGGGCGGGGAACTCGGCCTGGCGTGCCGCGCGCGAGATCGTGATGTGGCCGCTTTCCAGGGGTTCGCGCAACATTTCCAAGGCCTTGCGATCGAACTCGGGCAGTTCGTCGAGGAAAAGCACCCCGTGGTGCGCGAGGCTGATCTCGCCGGGTCTCGGCGTACCGCCGCCACCGACCAGTGCCACGGCCGAGGCGGAGTGGTGCGGTGCGCGATAGGGCCTTTGGCGCCAGCGCTCGGTTTGGAACACCCCGGCGAGCGATTGCACCGCGGCCGCTTCCAGCGCCTCGTGTTCGGTCATGTCCGGCAGGATGCCGGGCAGGCGTTGCGCCAGCATGGACTTGCCGGTGCCGGGCGGGCCGCTCATCAGCAGCGAATGGCCGCCGGCCGCGGCGACTTCCAGCGCACGGCGTGGGCCGGCCTGGCCTTTCACGTCGGCCAGATCGGCATGGACAGCGAGGCCGGACGCTATCGGTTCGGCCCGCGCTTGTGCCAATTCGGCGTGGCCGCTCAGGTGAGCGCACACATCCAATAGCGAACGGGCCCCGAGGATGTCGGCGGCCTCGGCCAAGGCGGCCTCGCGTGCGCTGGCCTCGGGCAGGATAAAGGCCCGGCCGGACCCGGCGGCGGCCAGCACCATGGCCAAGGCGCCGCGTACCGGGCGCAAGCCCCCGGTTAGCGCCAGCTCGCCGGCGAACTCGTAGCGGTCGAGCCGATTGCCGGGCAGTTGGCCCGACGCAGCGAGTAGGCCGAGGGCGATCGGCAGGTCGAAGCGGCCTGACTCCTTGGGTAGATCGGCGGGGGCCAGATTGACCGTGATGCGGCGGGCCGGGAATTCGAAGCCGGATTGCAGGATGGCGGCACGCACGCGGTCGCGCGCCTCTTTCACCTCGGCTTCGGGCAGGCCGACCAGCGTGAAGCTGGGCAGGCCGTTGGCGAGGTGGGTCTCGACCACGACCTCGGGCGCATCCATGCCCGCGGCGGCCCGGCTGTAGAGCACGGCTAAGCTCATGCAATCTCCCTACGTTTTTATGTGCCGGCGCTGCCGGCTGCGCAGCGATTATCGCGCCGGCGCGCTTATTTTTGAAACGGCTCGATCAGTTTGCGCACAGCGTCGTAGTCCTTGTCCTCGATCGGCACGAAGCCGTCGTAGCTGGCGTCGAAGGCCTCCAGCACGTTGGTCTTGTCCGGGCCGTCTTTCTTCAGGGCAAGGAAGGCTGCGCGTAGTTTTTTGCGGGTGCCGGCTGACAGCTTGGGGTGCACGGCGAAGACATAGGAGGGCAGCGGCGCCGTCGTGCCGATCACGGCCAGGCCTTTGTAGCGAAACTCTTCCGCGATGGAATCCTTGAGGATGCCGCCGTCGAAGTCGCCGGCCAGGACGGCCTTGGCGATATTGTCATAGTGTTTGAGATAGGCGAACTCGGCGAAGTCGCCGGTGGTCAGCCCCATCGAAGCGACCGCGGCTTTTTGCAGCAAGGCCTTCTCGTCGCCGAAGGCGAAACGCTTGCCTTTGAGCTGGGCCGGCTTGTCGATGCCGGAGCCGGCCTTGACCACGATGACCAAGGAGAGGTGGGGCTTGCCGCGGGTAGTTGGCGCCACCAGCGGTACGGCACCGTATTTCTTATGTGCCTCGATGTAGGCCACCGGCGTCAAGTAAGCGATTTGGGTATGGCCGGCGCCCATGTCGTCGACCGCCGAACTCAGATTGGGCGAGGGCCGGAAGCGCACGTTGAGACCGGTCTGCAAGGACAGGTAATTGGATAAGGCGCTCATGCGCTTGATCATCTCGACCGGGATGTCCATGGCGACCGAGCCAAGGGTGACGCTTTCCGGCGCCGCCGCGGCTGTACCGGCGGCGCGTGTGAAGAGCAAAAGGCCGAGGAGAACGGCGGCGAGTAGGCGTGTCATAACGATTCCTTCGAATCGGCGAGCGTGGAATACAGCGCGTATCGATCGCGTCCGCAGCGTTTCGCCGTGTACAAGGCGCGGTCGGCCGCAAAATAAAGGGCTTGCGGCGAGGTATTGGTGCCACCGTATTCGGCGGCGCCGGCACTGATCGTAACGGGTATCCTGGCGCCGTTGTAGTTGAAGGCGTGGTCCTTGATCTTGTCGATGAGCTGGCGCATGAAGACCTCCGCTTGCGGTTCCTCGGTGTGGTACAGGAGGGCGGCGAATTCGTCGCCGCCAAGCCGGGCCGGCAGGTCGGCCTTGCGCACCATGTCCTGGATCAGATTGCCGATTTGATGCAGCACTTCGTCGCCTGCGGCATGGCCATAGTTGTCGTTGATGTGTTTGAAGTGATCGATGTCGAACAACACCAGGGTCAGCGGCTCGCCGAAGCGTTCCGCCTGGTGCGCCAGGCGGTCGAAGGTCTCGTCGAACTGGCGCCGGTTGGGCAGCTTGGTCAGCCAGTCGGTGGTCGCCATCGAGCCGAGCAATTCGAGGGTGTGCTCCAACTCCTCGGTGCGCGCGACCAGTTCGATGTTCTTATCCTTCAAGGCTTGGTCGGCGGCCTGCACTTTGCCTTGCAATTGGGCGTAGTAATCGGCGAGGGCGCGGTTGAGTGTGTTGAATACGGTGATGAGGCGACCGATTTCATCGTCGCTGTCCACCGGCAGCGCCTCGGCGACATAGGGGGCGCCCTTTGCCGTAGCGGTTTCCATGGTCTCGGTCAGCCGGTAGATGGGGGCGACGATGCCGCGCGCGGTGATGACGAAGAGGATCAGTCCCAGGATGCCGGCGAAGATGAGTTGTTCGATGAAGATCCGCAGATACAGGGCGGCGACGGCTTCGTCCTCGGCCTCGCTCGACAGGTCGACGCCGACCTCGCCGATACTTTTTTTGTCGAAGACGATGGCCGCTTGGAAGTGATGAAAAGGCACATCGCTCCGTTTTTCCACCTGGGTCACGATCCGGCCCGAGGCATTGCGGATGACGACGTGAACCACGCCGGCCTGTTGCGCCACGTTGTTGGCCAGGATTTCCAGGTTGCCATAATCGTAGCCGGCGACCAGGCTGGCGGCGCCGGCCGCCGCGGTATTGGCGATGCTTTGGCCGGATTGCCGCAACAATTCGCTCAAATGGGTGTGCTCGGTATGCACGCGGCCGATACCGATCGCGGTGGAGGTCAGTACGACCCCGGCTGCTACATAGCCGACGAGCTTGACGCCCAATCCGCGTTTTGCCGCCACAATCTCTCCTCTTCCTCTATTGGGCTCGCGCTCGAATCACCCTCGTCGAACTATAGCTCGGCCAAGCGGGCACCCTGTCGGTGGTGCAGGGCTCTCGAATCAGCGTTGCCGCAATTTGGCCAACCTGGCCAGGGCTTGCTCGGGCAGTTGCACGCCGCCGCACCGGCTTGCTGCCGGGGCATGGCAGGCGCTATCGGGGTTTTGTGCAAGTTGCACGGCAAGTTCATAGTAATGGCGCGCTGCGTCGGGCCAGCCCAAACCCTCCGCCGCGGCGCCCAGATAATACCAAGCGATGTCGCGGGCATGGCCGGTCTCGCCGACCAGGGCGGCCAAGGCCGGCCAATCGTGCGCGCGATAAAGCCGGGCCATCTGCGCGGCTTGGGCGTCGAACCGTGCCCCGCATTGTGTGCAGTCGAGGAACAGCTCGCCTCGCTTGAACCGGTCGAAGCGCGACTGCGCGGTGTCCGGCACGGGCGTTTCCGCCGCCTTCGATCCGGCGCCGGCCAGGGCAAAGCGTGTAGGCGGCTGCCGCTTGGCTTCGAGATAGAGCGGCGCCATCTGCGGTGCGAGCGCGGCCAGATAGGCCATGCGTTTTTCCGAGGCGGGGTGGGTGGATAGCCAATCGAAGCGGCCGCCGCCGCCTTCCGCGGCCAACATCTTTTGCCATAGGGCGGGGGCGGCCTTGGGGTCGTAGCCGGCCCGCGCGGCAAGTTCGATGCCGATCTTGTCGGCCTCGGTTTCCGCTTCGCGGCTGTTGGGCAACTGCCAGGCCAACAGCGCGGCGATCTCGCCGACTTGCTGATTGCGCCGGCCATTGTCGCCCGAGGCGACGCCGATCAAACCGGTCAGCACGTTGGCGGCTAGGCCGATCGACATTTTCTCGGCGCCGTGGTTGGCGAGCGCATGGGCGATTTCATGGCCCATGACTTGCGCCAATTCGTCGTCGCTGGCGTGGAGTTTTTCCGTCAGGCCGCTGTAGATGGCCATGCGTCCGCCCGGCAGGCAAAACGCATTGAGCGTCTTCGGGTCGTCGATTACCGCGACCTGCCAAGCCCATTGGGCCGTGTCGGGCCGATAGCGGATGGCCTGTGCGATCAAGCGGCTTGTTATATCGTCGATGCGGGCCTTGAGCGCGTGGTCGTTGTCGATCTTGCCTTGCTTGGTCCACGGCGCCAGTTCTTGCCGGTAGGCCTGGGCCGATTCGGCGATGACCTGCGATTCGGACAGCAAAATCAACTGCGAACGCCCGGTCATCGGGTTGTTCGCACAACCTGCCAGGCTTACGGCTAGCAACAGGCCGCCGAGGCGTCGCTTCACGGCGTGTCGCTGTCCGGCGACTGCGTTTGCTCCAGTTGCGCCACGCGCTGTTCCAGCAGCGCCAGGCGCTCGCGCGTGCGGGCCAGTACATGGGCCTGCACTTCGAATTCCTCGCGGGTGACCAAATCCAGCTTGGACAATAGGCCGGTCAGCGTGGCGCGCAGGTTTTTCTCGACATCCTTGGCGGGGCTGGCCGCGATGACTTGCGTGATGCGGGCATTGATTTCATCCAGCAGCTTGTTGGCACTCATGGGGACTCCTTGGCGGGTGGGCGCAGTCTAGCAAAAACCGGCGCCGGCCTAGGCACCAGAATGATGCGCCGCTCGGCAGAAATTGCCCCATTGCGGGGCGGCCTGGTGGTGCGCGGCGGCGGATGTCTCGTATCACATTGATATACATGGGTTAATTGTGTTGGCATGGCTAATGCTAGGAGTTTTGCGTGCGCTGTTGCACTTCCATTCGCAATTTGAGGAGAAAGTAATGAAAAGACTGTACGCCTCCCTGGCCCTTGCGGGCATGGTTAGTGTGCCTGGCTTGGCTGCGGCTGATGGTAGCCCGCTGACCGGCAATATTGGGGTGACGACCGATTACATCTTCCGCGGGGTCTCCCAAAGCCAGCATGAGCCGGCGATTCAAGGTGGCTTCGATTACACGCATGCCAGCGGTCTGTATGTGGGCACTTGGTTGTCCAACGTGAGCTGGGTCAATACCGGCGGATACAAGACCAACAACAGCCTGGAATGGGACCTGTATGGCGGCTATCGCGGTTCGCTCCCGGCCGACGTGGGTTATGACGTGGGTGTGATCCATTACGAGTATCCGGGCAATTCGGTTGCGGGCATCGCCACGCCGGATACCACCGAGGCCTATGCCGGCCTGAGCTGGAAGATTCTGTCTCTCAAGTACAGCTATGTCGTTTCCGACTACTTCGTCGGCTGGACCGGTGCGGCCAATGCCAAGACCCGCGGTACCGACTACATCGAGGCGGCAATCAACTATGACCTGGGCAGCGGTTGGGGCGTGTTGGCCCATGTCGGCCACCAATCGGTCAAGCATGACGACATCAATCGTGCCTCCTATACCGACTGGAAGCTGGGTCTGTCCAAGGATGTCGGTTTCGGTACGGTCGGCCTGGCATACACCGACACCGATGCCAATACCGCGGCGTATACCTGGGGTGGCAAGAAGGTGGCTGACGGACGGCTGGCGCTGTCTTTCACCAAGTCCTTCTAACCGAGTCTGACACCGCTTGCCGTGTCGGCTTAGCGACGACAGGCAGCAAGGCAACGGGCTGTTTATTTAGGAGACTGTTATGAAGTTAGTCACCGCCATCATTAAACCCTTCAAGCTCGACGAGGTGCGTGAAGCCTTGTCGGCCATCGGGGTGACCGGCGTTACCGTGACCGAGGTCAAGGGCTTCGGCCGGCAGAAGGGGCATACCGAGCTCTACCGCGGCGCGGAATACGTGGTGGATTTTCTGCCCAAGGTGAAGATCGAGGTGGCCATCAAGGCCGACATTCTCGATCAAGTCATCGAGGCGATCATGAAGGCGGCCCAAACCGGCAAGATCGGCGACGGCAAGATCTTCGTATCCGACCTGGAGCAGGTCGTGCGCATTCGTACCGGCGAGTCCGGCGACGCTGCGATCTAAAGGAGGCGAGCATGCGACGTTTGTTAGCTGTATTGAGTGTGGTGGGTCTGCTCGGCTGGTCCGGCATGGCCCTGGCCGAAGATCCGACGCCGGCCCCGGCGCCGGCCGTAACCGCCGAAGCGGCCCCGGCCCCTGCCGTCGCGGCCCCCGAAGCGGCCGCCCCTGCGCCCGCTGCCGCGGCAGCGCCGGCCCCGGTGCCGAACAAAGGCGATGTCTCCTGGATGTTGGTCGCCACGTTGTTGGTGATCATGATGTCCATCCCGGGCCTGGCCTTGTTCTATGGCGGTCTGGTGCGCAGCAAGAACATGCTGTCGATCTTGATGCAGGTGTTCTCGATCTTCGCGCTGGTCACCGTGCTGTGGGCGATCTATGGCTACTCGATCGCCTTCACGCAGGGCAATGCCTTCTTCGGCAGCTTCGACCGCTTGTTCCTCAAGGGCATCTTCGATCCGCAGACGGGCGCCGTGGCCAATGCCGCGACCTTCAGCAAGGGCGTGGTCATCCCCGAGTTCGTCTTCGTGGCCTTCCAGGCGACCTTCGCGGCCATCACCGTGGCCTTGGTCGTCGGTGCCTTCGCCGAGCGCATGAAGTTCTCCGCGGTGCTGTTGTTCTCGGCGCTGTGGTTCACCTTCGCGTATCTGCCGATGGCGCACATGGTCTGGTTCTGGCCCGGTCCGGATGCGTTCACCGACGCCAAGGCCGCCGAGGCCGCCGTGGCAGCCTCGGGCTGGTTGTTCCAGAAGGGCGCCTTGGACTTCGCCGGCGGCACCGTGGTGCACATCAACGCCGGTATCGCCGGTCTGGTGGGTGCCTATGTGGTCGGCAAGCGGGTCGGTTACGGCAAAGAGGCCTTCACGCCGCATAGCCTGACCATGACCATGATCGGCGCCTCGCTCTTGTGGGTGGGCTGGTTCGGCTTCAACGCGGGTTCCGCCTTGGAAGCCGGTGGGACCGCGACCCTGGCCTTCATCAACACCCTGAATGCGACCGCAGCCGCGACGCTGACCTGGGTCCTCGCCGAGTGGCTGCTCAAGGGCAAGCCCTCCATGTTGGGTGCGGCCTCCGGTGCCGTGGCGGGTCTCGTCGCGATCACCCCGGCCTGCGGCTGGGTGGGCGTGGGCGGCGGCCTGGTCATCGGCGCGCTGGCCGGCGTGGTCTGTTTCTGGGGCGTGAGCGGGCTGAAGAAGCTGCTCGGGGCCGACGATGCGCTGGATGTGTTCGGCGTGCACGGCATCGGCGGCATCCTCGGCGCCTTGCTGACCGGCGTGTTCAACACCTGGTCGCTGGGTGGCACCGGCATCATCGACTACGTCAACAACACCGTGGTCGATACCGCCATCTCCTCCCAGCTCTGGATCCAGGCCCAGGCCGTCGGCACGGCCATCGTCTGGTCCGGTGTGGTGGCCTATATCTGCTACAAGCTCGTCGACCTGACCATCGGTCTGCGCGTGCCCGAGGAGCAGGAACGCGAAGGCCTGGACACCACCTCGCACGGCGAGCGGGCTTACAACATCTAAGTTTTCTTCAACGACTCTCCTCCGCAAGGATTTGGGCGCCCTTTGGGCGCCCTTTTTTATTGCGCGGCCGGCCAGCCGCGCCGTTATAGTTGCGGGCTGTGACAGGAGATCGACAGTGAGGCTGATTATCATCGCCGTGGGCGACAAGATGCCGGCTTGGGTGGATGCGGCCTGCGCCGAATACATCAAGCGGATGCCGCGCGAGGCACGGATCGAGCTGTGCGAGGTCAAGCCCGAAAAGCGCCCGGAACGGTATGGCGGCCAGCTCGTAGACAAGATCAAGGCGGCCGAGGCCGAGCGGATGTTGGACAAGGTGCCGAAGGACGCGCGCCTGATCGCGCTTGACGAGCATGGCCACGAGCCGGACAGCAAGGGCCTGGCGGGGCTGCTCGACGGCTGGCTGCGCGACGGCCGCGATGTGGCCTTCTTGATCGGCGGCGCCGACGGCCTGGCGCAAAGTCTGCTGGCGCGCGCCGAGGCGAAACTGGCCCTGTCGCGTCTGACCCTGCCCCATGGCCTGGCCCGCGTGGTCTTGACCGAGCAACTGTATCGCGCGAGCAGCCTGTTGCGTGGCCACCCTTACCACCGTGACTAGTCGGCTCGCCACGGCACGCGCTCGAATGTCATAATCGGCGCATGCAGAAGCGCATCTACCTTGCCTCTCAGAGCCCGCGCCGGCTCGAACTGCTGCGCCAGATCGGCGTCGATGCCATGGTGCTGCCGCTACGCCAGCAGGGCGGCCGGGCCGATGTCGACGAGTCGCCGATCAACAGCGAGAAGGCGGTCGATTACGTCGCGCGGGTCGCGCGGATGAAGGCCGAGGCCGGGGTGATGGCGGTGGCCGGCCGGCGCCTGCCGCAGATGCCGATCCTGGCGGCCGACACCGCCGTGGCGGTGGATGGCATGATCCTGGGCAAGCCGGCTTCGGCCGAGCAGGCGATCGAATGGCTGCGGGGCTATTCCGGCAAGACCCATAAGGTGCATTCCGGTGTGGCCCTGGCCTGGGAGGGCCAGATACGGCTGGCGCTGTCGACCAGTTCGGTGCGCTTTCGCGCGCTGAGCGACGAAGAGATTGCGGCCTATGTCGCGAGTCGCGAGCCGATGGATAAGGCCGGCGGCTATGGCATCCAGGGCCGGGCCGCCGTGTTCATCGAGCACATGACCGGCAGTTACTCAGGCATCATGGGCCTGCCCTTGTTCGAAACGGCGACTTTGCTGGGCGAGGTGGGCATTTCCGTTCTGTAGCGTTCAATCGGCGGCCGGTTGTGGCGCCGGCCGCCGATTGGATACTGCGAAACGAGAACATGAGCGAAGACATCCTCATTAACGTCACCCCGCAAGAGACGCGGGTGGCGGTGATCTACTTGGGCGCCGTGCAGGAGCTGCACATCGAACGCGAGGGGCAGCGCGGCGTGGTCGGCAATATCTACCTGGGCAAGATCAGCCGCGTGTTGCCCGGCATGCAGTCCGCCTTTGTCGACATCGGCATGGACCGGGCCGCCTTTCTGCATGTGGCCGACATCGGTCAGGCGCGCGATAGCGACGGCATCCTGCGGCCGATCGAGCGGGTGCTGCATGAGGGCCAAAGCCTGATCGTGCAGGTGATCAAGGACCCGATCGGTGCCAAGGGCGCGCGGTTATCGACCCAGATCAGCATGGCGGGTCGTTTCCTCGTCTATCTGCCGCACGAAACGCGGATCGGCATTTCGCAAAAGATCGAGGACGAGGCCGAGCGCGAGATGTTGCGCAGCCGGCTGCAACAAGTGCTGCCGCAGGATGAGCACGGCGGCTTCATCATTCGCACCGTCGCCAATATGGCGGAAGACCAGGAATTGGCCGCCGACGTCGAATACCTGCATACCCTGTGGGACGCGATCCAGGCCCGCGCCGAGAATTCTCCGGCCCCGCTCAGGCTGTATCACGAACTCGATCTGGCGCATCGCGTGCTGCGCGATATCGCGACCACCGATACCTCGCGCATCCTGGTCGACTCGCGCGAGACCTTTCAAAGGCTGCATGGCTTCGCCAGCGAGTTCGTGCGCAATGTGGCCGACAAGATCAGCCACTACGCCGCCGAGCGGCCCTTGTTCGACCTATATGGCATCGAGGAAGAGATCGAACGCGCTTTGTCCCGGCGGGTCGACTTGAAATCGGGGGGCTATCTGATCATCGACCAGACCGAGGCCTTGACCACGATCGACGTGAACACCGGCGGCTTTACCGGCGGCCGCACCTTCGACGAGACCATCTTCAAGACCAATCTGGAGGCGGCCCAGGCCATCGCGCGGCAACTGCGCCTGCGTAACTTGGGCGGCATCATCATCCTCGACTTCATCGATATGGAGAGCACCGAGCATAAGGAGGCGGTGCTCAACGAACTGAACAAGGCCCTGGCGCGCGACCGCACGCGGATGACCATCAACGGCTTCACCTCGCTCGGCCTGGTCGAGATGACGCGCAAGCGCACGCGCGAGAGCCTGGCCCGGGTGTTGTGCGAATCCTGTCCGACTTGCCAGGGCCGCGGTCAGATCAAGACCGCGCAGACGGTCTGCCACGAAATCCTGCGCGCCATCCTGCGCGAGGCGCGCCAGTTCGATGCCCGCGAGTTCCGCATCATGGCGGCCCAGCCGGTGATCGATCTCTTCCTGGAAGAAGAGTCGCAGAGCTTGGCGCAATTGTCCGACTTCATCGCCAAGCCGATCTCGATGCAGGTGGAGAGCCTGTTCAGCCAGGAACAGTACGACGTCGTTTTGCTGTAAGGCTTAGGCCGGGTCGATCGACAGTGGTTCCCAGCCGTCGTCGGTCGGCTTGTTCGGGGTGGTTTTTGCCGGTCTGCTCGGCGGCTTCTTGGCCGCCGGCTTGGTCTTGGCTGGGGCCTTCTTCGGCGCGGGCGCAACCGGCTGCATCGAGCCGAGCAGGCCGACCAGGAGAGACTTGGCGACTTGGCTGGCCAGCTTGAACTCGTGGCCGCAATTCCGGCAGCGGAACAGCTTGTAAGGGATGACCTCGATCAGCGCGAGCATCTGGCCGACGCCCAATTGCTCGCCGACCATGGCCGGCTGGTCGATGTCGATCTCCGCCGGGCGGACGCCGGCCGAGATCGGCAGCCTGGCCTCGGCACTAGCCTCGGCGCCGCAGGTGGGGCAGACCTTGCGCAAGATGGCCCGGTGCTTGGCGGAGGGTGAAGTGCTTTCTTCTGGCATCGGATCAGATTAGAACTTTTTCATGACTTCTGCCATCGGCAGCGGCAGCCAAAGCGTTTTGCGCCGCGCCTTGTCGCCGCGCACCAGTTTCACGTCGCGGCGGGCAAGGCCGAGGTGGTCGGCGATGAAGGCGAGCACCGCCGCATTGGCCGCGCCTTCGACCGGTGGCGCTTGGATGCGCAGCTTGAGGGCGTCGCCGTGCAGGCCGGCCAGCTCGGTTTTCGAGGCGCCGGGCTGAATGTGCAAGGTCAACTCGCTGCCGCCCTGGCTGCCGGGCCGCAGCCAACTCACCATATCAGGCCCGAGGCATAGCGTTCGAGGCCGGCCACGACGGTGATCAGCAAGAGCTGGATCACGATAAAGGCCGCGACGGGGCTGATGTCGATGCCGGCAATATTGGGGATCAGCCGCCGTAGCGGGGCCAATACCGGCCGGGCCAGGGCATAGAACACCGGTGCCAGCGGCGAGAACGGATTGACCCAACTCAAGATGGCCTGCAGCAAGATCAGCCCCATCAAGATATACAGCGCCAGTTGCAGCAGCATCGCCAGCGCGTGTAGCAAAAAGCCGGGTGCCACGGCCCAGCCGGCTGCGGCAAAGGGGTAACTGACCAGCCAGAGGCTGCCCAGGGTGACGAGCAGCTCGGCGAGATAGCACAACAGCAGGCTGGCCCAGTCGAGGCCGAACAGGCCGGGAATGGCGCGGCGGACCGGTCGCACGGCGAAATCGGTGACCTTGACGATGAATTGCGCGAAGGGGTTGTGGAAGGGCACCCGTGCCCATTGCATGTAAAACCGCAACCAGAAGGCCGAAGCGGCCAGGCCGAGCAGTACGCGCAAGAGGAATTGCAAGGCATCGACCAGCATCACGCATCCTCCCCGAACAGCTCGCCCATTTCATGGGCGCGGGCGGCGGCAGCTTCGGCGGCGCGCATGATGGCTTGGCGAACGTTGGCCTGGTCGAGTGCGAGCAGGCCGCGCTCGGTGGTGCCGCCCTTGGAGGTCACGCGCATGCGCAGCTCGGCCGGGCTGACGGTTTCGCTCATCGCCAGCCGCGCCGCGCCGTGGAAGGTATGCAAAACCAGACGGCGCGCCGCCAGCGGCGGTAGGCCCAACTCGATGGCGGCGTCTTCCAGGGCCTCGATGAAATAGAAGACATAGGCCGGGCCGCTGCCGGAGACCGCGGTGACCGCGTCGATCTGCTGCTCGGTGTCCACCCAGACGGCGGTGCCGACCGCTTCCAGGATCTGTTGCGCCTGCGCGCGTTGCGTCTCGCTGACGTTGGGCGTGGCATACAAGCCGGCGATGCCGGCGCCGATCAGGGACGGGGTGTTGGGCATGGCGCGCACCACGGTCGGGTGGCCACCCAGCCAGCGGGCAATGTCCTTGGCCCGGATGCCGGCCGCGATCGACAGTACCAGCTGATCCAGCCGCAGCTTGGGTAGGCCGTGCAATACCTCGCGGAGCTGTTGCGGTTTTACCGCCAGCACGATGGCGTCGAGCAGGGCGAAGTCGGCGATGCCTTCGCAGGCTTTGACGCCGAATTGCTGCCTGAGCCAGGCACACCGCTCCGGGTCGAGTTCGGCGACCGTGATGTCGGCGGCGGCGAAGCCCTGCTTGAGCATGCCGCCGATCAATGCGGCGGCCATGTTGCCGCCGCCGATGAATGCGAGTTTCATGTCTGTCCTTCTGTTGTCGTTGTGCGGCGAGCGCCGAAGATCGCGCTACCCACGCGCACGATAGTCGCGCCCTCCATGATAGCCGCCTCCAGGTCGTCGGACATGCCCATGGACAAGGTATCGACGGCAAGGCCGGCGGCCCTGGCCTGGTCGAACAAGACACGCAACTGGCGGAATTGGGCGCGCTGCGCCTCGAACTCCTCGGTCGGGCGCGGAATGGTCATGAAGCCGCGCAGTTTCAGGCCAGGCAGTGCGGCGACCTGGGCGGCCAGGGCGATGGCCTCGGCGGGCATCGCGCCGCCCTTGCTGGCCTCGCCGCCGATGTTCACTTGAAGGCAGACGTTGAGCGGTGGCAACCCGGGCGGGCGCGCGGCGGAAAGCCGTTCGGCGATCTTGAGCCGGTCGACGCTGTGGGCCCAGGCAAAATGTTCGGCGATCGGCCGGGTTTTGTTGCTCTGGATCGGGCCGATGAAATGCCATTCGAGCTCAAGGTCGGCCAACTGCGCGATCTTGGTCAGCGCTTCTTGGACATAGGATTCGCCGAAGGCGGTTTGCCCCGCGGCGTGCGCCGCGCGAATCGCCTCGGCCGGAAAGGTCTTGCTGACGGCGAGCAGATGGGCCGCTGTGGCCGGCCGGCCGCTGGCGGCGAGGGCATCGTCGATGCGCCGGTGGATGTCTTGCAAGGCCTCTGCGATTGCACCCATAATGCCCGCGAACCCTCTGGAAACCGCGATAAATGGGGAGATTGTAATGGATATCAGCGATCTGCTGACCTTCGTAGTCAAGAACAAGGCCTCCGACTTGCATCTCTCCTCGGGTTTGCCGCCGATGATCCGGGTGCATGGCGATATCCGCCGCATCAACCTGCCGGCCATGGACAACAACGAAGTGCGCGCGATGATCTACGACATCATGAACGACGGTCAGCGCAAGGCCTATGAGGAACATCTGGAGACCGATTTCTCGTTCGAACTGCCGAACGTCGCCCGGTTCCGGGTCAACGCCTTCAACCAGCATCGCGGCGCCGGCGCCGTATTCCGCACCATCCCGTCCAAGGTGCTCACGCTCGAAGAATTGGGCGCGCCGGAAATCTTCAAGGAGATTTCCAACCAGCCGCGCGGCATCGTGCTGGTGACCGGGCCGACCGGTTCGGGCAAGTCGACCACCTTGGCCGGCATGATCGACTACATCAACGACAATATGTTCGGCCACATCCTGACCATCGAGGACCCGATCGAATTCGTCCATCAGAGCAAGAAGTGCCTGATCAACCAGCGCGAGGTCGGGCCGCATACCCTGGGTTTCGACGAGGCGCTGCGTTCCGCGCTGCGGGAAGACCCGGACGTGATCCTGGTCGGCGAGATGCGCGACCTGGAGACCATCCGCCTGGCGTTGACCGCGGCCGAGACCGGCCACCTGGTGTTCGGCACCCTGCACACCAGTTCCGCGGCCAAGACCGTGGACCGGATCGTCGACGTGTTCCCGGCGGCGGAGAAGGACATGGTCCGTGCCATGCTGTCGGAGAGCTTGAAGGCGGTGATCTCGCAGAGCCTGATGAAGAAAAAGGACGGCACCGGTCGGGTGGCGGCGCACGAGATCATGATCGGCACCCCGGCCATCCGCAACCTGATCCGCGAGAACAAGATCGCGCAGATGTATTCCTCGATCCAGACCGGCCAGGCAGTCGGCATGCAGACCCTGGATCAGTGCCTGATCGAACTGGTCAAGCGCAATGTCGTGGACTCGGAAGAGGCGCGGCCCTATGCGGTGGACAAGAACGCGATCCCGGCACACTGAAGCCAGCGCCCGGCCGGGCAGCCGGTATTACAAGGTCTGGTCGAGGTAATCGCGCACCGCCTCGACCAGGGCCGCATCCTTGCCCTCGAAGAAGTGATTCGCCCCCGGTATCTGCCGTTGCTGCGAAGCAGGGCGGCCTTTGAGCAAGGCCGCACGCTTCGGCGCATTGTCGAGCACGGCCGGCAGGTCGTATGCGCCGTAAAGATCGAGGATGGGCATCTTCAACGGGCGGGTGTCCTCGACGACCGAGTTGCCGATCGCGACCCAAATGGCGATCGGGGCATCGGGCCGGCTCTTGAGATAGCGGTAGCTCATCGGGCAGCCCATGCTGTGCGAGACCAGCGCGACCTTGCGGTAGCCCTTCGCGCGCAAGAAGGCGGCCGCCTTTTCCAGCCGTTCGGCGGCTTCGTCGAAGGTGGCCGGATACTCGCCGGGCTTGGCCTCGGCCTTGAGAATCGGCATTTGCACCGATAGCGTCGTATAGCCGGCTTCGGGCAGTTGCTGGCGCAGCGTGCCGATCAGGCCATGATCCGGATGCACGCCCATGCCGTGGACGATGATCACGGCCGCCTTGGGCTGGGCCGCTTCGGTAAACAGTGCGAGGAACCGGTGTTTGTCCGCCTGCTCCAGGTAGACCGGGTCACCGACCAGGATGGCGGGCAGGATCTCGTCGGCCCAGCGTTTCTCTCTGGCGAAATCCGAGGCAAAAGCGGTCGTGCCGGCGAACAGCAGGGCCAGGATGGCAAGCGGTTTTTTCATCAAAGGCCTTTCGGTGGCTGAAGATCAAAGCAAACTATAGGTCATGCGCAGCGCCAGGATATAAAGCAGGCCGGCAAAGATCTTCTTCAGGCGCGCAACCGGCAGGCGGTGGGTCAGGCGGGCACCCCATGGGGCGCTGACCATGCTGGTTGCCGCGACGGCGGCCAGGGCCGGCAGATAGACGAAACCCAGGCTCCACGCCGGCAGGTTGTCGGCGGCCTGGCCGGACAGGGCATAGCCGACGGCGCCGGCGGCGGCGATCGGAAAGCCGATCGCGGCGGAGGTGCCGATGGCCTCTTGGAAGCGCACATTGCACCAAGACAGGAAAGGCACCGATAAGGTGCCGCCGCCGATGCCGACCCAACTGGAAATCAGCCCGATCACCGCGCCGGCGGCGGTCATGCCCGGCCAGCCCGGCAATTGCCGATGGGCCTTGGGCTTGAAGCCGAACAGCATTTGGCTCGCGGCGTAGAACAGGAACACGGTGAAGAAGAGGCGCAGGCCGTGATCGGGCAGCCCGGCCGCGGCGACCGCGCCGGCCAGGGTGCCGAGCACGATGCCGGGCGCGATGCGGCGCACCGCCTGCCAGCGCACCGCGCCGTGCCGGTGGTGGGCGCGCAGGCTGGCGAGCGAGGTCAGCACGATGGTGGCGAGCGAGGTCGCCAGCGCCATGTGGATGTTGTATTCGGCCGGAAACCCCTGGTGGGCGTAGATCCAGGACAGTGCCGGCACCAGGATCAGGCCGCCGCCGACGCCGAGCAGGCCGGCAATGAAGCCGGCGATCAGGCCGAGGCCGAGATAAATCGCGAGAAAGCTCACGCTTTCCTGCCCAGCTTGCCCACGATGAACTTCCATTCGGCCGGGTCGACCGGGGTGATCGATAGCCGATTGCCGCGCTGGAGAATGCGCATATTGGCCAGCTCGGCGTAATCGCGGATCTCGCTCAAGGGCATCAGCCGGGTCTTCTGCTTGATCTTGACGTCGACGTTGAACCAGCGCGGCGCGTCCGGCGTGGCCTTGGGGTCATGGTACTTGGCCTTGGGGTCGAACTGGGTGGTGTCCGGGTAGGCGAGCGTGGCCACCTCCGCCAGGCCGGCAATGCCCGGCTCCGGGCAGGACGAGTGGTAGAACAGCACGCCGTCGCCCACCCGCATCTGGTCGCGCATGAAGTTACGGGCTTGGTAATTGCGCACGCCGAACCAGGGCACGCTGCCGTCGCGCGCCAGATCGTCGATGCTGTATTCGGAGGGTTCGGATTTCATCAACCAATAACGCATGCGGGTTCCTAGAGTAAAAAGGCAAGGGCTATAATCCCGAGTGATTTTGTCGGATATGGCGGGAGTCTAAACCATGGCTGAGTTAAATGCAGTGGAATGGAATTTTGGCGCGGTCGTGAGCGCAGTGCAAAAAAACTGCCACATCTCCGATGCCCAATTCGCCGGCGACCTGACGATGTGCACCTTCCTGCTCAAGATGCGCGAGCTTTATCGCTGGGAACACGATATCCCGCTCAACCAGGACATGCCCAAGGCCGAGGTGGGCGACTGGATGAATGCGCGCGGGCTGTTGTGGGACGATATCGAGGCGGCGGCCTATGAGCCCTTGCCCTTGCCCCAAGGCGAACTGGACCCGTTCGAGGTGCGCGCAGTCAATCGCGAGTTGACGCCGCGCGGCCTGGTCTATTCCGGCGGCTACGGCCGCCAGTGCAAGCCGCACTTCTTTCTGGGCCAACTCGATCGCCACGAACAGCGGGCCGGCTTCGACGTCTACGTCTCGTCGTGCGAATACGCCCGCGATCTCGACGCCCCGCCCGGCATGATGCTGGACGAAACCATCTTCGTGCGCACCGAGGCACTGAAAAGATGGCTCTGGGAGCGCTACGAGGAATGGCAGTGGAACCCGCGCAACCAAGCCATGGGCCGCGCCATCGCCTGCTACCCGTTCGAGCGGGATATCGAGGCGGCGTTGCAGGCGATGACCGAGACCGAAGTCGAGTCGGTCATCCTGCACGAGTTGGGCGAGGCGCGGGCCGATGCCGCGCTCGGGCCGGAGTGGCCCTTGCTGCTGGCCGCGGTGATGCGCAGCCGGGCCGAGATCATCGTGCGCGCGGTGCGCGATCTCTATGCCGATTGCCTGTCGACCTTGCCCGGCCTGATCGAACGGGCCGAGCCGGCCGCGATCCACTTCTACCTGGCCAACCTGGTCGGTATGCGGCGCAAGTTGTTTCCGGAATTGCCGGCGGCCTATCGTGCCTGGCTGGCCAATGGCGAGTTGTCGGCCCTGCGGGCAACCGCTGCCGCAGGGCTACAGCGCTGGGGCGACACGGCGCAGCAGCTGCTGCAACTCTATCGCGAGCGCGGCGACGCGGCGGGGTTGGAGATCGAGGCACGCCTCGCGCCCCGGGAATAGGCTGGGCAGCCGCTAAATCGCAATCTCGTAGGCCGTGAGCCTCATGTGCTTGAGCACGTGCTTGATGTCCGCTCCCGCTTGGAATGCCTGGATGGCGTAGTAGAGGGTGAGCACGGATGCCGCGCCCGGGTCGGCACCGCCGCCCACCGGCATCGCGTTGCCGGCGGGCGCGAAAACATCGGCCTCGTCCAGGCCGGTCCCATCGTCCAGCATCTGCGAGTTGACCAGCAACGCATGCTCGGTCGCCTCTTTGACGGTATGGAACAGCAGGTCCTTGATCCGCTCGACCTGGTTGGGCGCCTTGTCCGGCAGGCAGATGATGAAGTCGCCGCCGGTGTGGCGGTAAATTCGGTCCAGGTCGGACAGGGCGGCCTTGAGCCGGCCCAGGCAGGTGCTCAGCACCCGATCGCCCGCCTCCCAGCCGTGGCTCTTATTGATGTTGCCCAGGTCGAACTGCAGGCGCAGCAGGCTGCAGGGTTTGCCGCGCTCTTGTTGCTGCAGCGAAATCCGCTTCAGGTCCGGTGCCAATTCGGCACTGCAGAAAACGCCGGTCAGGGCATCGATCTTGCGCAGGGTGCCGAAGACGCGGCCACGGATCTGGTGCAGTTCGTCGCGGAACTGTTGCAGGGCCCGGAGAAAGGGGTCGTATTCGTCCGGGCCGATACCGGCATTGTCCTTGACCGTGGCGCACAGCACCCGGGCCTGCTCATGCATGTCCCGGTGCAAGCGCTCGATATTCTTGAACATCGGCAGGGCCCGCAGGGCGGCATTCTGCGTGCTGTAGAACCATTTGCCGAATTCGCAACGTTGGTCCGCATCGTCGGCCAAATCGTCGGCGGTAGGGTCGAGGTGGCAGATGAGCGTGCGGTGCAGTTGGTCACGCCACGCCTCGTGCAGGCGCAGCTCTTTATTGAGGATCTCAGCGATGGCCTCGAGTTCCTGCACTCGGACATTGATCATAAGGGCTCCTGCCGTTACCTATTTTTTAATGATAGATACCGACAGCGGTTTTGCGCTTTAAGCCCTTAGCTCGATTTGATCAGCGTGCCGACGCCCTGGTCGGTCATGATCTCCAACAGCAGCGCGTGTTCGACCCGGCCGTCGATGATGTGCACGGCCTTGACCCCGCTCTTGGCCGCGTCCAGCGCCGAGCCGATCTTGGGCAGCATGCCGCCGGACAGGGTGCCGTCGGCCACCAGTTCGTCGATCTTCTTCGGCGTCAGGCCGGTCAGCAGTTGGCCGTCCTTGTCCAACACGCCGGGGGTGTTGGTCAGCAGCACCAGCTTCTCGGCCTTGAGCACCTGGGCCAGCTTGCCGGCCACCACATCGGCATTGATGTTGTAGGTCTCGCCTTCGCTGCCGACGCCGATCGGCGCGATCACCGGGATGAAGTCGCCGGAGTCGAGAAAGGCGATCAGCGCCGGGTCGATGCCGACGATGTCGCCGACCTGGCCGATGTCGATGGTCTCGCCCGGCTTGTCCTTCGATTCCATCATCAGCTTCTTGGCCCGGATGAAGCCGCTGTCCTTGCCGGTGAGACCCACGGCCCTGCCGCCGGCCTGGTTGATCAGGTTGACGATCTCCTTGTTGACCTGGCCGCCCAGCACCATCTCCACCACGGCCATGGTCTCGGCGTCGGTCACTCGCATGCCCTGGATGAACTCGCCCTTCTTGCCCACCCGCTTGAGCATGTCCTCGATCTGCGGGCCGCCGCCGTGGACCACCACCGGGTTCAGGCCGACCAGCTTGAGCAGCACCACGTCGCGGGCGAAGGCCGCCTTCAGCACCGGGTCGGTCATGGCGTTGCCGCCGTACTTGATGACCACGGTCTTGTCCCAGAAGCGCTGGATGTAGGGCAGGGCCTCGGCGATGACCTTGGCCTTGTCGGCGGGAGAGAGTTGGGAAACGGGCATGGCGGACTCCGATGGCGATGCCGCGAATTTTACAAACAAAAAGGGCGGCCTGGGCCGCCCTCGAGGAACAAACGCCGACTTAATCGATGCTCAGCCGCTTGGTCGCGCTGGCCATCTTCTTGGGCAGGGTCAGGTCGAGCACGCCGTTCTCGAACTTGGCCTTGGCCGCCGCCTCGTCGATGTCGTGGCCCAGGGTGAAGCTGCGGTAGACCTTGCCGTAATAGCGCTCGCTGCGCAGGACCTTCTCGCCTTCCTTCTGCTCGGTCTCGCGCTTGACCTCGGCGCTGATCGAGACGGTGTTGCCCTCGATGTTGACGTGGATGTCCTCCTTCTTCACGCCGGGCAGGTCGGCATGCACGGTGTAGGACTTGTCGTCTTCCTTGACGTCGACCTTGACCTGGCCCAGGGCCCGGGCCTCGGCCGGCATCGGCATGGGCCGGACGAAGAAGCCGCGCATCAGGTCGTCGAACAGGTCGTCGATGGCGAAGGGGTCGCGACGGATGATGTTAGCCATTTTGTTTACCTCCTTAAGTGACTGGCGGAAAGCCGGCCGTGCCGACCGGGTTAGCTTGAACATGGGATGGTTCGTCGCTATTTCAAGCCAGCGGGGCGCGCCATCCCAATACATTATTTTTATAACCGCGGCCTCCCCGCGTCAGGAATGTCGGGCTCAAGCGACCAAGAGTGGCTTGGCCCTGAATCGGCTGTACCATGGCCGGCGGACAGATCTGGATCGACAATGACGGCAATCGAACGCGTGGCAGGACGAACATGAGCGGGGCACACCAACTCGAGCCGGACCTCTGGCTGGAACGCTATGGCACCTATCTGTTTCGCTATGCCCTGAGCAATCTGCGCGACGAGCGTTTGGCCGAGGACGCCGTACAGGACTGCCTATTGGCCGCGCTTCAAGCGCAAGGCGGTTACACCGGCCAGGCCCATGAGCGCACTTGGCTCACCGGCATCCTCAAGCACAAGATCGTCGACATCGTGCGCCGTGACAGTCGGGAAAAACCGTTGGACACGGTCGATCTGGAAAACCCCTATGGCGAGTTCGAGGCCGGCTTCGACGAGACCAATCACTGGGCGGCCGAGTTGATCGAATGGGGCGATCCGGCGAGTGCGTTCGAAAACAAGGTGTTCTGGCAAGTGTTGGAGGCCTGTCTGGCCGCCATGCCGCGCCGGCTGGCCCAGCTGTTCATGCTGCGCGAGGTGGTCGGCGCCGACACCGAAAAAGTTTGTCAGGAAATGGAGATCACCCCGACTAATCTGTGGACGATGCTGTACCGCAGCCGCATGAGCCTGAGGCGTTGCCTCGAGCGCAATTGGGCTGGCGGGGAGGAGACGCAATGCTGAATTGCAAGGAAGTCAGCTTGTTGGTTTCGCAGTCGCGCGACCGACGCTTGAGCTGGTCCGAGCGCTGGGGCGTGCGCCTGCATCTCTGGATCTGCGAGCAGTGCCGGAGGTATCAACGCCAAATGGCCTTTTTCGGCTGGCTGGCGCGGAAGCTGGAGGCGGATCCGAGCCCGATGACGGACGCCGAGTTGCCCCCGGATGCGCGCGCGCGTATCCAGCAGGCGATCGAGGCCCACCGGCATGACGGCTGCGCAGGCGGTGGGCATTGCCATTCGCAGGAATAGAAGTACTCAACTTAATCAGTATTGGAGATCGATATGAAGCGTAAGCAAACCACCCTGACCCTGGCCCTCGGTTCCGCCATCGCCGCCGCCATGGTGGCCGGCCCGGTTGCCGCCGGCAGCGTGTTTTCCGCCCAGGCCCTGACCGGCGGCTACATGGTGGCCGATGCCGGCAAGCCGGCCGACAAGGCGCAGGAAGGCAAGTGCGCCGGTCAGGCCAAGGCCAAGGAAGGCAACTGCGGCACCAAGGTGATGGGCAAGGGCAAGGAAGGCAAGTGCGGCGAAGGCAAGTGCGGCAACACCAAGCCCAAGGCCAAGGAGGGCAACTGCGGCGCCGGCGCCAAGGCGCAAGAAGGCAAGTGCGCCGCCAACAAGAAGTAAGCAAAAGTAAATGACGGCCATGCGGAGCCTGCAAGGCGCCGGCCTCGGCTTCAGGCGGGAACTCATCCCCGCGCTGAAGGCCGGGGTGCCGCCGGCCATCGATTTCTTCGAGATCGCGCCGGAGAACTGGATCGATCTCGGCGGCGCCTATGCCCGCGATCTGCGCGCCTTCACCGAGCGCCACCCCTTCGTCTGCCACGGCCTGTCGCTGTCGCTGGGCGGCCTGACGCCGCTGGACGAAATGCTGCTGAAAAAGATCAAGGCCTTCATGGCCGCGCACCAGATTCCGCTCTACACCGAGCACCTGTCTTATTGCTCGGACGACGGCCACCTCTACGACCTGCTGCCCATCCCGTTCACCGAGGCGGCGGTCCACTACGTCGCCGGCCGCATCCGGCGTGCCCAGGACATCCTGGAACAGCGCATCGCGGTGGAGAATGCCTCGTACTATGTGGCCGCGCCCATCGCCGAACTGAGCGAGGTCGAGTTCATCCACGCCGTGTTGGCCGAGGCCGATTGCGATCTGCACCTCGACGTCAACAACGTCTACGTCAACAGCGTGAACCATGGTTTCGACCCGGTCGAATTCCTGCGCCAGATGCCGGCCGAGCGCATCGTCTACCTGCACATGGCCGGCCACTACCAAGAGGCGCCCGACCTGATCATCGACACCCACGGCGCCGAGGTGATCGAGCCGGTCTGGCAATTGCTCGATACCGCCTACGCGCTGCTCGGCGTGGCGCCGACCCTGCTCGAACGCGACTTCAACCTCCCGCCGCTGGCCGAGTTGGCGGCCGAGGTGGCGCGCATCGCCAAGCTGCAGGCCCGGCATGCCACGGCCGTTGCGGCCGCCTGACGCCATGGAATTCCAAGACTATCAACGCGCCTTCACCGGCCATATCCGCGACCCGCAAGGGGCGCCGCGGCCGAACGGCGTGCCGGCCCGGCGGATGAAGGTCTACAACGCGCTGCTGTTCAACAATATCGAGAGTTTTCTGCTCGCCTGCTTCCCGGTTTGTCGCGCCATCCTGGGCCAGCGCAAGTGGACCCGGCTGGCGCGGGCATTCTTCCGCGAGCATCGCTGCCATACCCCGTACTTCCGGCAGATCCCGGACGAGTTCCTGAAGTACCTGCAAGGCGGCTGGCAGCGGCCGGACGACGTACCCGAGTTTCTGCCCGAATTGGCCCACTACGAATGGGTGGAACTGGAGCTGTCCACCTCGGCCCGCGACGAGCAACCGTCCCGCTACGCCGCCGAGGGCGACCTGCTGACCGGCCGTCCCGTGCTGAACCCGGTGCTGCGGGTGCTGGCCTACCACTATCCGGTCCACCGGATCGGCCCGCGGTATAGGCCGAAGACCGCCCCAGCCTTGCCGACCTTTTTGTTGGCCTACCGCAATGCCGGGTTCGAGGTGCGTTTTGTCCAGATCGACGCGCTGGCGGCGCACCTGCTGCAAACCCTGGAGGAAGCCCCGGCGCTGACGGGGCAGGCCGCCATCGAGCGGCTTGCCCCGGCCGGACAAAGCCAAGCCGATGCGGCGGCGTGGTTGGCGGCGGGCGGCGGCCTGCTCGACAATTTGCGCGATGCCGGGGCCATCCTGGGTAGCCGGGCCTGACGGCTTTTCACAAAAAGTTCATGAAAGCGTCATACCATGCCCCCGACGTGCAAACTTTAGGGGAAACGCCGTGTCCGCAACCATCCTTGTCGTCGAAGACGAACCGGGCATTCAAGAACTGCTGAAGTTCAATCTGGGCCAACAGGGCCATGACGTGCTGGTGGCCAACGATTCGGAAGAAGCGATGCACAGCCTGCGTGGCGCGCTGCCCGACTTGATCCTGCTCGACTGGATGCTGCCCGGCCTGCCCGGTGTCGATTTCGCCCGGCGCATCCGCGGCGACCAGCGGCTGAAGGACATCCCCATCATCATGTTGACCGCACGGGCCGAGGAACGCGACAAAGTGCTCGGCCTGGAGACCGGGGCCGACGACTACATCACCAAGCCGTTCAGCCCGAAGGAACTGATGGCGCGGATCAAGGCCGTGCTGCGCCGGCGTGCGCCGCAGATGACCGAGGACGTGGTCGAGGTCGCCGGCCTCAAGCTCGACCCGGTCAGCCACCGCGTGTTCGGCGGCGAGCTGGCGCTCGACCTGGGGCCGACCGAATTCCGTCTGCTGCATTTCTTCATGACCCATCCCGAGCGGGTCTATTCGCGCTCGCAATTGCTCGACCAGGTCTGGGGCGACCACGTCTTCGTCGAAGAACGGACCGTGGACGTGCACATCCGCCGCCTGCGCGGGGCGCTGGAGCCCTCGGGGCACGACGGACTGATCCAGACCGTGCGTGGCGCTGGCTATCGGCTGTCGGCCAACTAACATAGAATCTCCTTCCCTTTAGCAACCGGCCGGGTTATCGCGCATGCTTGCCTTTTGGTGGCGGCCCCTGAGTTTCGTGGCGCTGCTGGCCCTCTTCTCCTTGTTTATCGGCGCCATCCTCGGCCGGGTCAGCGGTTTGGTGGTGCTCAGCCTCGGCCTGGGCTGGGGCCTGTTCCTGCATCTGCATCAGCTCGCTCGCCTGTATGCCTGGCTGGGCAAGCCGGGGCGCTCGATGCCCAGCGCCGAAGGCTCGTGGGGCGAGGTCTTCTACCGCTTGAACAAGCTGGTGCGCAGCCATTTGGATGCCGAGCACCGCGTCAGCGCGGAACTCGAACAGATGCAGCAGGCCACCGGTTCGCTGCCGGATGGCGTGGTCATCCTCGATGGCCACAACAGCATCCTCTGGCTGAACAACGCGGCGCAGGGCATGTTCGGGCTGAAGCCGGAGCGCGACATCGGCCAGTTCGTCAGTTACCTGGTGCGCAATTCCCGCTTCAACGAATGGCTGGTGGCCGAGGATTTCAACCAAACCCTGGCCCTGACCGCGCCCGGCGCGCAGGAAAAGACCCTGGTGTTACGGCTGGTGCCGCTGTCGCGCCAGCCGGAGATGAAGATGCTGATCGCGCACGACATCACCGAAATCACCCGGCTGGAAGCGGTGCGGCGCGACTTCGTCGCCAACGTCTCGCACGAGCTGCGCACGCCCGTCACGGTCATCGTCGGCTTTCTCGAAACCTTCGCCGAGATGGACCGGCCCGACCCGGTCCAGTTCAAACAGCACATTGCCCTGCTGCGCGAGCAATCGGACCGCATCCGCCGTCTGGTCGACGACCTGCTCACCCTGGCGCGGCTGGAAGGCGATAGCGAAGTCAGCGACGAGCCGGTGAACGTGCCGTCGCTGGTCGAGCGGCTGCTCGGCGAGGCGCGCGGCCTGAGCCATGGCCAGCACCAGATCACGGCCGAGGTCGATGGCCAGGCTTGGTTGTTGGGCAGCGAACACGAGATCTACAGCGCGTTCACCAACCTGGTCAGCAACGCGGTGCGTTACACCCCGCCGGGCGGCCAGATCCGCCTGCGTTGGCTCGAACGCGAGGACGGCGGCGTCGAGTTCGCGGTGACCGACAGCGGCGAAGGCATCGAACCGCAGCACATCCCGCGCCTGACCGAGCGCTTCTACCGGGTCGACCGCGGCCGGTCGCGCGCGTCCGGCGGCACCGGTCTGGGGCTGGCCATCGTCAAGCACATCATCCAGCGCCACCAGGGCCGGCTGCGCATCGAGAGTACGGTCGGCAAGGGCAGCACCTTCGCCGCCTGCTTCCCGCACGAGCGGCTCATCCCGCCGCCGGTGGCCCTAAACGCCGACGCAGAGCCTCAAGCAGACGCGGCCTGAGGTCGGCGTCTGCCTTCACCTCGCCGGTACGTTTGGCCGGCGCCCAGATCGCATCCGGGAAGTGCTTGTCGTCACTGAAGCGCGGGATCACGTGCCAGTGCAGGTGCGGCACCATGTTGCCCAGGCTGGCGAGGTTGATCTTGTCGGGCCGCACGACTTCTCTTATCGCCGATTCCACCGCGAAGACCACGTTCATCAATCGTTGCCGATCATGCTCGGGCAGGTCGGTCATCTCCTTGATGTGGCTATTGAGGATGACGCGGCAGAAGGCGGGGTAGGCGGGGTCGTCGACTAGGATGACGCGGCAGAAAGGGTCATGCCAGAGGAGATCTTGGTTGTTTGTGGAGCAGAGGGGGCAGGGCATGGGCTAAGAACCAAGCTTAACTAAGAAACCAATAAGGGCAGACTGCTACAACAATCCAGAAGGTAATGCCTAGAAAATAAAATGAGTTGTGCATGGCAGTTACAAATCCGGTACACCGCGGTGTTTCTGGGAATCTCACATCATCGCCCCGTAAATCTTTTATCGCTTGGTCTTTTAATGTGTGTTCACGAAACCACATTAGCCAGAGCATGAAGGTGACAAAGCAGGCTAGTACAGCAAGCGAGGATATCCACAATGTTTTCTGGTGTATTGACATATGGCTTTGCGCGATAGCAAAGAGCCCAGCGATTCCGGCAATTGTCGTCGTTAGATGAAATCCGAGGAGGGTAAAGCTTAAGGGTGGATACCCCGCAAGAATGCGCTGATAGTTATTGAAATCACGCTCATTCATTTTCCCTCCGGTTAGCGAGTAGCCTGGATGGAGTGAAACGCAATCCGGAGATTCATGCAACCCAAAGCTATCTCGCCGTAGGTGAGAACTAATTTCGCTTCGAGTCTTGCCAATGCCGTTGGCCGGGGCCGCCCGGCAGCGGGCATACTTTCTTTGCTCGTGCAAAGAAAGTAGCCAAAGAAAGCACGCCCCGCTGTCGCCGACACCCCCGTGCGCGTCACAGTTGCGCGGGCGGCTCGCCAACTCGCCCTTCGGGCTCAGACAAACTCGCCGGCCTTCGGCTACCCCGCGCAACTGCGCCCCGCACGGCGGCGACAGAGGGGATGGGCAAGTCAACTAACGCGCTGAATTCCCGCAAGCGGGAATGCTATTTGTTTTTTGAGGATGTCGGCGCAATGCGCCGACATCCTGGTTTTGCTTTTGATTTTAGGGTTGATTTTTAAACCCCCTCTGACGCCGCCGGTGACGATGGCGTCAGGCAGGGAAGCCGAAGGCCGGCGAAAGCTGTTTGAGCGAAGCGAGTTCTTTCGCCGCCTGCATGATGGCAGCGGCGCCGGGGTTTCGGCGGAAGCGGGGCGTGCTTTCTTTGGTTACCTTTCTTTGCACGAGCAAAGAAAGTGACGCGCTGCCGGGCGCCCCCGGCCGAGTGCCTGCCGTGAACGTAAAGCCTGCGTAATTGTCGGACCGACGATAACGAGGGGTTGTTGTTCTGGATTCCCGTTTTCACGGGAATGACGTATCGCCTACAGCAACACCCGCTCAATCCCGCCTTGATTCGCCCGCTCGATAAACCCCTGCATCCACGCCTCGCCAAACCGATGCCGCGCCATCTCGATCACCAGATAGTCCGCCTCGACCCCGGCCTCCGCCTCGTAGCGCGACAGGCCCTGCAGACAGGACGGGCAGGCGGTGAGCAGTTTGACCGGCGCCTCGCCCTCGGTCCGCAGGCCATCGGCCACGCGCCGAATCTCTTCGCTCTTGCGAAAGCGCACCTGGGTCGCGATGTCGGGCCGGGCGGCGGCGAAGCTGCCGGCCTCGCCGCAGCAGCGTTCGGACAGCTTGACCTCGGCGCCGAGCAGGGTCTTGGCCGTCGCGATCGGGTTGTGCTGCTTCATCGGGCTGTGGCAGGGGTCGTGGAACATGTACTTGCTGCCGGTCACGCCTTCCAGCTTGACACCCTTCTCCAGCATGAATTCGTGGATGTCGAGCAGGCGGCAGCCGGGGAAGATCTTGTCGAACTGGTAGTCCTTCAACTGGTCGAGGCAGGTGCCGCAGGAGACGATCACGGTCTTGATGTCGAGGTAGTTCAGGGTGTTGGCCACGCGGTGGAACAGCACGCGGTTGGAGGCGGTGATGGCCTCGCCCTGGTCGCGCCGGCCGCCAGCGGTCTGCGGGTAGCCGCAGCAGAGCTGGCCGGGCGGCAACACGGTCTGCACGCCGAGCTCATAGAGCCAGGCCAGGGTGGCCAGGCCGACTTGCGAGAACAGGCGCTCGGAGCCACAGCCGGGGAAGTAGAACACCGCCTCGGTGTCGTCGCTGACCTTGGCCGGGTTGCGCAGGATGGGCACGACCTTGCTGTCGTTCAGGCCGAGCAATGCGCGCGCGCCCTTGCTCGGCAGCTTGTCGGGCAGTGGCCGGTTGAGGAAGTGGATGACCTGGGCCACCGGCGCGGCACGGCCGACCGTGGCCGGCGGCTGGCGCAGGTCTTTTTTGCCCAGCCCTAGGCGCTTGATCACACCGTGGCCCAGGCGCTGCGCTTTGTAGCCCCACTCGATGGCGACCTTGCGCGTGGTGTCGATCACCCGGTCGGAGCTGGCGTTGAGGAAGAACAGGGCCAGGGCCGAGCCGGGGCTGAATCGCTTCTGCCCCTGCTCGCGCAGGAAGTTGCGCATCGCGACCGAGACGTCGCCGAAGTCGATGTCGACCGGGCACGGGTTCGCGCACTTGTGGCAGACCGTGCAGTGGTCGGCCACGTCGTTGAATTCGTCGAAGTGCTTGAGGCTGATGCCGCGCCGGGTCTGCTCTTCGTAGAGGAAGGCCTCGATCAACAGCGAGGTGCCGAGGATCTTGTTGCGCGGGCTGTACAGCAGGTTGGCCCGCGGCACGTGGGTGTTGCACACCGGTTTGCATTTGCCGCAGCGCAGGCAGTCCTTGATCGAGTCGGCGATGGCGCCGATCTCGGATTGCTCCATGATCAGCGATTCCAGCTCCAGCAGCGAGAACGACGGGGTGTAGGCATTGCGCAGGTCGGCTGCGCGTTCCAGCTTGCCGCGGTTGAAATGGCCCTCGGGGTCGACCTTGTGCTTGTAGGCGGCGAAGGCGGATAGCGCGTCGTCGCTGAGGAATTCCAGTTTGGTGATACCGATGCCGTGCTCGCCCGAGATCACGCCGCCCAAGTCGACCGCCAGCTGCATGATGCGGTGCACCGCCGCATTGGCGGTTTGCAACATCGCGTAATTGTCCGAGTTGACCGGGATGTTGGTGTGCACGTTGCCGTCGCCGGCATGCATGTGCAAGGCGACGAACACCCGGCTCTTGAGCACGCGCTGGTGGATCGCTTCGGCCGCGGCCAGTATCGGCTCGTATTCGCGGCCGGTGAAGATTTCGCGCAACGCGTTGCGCACCTCGCGCTTCCAGGAGACGCGTTCTTCCTTCAATTGCAGCTTGCGGAAGGTCGCCTCATCGCTCAGGCGGCCGAGCAGGTCGTGCCAGCGGGCGCGGACGCGGCCGACCAGTTCCAGCGCGCGCTGGCGCCGCTCTTCGGTGTGGGCCGGATCGGCGATCGTGTCCTCGTCCTCGGCCAGCGGCAGCGGCCCGCGCAGGAACGGTTCCAACGCGTCGAGCATGGCCAGCTTGTTCTGGATCGACAGCTCGATGTTGATGCGCTCGACGCCGTCGGTGTAGTCGGCCATGCGGTCGAGCGGGATGACCACGTCCTCGTTGATCTTGAACGCATTGGTGTGGGCGGCGATGGCGGCGGTGCGGGCGCGGTCGAGCCAGAACTTGCGCCGGGTCTCGGCGCTGACCGCGACGAAGCCCTCGCCGCCGCGGGCGTTGGCGATCTGCACGATGCGGCTGGCGGCCGCGCCCACCGCGGCCTCGTCGTCGCCGGCGAGATCGGCCAGCAGCACCATGTTCGGCCGGCCGGGCCGGTTGGCCTTGGTCGCATAGCCGACCGCCTTCACATAGCGGGCATCCAGGTGTTCCAGGCCGGCCAGCACGGTGCCACCGGGCTGGGTGTCGAGGTGGTCTTTGACCTCGACGATGGCTGGCACCGCCTCGTGCGCGGTGCCGAAGAATTCCAGGCAGACCGTGCGCACGTGCGCCGGCATGCGGTGCAGGATGAAACTGGCCTGGGTGATCAGGCCGTCGCAACCTTCCTTCTGCACGCCGGGCAGGCCGGCCAGGAATTTGTCGGTGACGTCCTTGCCCAAGCCTTGCTTGCGGAACAGGCTGCCGGGCACTTCGATGAGCTCCGGGCTGCCCTTGGGCCGGCCGTCGGCGTCGAAGCGGCGCAGCTCGAAGCGCGCGCTCGCGGCGTCGTGGATCTTGCCCAGGTTATGGTCGAGCCGGGTGACCTCCAGCCAATCGGCCTGCGGCGTCACCATCTTCCACGACACCAGGTTGTCCACCGCGGTGCCCCAGAGCACGGCTTTCTTGCCGCCGGCGTTCATCGCCACGTTGCCGCCGATGCAGGAGGCGTCGGCCGAGGTCGGGTCGACCGCGAAGGCTAGGCCGGCACGCTCGGCCAGCTCCATCACCCGGCGGGTGACCACGCCGGCACCGCAGACGACGACCGGCGTCGGTTGGCTGTGGCCGGGCAGCACGCGTTGTTCGATGGCGGACAACGCGTCGAGTTTTTCGGTATTGATGACGGCAGAGCGCTTGGTCAAGGGCACGGCGCCGCCGGTGTAGCCGGTGCCGCCGCCACGCGGGATCAGGGTCAGGCCGAGCGCGGACAGCTCGCGCACCAGGGCCGGGATCTCGGCCTCGTTATCCGGTGTCAGCACGACGAAGGGATACTCCACCCGCCAGTCGGTCGCGTCGGTCACGTGCGAGACCCGGGCCAGGCCGTCGAAGGCGATGTTGTCGCGTCGGGTGTGGCGGCCGAGCCGGTGCAGGATGTCGTGCCGCAGTTGCGCGGTTTCCTCGAAATGGGCGGCGAAGCCGGCCACGGCCAGGCTGGCCAGTTCGATCACGCGGCCGACCTTGGTGTTGCCCTGGCGGCGTTTTTCGATCTCGTTCAGGCGATGACGCAAGGCGTCGATCAACAGGCCGCGCCGCTTGGGGTTGGCCAGCAGGTCGTCTTCCAGATAGGGATTGCGCGAGACCACCCAGATGTCGCCCAGCACCTCGAACAGCATCCGGGCCGAACGGCCGGTGCGGCGTTCGCCGCGCAGTTCCTCGATCAGCGCCCAGCCCTCGGCGCCGAGCAGGCGGCGGATGATCTCCCGATCGGAAAAGGAGGTGTAGTTATAGGGAATCTCGCGGATACGATCTGCCATGTTGCCATCGGCACAGTGCCTGCGCGCTGTGCCGCGCCTTTTTGTCGGGTGCGGTGGAAAACCGCAATATTACTTGGCCGGCGTGGCTTTTATAACCCCAGGCCGGATAAGGCCGCGATCATGGCCCGGGCCAGGCCGTCGGCCGAGGCGGGGTTCTGGCCGGTGAACAGTTGGCGGTCGTGCACGACATGGGCCTGGCCCGGCGGCGCGAAGGAGAGTTCGCCGCCCAGCTTGGCCAGCCGGTCGGCCAGGAGCCAAGGTAGGCGGTCGGCCAGGCCGGCCAGGCGCTCTTCTTCCGGCGAAAAGCAGGTCATGCGCTGGCCTCGGAATGGCCACTGGCCGTCGGCGCGGGCTGGCAACAGGCCGGCCGGGCCATGGCAGATCGCGCCGATCAGGCCGCCGGCCGCATGGCTTCGGCTGACCAGGGTGCCGACGGCGGCATCGTCGGCCAGGTCGACCACCGGGCCGTGGCCGCCGGGGAAGAAGACCACAGCGTAACGCCGGTCTTGTCCGGCCAGCGCCGCAGCCGACAGCGGCCTGCGCCAGTCCGGCAGCGCGGCCAGCGCCGCGTCCAGCCGGGCCGGGCGGCCAGGGTCGTCGCGGTGGAATTCGGGCGCCAGGCACAGGGCATCGAGCACGGCGGCGCGCCCCGTGGGCGTGGCGATGTCGACCGTGTGCCCGGCCTGGCGGAAGGCCTCATAGGGCGGGATGAATTCCTGCGCCCAAAAACCGGTCGCGATGTGTTGGTCATCGGTCAAAACCAGTTCATCGGCTGAACTTAGTATGAAAAGGATACGGGCCATGGGCGGCGGCAGGAGTAAAATGGCGGCGAATCGAACCGCACACAAGTCTACATGATCGGTCTTCTCATCGTCGCCCACGGTACTTTGGGCGAAAGCCTCGTCGAATGCGCCACCTATGTCATGGGTACCCAGCCGCCGAATCTGCTGGCCCTGGACGTGCGCGATTGTTCCAACACCGGCGAGATCGTCGCGGTCGCGCGCGAGCAACTGGCCACGCTGGATACCGGCGACGGCGTCTTGGTGCTGGCCGACATCTACGGCGCCACCCCCTGCAATACGCTCTGCCAATTGATCGATCCGGGCCGAGTCGAGCTGGTGGCCGGCGTGAATCTGTCGATGCTGCTCAAGGTGCTGACCTATCGCCAGGAGCCCCTGGCCGCCCTGGTCGAGCGCGCCCAACGGGGCGGCCACGACGGCATCTTTCATGTGACCCACTGCCATGCTTGAACGCGAAGTCGAGATCGTCAATAAATTGGGGCTGCATGCCCGGGCCTCGGCCAAGCTGACCAAGCTGGCGAGCGAATACGGCGCCGAGGTCTGGCTGGCGCGCGATGCGCGGCGGGTCAACGCGAAGAGCATCATGGGCGTGATGATGTTGGCGGCAGCCAAGGGCACGCGGCTCAAGCTCGAGATATCCGGCGACGACGAGGAGCAAGCCATGAACGCCTTGGTCGCATTGATCGCAGATAAATTCGGCGAGGGGGAGTGAGCCATGGCGAGGCGTGAGGCGTTAGGCGTCAGGCGTGCGATGCGCCAGGTTTTTGCTCCTCACACATCATGAGCTTCACCCTGCACGGCATCGGAGTTTCCGGCGGCTATGCGATCGGCCGGGCCCAGCTCTATTCGCATGCCCGGCTGGAGGCGCCGCATTACGTGCTGCGCAAGGAGCATCTGCCGGAAGAGGTGGCGCGCTTCGAGGAGGCGATCGGGCAGGTGCGGACCGATATGCAAGCGACGCGCGAGCATATCCCCGAGGGCGCGCCGGCCGAATTGGCGGCCTTTCTCGACCTGCACCTGATGTTCCTCGACGACTCGATGATCACCGAGGCGCCCAAGCGCTTGATCCGCGAGACCCGCTGCAATGCCGAATGGGCGCTGGCCCAGCAGACCGAGGCGTTGATTTCCCAATTCGAGGCGATCGAGGACGACTATCTGCGCGAGCGTAAACACGACGTGCGCCAGGTTGCGGACAAGATATTGAAGGCCCTGATGGGCCACCCCGGCCACGCGCCGCTGAAGGCGGCGGACGAGCCGACGGTACTGGTCGCCCACGACTTGTCGCCATCGGACATGGTGTTGTTCAAGCGCCAGTCCTACGCCGCCTTCATCACCGATCTGGGCGGCGGCACCTCGCATACCGCCATTCTGGCGCGCAGCCTGAATATCCCGTCGGTGATGGCGCTGCACAATGCGCGCGCCTTGATCAATGAAGGCGACATGTTGATCATCGACGGCGTCAACGGTGTGGTCATCGTCGCGCCGGACGAATCGATCCTCGACGAATACCGCTTGCGCCACAACCAATGGCGCATCGAGCAGCAAAAGCTCAAGCGGCTGAAGAGCAGTCCGTCGACTACGCTCGACGGCATCGAGGTCGAACTTCTGGCGAACATCGACATGCCGCAGGACGTGCGCGAGGCGATCGAGGAAAAGGCCGCCGGCATCGGCCTGTTCCGCAGCGAGTTCCTGTTCCTGAACCGGCCCGACCTGCCGTCGGAGGACGAACAGTTCGAGGCCTACCGCCACGTGGCCGAGGCGATGAAGGGCAAGCCGGTGGTGATCCGCACGCTCGACGTCGGTGCCGACAAATCGCTGGCCTGGCTGCCGCAGACCAGCGTCAATCCGGCCCTCGGTCTGCGCGCGATTCGCTTGTGCCTGACCGAGCCGCAATTGTTCCTGGCCCAGTTGCGCGCGTTGCTGCGCGCCAGCCATTACGGCCGGGTGCGCATCCTGATCCCGATGCTGGCCAGCCTGACCGAACTGGATCAGGCCCTGGCCCTGATCGAGCAGGCCAAGGCCAGCCTGCGGGAGGAGGGGCGCCTGTTCGACGAGTCGATCCCGGTCGGCGGCATGATCGAGGTGCCGGCCGCCGCGCTGGCCGCCGAGTGGTTCGCCAAGAAGTTGGATTTTCTGTCGATCGGCACCAACGACTTGATCCAATACACCTTGGCGATCGATCGTACCGACGATACGGTCGCCCATCTGTACGACCCGTTGCATCCCGGCGTCATCCAGTTGATCCACCATACCTTGAACGTGGGGCGGCGGCTGAAGAAACCGGTCTCGGTCTGCGGCGAGATGGCGGGCGACCCGAAGCTAACCCGCTTGCTGTTGGGCTTGGGGCTGCGCAGTTTCTCCATGCATCCGGCCCACTTGTTGTCGGTCAAGCAACGCATCTTGCATACCCAGGTGACCGAGGTGGCGCCGCAAATCTCGAAGTTGCTCAAGGTGGGCGAGCCGCAGCGCATCCAGGCCTTGCTCGAGCGCTTGAACGGCTAGGGCGGGTCGGCGGCTTACAGCAGAAAGCGCGCACTGACCTGGTTGCCGTTGCCGGCATAACGCAGGTAGTCGCAAAGCTTGCGTACCAGGCCGATGCCTCGGCCATGCGGCCGGTCCGTCTGGTGCAGCAGCGCTTCATTGTCCAGATAGCGCGTATAGTCGAAGCCGGGGCCGCTGTCGGCGACGGTGATATCGAGTACGCTCCGTTCGTCGATATTGTGCAGGCGCAGCGTGATGTCGATGCGGCCATTGTCCAATTGGCCCAAGCGCTCTTCGCGGTGCTGCAAATACTGTTCGAAGTCGCCGCTGAGCTTGAGCGAGGAGTCCAGGCCGAGCAGGCCGTGATCGAGGGCGTTGTTGAACAGCTCGGATAGGATGATGAACATCGAGCCCTTGTGCGGCTTCAGGGCGTGGATCTGGCACATTAGATCGAGCAACGGCGGGACCACGTCCAGATACTTCAGATCCTCCGCCCAATAGCAGACGGCGAAATTCCATTCGCCGCTGTGCTGCAAGTGCGGTGTGCCATGGTCGTCGACCCGGGGCAGGTCACGCTGTTCGACCGGGGCCCAGGCCAGCAAGCAGGAGATGTCGTCTTGCGCCGGCTTGCCGGCCAAATGGTGGCCGATCATGGCCTGCAGGGCAGCCAAATGGGTATCTTTGCCGGTCGCGGCCAAGAGTTGCAGCACGCGGTCGCGCTCGATGCGGCGGCCGCTTTGGTCTTCCGCCTCCCACAGGCCATCGGAGCAGATCAGCAAGTGGCAGTTGTCCTGGTAGCCGACCACTTCGAAGTGTTCCGAGAAATTGGCCTCCGGCAAGATGCCCAGGGGCGGGTGGGTCGAGCCCCACTCCTTCAGCAGTTTGCCGGACTCGTCGATGAGCAGGGCGCTCGGGTTGCCGCCATTCCAGACCTCGATGGTCTGGTCCTCGATATTGATTGCGGCCAGGGTGACGGCGACGAAACGGTCGGACGGCAGAAACTGCCGGAGCTTCTGGTTCATCTCCTTGGCGATGCTGGTGATGGGAAAGCCCTTGCCGGTCATGCGGTAGAAGGCGTGCGCAATCGGGATCGCGGTCAGGGCTGCCGGCAGGCCGTGGCCGGTGGCATCGGCCAGTAGCAAGTGCAGGATGCCGTCCGGCGTGTGGGCCGAGCAGACCAGGTCGCCGCTGAAGTCCTCGGCCGGGATGTTGAGTTGGCCAACCATGGCATGGGTGCCGCGGTCGCTGACCAGGCGGTTCATGATGTGGCTGCCGAGCTCGGTCTGTGCCTGTGCCTGCGCGCGCCATTTTTCCAGTTCGGCGGTGTGTTGCAGGATTTGCTCCTGCATCTCGATCTGGTGCGTGAAGTTCTGCACCTTGGCCTTGAGCAGTTGGATGTTGACCGGCTTGACCACGTAGTCGTCGGCACCGGCCTCCAGGCCGCGCACGATGTCGGTGATGTCGTCGAGCGCGGACAGCAACAGGATCGGCACCCAGCGCTGCGCCGCTTGCAGGCGTTGACGCAGGGCCTTGGTGGCAGCGATGCCGTCCATGACCGGCATCATCACATCCATCAGCACCAGGTCGGGCTCGTGGGCCTCGAACAGGTCGAGCGCCTGCTGGCCGTTTTCTGCGATCAGCGTCGCATGGCCCATACGGCTGACGACAGTGTCGACCAGCCGCGCATTGGCCGGCGTATCGTCGACGATAAGGATTTTCAGGGCGTGCAAGGGCAATGCGGCCGCTTAGGCCTTCATCGGAAAGATCTTGTCGAAATTCGCGACATCCAACACCTGTTTCACGGTGCCCTGCATCTTGGCCAGGGAGACCGTCTTGCCCAGGCTTTCGGCGCGCTCGCGCAGCAGTAGCAGCATGCCGAGCGCAGAGCTGTCGAGATATTCGACGCCACCTAGATCGATAACGATTTCCTTGACCTTCGGGTCGTCCAACGGCTGTTCATAGGCCGTGCGGAAATCGCGGTGGGTATGGAAATCGAAGCGGCCTTGTAGGCTCAGGGTGGTTTGGTGGTCGGTGTTGCGGGTCGAGATTTGCATAGGGGCCTCCATGTTCGCGATGGGTTATGCCAGTCCGTTGGGCATGATAGCGCGGGCGGACAGGCTTGGCAGCGGCTAGCCGTTTTTCGCCAGTTGGTCGAGGATGCGGCCGGCGATATTTTGCAACGGGGCCACCTCTTGCGCCGCGCCGATATCGAAGGCGGCCTTGGGCATGCCGTAGACCACGCAGGTCGCTTCGTCCTGTGCGATGGTGTAGGCCCCGGCTTCGCGCATGGCCAGCATGCCGGCGGCGCCGTCTTTGCCCATGCCGGTCAGCATCACGGCGATCGCATTCGGTCCTACGGCCTCGGCGGCGCTGTTGAACAGGACGTCCACCGATGGCCGATGGCGGTTCACCGGGTCGGCCTGCGACAGCTCGGTGTAGTAATAGGCGCCGCTGCGCCGCACCATGAGATGGGAATGGCCCGGTGCCAGGTAGGCATGGCCGGGCACGATGCGCTCGTTGTCCTGCGCCTCTTTCACGGTCATGGCCGACAGGCTGTTCAGCCGTTGCGCGAAGGACTTGGTGAAGGCCTCGGGCATGTGCTGCGTCATCAAGATGGCCGGCGAGTCGGCCGGCATGCGCGACAACACCTCTTTCAACGCCTCGGTGCCGCCGGTCGACGAGCCGATGAAGATGATCTTCTCGGTGGTGTGGATCAGGTGCTTCGAAATCGGTTGCGGTCGGTCGGGCGGCGAACTGTCGCTGGCGCGGCGCTTGATCCGCGCCCGCACCGCCGTGCGCACCTTGTCGGCGATGTCCTGGCTCAGCTCATTCATGCCGTCGATCACGCCGAGCCTGGGTTTGGTCACGACATCGACGGCGCCGAGTTCCAGGGCCCTGAGCGTGACGTTGGAGCCCTCTTCGGTCAGGGTCGAGATCATGATCACCGGCATCGGGCGCAGGCGCATGAGTTTCTCCAGGAACTCCAAGCCATTCATCTTCGGCATTTCGACATCGAGCGTCAGCACGTCCGGGTTCAGCTCCTTGATCATCTCGCGCGCGATCAGCGGATCGGGCGCGGCGCCGACTACTTCGATATCGGGCTGGTGGCCGAGCAGCTCTTTCAGCACGCTGCGGATCAGCGCGGAGTCGTCGACGATGAGAACCTTTATTTTTTGCATGATCCCGTTTATGCCATGCCGGCGTTAAATATATACGTCATGGCCATCAAAACAGCTCCACATCGCCGGCCATCTCGGCGGATTTGATGCGCGAGCCATATTCCTTCTCGCGCTCGATGATGGTGTTGTTGTGCACGGAGCGTAGCGATTTCACCAGCACCCGGCCGCTGGCCGGAAAAAAGAACACCTTGCGCGGATAAAGCCCGCGCAGGTCTTGCGAGACGATGGGGATGCGCTCGTTATGCAGGTATTCCAGCACGAACTCGCTGTTGTCCTCGCCCACGGTCACCGTGGTGAAGCCGCGCAGCACCGCCGCGCCGCCGAACACCTTGGCCTCCAGGCGGTTGCGACTGGCCCCCATCTTGAGCAATTGGTTGACCAGCACTTCCATCGCATAGCCGCCATAGCGCGCCGAGGCCGATAGCAGGTTGTGCGGATCGTCGCTGCCCTCCGGCAGCATGAAATGGTTCATGCCGCCGATGCCGGTCTTGGGGTCGCGGATGCATGCCGCCACGCAGGAGCCGAGTACCGTCACCAGCAGCATGTCGCGGCCAGTGACATAGTACTCGCCAGGCAATATCTTGGCCGCTTCGATCTGAAAGTTGCGGTCATAGTAGTGCGTCGGCGCCAGGACTTCCTCGAAGGCCGGGTGCGTCATCGGTGGCCTCGGGTTTCGGGCGATTCGGCGTGCACGTAGACCGTTTGGCCGCGTAGGCGGAATAGGTCGGCGGCGTGGTAGAGCGCCTCGGAGTGGCCGAGGAAGAGCAACCCGTCCGGTTTCAATAGCGGCTTCATCTGCTTCAGGATCTGGTACTGGGTCGGCTTGTCGAAATAGATCATCACGTTGCGACAGAAGATCGCATCGAACGGCCCTCTGACCGACCAGGTCTTATGCAGCAGATTGAGTTGGAAGAAGTCGATCATGCCTTGCAGTTCCGGGCGCACCTTGGCCAAACCATCGCGCGAGCCGGTGCCGCGCATGAAGTACCGGCGCTGTTTGGCCTCGGGCATCTTGTTCAGGCGGTCCATGAGATAGATGCCTTCGCGCGCCTTTTGCAGCACGCTGGTATCGAGGTCGGAGGCCAGGATCTTGACCGGCGGGGCGGATGGCTCGAAGGCCTCGGCCGCAGTCATCGCAATGGAATAGGGCTCTTCGCCGGTCGAGGCGGCGCAGCACCAGATGTTGATCGGCCGATCGTGCCGGCGCTTCAAAAAATCTTTCAGGATGGTGAAGTGGTGGCCCTCGCGGAAGAACGAGGTCAGGTTGGTGGTCAAGGAGTTGACGAAGGCCTCCCATTCCTCGGCATCGTTGTTTTCCAGCAGGGCCAGGTAGGCCTGGAAGTTGCTCAAACCCGTCGCGCGCAGGCGGCGCGCCAAACGGCTGTAGACCATGTCGACCTTGGCGTCGGACAGATTGATGCCCGCATGCTCATAGATCAGCTTGCGGATTTTTTCGAAGTCGCGCCGCGTGAATTCGAATTCGCGATCGGCACGGATGCCAAAGTCGTCGTTCATGTTTTTCCAGCGGGACACGCCCCGCTATCGTTGTATCCGGCCGATGGGCGTTTATTGCGTCACGGTGTGCGCTGTGGGCAAGGGCTCAGCCCTTGCCCGATTCCGGGTTAGAACTCCTGCCACTCGTCGTCATCGGCGGCGGGGGTGTGGCGCGGTGCCGGGCGCGGGGCGCGCACCGGGGCCGGCGCGGCCGCACGGGCGACGGCCTGGCGCGGCGCGGCGACCATGCCGGTGCCGGAACCGGTCTTGAACACCGACACCGCGCGGGACAGACCGTCGGCCTGGTCTTGTAGGCTCTCGGCCGCAGCCGCAGCCTCTTCCACCAAGGCGGCGTTTTGCTGAGTCATCTCGTCCATCTGCGCGACCGCGGTATTGACCTGCTCGATACCTTGGCTCTGCTGGGTCGAGGCGGCGGCGATCTCGGCCATGATGTCGGTCACCCGCTTCACCGACTGCACGATCTCCTGCATGGTGCTGCCGGCCTGCTCGACCACCTTGTAGCCGGCGTCGACCTTGCCGACCGAGTCGTTGATCAGCTGCTTGATCTCCTTGGCCGCCGCCGCGCTGCGCTGGGCCAGGTTGCGCACTTCGCCGGCCACCACGGCGAAGCCGCGGCCCTGTTCGCCGGCCCGGGCGGCTTCCACCGCCGCGTTCAGCGCCAGGATGTTGGTCTGGAAGGCGATGCCGTCGATCACGCTGATGATGTCGGCGATCTTGCTCGAGCTCTCGGAGATCGCGCTCATGGTGTGCACCACCTCGCCCACCATCTCGCCGCCCTTGACCGCGATGTCGGACGCGCCCTGGGCCAACTGGTTGGCCTGCTTGGCATTCTCGGCGTTGTTCTTCACCGTGCTGGTCAGTTCGTCCATGCTGGAGGCGGTTTCCTCCAGGCTCGAGGCCTGGCTCTCGGTCCGGCTCGACAGGTCGGCGTTGCCGGTGGCGATCTCGCGCGAGGCGGTGTTGATCGCGTCGGTCGCTTCGCGGATCTGGCTGACGATCTCCTTCAGCCGGCTGCTGGTGGTGTTGGCGCTGTCCTTCAGTTGGGCGAACAGGCCTTCGTAGTCGCCGGTCATTTGCTTGGTCAGGTCGCCTTCGGCCAGGGCGCTGAGGACCTCGGCCACGTCGGTCATGCCGCGCTCGCTGGTCTCGACCAGTTTGTTGATGCCCTCGGCCAGTTGCAGGAAGAAGCCTTCCTTGCCCTGGGTCGACAAGCGGCGGGTGAAGTCGCCGGCGGCGGCGGCGGCGACCAGCTCGGCCACATCCCGCTCCACGGCCACCTCGGCGGTGCGGTCGGTCCACTCGGCCACGGCGCCCAAGCGCTCGTTACGCTCGTTGACGACCGGGCTGGCGCGCACCACCATGTGGCGCGGGCCGATGGTCAGCGCGGCGGTGTGGGTGCCGTTCAGGTTGGACAGCAGTTGGGCCTGGTGCGCCGGGTTCTTGTGGAAGACATCGATGTTGGTGCCGACCAGGTTGGCGGCGGAGAAGTTGGGCAGTTGCTTCCTGATGTCGGCCTCGGCCTTGGACAGGATGTCGACCACTGACTTGTTGACGTAGATGATCTTGCGCTCGCTGTCGGCGATCATCACCCCGGTGCTGACGTTGTCCAGGCCGATCTTGATCCGCAGGTTCTCGTTGGCCACACGCTGTGTCTCGGCCACGTCGAAGCCCAGCTTGGTTTGCATCGTGCGCAGGGCGTTGAGCACCTTGCCGATCTCGTCTTCGTGATCGACCGCGATGTGGTTGTCGTACTTGCCGCCGGCGATGCTGTTGAACACATCGACGGCCCGGCCGAGCGGACGGGTGATGGCGCGGATGATGAGCAGGCCCATCCAGGCGGCCAAGGCGATGCCGAGCACGAGGGAGGCGATGGCCAGGTTGCGGATCGTCGCATAGCGCGCCTGCGCCGCCTCGTATTCCTGCTTGGCTACGTCGAGTTGCAACTGGATCAAGGCGTTGATGCTTTTGCGGACCGGCGCGAACAACTCGTTCAGCCTGGTTTCGTACAGGCGTTTCGCCTCGGCGACCTGGCCCGCCTTCATCGCCTCGGCGATGGGTTTCAGGCCCTCTTTGACGAAGCGGCCGCGGTCGACGGCGAACTGGTCGGCCAGTTGTTTTTCTTCCGGCGTCTGGTAGGTGGCCATGTAGGCGTCCCAGGTCTTGCTGATCTCTTCGGCCCGGCGCTCGAAGTCGGCAACGTGGCTCTTGACGCTTTCAGGGCTGGGGTCGAGGAGCATCTCGGCCATGTTCATGCGGTTGTTGACGAGGTTGCGCACGATCTTGTCCAACTGGCCCATCGGTACCGTGCGGTCTTCGTAGACCGAGCGCAGGCCCTCGTTGGTTTGATTGAGGCCGAGCAGGCCGACACCACCGATCAACAGGAGCAAGGCGGCGGTGAGGCCGATCATCGCGGTCAGGCGGCCCTTGATGCTGATGTTCTTGAACATGTTGAGCTTCCTCATAAGCGTGTTTTTCTCGACCCGGCCGTGCACCACGTTCCAGGTCTTCTCGCCGGCCTTGATCGAGCCGTAGATGCGGCTGGCCGCCTCGATCTGCTGCGGCGTCGGCTTGCTGCGCACCGACATGTAGCCGGTGACCTGGCCGCCCTCGAAGATCGGGGTGGCGTTGGCCACCACCCAGTAGTGGTCGCCGTTCTTGCAGCGGTTTTTCACCAGCGCGGTCCAGGGCAGGCCGGCGGCGAGGGTGTCCCATAGGTCCTTGAAGGCCTCGGGCGGCATGTCCGGATGGCGCACGATATTGTGCGACGCGCCGATCAGCTCTTCTTCGGTGAAACCGGAGACCTCGAGGAAGTCCTTGTTGATGTAGGTGATGATGCCACGGGTGTCGGTCTTCGACACGATCATGTGATCGTCGCGCAGGACGTATTCCCTTCCGGTAACGGGCATGTTGACACGCATAGTGACTCCTTCTCTCCAGAATATTCGTTAGGCCGCAGCGGCTTCTTCGACCAGGGCCATGTCGTGGCTGGTCATGAGTTTCTCGATGTCGACGACGATGATCATGCGCTGATCGATGGTGCCCAGGCCGACGATGTAGCGGGTGTCGAGGGTGGAGCTGAAATCGGGGGCGGGGCGCAGGTTGTCCGCGCTGAGCTGGATCACGTCGGAGACGCCGTCGACCACCATGCCGACCACGCGGTCGGCGATGTTGAGGATGATGACCACGGTGAACTGGTCGTAGCTCGGCTCGCCCAGATTGAACTTGATGCGCATGTCGATGATCGGGACGATGACGCCGCGTAGGTTGATCACGCCCTTGATGAAGGCCGGCGCGTTGGCGATGGTGGTCGGCGCCTCGTAGCCGCGAATCTCTTGCACCTTGAGGATGTCGATGCCGTATTCCTCGCGGCCCAGCACGAAAGTCAGGTATTCGTTCGAGGCGGCGGTATTAAGTTCGCTCTGTTCCATGGCTGTCCTCTCGCTGTGCTCAAGCGGCCAGCCCGATAGGGGCTTGGCCGTATTTGTTGCGGTTGATCTGTAGGCCCATGCGGGCGACGGCGGCGATGTCCAAGATCAGCGCGACGCGGCCGTCGCCCATGATGGTGGCGCCGGACACGCCTTGTACCTTGCGGTAGTTGCTCTCCAGGCTCTTGATGACGACCTGGTGCTGGCCGAGCAATTCATCCACGAACAAGGCGGCCTTGCCGTTCTCGACCTCGACCACCATGACGATGCCTTGGGTCGGGTTATCCAGCGCGCTGTCGAGATTGAAGACGGCACCGAGCGGGATCAAGGGCAGGTATTCGCCGCGGATCGACACGACACGGCCTTCGCCGGCGATGGTCTTGATGTCCTCGGCATTCGGCTGCAGCGATTCGACTACCAGGGTGAGCGGCACGATATAGGTCTCGCCGCCGACGCCGACCGACATGCCGTCGAGGATGGCCAGGGTGAGCGGCAGGCTGATCACGGTGCGGGTGCCATGGCCGGTGGCGGAGTGCAGCTCGACCCGGCCGCCCATCTCTTCGATATTGCGTTTCACCACATCCATGCCGACGCCGCGGCCGGAGACGTCGGTTACCACCTCGGCGGTGGAGAAACCGGGCGCGAAAATCAGTTGCCACACCTCTTGGTCGCTCATGCCGTCATGTACGGCGAGACCGCGTTCGCGCGCCTTGTCCAGGATGCGGTCGCGGTTCAGGCCGGCACCGTCGTCGACCACTTCGATGATGATGTTGCCGCCCTGATGCGAGGCCTTGAGACTGATGGTGCCCTTGGCCGGCTTGCCGGCGGCCAGGCGCTTGTCCGGCGTTTCGATGCCGTGGTCCAGGCTGTTGCGCACCAAGTGCGTGAGCGGGTCGGCGATGCGTTCGATCAAACCCTTGTCGAGTTCGGTGTTCTCGCCGGAGGTTTTGAGCTCGACCTGCTTGCCCAGCTTGCCGGCCAAGTCGCGTACCACGCGCGGGAAGCGGGAGAACACCATGCTCATCGGCAGCATGCGGATGGACATCACGGATTCTTGTAGGTCACGCGTGTTGCGCGACAGCAGGTCGATGCCGGCGAGAATGCGTTCGGCCTCGGCCCCTTCCAGGTGCTGGGTCGATTGCGCCAGCATGGCCTGGGTGATGACCAACTCGCCGACCAAGTTGATGAGCTGATCGACCTTTTCGACCGCGACGCGGATGCTGGATTCGGCGGTGCTGGCGCCGCCGCCGGGGGTGCTTGGCGCCGGTTTGCCCGGTGCCGCCGATTTGGTGGCGGCCGGCGCGGCAGCCGGTTTGACCGCCCCCGGGATCGGCGACGCGCTGGCGACATGGGCGGTGCCGGGGGCGTCGACGAATAGGCCGAAACCTTCGTCCTCGATCACGGCGGGCTTGGCCGGCTCGACCGGGGCGCCCGGGGCATCGTCGAAGAAGCCAAATCCTTCGGTTTCAGCGGAGGCCGATGCCGGCCCGGCGTGGCCGGGGATTTCGACGAAGAAGCCATATCCTGGGTCTTCGTCTTGGCCGGCTTGGGCCGCGCCAACGGGATGAATCGCGATGTCGTCGCCCGAGGCGTAGAAGTCAAGCGTGTCGCGCAATCCCTCGGCATTCCTGTCGGTGGCGATGATCGCGACGAGCCGCGGATCGGCTGGGCTTGGCCGGTGCTCGACCTGAATCGTGCCGAGTTCGCCGAGGCCCGCGATCAGGTTGTCTATCGACTGCGGGTTGCCGGCAATCTCAGGGGAGAGGGGGCATTCGACGCGATAGGCCTGTCCGCCAGCGCTGGCAATGGCGTCAGCGCTTGTATCCGCTTGTGCGGCATCGGCGGCCGGCGCCTCGCCGCTGGCCAGAACGCCGAGCCTGGCGCAAACGTCGGCTATGGCTGTCGCGTCGGCCTCGGGGCCGCCTTGGTGATGTTCCAGTTGCGTGCGCAACACGTCGCCCGCGGCCAGAAAGGCATCGACCATTTCGCTGGTGAGGTGCAATTCTTCCTTGCGTAGCCGATCAAGCAAGGTCTCCAGCACATGGGTGACTTCGGTCATGTCGGTAAAGCCGAAGGTGCCGCTGCCGCCCTTGATCGAATGCGCTGCGCGGAAGATCGCGTTGAGATCGTCGAGGGAGGGGTTGTTCACGTCGAGCGCAAGCAACAGGCTTTCCATGTTGTCCAAGTGTTCCTTCGCCTCATCGAAGAACACTTGGTAGAACTGGCTCATGTCGATGGCCATGCGTTCCCTCCGGTCGTTTATTGCGCGGCCGGCGTTAGCCGATCACTTTTTTGACAACATCCAATAGCTTTTGCGGGTCGAACGGTTTGACCAGCCAGCCGGTCGCGCCGGCCGCCTTGCCGGCCGCCTTCATCGCGTCGGAGGACTCGGTGGTCAAGACCAGGATCGGCGTGGCCTTGTACTGTGGCAGGCCGCGCAGGGATTTGATCAAGGTGAGGCCATCCATCTTCGGCATGTTCTGGTCGGTCAGCACCAGGTCGGCGGCCTTGGCCTTGGCCTTGTTCAGGCCATCTTCGCCATCCACGGCCTCCATGACTTCGTAGCCGGCGCTCTTTAGCGTGAAACCCACCATCTGGCGGATGGAGGCGGAATCGTCAACGGTCAGCACGACTTTGCCCATGTTTTGATTTCCTCGATAAACGGCTGTTCAGAATAGTTCGATTTCGCCCGAGTCAAGGCTTTCCTGCTTGACCGGGTTGAGTTTTGCCCGATTGCGTTCCAGTGCTTCGTGCACGCGGTTGCGGGCATTATGGAAGGCCTCGGCGTCGCCGACGCTCCTGACGGCCTCGCTGGCTCCGGCGGTCATTTCGCGTATGGTGCCGATGCGATTGACGGTATGCGCCACGAGCTGGCTGGTCATGTCTTGGAACTGCAGGGCCGTGACGGCATCGTTGACGTGGTTGGCCACCCGCCCAGCGCGCTCGTTGATCTCCGTGGCCGCATGCGCCATGTTTTCGTTCATGCCCTCGATATGCTTCAGCGTGTCCTGCACCTTTTGCTTGGATTGCAGCGCAAAGTTCATGTCCATCGAGGCGACCGTATAGATCGAGTCGTGGGCTTGGCTCAGCGAGTTGTGCACTTGGTCCATGCGGTCGCGGATTTCGTGGCTGAATTGGTTGGTGCGTAAGGACAAATTGCGTACTTCGTCGGCGACCACGGCAAAGCCGCGGCCCGCTTCGCCGGCACGTGCCGCCTCGATCGAGGCATTGAGGGCGAGCAGGTTGGTTTGCTTGGCGATGCCCTCGATCTCGCCGAGGATGCCTTGCATATGGGTGACCTGGTGGTTGATCGCATCCATGGTCTCGACCAGGCCCATGGCCAGCTTGCTGGTTTGCACGGTGTTCTCGACGAAGGCTTCGAGCGTCTTCGAGGTGTCTTCGACGAAGTCGGAGAACTTTGATTCGCCAGTGCCGCCGTTCATGCCCTCGACGATGGATAAAGCGAGGTCGCGTTGGTGCTGGATCTGCTCGTTGATCGCGTTGAAGTTGCCGATCAGGCGCTCGATGGCTTGGGCGAGCAGCAGATTGACCTGGCCCAGTTCGTCGTTGCTGGTGCGGCAGAGTTCGCCGAATTCGTCGTTTAGGTTTTGGATTAGGGCTTGGGCCTCGGCGTCGTCGTCGCCCGCCGGCTTTTGGTTGGTGGGCGGCGTTGCCGGTGCCGCCGTGCAGCGAAGCCACCCGATGCCGACCAGGCCGAGGGCGATAACCGCCGCACTGCGCCAAATGGGCATGTCGATGAACCAGACGGCAATCGCTGCGGCGATCGTCGCGATCCCTATTGCGGCACTGCGGTTGATCGTTTTTTTATTCAAGTGCTGACCCCTTTGGCGGTTTTTTCATGCCATCTCGCACCTTAATTTCATTCGGTCCCGGTGCGCAAGCCTTTACTGGCGCGGATCGGGCCGATGATTTAGCGGCAGATCAGGCCGCGGCATTCAGCAGTTTTTGCAACTCGCCGGATTGATAGAGCTCACGCATGATGTCCGCGCCACCGACGAATTGGCCCTGGATATAGAGCTGAGGGATGGTCGGCCAATTGGCGAATTGCTTAACGCCTTCGCGGATTTCCGGGTTTTCCAGCACGTTGACCGAGAAAAAATCCGTGACGCCGCAGGCCTTGAGTATTTGTGTCGCCGTGGCGGAAAAACCACATTGCGGAAACTGGGGGGTGCCTTTCATATACAGCACGACCGGGTGGTTGCTGACCTGTTCGCGGATAAGGGCTTGAATATCCATAACGTTTTGAATCCTCACTAAAACCTATCATTTTGCTCGGGAATTGATTATAGAGGCCCTGGAAAACCCCTGGCAACGCGTAGAAAGACCTAGGGGCTACTTAAGTGAAACGGCAATAACCATTTGACAAGAGAGGTCACTATTCGTACATTGGTATCGCAATTTCTGGAATTGCGCATGAGCGCGATCCACTGCATCCCTGCGGTCGCTCGAAGCCATCTGGCGGTCGTTTGGGATTGTCGGTTGCCTGCCTGAACGGGCGCGGCCGACATCCTCCTCTCTTCACCCCGGTATCCCCGGGGTTTTTTTTGCCTGGTTTTCGTGGTGCGTTAGGCTGGCGCGGGATTTTCGGTCGGGGCCCTTGCGCCACTACAATGCGGCCATGCCGATCTCGCCCTTTGCCGCTGCTGCACGCCGATTCTTGGATGAGGCGGGGGAGGCGTCGCCCGATTTTTCGGCATTGACCGTATTGGTGCCGCACCATGCCGCTGCGCGCGACTTCCTGGCCGGCCTAAGACAGGTTTTGGCTGTGCCGGTCATAGTGCCGCCGCGCTGTTTGACCCTGCCGGCGCTGGCCGCAACGGTGCCGAACAGGCCGGCGGCGGAGCCGGATAGCCGGCGTCTGGCCGACATTTACGGCTTTTTGCGCCGGGCGGGGCACTTGCACGAGCGCCAGTTGTGGCCGGCTGCCATGGAGTTGGCTCGGCTGCTGCGCGAACTTGGCGATAACCAGCAGGCGTTGCCCGAAAATTTCGCGGCCTTCCAGGCCGGTCTGGAGCGGGCCTACCGGCGCAAGCTGGGGGCGGCGATGGGCTTGGAGGCGAGATTGGCGCATGAGCTCTGGCATGCCTTCCAGCGGCTGGCGCGCCCCGATGCCGGGCGCGACTATGCCGAGCGCTTGGCCTGGTTGGCGAGCCATGCCGCAGTGCCGCTTTATCATCTCGACCTGCCTGGGCTGAGTGGGGTCGAGCGGACTTTCCTGGCCCGCTACGGCGAGCGCCAGCGGGTGATCCCGCTGCCGATCGTCCCGGCCTATCCCGGTCGACTGGCTGCATTGGTCGAGGCCTGGGGCGGCGGGGGCACGCCAGGCGAGGCGGTGCGGCTGGACGATGCCATCGCTTGCTATGGTGCCGGCGGTATCGAGCAGGCCGCACGCATGGCCGAGGCCCAGGTGCGGCTTTGGTTGGCCGAAGGGCGCGAACGCATCGGCATCGTCGCCCTCGACCGAGTGCTCGCGCGGCGGCTGCGCGCCTTGCTCGAGCGGCGGCAAATCTTGGTCCAGGACGAAACCGGCTGGACCTTCAGTACCGCGGCGGTGAGCCATGTGCTCGACCGCTGGTTCGGCCTATTGCAGGACGACTGCTATTACCGCGATCTGCTCGATTTCTTGAAATCGCCGTATCTGTTCGCCGATTTGGCGCCGCAAACCCGGCGTGCGGCGGCGAGTGGCCTGGAGTTGGCGCTGCGCCGGCACGGCGTGGTGGAGGGCTGGGAGCGCATGCTGCAGTTGGCTCGACAGTCGGGCCTGGCCGAGGCGGTGGCGGTATTGAATCGCATGCAGGCGGCGCGTGCCCTATTTGCTGCGAAGCGTCTGCCGCTGGCGGCTTGGCAAGAGCGCTTGCTGCAAGCCCTGGAAATGCTCGGCGCGGTGCCGGCGTTCGAGGCCGACTTGGCCGGGCAGCAACTTCTCGCGTTGCTCCGCCGCCTGCGGGCCGAAAACGAAGATTCGGCGGAGGCGCATGCCGACCCGGGCGGCGCCAAGCGCAGCGGCCGAAGCCCAAAGGCGGACGGTATGGCCGTCTACCGCTTCGCCGAATGGCGGCGCTGGCTCTTGCTGCAATTGGATCAACTGACCTTCGTCGACGACCGTGTGGAAAGCCCGCTGCGTCTGACGCATTTGCGCGCCGCCCGTCTGCGCGAGTTCGATGCCGTGCTGCTGCTCGGGGCCGATGTCGCCCGCTTGCCGGAGCGGGCCACACCTGGGCTATTCAATGAGGCCGTGCGTCGCGAGCTGGGTCTGCCAACCCAGGCCGAGAAAGAGGCCGAATTGCAAGCGGCGCTGGCCGACGTGCTGGCGCGCACGCCGCAAATCGCCGCGATCTGGCAGGCGCAGCGCGACGGTGAGCCGGTGGCGCCGAGTCCATGGCTGGAAACCCTGGACTTGTGGCATCGCGCCCGGTTCGGCCGGGGCCTGCGTCGGCCGGTCGTGCGCTACGCCGAGCCGGTGGCCGGCTTTGACGCCCTGCCCGGACTGTCGGCACCGGCCGCGCCGCGGGCCGCTGGCCTGCCGGCGCGGGTGTCGGTGAGCGCATGGCAGAGTCTGGTGGCTTGCCCCTATTTGTTTTATGCCCGGCATTTGCTCGGCCTGAACGAGCTGGACGAGGTGCCGGAAGAAATGGATAAGCGGGATTATGGCACCCTGATCCACGCAGCTTTGGCGAAATTCCATGAAGATCACCCCATTTTGACCGGTTCGGATCGGGCCACATTGGAGGCGGCCCTGGCTTCGGCGGTGAATGCGGTGTTTACCCAAGCCGGACAGCAACAGTATTTGGCCGAGGCCTGGCGCCTGCGTTGGCAGCGGCGGCAGGCCGCCTATCTCGACTGGGCCTTGGGCTGGGAGGGCCAGGGCCACCGCTTTGTGAAGGCCGAGGCCAAGGCGAGCCAAGCCGTTGCGGTCGGCGAGGCGGAAATCCTGCTGGAAGGTCGGCTGGATCGGCTCGACAGCGGGCCGGGCGGCTTGGCGGTACTCGATTACAAGACCAATGCCGTACAAACGCTGCGCCACAAGCTCAAGCAGCCGGGCGAAGACGTGCAGTTGCCGTGTTATGCCTGGCTGACCGATGCGGCCGAGGCGGGCTTCGTCGTGCTGGACGAGGACAAGCCGGCTTGGCTGGCCTGGAAAGACGGCCTGGCCGAGGCGGCCGCCGCCGAGGCGGCACGGTTTGCCGCTGCTTTCGGCGCCCTCGCCGCCGGCGCCGCCCTGCCGGCCCACGGTGGCGCCTCGCTCTGCCGGCAGTGCGAAATGCGCGGCCTGTGCCGGCGCGACTGGACTCCCACTTCATGACAGGGCCATGAAAATAGTGAATAATCGTTCACTTACACAACAGGGAGGTAATAACGATGCAACTCGAAACGCTGGCCGTGCACAGCGGCTATGGCCCCGATCCCACCACCAAGTCGGTTGCGGTGCCGATCTATCAAACCACGTCGTACGCCTTCGACGATACCCAGCACGGCGCCGATCTGTTCGATCTCAAGGTGCAGGGCAATATCTATACCCGGATCATGAATCCCACCAGCGACGTGCTGGAAAAACGGGTGGCGGCCATGGAGGGCGGCATCGGCGCCTTGGCCCTGTCTTCGGGCATGGCGGCCATCACCTATGCCATCATGACCATCGCCGAGGCTGGCGATAACATCGTTACCAGCGGCACGCTCTATGGCGGCACCTACAACCTGTTTGCCCATACCTTGCCGCAATATGGCATCGAGGCGCGTTTTGCCGATCATCGCGACCCGGCCAGCTTCGATCGGCTGATCGACGCGCGCACCAAGGCGGTCTACTGCGAATCGATCGGCAACCCTTTGGGCAATGTGGTCGATATCGGTGCCCTGGCAGAGGTGGCGCATCGCCATGGTGTGCCGCTGATCGTCGACAATACCGTGCCGACGCCGTGCTTGTGCCGGCCGTTCGAGCATGGTGCCGATATCGTGGTGCATGCGCTGACCAAATACATGGGTGGCCACGGCAACTCCATCGGCGGCTGCATCGTCGATTCCGGCAAGTTCCCCTGGGCCGAGCATAAGGCCCGCTTCAAGCGGCTGAACGAGCCCGACGTGTCCTACCACGGCGTGGTCTATACCGAGGCGCTTGGCCCGGCGGCCTATATCGGCCGGGCGCGGGTGGTGCCGTTGCGCAACATGGGCGCGGCGATCTCGCCGTTCAACAGCTTCCTGATCCTGCAGGGCATCGAAACGATGCCGCTACGCATGGAGCGGATCTGCCAGAACAGCCTGAAAGTGGCGGAATTCCTGCAAGGCCAGCCACAGATCGAATGGGTCAACTATGCCGGCCTGCCGGGCCACGAGAGCCGGCCCTTGGTCGATAAATACATGGGCGGGCGCGCTTCCGGCATCCTGTCCTTCGGCATCAAGGGCGGGCGTGAGGCCGGTAGCCGCTTTATCGATGCGCTTAATCTGGTCGTGCGCCTGGTCAATATCGGCGATGCCAAGTCGCTTGCCTGCCATCCGGCCTCGACCACCCACCGTCAACTCAGCCCGGACGAGATGAAACGGGCCGGCGTGTCGGAAGACATGGTGCGCCTGTCGATCGGCATCGAGCATATCGATGACATCATGGCCGATCTGGAGCAGGCCCTGGCTGCCACTCGGGCCTGACGGACCCACCTCATGGCAATGCCCCGCATCGGGGCATTGCCATCCAGCACATTCTCTTCGTTCCGGCTTGGCGCCAAGCCCTTGAACGCGCTAGAATTCCCGCCCTTTATCCAGAGTTTTCGGGTTTCTAAAAAACAAAATGGAAGATCGACAAGGTTGGCTTGCGGGTACGCTTTATAGCCCGAGTTTTGAGCAAGATAGCTGCGGCTTCGGCCTGATCGCGCAGTTGGACGACAAGGCCACGCATTGGCTGGTGCAGACGGCGATTTCCTCCCTGACCTGCATGACCCACCGCGGCGCCGTGGCGGCCGATGGCAAGTCGGGCGATGGCTGCGGCCTGTTGTTCAAGAAACCGGATACCTTCTTGCGCGCCGTCGCGGCCGACAACGGTTTCAAGCTGACCGAGCGCTATGCCGCCGGCCTGGTCTTCCTCAATCGCGAGGCGGCCAAGGCGCAGCGCGCCCGCGATTTGTTGGCCAGCGAACTCAAGGCCGAAGGTTTGGCGCTGGCCGGCTTCCGCGCCGTGCCGACCGATGAATCCGTGCTCGGCGAATATGCCAAGAAGTCGCTGCCGACCATCGAGCAGGTCTTCGTCAATTGTCCGGACAACATCGATGCCACCATCTTCGAGCGCAAGTTGTACATCGCGCGGCGCAAGGTGGAAAAGGCCGTGCGGGCCGACGATGCCACCTTTTATATCCCGACGCTGTCGGGCCAGGTCATTTCCTACAAAGGCCTGGTCATGCCGTGCTACCTGGCCACCTTCTACGGCGACCTGAACGACGAGCGCTTCGCCTCTTCGCTGGCGGTCTTCCACCAGCGCTTCTCGACCAACACCTGGCCCGAGTGGCGCTTGGCCCAGCCTTTCCGCTACCTGGCCCACAACGGCGAGATCAACACGGTGCAGGGCAACCGCAATTGGTCGCGCGCGCGCGAGCGCAAGTTCGAATCGCCGCTGATCCCGAACATGGCCGACGTGCGGCCCATGGTCGGCACCGACGGTTCCGACTCGATGAGCTTCGACAACATGTTGGAAGGCCTGCTCATGGGCGGCGCTAGCCTATTCCGGGCGATGCGCCTGATGGTGCCGCCGGCCTGGCAGAACGTCACCAATATGGACCCGGAGCTGCGCGCCTTCTACGAATACAACTCCATGCACATGGAGCCGTGGGACGGCCCGGCCGGCATCGTGATGACCGACGGCCGCTACGGCGTGTGCATGCTCGACCGCAACGGCCTGCGCCCGGCCCGCTATGTGATCACCAAGGACCGTTACGTCACGATCGCGTCCGAGGTCGGCGTGTGGGACTACGGCGGCCCCGAGAACATCGTGGCCAAGGGCCGTGTGCGCCCGGGCCAGATGGTGGCGGCCGACTTGGAGACCGGCAAGTTCTTGCTGCCGGAAGACATCGACAATCTGCTGAAGGGTACCCACCCCTATCGCGATTGGCTCAATAGCTGCGCGAGCAAGCTGGAGCTGGGCGCCGATCAGGATGCGACCAGCCCTCTGCTGGATGCGCCCAGCCTGAAGACCCATCAGAAGTTGTTCAACGTCAGCTTCGAAGAGCTGGACCAGGTCATCCGCGTGCTGGCCGAGGACGGCCAGGAGGCGATCGGCTCCATGGGCGACGACACGCCGATGGCCGTGTTGAGTCAAAAGGTGCGCTCGCCGTTCGATTATCTGCGCCAGCAGTTCGCCCAGGTGACCAATCCGCCGATCGACCCGATCCGTGAGGCGATCGTGATGTCGCTCAATACCGTGTTCGGTCGCGAGATGAACCTGTTCGAGGAAACGCCGGGCCATGCCCATCGCCTGGAGGTGGCCTCGCCGGTGTTGTCGCACGACAAGTTCGTCGCAATCACCACGCACGGCGATCCGGCCTATGCCTCGATCGCGCTGGAATTGAACTACGACCCGAAGACGGCCGACCTCAAGGCCGCGTTGCAGAAACTCGCAGCCGATGCGGTCGCGGCGGTGCAGTCGGGCAAGGTGGTCGTGGTGTTGTCCGATCGCAAGATCGCCCAAGACAAACTGCCGATCCCGATGTTGTTCGCGGTCGGCGCCGTGCACCATGCCCTGACCGATGCCGGCTTGCGTTGCGACGCCAACATCGTGGCCGAGACCGGTGCCGCACGCGACCCGCACCAGATCGCCAGCTTGATCGGCTACGGCGCCACGGCGGTGTATCCGTATCTGGCCTACCAGAGCATCCTGGAAATGATCCGCAGCGGCGAGGTGAAGCTGAAGCCGGAGAAGGCCTTGGCCAACTACCGCAAAGGCATCGACAAGGGCCTGTACAAGGTGATGTCCAAGATGGGCATCTCCGCCATCGCCTCCTACCGCGGCGCCCAGTTGTTCGAAGTGGTCGGCATGCACGAGGACGTGGTCGATATGTGCCTGCGCGGTACGGTGTCGCGCATCTCTGGCGCCAACTTCGCCGACTTCGAGGCCGACCAGCAGCGCTTGGCGCATGCCGCGTTCAACCCAATGCGCACGATCCCCGCCGGTGGCCTGCTCAAGTTCATGCACGGCGAGGAGTACCACGCCTACAACCCGGACGTGGTGCAGACCCTGCAAAAAGCGGTGCAGACCGGTTCCTACGAGGCCTATCAGGAATACGCCGCGCTGGTGAACCAGCGCCCGGTGGCCATGCTGCGCGACCTGATGCAGTTGAAGCAGGCGGCCCAGCCCTTGCCCATCGACGAGGTCGAGCCGGTCGAGGCGATCTTGAAGCGCTTCGACTCCGCCGGCATGTCGCTCGGCGCCTTGTCGCCCGAGGCGCACGAGGCCTTGGCCGAAGGCATGAACCGCATCGGCGGCCGGTCCAACTCCGGCGAGGGCGGCGAAGACCCGGCGCGCTACGGCACGCTCAAGATGTCGAAGATCAAGCAGGTCGCCTCCGGCCGCTTCGGCGTCACCCCGCACTACCTGGTCAACGCCGAGGTCTTGCAGATCAAGGTGGCCCAGGGCGCCAAGCCGGGCGAGGGCGGCCAACTGCCCGGCGGCAAGGTGACCGAGCTGATCGCCCGGCTGCGCTGCACCAAGCCTGGCATCTCGCTGATCTCGCCGCCGCCGCACCACGACATCTATTCGATCGAAGACCTGGCCCAGTTGATCTTCGACCTGAAGCAGGTCAACCCGCAGGCCCTGGTCTCGGTCAAGCTGGTGGCCGAGCCTGGCGTCGGCACCATCGCCGCCGGCGTGGCCAAGGCCTATGCCGACCTGATCACCATCTCCGGTTACGACGGCGGCACCGGCGCCTCGCCCTTGACCAGCGTGAAATACGCCGGCACCCCGTTCGAGCTCGGTGTGTCCGAGGCCCAGCAGGTGCTGCGTGCCAACGGCCTCAGAGGCCGGGTGCGGGTGCAGGCCGACGGCGGCCTGAAGACCGGCCTCGACGTGGTCAAGGCCGCCATCCTCGGCGCCGAGTCGTTCGGCTTCGGCACCGGCCCCATGGTCGCGCTGGGCTGCAAGTACCTGCGCATCTGCCACCTGAACAACTGCGCCACCGGCGTCGCCACCCAGGACGAGACCCTGCGCAAGAAGCACTTCATCGGTCTGCCCGAGATGATCGTGAACTACTTCACCTTCGTCGCGCGCGAGACCCGCGAGTGGATGGCCAAGCTCGGCGTCAAGCGATTTGAGGACCTGATCGGCCGCACCGATCTGCTCGAACTGCTGGAAGGCGAGAGCGACAAGCAGCACAAGCTCAAGCTCGATCTGCTGCTGAGCCAAGGTTCCATCCCGGCCGACGAGCCGCGCTTCTGCATCGAAAAGTCCAACCCCTCGTTCGACAAGGGCGAGCTGGCCGAGCAGATGGTGCAAGACGCCCTCGCCGGTATCCAGGCGAAAAGGCCGCAGAAGCTGGAATACCGCGTGCGCAACGTTAACCGCTCGATCGGCGCCCGGCTCTCGGGCGAGATCGCCAAGGCCCACGGTGCCGACGGTCTGCCGGAAGACTGCCTGCACCTCAAGCTGACCGGCTCGGCCGGCCAGAGCTTCGGCGTTTGGAACCACAAGGGCCTCACGCTCGAACTCGAGGGCGACGCCAACGATTACGTCGGCAAGGGTATGGCCGGCGGCCGCTTGGTCGTCTATCCACCCAAGGGCTCGGCCTTCGAGTCGCACCGCGCGGCCATCGTCGGCAACACCTGCCTCTATGGCGCCACTGGCGGTGAATTGTTCGCGGCCGGCATGGCGGGCGAGCGTTTCGGCGTGCGCAACTCCGGGGCCCATGCCGTGGTCGAAGGGGTGGGCGATCACTGCTGCGAATACATGACCGGTGGCTCCCTCGTGGTGCTGGGCGATACCGGCCTCAACCTGGGTGCCGGCATGACCGGCGGTTTCGTCCTGGTCTACGACGAGCACGATCGGCTGCCCAACCGTTACAACAACGAGTTGGTCGACCTGAACCGGATCAACGACGAATGCACCGGCGATTACCGTGCCTACTTGCGCGGCCGGTTGGAGAAGCACCTGCTGCATACCGAGAGTGCCCGTGCCCGTTGGATGTTGGAAAACTTCAACGACGTGGTGAACCGCTTCTGGCTGGTCAAGCCGAAGGCGCTCACCCTCGACAGCCTGCTTAAGGATTAATGCGATGTCTGACGTTTTGACTTCGGCCGCTTCGCTTATCGTTCGCGATGCTCACGTTAGCCTCCACCGAAAACTGGCAACCGACGTGTGCCTTCCGGTTGCGCTGCGCCACTGCGCTCGGAAATAAGAAGGATTAAGTCATGTCTGACGTTTTTCAATTCCTGAAAATCCAGCGCCGCGACGGCGCCAAAACCCCGGCCGAGGTGCGCAAGGTCGAGTTCAAGGAGATCTATGCGCAGATGGATGCCGACCAGGCCAAGGAACAGGCCGGTCGTTGTCTGGCTTGCGGCAACCCCTATTGCGAGTGGAAGTGCCCGGTGCACAACTACATCCCCAACTGGCTGAAGCTGGTGGACGAGGGCCGCATCAATGAGGCCGCCGAGCTGTCGCACCAGACCAACTCCTTGCCCGAGGTCTGCGGCCGCGTCTGCCCGCAGGACCGGCTGTGCGAAGGCGCCTGCACCCTGCAACAGGGCAACTTCGGCGCGGTCACCATCGGTCAAGTCGAGCGCTATATCTCCGAGACCGCCTTCGCCCAGGGCTGGCGGCCGGACATGAGCCAGGTGGTGGCTACCGGCAAGCGGGTCGCCGTCATCGGCGCCGGCCCGGCCGGCCTGGGCTGCGCCGATGTGCTGGCGCGCAACGGGGTCAAGGCGGTGGTGTTCGACCGCTACGAGGAGATCGGCGGCCTGCTCACCTTCGGCATCCCCGAGTTCAAGATGGAAAAGGGCGTGATGACCCGCCGGCGCGAGATATTCGAGGGCATGGGCATCGAGTTCCGCCTGAACACCGAGGTCGGCAAGGATGTCACCATGCAGCAACTGCTGGCCGACTACGATGCCGTGTTCATGGGCATGGGCACCTACACCTACATGAAGGCCGACATCCCGGGCGAGGACCTGCCGGGCGTGATGCCGGCGTTGCCCTTCCTGATCTCCAACGTGAAGCAGTGCATGGGCTTTGCCCAGGACACATTCATCGACATGAAGGGCCTGCGCGTGGTGGTGCTCGGCGGCGGCGATACCGCGATGGACTGCAACCGCACCTCCATCCGCCAGGGCGCCGCCTCGGTCACCTGCGCCTACCGCCGCGACGAGGCCAACATGCCGGGCTCCAAGCGCGAGGTGGCCAACGCCAAGGAAGAGGGCGTGCAGTTCCTGTGGAACCGTCAGCCGGTCGAGATCGTCGGCAAGGACAAGGTCGAGGGCATCAAGCTGGTCACCACCCAACTGGGCGAGCCCGATGCCCGCGGCCGCCGCTCGCCGGTGGTCGTGGAAGGTTCCGAGGAGATCGTGCCTTGCGACCGCGTGCTGGTCGCCTTCGGCTTCCGGCCCAACCCGCAGCCTTGGTTCGCCGAGTTTGGCATCGCCACCGACCCGGGCGGCCGCGTCATCGCCCGCGGCCAGAAGCACGCCTACCAGACCGCCAACGCGAAGGTCTTCGCCGGCGGCGACATGGTGCGCGGCTCCGACCTGGTGGTCACCGCGGTGTTCGAGGGCCGCGAGGCGGCCAAGGGCATCCTGGAATATCTGGGTGTTTGGTAAGTCGCGTTCGACGCCAGCCATGACAAACCCCGCCGCGTGCGGGGTTTGTTTTTTGGCGGCAGAATAGCGGCCATTCGAGGGAGCGAATCATGCGTATTGTTTGGGTTTTGCTATGGCTGGCTTTGGCACAAACCGTATCGGCGAGCACGCCGCCCCAGGGCTTTGTCGCACGCTACAACCTGAGCGTCGAGTCGGTGCCGATCGGTGAGACCGAACGGAAATTGGAACGGCTGGCGAATGGCGATTTCTTATATTCGACGCGCAGCTATGCAACCGGCGTCGCGGCGGTGTTGATGAAAGATCGCATCAGCGAGCAAAGCCGCTTCCGGTTTCAGAAGGGTCAGTTCCAGCCCTTGGAATATCGCTACGAGCGTAACGGTGGCAAGAAGAGCCGGTTACGCAGCGCGCGTTTCGACTGGCAGACCAAACAGATCGAGGGGGATCGCGACGGCGAGGCTTGGCAGTTGCCGATCAAGCCGGGGGTGGTGGATAGGCTGCTGTACCAATTGGCCGCGAGCTACGATTTGCAAAAGCAACGCAAGCGCTTCAGCTACCAGGTGGCCGATCACGGCGAATTCAAGCGCTATGAACTGAACATGGCCGGCGTGGAGACCGTGGACACGCCGCTCGGGCCGCTGACGGCGCTGAAGCTGCAGCGCCGCGACGGCGAATACGAGACGACGTTGTGGATGGCCCAAGAGCTGGCCTATCTGCCGGTACGCATCGAGCATACCGAAGACGGCAAGCGCTATCGCGCCGAGCTCAAGGCCTTGTCGGGAATTTCACTGCCGAGGCGGGCCGCGCGTTAACAGCATGGCCCGTGGGCATTGCAACAGCAGCTAGACCTTGAACCGTTCGACCATGCGCCCTAGCTCGGCGGCCAGGGTCTCCAACCGTTCGGCGGCGCTTGCGGTTTGGGCGGCCATCGCGCTGTTTTCTTCCGCGCCTTGAGCGATGTGTTCGACACGCTGCGCGATGTCGCGGGCGGCGACGGCCTGTTCGCGGATGGCCACACCGATATCCTCGACGGCATGGCTGACTTGGCCGCCGGCCTGCCGGATGGTTTTGACCGAGTTGTCTGCCTGGCGGGCAAGGGCCACGCCTTCGTTCACCTTGGATACCCCGGCCTCCATCTCCTGGGCCGCACGCTGCGCACCTTGTTGGATGCGGCCGATCATATCGGCGATCTCCTGCGTCGAGCCGGTGGTGCGTTCGGCTAGCTTGCGCACCTCGTCGGCCACCACGGCGAAGCCGCGACCCTGTTCGCCGGCGCGTGCTGCCTCGATGGCAGCATTGAGCGCCAGCAGGTTGGTCTGGTCGGCGATCTCTTTGATCACGTTGACGATGCTGGAAATATGGCCGGAGAGCTCTTCAAGTTCGTGGATGCTGCCGGCCGTGGCATTGACGGCATCGGCGATGCCCTGGATGCCCTCGGCGGCGTGATTGATGATGCGGCTACTTTCGTCGAGCTGGTTGCCGGAGGCTTGGGTGGTTTGAGAGGCCTGGCGGGCGCTTTCCTCGACCTGGTCGATGGAGACCGAGAGCTGTTCCACGCTGGCAGCCATGCCCGATGCGGACTCGGACTGCTCTTGGCTGACTTGGGCGCTGCCGGTTGCGGCAGAGGCCAACTCGATGGCAGATTGATTGACTTGGGTGACGTTGCCATGCACGCCGACGATCAGGTCGCGCAGGTTGTTCTGCATCTCGGTGAGGCGGGCGATCAGGCTGCCGATCTCGTCCTTGCCAGCGCGAGGCATAGGGCGGGTCAGGTCGCCCCGGGCGATAGCGGCGGCGGCCTCGCCGGCCTGGGCGAGCGGTTGTACCACCGAGCGCCGGATGAGGCTGAAGGCGACGAAGAGGCCGGCCACCGAGCCGATCGCGATGAGTGCGATGACCAAGCTACGCAGCGCCTCGAACTCGGCTTCATTGGCTTCGTAGGTCTGTTTTGCGATGTCGAGTTGGAGTTGGACCAAGGCATCGCCGCGTTCGCGCAGGGGCATGAATAGTTCGGTGATGGGGCCATTGAATAGGCGCTTGGCCTCGTCGATCTGGCCGGCGCGCAGGGCCTCGACGGCTGGCATCAGGCCTTGTTTGACGAAGCGCGTGCGGACCTCGTCGAATTGGCGGCTCATCTCCTTTTCTTCGGGGGTGAGGCGGGTCGCCATGTAGTCGGCCCAGAGTTTGTTGATCTCGTCCCGGTTCTTTTTGATCTCGGCTGTGTTCGCCTGGATGTTCTCTGGGCTTGGATTGAGCAGGGTTTTGGCCAGGAGCAATTGGTTGATGTTGTTTTTGCGGATGATCAAGTTGATGTCGCCTAACGGGATCGTCCGGTCTTTGTAAACGCTGTCGAGGGCCTCGACGCCGTCGTGCATGCCGTAGAGCCCCATCCCGCCGTTAACGGCCGCCAGCGCGACCAAGGCGAGGACAAGTGCGAGCAGTTTTTGCTTGATACTGAGGTTGGACATAAACCTTCCTTCGCTGTGGCAAGTAATTAATTCAGAGGTGTCGAATCGAGCTGTCTGCGCTGCGACGCGTCAAGGATGCCGGCCGGGAGTCAAGCCGCGCTGCGGGCCTTCTGCACGGCGCCCCAGAGCTCTTCGAGGTTGTAATAGGCACGTACCGTCGGGTGCATCACGTGCACGATCAGGCTGCCGGCATCGACCAGCACCCAGTCGGCGCCGGCCTCGCCTTCGGTGCCGACGATGTCGACCCCAGCCTCTTTCAATTTGTCCCGTACGTTGTCGGCCAAGGCTTTGACCTGGCGATTGGAATCGCCGCTGGCGATGATCATGCGTTCGAACAGCGGTGAAAGGTGGGCGACGTCGATCACGGTGATGTCCTTGCCCTTGATGTCTTCCAGGGCGGCGACGGCGATGGCGGTGATGTGGTCGATCGGGTTTTCTTCAATGCTGGGTTTGGGCGTGGTTTTCTTCATTGCTTACAAGTAAAGGCGATGTTGTTGAATATAGTCGTGCACGGCCTCCGGCACCAGATAGCGGATGCTTTGGCCGGCCTTGATCCGGGTGCGGATGCCGCTGGACGAGATGTCCATCTGAGTGACGGCTTGTAGCCAGATGCGGCCGGCCGGCGCGCCGGCCAGGTCGGTGGCCTTGTTGGCGCGGCGCATCAGCAACTGGGTGAGCAGGGCCGGGGCGATGCGGTCGAGCCAGGTCTCCGGCGGAAACCCGGGCCGGTGCGCGACCGCGATGTGGGCCAGTTCGAACAGCTGCTGCCAGTCGTGCCAGCCGTCCAGGCCCATGAAGGCGTCGCCGCCGACGAACAGCACCAGCGGCCGCTTGGGGCCGAGTTCGTCGCGTAGTTCGCCCAGGGTGTCGACCATATAGCAGCGCTTGGTCTTATGGACCTCGTGCTCGTCGAGCACGAAGCGCGGGTTGCCGGCGATGGCCAGCCGGGTCATCGCCAGCCGGTCGAGGGCGGGGACATGGGTCGGGTCGCGATGCGGCGGCGTGCCGGTGGGCAGGATGCGCACCTCTTTGATGTCCAGGACTTCGGCCAGGTCCTCGGCCAGGCGCAGATGGCCGAGGTGGATGGGATCGAAGGTGCCGCCGAGGATGCCGATCGGGCGCATCGAGATAGGCTCTTAACCTCGGATATGGCCGTCGCCGAGCACGATGTACTTCTGGCTGGTCAGCCCCTCCAGGCCGACCGGGCCACGGGCGTGGATCTTGTCGGTGGAGATGCCGATCTCGGCGCCCAGGCCGTATTCGAAGCCGTCGGCGAAGCGGGTCGAGGCGTTGACCATGACCGAGCTGGAATCGACCTCGCGCAGGAAGCGGCGGGCGCGGGTGTAGTCTTCGGTGACGATGGCATCGGTGTGCTGCGAGCCGTAGCTGTTGATGTGGCCGATCGCGGCATCCATGTCGGCGACGACGCGGACGGCGATGATCGGCGCCAGGTATTCCTCGGACCAGTCGGCCTCGGTCGCCGCCCTCATGTCGGCGACGATGGCGCGACTCTGGTCGCAGCCGCGCATCTCGACGCCCTTCGCGCGATAGATGTCGGCGATCTTGGGCAGCGCTTCCCGGGCCACGGCTTCGGCTACCAGCAGGGTCTCCATGGTGTTGCAGGTGCCATAGCGGCTGGTCTTGGCGTTGTCGGCGATCTTCACCGCTTTCGCCAGATCGGCGCGGTCGTCGATGTAGACGTGGCAGACGCCGTGCAGGTGCTTGATCACCGGGATGCGCGCCTCGTTCATCAGCCGCTCGATCAGGCCCTTGCCGCCGCGCGGCACGATCACGTCGACGTAGTCCTTCATCGTAATCAACTCGCCGACGGCGGCGCGGTCGGTGGTTTCGATCACCTGCACTGCCGTGTCGGGCAGGCCGGCCGCGGCCAGGCCTTCCTTCACGCAAGCGGCGACGGCCTGGTTGGAATGGATGGCCTCGGAGCCGCCGCGCAGGATCGCGGCATTGCCCGACTTCAGGCACAGGCCGGCGGCGTCGGCGGTGACGTTGGGTCGCGCCTCGTAGATGATGCCGATCACGCCCAGCGGCACCCGCATCTTGCCGACCTGGATGCCGGACGGGCGGTATTTCAGGTCGTCGATCTCGCCCACGGGATCGGGCAGCGCGGCGATCTGGCGCAGGCCCTCGGCCATGGAGGCGACGGTCTTCTCGTTCAAGCCCAGGCGATCGAGCAGGGCGCTGTCGTAGCCGGCATTGCGTGCGTGTTCCATGTCCTTGGCGTTGGCGGCGAGCAGCTTGGCACTGTCGCGCTCGATTGCGGCGGCCATGGCCAGCAGCGCCCTGTTCTTCTGGTTGGTGTCGGCCCGGGCCACCGCGCGCGAGGCCTCGCGCGCCTGACGGCCCAGGGTCTGCATGTATTGCTTCACGTCCATCTCAAATTACCTCGGCTAGGCTTGGCACCGTGCGCTGACCCATCAGCGACAGCCCCAATTGTTTCATCGATTCCCATGCGTCTTCGCGCAGCAGGCCCTTGGCGGCACGGTCGATCCGGCCGATCTGGCGCAGTGCCTGTGCCAACTGTACCAGGGACACCCGCTTCAGCGCGCGGTTGATCAAGGGCTGCCGGCTCTCCCAGATGCGTAGTTCGGCATAAAGCCCGGACAGCGCTTCGCCGCGTGCCTGGCCGCTGGCTAAACGGTACAGGTTGCGCACTTCGTTGGCTAGCATCCACACCGCCAGCGGCGGCGCCTCGCCTTCGGCCTTGAGGCCGTCGAGGATACGGCAGAAGCGGATCGCGTCGCCTTTGAGCAGGGCCTCGGGCAGGTCGCTGGCATCGTAGCGTGCGACGTCGACCACCGCCTCGCGCACCTGTTCCAGCTTGATCGGGCCGGGTGGCAGCAGCAGCGCGAGCTTTTCCACCTCTTGATGGGCGGCGAGCAGGTTGCCCTCCACCCGGGCGGCGAGCCAGGTCAGCGTTTCGCGGTCTGCTTTCAGGCCGTGGCGGCCCAGGCGTTCGCCGATCCAGCTGGGCAGTTGTTCCAAGCTGGGCGGCTGCACGGCAATCAAGGCCCCGGCCGCTTCCAATGCCTTGAACCATTTGGTGTTCTGGCCGGCCCGGTCCATTCGCGGCAACGACACCAACAGCCAGGTATCGGCCGGCGGGTTCGCGCACCACGCCTCCAGCGTCTTGCCGCCCTCGACCCCAGGCTTGCCGGTGGGCAGGCGCAGTTCGATCAAACGCTGTTCGGCGAACAGCGACAGCGAATCGAAACCGGCCAGCCACTCGGCCCATTTGAAACCGGTCTCGGCCTGGTAGCTCTGGCGTTCGGCGACGCCCTTCTCGCGCAAGGCATGGCGAATTTGCGCCGCGGCCTCTTCGACCAGCAGCGGCTCGTCGCCGCTGACCACGTAGATCGGCGCCAGCCCCTTGTCGAGCGCGGCCGCGAGTTGCTCGGGGCGCAGCTTCATCGTGTCTGCGTCACGCCGCCCTTGACGAAGCGCAAGCGGCGCAGCAGTGTTTGCAGGACCTCTTGTTCCATGGCCTGGAACAGCTGGGCCTCTTCGTACTCCTTGGCCAGGATGTATTTGTCGTCGTAGCTCAGGTCGCGCACCAATTGCACCTCGGAGCTGCCGAGCAGTTCCTCGCCCTGCGCGTTCAGCACCGCCATGGTGACCTTGTATTCCAGGCGGTATTCAGCGACCTTGCCGGCGCCGCTCAAGGACAGGATGTTCTTCGCCCGGCTCGGTTGCGACAGGTGGATCACGATCTCGGCCGCCTCTTTTTTGTCGGCCACGGTCTTGCCGGCCTCGCGCAGGCTGCGCTTGAGCGGTTCGGTCAGCGGCGAGCCGGCCGGCGAATCGACGTAGGCCGAGGCAAAAGGCAGATCGACCTGGCCGCGCAGGTGGAAACCGCAGCCGGCCAGCAGCGATAACGCGATCAGGGCGGCCAGCCCCTTGCTCCACGACATCAATGCCTCACCCCTCACGCTTCACCCCTCACGATTTATACGACGATGTTGACCAGGCGGCCGGCTACCACCACGACCTTCTTGGCCGCCTTGCCTTCCATATGCTTCTGCGCCTCGGGGCTGGCCAGGGCGGCCTGCTCGATCGCCTCCTTGGCGGCGTCGGCCGCCACGGTCAGCTTGCCGCGTAGCTTGCCGTTCACCTGCAGCACCAGTTCGATCTCGTTCTGCACCAGGGCGCTGGCATCGGCCGTGGGCCAGGCGGCCTGGGCGAAGGCGAAGCCGGGCTTCAATTCGACGAGTAGGGCCTGGCCGATGTGCGGCACCATCGGCGAGAGCATCAGGGCCACGGCCTCCAGCGCCTCCTGGCGCAGGCTGCGGGTCACCGCATCGTCGCCGTCCAGCCGGGCCAGGGCGTTCATCAGCTCCATCACCGCAGCGATGGCGGTGTTGAACTGTTGGCGGCGCTCGATGTCGTCGCTGACCTTCTGGATGGTCTGGTGCAACTGGCGGCGGAAGCCCTGTTGGGCCTCGGCCAATTCGCCCCCACTATAAGCGGCCACGTTGCCCTTTGCCACATGCTCGTGCACGGCTTTCCACAGCCGTTTCAAGAAGCGGTGCGCGCCCTCGACCCCGGCATCCGACCATTCCAGACTCTGCTCCGGCGGCGCGGCGAACATCATGAACAGCCGGGCGGTGTCGGCGCCGTACTGATCGATCAGGGCCTGGGGGTCGACGCCGTTGTTCTTCGACTTCGACATCTTCTCGATGCCGCCGATGACCACCGGCTGGCCATCGCTCTTCAACTTGGCCGCGACGATGTGGCCCTTCTCATTGCGCTCGACCTCGACATCGGCCGGGTTGTGCCACTGCTTCTTGCCGTCGGGCAGCTCGCGGTAATAGGTCTCGGCCACGACCATGCCCTGGGTCAGCAGGTTTAAGAAGGGCTCGTCAATCGGTTTTGGCTTAGCGATTGCCCCCTCTCCCTCCGGGATACCGAAGGGTAGAGGTTTCATCAGAGGGTTGGGGTGAGGGCTGCCAGCATTGGCAGAAGAACGCACATTCTCCGCCCCGAACAACCCCACATCGCGCATCAGTTTGTGGAAGAAGCGGGCATACAAGAGGTGCAGGATGGCGTGCTCGATGCCGCCGATGTACTGGTCGACCGGCAGCCAGTGGTTGGCGCGGCCGTCCAGCATCTTTTCATTGTTGTCCGGGCAGGCATAGCGGGCGTAGTACCAGGACGACTCGACGAAGGTGTCCATGGTGTCGGTCTCGCGCTCGGCCGCGCCGCCGCACTTCGGGCAGGCGCAGTTGGACCACTCCGGCATCTTCTTCAAGGGTGAGCCGATATCGATCACCACGTCTTCGGGTAGCACTACGGGCAATTGGGCCTCGGGCACCGGCACGTCGCCGCAGCTCGGGCAATGGATGATCGGGATCGGGCAGCCCCAGTAGCGCTGGCGCGAGATGCCCCAGTCGCGCAGGCGGAAGGTGGTGCGGCGCTCGCCCAGGCCCAGGCCCTTGAGCACCAGGGCGATCTTCTCGATCGCGTCCTGCGAGGTGCGGCCGGAGAAGTCGCTGGAGTCGAACAGCACGCCGTTTTCGGTGTAGGCCTCGGTCAGCGGCAAATTCAATTCGCCATCGGCGGGCTTGATCACGGCCTTGATCGGCAAGTGGTATTTCCGGGCGAAGGCGAAATCGCGCTCGTCGTGGGCGGGCACGGCCATCACGGCGCCCTCGCCGTAGCCCATGAGCACGTAGTTGGCGACCCAGATCGGCACCGCCTCGCCGGTGAAGGGGTGGTAGGCCTTGAGGCCGGTGTCCATGCCCTTCTTTTCCATGGTGGCGAGGTCGGCCTCGGCCACGCTGCCCTGCTTGCACTCATTGATGAAGGCAGCCAGGGCCGGGTTGTTGGCCGCGGCCTGCTGGGCCAGCGGGTGCTCGGCGGCGACCGCGACATAGGTGACGCCGAACAGGGTGTCGGCCCGGGTGGTGAACACCTTGAGCACATCCTGGCCGGCGGGCTGGCTCAGCGGGAAATGGATCTCGACGCCGAAGCTCTTGCCGATCCAGTTCCGCTGCATGGTCTTTACCCGCTCGGGCCAGCCGGGCAGGTGGTCGAGCTCACTCAGCAGCTCTTCCGCGTAGTCGGTGATGCGGAAGAAATACATCGGGATGTCGCGCTTCTCGACCAGGGCGCCGGAGCGCCAGCCGCGGCCGTCGATGACCTGCTCGTTGGCCAGCACGGTGTGGTCCACCGGGTCCCAGTTCACCGTCGCCAGCTTCTTGTAGATGACACCCTTGTCGAACAGCTTGGTGAATAGCCATTGCTCCCAGCGGTAGTAGTCGGGCTTGCAGGTGGCCAGCTCGCGCGACCAGTCGATGGCCAGGCCCAGCGACTTGAGCTGCTTGCGCATGTAGTCGATGTTGGCGTAGGTCCAGGCGGCGGGGGCGACCTGGTTGGCCATGGCCGCGTTCTCGGCCGGCAGGCCGAAGGCGTCCCAGCCCATGGGCTGCATGACGTTGTAGCCGCGCATCTTGTGGTAGCGGGCCAGCACGTCGCCGATGGTGTAGTTGCGCACGTGGCCCATGTGTAGCTTGCCCGAGGGGTAGGGGAACATGGACAGGCAGTAGTACTTGGGGCGGGTCGGGTCGAACCCCGGACCGTTGGGGTCCGGGGCGCGGAAGGCCTGTTCGGCCTCCCACTGTTTTTGTGCTTCCGCTTCAATGAGTTCCGGGCGGTAATTGGCGTCCATGATGGCTGTTATTGGTCTGAATGTGCTTGAAGAAACAAGCAATTATACCCGTCCGGCGAGGTGACAGGCGGGCTGGGCGGCGTTTATACTGCACGGCCCAGAATTTTTAATCCTCCCCTTATCTGGAGAGCACTATGTCCAAGAAGCACCCCGTCGTGGTCGTGACCGGTTCTTCCGGTGCCGGCACCACCACCGTCAAGCGCGCCTTCGAGCACATTTTCCGCCGCGAGCACCTGACCGCCGCCGTCATCGAGGGTGACAGCTTCCACAGCCTGGGCCGCGTCGAGTTCAAGGAGGCCATGAAGAAGGCCGAGGCCGCCGGCAACAAGCACTTCTCCCATTTCGGCCCCGAGGCCAACGACTTCGCCGCCTTGGAAGGCCTGTTCAAGGCCTATGGCAAGACCGGCAAGGGTAAGCGCCGCTATTACATCCATAGCGACGAAGAGGCGGTCGATCAAAACAAGCGCCTGGGCACCAAGCTCAAGGCCGGCGAATTCACGCCCTGGGAAGACCTGCCCGCGCCGACCGACCTGCTGTTCTACGAAGGCCTGCACGGCCTGGTGGTGACCGACAAGGTCGACATGGCCAAGCACGTCGACCTGGCCGTCGGCGTGGTGCCGGTGGTCAACCTGGAGTGGATCCAGAAGATCCATCGCGATGCGGCCGAGCGCGGCTACTCGGCCGAGGTGATCGTCGACACCATCCTGCGCCGGATGCCCGACTACGTGAACTACATCACGCCGCAGTTTTCCCGCACCCACGTCAACTTCCAGCGCGTGCCGACGGTGGATACCTCCAACCCCTTCATCGCCCGCGACATCCCGACGCCGGACGAGAGCATGGTCGTGGTCCGCTTCGCCGACCCGAAGGGCGTGGACTTCCCCTTCCTGCTCAACATGATCCACGACTCCTTCATGTCCCGGCCGAACACCCTGGTGGTGCCCGGCGGCAAGATGGGTTTCGCCATGGAAGTCATCCTCGGCCCGATGATCGAGGCGATGGTGGAGAAGAGCAAAAAGGCCTAAGCCTTTTTCCACTCCCACAAAAAGGCCGGGCGATGTCCGGCCTTTTTGTTTTTCAGTGGCCGCCACGCGCGAAATAATCGGCATTTATAGGACGGTCAAAACGTTTGATTGCAAAAAAAGCGCCCGATGGGCGAAGCTGTAGCGGCCATGTAGAGGAGGCCATATGAATACGAAAGAAATCATGAGTCGTAACCTGAAGACCGTCACCCCGGAAACCAGCATGGCTTCTGTGGTCGCCGACATGTGTCTGTACCGCATCAGCGGCATGCCGGTGGTGGATGCCGATGACAACCTGGTCGGTTTCATCGCCGAAAAGGACGTGCTGCACCGTCTTTTCCCCAGCCTGGAAGATACGATGAACATGAGCTTGCACGTGGATTTCGAAGGCACCGAGGCCGACTACAAATCGGTCATGAACCTCAAGGTCGCCGACTTGATGACGGCCAAGGCCATCGCGGTCGCGCCCGACATGCCCATCCTCAAGGCCGCTTCGATCATGGTCAAGCATCGCTTCCGCCGCATCCCCGTCGCCGACAATGGCAAGCTGGTTGGCATGCTCAGCCTGGGCGACGTCCACAAAGCCCTATTCAAACGGGCGGTGACCAGCAAGGCCTAAGCCCTTCCGCATCGCTCGAAAAGGCCGGGCCCGCCCGGCCTTTTGCATTTCCGGTAGAGGCCTGCCCGGGCGCTCGCGAATTGTGCGCGGCGCGCCAAAACAGTGCCCCGTCATCGCATACGCACTACGCGTTCGCGTGCAAAGCAGCGCTGGCTGGGCGGCCCGGCATGTGGCACGGCCATTGCTATAAGCTGGGTGTGCCATCTGAAACGGTTTGCTTGAGGTGGCGAAACAGGCGATCAGGACAAAGGCGTCCTTCCCCATGCGGGGGAGGACGCTTTTTTTATGCCGGTCGCCCGACGAGAGGAAACGGGAAATGCAGAAGATGAAATTGGTGATGGTGGGCAACGGCATGGCGGGCATGCGCACTATCGAGGAATTGCTCAAGATCGCGCCTGGGCTCTACGACATCACGGTGTTCGGCGCCGAACTCCACCCGAATTACAACCGCATCCTGCTGTCGCCGGTATTGGCCGGCGAGCAGACGACGCAAGACATCGTGCTGAACAGCATGGATTGGTATGCCGAAAACGGCATCCACCTGCACCTGGGTAAGAAGATCGGCCGGATCGACCGCAAACGGCGCGTGGTCGAGGCCGAGGACGGTACGTGCGCCGAGTACGATCGTTTGCTGTTGGCGACAGGCTCCAATCCGTTCATGCTGCCGGTGCCCGGGGCCGATTTGCCGGGGGTGATCTCCTTCCGCGACATCAGCGATGTCGAGGCGATGATCAACGCCTCCAGCCAGTACCGGCGCGCGGTGGTGATCGGCGGCGGCCTGCTTGGCCTGGAGGCGGCCAACGGCCTCAAGCAGCGCGGCATGGACGTCAGCGTGGTGCATATCGGTTCCTGGCTGATGGAGCGGCAGTTGGACGAACCGGCGGCGCGCTTGCTGCAAAAGAATCTGGAGACCAAGGGGCTGAAATTTCTGCTGCAGAAGCAGACGGCGGAATTGGTCAAGGGGGAGAGCGGCCGGGTCTGTGCGGTGAACTTCAAGGACGGCGACAGTGTGCCGGCCGATCTGGTGGTGATGGCCGTCGGCATCCGCCCTAACACCGCCTTGGCCGAGAGCGCCGGCATCCACTGCGACCGTGGCATCGTGGTTAACGACACCTTGCAGACCTACGATCCACGCATCTATGCCGTGGGCGAGTGCGTCAGTCATCGCGGCGTCGCCTACGGCCTGGTCGCGCCCTTGTTCGAGCAGGCCAAGGTCGCGGCCAACCATCTGGCCGAATACGGCATCGGCCGTTATGAAGGCTCGGTCACCTCGACCAAGCTCAAGGTCACCGGCATCGACCTGTTTTCGGCCGGCGACTTCGTCGGCGGCGAGGGTACCGAGTCGCTGGTCTTCTCCGACCCGAGCAGCGGCGATTACAAGAAGGTGGTGATCAAGGACAACAAGCTGGTCGGCGCCTGCCTCTATGGCGACACGATCAACGGCGCCTGGTATTTCGATCTGCTGCGCGAGGGCACCGACATCTCCCAGTTCCGCAAGACCCTGCTGTTCGGCCAGCACCATTTGGGCGATTCCGGCCACGGTCCGGCCGAGCACGTCGCCGCCCTGCCGGACAAGGCCGAGATCTGCGGCTGCAACGGCGTGTGCAAGGGCGACATCGTCAAGGCCATCGTCGACAAAAAGCTGTTCACGCTGGACGAGGTGCGCGCCCACACCAAGGCCTCCAGCTCCTGCGGCTCGTGCACCGGTCTGGTCGAGGCGGTGCTGGCCCATACCGTCGGCGGCGACTACTCGGCGGCGCCGAGCAAGAAGCCGCTGTGCAAATGCACCGAGCACAGCCACGACGAGGTGATCGCCGCGATCAAGGACCAGCCGCTCAAGACCATGCGCGCGGTGTTCGACTTCCTGGAATGGAAGACGCCGGACGGCTGCGCCAGTTGCCGGCCGGCGCTGAACTATTATCTGCTCGCGCGCTGGCCGGGCGAGTACCAGGACGACGCGCAATCGCGCTTCATCAACGAGCGCGCCCACGGCAACATCCAGAAGGACGGCACTTTCTCGGTGGTGCCGAGGATGTGGGGCGGTCTGACCAACCCCAGGGAGCTGCGCGCGATCGCCGACGTGGCCGAAAAGTTCAAGGTGCCCGAGGTCAAGGTCACCGGCGGCCAGCGCATCGACCTGTTCGGCGTGAAGAAGGAAGACCTGCCGGCGATGTGGCAGGACCTGTCGGCTGCCGGCTTCGTCTCCGGCCATGCCTACGGCAAGGCCCTGCGCACGGTGAAGACCTGCGTCGGTGCGAAGTGGTGCCGCTTCGGCACCCAGGACTCGACCGGCCTCGGGGTCAAGCTGGAACAGTTGACCTGGGGCTCCTGGATGCCGCACAAGTTCAAGCTGGCGGTGTCCGGCTGCCCGCGCAACTGCGCCGAGGCGACGATCAAGGACTTTGGCGTGGTCTGCGTCGATTCCGGCTACGAGCTGCACGTCGGCGGCAACGGCGGCATCAAGGTGCGCGTCACCGATCTGCTGTGCAAGGTCGAGACCGAAGCGCAGGTCATGGAGTACTGCGGCGCCTTCACCCAGCTCTACCGCGAAGAGGCGCACTACCTGGAGCGCACCGCACCCTGGGTCGAGCGGGTCGGCCTGAATTACATCAAGGGCCGCATCGTGGACGATGCTGCCGGGCGTGCCGCACTGTTCGAGCGCTTCAAATACGGCCAGCAATTTGCCCAGGTCGACCCATGGAAGGAACGGGCCGAGGGGGTCGACGCCGCCGAGTTCCAGACCATCCGTATCACTGCCTGAATTCGTTAGGAAGAAAAATGTCCGATTGGATTGCCATTGCAAAATTCGACGACCTGCCGCGCATGGGTGCCCGGGTGGTGCAGTTCGACACCGTGCGGGTCGCCGTGTTCCGCACCTCGAGCGATGAGGTGTTCGCCGTCAAGGATGCCTGTCCCCATCGCGGCGGCCCGTTGTCGCAGGGTATCGTCCATGGCACGCTGGTGACCTGCCCCTTGCACAATTGGCGCATCGATCTGGCCACCGGCGAGGCTGTGCAGCCGGACCAGGGCTGCGCGCACACCTACCAGACCAGGGTGGAGGCCGGCCAGGTCTATCTGCGTCTGGCCGCCGGCAAGTCGGCGGCAGCCACGGAGTCGTGTGCCAGCCATGCCTGAAGTTAAAAGCGTCTGCTGTTACTGCGGTGTCGGTTGCGGCGTGCTGATCGAGCACGACGGCGTGCACATCACCGGCGTGCGCGGCGATCCGGAGCATCCGGCCAATTACGGCCGGCTATGCACCAAGGGCACGACCCTGCATCTGACTGCACAGGCCGGTGGCCGCTGTTTGTATCCGGCCTTGCGTCAGGATAAGGCGGCCCCACGGCAACGGGTGGATTGGGATGTCGCGCTGAATACGGCGGCCGCAAAATTCGCCGCGATCATCCGCGAGCACGGGCCCGAGGCGGTCGGCATCTACCTCTCGGGCCAGCTGTCGACCGAGGATTATTACGTCTTCAACAAGCTGATGAAAGGCCTGATCGGCAGCAACAACGTCGATACCAATTCGCGCTTGTGCATGTCCAGTGCGGTGGCCGGCTACAAGGCCACCTTGGGTGCCGACGCGCCGCCGGCCTGTTACGACGATGTCGACCAGGCCGGGGTGATCTTCATCGTCGGTTCCAATACCGCTTGGGCGCATCCCGTGCTGTATCGGCGCATCGAAGCGGCGCGCAAGGCCAATCCCGAGCTCAAGCTGATCGTCGCCGATCCGCGCCGAACCGATACCGCACGCGATGCCGATCTCCATCTGCCCATCCTGCCCGGTTCCGACGTGGCCCTGTTCAATGCCATGCTGCATGTCCTGGTTGCGGAAGGCCGCATCGATCAGGCCTACATCGCGGCCCACACCGAGGGCTGGCCGACTTTGCGCGCGCTGGTGGCCGACTACCCGCCGGAGCGCGCGGCCGAGCTGTGCGACATCCCGGCGGCGGATATCGTGCGCGCCGCCCGCCTGTTTGCCGACGGCCCGAGCCTCTCGCTTTACTGCCAGGGCCTCAACCAATCCAGCCACGGCGTCGACAAGAATGCGGCGCTGATCAATCTTCATCTCGCCACCGGTCAAATCGGCCGGCCCGGTTGCGGCCCGTTCTCGCTCACCGGTCAATCCAACGCCATGGGCGGGCGCGAGGTCGGCGGCCTGGCCAACCTGCTCTCTGGCCATCGCGACCTGAGCAAGCCGGCGCATCGCGCCGAGGTCGCGCGGCTGTGGGGCGTGGACAGTGTGCCGGAGCAACCGGGCAAGCCGGCCGTCGAGCTGTTCGAGGCGGTGCGCCGCGGCGAGATCCGCGCCTTGTGGGTAGTCTGCACCAACCCGGCCCAGTCGTTGCCGAATCAAGGCGTGGTGCACGAAGCTTTGGCGAAAGTCGAGTTCCTGGTGGTGCAGGAGGCCTTCGCCGATACCGAGACCGTGGCCTATGCCGACCTCTTGCTGCCTGCCGCGACCTGGGGCGAAAAGGACGGCACCATGACCAATTCCGAGCGGCGCATCGGCCGGGTGCGTGCGGCCGTGCCGCCACCGGGCGAGGCTAGGCCCGATTGGGCGATCGGTGTCGATTTCGCCCGGCGGCTCGGTGCGCGGCTAGGCCGCGATGGCGGCCGCCTGTTTCCCTATCAAACGGCCGAGCAGGTCTGGAACGAGCATCGCGAATCGACGCGCGGCCGCGACCTGGATATCACGGGCCTGTCCTACGCCTTGCTCGATAGGCAAGGGCCGCAGCAGTGGCCGTTCGCCGAAGGTGCCGGCAAAGGGATGGCCCGGCTGTACGCCGACGGGGTGTTTCCGACTGACACCGGCCGGGCGCGGTTTTACAGCGCGGCCTGGCAGCCGGTGGCCGAGCCGGTGGATATGGACTATCCCTTGAGCCTCACTACCGGCCGGCTGCGTGACCAATGGCATACCATGAGCCGCACCGGCCTGGTGCCGCGCCTCTATAGCCATGTTGAGGAGCCGCAGCTTTCCATGCACCCCGCCGATATGGCTCGCCGCCGGCTGCGGGACGGCGAACTGGTCCGGGTGCAAAGCCGGCGTGGCCAACTCGTGTTGCCGGTGAAGGCGGATGCGGACCAGCGCGTGGGCCAGGTCTTTCTGCCCATGCATTGGGGTGGCCGCTTTATGGCGGGGCTGGGTATCAATGCCTTGACCGTCGATCGGTGCGATGCGGTGTCCTGTCAACCCGAACTCAAACATGCCGCGGTCGAGGTCGTGCCGGCAAGCCTTATGCATCCGCTGGCCTTGATGCTGCATGGCGATGGGGCCGAGTGGCTGCGGCGGCTGCAGCCGTATCTCAAGCGCTTCGCCTATGCCAGCCTGGGCCTGGTTGGGCGCGAGCAGTGCGTGGTGGTGTTGCGTGCCGCGTCGGCCGTGCCGCTGGCGGATGCCGACCTGGCGGAACTCGATCGCTTGCTCGGTCTGGACGACCCGCAGACCACGATGTCATTCGTCGATACCGGTCGGGGCATCTCCAAACGTGCGCGCATCGTCGACGGCCGGATTGCGGCGGTGCGCCTGTACGGCGAGGTCGCCGCCGTCGATTGGCTCAAGGCGTTCATGGCGCAAGCGGCTGACGTCCAAGCGCTGCGGGCCTGGCTGCTGGCGCCGCTGACGGCGCCGCCGCAAGCACCGCAGGGCCATGGCCGCATCGTCTGCAACTGCAAGAACGTGTCCGAGGCGGAGATCAAAACGGCGGTGGCGGAGGGCGCCGATCTCGATGCGCTCAAGAACCGGCTGCGCTGCGGCACCGAATGCGGCTCGTGCGTGCCGGAACTCAAACGCCTGCTCGCGGAGCAGGCGGTGCCGGCCTGAAACCCGGCTCGTGCCGGCCGATGGCGTCCGCCGGCGGCCGGGTGTTTCGGCTTGGACGGCGCCGGATCATGCTGCGCCAGGTGGCATCGAAATTGCCTATATGACTGGACTATGAAGCCAACAGATACACATGACACGCTAAAGGTTTTGGTCATCAGCCAGTCGCGCAAGCGCCTGAACCTGCTGCTGGATGCGCTCGCCGAGTGCCCGGAGGGACACCATGTCGTCGGCCGGCTGGATCAGGCGATCAATCTGCCGGACTGGGTCGAAGAGCTGGTGCCGGACATCGTCGTCATGGATACCGACTCGCCCAGCCGCGACACCTTGGAGCAGATTTGCGTCACCACCCAGCAATCGCCGAGGCCTATCGTGATGTTCACGCAGGACGACCGGCGCGAGGCGATGCAATCGGCAGTGCAGGCCGGTGTGACTTGCTATATCGCCGACGGCCTCAAAGCGGAACGGGTGCAGTCCATCTTGCAATTGGCGCAGGCGCAGTTCGAACAGATGAATAACCTGCGCCTTGAGTTGCAGCGAACGCGCCAGGAGTTGCAAGAGCACAAGTTGGTGGAACGGGCCAAGCTGCAGTTGATGAAACAGCACGGGCTGAGCGAGGACTCGGCTTATCGTCAGATGCGCAAAGAGGCGATGAGCCGGCGCTTGCGCTTGGCCGATGTCGCGCGCGTGTTGCTGAAACAGGGGTGACGCCAGGCCGCCCTGTTTTGGGGTCCGGTGCCTTCATTTGGGGCGGGCGCATCGCGGCGTCTTCTATCCAATGCACGTCGATTGCCGCACAGCGCGGAATCCAGGCCGCTTGTTGTTGGTATGAGACTTGCTGTTAGGCAACCGCCGGCGTACCGCCCGGTGCGTCGGTACTTCTTCATGTATTCGCCTAATTTTGTGCGACCGCTCGGCCTGAAGGCCGGGCGGACTTTTTGATTGGAAGCGCGATGACACCGGAACAGATTCAATTGATCCAATCGACCTGGACCCAGGTCGTGCCCATTGCCGACAAGGCGGCCGATTTGTTCTACGGCAAGTTGTTCGAACTCGATCCCGCGGTTGAGCCCTTGTTCAAGGGCGATATGGGCGAGCAGGGGCGCAAGCTGATGAAGACCATCGGTGTGGTGGTGAACGGCCTGACCCGGTTGGACGAGGTTGTGCCGGCCGTGCAGGAGTTGGGGCGCAAGCACGTCGACTATGGTGTCAAGCCGGAACACTACGCTACCGTCGGCGCCGCTTTGCTGTGGACCTTGGAACAGGGGCTGGGCGGTGCCTTCACCCCGGCGGTGAAGGCGGCCTGGACCGCGGCCTACGGCACGCTGGCGACGGTAATGCAAGACGCGGCCTACGCCTCGGCCTAGGCGCCAGGCCGGTCATACCGCATAAACGGCCGGTAGGCCGTTTTTTTTGGTTCATTCATGGGCGTCGTGCACCGCTGCCGTGCGAAATGCGGCCGATGCGCGGTGGCGCATTGCGGGAACCCGCCCTGGGTGCGGGGTTCCGGGCGGTCGTGGCGGTTGGCACGCTCCATGCTAGGTATGAGCTGAACGCGATCACCGTCGATCCGGGTTCATTAGGGTGCAGTGCAATTTGGGGATGTTGGGACAAGGGCGTCCATCCGCGCGAGCGATCGCGCCGGTTGGACGCCTTTTTTATTGCTTCGGTTGTTTTGCTCGACGCCGCTTGCCGGCATGAGCTGTGCCGAAATTTATTGGAGCGATGCCATGAGCGAAGAATTCAAGCCGCAGACCGAAACGTCTGCTGTCGTAAACGAAAGCAAGAGGGATTTCATGAAGAAGACTGCCGGGCTGTCTGCCGCTGCCGCGCTGATGTCCTTGGTGCCGCCGGGCGTGCGTAGCGCGGCCTGGGCCGCGGGTTCCGATGCACCGGAGAAGGCCGAGGTGAAGATCGGCTTCATCCCGCTGACCGATTGCGCTTCGGTCGCCATCGCCGCCGAAAAGGGCTTCGACAAGAAGTACGGCATCAAGATCACCCCGAGCAAGGAGGCGAGCTGGGCCGGCGTGCGCGACAAGCTGGTCAACGGCGAGCTGGATGCCTCGCACGTACTGTACGGCCTGGTCTACGGCCTGCAGCTGGGCGTCGGCGGGCCGCAGAAGGACATGGCCGTGCTGATGTCGATCAACAACAACGGCCAGGCCATCACCCTGAACAATCAGATCAAGGCCAAGGGCGTCACCGACGGCGCCGGCCTGGCCAAGCTGGTCAAGGCCGAACCCAAGGAGTGGACCTTCGCCCAGACCTTCCCGACCGGCACCCACGCGATGTGGCTGTATTACTGGATGGCGACCTACGGCATCGACCCCTTCCGCGACGCCAAGGTGATCACCGTGCCGCCGCCGCAGATGGTGGCCAATATGCGGGTGGACAAGATGGACGGCTATTGCGTCGGCGAGCCGTGGAACGCACGCGCGATCCACGACAAGATCGGCTTCACCGCCGTGACCAGCCAGGACATCTGGACCGATCACCCGGAGAAGGTGCTGGGCACCACGGCCGAGTTCGTGCAGAAGTATCCCAACACCGCGCGGGCGATGACCGCCGCCATCCTCGAAGCGTCGAAATACATCGACACCATGAGCAACCGTTCCGAGGTGGCGCGGATCATCGCCAACAAGGCCTACGTCAACACCGAGTTCGACGTGATCGAGGACCGCATGCTCGGCCAGTACGACAACGGCATCGGCAAGAAGTGGCAGGACAAGAACTACATGAAGTTCTGCAACGACGGCCTGGTGAATTTCCCGTATTTGTCGGACGGGATGTGGTTCCTCACCCAGCACAAGCGCTGGGGTCTGCTCAAGGAGCATCCGGACTATCTGGCCGTGGCCAAGAAGGTGAACCAGATCAAGTTGTACAAGGAGGCGGCGACTGCGGCCAAGGTGGCGCTACCCAAGTCGGACATGCGCAGCGCCAAGCTGATCGACGGCGTGGTCTGGGATGGCAAGAACCCGAAGGCCTATGCCGACGGCTTCAAGGTGAAGGCCTGACCTCCCCTCGCCCGACCCTCCCCAGGTGGGGGGGGTGTAACCCAAGGAGTCCGCGATGAGCGCAGTGACCATCAACGAAGGTAGTTTGCAAGACATCATGAATCAACCCGAGATCACACCAGTGACACCGATCGAGACCGTACCGAAACCGCGGTCCACGCCGCTTCTGCAGACCGAGCGGGGCAAGGCCTTCATCGAGGCCATGGGCAAGGTCGCGCGTGCCGCCTTGCCGCCGCTGATTGGCATCTTCCTGTTCATCCTGCTGTGGCAGATCGTCTCCGCCAGCGGTGGCGAGCGCGGCCTGCCCGGCCCGGCCAAGACCTGGGCCTCGGCGCAACAATTGTTCGCCGACCCGTTCTACGACAATGGGCCGAACGACAAGGGCATCGGCTGGAACATCCTGCACTCGCTGTACCGGGTCGGCGCTGGCTTCGGTCTGGCCGCGCTGGTCGGGATTCCGCTCGGGTTCATGATCGGCCGCTTCAAGTTCCTGTCCGGCATGACCGCACCCATCATCAGCCTGCTGCGCCCGGTCTCGCCCCTGGCCTGGCTGCCGATCGGCCTCTACGTGTTCAAAGAGACCGAGCCCGCCTCGCTCTGGGTGATCTTCATCTCCAGCATCTGGCCGATCATCCTCAACACCGCCGCCGGCGTCGCCCGCGTGCCGCAGGACTATCTCAACGTGGCGCGGGTGCTCAATCTGTCGGAGTGGAAGGTCTTCACCAAAATCCTGTTTCCGTCGGTGCTGCCCCACTTGATGACCGGCATCCGCTTGTCCATCGGCGTCGCCTGGCTGGTGATCGTCGCCGCCGAGATGCTCACCGGCGGCACCGGCCTGGGCTTCTGGGTGTGGGACGAATGGAACAATCTCAATGTCGAACACATCATCATTGCCATCTTCATCGTCGGCATCGTCGGGCTGTTGCTGGAGCAAGGCTTGATCTTGCTGGCCAAGCGATTCGATTACGAGTAAGGCGAAAGGAGCTGTCATGGACAAATTTCTGCAAATCGAGAATGCCGAGATGGTGTTCGACACCAAGAAAGGCAAGTTCATCGCGCTGACCGACGTGAACCTGAGCGTGACGCAGGGTGAGTTCATCTCTCTGATCGGCCACTCGGGCTGCGGCAAGTCGACCCTACTCAACTTGGTGGCCGGCTTGCTCGACCCCAGCTCGGGCGTATTGTTGTTGAGCGACCGAGAGATCAAGGGGCCGGGCCCGGATCGTGCCGTGGTATTCCAGAACCATTCGCTGCTGCCATGGCTGAGCTGCTTCGGCAATGTCTATCTGGCGGTGGAAAAGGTCTTCGGCGGCAAGGAGGCGAAGAAGCAACTTAAAGCGCGCACGCAAGCCGCCCTGGAGCTGGTCGGGCTCGCGCATGCCATGCACAAATTGCCGAACGAGATCTCCGGCGGCATGAAGCAGCGTGTCGGCATTGCCCGGGCCTTGGCCATGGAGCCCAAGGTGCTGTTGATGGACGAGCCGTTCGGGGCGCTCGATGCCCTGACCCGGGCCGGCCTGCAGGACGAGCTGATGCGCATCGTGACCGAGACGCAGGCCACGGTGCTCATGGTCACTCACGATGTCGACGAGGCGGTGTTGCTGTCGGACCGTATTGTGATGATGACCAATGGCCCGTCGGCGACGATCGGCGAGGTGTTGGCGGTGGATTTGCCGCGCCCGCGGGATCGCCTCGCCCTGGCGGACGATCCGCGTTACCACCAATTGCGGGGCCGGGTGTTGGAGTTCCTGTATCAACGGCAGATGAAGCGCGCCGCTTAAGCCGTGCCAGGAAACAAAGAAGCCGCCCGAGGGCGGCTTCTTTGTGTTTCGTGCGGCGCTTAGATTTTCAAGCGGCTCGTCGCCGCCTGCAGGCGGGAGGCTAGGCTGCTTAAGGTGTCGGCCGATTCGGTCGTGCGGGCGATGGCCTGGCTGTTGGCTTCGGCCATGGAGGCGATGCGTTCGACATTGCCGGCGATCTGCGAGCTGGCGGTGGATTGCTCCTTCACCGCGCTGGTGATGTTGCCCATGCCCTCGCTGGCCTGGGCCACCGCGCTATTGGCTTCGGCCAGCACCATGGCCACGTTCTCGACGAATTCCAGGCTGGAGCGCAAGGACTGCTGGCCGGATTCGATGGCTTGGCCGACGCTGGCCGACTGCTGATTGAGCGAACCGGTGACGCCGTCGATCTCGCTGGCGGCCTGGGCCGACTTTTCCGCGAGCTTGCGCACTTCGTCGGCCACCACGGCAAAGCCACGGCCTTGCTCGCCGGCGCGAGCCGCCTCGATCGCGGCATTCAGCGCCAATAAGTTGGTCTGGTCGGCGATGTCCTTCACTTGCTGGGTCATGTTGGTGATCAGGGCGGCGCGGCCGACGAATTCCTGGACCGAATTGGCGATCTCATGCATCGCGCTTTCCACCATATCGATCTCGCCGATCAGCACCGATACCTTTTCGTTGCCCTCGTGGGTGCTCTTCAGGCTTTCGCCGGACAGCCGCTGAACTTCCTCGGCGCTATCGGCCACGCTGGAGATGCTCACGGTCATTTGCTCGACCGTGGACGAGGCCATGGCCGCCGTCTCGCTTTGTTCTTCCGAGCTGCTCGATACCTGACGGGCGATGCCACTGAGTTCGTTGGCGGCGTGAGACAGGGCCTCGGTCGAATCTTTGACCTCTTGAATGATGCGGCCGAGATCGGTGCGGATATGTTCCGCGCTCTTCGCGAGAAGACCGATCTCATCGTGGCCGGCGCTTGCGATCGGGGTGGAGAAGTCGCCGCGGGCGAGCCGGTCCAGATCGGCGACCAGGCGTCGGGTCGGTAGTTCGACCGCCTTGTGGATCCACCACATAAACCAGAAGAAGGCGACGACGATGGCGATGGCCATGAAGATCAGGGTGACCAGGATGTCCTGCACCCCGTCCTGGTCGTGTACGGCTTGGAGGTTGTCCCAGGTTTGCCAAAAGCCATAGGCGGCGGCAAAGAGAACTAATGTGGTGCCAGTGCCGGTGATGATCAGGAGCTTATTGCGGATACGGCTCCCGGCCCAGTTCATAATCCACTTCATCGCGTCTCCTTCAAGGTTCACCAGCCCAGTTAGCTATTATTCGGCGTAAAGTTTAGCGGCAGTGGCGGCTAAAGGGAAATGCCTTCGATAAAGGCGATCTCGTCACCGGCGTGGACTGGGTCTAAGGCCTGGGCTTCCTGTTTGTTGACGGTGACGCGCAGGGTCGGGCGCGCTTGGCCAAAGGCTTGTTGCCAGGCGCCGCCGCGCATGGCCAAGATTCGCATCAGGCCGGCGATGTCTTGAACGCTGGGCGGCAGCCGCAACTGTTCGCGGCCGATCTCCAGCTTGGCCATCAAGTCGCCGAAATAGAGTACGGTAATCGGGTTCATTAGCTATGCCTTCTATAGGACGAGGCCGATTTTACTCCCGCTTGCGGCGATATAATCCGCCCCTCGGTATTGCCAGTCTCTCCATGTCTAACGATCTATTAACGGGCCTCAACCCCGAGCAGTTGCGCGCCGTCACGTGGGCGCACGGTTCGGCCTTGATCCTGGCCGGTGCCGGCTCGGGCAAGACCCGGGTACTGACTACGCGTATCGCCTGGCTGATCCAGACCGGCCAGGTCTCGCCCATGGGCGTGTTGGCGGTGACCTTCACCAACAAGGCGGCGCGCGAGATGTTCACCCGCCTGTCGGCCATGCTGCCGATCAATACCCGCGGGATGTGGATCGGCACCTTCCACGGCCTGTGCAACCGCCTGCTGCGGGCGCATCACCGCGATGCCGGCCTGCCGCAGCAGTTCCAGATCCTCGACAGCCAGGATCAGCTTTCCGCCGTGAAGCGGCTACTCAAGGCGCTCAACGTCGATACCGAGAAATACGAGCCGCGCAAGGTGCAGGCCTTCATCAATATGAACAAGGAGGCCGGGCTGCGCGCCGACAAGATCGAGGCCTACGATCCCTATACCCGGCACTTGGCCGAGTATTACGCCGAATACGATGCCCAGTGCCATCGCGAGGGCGTGGTCGATTTTGCCGAGTTGCTGTTGCGCTCGTATGAGCTGCTATCGCGTAATGCGATGTTGCGCGAGCATTATCAGGAACGCTTCCGCCATATCCTGGTCGACGAGTTCCAGGACACCAGCCGCTTGCAATACGATTGGCTCAAACTGTTGTGCGCGCCATCGAATGTGATCTTCGCGGTGGGCGACGACGACCAGTCGATCTATGCCTTCCGCGGCGCGAACGTGGCGAATATGGCCCTGTTCCAGAAGGACATGGGCATCGAGCAGGTGATCAAGCTCACCCAGAACTACCGCTCTTTCGGCACCATTCTGGACGCGGCCAATGCGGTGATCAGCCATAATGAAAACCGCCTGGGCAAGGACTTGTGGACCGAGGCCGGGCGCGGCGAGCCGATACGGCATTACCAGGCGGCCAGCGATACCGACGAGGCGCGCTTCCTGGTGGAAGAGGTGCAAGCCCTGCGTCGCGATGGCCTGTGCTATACCGACATTGCCGTGCTCTACCGCTCCAATGCGCAATCGCGTGCGATCGAGCATGCGTTGTTCTCCGCGGGGCTGCCCTATCGGGTCTATGGCGGACTGCGTTTCTTCGAGCGGGCCGAGATCAAGCATGCCCTGGCCTACCTGCGGCTGGTGGCCAATTCGGATGACGACAACGCCTTTTTGCGCGTGGTGAATTTTCCGACCCGCGGTGTCGGCGCACGCACGGTGGAGGCGATCGATGCCGCAGCGCGGGCCGGCGGCACCAGCCTGTGGGCCGCCGCTTGCGCGCAGGGCGCAGGCAAGAAGGGTGTGGCGGCCTTCGTGCAATTGATCGAGAGTCTACGCATCGAGACCCAGGGCATGAGCCTGGCCGAGCAGGTCGAGCACGTGGTCGCGCGTTCCGGTTTGATCGAGCATTACAGGAGCGAGCGCGACGGTGAAGACCGTATCGAGAATTTGAACGAATTGACCAATGCCGCCACCGCCTTCTCGGCGGAGGCGGAAAACGGCGTTCCGCTGGAGGCCAGCATCGGCGTGGCCGATGCTCGGTCCGCAGCAGCGGACGGCCGTAACCAGGACCAGGCACTGGTGGACTTCTTGGCCCATGCCGCCTTGGAGGCCGGCGAGCACGAGGCCCAGGCCGGGCAGGACGCGGTGCAGTTGATGACGGTGCATGCGGCCAAAGGCCTCGAGTTCATGGCCGTGTTCATCACCGGCCTGGAGGAAGCGCTGTTCCCGCACGAAAACAGTTTGACCGAACTCGATGGCCTGGAAGAGGAACGGCGGCTGATGTATGTCGCCATCACGCGCGCACGGCAGCGCTTGTATCTGACCCATGCGGTCAGCCGTATGTTGCACGGGCAAATACGGTATGGCCTGCCGTCGCGTTTCCTGCGCGAGATACCCGAGGCCTTGCTGCAAAGTATCGCCGGCTGGCGTGGCAGCACAACGGCGGCCACGGACGAAATGTTCGCTGCCGTGCCGCCGCAACCGAGCCGTGCCGCTGCTATGCCTTATCGGGTGGGCGACCGAGTTCGACACGCGCGCTATGGTGAAGGCGTGGTCGCCGGCTATCAAGGCCAGGGCGAAGAGGCGGAGATCCGCGTAAGCTTCCCCAAGATCGGCGACAAGTGGTTCATCTTGGAATATGCGCGACTGACGGCCTGTTAGCGTGCGTGGGTTTTCCGCGGCGGCGTGTGCCATGGGCAAGTTGACGAGAGCGGTGGCGGCATATAGAAAACAAGAAAGCCGCCGACGATGAGTGAGAGGAGCCATCTTGACATTGCGTGATCACGCAGACCATGTGCCCGCACCTAGGCTTTGGGGGGCACCGGTCGTCGCTTGGCTGACCTTGCTTGTCTCGCTCGCCATGACCGTTTTGGTCTGGTATTCGGTCAAGTCCAGTACCGAGCAGGCTGTCGGCGATACCTTCCATCGTCTTGCGCACGAGGTGGAAGGGGCGATCGAGCAACGCCTGCTGGCCTATGAACAGGTGTTGCGCGGGGGCGCGGGCTTGTTCGAGTCGTCGGACCAGGTGACGCGGGCAGAGTGGCATCGCTATGTCGCGACGATAAAGATCGAGGACAACTTCCCCGGGATACAGGGCATCGGTTTTTCCAAGATCGTCAAACCCGCGGATTTGGCGCGCCACGTCGCCGAGATTCGGGCGGAGGGTTTCCCCGATTACCAGATCAAGCCGCCGGGCGCGCGCGCTGTCTATACCGCGATCATTTATCTCGAGCCGTTCGATCGGCGCAACCAGGCGGCCTTCGGCTATGACATGTTTTCGGAGCCGACGCGCCATGCCGCGATGGCCATGGCGCGAGATAGCGGCGACACGGTGGTTTCCGGCAGCGTGATCCTCAAGCAAGAGATTACCAAGGATGTGCAAAACGGCTTTCTGATGTACTTGCCGGTCTATCGCAGGGGCATGGCGGCCGATACGCTCGAACAGCGCCGTGCGGCCATCGTCGGCTATGTGTATAGCCCGTTCCGCATGAACAACTTCATGCATGGCATCCTCGGTGGAGAAAAGGCGGACTTGGACTTGCGGGTCTATGATGCGGCCGAGCCGGAGCCGGGTAAATTGATGTACCAAAGTCGGGATTCCGCTGCGCTGGCCGGCGACAATTTTGTGCCGTCGTTCCATGACCTGATCAAGCTCGATATTCAGGGCCACACTTGGCTACTGGAGGTGCGTACGACCCCGGCCTATGAACAACGCATCGACCACTCGAAGCGGCGCATTGTGCTGGCGGCCGGGCTTGCGATCAGTCTGTTGTTCACCGGCCTGGTGTGGCTTCTGGCCACACGCCGAGAGCGGGCGCAGGAATTGGCCGAGGCGATGACGGCCACGGTGCGCGAGCGCGAGGCTTTTATCCGGGCGATTTTAGACAGTGCCGCGGATGGCATCATCACCATCGACGAGGCGGGTACCATCCTGTCGCTGAATCGTGCAGCCGAGACGATCTTCGGTTATGCGGCGGCCGAACTGCTCGGCAAGAATGTCTCCGTGCTGATGCCCGAGCCCTACCGTTCCGAATACGATCGTTATCTTGGCAATTACCTGCGCAGCGGCGAGAAAAAGATTGTCGGCATCGGCCGCGAAGTCAGTGGCCTGCGCAAGAACGGCGAGACCTTCCCGCTCGACCTGGCCGTCAGCGAGGTGGACCAGGAAGGGCACCGGGTGTTTGCCGGTATCGTGCGCGACATCACGGAACGGAAACGGGCCGAACTCGCCTTGCGCGAAAGCGAGGAGCGCTTCGATCTGGCGCTGCGCGGTGCGAATGACGGTTTGTGGGATTGGAACTTGTATACCAACGAGGTCTACTTCTCGCCACGCTGGAAGGAGATGCTCGGCTATGCCGAGGACGAGATCGGCAACAGCGTGGACGAATGGAGTTCGCGCGCGCATCCGGACGATCTCGAGCGAGCGCTGGCCAGCGTGCGCGATCACCTCGAGGGTCGCACGCCGTTGTATACCTGCGAGCATCGTGTCCGCCACAAGGATGGCCACTACCTTTGGATATTGGATCGCGGTATTGCGCAGAGAGATGCCCAGGGTAAGCCCTATCGTATGGTCGGCATCCATACCGATATCTCCGAACGCAAGCAGATGGAAAGGATGAAGAGCGAATTCGTGTCCACGGTCAGCCACGAATTGCGCACGCCGCTGACGTCGATCCGCGGTTCGCTGGGGCTGATCGCCGGCGGTGCCGTCGGCCCGCTACCGGAGCCGGCCAAGGACTTGATCGATATGGCCATGGCCAACACCGAACGCCTGCTCGTGCTGATCAACGATTTGCTCGACATGGACAAGATCCAGTCCGGCGCGATGCAGTTCGATATGCAGGCTATGGATGTCGTGCCCTTGGTCGAACAGTCCCTGCAAGCCAATCAGGCCTATGCCGACCAATACCAAGTCAACTACGTCTTGGCGGAGCGCCCGATCCAGGCCATGGCCAAGGTCGATGCGGCGCGGTTTACCCAGGTGATGTCGAACCTGCTGTCCAATGCGGCGAAATTCTCCAAGCCTGGCGGTCAGGTCGAAGTGCGCGTGACGATCGGGACCGATACCGTGCGTGTGGCGGTCGTCGATCACGGGGTCGGCATCCCCCAGAACGCCCGCGAGCGTATCTTCCAGAAGTTTTCCCAGGTCGATTCGTCCGATACCCGGCACAAAGGCGGCACCGGCTTGGGCCTGAGTATCAGTAAATCCCTGATCGAGAAAATGAACGGGCAGATCGGCTTCGAGAGCCGGCCGGGCGAGGGCGCGACCTTCTATTTCACCCTGCCGCTCAATAGGGGCATCCACTAGGGCGATCGCCGCAAACGGTGGGATAATTCGATTGTTCCAGGGGCCGTGCTGACGGCCCCCTGTTTTTCCGACGAACCAGAGATAAAGGGACGCAAATGAGCAAGATCGGCTTTGGCAAGAATGTGGACATGAGTTTCGACGAGGCGGTGACCAAGGTCACCGCCGCGCTGCAGACCGAAGGTTTCGGCGTGCTGACGGAGATCGATGTGGCCGGTACCTTGAAGAAGAAGCTGGACAAGGACATGCCCCCCTACCGCATCCTCGGCGCGTGCAATCCGGCGCTGGCGCACCGCGGTATCAGTGCCGAGCCCGAAATCGGCATGCTGCTGCCGTGCAATGTGGTGGTGCGGCAGGATGCGGCCGGCACCGTTCGTGTCGAGTTCATGGACCCGCAGGCCGTGCTGCCGCTGATGGACAAGCCGGGCATCGCCGAGCTGGCCGGCGAGGTGCGCGAGAAGCTGCAGCGCGTGATGAGCGCGTTATAAGGCTGGCGCGGCGCAAGGCCGCGTCGGTTCCGACCGATCAGCCCCGGTTGGCCAATTGCTGCGCGGCCGCAAGCTCGTCCGGGGTGTTGATGTTGATAAAGGCTTGGGTCGCGCCCGTAAAGCGGACGACCGCGCAGCCGTGCGCGGTCTGCCAGGCCTGGACCTTGAGTTGTCCCTGCGCGAGACATTCCGCCAAACTGCCCAACAGGCTGCGATGCATGATCATGGTCGCGGGATGCGTCTGGGTGTCGTCGGCGGCGCAGGCGAGGCGCGTAGCGCTGGCCTGGGCCTGGGTCAGCAACCGTTGGGCCAGGTCGAACGGCAGAAAGGGGGTGTCGCACGGCGTGATCAACAGCCATTCGCCCTTGCTGCGTTGGCCGGCGGCATGGATGCCGGCGAGTGGGCCGCGATAATCGGCCGAGGCGTCGGTCACAACCGGATAACCGAGCTTGGCATATTCGTCCATATGCCGATTGGCGCTGATGATGATTTCATCGACCTGCGGCGCTAAGCGGTGCAATACCGAGGCGATCAGCGGCAGCCCGTTGAACGGGATCAGCCCTTTGTCGCGCCCCGCCATGCGCCGGGCCTGGCCGCCGGCCAATACGATTGCGCTGATGCTCGGCTCATTCGACATGCCGATAGAGCCGCAAGGTCTGGTCTTTCTCGCGTGGGCGCTGGCCTAGCCAGACGAACTCATATTTCGAGCCGGGGCCGGCAGCCTCGTCGTGCCGGCCTTGGACCAAGAGGTAGTCGCATTGTGTGCCGAGGCGCTGCGGCAGGTGGTAGCGCAGCATGACCGCCGTATCGGCCGCAACTTCGGTTTGCATGCAGGCCGTTGCGGGTAATTGCCGGTCCAACTCGGCCAGCACCGGTTTCCAGGCCCAGCCGGCTTCGCCCCAGGGCCGGAACAAGGCCATAAACAGTAGCCAGGTCATCGTCATGCCTGTGGCCCAAACCAGGGCGGGACGCAGTTTGGCGCGCGGAAAGAAGGGGATCGCGATCAGCCAGGCAAAGGTGGCGACAATGGCTAGGCCGAGGCTGAAGCCGCCGATGGTGCCGCTTTGATAGTCCGGCGTCATGCGCGCCAGGCGCTCGGCCAGCCGTGGTGGCCAGCCCCACTCCAGCGCGGCGAAATGCAGCCAGAAGATCGCGACGAAAAACAGGAAGCAGAGCACGCCAAACCAATAAAAGGCCTGGGCCGCCCCGCGGCGCAGGTGACCGATGGCGTAGGCGGCAAGCAGGCTCAAGGGGGCGAGCAGGGGTAAGGCGCTGCCATCGCGGGTAAAGCCCGAGGTCAGGGCGGCGTAGAACAACACGGCGGTTCCCGCCAAGGGCAGATGCAGGTCGCTCGCGCGGTCCAGGCGCTTGTGTTCATGCCATACGGCCCACAGCGCCAACGGCCAGACCGGCCAGGTGGCCCAGGCCAGCAATGAAAGCAGGCGGCCGGGGTTGTTGACCGGGACCAGGCCGGCCAGGCCGTGGCCGGCCAGCCAAACCGTCTGGTCGTCTTGGGCCGCCAGCCAGCCCAGGTAAACGGCAACCAGGACCAGGCCGGCGCCGATGCCCATGGCAAGGGCCTGTTTATAACTGCGTTCGCGCCAATCGCGCGAAGACATGGGCAAGAACAAGATCAGCAGGCCGAGGGTGAGATCGGATAGGCCGTCGAGCAAGGTTAACGCGAACAGGGCAACGGCAATCAGCGCGGCGGCGGGACGCGCCCGCTTGCGGGCGAGGGCGGCGGCGTAGAGCAGCAGGGCGTAGGCGGCCAGTTGCAGGCTGTCCGGCAGCAGGGCGTGGGCGCGCAGCATCAGGCCGAACGCACCCATCAGCAGCAGGATTGCGGCGGGTCCGAAGCCAGGGCCGAACAAGGCGCGTGCGGCCAGGCCGGTGCAGACCAGCGCGATCAGCGTAAACAGGCCGCTGGTGAGGCGGGCGGCATCTTGGATATCGAGCCAGGGACTCAAGGCCTGGGCGGAGAGTCCGCCCAGTAGGGTATGCAGCGGCACGGCGTGGGCATAGGCTTGGCCGTGATCCAGCCAATCGAGGATATCGCCGAGGGCGATGGCCTCTTCGGCCTTCCATGCGTCGCGTCCAGTCAGGCCGTAGAAGGCCCAGATCGCCATCAGTGCAAACAACAGGAAGGTCTTGCGCGACGTTAAGGCATGCATGGCGATAGTATGAATAAAAAAGGCAGCCCGAAGCTGCCTTTTCGTATTGCGTGCCGTCGGTTTATTTCTTGCCGTATTTCTGGCGGAACTTCTCGACGCGGCCGGCGGTGTCGACGATCTTCTGCTTGCCGGTATAGAACGGGTGGCAAGAAGAGCAGACTTCCACGGCCAGGGCCTTGTTCATGGTCGAGCGGGTGGTGAAGCTATTGCCGCAACCGCAGGTGACCTGGATATCGTTGTATTCGGGATGGATGCCGGATTTCATGACGGGCCTTCCAGTACTCAATTCGGAAAGGGCGCGATTATCCCCGAAAATTTTCAATCCGGCAAGGTATTTAACGCGGCCGGGTTTGGCCGGCCTCGGCCAGCAGGCGTTCGATCATGGCCTCGGCCTGGGCGGCGTAAGCCCCGCCGAACAGGTTGAAGTGATTCAGGATGTGATAGAGGTTATACAGCGTCTTGCGTACGGCATAGCCAGGGTCCAGGGGCCAAGCCTCGCGATAGGCGGCATAGAAGTCGCTGCCGAAGCCGCCGAACAGTTCGGTCATGGCCAAGTCGGCCTCGCGGTCGCCGTAATAGACGGCCGGGTCGAACAGCACGGGTTCGCCATCGGCGAACCCGACATTGCCGGCCCAGAGATCGCCATGCAGGAGCGAGGGGGCGGGCCGGTAATCGGTGAAAAAGGCAGCCAGCTCGGCCAGCAGCCGCTCGCCCTTGTCCAGCAGCCGGCGCGGGGCGCCATACTCGGCGGCTAGGCGTAGCTGGTGGCGCAGCCGCCGGTCGCGCCAGAGCTCGACCCAGTCGGCACAAGGTGTATTCGGTTGCGGGGTGTCGCCGATGGTGTTGTCCATGCGCCAACCGAACTGGGGCTGGCAGGTGCGGTGCATTGCGGCCAACCGTTGGCCAAGCCGGGCACCGCTGCCGCGGCTGTCGAGTTCGAGATATTCCAGCGCCAGATAGGCCTGGCCGCCGGCCTCGCCCCAGCAGATCGGCCGGGGGGCACGCAAGGTATGGCTGCTCAGGATTTCCTTGAGGCCTTCGGCTTCGGCCGCGAACATGGCGGCTTTGGCGACGACGTTGAGCTTGATGAAGTAGCGCCGGCCATCTGTGCCATACAGGACGTAGGCCTCGTTGATGCAACCCCCGCCGACATTGTCGCGGCGGGCGATGCGGAACGGACTGTCGGCCGCCTGACCGATCCGATCCGCGATCCCGGCCCAGGCGGTCATGCTTTACTTGATCAGGGTCTTGGGTTCGCGCGACTCGCCAGCCTCGTCCAGGCGGCGCAGGTATTCCTGCCAGTAGATGGCCTGCTTTTTACCCAGGTCGTAGAGATAGTCCCAGGAATAGATACCGCTGTTGTGGCCATCGGAGAACTCCAGCACCACCGCATATTGGCCGACCGGTTCGATGTTCTTGATCTCGACATTGATCTTGCCGACTTGCAACACCTCTTGGCCGGGGCCATGGCCGCGTACTTCGGCCGAGGGTGAGAACACCCGCAGATACTCGCAGGGCAGTTCGAACCGGCTGCCGTCGCTGAAGGCGACTTCGAGCTTTTTCGATTGCTGATGCAGTTTGATCTCGGTCGGGATCGGGGTGTCGGGATTTAGGCCGCCCATGGTGTTGCTCCTGTATGTTGCCAAGGGGGCGTAGTTTGCCAGTCGGGGTGGGGCAGGACAAGACTGAGCTTTTTTGTCGGGAATTGACGTGGCCCGCCCGGCGCGATTCGAACGCACGACCCCTGCCTTCGGAGGGCAGTACTCTATCCAGCTGAGCTACGGGCGGAGGATGCGCAGAATAGCATAGCCGCCTTTCAATTGGCAGGCGGCTGGCCGTATAATCGCGGGGTTTTGCATAGAGTAAATTCAGGAAATGGACCATGGCCGATCACCACGAAATGACTAAAACCACGCCGAAAGAGTTCGTTGCTGCCACGCTGGGTGGTCTATTTGCACCAGGTTTGGCGATCTTCTTGATCGTCATGCTGGTGGTGGCTATCCAATCTCGCATGGGTGGGCAGGATGCTGAGGCGGTAGCCGACAAGGCGGTGCGCGAGCGGATCAAGCCCTTCGGCGTTTCCGTCGCCGTCGATCCGAATAAGCCGCATATCGATATGACGGGCGAGCAGGTCTACAACGAGGTCTGCACCAACTGTCACGGCTCCGGTGCCTTGGGTTCGCCCAAGTTCAAGGATGCCGGCGCCTGGGCCAAACGTATCGCCCAAGGTTGGCCCACGTTGCTCGAGCACGCGATGAAGGGCTTCAACAAGATGCCGGCCCGCGGTGGCGAGCCTGACCTGACCGATTTGGAAGTCGCGCGTGGCATCGCCTACATGGCCAACGCCGCCGGCGCCAAGTTCGAGCCGGTGTTGAAGAAAGAATCGGTGCCGACCGAGGCCGAACTGGTCCGGGGCAAGGCGGTTTATGCCGAGAATTGCGCGAGCTGCCATGACACCGGCGTGACCGGCGCGCAGAAGCTCTCCGATGCCAAGGCCTGGGAGCCGCTGCTGAAGGAAGGCAAGGAATATCTCTATGGCGCTGCGATCAAGGGCACCTTCGGCGGTCCGGCCAAGGGCGGCAACGAGAAGCTGTCCGATGCCGATACCCGTATGGCGGTGGACTACATGGTCGAGCAGGCCAAGGCCAGCGTGGCCAAGGCGGCCAAGCCGGAGAAGAAGGCAGCCAGGTAACGGCCCTTCGACCCAACAAAAAAGCGCGGTTTCGACCGCGCTTTTTTTATGCCTGCCGGGCTAGGTTAAAGCGTACGCCCAGTGAATTGCCCTTTTTTGATCTCGACCTTGAACATATTCGTGCATTTTTTGCAGACGACGAATTGCGTGCCGTTGACCGTGCTGACCAGGAAGGAATTGTCTTCCGTGCACTTCGGGCACTTCACCGTGTTGTTGCCTTGCGCCATCTAACGCTCTCCTTTGGCTTTGGGTTGTCTCTTAACGCTGCCATAGAAGATTAGCCGCTTATTTGCCGGCCGCCAACATGGCTTTTAGACTAGCCAGGCGGTTGCGACCGTCCTCGCGTGCAGCGGTCGAGTCGTCCTGCTGGCCGCTGTGGCGCAGTTCGGCGCTGTCGATCTCGTCGAGGAAACGCGAGGGCTCGCAGGCCACCCAGTCGCCGCCCTTTTTGCGCTTGCCGCAGCAAGTCAGGGTCAGGCTCTTTTGGGCACGGGTGATGCCGACATACATCAGCCGGCGTTCTTCCTCCAGGCGGTTGCCTTCCTGGCATTCGCGGTGGGGCAGGATGTCCTCTTCCACCCCGGCCAGGATCACGTGCGGGAACTCCAGCCCCTTGGCCGCGTGCAGTGTGGACAGGCGCACTGCATCGAGCTCGGTCTCGTCGCGGCCTTCGAGCAGGTTCATCAGGGTCACGGTCTGGGTCAGCTCGATCAGGGTTTTTTCGTCTTCTTCGCCCTTCTTCGACAGCCAGTCGACGAACTCGCTGACATTGCCCCACTTGGCCTTGGCCGCGCGGTCGTCCTCGGTGTCGTACAGCCATTCCTCGTAGCGGATGGCAGCGAGCAGTTCCTGCAGCAGGCGGCCGGCCGGCTCCTTCGGCGCGCGGAAGGCCAGGCGGTTGATGAAGTCGCCGAATTCGAGCAGCGGCTCCAGTTGCTTGGCCGCCAGCCGAGTTTGCAGGCCCGATTCGTAAGCGGCCTCGAACAGCGAGCAGTGGCGCTCGGCCGCGTATTGGCCCAGCTTCTCCAGGGTGGTCGGGCCGATGCCGCGCTTCGGGGTGGTCGCGGCGCGGATGAAGGCCGGGTCGTCGTCCTGGTTGGCGATCAGGCGCAGATAGGCGATCAGGTCTTTGATCTCGGCCTTGTCGAAGAAGGATTGGCCACCGGACAGGACATAGGGAATCTTGGCCGTGCGCAAGGCCTCCTCGAACAGCCGGGCCTGGTGGTTGCCGCGGTAGAGCACGGCATAGTCGGCAAAGCGGGTACGGCTCTCGAACTTGTGGGCGGAGATGCGCATGGCGATGGTCTCCGCCTCGTGCCGGTCGTCCTTGCAGCGGACGACCTGGATCGGGTCGCCGATGCCCAGCTCGCTCCACAGGTTCTTCTCGTGCACCCGCGGGTTGTTGCGGATCACGCTGTTGGCGGCCTTGAGGATGCGCTGGCAGGAGCGGTAGTTCTGGGTCAGCGGGATGACCTTGAGCCGGCTGTAGTCCTCGCCCAGGCGCTTCAGGTTCTCGATGTCGGCGCCGCGCCAGGCGTAGATCGCCTGGTCGTCGTCGCCCACCGCGGTGAAGCGGCCGAGCGGGCCGGTCAGCAGCTTCATCAGCTCGTACTGGGCGCCGTTGGTGTCCTGGTATTCGTCGACCAAGAGGTGGCGCATCCGGTTCTGCCAGGCCTCGCGCGCCTCCTCGTCGCTGCGGAACAGCTCGACCGGCAGCCGGATCAGGTCGTCGAAGTCCATGGCCTGATAGGCCTTGAGCGTATCTTGGTAGACGCGGTAGGCCACGGCCAACTGGCGCTCGGTCTCGTCGCCGGCTGCCAGTTGGGCCGCCTCAGGCGGGATCAAGGCATTTTTCCAGTTGGAGATCACGGCCGCGGCCTGGCGCAGCGTGCCCTTGTCCGGCGCCTTGGTGATCTCGGATAGGATGGCCTGGGTGTCGGCCGCATCCAGCACCGAAAACGCGGGCTTGTAGCCCAGGCGCTTGGCCTCGCGCCGCAGGATCTGCAGGCCCAGGGCATGGAAGGTGCAGACCGTGAGGCCCTGGCCGGCCTTGCCCTCGAGCAGCTCGCCGACCCGCTCCTTCATCTCGCGCGCGGCCTTGTTGGTGAAGGTCACCGCGGTGATGCCGCGCGGGTCGTAGCCGCATTCGGCGATCAAAAACGCGATCTTGCGCGTGATCACCCGGGTCTTGCCCGAGCCGGCGCCGGCGAGCACCAGCAGGGGCCCGTCCAGGTATTTCACCGCTTCGCGCTGTTGGGGATTGAGGTTGGAGAGGAGGGACATGCGGCCGCGATTTTACCGTGCCGCGCCCTGGCATTAAACTCGAAAGAAAAACAGGAATCGAAATGAGCACTTACGTCATCGGCGATGTGCAGGGTTGCCTGGGCGCCTTGCATGAACTGCTGGAAACCATCGCATTCGACCCCGCATGCGACCGCCTCTGGCTGACCGGCGACTTGGTCAACCGGGGCGAGGATTCCATCGGCACCCTGCGCTGGTGCATGGCGCACGACGCCAGCATCGTCGCCGTCCTGGGCAACCACGACCTGCATCTCTTGGCCGTGGCCGAGGGCTTCGTGCCGGCGCACAAGAAGGACACCCTGGACGAGATCCTCGATGCGCCCGATCGGACCGAGGTGCTGGACTGGCTGCGCCGACGGCCCATGGTCCATCGCGAGGGGCGCGACCTGATGGTCCACGCCGGCCTGCTGCCGCAGTGGACGGCAGACCAAGCGGTCGCTTTGGGCCGGGAGTTGGAAGCGGTCTTGCGTGGGCCGGGCTATCGGGAATTTTTGCGCGAGATGTACGGCAACGAGCCGCGCCACTGGGATGACAAGCTAAAAGGCCAGGACCGGCTGCGCCTGATCGCCAATGCCATGACCCGGCTGCGTTTCCTGCATTCGGACGGTGGCATGGAGTTCCTGCACAAGTGTCCGCCGGCGGCGGCGCCGGCGGACTTGACCCCGTGGTACGACGCGGCCGAGCGACAAAGCCGGGCGGTGCGCGTGTTCTTCGGCCACTGGTCGACGCTGGGCCTGTTCGAGCGCGCGGATGTCATCGCCCTCGACACCGGCTGCCTGTGGGGCGGCCAACTCAGTGCAATGCGTTTGGACGACGGGCAGGTGTTTCAGGTGCCCTGTCATGCCCGGCGCGAACCGCAGCTAACGCCTCACGGATAGCCGTCTCGGCCGCCTGGGCCAGTTCGCGCCGGTGGCCGCCGGTCGCCGAGATCGGCGGCAGGAAGCTGACCTCGGCCTGGATGCCGCCGCTGCGCAGCACCTGCATGACCGACTGGGCCAGGCTGGTGTCGTCGTGATAGGCCGCCGCCAGGGTCGGTTGGCCGGTCGCATCGAGGTAGCGGATCAAGACCGGCCAAACCTGGGCCTCGGCCTCCAGCGCGGGATTGAACAGCGAGGCGTAGAAGGGCTTCAGTTCGCTGCCGTCGGTGGTGGTGCCCTCGGGGAACAGGGCCAGGCATTCGCCGGCACGCAGGTGCTCGGCCATTTCCCGATTGATGCGCGCGGCGTCGGACTTTTTCGTGCGCTCCAGAAACAAGGTGCCGGTCATCTTGGCCAGCCAGCCGATCAGCGGCCATTGCCGAACCTCGGCCTTGGAGATGAAACGGGTAAACAACAGGCTATGCAGGACATAGATGTCCAGCCAAGACACGTGATTGGCGACGATCAGCGCCCCTTGGCCGCGCACCGAGGGCGGTCGGCCCTTTAACACCACGCGCACGCCCGCCAATCGCGTGAGCCGGCTCGCCCAGGCAGTGACGCGCCGGCCTCGCTCCTCGGCATTGAGGTGCGGGAATAAGAACAGGATGGTTAGCGCCCCCGCGGCCAGATGGGCCAGGATGCGCATGAATCGCAGGGGCGCGGGCATCCCGCTCAAGCGTTCAATCCTGTTTGAGAAAGTGGCGGGCATAGGTGCTGCTGACGTTCTTCAACGGCAGCAGGATAGGCAGATCGGCGGTGTTGAAATCCGGGTCCCAGGCCGGCTCGCCGCAGACATAGGCGCCGGCGCGCAGATAGCCCTTGATCAGCGGCGGCACCACCGGCGCAGCCGTGGTCGTCAGCGCCGCCAACGGCAACGGGCAGCGCGGCGTGACCCGCCATTCCACCGGCGACAAGTGCTTGTCCTTCAACGCGTGCCAGATGCCGGCCGCATTGTGGCCGCCGTCGGCCATGCCGATGCTGGCGCAACCGATCAGGTAGTCGTAGCCGTGCTTCACCATGTATTCGGCCAGGCCGGCCCAGAGCAAGGTGATGACGCCGCCGCTGCGATGGTCGGCATGCACGCAGGAGCGGCCCAGTTCCACCATGCGCCCGCGCAGGTGCTGCAGGCGGGTGAGGTCGAATTCCTGCTCGGTGTAATAGTTGCCGATGCGCTTGGCCGCCTCGGGGCTCAGGATGCGATAGGTGCCGACCACCTCGCCGGTATCGGCATCGCGCACCAACAAATGTTGACAGTAGGCATCGTAGAGGTCGATGTCGAGGCCGGGTTCCGACGTGTTCAGCCGGGCACCCATCTCCTCGGCAAAGACCTTGTAGCGCAGGCGCTGGGCCGCGCGTATCAGCTCGGGGCTGTCCGCCAAGCCGACTTGATAATGCCGTTTGATCCGTCCGGTGCTCTCCAAACGCTCCTGAAGCATTGCGCATTCCTCTTCTTGGTTGCAATGCGGAGCAAATTAGCGAGCGACGATGACGGTGGGGTGACGTGCGCATTAAAAATTGGTTACGACGGTTTGTGTGATCCAGGCTCAATGCGAAACCCGGATTTGCCCACCCGATTCCAGCACGCGCACGCGCTCGCCGACACTGAAATGCTCGCCGGTGTCTTCTTGCACGACGGCGAAAGTGCGACCGCTGTCCAGGCGCACGGTGATCTCGATCCCGGGTTTCTTGGTCAGCCCCCGCTCTGCGGCGGAACCGGCAATGGCGCCAACTACGGCACCCAGGACGGTGGCAACGGCCTTGCCCTTGCCTTCGCCGGCTTCGCTGCCGGCGACGCCGCCGACCACGCCACCGGTGATTGCGCCGACGCCGCTTTGCGAGCCTTCCAGGTTGACGCTGCGCACGCTCTCGACCACGCCCATCTTCACTTCATAGGCCTTGCGCGCCTCGCCGCGTTCGTAATCGCCGCTACCCAGGCCGCTGGTGCAACCGGCCAGGCCCAAGGCGAGCACAGGCAGCCATAAGATTCGCGTGTCCATCATGCCCTCCCGAGCTTAGAGCGCATAGCCATATTCGGCCTTGAACCGCTGCGCAATTTCAGCGTAATCGAACCGATGGTTTTGACCGCCTTGGCGCGCGATCTTCAGCGCGCCGAGCAGGCCGGCCAGGCGGCCACAGGTCGGCCAATCCATGCCTTTCAGCATGCCGAACATCAGGCCGGCACGATAGGCATCGCCGCAACCGGTCGGATCGACGATTTCCGCCGGCTTGGCCGGCGGAATGTCGTGCACCTCGCCCCCGGCATAGATGCGCGAGCCTTTGGCACCCAGCGTGACCACCAGGGCCTGCACTTGCTTGGCCAAGCCCTCCAGGGTCTGACCCGTGCGTTCCTGCAAAAGTTGCGCCTCATAGTCGTTGCAGGCCAAGTAATCGGCCTGTTGGACGAATTGCAGCAGTTCCTCGCCGTTGAACATCGGCAGGCCCTGGCCCGGGTCGAAGATGAAGGGGATGCCGGCCTCGCGGAATTGCCGGGCATGGTCGACCATGCCTTGCCGCCCATCCGGCGCGACGATGCCGAGCTTGATGTCCTGCGCGTCGCCGACCTTGTTCTCGTGTGCATGCCCCATCGCGCCGGGGTGGAAGGCGGTGATCTGGTTGTCGTCCAGGTCGGTGGTGATGAAGGCCTGGGCGGTATAGCTGCCTTCGATATGGCGGATGTGGCGGGTGTCGATGGCTTGCTTATGCAGGCGCTCGGTGTACTGGCTGAAATCGTCGCCGACGGTGGCCATGATCACCGGCTCGCCGCCGAGCAGTTTCAGATTGTAGGCGATGTTGCCGGCGCAGCCGCCGAATTCGCGGCGCATTTCGGGCACCAGGAAGGCGACGTTCAGGATATGAATCTTCTCGCTCAGGATGTGGTTCTTGAAGTGGTCGGGGAACACCATGATGGTGTCGTAGGCCATGGAACCGCAGATCAATGTACGCATAAGTATCCTCGTTGTTGTGACAGCGCAACGTCACGAAAAAATCACGGAATGGAAATTTAGTTTTCTCCCTAGGGCGCTATGTTCGCCTTATGCGCAAGACCAGGCAACTCCTTCTGGCCGCTGTGCCACTCCTGTTCCATGCCGGCGATGCCTTGGCGTGGGGGCTTTACACCCACGTCTATTTTGCCCAACTGCTGGTCTGGGCGGTCCCTTTGCTCGATCCCGAATTGCGCCGTGCCGCCTTACGTTTCCCGCGTTTGGTCATGGCCGGGGCCTGCCTGCCCGACCTTGCGCTCGTCGGCGGCCGGGTCGGCACCCAGGCCTTTGCCTCGAGCCACCGCTGGGAAACGACGCATGCCTTGATCGACGCCGCCAGCGACGACGAAACGCGCGCGATCGCCGTCGGGTATACCAGCCACCTTTTGGTCGACGTCATCGCCCATAACCATTTCGTGCCGGCACACGAGAAGCTGTGGCTGGACGTGCCGCTGCTGACCCACGTTGCAGTCGAATGGGCGATGGATTCCCATATCGCCAAGCACCTGTTCGCGACACCCGGCGAGTTGTTGGCTACCGAAGCCAAGGCCCTGGCCGAGTTCGTCGGCGAACAAACTGGTTGCGGTAGTGCGATCACGGGCGAGGCTTTGGCCTTGCTGGCCCGGGCCGATCGTTTCTTGCGCAGTTCCGGCCTGCCACAGGGGTGTTATCGCTTGTTCCGCCTGGATGGCGGTCTGCGCCGCCGCTTCGATGCCTATATCGAGGCCACGACCTTGCGTTTGGGCCAGATCAACCGAGTATTGGCCAACGAAGCCCCGGCCTGGGAGGCGGAACTACTCTGTCCCATCGCCAAGCAGGCGCATCTGGCCAAGTTCAGCAAAGACGAGTTGGCGGCCTTGATGCCGCTGCCACACGATTTGTTTGCCCGTGAAGCGGCCTGACCGTTCCCGTCGTCGCGGGAACGGCACCGATCAGAGCGTGGCGAGGTACAGCCCGGCCAAGGCGATGGTGCCGCCGATGACGGCGCCGGCAATCACGTCGGACAGGTAATGCAGGCCGAGCACCAGGCGTGAGACGGCGACGAGGCCGGTGAAGCCGATCAGGCCCGGCCCGAGCGCGGGGTAGTAGGTGGCGGCGACCAAGCTGAAGCAGACGGCGTGCAGGGTATGGCCGGACGGAAAGCTGTATAGATCGAGCGGCGGCATGGTCAGGCGGATCGTGGCATTGCGCTGGCAGGGGCGCGGCCTGGAGGTGGTGTGTTTGAGCCATTTGTAGCTCAGGGTGCAGCTCAGGCCGGCGAGGATCATCACGATCACCGGCACAAGCGCATCGGCACCGTCCAGTACCAGCATGGCGGCCATCAGTAGATACCAGAACACGCCGTCGCCGAGCCGGCTGATTGCGCCGAAGAACATCGAGACGGTCTGTCGATGATTGATGCGATTGAATTGAAGCGTCACGCGCTCTTCCCAGGCGACAAACCGCGCCAGGATGGAGATGTCAACCGGTTTGGCCGGATTCAAGACCGAAGATGGCTCGTTCATGGGCTGCCTCGCTTGCTTGGACGATATCGAACAGGATGGATTCGAAACGGTTGTAGATGTGGTCCCAGGACACGGTCTGGGCGCTGTCGCGTGCCGACGTGCCGAGTGCGCGGTAACGATTCGGTGCGCAGATTTCTATGGACTTGGCGATGAAATCGGCCTCGTTGCCGTATTCGGCCTTCAATCCGTTGACGCCGTGTTGTATGTGTTCCGCCGCGGCGGCGTAGTCGAAACCGAGTACGGCCAGGCCGCTGGCCATGGCTTCGAGCATGACGTTGCCGAAGGTTTCGGTCAGGCTCGGGAACAGAAAGAGGTCGGCCGACGCGTAATGCGCGGCCAGGGCTTCGCCACGCTGCGCGCCGCAGAAGACAAAACGCGGGTGACCGGCTTGCAGCCCGGCCAGCTCCGGGCCGTCGCCGACCAGCACCAGCTTGGCCTGCGGCTGCAATTGTTCGATCAATTCGAAGGCGCGCACCAGCAAGCGCAGATTTTTTTCCGCCGCCATGCGCCCGACATACAGCACTGCCAGATCGCTCGGTCCGAGGCCCCAGCCGGCCCGAAGCTCGGCGCTGCGGCGCGCGGGGTCGAACAATCGGGTATCGACGCCACGGGCAACGACCTCGATATTGCGATAGCCCAGCGTCGACAACTCGCGTTGCATGGTCAGCGAGGGCACCAGCGTCACCGCGGAGCGGTTGTGAAATTTGCGCAGATAGGCGGTGATCGGCTTGTTCAGCCAGCCCAGGCCATAGTGATTGCTGTAGCTGTGAAAGTTGGTGTGGAAGTCCGAGCAGACCGGCAGCTTGAGCTTGTGCGCGGCGGCCAATGCCGACCAGCCGAGCGGACCTTCGGTCGCGATGTGTACGACATCGGGCCGCTGCAAGGACCAAAGCCTAAGCAATGTGGATTTTGCCGGCAGGCCCATCTTGAGCCCCGAGTAGCGCGGGATCGGGATGCCGGGACGCAGGACCTGTTCGAGATTGGCTTGGGCCTCGGCCGTGTCGTTCGGCCCTTGGCGCGGCCGGATCAGTTGTACTTGATGTTCGCGCGCCTGCATCGCGCGCACCAGCATGCCCATGGTCATCGCGACGCCGTTGATTTCGGGCGGATAGGTCTCGGTGACCACGGCGATGCGCAAGCGGCGGTGGGCGGCATGCAATTGCTGGAAGATGAGGTCTTGGCCAGTCATGCGCCGCACTGTCGCCTAGGGGCAAGTCAATGCAATGACGGGCGCGAGAAGTTTTTGTGACAGCGGGCGGCGGTGACGGCAGCGCTGGTGGCATCCCGCAACGCCTTGCCGTATGGAATCGGCCTAGCGCTTGGGTTTGATTGACTTAGGGTGAACGGTCATGGCCAAATCCCGCTTATTAATCAAACTGATAGAAAGCCATTGTAGCCGTGACCACCATGATCCAACGCGGACGGGAACGCCTGGGCCGTCTTGTCGGCAAGGCACGCAAGAATCTCTGGCGCATTTTGTTGGGCTTGGTGCTCGTGGGAGTGGCGTTCGCGCAGGCGGCGGGCATGATCCGGCTGACGCCACTGGAGCGCCTGGAGGCCTGGCTGTACGACGTGCGGCTGGTGTTGACCATGCCCGGTGGCGTCGATCCGCGCATCGTCATCGTCGACATCGACGAGCGCAGCCTACGTGAACGTGAGGCCGGCGGCGAAGGCCGTTGGCCGTGGCCGCGCGACCGGCTGGCGGCCTTGCTTGACCAGTTGTTCGATCATTACCAAGTGGCCGAGGTGGGCTTCGACGTGGTGTTCGCCGAGCGCGACGAGACCTCGGGCGTGCGCGTGCTCGACGCGCTGGCCGCCGACCGGCTAAAGGGCAGCCCGGAATTCCAGCAGGCCCTGCAGGAAGTACGGCCCGCTCTCGACTATGACCAGGTCATGGCAAGGGCCCTGAAAGACCGGCCGGTGGTGTTGGGTTACACCTTCCTGTTGGGGCGTGGCGAGACGCCGCATAAAGGCAGCCTGCCGCCCCCGATGCTGGATACGGCAGCCTTGCCCTTGGCGCTGTCGGATGTGACGCGTTGGAGCGGTTATACGGCGAACCTGCCGGTATTGCAGCAGAATGCGGCGGCTGCCGGCCACTTCAATCCCTTGCCCGACCCCGACGGCGTCATCCGGCGCGTGCCGATGCTGGCCGAATTCAATGGCGGTTACTACGAGTCGCTCAGCCTAGCCATGGCCCGGCAATTGAGCGGCAACGTGCCGCTGCAAGCCTTGCTGGCCGAGGGGAGCGATCTTAAAACCTACGGTGCGTTGGAGCAGTTGGCCGTCGGCTCCATGTATGTACCGGTAGACGAACAGATCGCCAGCTTGGTGCCGTATCGCGGTCCGGCCTTCAGCTTCAAGTATGTGTCGGCAGCGGATGTCATCCGCGGCAAGTTGCCGGTCGACGCGCTGGCCGGCAAGATCGTCCTGGTCGGCACGACCGCGCCGGGCCTGCTCGATTTGCGCTCCACGCCGGTTGCGGGCTCCTATCCCGGCGTTGAGGTGCACGCCAATATGCTCGCAGGTATCCTCGACGGCACCATCAAGCAAAAGCCGCCTTTTGTCCATGGCGCCGATGTGGTGCAGGTGATCCTGGGCGGTGTCTTGCTGGCGCTGGCCTTGCCCCTGCTCGGGCCGATGTGGGGCAGCTTGCTGGCGTTGCTGGTGGCTGGCGCTACGCTGGCGCTGAATATGACGGCCTGGTCGGCCGGCCTGGTTTTGCCGCTGGCCACGGCCTTGTCCCTTGTCATCCTGCTCTATGTCTTCAACATGGCCTGGGGTTTCTTCTTCGAAGCGCGCGGCAAGCGGCAGATCACCGGCCTGTTCGGGCAATATGTGCCGCCGGAGCTGGTGACCGAGATGGCGCAGAATCCGGAAAACTTCTCGATGGAAGGCGAGAGCCGCGAGCTCACCGTGCTGTTTTCCGACGTGCGCGGTTTCACCACGATTTCCGAAGGGCTGGAACCGCGTGAATTGTCGCAGCTGATGAACGCCTTCCTGACGCCGCTGACCGAGGTGATCTATCGCAATCGAGGCACCATCGACAAATACATGGGTGACTGCATCATGGCGTTCTGGGGTGCGCCGGTGCATGAGCCGGCCCACGCGCAGCATGCGGTACGCGCCGCGCTGGGCATGGTCGAGGCACTCAAGGGGCTGCAGGCCGAGTTCCGTGCCCGCAACTGGCCCGAGATCAACATCGGCGTCGGCCTCAATACCGGGCGCATGAGCGTAGGCAACATGGGCTCGTCCATCCGCCTGGCCTACACCGTGATGGGCGATGCGGTGAACCTGGCCTCGCGCCTGGAAGGTATCACCAAAGAATATGGCGTGCAGATCATCGTCGGCGACGAAACGCGCGGCTCGGTGCCCGACCTGATTTGCCGCGAACTCGACAGGGTGCGGGTCAAGGGCAAGGACATCGCAGTGGCGATTCACGAGCCTCTGGGCTTTGCCGGTGAGGTGGATGAAGCCATCCTGGCCGCCGCGCGGCAGTTCGATCAGGCCTTGGCGCATTATCGGGCCCAGCGCTGGGACGAGGCGGAAGCAGTGTTGCGCGAGTTGCTCGCCACCTCGGCCACGAGCGGCGAGAAACTCTACCGGCTGTACCTGGATCGAGTGGCGATATTGCGCGCAGAACCACCCGGACCCGATTGGGACGGTTCGTTTACTTTTAAAACCAAATAAGAATGAGGCAGCCTTTGAGCCATCGATTCACGCAAAATCACCGTCGGCCTACTCCCCTTGCCGCCAAATCGCCGCGGCGTGGCATCCGAGTTGGACTGGTCTTGGCTTTATCGTTGGCATTGGCCGGCCCAGCCCGGGCCGCCGTCGTCGACGATCTGAAATCGTTGGTCGAGCAGGGGCGGTTCGCGGAAGCGTTCGATTTGGGCATGCACAATCAAAGCCTGGCGGGTGACCCGATCTACGATTACTTTTTCGGTGTGGCGGCCATCGACAGCGGCCGTGCCTCGCTTGGCGTGCTGGCGCTGGAGCGAGTGCTGCTGGACAACCCGGGCAACGATTTGGCGCGGCTGGAACTGGCGCGCGGTTACTTCGTGGTGGGCGACTACGAGCGCGCTCGCGAGGAATTTCAATTCATGCGCGGCAAGCAGTTGCCGGCGGCGGTGCAGGGGTCGGTCGATCGCTACCTGAATGCCATCCGTGCGGCCGACCCCAGGTTTCGTATAGTGCGGCGGACTTTCTTCGAGTATGGCGGCGGCTACAACAGCAACGTCAACTCCGCGACCTCCGCCTCTACGGTCGAGATCCCGACGATCGGGCCGATTACGCTGGATCAAAGTTCTCGCCCCAGCGCTTCGGTTTTGAGCCATCTGGCGCTCGGCACCCAGTTGCAGGGGCCGATCACTTCGGAGACCAAATACCTGGTCGGTCTGGAGGCGAATTACCGAGGTTACGCCCAGCGCGATACCTTCGATCAAGGGAGCCTCACCGCACTGGGCGGCTTGGATTTCACGCTGGGTGACAATAACTTGAAGACATCGGGTTACTTCAGCAGTGCGTTGCTCGATGGAGGGCGTTTTCGTGACACCACCGGCGTCGTGCTGGATTGGAGTCGGCCCCTGGACAAAGAAACTCAAGTACGGGCGGCCTTGAGCTATTCGCTATTGCGTTATGCCAAGGCCAATGCCGGACGGGATGCCAACCTGCCTTCGCTGTCTTTGGGGTTCAATCGCTATTTGGGTACGCCCTGGAAGGTTGTGCTCGATGTGGACTTCAATATCGCGGAGGAAGCCAATATCCGCCATCGGGACGATTTCCAGCGCGATATCCTGGGTGTCCGTTCCGATGTGCGTTTCTATCCTGGCGGTCGCTGGTTGGGCAATGCCGGGGCGGGCCTTTCCGTCAGCAAATACGCCGGCATCGATCCGCTTTTGCTTGAGCGTCGTCGGGATACGCTGTTCAGCTTGGATGCCGGCGTGCAGTACCAACTTACCCCTGGCTGGTCGGCCAGGGGCGAGATCGCCTACCTCAGGAATCAATCCAATCTCGACCTCTATTCATACAGCAGCGTATTGTCGATGGTGAAGATGCGATACGAGTGGAAGTGACGGAGAACGGACGAAGCGGGATATTGTCTAATTTTCACGTGAAATGCGGCTTTAACAGGTGTAGAACTTATATCCCTGGCTAAATGGGCAAAGGTGGCGGGGTTGATCATGCGTCGGTACTTATCGGTTACAGCTTGCTGGCTGGTCCTAGTGGGACTGGTCGGGCCGGCTATGGCCGAGGCGCAGCCTGCGGGTAAGATCATCATGTCGATCGGCACGGTTACCGTGCTGCACGAGGGGAAGGAAAGCCCGGCGCCGCGCAATACCGTCATCGCGGCCGGCGACACAGTGCGCACGGCAGCGACGAGTAATGCCCAACTGCGGCTTGATGACGGTGCCATCATTGCATTGCGGCCAAACACCGAGTTCAAGGTCAATGCCTTCAATTTCAAAGGCAAGGCCGACGGTAGCGAAAGCGCGTCCATTAGTTTGCTCAAGGGTGGCGTTCGTGCGGTTACCGGCGCCATTGGCCGCGCGAACCATGACAACTTCAAGGTCGATGCGGTAGTGGCCACTATCGGTATTCGCGGCACCGGTTTCAACATCGTGCTGTGCGATGCGCTTTGCCGCCAGACCGATAAAACCCTCAAGGATGGCCTGTATGCGGGCGTATTCGAGGGCCGCATCGCCGTGAGCAACCAGTCCGGGTCGGTGATGGAGCTGGGGGTCAACCAATTCGGCTATGTGGCGGACGGCAAGGCGGTTCCTGTCCGCCTGTTGACGCCGCCGAGCATCTTGCGCGATACGCTGGAAGCGCAGAAGTTGGTCAAGGGTAAAGACCTTAAGGCAAATGGCGTGACCGAAGACGGGGCCGGCAATGTGGTCGAGAAAGCGCCGACCGACAAGAGCGATCTGGGGCAGTTGGTGTCGTCGAACAAGGTGGACAAGGTCACCCTGGCACCGCCCACGACTGCGGCACCGCCTCCGGCCCAGTATTTCGATACGGCCGGCCTGGGGGACTCGAAGGTCTTGCCGGCCACGAAACCGGCAGGCACCAATTGGTCGTTCCAGAGTGCCGAGTTCAACCCATCGGGTGAACAGCGCCGTTCGGATAACCAGGTGCTGGAAAACGTCAACGACACCAAGACCTTGAGTTTTGCCCAATATGACGGCAACAAGCTGCAGACCGTTACCAAGAATGGCGCTGAGGCCTATGCGATTCGTGGCGCTTACACGGCTACCCAGAAAGAGGGGGGGAGCGATGGCGGTGTGATCAGTTGGGGGCGCTGGGCCGGCGGCACGGCTTTGATCGGTAATTACGGCGAGGTCAATTACAGCGATGCCCAGGGTTTTCATTGGATTGCGGGCGCCCGGTTGTATGAAGTCCCGTCGGAAATGCGCAATCAGAGCTATACCTTTAACCTGATCGGCGCAACCCGGCCCACAGAGGCGACGGCCAATGCACAGGCCGGTTGGCGGGTTTACGGTGGCAATATGACGGCCAACTTCGGTACGACCAATGTCGGCGTTTCGGGGCTCATGAACCTGTACCTGACCCAGGGCAGTAGCGCCGGCGATTACGAGATGCGATTCAGCGGCGCGTCGGATTCGGGCCATATTGCATTCACCCGTGTCGATGCCTCGGTCCATCGGGTGCAAGGCGACACTCCGGTATGCGTGGTCAATTGTGGCGGTGCCGGCGTGGTGGGTTTCTATGGCAGCAATGCCAGCCATGCCGGCCTCACTTATGAGTTCAATACCGGCAACGGTTATGTTCAGGGCGCCGCCGCGTTCAGGCGCTGAACTAACTTAGGTTATAGATCTAACTTCACTGTTCCCAAACTAAGTAGAGTTGGCCAGAATCGGTCCAGTAAACGCCTAACTGGCGTTTCAGTTTAACCGCGGAGACCATCATGGCTGACACCGACAACACCTCGCAAAATACCGAACAGCAAAATTTCGATGCTCAGGTCCTCGACGATCTGACGGTGTTGCATCAGTCCGATCAGGGTGGACAAGGTTTGGGCGGCGCCCAAAGCGATGCTGGCGTTCAAGCGCAGAATGAGGGCGAAAAGGACGATCCGAGCTTGCTGAACAAGCCGCAGTCCGAAAAGGGCCAAGATGAAGCGGTGCAAGGTGGGCAGGTTGGCAAGGGCAATACCGTCTTAGGCGGCGGTGCGGTGGAGTCCTCTGGCGGGACCGGGGCCGGGGGGCCGGCCGGCAATGCCGCTGGGAATGTTGGTCCCGGCGCAGCCGGCGCTACGGGTGAAGATACAAGCGCTCCCGCGGGTGGGGGCGCGAACACGGGTGCCGGTTCTACCGCGCCCGGTAGTTCAGGCACCGCCGGCGGTGGGGCTGCGACAGGCGGTACGGTGGCAGGTGCAGTTGGTGGCGCAGGCGCAGAATCCAGTGCCGGCCAGCCCAGTGCGGGTGGCGAGCAGGGGGTAGGCAACACGGCTCCGACCCAAACGAACACTACGGGTACGGCAACGCCTAGCGGTGACGCCGCAAATCCAACACTGCACTTGGATCTTGGCAATACTTCTGATCCGACGGCGCCGACTCCGGCTCCGACCGAGGCGCCGACGCCGGCTCCGACCGAGGCGCCGACTCCGGCCCCGACCGAGGCGCCGACTCCGGCCCCGACCGAGGCGCCGACTCCGGCTCCGACCGAGGCGCCGACTCCGGCTCCGACCGAGGCGCCGACGCCGGCTCCGACCGAGGCGCCGACGCCGGCTCCGACCGAGGCGCCGACTCCGGCTCCGACCGAGGCGCCGACTCCGGCTCCGACCGAGGCCCCGACGCCGGCTCCGACCGAGGCTCCGACCGAGGCTCCGACCGAGGCTCCGACCGAGGCACCGACCGAGGCACCGACCGAGGCACCGACCGAGGCACCGACCGAGGCACCGACCGAGGCACCGACCGAGAACCCTCAAGAGGACCAGCCAGACCATCAGCAAGACGACCAGCA